>Ga0207671_10000180_pt1 | contig 96543 bp, 92 predicted proteins | sample KBSC24metaG_FD_184352 | JGI IMG/M metagenome (GOLD analysis project Ga0207671, IMG submission 184352) | Corn rhizosphere microbial communities from Kellogg Biological Station, Michigan, USA - KBS C2-4 metaG (SPAdes) (version 2) | ecosystem: Host-associated > Plants > Roots > Rhizosphere > Soil...
GCTCAGCGTTGCCGGCCTGCTGGTGACTGCGCGCGAGGTCGATGAAGTGCTGGGCTCGACGATTCGTTGACGGAATCTCGCTGGGAACGAGGCGGGCGGCTCGGTCCGAAGCCACGGTCGCGTTGCCAGTCTCGACGTCCAGCGCGACGCCATAGACGGCGACGTTGGCACTGCTGAACTGCGTATGTGGGTGCTGGTATCCGGGATGTAACTGCTGCGCGATCCCGGCCGCCTCGTCCCAGTACCTCCACGCATCGGCGGGGTGGCGGTTGCGGGCGCAGCCGATGGCTGCGAAGAGCAGCAGGGAGCCGCGCAGCGCGGCCGCGTGAGGTGTAAGTGCGGAGGGGACGTGCTGTCTAGCACTCAGAGCGATTGTCGCGGCCTCGCCGGGTTCACCGGCGGCGAGCGACGTCATGGCGGCGGCCCAGCCGGCCAGTGCTAGCAGTTCAGGATCATCGGCCTGGTCGGCTGCCAAGAGCGAGCGATCCGTGCACCGTGTCGCGAGTGCCGGCGCGCTTACGCAGAAGGCAAATCGTTGGGCGAGGAGATAGACGTGCGTGAGTAACTTGTTGGCAGCTCGACACTCGGTATCCGAGGCTGAATGTGCCAGGGCGATTGCGTCGGTGAGCAGGTCCGGCAGTACAGCTCCAAGCGCTGTGTACTGTGTCCGCGACACTCGCCATCCGGTCCACGCGTGTTGAATGCGCTCCTGCAATGAGGTCAGCGTGCACCGCGGGCCGCCGTCTGCCGGCGCGAGGATGGCTAGGCTCAATGCGAGCCGCACTTCGGCGACAGCGGGATGCTCGGGCACGCCGGTTGCACTGAGTGGACGAAGGTCGAAACCGACCAAATGCGAGGCGTCGCTCATCCCGAGAGCGCGCGCGATGTCGATCAAGTTGGACAGCCGTTCGGCGCCTCGTCCCTCGACCTCAAGAAGCCGGAGCCATTCCTCGGATCGTCCGACCAACTCGGCGACGGCCTTGCGTGACAGACCACGTCTTTCCCGGTGCCACTTCACACGTTCGCCAGTCGTGAGCGGGTCGGCGCTACGCTTTTCGGACGACGGCATCGGACACCACCCGGGGTGTGATCAACGGAAAGTGGTACCGATGTTACGATGCGCGACGGCTGCCCCGGAACCCTCGTGCCCTGATTTTTTACGGCCGTGCGGTTGGAAGGATGCTGCCTTGCCCATAAAGCCTGTTCTTTACTCGATCGGTTGCGGTGGCTACCCATCGGAATCCATGCCGGATCTCGTAACGCATGCGCAGGGTGAGGGATGGGATGTCTGTGTCGTCGGTACCCGCATGGGAATGCGGTTTCTTGACGTCGACCGGTTGCGGGAGCTGACGGGACACCCTGTTCGTGACGATTATAAGAATCCTAATGATCCGGATGCCTTGCCGGACGCTGACGCCTTCGTGGTCGCGCCGGCGACCTTCAACACCGTCAACAAGGTCGCCGGGGGCATCTCCGACACGTTGGCGCTCGGCTTGATCAACGAGGCCATTGGCATGGGGAAGCCTGTCATCTTGGCACCCTGGCCGAACCAGGAGCTTGTCAAGCATCCGGCCTTCCCTCGCAGCGTCGAGCTGCTCGCGGAGGCCGGGGTGCGCTTCGTGCTCGATCGGGAGGCGCTCCCGCTTCCTGCCTCAGGTAGGCCGGGGGCTGCCACGTTCCCGTGGGCTCAGGTGCATTCCGCGCTTGCGGTTGTGAAGGACGAGATTCTCGCGAGTCGCTGAGGTCTGTTCTCGGTAGACCTATGTGGCATCTGTACTCGGCGAGCTTCGGCCAGGCTGAAGTATGTTCACGCGATCGGGTGAAATCTCAGCGTGCTTCCTGAGAGCGGCGAACGAACCCGTGATTCCAGGCAATCCGCGGGTAACATCGTCAGCTGACAAGCAAAAACCCCGGCCGGTGCTACCAACACCGCCGGGGCGTGGCACCAGGAGTTAGGGCTCCCGAATGCGTATCCATCGTAGCGCGCGTGTGCGCTTTTTCACGACGTTGGGCAACGAAGTCCTTCGAGACAGCCGCTTGAGCTACTGTGCTCGCGGCATCCTTGCCTACCTGCTCTCCCAGCCCGATGGGAAGCGCGACGACATCCGGACGCTCGCGGAACGGACGCCAGAGGGCCGGGAGCGTGTGGCATCCGCAATGCGGGAGCTGGAGAAGCTCGGTTACCTCACGCGGACGAAGAGGCGGACGCCTGACGGGCACATCTGCACCGAGGTGGAGGTCTTCGACACGCCTGGGGGAGAGGCGTCGCAGCTCACGCCGAAGGCCGGGTTCCCGGACGACGGTGGGGCGGCCGGCCGCCCAGACGGCGACCACCCCGGGAAGGAACGGGAAGAAGAACCCACCCGCCCAACGTCGGCGGCGGGCGATACCGAAAGTGGGCGGGAAGAGGGCTGCGAAGAGGAGACGAGGTCAAGCGCCGAGCTGCTCGCCCGCGTGGTGCGAACCGAGCCGCGCCTGGCCTTGGGATGGGCCGACGTGCTCCGCCTCGCACCCCTGGTGACCGAGTGGCGGCGCCGCGGCGCCTCAGAGCTGCATATCGCAGGTTCGCTGACCGCTGGGTTGCCACGCTCTGGTGTGCATCACCCGGCGCGGTTCATCGAGACACGGCTGGTCGCGAAGATGCCCCTGGAACGATGCGCGGCGCCAGCGCAACGAGAGTGTGATGCGTGCGGTGTTCCGGTGCCTTCCGCAGGTCTGTGCCGACCTTGTCGAGAAGTTCAGCCTGCTGGGGTCAGGCCGGCAACAGAGCACCAGGTTCTTGCCCGCGGTGTCGCGAAAGCTCGTGCAGCGTTGCGCGGCTTGTCGATCGAAGGCGTCATGCCCGCGTTGGGGTAGTCGGGCGTTGCCCTCGGACCAGTGCGGCTCCACGGCCATCTACCCGATTGACGGCGCCGTGAATAAATTGTCAGGCAGGATTAGATCTGCACACATCGGCAAGTTCGTTGACGAGTGACAGAAGTCTATCCCGCGGCCATCCCGTGTATTCCTGAAAAGCCTCATCGGAAGGGATGAGGCTATCGGTCCATCCCAATGCCGAAATAATGACGACTAGCTCCTCGCGGGTCAGTTCGACGTTGAACGTTCCCTCGGCGAACTTGGCTCGCATTTCAATGCCCCATTCGTGAATATTCTTGGCTAGGGCCAGGCGGGAGGCGTTACGCCCGCGGCTGGCTCGACGTATCTAACGCCCACATTCGTTGCCCATTGCTGGCTTGTGTAGTTGTAGGCGTGGACATCCTGGGCAGTCCGGATGATCAAGATTTGTTTGGCCGAGTCGTAGGTCACCCAATTCCCGGACCTGCTGTCTATGTGCGACCACGTTCTGGGCTGCGCCAGGTACCGGGCTGTCGCGTTCGCGTCCGCACCTATTCCGTTCAGGGCATGTCCTGTGGCGCCCTGGTTGTAGCGGTCCATCATCCACTCAACGCCCTGCCCTACCCGTGGACCGTACGTGGCATGAATTTTGTCCAATACCGGGTCTGTCTCAGACCAGCAGCTCGACGAGTTATGGACCAGCACCGGCGTGTCGCCCGCGACCACATAGTAGGTGTGCAGGCCGCTGATGGTCAGGTCGTAGGTGACCATGTGGCCGGTGTAGTTGCGGACGCTCAGCACGGTCACGTACGTGCTGGTGTCGGTCGATTGCAGGCGATCGCCAGGTCTGAGGTCGTCGGCGTTGACGAACGTGCCAGTGCTTTGGTCGTAGTAGGGGTGGTTCTGGGTTCCTGTAACGGTCTCAGGGCCGCCCGGTGTGCTCACGGTGAGCTTGGTGAAATCGGTGTCGGTGGTCGTGACGTGGACCTGGTCGACCTTGTGGATTTCGTTTCCGCCGCCGGTCTGTGCGTTCTCGATGAGGTCACCGACGCGGACGTCCTGGATAGGTTCGGTGGTGCCAGGGGACGTCAACACCTTGGTGTCGGCGGCGAAACTGTGTCCGCACGAGGGCCGAGTGGCCGGTGCGGTGATGTCGCCGCTGTTGGTGATGTATTCGTCGGACTCTTGGTCCGGTCGCGGCGAGTCCATGCCGTTGAGGCTGTCGATGGTGGTCAGGGTGGCGATGACAGCCAGATCGGTGGTTGCTTGTTCAGCGAGGATCTGCTGCATCAGGGTCGCGCGTTCGGCGGCCAGCTTTTGGTTCGTGCTCTTGTAGTCGTCGGCTTTTTTGTTGTGCGCGTCCAAGGCGGCTGCGACCCGGTCGTGCTCGGCGTTGTCGGCGCGGACTTTCGCGTTGTTCTGATCTTGCTGGGCGGCGAGTTGCTTGCCTTCGGCGTCGAGCTCGGCTGCGTAGGACGGGTCACCTGGCGGCCCGGCGTCGTTATAGGCCTGGATCGCGCTGTTGAGCTCCGCGAACTCGCGGTCGGTTTCGGCGCCGGCGGCGTCATCGGCATTCAGCGCCGCATTGACGGAGGCGGCCTGGGACTCGATGGACTTCTTATCGGCGACCAGCGTCTGTTCGGCCGACTGCTGTGCGGCCACGGTCTGGTTGTAGTCCGTGATCTGCGCTTTAAGGCTGTCTGACTTCGCGTCGCCGACGCTGATCGAGGCGGGGGGATCTGTCGCGTCGTCGGCTCGGGCCGTCCCATCGGTCGCCGGGACGGCCAGGGCCGCGAGGACTAGCAGCAAGACCAGCAGGATCCGATTGGCGAGCGCGGCGGGACGTCGGAAGGCGTGAGCTGAGGTCGGGGTCATCACTGGCCGACGACCTTGTCAGCGAACCGGCTCGCGATCGCCTCTGTCGCGGCAGTGCCGTCGCCGGGCTCGCAGACGGTCACCTGCAGGACGGCCTCGCCCTTGAGGCCTGCGTGGTGGTAGCAGGCCCAGCCGCCGCCGTCGAGTTGCGCTGACTTCCACGTGACCGCGTCCGCCGCTGACGTTCCTGCGGTGTAGTTCCATTTGTAGGTGCCGCTTGCCCCGGTGGTGGTGGCTGCGGCGCAGCCTTTCACCCCGGTGGCCAATGCCTTGAAGACGGTCGCGGCTTGGGCGGCGCTCCCGTATTTACCGACGATCTGGGTGGCCGTGTGCGAGGCGTCGGTCTTCGAGTCCTGGTAGGTGATCGACTCGAATCGAGTCCAGCCCGGTGTGTACACCGCCAGGCTGCCTGGGCCGCCGGCTATGGCGCAGTTGGCGGGATCGACTGTCGGCGCCGATGCCGGTGCGGCGGCGCTGTCACCGGCCAGCAAAGTCGTCCCGAGCAGGGAACTCACCTGGTTCGTGCTGAGGACTTCGGCCTGCAGCGTGCCCGGCACCACGTGCGATGACTGGTCAGTCCTGGTCAATCCGAACCACAGGCCGCCAGCGCCGACCACCAGCGACCCGACTATGACGAGTACTTCTGCGGCGCGTCGGCCGCGCTTCCCGATTCGCATTCGATGTTTCCCACAATCTCTAAGTCGATGGGCCCGAACCCGGAAGGGTCAACACGGTTCGGAACTAGCCGCACAGATGTAGCGACTCGCGCTGAGAGTCGTCGTTGATGAGAGCGGTGAGGGCCGTTTCAACCGCTTGGCCTGCGGTGTTGTCATAGCCGTTCCCGTAGTTCACGCCGCTGCGATAGGCGGTCGCGTAGGCGGCGCCGAACGCCTGGACGTCGGCATAGTCCTTCTGAAAGGCCTGCTTGGCGTTCGGGTCGGTGGCAGCCGCGGCGGCAGACTGGTCCAGAGCTTCGGTCTTTCTGATGAGGGGGTCGAGCTTTACCGGACCGTCCTCGTCGATCCAGTCGGTCTGGATCGTGCTCACCGCGAGCGTGATCTGCAGGGAGTCCTGGCAGACCGCCGGTATGTCCGAGCTGCTGGGGCTGCTTGCGACGCTGCTACCGGTGGTCGTGTGGCTGCGGCTGGTGCCGCCACCGCACCCGGCCGTGAAACTCACGGCGGCTCCGGCGACGACGATAATGACGGCTCGAGCTGCCGTGACATGGGTCGATACCTGCTTCCGGCATTTCCCGATTCGCATTCGATCTCGCCCAATCTCGTCTCGATGGGAGGGGCTAATCAGGGGTCTGCATTAGCCGGGCTGCGGCAGATTCTGGCAGTGGTGCTGGAGGACCGGTCCTCAGCTGCCCGACCCCCGGTGCCACCGGCCCTGGTTCGGGTCTGTCGGCTCTCAGTGAACCCGGCCACCGGGCGTGGCTGTCCTACGGCCAGGCCCGCGGTCAGCACCGACGCGACCACCAGGCCCGCTGCCAGCAGCTATACCAACTCGCGGCCTGATCCCCGCAGTCCATCTTGAAACACGCACCACCCGGCGAACGCAGCCTCCTGGCAGCAGGTTCTGTCGCGTTCGCCCGACAAGCGCCGACTCTGATCGTTTCAGTGGAAACAGCTTTCTCGGCGCTGTTACCTTGAGGCCATGAGAAAAGGGCCAGCGACGCGCGGGATCGGGCCGGACGAGCCGCTGGGCTTCGTGATCGCTTCGGTCGGCAACGCGGCGGCGTTGGCCTTCGAGAACGCGCTGGCAGCGGTGGATCTGCATCCGCGGCACTTCGCCGTGCTGCGAGGGCTTCGGGGCGGCGCGGAACAGACTCAACAGCAGTTGGCCGCCTCGCTCGGGATTCCCGCTAGTCGGCTGGTGGGGTTGCTGCAGCTGTTGATCGAGCGGGGCCTGGTCCAGCGGCGGGAGGCGCCGCACGACGCCCGGGTCAAGCTGGTGAAGCTCAGCCCGTCGGGCCTTACTGAGCTGCGCGGGCTGCTGCAACTGGCCGGAGAGTCCGAGCAGCGGCTGATCAGGGGCCTGACCGAACAGGAGCAGGCGGAGCTGCGGCGGTTGCTCGGCGTCGTCTACGACAACGTGGCCCTGGAAAGGGGCTCCGGGCCTGCCCGCGTGTGGTGATTCCGCGACGGTGAACACGACCGTGCGGCGTGGAGGCTGAGCCTTTGACAGATCGTTTCAATAGTAATAGTTTCAGTGCGTAACGAATCTCGGATCGAACACCCACGCTGCCCGAAGGAGAAAGCCCATGAGCGAGTCGATAACGGTCGAGGACCAGCGGAGCATCACAGCTTTCCTCGACCGGATCCGTCAGGCCTGGGACGCCGCCGATGCAGCGGCCTACGGTGCCCTGTTCGCGCAAGACGCCTCCTACGTCATCTTCATGGGCGACGCGCAGTTCGGTCGCGAGCAGATCACCGGCATCCACCACGAGGTGTTCACCAAGTGGCAGAAGGGCACGAAGATGGCGGTCCGCCCGATCGACATGCGCACGATCGGCGCCGACACCGCCGTCGTCACCACGATCGGCGGCATCGGCAAGGGCTCCACGATCGGCTACGACAAATTCCAGACCTACACCCTGCGCCGCGCGGTCGGCGGCTGGGAATGCGTCGCCTTCCAGAACACCGAGATGAGTCGCCGCGCGAAGCGCGAATACAACAAGTGAACCGGAGCCGGGCAGCGGATGGTCGGCGAGCAGCTCGTCTAACGCTGACAACCGCTCCACGGCCAGCTGCCTCAAATCTCGTCCAGCGAGGAAAACCAAGGCTCAATCCTGCCAGCTCAGACAGTCCCTCCGGAGAATGCGCACCCGAGGCCTGACCTCACTGTCCAGGCTTCGGCCCACGTGGCTGGTCCGGCGACGATTGGGGCGGGCGCTGGGCGCGGGTGCTCGATTGCCATTTCAGCAGCTCGGTCCGTTGGACCTTGGCTGTCGGCCGCGGACCTGTATGGACCGTGCGACCGTGGCGCTGTTTGCTGCGGCCTCGGGCACTCGGGGTCCTCGGAACGGATGCGTCGGTGCTGGGTTCCCAGGTGTCGAGCTGTCCGTGTTCTACCAGGACGGCAGCGAGTTGCTGCTGGTAGACGAGCTGATCCGCGTCGGTTGCTGGCTCACGCTTGTTGCCCAGCCAGTCTGGGCCGAGTCGCTGGGCGAGCTCTGTGGCGATGCGGTCCTGCTCCTCGATGTCCAGGGTTCGGTAGCGGTCGGCGGCCAGTCGGCCCCAGCTCGGGTCTGCGTTCGGGCTGGTTCCGTGCAGGGCGAGGAGGGATGCCGTGGCGGCCCAGTACGCCCGGTGGCCAGCGCGTCCGCTTTCGGGATACGGGCCGAGGGGGTGGTCAGGATCGTCGTCGGTGACACGGTATTGGTCGCGGTAAGCGGCTACGGTCGCGAGGTGGTTCAGCCAGGCTTCGCGCTCAGCTGGGTCGGTGGGTGTCGCGGCGAAGCGTGTGGTCCACACGGGCCGTTCAGATGCTGCGATCTGCGTCAGCTGGTCGATGCGATGGCGGATCAGCTCGGCGCGAGTGTCCAGGTACGACCGCCAATGTGGAGCAGTGATCGGTCGCCGGGTCCGGAGCCAGGAAGGCAGGAGCGGGCCGTTGGCGTGGTGAGCGGCCGATTGCAGGTGCGCGGCCAAGACAGTGAGTGTGGCACGATCTGGGCCCGTTTTTGCAGCTTCGAGAGCGGCGCTCAATGCGGCCGTGGGTTCCGCGCCGGCCTGTTCGAGCTGCGTAAGCGCACGTGTGATCCGTCTCCAAGCGGAGCGCGAATCATCGGTGGTGCCAGCGGCTCGCGCGTCGATGTACTGGTGGACAGCGAGGGCGATGGGTTGGCAGACCGAGGCTCCGACACTGAGGGTTCTGCGGGTGATCACGGCTTCCAAGACCTCGGCGGGGTCGACTCCGAGGATGTCGGCGCGTCGGAGAGCGAGGAGGAGCGTAGGCCAGGCGGTGTCCTTGCGGGCGTGGTTCGCGCGGTCAGATCCCAGGACATTGAACACTGAGCGTTCGTACGAGCGTTCGCTGTCGTCGCCGATAGGAGCACGAGTGACTGGGGCGGTGGGCGAAGGAGCTGGTCCGGCTTCAACTGCCAGGGCAGGGTCAAGGTGAGCCAGCATGGCGCGGTAACGGACATCGTCGGCATGGGCGGGCATCGGTGCCGGCTCCGTATCGAGCACTCGGCGCAGACGCCACGAGATGACCTGAGCCAGCGAGTCCGCAGTGGTCAACTCGCGGCTGCGCGCTGCGCGGTTGAGCAGCGCCGGGACGTCCCATCCGGCTGCGTCGGCGTCCCGGAGAGCCCGGAGAACCGCATCCCATGCTGAATCGCCGATGACCTGCTCAGCCAAGTCAGGCAGTACTGCTTCGACCGTTCGCCGGTAGTGGGAATCGGTGGCGACATCGAGCGCATGTTCATATCGGGGCACGAGACTGGACAGGGACTCGGCCTCGGCGAACGAGGCTTGGATCTGCTCGGTCGCCGACAGCTCGGCGGTCTCGCGTGCCACAACGTGTTCGAGGATTTCGCGCGCGGCGTAGGCGTCCGGGTCGAACTTCACAGCGTCCACGTGCTCGTCTTCGTCCACGCTCGCGAGCTCATGCGTGGCGACGTACAGCGTGGTGCCGTGGCGGGCGCGGGAGGCGATGACGTAGAAGTTCTCTCGCCCCATCTCATCGGTGATGAGTGCGTGGCAGGCGTCCACCGTCGAGCCCTGGGCGCGGTGCGCGGTGGTGGCGTAGAGCAGTTCGACGTTGGCTGCGACATACTCCGGCGGGAGCAGCACGCGCCCGTGGTGCTCCAGGTGTTCGACGGTCAGGGCGCCGGTTGCATGGCGTTTGACTACTTCCCAGGCGTCTCCGTTCTTCACGAAATCGCGTGTTCTGGATCGCAGCCGACGGTGGTTGTTGCGGGTGACGATCAGGTCGCGTGCTCCGGCGAGGTTGCCGTCGTGCAGTCGAACGCCGTCGGCTTCGACCTGCCCCGCTGCGACTCGGTCTGTACGTGCCCGGGCGCACAACTCGGAGACGTCCGCGTTGCTGGCCGCGACCATCAAGGCTTTGCGCCCAGCGAGCATGTCTGCCTTCCAGCCGGCGTACGCCTGTTCGGTCATGCTCTGGCGCGACCCGTGCTGAATCCGTCCGGCATCTTCGTAGAAGTCGAGTCCGGTGGTGTCACCGACACGGATCTTGAGCGTTGCCTCGGCTTCAGCCGGGTTCGAGAAGCGGTAGAGAGTCGTGAGCTCCACCGCCCTCGATTGGTTGGCAATGAGCCTCAGGGCGCCACCGGACTCCACCGCCCCAAGCTGTCGGTAGTCGCCCAGCAGGCGTACGACTGCGCGGCGTTCCGCGGCGATGGTCACGAGCCGATCGAGGTTCAAGGTGCCGGCCATTCCGGCCTCATCCACCAAGACGACATCGCCCGGATTCAGGGCGAAGAACTCCATCTCCGACGGCACCTTCAGGCCGCTGGCCAAGGACTTGGCATGCGCTCCTTCCGTCCACTCCCAGAGGAACTTGTGCAGGTTCTCGGCTCCGGTCCCCAGCTCCGCGGCCAGCACTCCTGCCGCCGATGCAGAGGTTGCCAGTGGCACGAGTCGTCCGGTTCCTCCGGCGCGGATCACGGTGGTCAGGGCCTTCATGGCAGTGGTCTTGCCGGCTCCGGCCGGACCGATTCCCGCCAGCAGCAGCCTTCCATCGCAGGCGAACGCCTTCACCAGCGCTCGCTGCCCCGGGTCGAGTTCGTCGCCTGTGTGCTGCTCGTGGTTGGCCACCACCTGGTCGGTGGTCTGTCCGTCCACCCCGACCGATGTCTGGTAGCCGGCGGCGTCAACCAACCTGGCCTCAGCGTCCAAGACAGCTTGGCTGGTGAACCGTTCGGCTCCGTGTTGGGTGAACACCGACGAGCCATCCGAGCGGCGCAGCCCCGCCGGCTCGGCCACCAGCTCGGGCGGTTCGGTGGAGATTGACCACGTGGAAAGCGCTGCATCGACGACCGCCGAGACTGCGTTCTCCTGGTCGGCTGGCGTCGCGAAGCGAGCTCCGCGCAGCTCGCGTTGTGCCTGCGCCAGGACGCTCCAGCGGGTCCACGTCGCGTGGTGCTCCTGGACTTCGGCCACCACTCGGCGGGCGATGTCAGCCACATCCAGGTCGCCTATGGTGACCGGCTGCGGCTTGAGTCTTCCGCGCGTGGGGACGACGGCGCTCACTTCGGCGAGGGCATGCGGCCCGAAGGTAGCGATCAGATCGTCGCGCCATTCGTCGCGCATCAGAGCCCACGCTCGTGGCGGCTTCTTGCCTTTGCGCGTCGCCAAGGTCGCTTGCTGGGCGAGTTCGTGGGCCGCTGGCAAGGAAGGATCGCGTCCATGAGTTGCGCGGAACTCGGCCACCAGGCGGTGGTACTCGACCTCGATGTCGGATCGACGACGGGTGAAGTGCGACAGCACTCTGGACGGAAACCCTCTGATCTCGCGCACAGGTTCGCGCTTGCCCAAGGTGTCCAATCGGGCCGCGAATTCAAGCCCGAGGCGGGCGTGTAGTTCGTTCTCCAGCACGGTGTTGTAGAGCTCGGAAGCCGCCACCGTCATGCGGTATATGCCGCGAGCGTCGAGGGCCCGCCACTTTCCGTCCGTCCCGAGGACCTTGCTGGAGACCGCCACGTGGGAGTGGAGGTTCGGCTCACCCAAGCGGTTGTCTGCGTGGTCGAAGACCGCGGCGATCAGCCCGTGCGTCTCGATCTGTGCCTGTCCGGAGGAACCGGTTCGAGTATGCGCGGCGTGCTCTTCGAGCAACCTGAGCGCGGCGTCTCGGGCCGCGTAGTGAGCCTGCTCGATCGCCTCACGGACCCACGGACGGGGATCGAGACCCCACAGCCGGGAGACGGAAGAGACCGGCGTGAACACCAGGTCGAAGCCCGCTACGGCCCGACGCTGGCGCCTAGCTTCCTCCCGCCGGACCTTCTTCTCTTCCGCCGCTGTCGGTGCGCGGCCGAGCTCGTCCCGGATCGCCTCCAGCCTGGCTGATACTCGCTCGTCGAAGCGGCCGAGATCCTGGTACTGGGGGAAGGGGCGACCGAGGCTGGCGTTCTTCCGCGCCTGCTCGTTGACCTTGCTCAGCTGGCGTTCCGACATGCCGGCTTCGACGTGTTCGCGCTGGTAGTCCGCCATGACGGCGGCGGCGTTCGGGTGCAGGCCTTGTCCGAACAACGCGGTCATTTGGTCCTCGGAGACTCGGCCGGACAGATCAAGACTGTCGAGTCCGGACCCCATCCACGTTCCCGGTGGGTTGCCGGTCTCGGTGTAATACCTCGCTGCCGACTTACCTCGCTCCGGGCTGCTGTCTCCGGCGGCAACCTGCCTGGTCAGGTAGGTATAACCGTCCCCTGCGGTGATCTTGTGGATCGTCATCACGATCGGATCACCGCCTTCATGCGTCGCTCCGTCCGTAGGGCGGACCATACTCAGGTTGTCTGCAAAAGGTGTGTTAGTAGAAATATAGGTCAAACTGTTCAGGTGGGCTAACGCTGGAGAAGCTAGTGGCGGCCAGCTTGGCGAGCTTGCCCGATGGTGGGACGCGGACTACATGGGGACTCGGGGAGAGGGCTGGCAGAGCACCGAGGCGTCCTTGGCTCGCCCAAAAGCAACTGAAGCGGCGGGCTCCTGTCCCCAACCGAGCGGGGCCACGTCGGCGCCTGTGCCAGGGCCGTCGTGATTGCCGATCAGGTGAGTGTCCAGGTAGTCAGGGGTGAAAGTCGTGCTGTTGATGCACGAGTCCTGCGGGGCGAGAAAAATCTTGAATCGGGGCTGTACCTTCCAATGCTTCAGCGTGCACTTAGTGGAAACGTACGGCAGCTCGATGGTGCTCGACCGTGGCGACATCGCGGTTTCGTGCCTGGCGCACGGGAGGCCGTCACATTGTCCGCAGAGGGAGGAGGTGGTGAGGTTGGTGCTCGTCCCTGCGTCTGGCGCAGCAGCATCGGCTGTGGCTCGCAACGTGGCTCAGACGGTCTGTGGGCCCCTCACCGAACATGTTCGAGGCAAGGCGCGCGTGGCGCTGGAGCGCGAACGACGTGCGACGGTCATCGAGATCCTCAACAGAGCTCCCGCCGGCACAGTCATCACTGACTGCGATAGTGACGGCCGGATGTTGCGTGTGGAGATTCCGCAGCAGAGCCTTGTGCAGAGTGGACGCGCTCTGTGCGATGCGGTGTGTGTATTCGCGGGGAGTTCGCTCCGGGGTATCACTGGCGGTGCCTCATGACCGAGGAGGTGCCGAGTGATGTCGACGAGGACTTGGACCTGATGGTGCTCAACCCGGGACCCCGCAACGCCGCGGTGTCGGATATCAGTTACGAGTTCGCACAGATGATCAGAGGTCATGGTCCGAGGATGCTGGCCCAGTTGCACCGGGCGTTCGACGACTACCAGTTCGCCGAAGACGTCGTTAACGAGGCGCTCTTTCGCATGCACGCCGTCTGGTGCCGCGTGGAGGCGGGATTGATCAGAGACCCCTGTGCCTACGCCTCGCAAGTTGCGTATCACGTAGCCTCGCGCGAGCTAGCCAGGCAGGCGCGCCAACGCGAGCTCATGTCACAGGAGGGTAGCGCCGGTCCATGGTGGGAGCCGTCGTGCCCACGGTTGACAGAGACCGAGGTGGAGAATCGAATCTGTGTGCACGACCTTCTGCGTGAACTGGTTGCGGTCGCGCCGCGGCAGGCACAGGCAGTCGTGCTGCGCTACCTCGAAGACAAGACATTCAAGGACGTGGCAGAGGAGATGGGTATCGACGCGGACTCGGCGAAGTCGACGGCCCATCAAGGAGTCGAACATCTGAAGAGAATCGCCGCCAAAATGCACGGAGTGGTGGGTACGCCGAAGGGAGGCATGACGTGAAGTATGAGGGCGAAGACATCGAAGACGAGCTGAGGCTTGCGGGGTTGAGTACCCCGGCCAAGGCCGATCTCGGCGCCGGGGAACGCCTTTTGGCCGCATTGGAGCGACGAATTGAGGCCTCCGGGCCAGCTGTCTTGCCGAAGGGCGTGAACGTCGACCAGGACCCGGAACAACTGGCGTTGATGGATCTCGGCCACGGCGCACCCGAGCCATACGGGCAGCGCGAGATCACGGGTACCTGCCAGCTGCGTGACGACGGTGTGGCCGATGCCTGGTTGGCGGCCGGCTGCCAGCAGATGCGGCGGCTGTTGGAGGTCGGGCGTCCGGCGGTGGCCTTCCTCCGTAATTCCGAAGATACCTATTTGGTGGCTGTCCAGGATTGGGCCTGTCGGGCTCTGCTTGCCCAGCCATCAAGTGCAGCCGAGTACTCCGCCCTACCCCGCATCCGAGCGCGCCTCAATGGGAAATATTGGGCACCCGATCGCCGTCGTCGACCAGCGGCCGGCGCCGACTTTGTCGTCGTGTACACCTCGGGCACCGGAGCCGAGTCATGTAGCTCGCGATACGCAGTCGGCTACCTGCCGGCTCCGACCAAGGAGTCCATCGCGACGACGCTCAAGACGATTGTGGCCTCGGCCAGCCCATCTGGTCGTACGGGGGCGGCCCCGGCGTTGGTTCGGTACCTACGGAGACTCAACTCGGCTAGCGTCTTCGTCTCCCACATGAATCTGGAGGATTCTCTGGCTCAGACGTCATGCGCGACGTCTGGAGCACGGGCACTGGCTACCAGTTCGGCCGCTAGCTGCAGGCACAACGCGCCACCGTTGGTGCTTATGTATGGCGCCATCGGCGATGGCGTCGACATTTCACGAGCGATGATGTGCACCTCGGCCGTGGTTCGAGACCGCCAGTTGGCGCCGGCTTTGGTCGAGCGATGCGAGCAGTGCTGGACCGACCGAGAGGATCGAGCGACCAGGACTGTCGACGACACAGATCCGGAGCGCGGCTTCGGTCGCATTGCCCAAGACGACTCCGAGGACGTGGTGTTTTTCAGCGCCTTGACGGAGGGCGGGTACGAGTCCTTTGCTGAAGGCCAGCGGGTCGCCTACACGGTCGATGGCACCGGAATGGCGACGACTAGGATCCGGGTAATCACCCGCAACCTTTCCTCGCTGGAGCCGGGACGACGACCCTGAATTCGTCGGGCAGCCTCGCAGTTCGGCCCCGAAGGCCTGATGCCCCGCCCCGGTCTTGGCTGGCGCTGCCAGCCGGGAGTTTCAGCAACGGCGGCCATGTTCCTGTCGTCGATTGCGCGGATCGGGTGCCGGACGCCGTGGGGCAGCAGCGCCGCGTGCAAGGAGGAGAAGGCTAAGCCGCCTCCGCCTTGTGGGCGACGGACTAGGTGCCAGCCGCGGAGGCCGGGGTGTTCGGCCGCTCGAACCGGATGCCGTCGACCAGCACCAGTCTGGGCGGGAGCGCGGGCACGTTCGGGTTTCTTACCCATCGACGCAACACCCCATGTCCGTCAGACGAGCTCAATCTCCCTCTCGGATCAGGGACTTGGACATCTTGGCGCCGGTGTCGGTCAGCACCATAGGGATGAACACGCGCGGCGGCGGTGTGAGTCCGGGCAGCTGCGTGAAGGCTTCGTCGACGAGCTGGCAGCCGAAGGCCCAGTCGCCGCCTTTGATCATGACTGACAGCGTCACTGCGTCGCGGGCGGCGACGCGTTCCTTGACGAGGTTGCGATACAGGGTCGCCAGATCCAGGTAGGCGTGGCTGTCTGGGGTGATGGTGACCTTGTAGTCGCCGTGGTCGGTGCAGACCGCGGCGAAGTCGGCCCCGCCAGAGCCGATGTTCACCAGGCGAGTGCGTTCGGCTCGCTTTCGGCCCAGCCGCACGTCGGGCAGGGGAAGCGGAGGTGGGTGCCCACAAGCGGCGCCGCGGTCTCGACGCTACTGCGGAGTGCCGACCCAACCTCCCAAGTGCGGTTCCGGCCACAGTTGGATCGCCTGTTCGGCGGCGGCGCGGATCTTGGAGCCGTCGAGTTCGTGACGTATCTCGGTGATGTCTTGCGCGAGCCAAGAGATGACGATCGTGAGGGGACCCGGCGGCGGCAGCGGGTAGATCCAGTGGGTCATGTCCCAGGACGTGCCGCTGCCACCGCCGTGGCCGGGCAGCATGACCAGCGTGTCGGGGTTGGGCTCGCTGTCGAGGGGGAGGTGGCGGTTCTGGTTGGAGGCGGCGCGGCGTCCGTCTGCGAAGAGGATGCCTATACGTAGGTTTTGCTCGGGGTCATAGACCTGGCTGCTGCCGGAGTTGTGGACGTAGTCCCGCCGACGTCGATGACCGAACGGGTCGATCAGGTTTTCGTCCGACCGGACGCGGATATGGATCGACAGCTCGAAGCCGTTCGGATAAGCAGATAGCCCGCCTATGGAAATCGCCAGCCGCTCATCACGGATGATGACCGCGTTCTCGGCCATCACGGCTGGCAACGCAGCAACGGGCTTCATCCAGACCGGGCGCGGTTGTGCCGGTCGCGGCTCGGGCGGGGGTGGAGGCTCTGGGAGGCTCTCGAAGAAGTCCATGGGGGCAACTGTGACAGAGCTCTGATCTATGGGGCGGGTCGTGCTGATGCCCGATCGACTTGAGCGGCTTCGGCGGTCCCGCCTTCCTGACGCGCGAGCCACCGCTGGATGGTCCGCGTGCTCACGCCGTACCGATTGGCGAGCTCGGCCGTGTCTGGCCTCGGGGATCCCGCGTCGTTGAGCTGAGCAAGAAATGCGGTCAGGGACGCTGCCTTCTGGTCTGCTTTCTCAGCTGCTGGCGACGGAGTGCCTCGGCTTTTCCTCGGCGTGAGGTCCTTCGCGCCGGCCGGTTTTCCCCGCTGCCCAGGTGCGCTCTCGTGGCGTTGGACGAGATCCCTGCGGCGCCAGTACCGCAGGCTGTGCGCTTGGATGGTGCGTGCCGTGAGCCCGAGGCGCTGGGCTTGGTCGGTGAATACGTCGACCGATACGCCGACCACGGCGGCGGCCTCGAAGTCGTCGAGGAGGTCGTCGGGGGAGGGCCCCGGTTGCGGAGGCAGTGGCCGCCCAGCCTTGTGCGCCTCGACCGCCGCCGGATCCCACACGTGGTCGCGACCTCGGTGGGGATTGAGCGGCTTCGGGAAACCAGGCTTCTTCAGCACCCGAGCGTTGCGCAACGTCCCCAGCGTGACGCCCCGGATTCGGGCGACGCCAGCAGCGTCCACGGGCTCGATGCCAGCTGGAATCACCCTCAGCGGTCCGTCCTGGTCAGCGGTGGCGGCGAGCCGCTCCGAGATTCAGGGCGGCCGGATTACTCCGACCTATACTCAACACCACAGCGCCTCTCAAGGGCTGTAACCGGTCGGGGTCGGCGAGCTTCCACCGCGCGAGCGGACATCTCCGCCGGCCCCGATTTCTTGACCGGTCGCCGTCGTCCAGCCAGTCGTCAATGCTGTCGCCGTATCCCGGCGCCCACCGCTTGGGCGCGCATGATCGCCCCATCGTCTGCGGCTTCATGTTCTTGATCTCCCAGAGCCCTATTTCGATCAAGACGACGTGGCCCAGAGCGGTCTTCGGCATCGTGTCCTCGGCTCAGCGGCGATCCTGCGGTGCTTGGAGCCACCGGCGATGTCGCCCCAGCGCACAGCGCCTGCGTCCATCCGATCATGTGCTTGGGGAACGCTCGGTTGGTTCGGCCAGGACCCGTACTCGACAAGCACCGTGTGCAGCCTCGCGGTTCCCAATGTCCGGCTAGAGAGTTCTCGGCTTGGGTGTTCGCCGGGCCGCGCCATGCTGACATCCGGTAGTTGGCGCGCCATCGAGGCGCCGAGCCCTGCATGGCGAGCCGGGGTCCAGCTCGTGGCGATCGACATGTGCACCGTGTTCAAGGCCACGGTGCGCACCAGCCTGCCACACGCAAGGTTGGTGGTCGACCGGTTCCACGTCGCGCAACTGGCGAACGCGGCCCTCCGCCGGGCGCATCATCAGGCACCGTGTCGTCGGTGGGTGCATCGACTGGGGAAATTACTGCCTAAGTTATGTATCAGGCCTCGTAGTCGCCGACTCTAGTAGGTGCCGCCAGGGCGCGGCATCTCACCGACCCGACAGGCGTGCACTGTGGCCCCACCCAGCCCTTCCGGAACACCGTTCCGATCTGCGCCGCCACGCCCGCGCCTCGGTCGCGCCGACGAGCCGCCCAGCAGGTTGCCCGTTCTATCCGGCTCGACCCGTCACCACACACCGTAGGGAAGTCATGGACAGCGCTGAACATGTCTGGATCGGCGAACAGATTGAACTGGAGTTTGCGAGCGGGAAACTTCCAGCCAAGGGCCTGCAACTTCAGCTCACCGAGCCGGGCACCGGGCGTCAGACCATCACCTACGGTCAGGGCATCGCCTTGGGCGGCGACTTCTACGGAATCCCCGACGCCCCGATCAGCACCGCCGCCGATCCCCAGGCGGCGTTCCGGGCGGCTTGGGCCACCCTGGCCACCAGTAACAGGGTGGAGCGGTCAGAGATCCTGAGAATCCTGCAGAAGGAGATCAACGCCGTCGCGAAGGCTATCGCCGAGGGCAAGGAACCCTCGACCGCCTACGCCGCCCTGGGGATGAGCCTGTCGCTGGAGTGGGGGGCCGTCACCGGGTTGCGTTACTACGACCTGGCGGTCAAGAACTGGGACCACTTCGGCGCACATGCCGTGGCCGCCTACACGGCCGGGCACGCCGTCGCCTGTCACGAAGCAGGCTTGGCCGGTGCCCCGGGCATTCCTGACGCCGAAAGGCGGGTGCTGCTGGAACGGGCCTACGCTATGAACTCCTTCGCCGACCACTTCCTGACCGACTTGTTCTCCGCCGGCCACCTGCGCGTGCCGCGCAAGGAGATGTACGACCGCCCCGACGGCCTCAAAAGCACACTTGGACTGTTGGTCCACGCGATGCACAACGAGGAAGGCTGGGTGGGCCTGAACGTGGACAATGCTCAAAAGGACGCGTGGGTGGCCCGTGGCGACGGTTACCTCCGGGACAAGGGCAGCGAGCGCAACGCCGAGTTGGTGGTGCAGGCCGCGCAGGAGTCCGCGAGCGAGATCTGGAAGAGCTATCAGGACCCGAAGAAGATCATCGAGAATAAGGCCCTGGAGCTGATCCCGGACTTCAAGGCGCTCGCCAACCGCAACAACATCAGGAACTTTCCGGCCCTGTTCACCCTGAACGCCAAGGGCCAGGTCGAGCGGCGGATCAACATGTCCAGCCGGACCGACTATGCGTGGACGGACCAGTGGCGGACCTGGGACACCTACCTCGCCCTGCCCAAGCCCAAGGACCCGGGATACACCCACGTGGCCTGCTTCGACCTTGGCTCCGACAAGCCCCTAGGCTGGCTCGCCACCTCACCGGGCTCCCCATTGAACCTCCCGTATGTCGGAGTGGTCCAGGACCAGCGCTACGCACACGGCATGAAGTGGTACCTCCACGATGGAAATCTTTACCTGCAGAAGGACACCAGCGGGCCCACCGGCGACTTGTACTTGGGCGTAATCAAGGGCGGCGAGGCCCTCTGGGGCACTTGGGCGTGGGCCAAGCCGGTGCGCGTCAACGACAACCGCACCGTCTCGCTCGCCGACGACCTGACCCGAATGCTCTGCTTCCCCACGGGAGCGGCTCCGAACGGTCCCGTCTTCTGGTCGAACGGCGGATCCGATGCCGGGTTCATCCGCATCGACTTCCCGCTGCCGCAGCCCGACAAGGGCTGAGGCATCTGCCACCAGCGTCTGCGCATGACCATCGACGCCGCGTCGTAGGGATTGAAGATCCACCATCTTAGTTTTCGCTGGTGAGGGCGCTGGTGTGACAGGGTTCGGCGGTGCTCGTGCTGGTTGTGCGCGCTGGTCTGCGGTCGTGATCGCCCGTGGACCTGTGATCATGTGTTTCCCGAGGTGCTCGCCACGAGTCGGCTGCGACCATCTCTAGCGGCGGGGCCGGAGAAGATCTCCGGCCCCGCCGCTCGCTCGTAGGCTCAGCGCAGTCTGACGTATGCGCGCTGCTCAGTGAGCTCGTATAGAACCCGTGCCGAGCACTCCCGGACGGCGGTGGTGTCGAAGTCGCTCTCGATGTTGAGCACTTCGGCGAACCACTGGCCCGCGACCATCTCGCGGACGCGTTCAGCGAGTGTGTTGTGAGCCGCGCCCAGGGATCGCAGCGCCAGTCCGTCAGCCAGCTCCCAACGGCCCAGGCTTAGGGCACACCATCCCGCGACGCTCAGCGCCGCAGCTCTGGCCGGACCTCCATCGTGAGCCATCTTCGCGAGACCGCGCGCTACCAGCAGGGCTCGGCATGCACCCTCTTCGGTGGTGGCGAACGTAGCGAGATAGTCGCGCGCTGCGGCGTCTTCGCCGATCCGGCTCAGGACGGTCGGGGACCAGGGGTGGTGCTCGATCGCGTGACCCGGGATCCCGCTGAAGACGACCCGATCGATTGCCGCGCGGTCGTTGTTCGAGAGCAGGGTCATGAGGATGACCTGCTGCTCGCTTCTTTTCGGCATGGCCTGTGCTGTGTACTCGTTCATGTGTGTCCCTTCTCAAGGCTGTGACCTGGGCTGTCGCGTCGGCTTCCATCTCTCGGCGACAAGTCAAATATACCCATGAAAACTCACATCACGGGCAAAACGGCACTCTGATTCACTCGCGTGGACGATCACGTCGGCGGCCTCCGCGGCGGAATCCCTCGTTAGCTGGCGATTCTTCGAGTCGCTGTTATCGAGCTATCCGTTTACCGTGGTGAACATGGCACGACGATCTGGAGCGTCAGCGCGGACCGTGGCGCTGACCAAAGCGCAGGAAGCAGTGGCGCAGCGGGATGCGGAGCGCATCAAGAGAGAGAAGCAGCTCGAAGCTGCTTTGGTTGACTACTATCGGGCGCAAGGCGAGGTCGAGCGGATCCACAGGGATGCTGAAGTCGCCGCGGCGCCGTTCGAAGCCACTATGCGCGGAGCCGTGTGTTGTCTGGATCGTCTGGGTGAGACCCGGACCGGCATTGCCACGCTGACCGGCCTTACGTTGCCTCAGGTGCGTGACTGTCTCTCCGGCGCGGTTTCAAACGAGCCGGCGCCGGAGGTCGATGAGCAAGTGCGCCAGTAGAGGAGGCTGTGCGCTGCTTCGGGTGATTCAGCCCGACTTCAGTGTGTGTCCTGGCATCGGCAGCGCATGCAGTGCGCCGCTCCCGTCCAGACGTGGCAGCGCCTGCACTACGTAACGCCGCGCCGTTCCGCGCGAAAGCGGCGCAGGAAGTGACGCGGCGGCCTGGTACGCGGCCGCGTTTCGCTCGCGCTCGTCTTCAGAGAACAGGCGCAGGTCGCCGGATTGCACTTGATCCATCAGCGCGGCTTCAAAGGCGATCCGCTTCGGGCCGAGACCGCGACCACGGCGGAATGCTCGTGTCGGCGCCTTTGCGGATGAGACGCTCTCGGTGTCGTCGGCCTGCGCCGCTTGTTCGTCCGGGGACGAACTAGGGCGTTGCAAGACGTCTTCGAACGCTGGTGCAACCGGCGTGCCTTCAGCCTCTTGGCGTAGTAGATCGCGCCGCGTGTTCCACATCAGCGCGGGGAAGTTGATCCACAACGTGGACGTGCGCCACATGCTGCGCTGCTCCTCATCCCGTACCAGGACGTTGCGCACGTTGGTGAGCAGGTGTTCCAGAAACACGGCGTACATCACCGGGGGAACCGCCGCAACGACATATCCGCCTGGCGAGCGGGAAGGGGCATGGAGCAGATTCATAATCACGCTGGCCGCGATGCATCCGAGCAGGGAGATCTTGCAAGCCGCATTGGCCCGCCGCTGGATCGTCTCGTAGAGGCGGAGAAGCGAGACGCCAGCCGTCCCGGCGTCCAGGAGCAAGGCCCAGACCCTCGCCTCGGCGGCCAGGTTGCCGTTGTGGGCCAGGACGTAGACCACCTGCGCCTGGTACGACAGCCACGCGGAAGCGCACGCGAGCGCGAACAGCACGCCGATGGACAGGGCTAGCAGCCCGTTGGCGAGCCAGGCCGGCGGGGCAGGGGCCGCGGACGAATCTGTGGTTGCAGCGGGCGACGGTGCGCTGGCGCGCAAGGGCCAGCCCATATTCTGGTGAGACATCAGGGGTGCCTTCCTCTGATCAGGCCCCGATGGGATCCGCCAAGATCTTCACCATCGGGGCCGCCTGTTTCTGTGCTCAGCTGTTGGCCGTTGCCACGGGGCTATCGAGGAACCGCAGCCAGGAGGCCAGCAGCTCGGCTTCGGTCGTGCCGTGTAGGCGGCTCCGATGTTGAGCAAGGCCTGCGACGGCAACCCGTGTCAACGTGCTTGCGGTGATCGGATCGCCCGCTCGGTGCCGGGCGGCATTTAGATCGCCGGCCAAGTCGGCGAGTACCGATTCGAGGCCGTCCAGCGACGCGGCGAGGCTCAGGAACCTGCGCCATGACGCGAGCAGTTGCACTTCGTTGTCGCCGTACAGCCGGTCTTCGTGCTCGACCAGCCCGTCGATGGCGACGCGAAGCAGAGTGTTGGCGGTGATCCTCTCGCCTTTGACGCTGCGGTCGTCATGCAACCGGCGAGCCAGGTGGTCCAGCCCTGTCTGCTGGTCGGAGCGAATCAGAGCCTGTTTCGGGCGAGTCTTCGGCCGTTCATTCGAGCCTTGCGAAGCATCACGACCCAGGGGCGTCATCTCGTGCCTTCCAGCGGAGTGCGAGTAACGAGCGTGCAGTAGCTCTACCGTTGTAGCCCGCTATCGTCCTAAAACCAAAGAGATTCACTCTTTTGGACCTCTAAGACCTTAAGGGTCCTGAGTTATGGTGCTCTTGGAAACGCAAGAGAGGGCCGGGTTGGCGCCCGACCCTCTCCATGTACGTCCGACTCGGTGTTACCGCACCGGCCGGGCCAGGACCCCTGCACAGGAGGGAATCCAATGACCCATTTTGCCATTCCGGAGGACGGTTTTCCGGACTTGGACGACGCGTCCGCGTTCCTGGAGGGCGATCCCGTCTCCAGTCTTCGCGACATGCTGCTTACCGACGGCATCAAGTCGCTCGGGCTGGCGCTCGTCCCGCAGGAATTCAGTTTCGGCCTCGTGATCTTCGCCATGGCCGCCGGCGTCGATGCCGGAGAGTGGTGGAGCCGGTGAGCGGCCCGAACCCTGACCTCGACGAGAGCAGTCTTGCTCTGGCATGCATCACCGACGCCCTGTTCTGCTCTGACGTGGAGGCGGGCGTAGTTCTCACCGCTGAACAGGTGGCTCGCGCCGTCAGCGACGCGCTGAGAGCGCATCGGGATTGGAACGGGCTGACTCGGGCAGTCCGCGCAGCGTTCGCGACTTCGCCGGCCGAAGCCGCCAGCCGTGAACAGTGGTGTCAGCGGGTCGCCGAAGTCGCGTTGAGCTGGTCTGACATCGTGCTGGACGGTGACGGCCTCCTGGGCTGAGGCCATTCGACAGCGAGCCTAGGTGTTCACTCTGGTGAACAGATTGAGCGTCGTTCAGCTTGCATGAACAAAAACCGCAACTCACGATGGGTGCTATGTCGCCCTTGACGATGTTTCGTTTAGGCGCGATGTAGTCCCATTCACCGCTAAGCGGCCCCGGCGCTCAGTCGCCAAACGGTTCGTCGGGGCCGCACCTCTCGCAGGAGGCACCTCCATGATGACCCACCCCGAGTACGTGCCGATGTCTGTCGACGATGCGGCGCGCGTTCAATCACGTACGGCTGAAGAGATAACGGGCCCAATCAGACGGAGAAGCATGTGCTGTCGATTCCGGCACCGCGTACTCCAACACCATCATCAATGATCACTTCCTGAGCACTGGGGAGTTGGCCGCGCTCCTTCATGTCGACGCGTCCACTCTGCGGCGCTGGCGGGGCGCCACGCCGCCGGCGGGTCCGCCGTTCTCGCGGCTCTCGCCCGGGGTCGTCGTCTACAGCATCGTGGACGTCCGCCGTTGGATCGCCCGGAGCCGCATCGACCCGGCGGAGTGTGCTTGATGGCCAGGCAGATCAGCGTCCCGATCGGTGTCGAAGTCTTCGGATACGTGGAGTTCCGCGCGTCACGACCCAAGCCCTACCGGGCTCGCGTTCGCTGGACCGACCCGATGACCCACGAGCGCATGCGCGCCTCAGAGTCGTTCGAGGAAGAAGGTCCGGCCAAGGAGTGGATCAAGGAGCTTCAGCGCAAAGCAGAAGGCGGCGTCAACCCCGCTACCGCCAAGACGACATTGGCCGAGTACGGCCGATCGGTGTGGAATCTCGCGATGCGGGGCCTGGAAGACAAGACGATGGATCCGTACTCGGCCGGGTGGAGGAAGCTCGTTGTGCCGTCGATCGGTCATTTCGAACTTCGGAAGCTTTCGCACGGAGTCGTCGACCGGGCTGTTCACTCGTGGATTGCCGACGGCGTAGGGCGGTCGAGCGTCAAGAACGCTATTGCCGCGTTGGTTCGCGTGACCGAGCAAGCCTTGCGCGATGGTCTGGTCGACAGTAATCCCTCACGCGTTGTGGGTTGGCAGCGTCAATACCAGGAAGTCGAAGCAGAACTACAGAATCCTCGGTCCCTCGCGCTGCCGGATTTCGCGACCTTGCAGCGGCTTGCTGAGGCGCTTGTCGCGGCCTCGGCAGACGATCGCACCAGGAACAAAAGGACCTACTCCGGCTGGGGCGACATCGTCATGTTCGCCGCCTGCACCGCCACCCGTATCGGAGAAGTCTCCGGTGTGCGTATCAAGGACATCGACACGGAACATTGGATCTGGAGGCTGGTTCGGCAAACCACGCCAGGTCCCGGTGGGCTCAAGGACAAGAACCCGAAGAGTAAACGTGCCCGGGACATCCCGATCATGCCCGAGATCCGCCCGATGGTGCTGCGCCGTATCGCTGAGGCCGGCCCCAACGCCGACCCGATGACCCGGCTGTTCACCGGTCCCCGCGGTGGACGCGTCTCCACGGCCGTGCTGCGTGATGCGACGCACTGGGATGAGGTCGTTCTCGCGCTGGGCCTTGAGAAGCTCCGTCGGCACGATCTCCGCCATACCGGGCTGACGTGGATGGCCGACGCCGGGGTGCCAGTCCACGTTCTGCGGGTGATCGCAGGGCACGGGTCGCTCTCCACGACTCAGCGCTACTTGCATCCCGACAAGAAGCGGATCCAGGACGCTGGAACGTCGTTGGATGACTTCCTCAAGGCCCAGTGGCCCCCACGCGGCCCCCAAGAGGCTGAGGAGGCGCCGCCAGAGGACCAACAGCGCTGACGACAGACGAAGGCCGGCTGAACTGGGCACTACTCGCCCAGTTCAGCCGGCCTTCGTCGTGAGAACAGCCCTCAGCCACGTAGCCGTATCAGTGTTGGTCCCTGGAGCTCGCCAAAAGACCAGGTCAAGACCCTGTGGCCCCCAAGTGGCCCCCAAGAGCCGTCGGAGGGGCCGGAAGCATAGCTGCGACTGGAAAGCATAAAGGCCGGTTGACCTGGGGATATCCCCAAGGAAACCGGCCTTCGTCGCGGTCGGGCTGACAGGATTTGAACCTGCGACCCCTTGACCCCCAGTCAAGTGCGCTACCAAGCTGCGCTACAGCCCGCCGCCCGCATCTGCGGGCAGGAAGACAATACCGCACCCGGGGGGTTCGAATCACATCGGTTGTTGGCGGCGCGCCGGAGGTGCTGCTGACAGGGTGCCGGACCTACTGCGGGCGCCCTCGATCTGCGGTCGGGGGCGGGGTGTTCCTACTTCTTACGGTCCTTGTTCTTCTGGCGGACCTTCACCGAGATCTGGATCGGGGAGCCGATGAAGCCGAACTCCTCGCGCAGCCGGCGTTCGATGAAGCGGCGGTAGCCTGCCTCGATGAAGCCGCTGGCGAAGAGGACGAACCTGGGCGGCCTCGTTGATGCCTGCGTGCCGAAGAGGATTCTCGGCTGCTTGCCGCCTCGGAGGGGGTGCGGGTGCTCCGCCACCAGCGTCCCTAGGAAGGCGTTCAGCTTCGCTGTCGGTACCCGGGTCTCCCAGCCCTCCAGGGCCTGCTCCAGGGCCGGGACGAGCTTGTCCACGTGCCTTCCGGTCTTGGCCGCCAGGTTCACGCGCGGGGCCCAGCGGACCTGGACCAGGTCGCGTTCGATCTCGCGTTCGAGGTAGTAGCGGCGTTCCTCGTCCATCAGGTCCCACTTGTTGTAGGCGATGACGAGGGCTCGGCCGGCTTCGGCGACCATGGTGATGATGCGGAGGTCCTGCTCGGTGAGGCTGTCGGCGGCGTCGACGAGGACGACGGCCACCTCCGCCTTCTCGATGGCGCCCTGGGTGCGCAGGGAGGCGTAGAAGTCGGCTCCGTAGGTTTGCTGGACGCGGCGGCGGATGCCTGCTGTGTCGACGAAGCGCCAGGTCTTGCCGCCCAGGTCGATCAGTTCGTCGACGGGGTCGCGGGTGGTGCCGGCGGTGGGGTCCACGACGACGCGTTCCTCGCCCGCGAGCTTGTTCAGCAGGGAGCTCTTGCCGACGTTGGGCTTGCCGACCAGGGCCACGCGGCGGGGGCCGCCCATCGGGACGCCGAAGCGGACGGCGGGGGTCTCCGGGAGGACGTCCAGGACGGCGTCCAGGAGGTCGCCGGAGCCGCGGCCGTGGAGCGCGGAGACGGCGAAGGGTTCGCCGAGGCCGAGGTTCCACAGCTCCGCCGCGTTGGCCTCGGTGCGCTGGTCGTCCACCTTGTTCGCGGCCAGGACCACGGGCTTGCCGGCGCGGCGGAGGACTCGGACCACTGCTTCGTCGGTGTCCGTGATGCCGACGGTGGCGTCCACCACGAACATCACCGCGTCGGAGGCGTTGATGGCGGCTTCGGCCTGGAACGCCACGGCCTTGGCCATGCCCTCCACGTCGCGCTCCCAGCCGCCGGTGTCGACCAGGGTGAAGCGGCGGCCGTTCCAGTGCGCGTCGTAGGACACGCGGTCGCGGGTGACGCCGGGCACGTCCTGCACCACGGCCTCGCGCCGGCCCAGGATGCGGTTCACCAGCGTGGACTTGCCGACGTTGGGGCGTCCGACCACGGCCAGCACCGGCAGCCGGACGGAGTCGCCCTCGCCCCTGTCCCAGTCCTCGGCGTCGAGCCCCTCGGCGTAGGCCTCGTAATCGAAGTCCTCGTCGTAGTAACCGACGTCCGAGGCGCCGTCGGTGGCGGCGGTCAGGTCGCCGGGGGTGTAGTCCTCGGTGTCGGGCTGCATCAGGGATCCCTCAGTTCGTAATGCGCGCTTACCTAGAAGCGCGTCTCGTAAAAGCGTGCGGTCGGCGGCCCCCAAAGCTGGCAGGGAGCCGCCGACCGGACCGCGTCAGTCTTCGCGTCCGTGTCCGTGTCTAATTGTCGCGCCCGGTGAGCTGCTTGGCGTACTGCACGTGCGCCGCCAGGCGGATTCGCAGTTCCTCGCTGATGGCGGCGATCTTCTGCCGCCGCCCCAGGCCCTCGGACCCCTGGGACAACTCCTCCAGGCTCAGCGGTGTTCCGTACACCAGGTCCAGATGGGTGCGCGGGGTCGGCAGCGAGCCCACCGTCCTGCCGTTCGCCGCCGTCCCGAGGCAGGCCACGGGCAGGACCGGCGCGCCGGTGGCCACCGCGAAGTACGCCAGGCCGTTGTGCACCGACTCGAACTCGCCGGTGGTGCGGGTGCCTTCGGGGAAGACGCCCAGCACGCCGCCGGAGCGCAGGGCGGCCAGCGCCGCCTGGATCGCGGCGCGGTCCGGGTGGTCGCGGTCGATCGGGATCTGCCCGAAGCCGTGCTGCAGCAGCGGGCCGAGCGGGCCGACGAACATCTCCTTCTTGACCAGGAAGTGCACCGGCCGCGGCGCCACGCCGGCGATCAGCGGGCCGTCCAGGAAGCCGGTGTGGTTGCCGGCCAGCAGCAGCGGCCCGTCGGCCGGGACGTTGGCCGCGTTGTGCTGGGTGACGTGCCACAGCGAGTGCATGAGCGGCACGCCGATACGGTGCGCACGCTTGGCCCCGCGGGCACTGGGAACCGAGTGGCCGGCGGTGCGGGTCCGGGAACGGACCGACGGACGATGTGGAGCCGAATCTGTCTCTGAACCGCGGAGAACCTTCATCTGGTGAGTCCCACCCCTTGGGAGGCGGCGTCCGGCACGGAGCCCTCGGCCGCGTGGATGACGATGCCGGCGACCGCTTCGATCACCTGCTCCAACGTCAGCTCGGTGGCGTCGACCACGACCGCCCCCGCCGCCGCTGCCAGCGCGTTGGTCCGGTTGTCGACGCTGTCGCGCCGGGTCAGCGCCTCGCGCGTGGCAGCCACGCTGTCCGCCCCCGCGCCGCCGCCGCTCGCCGCGTGCTCGGCGTTGCGGCGGGCCGCCCGGGCGTCCTCGGACGCGGTCAGGAAGATCTTCGCCGCGGCCCCCGGCGCCACCACTGAAGCGATGTCCCGGCCCTCGACCACGATCCCGCCGTCCCCGATGATCTCCCGCTGAAGCGCGATCAGCCGGGCCCGCACCTCCGGCACCGCGGCCACCGCGCTCACCGCGCCGGTGACGTCGGCCTCGCGGATCTCGACCGCCACGTCGGCGCCGTCCACGCTGATCGCCGGCCCGGCCGGATCGGTCCCGGAGACGATCTCCGGCGTCCCGGCGTCGGCCGCGATCGCGGCGGCGTCGCCGATGTCGACCTTGTTCTGCAGCATCCAGTACGTCATCGCCCGGTACTGCGCGCCGGTGTCCAGGAAGCGCAGACCCAGCCGCGCGGCGACCCCGCGCGACACGCTCGACTTGCCCGAGCCCGAGGGGCCGTCGATGGCGACGACCATTCTGGACAGGGCCTGCTGGCTGGGCAGCGACATACGGGTGACTCCAGTGAAGAGATCGAAGCGGTGGGACCTGCGACCTCTCAAGAGTATCCGGTGGCAGGGGCCGCGGGTTTCGGGTTCGCTGGGAAGTCGCCAGGTTGAGGGACGGGTCGCCGTCTGGTGTGACCGATCTCAAACAGTCCGCTTCAGGTCACGACGCCGAACCCGAACCCGTCAGGTCACGACGCCGAACCCGAACCCGTCAGGTCACGACGCCGAACCCGAACCCGTCAGGGCACGACGCCGAACCCGAACCCGTCAGGGCACGACGACGTGCGAGATCCCGACCCCGCCCCGCCTCTCGGCGCCGTACCGCTCGATCTCTTTCGGCAGGTCCAGCGGCAGCGTGAACGACCCCTCCGGCAGCTGCGCCCCCGCGACGAGGTCGGCCGGCACCAGCCACGACATCTCGAACTCCAGGCCGTCGGGGTCGTGCGCGTACAGCGCCTTGGTCGTCCCGTGGTCGCTCGCGCCGACCAGCGCGCCGTGCTCCTTCAGCTTCTCGGCGAAGCGCGCCAGCTCCGCCAGCGTGTCCACCTCCCACGCCAAGTGGTACAGCCCCACGCGCGTGCGGCCGGCCTCGGAGGAACCGGCCTGCGAGCCGATGGAGAACAGGCCGAGGTCGTGGTCGTTGGTGGAGCCCGGCGCGCGCAGGAACGCGGCGTTCGGGGCCTGCGTCAGCACCTCGAAACCGAGCAGGTCGCGGTAGAAGGCGACGCTGCGCTCCAGCTCCCGGACGAACAGCACGGCGTGGTTGAGACGGGTCACAGGCATCGTTCGGGCTCTTTCCTCGGGGGAGGGGTGAACTCCATCGTCGCCGGACGCTCTACACTGCCGCAAGCGCGATCAGCCGCACAGCCGGAACACTGTGCCGCCGGACACTGTGCTGCCAGAAAAATCTGGGGGAGAGTGCGTTGAGCAAGGGCGGACTGCCCGGGATGGGCCTGAAGCTCGGTCCGGAGGTGCTTCGCGCCGCCGATGGCGTGTGGTACTCCGCCACCGGCGCCGACGGCGGCACACTGGGCGTGCTGTGTTTCGACCCGGTCCGGGTCAAGGCGGCCGGCGGCGTGCCGCGGCTGGTCGAGCGGACCGTCGCGGCGCGCGGCGGCCTGCTGCCCGGCACGGTGCCGGTGCTGGACCTGATCGAGGACGCCGGGCAGATCTGGCTGATCACGCCGGTGGTGCCGCAGGCCGAGGACGCCGCGCGGACGACCGCGCTGCTGCTCGGCTCGACCCCGGTGACGGTGCCCGGCGGCCTCGCCGCGGCGACCGGCCACGGTGTTTCCGAGCCCGCGAAGAAAGACCTCAAGGACGGCCTGGCGAGCCGGATCATCCGCGCGCTGGTCGGTCTGGTGCTGGTCGGCGCGGTGCTCGGGGCGGCGGCGTTCGTCGCGGTGAAGCTACGGGACAAGAAGACCGCGCCGCCGGTGCAGATCTCCAGCATCTCCGTGCACAACTTCGCCCCGGTCCAGCCCACGGGGATCTGCGACACCTCGGTGGACATGGTCGCGGACTTCACGACCAACGGCGGAACCGGGGTCGTGCACTACGAGTGGGACATCCCGGCGAAGAACCACACGACGCAGAAGGTCACCGGCACGGAGACGGTGAGCGGCAAGTCGCCGAAGGTGCACCTGGCGTGGCAGCTGAAGCTGACGGGGAGCGGAACGGTCACCGCGACGTTCCGCATCACCAACCCCGAGGTGCTGGCCGCCGGGACCGAAACAGCCAGCGCCGGCGACCTGAAGTATCAGTGCCCGAACGCTAAACCCTGACAAGGGTTCCAGTAGCCAACACCCTGATATCCGACGCCCCGACACCCCGCTACGCGCTCCCCGGATCAAGCAGCGCCTGACCGAGATAGCCGCCGGCCTTCGGCGCCGGCACCATCGCGAACAGCGCGCTGGTCTCGTGCGTGGTGAACCGGTTCAAGGCGTCCATGCTGCGGGTCAGATGCTGCTGGACCGGGATGAAGCCCCTGGCCGGGTCCGCCTGCCAGGCCAGGAAGAGCAGCCCGGCATCGGGCTCGCCGTCGGCGGTGAGGCCGTCGTCGTAGCTCAGGCCGCGCCGGAGCATGGCCGCGCCGCCGTTGCTCGCCGGGGCGGCCAGCCGGATGTGCGCGTCGCCGCGGATGGCCAGCGAGCCGTCAGGGTTCTGCGCCGAGAGGTCGACCGGGGTGTGCTCGGTGCCGCCGGACAGCGGGGCGCCGTCGGCCTTGTGCCGTCCGATCACCTTCTCCTGCGCGGCGGTGGTCTGGGCGTCCCACGACGTCAGCAGCATTCTGATACGCCGGAAGACGAGGTAGGACCCGCCGCGCATCCACGCCGTCGCGGCGTCCGGGGCCACGAACACCTTGCCCGCGAAGTCCGGCTGCGCGGCGGTGGGGTTGTTGGTCCCGTCGAGCTGGCCCATGAGGTTGCGGCCGGTCGCGCCGGGATCGGGCGAGGAGCCCGGCGCTCGCGAGAAGCCGGACATGACCCAGCGCGGCTTGGCCGTCCCGGCGGCCGCGCGGGTGAGCGTGCGCAGCGCGTGGAAGACGACCAGCGCGTCGTCGGCGGCCAGGACGACGCCGAGGTCGCCGTCGCTGCGCGCGCTATCCAGCTGCTCGGCGCGGAACGCGGGCAGCGGCGCGAGCTCGGCCGGCCGGGAAGCAGGGTCCAGACCGGCCTTGCCGAACACCGAGGGGCCGAATCCGACGGTGACGGTGAGCGAGCAGGGACCGCTGCCGAGAGCGGTGGTGTCGGTGTCGCCCGCGGGGGTCCGCCCGGCGGTGAGGTCGGCGATGGCGGCGGTCCAGGCCTGCATCAGAGCCTTGAGCTGCGCGGGCGTCGCGCCGGGGACGAGGTCGAACGCGGCGACGGTGCCGTGGCCTTGCTGGATGGCGGGCACGGCGATCCCGGCCTGGTGCGGGAACGGGATGGCGATGGCCGTGGTGCCGAGGCCGGCGACGCGATGGTCGGCGGGAGCCGCGGCGGACTTGCTGCCGCCGACCACGAAGGCGGAGGCCGCGGCCCCGACCGCGGCGCCGCCGAGGCCCGCGGCGCCGCCGGCCAGGAACAGCCGGCGGCTCGGGGACGAGGCCGACGGTGCTTGCGTCGTCTCAGTTTCTGTCTCTGTCACAGAGCTCTCACTCGCTTGCCGAGGGCTCACTTGCCCACATTCACGTTCACGATGACCGTGGCCTGGTCGATGTCGGTGGTCCGCACCGTGACGACGACCTGCCATGTGCCGGTCATCGGCACCAGCACGTCGCTCGCGCTGTAGTGCCCGGGCCCGGCGGTCTTCAGATCGATTTTGATCGGTCCGAGCTGCTGGGCCGGCAGCGCCAGCGAGGCGTCGACCTCCGGCACCGGCTCCGCCTTGCCGGTCTTGTCCAGCACGGAGACCTGCACCTGGTCCGACCCGACGCGGGCCGGGTCCAGGGTGACGGTCACCGTCCCGGCCCCGTTGGCGGACCCGGTGTCGAACGGCGTCGAGGCCGTCACCGGACCGGCCTTCGGCGCCGTCTCGGCCGCCGGCTGCGACTCCACGAGCAGCGCCGTCACCGCCAGCACCACGACCGCCAGGCCGAACTCGGCGGCGACCGAGCGCCGCAGCCGGGCCAGGTCCGGCGAGGTCGACGCAAGGGTCCGGAACGCAAGGATCCGGCGCGCCAGGAAGCCCAGCGCGACCAGGACCAGGAAGATGCCGGACTTGATGATCAGCATCCTGCCGTAGTCGGTGTCGAACAGCAGGTCCCAGTGCCGGACCTGGCGCCAGCCCTGGTAGACGCCGGTGGCGCCGAGGACGCAGACCGCGGCGAAGGCGGTCGTCGAGAAGCGGCGGACGAGCCGGAGGCGCTCGTCGTCGTCGATCCCGGCGGCCCGCCGGCCGAGCACCGAGGCGGCCAGCGCCGCCAGCCCGCCGACCCACGTCGCCATCGCCAGCAGGTGCAGCACGTCGGCCGGGAGCGCGAGCGCGACCTGCGAGCCGGTGCCGGAGTGGCCGGCGACCGACCAGGTCACCGCCAGCCCGATGGCCAGCGCCGCCCCGACCCCGCCGACGGCCTGGCGGGCTCGCACCGGTGCCTCGGCGAGCCGCGTCGCGAGCCACGACACCATCACCCCGGCCGCGCCGAGCAGGATCAACCGCCAGGCCAGGGCGGTGCCCAGGCGGGTGTGGAGGGTCTCGCGCAGCACGTCGACGTCGAACATGCGCCCGATGCCGAAGCCGGCGCCGTAAGGGCCCTGCAACAGCAGCGCCGCGACGGTGCCGAGCAACAGCGCGAACCAGCCGCCGCCGATCAGCGTGCGCAGGCGCCGGTCGTGGGCCAGCTTCGGGGCGAAGGCGATGAGGAGCAGGGCGCCGCCGACCAGGGCGGCGAAGCCGAGGTAGGCGAGCCAGCGGGCGACGCCGTAGAGGACGCCGACCGTGCGCGAGCCGCTCGGCGCGGCTTCGGCGCCGCCGGAGTTCGGTGCGGAGGTGGTCCCGACGGAGAAGGTCCACGCGCCGCGCACCGGATGGGAGTCCGCTGAGATGACGCGCCAGGAGACGACGTAGGTGCCGTTCTTCAGCCCGGCCTTCAGCGCGACGGACGCCGTGTCCGGCTTGCCGCCGAGGTGGTCGGCCGTGCCGGTCTCGACCTGGGTGCCGTCGGGGGCGAAGACGCGCAGGGCGCCGAGTTGGAGCGAGACGGCCTCGCTGTAGGTGACGGTGACGCGGGCCGGGGCGGTCGCCAGCAGGGCGCCGTCGGCCGGGTCGGTCGAGACGACGGTGGCGTGCGCGGATGCCTGCGGCGCGACGGCCAGGCCCCAGATGCACAGGACCGCGGTCAGGACCGCGATGACGCGCCGGCGTATGCCGCCGGCCCGGGCGGTGCCGGCCACCGGGGCTGCCGGGGCAGTCTCGGTGATCCGGGCCGCCCCGGACCGAGCGGTCGTCATGATCCCGGCGCCGGATCTGCGATGCCGATCACCGGCGCGGTGACCGTGATCGGCTCGGAGGCCGCGAACGTGAACGTCAGCCGGACGGTCGTGCCCGGCTTCAGCGGACCTGGATCGTCGATCATCAGATGGTTTCCTCCGGGGGAGAAGTCCAGGCTGCCGTGCGCGGGGACCGGAGCCGAGGAGAGTGCGACCATCTTCGCGCCGTTGGTGGTGTGCAGGGAGGCATGTCCGGTGGAAGCACTGACAGCGGTCAGCGTGTCGTCGGCGCCGCCCCGGTTGGCGATGGTGAAGTACGCCGCGGCCTCGTCCGGGTCGGCCGGCTCGCGGATGTAGGCGTTGGCCACCGCCAGCTTCGCCGCGTGGGCCTCGGCGTCGCCGCCGGACCACAGCAGCAGGGCCGCACCGGCGGCGAGGACCGCCACCGGGGCGGCCAGCGCGCCGGCTTTCAGAGGGCTCAGGGATTTCCTGGGCTTCCTGGGATCCATCGGCTTTGTCGGCTTCATGGCTTCACCGGACGGCTCACGTCAGCAGGCTGATGTCGTGGGCGATGTCCTTCGGGGCGACGTCGGATAGCCACACCACGTGGGCGAGGCCGTCGGTGCCGAAGGCGTTGACCTGCGTGCCGTGGTCCACCTCGATGGTGCCGTCGGGGTTCTTGACCGGCGGGGCCACCGGCGTCGCGGCCAGCTTGGCGGTGTCGTCGACCTGCGCGACGGTGCCGGTCAGGCCGATGAAGCCCGGGCTGAACTTGCCGAGCCAGGCCTTCAGGACCGGGGCGGTGTCCCGGTCCGGGTCGGTGGTGACGAAGACGACCTGGACCTTCGCGGCCGTGGCGGCCGGCAGCAGGCGCAGGGCCGAGGCGAGGTCCGCCATGGTGGTCGGGCACTCGTCGGGGCAGTGGGTGTAGCCGAAGTAGACCAGGGTGAGCTTGCCGGCGGCGTTGGCCTTGATGTCGTAGGGCTTGCCGTTGAAGTCGGTGAGGGTGACCGGCGGGATCGGGGTGGGGATCGCCAGTTCGGTGCCCTTGTACTTGGACTGCTGCGTGGAGCCCTGCGAGGCCTGCGCGACCTCCTGGGAGGGGCTGGCGCAGGCGGTGGTGCTGAGCACGGCCAGCGTCCCGACGGCCAGGGCCGTCGGGACGAGGCGTGCGATCCGGTTGGACCGCGGGTTCATCGTTGTTCTTCTCTCCGGGTCGGGATCTGCGTTGTCGGTGGGCTGGATGTCGGGCTAGACGTTCTTACGGCGCAGGGCCACGATCGCGGTGCCGAAGCCCAGGGCTCCGACGATGAGGCCGGCGATGCCCAGGGTGCGGGCGCCGGTGTCGCTCGTGCTCGTACTGGACTTAACGGATCCGTCGGCCGCGAGGCTCACCGAGGGCGCGGTGGTCGGGGCGGCGGTGGTCGGGGTGGTGCCGGTGGTGCTGGTGGTGGAGCTGCCCGAACTGCCGGTGCTGCTGGTGCTGCTGGTGCCGGCGCTCGTCGCGGGCGGCGTCAGGTGCAGGACCGGGGCCGGGTGGTCGGGCTCGGGCTGGCCGGGCTGCCGGAGGTCGATCCAGCGCACGACGGTTCCGTCGGAGTAGGTCTGCAGGGCCTTGAAGACGATCGTGTCGGTGTCCTTTGGGAGCGGGCCGAGCGAGACGTCGAACTCCTGGAACTGGCCCGGGTCGATCTTGCCGCCGGACCAGACGATCTTGCTGACGGCCTGGGTGACGCTGCCGTCGTCGGTCTTGATCGGCGTGGCGAGCCGGCTGGTGGTCGCGGTCGCGGTCCAGCCGGGGACGGGGCGCACCGAGACCGACGCGATCGGATGGTCGACGGGGATGTCGACCTCGATGGACGTGGTGGAGGCGGTGGCCTCCTCGTTCGGGACGCGGAACGAGACCTTGGCGTAGCCGCCCTGCGGTTCGGTGTTGGGGTTCACGGTGACGTGCGCTTCGGCCGCCGAGGCCGCGCCGATCAGGGAGACGGCCGCGGTGGCGAGCAGGACTGCGGTCCGGCGGGTGCCGGAGGTCAGCTTCGTGGTCATGCCTATCCAGGGGATGGGGCCACGCCTTTGTCGGGGCGTGGCAGGTCGATGACGGTCGGGGCCGCATCGTGGGAGCGCGCGTGGTCTCGCCTCTTGCCGGGTTCGGATACCGGTTTCCGGCACCGAATTCCGATACCGGCTTGGGGTTCCGTGTTCGGGTTCAGGTGAGATGTGGCGCGTGTCAGACGAATGCGGCGGCCGTCATCGGCGGGCCGCGCCTTGCGAGGTCGAAGCGCAGGAGGCGGCCGGGGCCGAGGAGCCGGTTTCGGCTTTCGGCGGCGGCCGCGAGGGCCTGGCGCGGAGGCGTCCACGCGATGAGCGTGACGACGAGCAGGACCAGGGGCGCGATGAGCGCGAGGCCGAGGGTGCGGGCCAGCGACCAGACCGCGGCCTCGCCGCGGCGCAGCCACCAGGCGGCGACGAGGGCGGCGCTGATGTGGGCGAGCCACATGCCGGCCGTCATGCTGTGGTGGTGCGAGGCGGCCGCCGGGCTGCCGGGCATGGCAACGTTCTGCATCACGTGCGTGACGCCGGGCGGCTCGGTGTGGCCGCACCAGAACTCGCCGCGCGGGGCTGTGCGCGAGGGCATGGGCATCGCCATCGGCATGCTCATGTGGTCGGCGCTGCGCTGCGCGGCGGCGAAGAGCTCGTGGAGGCCGACCTGGACGGCGCCCATCAGCGCGAGGATGGCCGGCAGACTCCGCTCACGCCGGGTGAGCGGCGCCACGACGAGGAACACGGCACCGCCGCCGACGACCAGCGCCCAGACGGGAATCGCCCCGACGGAGAACGCATCGTGCCCGACCGCGCCGACCAGGACGCAGAGCGCGGCGAAGACCGCGGCGCGCGCTGCGCGCAGGGTCGGCGGCTGGGGGTCGGCGGTCGGCATGGCATCAGCCATGGTGCCAGGCGGAGGTGGGGCGGGCGGCGGCGGGGTGGGCGGCGGGGTGGTCGGTGCGGCGCGAAGCCTTCTTGAACGAGTGCGAAGCCGTAGGAAAATGCCTGTGAGATAACAAGCCCACGGCACCAGCCAGGCTTACAGCGGCAATGCCGAAAGCTCCGAGCCCCGCCCTATCCCGCCACGAGCATCCGATCCAGCCGCCCCAAAGCCCGCCGCGTCGCCAGCCCGACCCCCGGCGCCGAGGCGCGCAGTGCGGCGGCCGTCGGCCGCGCCACGTCCAGCGCCATCGTCCACACCACGCGGGTGCCGGCCGGCGTCTCCACCACCGACCAGGACTCCGCCATGGCGCGGATGCCCGGGACGGTCGTGCGCTCGATGGCGTAGGCGTAGCGGTCCGGACTGTCCCAGGCGAGGATCCGCTCGTGGAACGCGACTCCGCCGACCAGCTTCACCCGGCGCTTCGTTCCCACGCCGAAGGGCTCCGTGCCGCCGTACTCCGCCTTCGCCACCGCGCCGTACCAGCGGGGGAGGGTCGCGACGTCGTGCGCTATGGCGTCGAAGACCGCCGTGGGCTTCGCGCGCAGGGTGTTGGCGAAGGTCAGGCGGAGCGGGGCCGCGTTCAGGAAATCGAGGTCTACCGGTCGCGTCGCGTACATGCGTTCAGCTTATGCGGCTGACCAACAGAGCCCTGTCGTCCCCCGCGTACGCCTCGCCGGGCAGGCGCATCAGCTGCCGGCACACCGTATCCGGCGCCTCCGTGCACACCAGCTGCGCCGCCATGCGCAGGCGCTCCATGCCGTCCTCGATGTCGTCGCCGGGCTTCTCGATCAGGCCGTCGGTGTAGAGCACCAGCGTGTCCGAGGGGATCAGCGTGAACTCCGCGACCGGCCGGAACTCCGTCTCGCGGACTCCGAGCGGCAGCCCCTTGGCCTGGTCCAGCCACTCCGTTGAGTGCTTGCCCGCGCGTGCGGCCAGCAGCAGGGGCGGCGGGTGGCCGGCGCCGCTGTAGCGGACCCGGCCTGTGGCGCGTTCCAAGACCAGCACGCAGGCCGTCGCGGTGGTGTCGTTCGGTAAGTACGCGGTCACGAAGCGGTCCAGTCGCCGCAGGATCTCCGCCGGGTCGTCCGTGTCCAGGGCGTAGGCGCGCAGCGCGTTGCGCAGCTGCGCCATCACCACCGCTTCGCCGAAACCGTGGCCCGCGACGTCGCCGATCACCCAGGTCACAGTGCCCGGGACGGGCTCGAAGACGTCGTACCAGTCGCCGCCGACGTTGTGGTGGCGCGCGGCCGGGAGGTATTCCGCAGCCGTCACCAGGCCTTTGACCTCCAGGACCGAGGGGAGCAGGGAGCGCTGGAGCCGTTCGACGATCCGCGCGTCGTCGTCCTTGGGGGCGCGGGGACGCCCGGGGCCGGGGACCTGTGGCCTCGGTTCCTGCCCTTGCACGTCACCTCCACCGGCGGGGATAGGGCCATGGCGGGTGCGCGGGCCCAGTTCATTGTGTGCGCGGATGTTCTTGGTGCGCAGATCATTATGGGCGGTACCAGCCGCCGCACTCAGAGTATTCCCTCCGTGACGCACAACGTAGTAGGAGGCGCGGTTTTCATGCCGAAAAGCAACCCGATTCTTACCGCGCTCACAGGCGTGGGAAGCTGGGGACGATGAAGTACCGCTTCCTGTTGCGTCCCGCCTGGCTCGCGGCGATCACGGCTCTGATCGTGCTCACCGTGGCCTTCGTCGGCCTGGGGACGTGGCAGTGGTCGCGCGCGCATCGCACGCACAAGCTGAGCCCGCAGGCGGCGGCCGCGTACGTCACCCCGGCGCCGCTGGACCGCCTGCTCAAGAACGGCTCCCCGGCGAGCGGCGACGCCATCGGCCACGCGGTCACCGTCTCCGGGGTCTTCGACGGCGGCCACCAGCTGCTGGTCCCGGACCGCCGCTTCCCCGACGGGCGCGTCGGCTACATCGTCATCGCCCCGCTGAAGCTGTCCGACGGCACCGTGGTCGTGGTCAGCCGCGGCTGGAGCGCGCAGCAGATCACGCCGCCGCCGGTCCCGGCCGGGCAGGTCACCGTCGTCGGCTGGCTGTCCGCCGAGGAGCCCGCCGACGGTGCTCCGCCGGACGCCGTCGGCGCCGCCGCGAAGGACCCGCAGCATTTGATCGCCTCGGTGGATGTGGCGACTCTGGTCAACACATGGCCGTACAGCAACATGGACCAGATCTACGTGAACGAGGTGACCCCCGGCGCCGGAAGCCTGACGCCGATCCCGGCCCCGGCGCCGCCGAACACCTCGTCCTGGTACATCCTCAACGTCGGCTACACCTTGCAGTGGTGGCTGTTCGGCGTCGTGGGCCTGTGGTGGTTCGCGACCTACGTGCGCAGGATCGCGAACCCGGTCGAGGCCGAGGACGACGCCGACGAAGAGGACCAGGAAGACGACGAAGAGGAAGACCTCACTCCGTCGGAGCCGGCTCCGACTCCTGCTCCGTAGCCGCGGCCTGCGCACCGACCGTGACGGCGGTGTTGGCCCGGGCGGCCTTCGCGGACGCCTTCGCCTTCTTCTTCGCGGCCCGCTCCTGCGCCTCGGCCAGCAGCCGCTGTGTGTCCCGCACCACGATCCGCTCGTAGTAGAACGCCAGGAACGGCACCACGCCGACCAGCAGGATCAGGATGGTCCGGATCGGCTTGTACCGGGCCCGCAGGCACAGGTCGAGCGCCACGATCAGGTACACCATGTACCCGTAGCCGTGGACGATGGCGACCGGCTTCTCCAGCGTCTTGTTGTGCGCCCACAGCTGCAGCGGGATGACCACGAAGGTGAGCAGCAGCAGCATGGTTCCGGTGAACAGCGCCATCACGCGGTAGCGCTTGATGGCACCGGAGGTCAACGTAGTCATTCGGAGGACCTGTCCTGGTTTCGGCTTTCGGTTCCTCGCGAGCCTACCCGCCGCTCCTCGGCTCTCCCGAAGGCGGTCGCCAATGCGGCGCCGAGGGCGGCTGCGGCTGCGGCGGCGACCAGGACCGGCCGGTAGGTTCCGTCGGTGGCGTTCAGCGAGAGCAGCGCGGTCGCGCCGGCGACCGCCGCGACCAGAGCGAGCAGGAACGCCGGCGAGGCGATCCGCTTGCGCACGTGCGGCGGGACGGTGAGCGCGTCGGTCAGCACCAGGTAGCCGGCCAGCAGCAGCGCGTCGACCCCGGCGGCCCACGCCGGCGGCTTCTCGCAGGCCACCAGCACCACGAAGGCGCCGGGCAGCAGGGTGTTGCGATGCACCACTGCCAGGTCGTGGAAGTGCATCGAGGCCAGCACCGGGCGGCCGACATACGGCTGGGCCAGCGCGGCGAACACCACGGCGCAGAAGGCCAGTTCGGCGATCTGGCCGCCTTGCGGGGGCCACGACCACAGCGGCAGCCGCGTGCCCATCACCGCCAGCGCCACGCCGTAGCCGGCCCAGAACGTCCGGCTGACCAGAAGCGACCAGCCGCCGCCAAGGTCCTCGGCATCGCCCGCCTGCTCGCTCATCGTGCCTTCCCGTTCATCGCGCCCTCCCGGCCAGCGGCGCCTGCCGCAACGGCGCCAGTGCCAGATCCAGCGGCACCAGGCCGTCCCACGACACCACCGGGACGCCCAGCTCGCCGAGCACGAACCGCACCGCCTGCCGGTCCAGCCGCCACAGCCGAAGCGCCAGCGCGTCCAGGTGGTCCGGCTTGGCACCGGAGCCGCCGCTCCCCGCCGGGGGCTCGTGCCCCAGCACGTCGATCACCACCAGCGGGTGGCCGCGGTCGGCGAGCGCGCTGATCGCCTCCACCACGCCGGGGTCCAGCAGAGGGCTGAAGACGTAGACCAGGGCGCCGCGCGGCAGCACCCGGGTGGGGAGCCGGCTCAGGCCGCCGGTCTCGTAGGTGAAGTCCTTGCGCAGGTCCATGACGGTCTGCGCGATCCGGTACAGGTGCGCGTTGCCCGACCCCGGTGTCAGCCACTGCACCCGGCCGGACAGCGTGACCAGGCCGATCCGGTCGTGCGCGGTGAGGTAGGCCTGGGCCAGGCCGGCGGCGCCGCGGACCGCGGTGTCCAGGGTCGAGCGCGGGCGCGGGTTTTCGGGGTCCGGCGGCTGCGGCAGGTCGGACAGCGCGTCCACGACCACGACCGCCTCGGCGGCGCGTTCGGACTCGAAGGTGTTGACCTGCAGCTCGCGGCGCCGGGAGGTGGCCGACCAGTTGATCCGGCGCTGCCGGTCGCCGAAGACGTACGGCCGCACCTGGATGAACTCCACGCCTTCGCCCGGAGTGCGCGCCGAGTGCTCGCCGAAGCGGTCGGGGAAGCGGACCGGCACGAGCGTCGTGTCGTCGGGGGCCGGGACCGGGAAGGCCTCGACCTCGCCGAGGTCGGCGTGCAGGGAGGTGAGCCGCAGCCCGGCGGTGTCGTGGACGTCGATCGCGACCGCGCCGAGCGACCACCGGCCCCAGCGCGGGATCAGCAGCTTGACGGTGATCTCGCTGCCGGCCAGGTCCATCGACTCCAGCCGCACGCCCGAGGGGGCCGGGGCGCCGCCGAAGTCGTGGTCGTCGCGGGTGCGCGGCGCCAGATACTCCTGGCGGGTCCAGCCGGCCGGGCCGTCGGCGGCCAGGCGGATGGTCGCGGTGAGGATCTCGCCCTCGAACAGGCGGCGTTCGGGGACCTCGACTTCCGCCCGGACGCGCTTGGGGTGCGCGCCGCCGTGCGCGGTGAGCATCAGCAGCGGCACGGCGGCCAGCGGCACACACCACCACGCGCCGAAGGCCACCGCCGGGACCAGCGCGCAGATCGCGGCGGTCAGGAGGCGGATGGCGCGCTGGGACGGGCGCCAGACGGTGGGTGGCGGCGGCTTGGCCGTCGAGCCGAGGGCCGAGCCGGGGTTGGCGGCCGAGCTTGGGTTGGCGGCCGAGCCGGTAGCCGAGGTGAGGGCCGAGCCGGTGGCCGAGCCGGGCGTCGGCCGGGTCATCGGTGCGCGCCGGCCGGCTTCTGCGCCGGGTCCTGGACGCGGTTCGGGGCAGCGGCGCCGTTGCCGGCACCGGCACCGGCACCAGCACCAGTGGCAGCATCCTGCTGGCGCGGCAGCGTCCGGGGCGTCGGCGTCGCGGTCAGCAGCGAGGCCACCACCTCGTCCGCCGACACCCGCCGCACCCACAGCTCCGGCCGCAGGCTGATCCGGTGTGCCAGCGCCGGGACGGCGACCGCCTTCACATCCTCGGGGATCACGTAGTCGCGCCCCGACAGCACCGCCCGGGCCCGCGCGAGCTGCACGAGGGCCAAGCCGCCGCGCGGGCTGGCGCCGACCTGCACCTGCGTGGCCGCGCGGGTGGCGTTGACCAGCGCCACGACGTAGTCCACGACATCGGCGGAGACGTCGACCGTCTCCAGCGAGGCGCGCATCGCCAGCAGCTCCTCGGCGTCGACGATGCGTTCCAGGTCCACGCGCTCGGCCTTGCGGTCCAGACGGCGCAGCAGCATCGCGGCCTCGTCGGACGGCGGCAGGTATCCCATGCGGACGCGCAGCAGGAACCGGTCGAGCTGGGCCTCGGGCAGGGCGTAGGTGCCCTCGTACTCGATCGGGTTGTCGGTGGCCAGCACCACGAAGGCCGGGTCCAGCCGGTGCGTCTTGCCGTCGACCGACACCTGGCCCTCGGCCATCGCCTCCAGCAGCGCGGCCTGGGTCTTCGGCGGCGTGCGGTTGATCTCGTCGGCCAGGAGCAGCTGGGTGAACACCGGGCCGGGCCGGAACACCATGTCGCCGCCGCGCTGGTCGTAGAACGGGGCGCCGGTGACGTCCGAGGGCAGCAGGTCCGGGGTGAACTGGATCCGCGTGAAGTCCAGGCCCAGGGCCGTGGCGAAGGACCGGGCCATCAGGGTCTTGCCGAGCCCGGGCAGGTCCTCGATGAGCACGTGGCCGCCGGCCAGCACGCCGAGCAGGACCAGCTCCAGGGCGGCGCGCTTGCCGACGACGGCCTTCTCCACCTCGTCGAGCACGGCGAGCGCCTTGCGGCAGGTCTGCTCGGGGGTCAGCTGGTCGGACATCGGTTCTCCTCTGGTCTGTTCTTGCTGCCCGCTCACATGCGCTCCAGCCGCTCGATCAGCTCGGCGACCGCGCGGATCGGGACTTCGGGCGGCCGGGCGCCGGGCCGGTCGGTGGGCGCCGCCGCCCCGGTCGGCGCCGCCGGGTCCACCAGCGGCCACAGGTCGGTGCCGATCACCCGTGCCGCCGACTCGGGGTCCCGGTACAGGTTCACGCCGTGCCGCTCGGCCACGCGCGCCGCCGCCAGCCGGGTCAGCTCCCGGCGCAGCCCTCGTTCGTAGCCGCCGCGCTCGCGGGTGTTGCGGAGCATGGAGGCGTACCAGGCCACGCCGATGTAGTGGCGTTCCAGCACACGTTCGCGCACGTCCGCGTTCATCCCGATGGTGCGGCCGGACACGGTGTACCAGGCCGCGAGCGCGATGGCCGCGACGCAGGCGCCGAGGGCCAGGCCCATCCACCGCGGGCCGAGGACCACCCAGGACGAGGCGCCGATGACCGCGGTCATCGCGGCCAGGGCGACGCCGATCGCGATCCACCGGCGGCGTTCGATGCGGTCCATCAAGCCCTCCCGCCGGACGGGGAGCCGGCTGAACCGGTTGAACCAGCTGGTCCGGCAGAGCCGTTCGAGCTCGACGATCCGGCCGTGACAGGTGCAGATGCGGATGCGGCCGAGGCGACAGAGGCGGCGGCCCGCGCTCGCGCGGTCGCGGCGGCCAACTCCTCGGCGCGCAGCCGCAGATGCTCCGAGATCTCGCGCAGCGCCTCGCGCGCCGCGTCCCGCTTCTCCTCGCCGATCCGGTGGCGCGAGAACCGGGCCTCGCGGAACAGGTCGGTGAGCCTGCGCGCGGGGTCGTCCGGGATGAGCTTCGCCGCGGTGACCCGGCGCAGGAACTCCTCGGGCGTGTCGGTGGCTTTGCGACTGCCGCCGCCGGCGGTCACCGCCAGCTCCATCGCCGAGTAGCACGCGATCACGGCCTCGCGGGCGTCGCCCTCGTACTCCAGCGCTTCAGCGCCGGCCGCGACGGCCTCGGCGAGCTGGTCGAGCTCCGGGGCCAGCGGGTCGAACTCCAGACGCGCGATCGGCTGTTGCGTCCAGCGGCGGGACAGCAGCTTGACCAGGACGTAGATGAGCAGTGCCAACGCAGCGGCCAGGATGAGGTACAGAAGCACGAGCGCGAGCAGGTCGGCATAGGACTTGCCGCCGCGAGCGTGGGCCCCGGGGTGCAGGTCCCGGCCAGACCTCGATCGGGGGCTGAGTGTTCCCGCTCCGTTGGAGGCCTCGGGCGGATCCTGCGGCGGCTCGGGCTTGCGGCCGAACAGCAGCAGGCCGATCGGGGTGAGGACGGCCGCGACGGTGAGCAGCACGGCGGTCGCCGTGCCGGCCCGGTGCAGCAGGCCGTAGCCGTCCGCGCGGTGCTTGGCGAAGTTCGTGGCGATCACGACCAGCACCACCACCGCCGCCAGGGCCATGGCCGGCCGGGCGCCGTCCCACACCCCGGTGCTGACGCTGTCCAGCGGGCCGTCCCGCCGCGCCGCGATCGCCATCGCCGCGATCGCGAGGACGGCCACCGCGGCCGGCAGCCGGCGTCTGGGCTCGCCGGTCATGCGGTTCCGGTGCTCTGCTCTGCTGCGCGCTTGGCGCGGATCTTCGCGGCCTGCCGGGCCAGCGCGTGCTCAAGACCGCGGTCGATGTGCCCGCCGACCTGGCGGACCTCCTCGATCTCGACGGTCGCGGCCTCGTAGACCTCGGACGGGATGGTCCTCAGGTTGGCCGGCAGCGCCTTGAACGCCTCCCACAGCGAGATGTCGTCCATGTCCTGAGCCAGCTCGGTGTGCTTGCGCATCAGGGTGACGAGGTGGTGCCGGCGCAAATGGGCCAGGCTGTCGGCGGCCTTCAGGGCGAGCGCCCAGATCAGCAGGTTGAGCAGCGGGACGGCGATCAGCCAGATGGCGTAGTGGATGTTGTCGCCGCTCAGCCAGGACGGCCGGTGGTGCATCCGTTCGGCGGAGTGCTTGACCCGCTGCTCGATCCAGGCCGGGAAGCCCATCACGGTCGCGGTGCCCAGCGAGGTCAGGGCGAACGGGATCCCGATGTAGGCGCCCCAGCGCGGCCAGGTGGTCGTGGCCTGCAGCCGGTGGCGCAGCCGCATGAACGGGCACGGGAACAGCACCGACGCCAGGTTCCCGGCGGCGATCGGGGCCAGCGGCAGCTCGGCGATGATCGGCCAGTTGTGCTTGACCCAGTGGTGGTCCTTGGTCAGCAGGATCACCAGGCCGGCGACGCCGAAGGCGAATCCGGCCTCGAAGATGTAGAGCAGCTGGTTGCGCACGCGCAGCATCCGCGCGGGGTCCCCGCCCGCGGACAGGACCCTGATGGCCCATTCCGGCTCGGCGGCCAGCTGGTTGGTGAGCGAGGCGTCGGCGGCCGCGGTCAGCACGGTGGTGACGATGAGGGTCAGCGGGTCGCGGATCCGGCCGCTGAAGGGGTCCCAGTACAAGAAGGCGCCCGTGGCCAGTCCCAGGCCCATCGAGGCGAACATCCCGAACAGCCAGTCCGGCCACACCCGCAGCACCCGGATCAGCTCCCGGGGGAGCGTGACCTTCGGCGCCGACAGCGGTGCGGCTCCGGGCAGGGCCGTCGTGACGGCCTCGGTCATGGTGTGGCTCCCCCCTCGTCGCGCCCCGTGAAGGCTGCTTCGTGGCTCGCCTTGGGAGGATAACCCTTTTATTAGATCAGTGACGCGTAGCGTCTCCGTAACGGGCGGTGGTGGGTGGCGGGTGGGGGCAGCCACGGCGGGTGATGGGCTTTCGGCGATCAGTAACCCGTCTGGCAGATCACGACAAAGCGGTCGCGCCCGGCGGCGTCCAAGCTGATCGGGGGACGGCTTCGTCTTATCGGTGCGGGAGCGGTGCAGGAGGACAGATGGTCACGGTCCGCGATGTGATGACCGAGGCGCCGAAGTCGGTGCTGGAATCGGACAACCTGGTCCACGTGGCCCGGGTGATGCGCGACGAGGACGTCGGCTGCGTGCCGGTCGTCGACGACACCGGCCGCCTGATGGGCATGCTCACCGACCGCGACCTGGTGGTCGAGGCGATGGCCTCGAACGACGACCCGACGATCCGGCAGGCCGGGGAGATGATGCGCGGCGGCATCCACTCCGTCGACGCCGAAGCTCCGGTGACCAGCGCGGTGGAGACGATGGGCCGCAACCGGATCCGGCGGCTGCCGGTGGTGGCGGCCGGGAAGCTGGTCGGCGTGGTCGGGCTCGCGGATTTGGCCAAGAATTTGCCGACCGCGGCCGTCGGCGAGCTGATGGCGCTGATCTCGAAGTCGGGCCACAAGGACAAGCTGCCGTAGCGGGCTCGGCTCGTTGATCAAGACTTGATCGGCCGTTGATGCCGGAAACGGCCCGGGCCGCGGGCGAGTGTCTCGCCCACGGCCCGGGCCGTCGTCTGTCGTGTTTCAGTCAGCAGCGGGCTGTCGGCCGGCAGCCGATGGGCTACTTGTTCAGACCCTGCGAGGCCAGCCACGCGTTCGCCACGTCCGAGGGGTCCTTCTTCTCGGTGACGACCTGCTCCAGCAGCGTGGTCAGGGCCGTGGTGTCCAGCTTCTCCGACACCGCGTTCAGCGCGTCCACCCCGGTCTGCGACAGTTTGTTCTTGTCCACCAGCGGGATCACGTTCTGGACGCCGAACAGGCCCTTGTCGTCTTCCAGCACCACGAAGCCGTAGGACTTGATGGCCGGGGCGGTGCTGTAGAGGTCGACGACGTCGGCGTCGCCGTGCTGCAGCGCGGAGACCGTCTGCCGGCCGGAGTTGTCCAATGCCGTGAAGTCCTTGAAGGTCAGCCCGTAGACGCTCTGCAGGCCCACGACGCCTTGCAAGCGCGTCTTGAACTCCGGCGCCGATCCCAGGACCAGGTCCTTGGCGTAGGGGCCGAGGTCGGAGATCTTCTTCAGGTGGTCCTTCGTGGCCAGCGCCTGGGTCACCACGAGCGAGTCGTTGTCCTGCGCGGCGGCGGGCTGCAGGATCTCCAGGTTGGCCGGCAGCTTCGAGCTCACCGCCTGGTCCACGCCGCTCTGCGTGGTCTCGGTCGCGGTCTTGTCCAGGTAGGCGAGCAGGGCGCCGTTGTACTCCGGGACGACCGTGACCGAGTCGGACTTCAGCTGCTGGAACAGCACGTCGCGCTGCCCCAGGCCGGGTTTGCGCTCCACAGAGATGCCCTTGGCCTCCAATGCCTGCGCGTAGATCTCCATGAGCAGAGTGTTCTCCGGGAACGCGGCCGAGGCCACGACGACCTTGGAGCCGCTCCGGGGGCTCGACGAGCAGGCGCTCAGAGCACCGGTGGCGGCGAGAGCGACCGCGAGGGTGGTGCCGACGACCCGCGTCGTGGAACCTGAAGTGCGCATTGATCCCCTCCGAGCCGATAGACATGACGAACCTAGCAACCCTTGCCGGCAACGGCAGGCTTACCACAAAGCCGCTTCGAGACCTGTTCGAGACCGTTCGTGGCTGCGACCGGCACGGTCCGGATCAAGACGCTGGGGTGACGGCTTCGGTCATGTGCACTATCGGGGGGGTGGGATATCCCTCGATGAAGGGCTTTCGGCGGTGCGGCGGCCATTGTTCAAGGCAGCGCGGGCCGGCCGTCAAGGCAGTGCGGGCCTGCCGCCCGGCTCGGTCGGCAGGCCCGCCCCGGCCCAGGCCCGGTAGCCCCCGACCAGGTCCGTGGCCCGCGGCAGCCCGAGCAGTCGCAGGTCGCGGGCGGCCAGGCTGGAGGCGTAGCCCTCGTTGCAGAACACGATCACCAGCGAGTCGGCGGTCACCCCGGGCAGGCGCCACTCGCTGTCCGGGGACAGCCGCCACTCCAGGTGGATGCGCTCGACCGGCAGCGCGCCGGGGATCTCGCCCTCGGCCGCGCGGTCGGCGTGCGGCCGGATGTCGATCAGGAGAGCGCCTTGGTGGCGCAGCCTGTCGGCCTCCTGGGGATCGACCCGGCTCAGCCCGGAGCGTGCCTTGTCCAGGAACGTGTCCACCGAACTCAAACCAGGGCCTCCAGGCTCTCGTACTCCCGGGTGGGGAGCAGCGGGGGCGAATAGGCGTGCACGGTCGCGGCGGGCCCGATACCCGTGTGCCGGACGATATGCGCCCGATCGCCGCCGAATCCCAGACCGTCACCGACCTGGAGCCTGCGCACCCCGATCGGGCCGCCCGGATACCGGTGTTCCTCCTGCACCTCGCCGGTCAGCACGGCGAAGGAGCCGGCGGCGCCGCCGTGGTCGTGCGGCTTGGTGCCCTGCCCGGGCAGCCAGCTCAGCAGCCAGACCTCGACCCCGCCGGTCAGGGCCAGCCGCTTCCACCAGCGCTGCGGCTCGGTGTACTCGACCAGGGGGCGCAGACGCTCGGCGCAGGGGCCGGCGAGCAGCGCGGTCAGATCCCTGAGCTGAGTCGGGGTCCACAGCGGGCGGTCGGGGAAGACGAGGTCACGCAGGAAGGGTTCGGCGACGTCGAGATCAGGCGTCTGAAGGGCCGAGGACATGGCAGCTCCGTGGTCCGGGATGTGGGTCGAGGTCGGGGAGGGCCTCGGTACACATGCAGGACGCCACGCGCAGCAGGTCGACCGGGCGGTCGGACCAGGCGAGCAGCGGAGCGGACATGCGTCAGATGGTGGCACGCGGAGCCGGGGCGGCGGCCGAGGCGTTCGGGATGTGGACGCGGGTGTCTCAAACGGTGTCGGCAGGCGGGACGACGATCGTCCAGCACGCGGATCACCGCAACCCCGCGCCCTTCAGCCAATCGCCGGCCACCACATCGATGTCCCGCTTCTGGTTCATGATCTGCGTCATCATCCCCGCCAGCGCCGCCGTGTCCAGCTTCGCCGACACGGCGTTCAGCGTCGCGGTCGCGACCGGGGTCATGCTGCCGCGGTAGGCCAGCGGCGTGACGTTCTGCGCGGTGAACACCTGCTCGGGGTCGGCCAGGACCTTGAAGCCGCGCGAGGCGATGTTCGGGTCGGTGGTGAACAGGGTCGCGACCTGGACCGAGCTGCCGGCCAGGGCCTTGACCGTGATCGGTCCGGCGGTGTCGAGGGAGGCGAAGCTCTTGAAGGTCAGGCCGTACTTGTCCTTCAGCCCCGGCAGGCCCTGGTAGCGCTCTTTGAACTTCGGCGGTCCGCCGATGCTCATCGAGGGTGCGTACGGCGCCAGGTCCGCGATCGAGGCCAGCTTGTCCTGTGCGGCCGTCGCCGCCGTCACCACCAGCGTGTTCTTGTCCTCGGCCGGGGAGGAGTCCAGGATCTCCAGCCTCGCGGGGAGCTTCGCACGCAGTGCGGCGTTGATGTCCGCGGTCGTCGCGGCGCGGGTCTTCGAGTCCAGATACGCCAGCAGCGCGCCGTCGTACTCCGGCAGCACGGTCAGCGAACCCTGCTGGACCTGCTGGTAGAGCACCTCGCGGCTGCCGACGTTGAAGCGTACGGAGACCTTCAGTCCCTTGGCCTTCAGCGCCGAGGCGTAGATGTCGGCCAGCAGCACGTTCTCCGGGAAGGCGGCCGAGCCGACGGTCACCTGGCCCTTCTTCGGCCCGGGGGCCAGGGGGTTGCCGCTGGTGCAGGCCGATACGACCAGGGCGGCAGCGGCCAGCGTCGTGGCCGCGGCGGTCAGGGACAGCGGGGTGCGGAGGGTCTTGCTCATCAGGGGCGTCCTTCGTGCGGTGCTGAAAGCCGGCCCCCCAGCTTGTGTTCGCGCTGTCGCGCGCTAGACGGCGCCGCGAGGCTGTAGAACGACAGCGGGATGATGACCGTGGTCTGCGTCAGCCCGGTGGAGGGGACCAGCAGGACGAACAGCGCGATGGACGGCAGGGAGTAGACGACGGTCAGCAGGCCGACCGTCGCCGGGTGGATCTTCGGGTAGCGCACGCACAGCAGCGCCACCGGCAGCGCGATGACCAGTCCGAACAGCACCGACAGCAGCGCCATCGTGAGCTGCTGCTGGATGAGCGAGCCGTAGGTGCCCAGGTAACCGGGGATGTGGGGGAACAAGCCCGAGGACCTCATCAGACGGTCTCCGGCGTGCTGCCGTCCTGTGCGGCCCGGATCGCCGGTGCGGGAACAGCCCGGCGTTCTGGATCACGTAGCCGATCCCGCGGCGCAGCTCCGGTGCGGACTTCGAGCGCGCGTCCACGCCGTCGATGAGGATCTCACCGCTGGTGGGGTCGATCATCCGGTTGACCATCCGCGGCAGGGTCGTCTTGCCCGACCCGGACGGGCGCACCAGCACCGTAATGCGGCCGCTCTCGGCGGTCAGGTCGGTCGCGGAGACAGCCACCGTCCCCTCCGGGTACGTCTTTCCGACCTGCACGAAGGAGATCACCCGCCGAGCCTAGCGCTTGGTATATCAATGATTGGTCAATTACCTGCTGAAGCTGGGTAAGTGCCCGGCCCCGAGGAGTGGCCGAGTTCTACATCATTTTTAGAACCTGTTGCAGTTTTACGCGTCCGCCCCTACCGTCCACTCCATGCGAACCCCGCTCTCGGCGTCCCTGGGCCTCGAATTCCCCCTGTTCGCGTTCAGCCACTGCCGCGACGTCGTCGCGGCCGTCACCCGGGCCGGGGGCCTGGGCGTCCTGGGCGCCGTCTATTTCACCCCCGACGAGCTGGAGACCGAGCTGCGCTGGCTGGACGCGCACACCGACGGCAAGCCGTACGGCGTCGACGTCGTCATGCCGGCCTCGGTCTCCACCTCGGTCCACGAAGTCTCCGCCAAGGACTCGGCGCGCACGAGCATGGAGGAGACCCTCAAGTCCTACATCCCGGCCAGGCACCGCGACTTCGTCGAGGGCATCCTCGACAAGTACGAGGTGCCCGATCTCCCCGCCGACGGCGACCACAGCCACCAGCTGCTGGGCTGGACGGACGCCACCGCGCGCCCGCAGGTCGAGGTCGCCCTGGACCACCCGATCGCGCTGCTGGCCAGCGCGCTGGGCCCGCTTCCGCCCGACATCGTGGAGCTGGCGCACCGGAACAACGTCCGCACCGCGGGCCTGGCCTCCAGCGCGCACCACGCGCGCAAGCAGGTCGAATCCGGCGTCGACATCATCGTCGCGCAGGGCACCGAGGCCGGCGGGCACACCGGCGAGATCTCCACCATGGTCCTGATTCCCGAAGTCGTCGACGCGGTCGGGGACACCCCCGTCCTGGCCGCCGGCGGCATCGGCAACGGACGCCAGGTCGCCGCGGCGATGGCGCTGGGCGCGCAGGGTGCGTGGACCGGCTCGATCTGGCTGACCGTCGCCGAGGCCGACACCGACCCGCGCGTGGTCCCCAAGCTCCTGGCCGCCTCCTCGCGCGACACCGTCCGCTCCCGCGCCCTGACCGGCAAGCCGGCGCGGCAGCTGCGCACCGAGTGGACCGATGCGTGGGAGAGCACTGATTCCCCCGGTCCGCTGCCGATGCCCCTGCAGTACATGCTGGTCTCCGAGGCGCACCGGCGCATCGCGCGGGCCGGGCGCACCGAGCTGATGGGCATGCCGGTGGGGCAGATCGTCGGGTCGATGACCGATGTGCGGCCGGTCCGGGAGGTGATCTACCAGCTCGTCGAGGAGTACGCGGCCGCTGTCGAACGCCTGTCCGGTATCACCGAGGCCTGAGATGTTCGCGATCGTGAACGGTCGTAAGGGGTACGGACGGAAAATCATCCCCATCCGCCGATAATCGTGCGGTCACCGCCTGTCACGCCGTACTCTGCGAACTGGCACCGATGACCCTCGCGGTCGCGGTGCCCCAACCGGTCACGTCGAGGGCAGACGCGACCGGGACACCGGGGTCTCTTTCCGCGCTCTAGAGGCCCCGGTGTCGGTTGTCCGTCGCCGGGAAGGACTCCCGTATGACGACCGACGGTCGGAACGAGTCGCCGCCTCCCGAATCAGAACCCTCCTCGCCGGAACCTTCCGCGTTCATCACCTTCCTCACGCGGCCGTGGGAAGAAAGCTCCCCCATCGCGCAGGCGCCTCACCTATGTCCTGTCGGCGCTGATCGTCGGCGGCGCCGTCATCCTCGTGCTGGTGCACGGCTGAAGGAAGCGCCCTCACCGGCTAGCGTGTGCCGATGGGCGACTTCTCCTACGAGCCCGATCTGGTCCGGGCACTGCTGCGACAGCAGCACCCTGATCTGGCAGACCTCGACCTCACCGCGGTCGAGGGCGGTTGGGGCAACCAGCAGTTCCGGCTCGGGGACGAGCTGGCCGTGCGGATGCCGCGGACGCCGGGCGCTCCCGTCCAGCTGCGCCACGAACAACGGTGGCTGCCGGAACTGGCCGAACGTCTTCCGCTGCCGATCCCGGCGGTGGTGCGAGTGGGGGAGCCGTCGGAGTTGTTCGAGCATCCGTGGTCGGTCGTGCGGTGGGTCGTCGGCGAGCCCGCCGATCGGGAGCTGATCACGGACGCGGAATCCGCCGAGGCTCTCGGAGAATTCCTGGCCGCGCTGCATGACGAGGCCCCGGACGGTGTCTGGGCCACCGGGCGCGGGGCACCGCGCGCCGTGTCCGAGGAGGACTTCGAGTACTGGCTCAGCGTGATCGCGGGCCATCCGTGCGCCGAGGCCGCGCGCGAGGTATGGCAGAAGACTGTCGCGGCCGATCCGTGGCGGGGCGCGCCCCAGTTCGTGCACGGCGACCTGCATCCGGCGAACGTGGTCGTCCGGAACGGGAAGCTGGCCGGCGTGATCGATTTCGGCGACCTCGGCGCGGGCGACCCGGCGGCCGATCTGTCGGCGGCCTGGATCCTGCTGCCCGCCGGTTCGGCGGACCGGTTCTTCGAAGCCTATGGCCGCGCCGACGAGGCCGACATGACACGGGCACGCGGTTGGGCCGTGATGCGCGCCCTGAACCTGATCTCGATCGGGCAGGCCGGGCGTCTGGGCAGGCCCGGCGGCAAACCGACGTGGGAGCCGGCCGGGTACGCGACTCTTGAGCGTGTCCTGACAACCTAGAGCGCCCTCACCCTCGTGTAGTCCGTGCAGTCGCTGCAGACAGGGTGATCACGAGGGGTGGCCGATGCAAAGACCCGACGACGGCGAGTTCAGCGAGCTGGTCGCCGCGCGTTTCCCGGCGCTGCGGCGTACCGCGTATCTGATGTGCGGCGACTGGCACCAGGCCGAGGATCTGGCGCAGATCGCCCTCATCAAGCTGCACGCCGCCTGGGGACGTGTGCGCCGCCGGGACGATCTGGACGCCTACCTTCGCAAGACCCTGCTGCGCGCCTGCATCGACGAGAAACGCCGCGCGCGCTGGCGCCGGGAGCACTCGGCGTCGGACTGGCTGCCGGATCCGCCGGCCGCCGGCGGCGCGGTCGACGAGGCCGCCGCCCAGCGCGACGCCCTCGTCGCGGCGTTGCGCGCCCTGCCCGCCGGGCAGCGCGCGGTCGTGGTGCTGCGCTTCTGGGAGGACCAGAGCCTGGAGGAGACCGCCCGGCTGCTGGGGTGCTCGGTCGGCACCGTGAAAAGCCAGTCGGCACGGGGACTGGCGGCGTTGCGCGCGGAACTCGCGAGCCCCGCGTACGCCGCCGATCCCGACCCGCTCACGTGGAAGGAAGGATGGGCATGACCGAGGATCTGGATCTGGACCCGGACTGGGCTCGCGAGATGTTCGACCGGACTCGAGGCGCCGGCGAGCCGGGATTCACCGTCGACCCGGCGGTGCTCGCCCGGGCCGGGGACCGGCGGCGCAGGCTTCGCACGGTGGGCGCCGGGGGCGGGCTGGCGGGCGTGGTGGCGGTGACGGTGATCGTGGCCCTGGGCCTGGGAGCGGGGAGCACCGATGCCGGGTCGCAGCCCGGGCCGGGCGGTGCCTGGGGAGGCAGGCCTCTGTCGGACGTCTTCCGCTACGCCGCGGTGATGGAACAGCCCGGCGAGGCCTCCGTCCCGGCACCCGCGGCCTCCGACCTGGCGACGGTCGTGGCGCGGCTGGACCCGTCGCTGTCGCATCTCGTCGCCGTTCGCGCACCGGGTCAGCCGCATATCGTCGCAGCCGGTGACGCCCGGGCCAAAAAGGTCACAGGGATGGACGCGGGCTCGGTATGGGTCGACGGCGCATCCCCCCGGCGCTCCGGCGAGTTGGACTTCGGGTTCGCCTCCGCCAGCGGGCAGGCGTTGCTCCCGGCGGTGGCCGCCTTCGACACCGGTCAGCTCGGCGCACCGTGCAATCTCCCCCTCGGCGGTCCTCCGCGCGGGGTGAAGTTCACGGGGGACTCGGTGCCGAAGATCTCCGTGTCGTGGTCGGCGTGCACGGTGACGCACCAGCCGGACGGCTCGACGATCGGCAGCGCGGCGGGGCGGGTCGGTGCCGGTACCGTGATCGTGGCCAGCCGGCAGTTCCCCGACGGCGAGTCGTTCGCCGTCGTCGCCCGGGACTTCGCTTCGCCGACCTACTTCCAGGGCGTGGCGCCGGATCCGGCGATCGTGCTCCAGCCGACGCCGTGGAGCCAAAGCTCGCTGGCCGCCGCGCTCGCCGATCCGGCGGTCCGCTCCGGCTGGAATCCGCTCCCGCCACGGAACGCCGACGGGACCCTTCTTATGCCGTCCGACCTGGGGAAGGGCTGGTCCTACGATACCTCCTTCGTGAATCAGGGCACGTTCGGGGAGTTCGTGGCCACCAACGGCTGCGCCCACTCGCCGACGGCGCCTTTGGCCGGGACCGGATCGGATGCGAACTATGCGGGCCCGCTGCCGAACGGCGTCACCGGCACGGCGTACGAGGAGGAGTTCCGCCTCCTGCCCGGCTCCGGAGCACAGACGATGGCCGAGGCCCGGTCGGCAGCCCAAGGCGGGTGCTTCTCCGCGTCGGTCGACTTCTCGAAGGACACGGTGATGGCGCTGCCGGCGGGGATCGGCGACGACGCGTTCGTGGCGAACGTCCCCGATCTGGAGGTGCTCAGCATCGAGGTCCGGGTCGGCGACACGATCCTGAAGACCGATCTGACCGACACCGACAGAGTCCACGACCTGTCCTGGAGGGGGCATACCCCGCTCGACCTCAGCTCGCCGGGCACTCAGCGGTGGCTCGCGGACGTGGCGCGTGCCATGGTCGCGCGCCATACCGGAGCCCGCTGAGGGTTCGCTTCCCGGCCCGTCGGCGATGCGCATCGGTCGCCGACGGGCCGCGGGCACGCGCCGTCCGGCGCACGGAAAGACGAACAAGAACTCGTTCTAGTTTCGCCGCGCGAAACCCTTGCAGCCTCTCAGGGCCCGTGTTGTACTCCACTACTGACGATCCATCAGATGTTGGAAGGCGGGAGTCGCGCATGGCAGGGCTGGGTTTCTGGAAGATCGCGCAAGCCAAACCCGACTGGACCGCCGTCATCGAGGAAGCCGGCGGCGAGCACAAGGCCGGCGACGTCCTGGCCCGCGCCAACCAGACCGTGCACGCGCTGCGCGCCCTCGGCATGGCCGACGGCGACGGCCTCACGCTGCTGATGCCCAACCTGGTGGAGATGGTCGAGATCTACGCCGCCGCGCTGCAGGCCGGCTGGTACTACACGCCGATCAACTTCCACCTGGCCGGCCCCGAGATCGCCTACATCGTCCACGACGCCGAGGCCAAGGCCTTCTTCTGCCACGTGCGCTTCGCCGACCTCGGCCTGGCCGCCGTCGCCGAACTGGAGAAGGAGGGGCACGCTCTGCCGAAGGAGGCGCTGATCAGCGTCGGCGGCGACATCCCCGGCTTCACACCGCTGGAGCAGTTCCGGGCCGGCCACAGCACCGACCTGCCGGAGCACCGCACCTTCGGCACCGCGATGCACTACACCTCCGGCACCACCGGCAAGCCCAAGGGGGTGCGGCGCGCGCTGTCGGGTCAGGACCCGGACATGATGGCCGAGATGGGCACCGTCCTGCCCGGCTTCTTCGGCATCACTCCCGGCGGCGACGGCGTGCACCTGGTCACCTCGCCGAACTACCACACGGCGGTCACCCAGTTCGGCGGCAACGCGCTGCAGATGGGCCACACGCTGGCGCTGATGGACAAGTGGACGCCCGAGGGCACGCTGGAGATGATCCAGCGGACCAAGGCCACGCACACCCACATGGTCCCGACGCAGTTCCACCGCATGCTGCACCTGCCGGACGAGGTGAAGCAGCGTTATGACGTCTCCTCCATGAAGGTCGCGATCCATGCCGCCGCGCCGTGCCCGCAGCACGTCAAGCGCGCGATGCTCGACTGGTGGGGCCCGGTCATCTACGAGTACTACGCCGCGACCGAGGGCGGCGGCACCATCGCCACGCCCGAGGACTGGCTCGCGCACCCCGGCACGGTCGGCAAGGCCTGGCCGATCAGCGAGGTCGTGGCGCTGGACGACGACGGCAACGAGGTCGCGCTCGGCACGCCGGGCACCGTCTACATGAAGATGGGCGTCGGCGACTTCGAGTACAAGGGCGACAAAGCCAAGACCGAGGCCAACCGCCGCAACGGATACTTCACCGTCGGCGACGTCGGCTACTTCGACGCCGACGGCTTCCTCTACCTGTGCGACCGCAAGATCGACATGATCATCTCCGGCGGCGTCAACATCTACCCCGCCGAGATCGAGGGCGAGCTGCTGCGCCACCCGGCGGTCGGCGACGTCGCGGTGTTCGGCATCCCGGACGAGGACTGGGGCGAGCAGATCAAGGCCGTGGTCGAGCTCAACGAGGAGTACGAGGCCTCCGAGGCGCTCGCCGAGGAGATCATCGGCTCGCTGGACGGCAGGCTGGCGCGGTTGAAGTGGCCCAAGACGCTGGACTTCATCGACCAGCTGCCGCGCGAGCCCAACGGGAAGCTGTTCAAACGGCGGCTGCGGGACCCGTACTGGGCCGGCCACCAGAGCGCGATCTGAGGCGGCGGGGATCGAGATGACGGCACAGACTTCTGACGAGCGCGTCCTGCATGTCCTGGAGTTCCCCGGCGGCTACACCCGCTCGACCGGCCCGGTGATCGGGCGCTTCCTGACCGGCCTGCGCTCCGGGCGCTTGTTCGGCGTGCGGACCCCCGACGGCAGGGTCCTGGTCCCGCCGACCGAATACGACCCGCAGACCGCGGCCGCGCTCGGCGGCGCGGACGAGGACTGGGTCGAGGTCGGCCCGGCCGGGACGGTGACCGGTTGGACGTGGGTCGACGCCCCGCGCGACGACCATCCGCTGGACCGGCCCTTCGCCTGGGCGCTGATCAAGCCCGACGGCGCGGACACCGCGATGCTGCACGCCGTGGACAGCGGCTCGAAGGCCGCGATGGCGACCGGGATGCGGGTGCACGCGACGTGGCGCGGCGAGCGGACGGGGTCGGTGAAGGACATCGCGTTCTTCGCTCCGGGGGAGGGGCCGGCCGAGGTGCCCGCCTTGGACGGCGAAGCCGAGCTGGAACCCGTCTCGGTCGTCGCGCTGCCGCACCGGCTGGAGTACCGGCTGCGGGGCGGGACGGTGTGGAACCACTTCATCGACGGAATGGCCGAGGGGCAGATTCGCGGGACGCGGTGTTCGGCGTGCGGGAAGGTCTTCGTGCCGCCGCGCGGTGCGTGCCCGGGGGACGGACTGCCCGCGACCGAGTGGGTCGACCTGCCGGACACCGGCGTGCTGACGACGTTCGCGGTCAACAACGTCCCGGCGGCCGGGGCGCCGGAGGTGCCCTTCATCAGCGGCTACGTCCTGTTGGACGGTGCGGACATCGCGATGCTGGTGCTGGTCTCCGACGTGCCGTGGCAGGACGTGCGGATCGGGATGCGGGTGAAGGCGGTGTGGGTGCCGCCAGGCCGGCGGACACGGTCGGTGAAGAACCTGAAGTGGTTCGCGCCGACCGGAGAACCGGACGTCCCCTACGAGCAGTTCGAGGAGTACGTGTGATGAGGGACGTCGCCGTCGTCGCGTTCGCGCAGAGCGCGCACAGCTTCTCCGATCTCGGCTGGACCGAGGCGGACCTGGTGATGCCGCTGGTCAACGAGGTGCTGGGGGCCACCGGGCTGAAGCGGTCCGAGATCGGCTTCACCTGCTCGGGGTCCAACGACTACCTGGTCGGCACGCCGTTCTCGTTCGTCGCGGCGCTGGACACCATCGGGGCGTGGCCGCCGATCGCCGAGAGCCACGTCGAGCAGGACGCGGCGTGGGCGCTGTACGAGGCGTGGGTGCGCATCCAGCACGGCGACATCGACACGGCGCTGGTGTACGGGTTCGGCAAGGGCACGGTCGGCGACCACGTCGGGATCAGTTCGCTGGGATACGACCCGTACTACCTCGCGCCGCTGGTACCGGGGCACGTCGCGATGGCCGGGCTGCAGGCGCGGGCGCTGAAGGACGCCGGGTTCGACGTCGATCCCGATCCGACGCCGCCGCCGGCCACGGACGGCGCCGCGGCGGTGATCCTGGCCGCCGGGGACGTCGCGCGGCGCGTGTGCTCGCGCCCGGCGTGGATTCGGGGGCTGGACCACAGGATCGAGCCGCACGGGATCGGGGCGCGGGACCTGACGCGGAGCGCGTCGGCGGCTCTGGCGGCCGAGCGAGCCGGGGTGGCAACCGGGCCGGTGGAGTTCGCGGAGCTGCACACGCGCTTCGAGCACGAAGAGGTGCTGCTGCGGCAGTCGCTCGGGCTGGACGAGAAGACCGTGGTGAACGCCTCGGGCGGCCCGCGCAAGGCCGATCCGATCATGGCGACCGGGCTGATCCGCATCGGGGAGGCGGCCTCGCGCATCCACGACGGCAGCGCCGCGCGTGTCCTGGCGCACGCCACCGCGGGCCCCTGCCTTCAGCACAACCTCGTCTGCGTGCTCGAAGCCGATTCCATCTCCCCTGAAGGGAAGCGCTGACCATGGGCAACCGTTGCGCCGTGATCGGCGTCGGACAGACCGAGTACCGGACCAAGCGCGCCGACGTCTCGATGGCCGGGCTGGTGCGGGAGGCGGCTCTGCGGGCGCTGGAGGACGCCGGGCTGACGTTCGCCGACATCGACTCGGTGGTGCTGGGCAAGGCGCCGGACATGTTCGAGGGCGTCGCCACGCCCGAGCTGTATCTGGCCGACGCGCTCGGCGCCGCCGGCAAGCCGATGATGCGGGTGCACACGGCCGGCTCGGTCGGCGGGTCCACGGCGCTGGTCGGGGCCTCGCAGGTGCAGGCCGGGGTGCACGAGCGGGTGCTGGTGGTGGCGTTCGAGAAGCAGTCGGAGTCGAACGCGACGTGGGCGCTGTCGACGCACTCGCCGTTCTCCGCCTCGCTCGTGGTCGGGGCGGGCGGGTATTTCGCGCCTTATATCCGTGCTTACATACGGCGTTCCGGCGCTCCCGGGAATATCGGGATGATGGTCGCGGTCAAGGACAGAATCAATGCGCTGCGTAATCCCTACGCGCATTTGAAGATCCCGAACATCGACCTGGCGATGGTCGAGGAATCCATGATGCTGTGGGATCCGATTCGGTATCTGGAGACCTGTCCTTCTTCGGACGGGGCCGTGGCGATGGTGCTGGCCTCGGAGCGGGCCGCCGAGGCCGCGCACGCGGCGACCGGACGGCCTCCGGCCTGGGTGCACGGTGCGGCGATGCGCTCGGAGCCGATGGGGATGTCGGGGCGGGACAGCGTGGACCCGCGCGCTGGGCGCGATTGCGCGGCTGATGTCTATCGGCAAGCCGGCGTCACCGAGCCCCGGCGGCAGTTCGCCGCGGCCGAGGTGTATGTGCCGTTCTCGTGGTACGAGCCGATGTGGTTGGAGAACCTCGGATTCGCCGAAAAAGGCGCCGGGTGGAAGTTGACCGAAGCGGGAGCTACAGCGTTTGAGGGGGACATTCCCTGGAATCCCTCGGGCGGAGTGCTTTCGTCGAATCCGATCGGGGCCTCGGGCATGATCCGGTTCGCCGAGGCCGCTCAGCAGGTGCGGGGGCAGGCCGGGGAGCATCAGGTCGCGGCCGCTGTGGACGGGGCGCGGTTGGCTTTGGGCCATGCTTATGGGGGCGGGTCTCAATTCTTTGCCATGTGGGCCGTCGGGGCGAAGAAGCCGTAGGAGAGTGATCTTCTGGGGGTCTCGCCTCTGGGCGCCCGTTGTGGCGTTCGTTCCGGTGCGGTTGCCGCATCGGCGAGTTCTCCCCATCCCAAGATGAGAATTCCACATTTCCGCTGCGGTCATATGCCGCACTTGGCGTCATGTCCGGCGCGGCGGCGAAGTCAAAAGAGAAAGGGTATTGCGACGCCGTTCAGCCAGGCGTAACGTCCGCGTTCAAAACCGGCTTGGCAGGGCTGACCGAAGCCGGTCACCTGGGCTGAAGTGCGGTGGGCGGTGTGGCGACAGTCGATTTCGTTCGCGCGAGTTGTACGTACCCGGAGGGGAAGCGCAAAGCCGTTGATAATCTGACGCTGTCCGTGGCGGACGGGGAGTTCCTGGTGCTGCTGGGGCCCTCGGGCTGTGGCAAGACCACGGCGCTGCGGATGCTGGCCGGGCTGGAGAGCATCCAGACCGGGCAGGTGCTGGTCGACGGCCAGGACCTGGACGGCATCCCGCCGGGCGAGCGCGACCTGGCGATGGTGTTCCAGAGCTACGCGCTCTTCCCGCACATGACGGTCGCGCGCAACCTGGGCTTCCGCATGGAACTTTCCGGCGCGCCGCCGTCGGCGGTCTCCCGCCGGGTGCGCCGGATCGCCGCGGAGCTGAACCTGACGGACCGGCTGGAACGGCTGCCCAAGACGCTCTCCGGCGGTGAGCAGCAGCGCGTGGCGATCGGCCGCGCGATGGTGCGCGAGCCGCGGGTGTTCCTGATGGACGAGCCGCTGGGGGCGCTGGACGCGAAGCTGCGGACGCAGGCGCGCTCGCGGATCGCCGAGATGCAGCGCAAGAGCGGGGTCACGACGCTGTACGTCACGCACGACCAGGTCGAGGCCATGGCCATGGGCGACCGTATCGCGATCATGAACCGCGGGATGCTCCAGCAGGTCGACACGCCGCGCCGGCTCTACGACCACCCGGTGAACGAGTTCGTGGCGGGCTTCGTCGGCTCCCCGGCGATGAACCTGGTGCCGGGCACGTACAAGCACGGCTGGGCCCTCATCGGCGAGGCGGACGTGTACGAGGTCCCGGTGGAGGTGGCGCAGCCGCTGTCGTCGCCCTCGGTCCTGGTCGGCTTCCGGCCGGAGCACGCGACGATCTCGGCGCCCGGCAACGGGATCTGGGCCACCGTAAGCCTGGTCGAGCGGCTCGGGCACACGGCGTACACGCACTGCGAGGTGGGCGTGGGCCGCGGGCGGCGGACGATCATCGTGCGATGCGAGGAGTACGACGCGCCGCGGGCCGGGGCGCACGTCGGGGTGGTGCCGGATCCTCGGGAGATCCATATTTTCGATGGGGAGAGCGGGATGCGGGTCGGGCGGTAGGAGGTTCGCCTCGCGGGGTGTGGTGCGCCATGCTGCTCTGCACTGCCCTGTGCTGTGCTGTGCTGTGCCGTGCCGTGCCGTGCCGTGTCGCGCCGTGCTGCTCGCTGCTTTCAGCGGTGAGCGTTGGCGGTGACATGGGCGGTGAGCGCGTCGAGTTCCTGCTCACCCTGCGCGAGCTGCGCCTGGGCGGCCTGGAAGTACGCCGGGTGGTTGGCGCCGGCCAGCGCGTCGGTCGCGGCGGCGACGTAGGCGCTCAGCGCGGCCTGCCAGCCGGTGGAGACGACGGGGTCGGGGACCGCGTCGAGCCGGCTCGCGGTGCCGACGGTGTCGCACAGGGCCTTGGCGGCGTCGGTCGCGGCCGTGGCGTCCTGCGTGACGACGATAGTGTGCAGCGTGGCGGAGTCGGTCCGGAGCGTGGCGATGCTCGGCGCGGCTGTGACGACCCACGCGTCGACGGAGGCGGCCGTACCGCTGCCGGTCTTGGCACCGCCGGCCGCGGCGGAGCAGGAGGCACTCGCGCTCTGCACGGCGGTGGCGCCCGAGGTGGTGGGGCTGGCGCTCGGGCTGCTGGTGGTCGCGGCGGGGACGACGGCTGCGACGCCGTTGGAGCCCGCGCCGCCTCCGCTTCCGGCGCCCGCAGCTGCGATGGCGGCGCCGGCCGACGAGGACGAACCCATGGTGGTCGACAGTAAATGCCAGCCGAAAGGCCCGACCGTGCCGATCACGGCCAATGCCGCGACCACCCCGAAGGCGATGCGCCGGTCGAACCGGTCCTCGGCACTGCCGGACTCGTCGTCGGGGACCGGTGTGGGTTCGGGCGTCGTGGTCATGGATCCACGGTCGGACGCGGCGGGGGAGGGTGCCAGCGGTGTGAGCCTTATGGCTGAGGGCTGACTTGTTCGCACGCCAGTGCTGATGGCCGAGCGCTGATGCGTTCGCTGGAAACCCGTGGCTGGTGGCAGCGATCTTCATGGCGCAGGGGTCAGTGGATCAAGGTCCTGGGGGCGGTCGGAGGGGCGCGGATCGCGAGGGTCGTTCAGCGACTTAGGTGGGCAGGCGGGGAGTGATAGCCGAGGTCGTGCACCGCCCGATCGCTCAAGCCGCGCCGGCAGTCCGGCCCCGTCCGCTGATCTCGTCGGGTGGGCTCGGGCCCTTGCCCGGAGCGCCGGTGTCCACGTCGCTGCCCACCGTGGGCTGCGTGGGGGTCGTCGACGCCGCGATGGCGATGATGCTCAGCAGTGCCGCCGCCGCGAGGGAGACCAGGGTGCCGGCGGCGTGGGGGCGGACGGACATCAGCCAGATGGCCCAGGTCGCGGCGATGGCGGTGATGCGGGCGCTGGCCAGGAGGATCGGATCGCGGACGAGGGCTGCCAGGTGCGGGGGCAGGGGGCCTTCGGGGGCGGCGTCGGCCGCGTCGAGCAGGCGGGTGGCGGGCCGGCCGCTGAAGCCGCCGCCCACCACCGAGATGGCGACGACGATGCCTATGGCGGCGACGACCCAGGCGTCGCCGAAGTGGAAGGTGGGATCGTGCGCCACCAGGGCCAGGCCGCAGCCGGTCATCAGCAGGGTGGCCAGGGGCATCTGGACGGGGAGGGCTCGGGCGGCGCGGACCGCGAGCCGGAGTTCGGCGACGGTGGTGGCGCGGCCGGCCGCCGTCACGGCGTAGACCTCCAGGCCAATGCCGGCGACCAGGACGACGGTGCCCATCACGTGGCCGAAGAGCAGCCAGGCGTCGATCATGGTGGATTCCCCCTCAGGGCGTGCTGGTGTGACTTATGCTCCTCAACCCCTGTCAAGTGGATGAAATCAGGATAGGTCGGTCGGATCGGAGTATGCCAGTGCCCGAACGGGTGATCTGCGGGGAACTAGACAGTCGCCTGATACACCTTGCGCAGGGTCTCGTGGACGGTCCAGCGGGTCCGGGCGCCTTCGGTGAGGATCGCGGCGTCGCCGGGGCCCACGTCGAGCTTCGTCCCGTCCGCGAACTCGATCGTCGCCCGCCCCGCCAGCACCACGAACAGCTCGTCCGCCTCGGTGTCGGTGACCACGCCCGGCGTCATCTGCCAGATCCCGCGCACCACGCGACCGTCCGCCGACTCGCTCAGCACCAGCTCCGAAACCACCGGCGTACCGGCGATGACCTGGGAAGGGTCCAGTTCCACCGGCTCCAGTACGGCGTCGGCGACGGACAGGGCGAACCCCGGAACGGCAGTGCGATCGTCAGACATACGCGGCAGACTATCCACGCCCAACCTGCCCGCCCACGGGACCAGTGTCACTCCTATCGGGTAGAAATTGACACTGTGGAGGCGCTGGAGCAGAAGAACACGGAGGGAAGGCCGGACGACAAGCCGACTGAGGTTCCGTTGCTGGACGCCCCCACGCCTTCCGGCCCACCCGAGGACGACGCAGCGGACCCCCGCCAGGCGGCCCGCCGCACCGCCCGCCAATCCGCACGTCAGGCCAAGCCCAAGCCGGCCCGAGAACCGGCGGCGGAGCTCCCGTATGCCCAAGTCGTGCTCGCGCTGGAGCTCAGCCATCTGGACCGGGCTTTCGACTACCTCGTCCCGGCCGATCTGGACGACGACGCGCAGCCGGGCGTCCGTGTCCGCGTCCGCTTCGCCGGCCAGCTCGTCGACGGCTTCATCATCAGCCGCGTCGCCGAGTCCGACTTCGCCGGACGCTTCGAATGGCTCCAGAAGGTCGTCTCCCCGCTCCCGGTCCTGACCCCGGAGATCCTCGACCTCGCACGCACCGTCGCGGACCGCTATGCGGGAACGCTCGCGGACGTTCTCCGCCTGGCCGTACCGCCCCGCCACGCCGCCGCGGAGAAGGCCTCTGCGAAGGAACCGGGCCAAAGCGGCCCCAGCAAGCCGGTCGACGGAGCACCGTGGGGCGTCTATGGCGGAGGCCGCGAGTTCATAAAAGCCTTGCAGCGTAAGACGGCGCCGAAGCTCCCGCGCGCAGTGTGGACGTGCCTGCCGGCCACCGACTGGGCCACGGCCATCGCAACAGCCATGCACGCAGTGGCGACCGACGCTGTCGTGTTCCCGGAGCCCGATCCGGTGCCGGTACAGGCACCGGTATCGGAAAACGGCGAAGAACCCGAAACCGCCGACGACCCCGCCATCCCAGACCTCGAACCCGATCCGACCGATCCCGCGCTCCCTGACCCGGACCTGCCGACCGACTACGACATCGACCCCGAAAACCTCCGTGATCTGGATGACGATCGCTATAGCGGTGCCGAGGCGCAATCCTCTAAGCAGTCGGCAGACGTAGTCAGCGAAGTCGCTATGACAGCCGACCCTCTCCATGTTCCCGCCAGGGGCGCCCTCGCCATCGTTCCCGACCACCGCGACCTGGCCCGCCTCGACGCGGCCCTCACCGAGGTCGCCGGCCCCGGCCACCACGTCGTTCTGTCCGAGGAACTCGGCCCCGCCAAGCGGTATCAGAACTGGCTGGCCGTTCTGCGGGGCGACGTGAAGATGGTGATCGGCACCCGCTCCGCGATGTTCGCCCCCGTCGCGGACCTCGGCTTCGTCGCGGTCTGGGACGACGGTGATGACCTCCACGCCGAACCGCGCGCCCCCTATGCGCACGTCCGCGAAGTCCTCCTCCTGCGTGCACACGCCACAGGCGCGGCAGCGCTCGTCGGCGGCTATACGTGTACCGCGGAAGGCGCACAGCTAGTGGAGAGCAGATGGGCTTACCCCCTAACTGCGTTCCGCTCCACTGTCCGCGCGAAGTCTCCGCTTATCCGTACCTCCGGAGAAGAACTGGAGAAGGAACGCGATCCGGCCGCAGCCGCCGCACGCCTGCCCAACCTGGCTTGGCGAACGGCGCGCGCCGCCCTCGACGACGGCCCGGTCCTCATCCAGGTCCCGCGCGGCGGCTATGCGCCGTCCCTGGCATGCATCCGTTGTAGGAAGCATGCGCGCTGCAACCACTGCCACGGACCCCTGGAGATCTCCTCCGGACACGCCATGGCGTCCTGCCTCTGGTGCGGCCGCCCGGCCGGAGGCTGGCGCTGTGACGGCGTCCTCAACGACCGCCCCTGCGGCGGCGACCGCTTCCGCATGCTCGCTGTCGGCGTGCACCGAACCGCCGAGGAACTCGGCCGCGCCTTCGCCAACACGAAGATCATCTCCTCGGCGCAGGACACCGTCCTGTCCAAGGTGTCCGACAAACCGGCCCTCGTTGTCGCGACTCCCGGCGCGGAACCCGTGGCCGAGGGAGGCTATGCGGCCGCCCTCCTCCTGGACGGCTGGTCGCTGCTGGCCCGCCGGGACCTGCGCGCCGGGGAGGAAGCCCTGCGCCGTTGGCTCAACGCCGCCGCGCTGGTGCGCCCCGGTACGGAAGGCGGCAAGGTCGTCATCATGGCCGAGCCGGGCCTGGCCCCGGTCCAGGCCCTCGTGCGCTGGGACCCGGTCTGGCACGCCCGCCGCGAGCTCACCGACCGCGGCGAGCTGCACTACCCGCCGCTGGCGCGCGTCGCGGAGCTGACCGGTACCCCCGCCGCGGTCGCCGAGGAGCTGAGCCTGCTCCGGCTGCCGGAGATGGCCGAGGTCCTCGGGCCGGTCGCCGTGGAGGTCCCCAGGCCCGACGACCGCGCCTCACAGAAGCCCGACGCCCGGTCCGGCAAGAACACCGACCGGCTGGGCCGGGGAGAGCGGCCCGACAAACCCAGGCCCGCCGCCGAGGACAGACCCCGCCAGCAGCTGCACCGCGCGCTGGTGCGGGTGCCGCGAAGGCTCGGCGGCGACCTGTCCGCGGCCGTCCGCGAAGCCCAGGGAGTCCGCAGCGCCCGCAAGGCCGAGGACTGGGTCCGGGTCCGGATCGACCCGGTGCAGATCGGCTGAGCGCCCGTCCGGCCCTGGTCTGCACGCTGTGCGGACCGGTACCGAACCGCCACGCTCCGCCACTGTCGCGGGGCTCCGTACACTAGATAGCCGAATCCCGTACACCCATGAACGGAGCGCGACCCTTGACCGTCCAGGCGATCCGCCTCTTCGGCGACCCGGTCCTGACCACCCCGGCGGCGCCGGTCGTCGACTTCGACAAGGAGCTGCGCACCCTTGTCAAGGACCTCACCGAAACGATGCTGGACGCGCCCGGCACCGGCCTCGCGGCCCCGCAGATCGGCGTGGGCCTGCGGGTCTTCACCTGGAACGTCGACAACGAGCTAGGCCACCTGGTGAACCCGAGTCTGGACCTGTCCGAGGACGAGCAGGACGGCGAGGAGGGCTGCCTGTCCATCCCGGACATGGCCTTCCCCTGCAAGCGCGCGATGCGCGTGGTCGCCAAGGGCTGGACCATGCACGGCGAGCCGGTCGAGGTGGAGGGCAGCGAGCTGCTCGCGCGCTGCATCCAGCACGAGACCGACCACCTGGACGGCGTGCTGTTCATCGACCGCCTGGACCGCGAGTGGCGCAAGAAGGCGATGCGCGCGATCCGGCTGGCGGACTGGGCCGACGACGGCGCCGCGCCGGTCGTGAAGGTCTCCCCGCACGCGACCTTCGGGCGGGCGATCTGACGATGCGCATCCTGTTCGCCGGCACCCCCGAGCCCGCCCTGCCGTCCCTGCGCGCGCTGCTGGACTCACGCCACGAGGTGGTCGCGGTCCTGACCCGCCCCGACGCCCGCTCCGGCCGGGGCCGCCGCATGGAGGCCTCGCCGGTCGCCCAGCTGGCCGAGGAGGCCGGGGTCGAGGTGCTCAAGCCACAGAAGGTGCGCGATCCGGAGTTCCTGGAGCGGCTGGCCGCCATCGCCCCGGACTGCTGCCCGATCGTCGCCTACGGCGGCCTGATCCCGAAGTCTGCGCTGGACGTCCCGCGCCACGGCTGGGTCAACCTGCACTTCTCGCTGCTGCCGGCCTGGCGCGGCGCGGCCCCGGTGCAGCAGGCGCTGCTGCACGGCGACGAGATCACCGGCGCCTCGACCTTCCTGCTCGAGGAGGGGCTGGACACCGGCCCGGTCTACGGCACGGTCACCGACGAGATCCGCCGCACCGACACCAGCGGCGACCTGCTCGCCCGGCTCTCCGAGTCCGGCGCCCGGCTGCTGGCCGCGACCCTGGACGCGATCGAGGACGGCACCGCGCGCCCGGTCCCGCAGCCGGCCGACGGCGTCACGCTGGCCCCGAAGGTGCTGGCCGCCGACGCCCGCATCGACTGGACGGCCCCGGCGCTGCGCGTGGACCGGCTGGTCCGGGCGTGCACCCCGGCGCCCGGCGCCTGGACCGTCCTGCCCGGCGCGGACGGGGAGGAAGACCTGCGCGTGAAGATCTTCCCGGTCAGCGCGCTGCCCGGGTCCACCGACGTCCCACCGGGCCGGATCGTGCAGGACTCGCGAGGATTGACGGTGGGCACCGGCAGCGGGCACACCGTGCGGCTGGGCGACGTGCAGCCGCAGGGCAAACGGCGGATGCCGGCGGCGGACTGGGCCCGCGGGCTCCGGCTGAGCGGGGACGAAGCGTTCGTCTGAGCGGCCCGGTCCCGACCCCACATCATCCATAGCCCCCCATCAGGCACAGCCCCGCCACAAAGGAACAGCGAGCTCTCCCATGGCACCGCGCACGTCCACCTCCGCTGCCGATCCGGCCCGCGCCGCCGCGCTCGAAGTCCTGGAGGCGGTGCGTTCCCGGGACGCCTACGCGAACCTCCTGCTGCCCCGGCTGTTGCGCGACCGCGGGCTCAGCGGCCGCGACGCCGCCTTCACCACCGAGCTGAGCTACGGCACGCTGCGCGGGCTCGGCACGTACGACGCGATCATCGCCGCCTGCGTGGACCGCGACCTGGACGCCGTCGACCCGGTGGTGCTCGACGCGCTGCGCCTGGGCACGCACCAGCTGCTGGCGATGGACGTCCCGCCGCACGCCGCGGTGTCGACGACGGTGGACCTGGTGCGATCGGTCGCCAACGAGGGCGCCTCGCGGTTCGCCAACGCGATCCTGCGGCGCGTCGGGCAGGGCGACCTGCAGGCGTGGATCGAGCGGATCGCGCCGAACCCGCAGGACGACCCGGAGGGGTTCCTCGCGGTGTCGCGCTCGCATCCGCGGTGGATCGTCTCCGCCCTGTGGGATTCGCTGCAGGCGCATCGCGGGGCGCAGCGTGCGCATCAGGACATCGGGGAGCTGCTGGACGCGGACAACGCGCGGCCCGGGGTCACGCTGGTGACGCGGCCGGGGTTGGCCGAGGTCGGTGAGCTGACGGACCTCGGTGCCTTGGCCGCGCGGTATTCGCCGTATGCGGCGTACCTGGCCGGCGGGGACCCGGGCGCGCTGGCGCCGGTGCGCGAGGGGCGCGCCGGGGTCCAGGACGAGGGCAGCCAGCTGGTCGCCACCGCGTTGGCGACGGCACCGTTGGAAGGGCGCGACGAGCGGTGGCTCGACATGTGCGCCGGGCCCGGTGGGAAGGCCGCGCTGCTGGCCGGGTTGGCGCTGGAGCGCGGCGCGTCGCTGCTCGCCAATGAGATCGCGCCGCATCGGGCCGAGCTGGTGCGCAGGGCTCTGCGGGGGTACGGGGATCGGCTTGCCGGGGCTGCGGGAGCGGAAGCAGCGCAGGGAGCGGAGGCAGCGAAGGGTGCCACCGCGCCGGCATCGGGTCCCGCGGCTCCCGGGACGCTCCAGGTGATCGCGGCCGACGGGATCCGCGCGCCGTGGCAGCCGGGCTCGTTCGACCGCGTCATGCTCGACGCTCCCTGCACCGGTCTCGGCGCGCTTCGCCGCCGTCCGGAGTCGCGGTGGCGGAGGGGGCCGGAGGACCTTGAGCGGCTGACGCGGGTGCAGCGTCGGCTGTTGTCGTCGGCGCTCGACTCCGTGCGGTCCGGGGGACTGGTCGCTTATGTGACGTGCTCCCCGCATCTGGAGGAGACGCGGGACGTGGTCCGTCAGGTCGTGAAGGCGCGGCGGGACGTGGAGCGCGTGGATGCTCGGCCGCTGTTGCCCGGCGTGCCGGATCTGGGTGGCGGTCCCGATGTCCAGCTGTGGCCGCATCTGCACGGTACTGACGCTATGTATCTGGCGCTCCTGCGCCGTTCCTAGGAGCTATCGCCCCGCCACACTGTCTCAGAACGATCACAAGTTCGTCCCTGGCTCGTCCGCGCCGTAACGCAATGCACCTCCCCGGTGGTCGGGAGGTTTAGCAGAGCTGGTGCATACGGCGATGGGGTGGGTGGGGCGGCGTGGGGTCTTCTGTACGTGTGTCTGTGCGTGTGTCCGTTTTCAGGCGGGCCGGGGTGTGGGTGCCGCTGGGCGGGGCGGCTGCGGCGGTGGTCATGGGGGCGTGGGCGGCTATGCCGTGTGGGCCTTCGCCGCTTGAGACGCCCGCGCATGGGGTCGTTTCGGGGAGTCCGGTCACCACGGGGGATTATGCAGCCGTCGGTAAGAGTGCTGTGGCGGCGAAGGGCGAACCCGCGGCTCCGGACGAGGCCCGCTATACGGTAGCGCTCAGGAGCGACGCTGCCGGGCACTCTTGGAATGGAACTGAGCAGATCTCCTTAGCGAATCCCGGCACTGTGCCGATGACGGAGTTCTGGATGCGGGTGTGGGGCAATGGCGACGCCGGTTGTGGGGCCGCGCAGCCGGAACGCATCAGTGATCTGAGCGGCGGCTCCATAGCGGAGACTACGCAGAACTGCACTGCGTTCCGCATAGTGCTCGACGCGGCGTTGGCGCCTGGGGCACGGACGCAGGTCGGGTTCGACCTCGCGATAGACGTTCCGACGCGGCGCGATCGGTTCGGGGTGAACGGCGTCGACACGTACGTGGGGAACGCCTTGGCGGTTCTGGCGGTGAAAGACGAGCACGGCTGGGAGCTGCCGCCGTATGTGGACTTCGGTGAGAGCTTCTATTCGCTGACTGCGGACTACGACGTGACCCTGGACCATCCCGCCGCGTTGCAGGTTCCCTCCACCGGGACGGTTGCGGGGGAGACCGCGATGGGGGACAGGGTCGTCACGCATATAACGGCGCCCAAGGTGCGGGACTTCGCTTGGTCGGCTGGGGCGTTCCACCATGACAGTGTCGTGAGTAGCACCGGAGTGGAGATCGACGCCTACTGGCCGAACTCCGAGAGCGACTCCAACTGCCGCAACTTGATGCGCTATGCGGCCAACGCTCTAGACGCCTACTCCGCGCGCTACGGCGCGTATCCGTATCCGCGCTTCACGATCGTGTTCGACGAGTTCGGGTCCGCTTTCGACGGGATGGAGTACCCGAACTACGTGCTCGCCTCCGCGTACCAGGGGGCAGTCGCGCATGAGGTGGCACATCAGTGGTGGTTCGCGCTGGTGGGGGATGACCAGTACCGGCATCCGTGGCTGGACGAGGCGTTCGCGGAGTACAGCGCGGAGGAGCTCCAAGGGGCGACGAGGCCAGCGCACAACTGCGACTGGATCGCCGCCGACGAACGCATGGACGACTCCATGGATGTCTACGAGAAGGCCGGGGACAACCTCTACCACGACGCGATCTACCACGAGGGCACGTGCATGCTCTTCGATCTGGAGAACACCATCGGCCGTTCCTCGATGGACCAGCTGCTGCGGGGACTGTTCACGAAGTCCGAGTACGGAGTCGAGACCCCGGTCGACGTGCGCGCGATGGCGCAGAGCGTCTCGGGACGGGATCTGTCGGCGTTCTGGGCGAAGTGGCGTAACACAGGGGACTGATGGCGGGTGCAGCGCGAGGCACCGGCGTCTAAAACGCTTTGACCCCCGGCCGCGCCGTGACCAGACTGCTTCCCCATGACGCAACAGCAGCGCCCCGTCGCGCTCGTGACCGGTGTCGGCAGGCGGGCCGGGATCGGCGCGGCGATCGTCGAGGCGCTGGCGCGCGACGGGTGGGACATCGGGTTCACCTACTGGCGGGCCTACGACGACCGCATGGACTGGGGCCGCGACGAGGAGGCACGCGCGGCCATCACCGCCGGGCTCGAAGCCCACGGCGCGCGTGTCCACGCCGTCGAGGCCGACCTGGCGCGCGCCGAGATGCCCGAGCGGGTCTTCGGGGAGGTGCGCCAGGAGCTCGGCGACGTCAGGGCCCTGGTGATGGCGCACTGCGAATCCGTGGACTCCTCGATCCTCGACACCTCCGTCGAGGCCTGGGACCGGCACTTCGCGGTCAACGCGCGGGCCTCGTGGCTGCTGGTCCGTGAGTACGCCAAGGCGTACGCGAGCCCGCACGGGACCGGCCGCCTCATCGCGCTGACCAGTGGTGCCATCGTCCACAACCTGCCCTACGGAGCCAGCAAGGGCGCGCTCGACCGGCTCATGCTTGCGGCCGCCGTCGAGCTGCGCGATCTCGGCGTGAGCGCCAACGCCGTCGATCCGGGGCCGACCCAGACCGGCTGGATGGACGACAACCTCGCCACCTACATCAAGGAGCACACTCCGTTGGGGCGTAATGGCGTTCCCGCGGACTGCGCCGAGCTGGTCGCGTTCCTGTGCTCCGATCGCGGTGGCTGGATCAACGGTCAGGTGCTGAACAGTGACGGCGGTTTCAACGCGGCGCGGTAGAGGGCCTCACTGGAGTCCGAGGATCTTGACCGCCTCTTCTCGCATCTCCACCTTGCGCACCTTCCCGGTGACGGTCATGGGGAACCCGTCCACGACGTGCACATAGCGCGGGATCTTGTAGTGCGCGAGCTTCCCTTCGCAGAAGGCGCGCACCGCCTCGGCGGTCAGCGTCTTCGCCCCGGGGCGCAGACGGACCCAGGCCATCAGCTCCTCGCCGTACTTCTCGTCGGGAACCCCGATGATCTGAACGTCCTCCACATCGGGGTGCGAGTAGAGGAACTCCTCCACCTCGCGCGGGTACACGTTCTCCCCACCGCGGATCACCATGTCCTTGATGCGCCCCACGATCGCCACGTACCCGTCCGCGTCCATCTGCGCGAGGTCGCCGGTGTGCATCCATCCGTCCTCGTCGACCGCCTCGGCGGTGCGCTGCGGTTCGTCCCAGTAGCCGAGCATGACGCTGTAGCCGCGGGTGCACAGCTCGCCGGGCTCGTCGTAGCCGAGCGTGGCGTTGGTGCCGGGGTCGACGATCTTGATCTCGACGTGCGGATGGACCCGGCCGACGGTGGCCACCCGGCGTTGCAGGCTGTCGTCACGCCGGGTCTGGGTGGAGACCGGGGAGGTCTCGGTCATGCCGTAGGCGATGGTCACCTCCGTCATGCCCATCTCGTCGATGACCCGCTTCATCACCTCGACCGGACACGTCGAGCCGGCCATGACGCCGGTGCGCAGGGAACTGAGGTCGTAGGTGTCCGGGGACTTCTCTAGGAGGGCCAACTCCGCGATGAACATGGTGGGAACGCCATAGAGAGCCGTGCAGTGTTCCTCAGAGACCGCGCGCAGTGTGTCGTCGGGATCGAACAGCAGGCCGGGCAACACCATGCAGGAGCCGTGACTGGTGGCCCCGAGGTTGCCCATCACCATGCCGAAGCAGTGGTACAGCGGGACGGGTAAGCAGACGCGGTCCTCGTGCGTCCAGCCCTGCAACTCGGCGACCATGTAGCCGTTCCCCAGGACGTTGCGATGCGACAGCGTGGCGCCCTTGGGGAATCCGGTGGTGCCGGACGTGTACTGGATGTCCACGGGGTCATCGGGGTGCAGCCGGCTCTCGCGCTCGTCGAGCGCCGAGGCGGGCACGGTCGCACCGCGCTCGACGAAGGCGGTCCAGCCGGGCGTGCCGATGAAGACCACGTCCTGCAGGTCTGGGCAGTCCTCGCGGGCCCGGGTCACCATCGCCACGTAGTCGCTCGTCTTCACCTGGGTGGCGGCGAACAGCAGGCTCGTGCCGGACTGCTTCAGGGCGAAGCGGATCTCGTGGTCCCGGTAGGCCGGGTTCAGGTTCACCAGGATCGCGCCGACCTTGGCCGCCGCGTACTGCACCAGGACCCACTCCGCGCAGTTCGGCGACCAGATGCCCACGCGGTCGCCCTTGGCCACGCCGGCCGCGAGCATTCCGCGGGCCAGGTCCGCGGCCGCGGCGTTGAACTGTGCGTACGTCCAGCGCCGGCCGGTCGCGTACTCGATTAAGGCGTCGCGTTCCGGGTACGCGGCGGCGATGCGGGAAAGGTTCGCGCCGATGGTCTCGTCCGGGAGAGAAGGGGAGTCCGGGCCCAAACGGTGGGCTGCGCCCCGGTTGCCAGCGCCGTTGCTGATCATGCCGTCTCACCTTGGCTTTCGTGGGGACCGACGTCAGGATTCGACACTAGTGGCCCGGCAAGGCGGCGTCGATGGGCCGCGCTGAGAGACGTTCTCAGGGGCAGGCGGTAGTCTCCGCGGAACCACGGAGAACGCTGACGTGTTCCGGCGGTGGCAGGTTCCGTGTCATCGTGGCGGTTAAGCGTCAGGCGTGCCGATCACCTTCGGCCCGCCGGCTGTGGTCGGATGATGAAGAGGAGTCCGTGATCGGAGGTGTGGATGCGACACGACGGAGGCTGGCTTCCGGGCCCTGACGCACGGCCCACCAGGGCCTTGGCGCTGCTGATCACCGGTCTGACCGACGACGCGGTGGCGCGCCGGCTGGCGGTGAGCCGCCGGACGGTGCAGCGCGCGGTGCGGGACCTGATGGACGCCGCCGGCGCGCGGACCCGCATGCAGCTCGGCCATCACGCCGCGTGCGTGGGCTTGCCGCTCTCCGATCTGCCGTCCGCAGTGGAGCCCCGGGACCGTCCGGCCCCGGCGGACCTGCGGCTGCTGGCCCTGCTGCTGGCCGACGCGCGGGTGGACCGCGTGCTCGGGGTCAGCCCGCGCAGCGTCGAGCGGGAGGTGCGGCGGCTGATGACGCTCGCCGGGGCGAAGAGCCGGGTGCAGCTGGGCTGGCTGGCGACCCGGTGGGGTTGGCTGTAGGTGCCGCGGTGGGATGGATTGTGGCCCGGTGGGGGTTGGCCGGCGACCAGTGGGGTTGACCGGAGGCCCGGTGCGGTTGGCCGGAGGCGCGGTGCGATTGGCCGGAGGCCCGGTGGGGTCGGCTGTAGGCCCGATGGGGTTGGTCGGCGGAGGACGCCCGTCTGCCAGACTCTCCCCATGAGCTCCGTCCAGATCTCCCCGTCCATCCTCTCCGCCGACTTCTCGCGCCTGGCCGCCGAGGTCAGTGCCGTGCCCTCGGCCGACTGGATCCACGTCGACGTGATGGACAACCACTTCGTCCCGAACCTCACGCTGGGCCTGCCGGTGGTGGAGTCGCTGGTGAAGGCCTCGCCGCGGCCCCTGGACTGCCACCTGATGATCGCCGACCCGGACCGCTGGGCGCCGGGCTACGCCGAGGCCGGCGCGGGCAGCGTCACCTTCCACGTGGAGGCGGCGCACGCCCCGATCCGCCTGGCGCGTGCGATCCGCACGGCCGGCGCGCGGGCGGGCATGGCGCTGAAGCCGGCCACACCGATCGAGCCGTACGAGGACATGCTGTCGGAGCTGGACATGGTCCTGCTCATGACGGTCGAGCCGGGCTTCGGCGGCCAGAAGTTCCTGGACGTGGTCCTGCCGAAGATCCGCCGCACCCGCCAGCTGATCGATCGCCACGGCGGCTCGGTGTGGCTGCAGATCGACGGCGGGGTCGCCGCGGACACGATCGAGCGCTGCGCGGAGGCCGGTGCGGACGTGTTCGTCGCCGGCTCCGCGGTGTACGGAGCCGAGGACCCGGACAGGGCGGTCCAGGCGCTGCGGGCTCAGGCGGAGGCAGCGGTGGCGCGCTTCGCGTGAGGGCGGCGGTGGCCGCCCGAGCAGCACCTACTTCGCGTCCGGATTCGCGGCCTCTTCCAGGGGCTTGACGAGGCAGAAGCTGAGCGAGGACTCGGTTTCCACGTCGGGTCGGCCGAGGGCGTGGTACTTCGTGCAGACGTCCGGGTCGGGCTGGTTCTCGCGGGCGGTGACGCGGCGGCCGTCGGCGTTGCTCCGGGCCTTGGAGGCGGGGAGTCTGCCGCTGATGTGGCCGGAGTCGTCGACCTTGACGAAGTCGCCCTCTCGAACCGTGGTCACGCTGAAGGCGGCGGGGTGGCGCTGGGACGCGATCGCCACGCCGGCGATCGTCGCCACCACCAACAGGACCAGGAGCACGCCGCGGGGCCGCATCTTCCTCCGGCGCCGAGCGGGCGCCGCCGGACCGTGCGGACGCGGCATGGTGGGGCGCTGGCCGGTGCCGATGCCCGTGCCGGTTCCTGCGGGGCGCCGCGGATGATCGGTGTTCTGCGACGGCCGCTGGCCCGGACCGGTCGGCCGCCGCGGGGGCACGCTGGTGGCGGAGGTGCCGGCTCGGGATGATGTGCCCGTCCCGCGCGATGCACCGGTTCCCTGGGGCGACACGCCAGTCCCGCGCGATGCACCGGTTCCGTGGGGCGACGCGCCAGTCCCGCGCGATGCACCGGTTCCCTGGGGCGACACGCCAGTCCCGCGCGATGCGCCGGTTCCGTGGGACGACGCGCCAATCCCGCGCGATGCACTGGTTCCCTGGGGCGACACGCCAGGCCTGCGCGGTGCCGCGGTGGGTTGCTTGCGCTGCCCGGTGGAACCCGCCGCGCCGGTGGCCCTGCGCGCCGAGGCCTCACCGCTCTCCTGCGCCGCCACCAACGGCTTCGTCTCCCGCACCGTCGGCGGCGCCTCCACCAAAGTCGGCGGCGTCTCCCGCGCCGCTGCCACCAGCAGCCGCGCCTCCGCGATCCCGGCCCGCGCCGCCGGATCCTTCTCCAGCAGACCCGTGATCAGCGGCGTCAGCCGCCCGGCGCGCACCGGCGCCGGCGCTTCGTCCAGGATCACCGCGGTCAGCGTCCCGGTGGCGGTCTCCCGGTGGAAGGGCGAGAAGCCCTCGACAGCCTGGAACAGCGTCACCCCGAGCGAGAACAGGTCGCTGGCCGCCATGCCCTCGGTCCCGCGCGCCCGCTCCGGCGCGATGTACTCCACCGAGCCCAGGAAGCTGCCCGCCGCCGTGAGCGCGGTGTCGGCGCTCGCCAGCGCGATGCCGAAGTCGGTCAGCAGCACGTGGCCGTCGTCGGCGAGCATCACGTTCGCCGGCTTCACGTCGCGGTGCACGATCCCCGCCGCGTGCGCCGCCTCCAGCGCGTCGAGCAGAGCGCCGGCGACCAGGGCGGCGTGCGCCACCGACAGCGGGCCGTACTGCTCGACGTGCTCCTCCAGCGTGTGGCCGGCGACCAGTTGCATCACGGTCCAGGGCACGCCGTCCTCGACCACCACGTCGTGCACGGCCACCACGTTCGGGTGGTCACGCAGGCGGGCCGCGTTGCGGGCTTCGCGTTCGGCGCGGCGCAGGCGCTCGTCCACGTCGGGGCCGGGGGCGGCCGGGAGCCAGACCTCCTTGACCGCCACCTCGATGCGCAGGGCTTCGTCGGAGGCGCGCCAGACCCGGCCCATGCCACCGGAACCGAGCCGGGCCAGCAGCCGGTACCGTCCGCCGACCAGCCGGCCCGGCTCTGCCTGTGCAGCCATGCGCGTCCCCCCGGATCAGTGGTTTGTGTCGAGTTCAGGCTACGGGCTCGTCGCCGCCGGGCAGCCTACTGTCCGCGAAGTCAAAGCCGTGTTCGCGGCACGCTCGCCGGTGTTCGCTCCGGCGAACGGGCCAGTGGACCCGGCCGCGGTGATCTCGATCCCTGAGACGTGCGGCTTCCCGGAGAAAATAGAACGTGTTACAGTCCGAAGCGGAGCCGAGGGTGACGCGCACCACGCCGGGACCCCCTGGAAATAAATCGCGTGGCACACTGGTTCTGAAACGACGAACGCGTGCTCCGGGGTCGGTGAAATTCCGAACCGGCGGTGACAGTCCGCGAACCGCTCGTTCGCCTCGGCGAACGGGTGGCCGATCCGGTGGAATTCCGGGACCGACGGTTAAAGTCCGGATGGGAGGCTGCACGCGACGGGCGTGCCGCCTCGCCGTGGTCCCACGGCATCCGGTGCGGATCACGTCCCGTCGCGGCGTTCGCGACGGCTGCCGCCGACCAGGGCGGAGTGTGCCGTGGCGCGCCGCCTCCCCTCACGCACCCCCTTTCCCGGAGTCCGGGTTCGGTGACCATGTGCCGACCGCGGCGCACGGATGAGGCGGATTGGGGAGAACACGGTGTTCACTGGCATCGTCGAGGAACTCGGCCGGGTGGTCGCGATCGAGCGCATGGGCGACTCCGCCCGCCTGCGCGTGGCCGGACCGCTGGTCACCGCGGACGCCGAGCACGGCGCCTCCATCGCCGTCAACGGCGTGTGCCTGACCGTCATCGAGTCCGGGACCGAGGCCGCGAAGGCAGGGGAGTTCACCGCGGACGTCATGGCCGAGACCCTGGACAAGTCGAGCCTCGGTGACCTGAAGCCCGGCGACCCGGTCAACCTGGAGCGCCCGATGAAGCTCGGCGCGCGCCTCGGCGGGCACCTGGTGCAGGGGCACGTGGACGGGGTCGGCGCCGTGCTGGAGCGCATTCCGGGTGAGCACTGGGAGGTCGTGCGGGTCTCGTTGCCCGCCGAGTTGTCCCGCTACGTGGTGGACAAGGGCTCGATCACCGTGGACGGCATCTCGCTGACCGTGGTCGAGGCCGCCGCCGACTCCTTCACCGTCAGCCTGATCCCGACCACGCTGGAGATGACGACGCTGGGGAGCAAGGGCCCCGGCGCCCCGGTGAACCTGGAAATAGACGTCATCGCCAAATACACCGAGCGGCTGCTCGGCCTCGGAAACACAGCCACCGAGCGGCTGCTCGGCCTGGACCGCACCGCCGCCGGCCAGCCCGCCACCCCCGCCGGGCAGCAGGCGTGAGCAGCATGTTCCACTGGGCCAACCTGGTCGCCTTCCACTTGTTCGGCGAGACCGTCAAGTGGTCCGACCTGCTGGGCAACCTGCTCGGCCTGGCCACCGTCGCGCTCGCGATGCGCCGCTCGATGTGGGCCTGGCCGGTGCAGATGGCCGGCTGCGTGCTGCTGTTCGGCGCCGACATATCGGCGCACCTCGGCGGCACCGCCGCGCGGCAGGTCGCGCTCGTGGTGATGGCCCTTTACGGCTGGTTCCGCTGGAGCTCGGTCCGCAAGAACGAGCACGACATCACCATCCGCTGGGCCCGCTGGGGCGAGCGCGCGCTGCTGGCCGCCGGGCTCGGGCTCGGGACGGTGGCCTTCGCGCTGGTGCTCAAGCACTACAACGCCTCGTGGGCGCCCTGGCCGGACGCCTACATCTTCATCGGCTCGCTGGTCGCCACCGTGGCCCAGGCCAAGGGCTACGTCGAGTTCTGGTTCGTCTGGATCGCGGTCGACGTGGTCGGCGTCCCCCTCGCCTTCAACAACGGCCTGCCGGTCTCCGGCCTGGTCTATGTCTTCTATTTCGCCATCGTCATCGCGGGCCTGCGTCAGTGGGTTATCAAGGCGCGCGCCAAGCAGGAATCCATAGTTTCCTGCGCCCCTTTGAAGGAGGTCGCGGTATGAGCGCCGTGGAAGCCGAGCACACCGAGCCCATCGTTCTGGACAGCATCGAGCGTGCGCTGAAGGAGCTGGCCGCCGGCCGGCCGATCGTCGTGGTCGACGACGAGGACCGGGAGAACGAGGGCGACCTGATCTTCGCCGCCTCGCTGGCCACGCCCGAGGTCGTCGGGTTCACCATCCGGTACTCCTCCGGGGTGATCTGCGTGCCGCTGCCCGCCGAGGACGCCGACCGGCTCAACCTCCCGCCGATGACCGCGATCAACCAGGACCGCAAGGGGACCGCCTACACGGTCTCGGTGGACGCCCGCGACGGGGTGAGCACCGGCATCTCGGCGGCCGACCGGGCCCGCACCATCCGGCTGCTGGCCGACGCGGACACCACCGCCGAGGACCTGACCCGGCCCGGCCACGTCTTCCCGCTGCGCGCCAAGGACGGCGGCGTGCTGGTCCGCCCCGGCCACACCGAGGCCGCGGTGGACCTGTGCCGGCTGGCCGGGCTGCCGCTGGCCGCGGGCATCTGCGAGGTGGTCGAGGACGACGGCTCGATGTCGCGGCTGCCGCAGCTGGCGGAGTTCGCCGAGAAGCACGGCCTGGCGCTGATCTCCATCGCCGACCTGATCGCCTACCGCCGCCGCACCGAGAAGTCGGTCACCCGGGCCGCCGAGACCCGGCTGCCCACCGCCTTCGGCGACTTCCGGGCGGTCGGCTACCGCTCCGAGGTCGACGGCATCGAGCACGTCGCGCTGGTCAAGGGCGAGATCGGGGACGGCGAGGACGTGCTGGTCCGGGTCCACTCCGAGTGCCTGACCGGCGACGTCTTCGGGTCCCAGCGCTGCGACTGCGGTCCGCAGCTGCACGCCGCGCTGCGCGCCGTGGACGTCGAGGGGCGCGGGGTCGTGCTCTACATGCGCGGCCACGAGGGGCGCGGCATCGGCCTGATGCACAAGCTGCGGGCCTACGAGCTGCAGGAGCGCGGCCACGACACGGTCGACGCGAACCTGGAGCTGGGCCTGCCGGCCGACGCCCGCGACTACGGCACCGGCGCGCAGATCCTGGCCGACCTCGGCGTGCGTTCCATGCGGCTGCTGACCAACAACCCGGCCAAGCACGTCGCGCTGGAGGGGTTCGGGCTGCAGGTGAACGGCCGCGTGCCGCTGCCGGGGAACGTCACCCCGGACAACATCCGCTACCTGCGGACCAAGCGCGACCGGATGGGCCACGACCTGCCGGACCTGGACGAGGTGGAGGCCGAGGCGCTCGCCGCGGCGATCGTCGGCTGATCCGCTCTTCCACCCCCGGCCCACCCCTCAAGATCGGGGCGCGACCCGCGTCCCCGGTCTGGAAGACTTGCCCCCGCGCGACGGACACGCGGGGCTACGACAACGCACCAAGGAGTGAACACAAGTGAGCGGAGCGGGAGCGCCGGCCATCAGCATCGAGGGTGGCGCCGACCTCAAGGTCGCGGTGGTGGCCGCGCAGTGGCACACCCAGGTCATGGACGGTCTGGTGGCCGGGGCCGAGAAGGCGCTCGCCGAGATCGGCGCGGAGCACGACCTGTTCCGCGCGCCGGGCTCCTTCGAGCTGCCGGTGATCGCCAAGGCGCTGGCCGAGGCCGGCTCCGGCTACGACGCGGTGGTGGCGCTCGGCGTCGTCATCCGCGGCGGGACGCCGCACTTCGAGTACGTGTGCGCCGCCGCCACCGACGGCCTGAACCGGGTCGCCCTGGACACCGGCACGCCGATCGGCTTCGGCCTGCTCACCTGCGACACCGAGCAGCAGGCGCTGGACCGCGCGGGCCTGCCCGGCTCGCGGGAGGACAAGGGCCGCGAGGCCGTGGAGGCCGCGGTCGCGACCGCGCTGGTACTGAAGAAGATCGGGGCGCAGCGGTGAACGCCTCGCCCACAGCCGACGAACCCGTGGAGGTACCGGTGGGAACCGCGGTTCCGATCACGTCCAAGAGCTTCGAGACCCTGTTCGGCGAGCTGGCCGCCAAGGCCGAGCGCGGCGAGGAGGGCTCGCGCACGGTGGAGCTGCTCGGGCTCGGCGTGCACGCCATCGGCAAGAAGATCGTCGAGGAGGCCGCCGAGGTCTGGATGGCCGCCGAGTACGAGGACGGCGACCGGACGGCCGAGGAGATCTCGCAGCTGCTGTACCACGTGCAGGTTCTGATGCTGGCTCGCGGGCTGGCGCTGGAGGATGTGTACAAGCATCTGTGAGCAGGTGTGGGCAGCTGTGAGCTGATGATGGAGTGAGGGCCCTGCGTATTTCGCGGGGCCCTCACTCTTTTCAGCGTTCCTCTTATGACGCGATTACTCGATCTCGCCGTTCACCGCGTCGATGATCTCGGTCTCGACCGGGTAGGACACCGCCTGCGGTCCGCCGAAGACGGTCACGGAGTGCATCACCGACGTTCTGAACTGGTCGGACAGCACCCCGGCGGTCGCGCTCGACAGCGTCTTCGGATCGGTGAGCAGCAACGGGATCCCGGAGTTGGCGGCGTAGGCGCCGCCGGTGAGGGCGTCGGCGAAGGTCTGGCCGGAGGCGACGCCGAAGTCGGTCGCCGGATGTCCGGACCCGGCGTCCTGGGCGATCACGTCCCGGGCGACGTCCGCCGCGGTGTCGTACCGGGTCGCGCCGGCCAGACCGGGGTTGACGACGTGGCCCGGACCGAGGTTCAGCGCGGAGACCGCCCGGCCGGCCGCACCGCCGACCGGGTCGACGTCCGGGTGCGCCCGGACGAACGCCGCGGTGGCCGGATCGAGGCGGTCCAGCTCGCCGGACAGCACGATCGGCGCGTTCTCCACCGCTCCGAGCGGACCCGCGGCGAGCGCGTCGGGGAAGGTCTTGCCGGTGGCGACGATGACGTGCGAGGTCTGGCCGAACGTCTTGGCGATCGCCAGCGCGGTGCCGTACCGGTCGGTGCCCTGGTAGCGGATCACCCTGTAGCCGGCCTTGCGCAGCTCGGCCTCGATGCCCGGGGACACGGCCGCGGCGCCGCCCAGGATGTACACGGTCTTCGAGGCCGACGGCCCGCCGGTGGCGCGGTCGATCTCGGCTCGGGTGGCGCCGTCCAGCGCCGTCGGCGCGGTGAGCAGCAGCGGACCGTGGACGCCGGCGGCCAGCGGGACGCCGGTGAGCGCGTCCGGCGCCGCGTCGCCGCGGGCGAGCACCACCGCGGAGGCGGTGCCGGGGCGCCACTGGGCCTGGGAGACCAGGCGCGCCGTGTCGTAGCGGTCGGTGCCGCCGATGCGGTGCACGGGAGTGGGTACGGACACCGTGATGGTCTGGCGCAAGGGCTGCGCCGTGGGCCACCCCAAGGTGTCCGTCGCTGTCGCGGTCACCGTGTACGTGCCCGACTTGGCGTAGGTGTGAGTCTCCACGACGTCTCTCATCTGCCCGAGCGGGTAGGTCCCGGAGACCGGGGGTGAGTGGTCTCCGAAATCGATCGTGTACGACTGCAAAGCCGGACCGGCCGCGGCGTGGAACGTGGCGGTGATCGTGCCGTCAGGGTTCGGGGGATACGCGCGCTCGACGGAGAACGGCGGTGCGAAGTAGTGGGGGGCGACCGTCACACCGAACTGCGAGGTGAACGTCCGGCCGTGCGAGTCGGTGAAGGTGACGGTTCCGGTGTAGTCCTTGTCCGCGGTGTAGGTGTGCGAAGGCGCGGTCGCCAGGTCGGAGTACGGCAGCGGGCCCGAGTCCCCGCCGTCTCCGTAGGAGACGTCGTAGCTGGTGACGGGCCACCAACTGTCGGTGCCGCTGCCGTGCACCTGGACCGTGGCGGTCCGGTACGTGGCCGGGGACCCGCCGGGGCTCGCGGTCGCCGACAGGGAAGGCGTGGCGCTGCGAGTGAATTCGAGCGCACCACGGTCGGCGTAACCGGTCGGGCCGGTCCCGGAGTCGGCGACCGCAGGGTCGTCGACGCGGGCCACGCCGCTCTGGTCGAGGGCGGGCATGCCGCGCGCGCCGGAGTCCGCCGAGTCGATCGCGGGTGAGCCCGGAGCCAGAGCGAAGCTCTTGCGGCGGTTCAGACTGGCCACGACAGGAGCGGCGAAGCCGGGATCGGTGCTCAGATCGGCGGTTCCGTGACCGGCCTCGTCCAGGGCCGGTCCACCCGCGAAGGACTGGCCCTGCCACATCACCGCGTCCGTTCCGGCGGCGGTGGTGAGGATGTCCGAGTCGACCACCGGTGTCGCGCCGCTCGTGTCCACGGACAGCGCGGTGGCCGGAGTCGCACCGCAGGCGCGGGCGTTGCTGATGATGTCGTCCGCGACGCTGACGTCGCTGGACGCGCCCCGCACCGAGACGCCGGCGCCGCAGTTCTCGTCGATGGTGTCCGAGACCACGTCGACGGCGGTCGAGTCGGCGACCGCGACACCGCCTTCGTCGGCCGTCGCGATCGTGGTGCCGACGCTCACCTGGCGGGAGTCCTGGACCAGCAGCCCGGGTCCGGGGTTCTCGGCGATGTACGCGCCGGAGAGCGTGACGCCGGTCGAGCCGGTCACCGCCACCGCCGGAAGGGCCGGGTCGGGGGTGCTCACTCCGTTCTGCGACAGCGTGGCCGAGGAACCGTCCACCGCGACGTTCGTGGACGAGTCGATCCGGAGTGCTTCACCGGTCTGCTCCTCCATCCGCGCCTGATCCACGCGAACGTCGTGCTGGCCGACGATGGAGATGCCGTACGCACCGCCGACGACTCCCCAAGCGCCGCCCCAGCCTTGGAGGGTGATCCCGGATTTGGTGACGTCGATCCCGCCGCCGAAGTCCCCTCTCATCAGGAGAGTGGTTCCGCTGACCACGCTGCTCGAGGCCAAGGCCGCCGGGACGGTGCAGAACGGCGTCGTCAGGGTTCCGGCGTCGGGTGCCTCGTCGTTGCACCACCCCGAGTCGTCGTACACGTAGACGGTGTTCGCTGCATCCGCTTTCGACGGCAGTGCCGTCGCCGCTATGGCCGTCAGCGTCGACACCGCGATCGCGGCCACACGCCTGTACTTGTTCCTCACGTGCCCCCAGCCCTTATGTGATTGTCCTGACTCGGCGTGCGCCGCTGCGTGATCTCATCAGAGCCGGCGTCCGGCGTCAACGCGGGGCCCCGTCGCCTCTTCCTCCCGCCGTCTTTTCATCCCACCGAGTGAACACCCGGGCGCCACCCCCCGGCCTTCGTCGATACTGGCCGGTGGAGCACTGTCAACCACCGGTAACCGAAAGGTCACGCCATGCTGCGCATCGCACTGCCGAACAAGGGATCGCTCTCGGAGTCGGCCACGGCGATGCTGCATGAGGCCGGCTACCGGCGGCGCAAGGACGGCAAGGAGCTCATGGTCATCGACTCGGCGAACAACGCCGAGCTGTTCTTCCTGCGGCCGCGGGACATCGCCACCTACGTCGGCTCGGGGCGGCTGGACGTCGGGATCACCGGCCGCGACCTGCTGCTGGACTCCGGCGCCTCGGCCGAGCCGATCATGGATCTGGGCTTCGCGCGCTCGACCTTCCGCTTCGCCGCGCTGCCGGCGACCGTGGAGCAGGTGACGAAGGAGCCGGGGGTCGCCGGCCTGGCCGGCCTGCGGATCGCCTCGGCGTACCCGGGGGTGGTGCGCGAGTACCTGGCCGCCGCCGGGGTGTCGGCCGATGTGGTGAAGCTGGACGGCGCGGTCGAGGTGTCGATCGCGCTGGGCGTGGCCGACGTCGTGGCCGACGTGGTGGAGACCGGGACCACGCTGCGGCACGCCGGGCTGGAGGTCTTCGGCGACCCGATCCTCACCTCCGAGGCGCAGCTGATCCGGCGGATCGGCGCCGAGGAGAGCCCCGCGGTGGAGCAGTTCCTGCGGCGGCTCAAGGGCGTGATCACGGCGCGCGAGTACGTGCTGATGGACTACGACATCCGGGCCGAGAACGTTGAGCGGGCAGTCCAGGTCACCCCGGGCATCGAGTCGCCGACCGTGTCTCCGTTGCATGACAAGGGCTGGGTCGCCGTGCGCTCGATGGTCCGGCGCGGCGAGGCCCAGCGCATGATGGACGACTTGTGGGATCTGGGTGCGAGGGGAATCCTCGTCACGGATATCCTCGCGTGTCGGCTTTAGTTGTCAGGGTTCGTCGAGCCCGGGATGAAACGGACCAGCGTGCAGGTGACGGACAACCACGATCACGACCGCCAGGCTCCCGGCCCGCTCGACCCCTCCGACCTTCCGGTCCCTGAACGCGTTCCGCCGCTGCCGGTGACGTTCCGGCCGCGGCGCACGCGCGTCGCGGTCGTGGCCGTCTCGACGGCGCTGATCGCGACCCTGGTCATCGTGGCCCTGATACTCCCGGACACCGGCTCGACCGCCTGGTCGGTGCCCGAGCGGGCGGCGTTCGCGGCGATCGGCCCGGCCATCTCGGCCGGGCTGTACCTGCTGGCGCGGCCGAAGATCGTCGCCGACGAGGGCGGGCTCACGGTGGTCAACACCGTGCGGACGCAGCGGCTGGAGTGGGCCCAGGTCGTGCGCGTGAACCTGCGCCCGGGCGATCCGTGGGTCCTGCTGGACCTGGACGACGGCGAGGTGCTGCCCGCGATGGGGATCCAGGCCTCCGGCGGGCAGGCGGCGCGCAAGGCCGCCGGGGAGCTGCGGGCCCTGGTGGACGAGCACACCAGGACCGAGTGCGACGACTGAGGCTGGAGGTGGCCGCCAAGCCGGCTAAGCCGCACCCAGCGAAGCCGTGGCCAGCTTCAGCGCGAAGCCCAGGAACAGCGACCCGATCCCGCCGGTCATCGAGGCCGCCAGGCGCTTGCGCCGCCGGAACGCGGTCGCGAGACGGTGGCCGGTGAAGATCAGCACGCTCAAGTAGCCGGCCGAGAACAGCATCACGATCGTCGACAGCAGCGCGAACGCCTCGGTCGGGTGGGCCGCGTGCGGGCTCACGAACTGGGTCAGGAACGCCAGGTCGAACAGGATCGCCTTCGGGTTCAGCAGGCTGACCACCAGCGCGCGCCGGAACGGCCGCTCGGCGGCCTCCACGGCCTCGGCCATCGCGGCGGCCTCGGCGGCTTCGGCGGTCTGCGCCGCGCTCGCGGCCGCGGCGCGCTGCCGCCAGGCCTTGACCGCCGAGCGCACCATCCCGAACCCGAGCCAGGCCAGATAGGCCGCGCCAAGGTACTTCACCACGTCGAAGGTCGCGGGCGAGCGCTTCAGCATCGACGCCGCGCCGGCGGCGGTGAGCGTCAGCAGCACCGCGTCGCCGAGGAACACGCCGCACGCGGCGCGGTAGCCGGTCCGCACGCCCTTGCGCGCGCCGACCGTCAGGACGTACAGCGAGTTCGGCCCTGGCAGCAGCACTATCAGCAGGGCGCCGAGCACGAAGGTCGGCAGATCAACAGTCCCGAGCATGCCGAGACTGTCTCACACCGGGCCCGTGTTCCCCGCATCGGTTTCAGCGCTTGAAATTGGCGAAGGGATCCTGTCCCGGCGCCTGGCCGCCGTCCTCGGGATGCTCGGCCGCGTGCTCCTCGCGCAGCACCCGCCGCAGCACCTTCCCGATCATGTTGCGGGGCAGGTCGTCGCGGAAGGAGATGAGCTTGGGGACCTTGTACGGCGCCAGGTGCTGGTGGGCGAAGACGTCCAGCTCCTCGGCGGTGGCCGACATCCCCTCGGCGAGCTGGATCACGGCCTTCACCGTCTCCCCGCGATAGGGGTCCGGCACGCCGATCACCGCCGCGTCGTAGACCGCCGGGTGCTCGCGCAGCACGTCCTCGATCTCCGAGGGGTAGATCGAGAACCCGGAGGCGATGACCACGTCGCGCTTGCGGTCGATCAGCGTCACGTAGCCGTCCGGGGACATCACGCCGATGTCGCCGGTGTAGAGCCAGCCGTTGCGCAGCGCCAGGTTGGTCTCGTCCTCCTGGTTCCAGTACCCCTGGAACAGCTGCGGGCCGAAGACCACCAGTTCGCCGGCCGCGCCGATCGGCAGCACGCGGTCCTGCCGGAACTCGTCGACGATCTTGACGTGGGTGTTCGGCAGCGGCAGGCCGATGGTGCCGGGGCGGGAGTTGGCGTTGAGCGGGTTGGCCAGGGTCACCGGGGAGGACTCGGTCATGCCGTAGCCCTCGGCCAGCCGGCCGCCGGTCGCCTTCTGGAAGGCGTCGATCGTGTCCACCGGGAGCCGCATGGCCCCGGAGATGCAGGTGCGGATGGAGCGCAGGTCGTACTTGCCGATCTTGGCGTGCTCCAGCAGCTTGGAGTAGATCGGCGGCACGCCCGGGAACACCGTGGGCCGCTCGTGCTTGACCGCGTCCAGGACCAGCTCCGGGTCGAACGTCGGCAGCAGGACCAGCGTCCCGGCCAGCAGGACGCCCGTGACCACGCACAGCATCAGGCCGTAGACGTGGAACAGCGGCAGCACGCACAGCACCGACTCCCGGCCGGTCACGGCGTTCTGGTCCCAGGCCTGCACCTGGTGCGCGTTGGCGACCAGGTTGCGGTGCGTGAGCATGGCGCCCTTCGGCCGGCCGGTGGTGCCGCCGGTGTACTGCAGGACGGCCAGATCGCGGGCGGCGTCCACCGGCTCCTGGTCCACGGGGCCCGGCGAGGTCTCCATCAACTCGGTGTAGGGCACGGCGCGCGCCCCCGGCGGCAGCGGCGTGATCAGGCGCTCGCGCTTCTCGCGGGCCGCGCCGAGCGGCAGGTCCAGGAGCTTGCGCTTGAACGAGGGCAGGAAGTCGGCCAGGCAGACCGAGATCACGTGCTCCACGGCGGTACCGGGCCGGGCGGCGTCCAGGGTGGCGTAGGCGCCGTCGAAGACGATCGCCACCTTCGCGCCGGAGTCGGTGAGCTGGTGTCGCAGTTCGGAGTCGGTGTAGAGGGGGTTGCAGGCCACCATCACGGCGCCGAGGCGGGTGATCGCGAAGAACGCGGTGACCGCCGCCGGGCAGTTCGGCAGGACCAGCGCGACCCGGTCGCCCTTGCGCACACCGAGCTCTCGCAGCGCGCCGGCGAGCCGGTCGGCGTCGCGGCGCAGCTGCTTGTAGCTGGTCTTGCGGCCGAAGAACACCAGCGCGGTGCGGTCCGGGAAGGTGTCGGCCGCGTTGTCCAACAGCCAGGTCACGGGGACGTCGGGGACCGTGATGTCGGTGGGCACGCCCTTTGCGTAGAACCGCAGCCAGGGCCGCTCCGCATAGGGATCGGGCACGGCTGTAGACGGTTCGGTCTGACTCACAAGCGGAGTCAAACATGTATCAGGAATGTTGTCAGTAGCTGCCTAGGACACAAGATCGCAAAATCCCTCGTTCACGAGAATACGTTCGACTCTTCACATGGCGGTCACGACCGCTACAGTCCGAAGGATGCGCTACATCATCATCGGCGCCGGCGCGGTCGGCGGCACCATCGGCGGCCGGCTGGCCGAGTCCGGGCGGGACGTGGTCCTGGTCGCGCGTGGCGCGCACCTGGAGGCGCTGCGGCGGGACGGGCTGCGCCTGCTCACGCCGGAAAGCGACCTGCGCCTGCCGGTCCCGGCGGTGTCCGGGCCGGAGGAGCTCGGCGAGCTGCGGCGCGACGACGTCCTCGTGTTGTGTGTGAAGTCGCAGGACACCGCCGGCGTGCTGAACCAGTGGGCCCGGTCCGAGGTCGCCGGTGGCGGCACCGCCTCGGAGGTGCTGCCGGTGGTCTGCGCGCAGAACGGCGTCGAGAACGAGCGCACGGCGTTGAGGCTGTTCCAGAACGTGTACGGGCTCTGCGTCTGGCTGCCCTCGGTCCACCTGGAGCCGGGGGTCGTGGCGGCCAATTGCACGCCGCAGTCGGGCATCCTGACCGTCGGCCGCTACCCCGACGGGGTCGACGACGTGATCAAGCAGATCGGCCACGACCTCGGCGAGAGCCGTTTCGACGCGCCGGTGGTCGACGACGTGATGCGCTGGAAGTACGGCAAGCTCCTGAACAACCTCGGCAACGCCTTCGACGCCCTGACCGATCTGTCCTCCGACGAGGAGCTGGCCGGACGCTTGACGGAGATCGCCCGCGAGGAGGGCATCCGGGCCCTGAACGCCGCCGGCATCCCCTTCGTCGGCACCGCTGAGCGCCGCGCCGTCCAGGGCAGCCGCATGGACTTCGCCGAGATCCCCGGCGCTCCGCGCGGCGGCGGCTCCAGCTGGCAGAGCCTGGCGCGCGGCACCGGCTCGATCGAGACGGACTACCTGTCCGGCGAGATCTCGCTGATCGGCCGCACCCACGGCGTCGCGACCCCGGTCAACGCCCTGATGCAGCGGCTGAGCGCGCGGTTCGCCGCCGAGGGGCGCGCTCCGGGGAGTCTGCCGATCAACGAGTTGGCGGAGCTTGTGCGACAGGCGCAGGGGTCCGCGGACTGAACTGACGACTCACGCGTCGATCTGACCGATCGGCGCAACCTTTCCGGCTCCCCGTCACTCATGTGTCTCGATCGACGGGAATCGGGAGGGACCCCATGGGGGAGCAGGCGCGGCTGGAGGAGTTCGCCGACTACGCGGCGGCTCGGCAAAGCCACTTGAAACGCACGGCGTACTTGCTGTGCGGAGACTGGCACGAGGCGCAGGACCTCACCCAGACCGCGCTGCTCAACCTGTGCAAGGCGTGGCCGCGGGCCAAACGGGCCGACTCGATCGACGCCTATGCGCAGAAGACGCTCATCAACGCCTACCTCGGCGGGCGGCGCAAGCGGCTGCGCGAGCGCGAGGTCCAGGCCTCGGTCGCGGTGACGGCCACGCCGTTCGCCCGGGAGGACCAGCCCGACCTGCGGCTCGCGCTGCTGGCCGCGCTGACGGAGCTGGCACCGCGGGGGCGGGCCGTGGTGGTGCTGCGCTTCTGGGCGGACTTCAGCATCGAGGACACGGCCGCCGCGCTGGGGTGCTCGACCGGGAACGTGAAGAGCCACTCCTCGCGGGCGCTGGCCAAGCTGCGGGAGCTGCTCGGAGAGTCCCTCGCCGACTTCGAGTACTCGCGGGAGGGCGGGCAGCGATGAAGAGCTCTGAGGGTATGGCGGATCAGACGGCGCGCGACCTGTTCACGATGGTGTTCGACGAGGGCGGCGTCCAGGTGCCGCCGGAGGATCTCGCGCCGGCAGCGATGGCCGGGTACCGGCGGTGGCGCCGGTGGCGGACCGCGGCGGTCGGGGCGGGCGCCACGGCGGCGGTCGTCGGGATCGCGAGTGTGGCCCTGGTGGTGGCCGGCGGCGGGGGAAGCGGAGCGGGGACCACGCCGGGAGTGTGGTCGAGCGTCGGCACCTCGGGGTCGGCGGCGACGCCCTCGGGGCAGCAGGGCAGCAGCACGTCGCCGACTCAAGGTGCTTCGACGTCGGCGGCCGGCTCCGAGGGCGGAGGCGGCCATGTCGTGGACTGCTACACCAACTTCGCGATGGACGGGCCCGATCTGGCCAAGGGCCGGGCGGATTGCACGCAGGCCGAGCGGCTGTGGCGGGCGGTGTTCCCCGGGGTGCCGGTCAGCGGGGCTCGCAACCCCGACTTCACGCAGATCACACCCGCGTTCGTGGCGCGGGTCTCGGTGCAGAAGGCGACCGCACCGTCCTTGTACGGCCAGGCTCAGCCCCAGGTCGTGCAGGACTGGACCCAGGCGCGGCGGGATGTCGCGGACGACGGCAGCCAGAGCTGGTCGGGCTTCAACATCGTTACCGCCCAAGGCACGATCATCGTTTCGGCCATGACCTGGTCGGCTTCTTACAGCAAAGGCCATCTGCCCTGCTGGGGCGCGACTCCCTGCACGTACGTACAGCTCAGCGACACCACCAGGGTGGAGGTCGGTGGCACGGGTGACGTCCACGGCTACACGGTGACGGTGCGTTCCCCGGCGGGGGAAAGCTATCGGTTCTCGTTCACCAGCCACTACGACCCGCGCTATGTGGACGTCCCTTGTTCCGCCCCCGTCGGCCACTGCTACGCCGATCTCACCGACGGCGCCATCCGCCCAGGCGCCGCTCCCGACCGCTCTGCGATCATCTATAACCCAGTGGTCTCGCTCGACATGCTGAAGGACATCTTGAAGCGACCCGCTTTCGCGGCCTTGGCGAAGGGCTACATCGACAACAAGCTCGGGCAGTAGGCGCAGATCCGTGGTGGGGAGAGCTAAGCCCGCCCCACCACGATCGCCGACCCGTGCCCGAACAAACCCTGGTTCACCGCCACCCCGACCCGGGCCCCGTGGACCTGTCGCGCCCCGGCATCCCCGCGCAGCTGCCATGTCAGTTCGCAGACTTGCGCGATGGCCTGGGCGGGGATCGCCTCGCCGAAGGAGCTCAGGCCTCCGCTGGGGTTCACCGGCACGCGTCCGCCGAGGGCTGTGGCCCCCTCGTGCAGCAGCTTCTCCGCCTCGCCCGGGGCGCAGAGCCCGATCTCCTCGTACCAGTCCAGTTCCATCGCGGTCGTCAGGTCGTAGACCTCTGCGACGTCCACGTCCTCCGGCGCGAGCCCCGCGGCCTCGTACGCCGTGTGCGCCAGCGACTCGCGGAAGCTGCGGGCCGCCGGTACGGCCGTCGCCATGGAGTCAGAGGCCAGATACGGGAAGTCCGGGACAGTCCTCGGATACGTCGGCGTGGGCGCGGCGATGGCGCGGATGCGCACTGCGTCCTTGTTCAGGCGGCGTGCGTACTCCTCGGACGTCAGCACCACCGCCGCGCCGCCGTCGCTCGTCGCGCAGATCTGCAGCAGCCGCAGCGGATCGCTCACCATCGGTGAGTTCAGCACCGTCTCGGCGTCCACCTCCGCCCGGAAGCGCGCGTTCGGGTTCAGCGATCCCGCGCGGGCATTCTTTACCTTCACCGCCGCGAAGTCCGCCTCCGTCGAGCCACGCAACGCCATTCTTCGCCTGGCGTACAGCCCGAAGTACGCCGGGTTGGTCGCCCCGAGCAGCCGGAAGCGCAGCCAGTCCGGGTCGTCCGGCCGGTCGCCTCCGACCGGCGCGAAGAACCCCTTCGGCGTCGTGTCCGCGCCGACCACCAGGACCACGTCCGCCAGGCCGGCCAGGATGTGCGCGCGAGCCGTCGCCATCGCCTGGGCGCCGGTGGCGCACGCCGCGTAGCAGCTGGCCACCGGCGCGCCGTGCCAGCCGAGCGCCTGCGACAGCGCCGAGCCCGCGACGAAGCCCGGGTAGCCGTTGCGGATCGTCTCGCCGCCGACCACCAGCTGGACGTCGCGCCAGCCGAGCCCGGCGTCGGCCAGGGCGGCGCGCGCGGCGACCATGCCGTACTCGACGAAGGGTTTTCCCCACGCTCCCCAGGGGTGCATGCCGACGCCGGCGACGGCGACCGAGTCAGAGCGGCTCATGCCTGCACCTCCCCGGAGGATGCGCTGTATTCCGCATCATTCGTGGAGAGACCGTCCTGCGGTTCGGCGGGGCGCCAATTCCAGACCCTTTCCTCAACGCCCGCAGAGGAAACGAGGGTTCCGGGGGTCACTTCCATGATCATTCCCACCCGGAGCGTCTCCGCGGGGACGTCGGGGGCGACTTGCCCGAGCACGATCATCCGCTCGGTGGTCAGCTCGACGGCGGCCAGGGCGTAGGGGGAGAACTCCGTGTCGGGGGGCCGCGGATAGGGCGGCGGGGGAGCGTAGCGGGCGTCGGTGTACGACCACAGCGTCCCGGTGGTGGACAGCGGTGCCGGGCTCTGCTCCGCACCCTCGCAGGCGGGGTCGGGACAGCCGGGGACGGTCCGCGGGGGGAAGCTCAGGGCGCCGCACGCGGTGCAGCGGCCGGCCAGCAGGGCGAAGCCGTCCGGACCCTCGCGGAACCATCCGTCGGTCCCCGGAGCGGCCGGTATGCCGTCAGTCATGGATCTGACGGTATATCAGATTCGCCGCTCCGGGAACGTCGGCCCGCGGTCGATCCGTGCGTTGTCCGGCGTCAGGCGCCGGTGGGGAACCGGTATGAGGGACCGGTGAAGTGAGAAGGTGGCGTTTCTCGCACGGTGTGCCGTTGCGCTGTGTGCTTCGCGCGCCGTATGCGACCTGCCCTCAGGCCCGCACGATGCGCTCAGGCGACCTCAGTCGGCCTCAGGCGGCGTCGGAGAGAATCCGGCGACGGTCTCAGTCGTCGACGCGGCGGCGGCTGCCGCGCTGGTCGTCGAGCCGGCCCAGCACCCCGGGGAGCCGCTCCAGCAGTCCGACCAGCTGGTCGAACTCCTCGTCGGTGTAGGAGCGGCGCAGCGAGCGGTCCAGGGCCCGCACCCGGCGCTTGGCGGCCTCGTAGGCCTCCTTGCCGCGTGCGGTGACCTCCGCGTCGATGACGCGGCCGGCCCCACGGCCGAACTCGCGGGTGATGTAGCCCTTGCGCTCCAGCGCGGCGACCAGCCCGACCATGGCCTGCGGTGTCACCGAGACCGAGCGGGCCAGCGTCGCCGAGGAGGCGCGGCGCAGGTGGACCAGTGCCTGCAGGACGCCGTACTGGGCCTCGGTGAGGTCGAGTTCGGCGAGCAGGCGTGTCATGTGCCGGGCGAGCTCACGGTCGCACATCGTGAGAAGCCACGGCAGGTAGCCCGTGGAGGGCCGGTAACGGACCGGGCGATGGCCACGGCCGGCGAGAGATCCGCCGGTTGCGGGGACCAGTTCCTGGTCTTCCTCGTCCTCGTGCTCGGCGGTGTGTACAGATGTGTGTTCTGACACAGCGGGTCTTCCCCCCTTGCGTGTTGTGCCACCCACTGCCGCGTTCCCGCCAACGCGGTGACAGCGCTCATGTTGCGTGTCGAGTGGAATGGACTTGTTCAAGCCCATCATATTCACGGAATGGGCTCGACGACAGCGGGTCAGCGCTGTAGATCTGTGTACGTAGATTTACGGATGTTGAGTTCAGCCGATTGAGGCTATACGCGCAGGGCACGCCGACGGCGCCGTTACCGGCGGGTAGCCGGCCGCGGCGCAGCGTGAAACAGGGCCCTGAGGTGGGCTCGGGCCCGGTGCGGGCTCCTGTGGCGGGGGGTGCGGAGCCCGTGAAGGGGGGATGTTCGGTTGTGAAGCGGGTGTTCGGTTGCGGCGCAGGCGTAAAGCTGAGCGCTCCACCCGCGCTGCCGGATCACCTGGGGGGAGAGGGAGACAGGGCGCGGGTGGAGCGGTTTCGTACTCGGCGACACCGTGCGGGCTGGTGCGGTGGGTCGGCCGGTCCTGCAACACAGAGGCTACCGCGCGGACACGCTGGGTGGATGATCATGGCGTACTTCTTGAACCAGACTTTGCCGTTTCTTGGCACAACCCCCTCGGACATGTACCGATGGCCCAGGCCCAGCCCCTGATCGCCTATCGTTCTGTCTTGTGAAGCGAGGCAGGGCGGGCGACTACGACGACGGGTACGGTTACGAGCACGACCCGTACGAGGCCGGCTACGGTTCCCCGGACGAGGACGCCACCGTCAACATCAACGACTACGACGGCGAGTTCGACGACGGGTCGTATCAGGACGGCGGCTACCACGAGGGCGGCTATCACCGTGACGGGTACGACGACGGCGGCTACGAGGACGACGCCTACGACGACGACACCGGTTCCGAGGGTGTCTACTACGACGACGGCGAGGACGACCTCCCCGTCTCCAACCGCATCTTCACCATCCCGAACCTCATCAGCCTGGCCCGCCTCGCCGGCGTCCCGGTGTTCCTGGGCCTGATCCTCTCGCCGTACTACGGCGGCCCCAAGTACGACGTGTGGGCCCTGGTGATCCTGGCGCTGTCGGGGTTCTCCGACTGGCTCGACGGCAAGCTGGCCCGGCGCTGGAACCAGATGACCAGGTTCGGCGCGATGATCGACCCGCTGGCCGACCGGCTGTACATCCTGGCCACCCTGGTCGGGCTGACCATACGGCACATCATCCCGCTGTGGCTGCCGATCGTGCTGGTCGGGCGGGATGTGGCGATGCTGGTGCTGATCTCGCCGAAGCTGCGCAAGGCCGGCTACGGCGTGGCGCTGCCGGTGCACTTCCTGGGCAAGGCCGCGACGTTCAACCTGCTGTACGCGTTCCCGCTGGTGCTGCTCGGGCAGATCAGCGAGAAGCCGAACCACCTGACCGACATCGCGAACATCTTCGGGTGGGCGTTCGTCGGGTGGGGCACGGCGCTGTATCTGCTGGCCGGCGGCATGTACTTCGTGCAGGCCCGGCAGCTCACCGGCGGCTCCAAGCGCTGAGGCGCATCAGGTGTGTCCGCGACGTGTCAAGATGGCGTCCATGCCCACGCCGCCCGACGTCCGGCGCGCCCCGCGCCGCGACGCCTCGATGTCGCTGCTGACCAGCCTGCTCAACGACACGCTGGACCCCGGGTACGCCGAGACCGCGGCGCGGCGCAAGGCGCAGGGCGAGCCGGACGCCGGCCACAGCCACTGGACCAAGCGCATGTCGCCGATGGTGCTGTTCGGCGTCGCGGCGGTCGCGCTGGTGCTGGTGATCGCGGCGATCCAGACCCACCGCGAGGCGCCGACGGTCGAGAAGGAACGCCGGCAGCTGATCTCTCGGGTGCAGGACGGCGAGCGCAAGAACTCCGCCGACGAGTCGATGATCTCCACCCTGCGCGGGCAGTTGCAGCAGGCACAGGCCCAGGCGCTGGGACCGGAGCAGGGTAAAGCGTTCACCGCGTTGTCGGTGTCGACCGGGGCCGTGCCGGTGACCGGGCCGGGGCTGGAGGTCGTGCTCAACGACGCCGCCGGGGCCACCGGCGGAGGCAGCAGCGATCCGCGGCAGACGAGCAGCAACGAGAGCCGGGTGCTGGACGTGGACCTGCAGCACGCGGCGAACGGGCTGTGGGCGGCCGGCGCGGAGGCGATCGCGATCAACGGCCAGCGGCTCACCGGGCTCTCGGCGATCCGGACCGCGGGATCGGCGATCATGGTGGACTTCCGGCCGCTGTCGCCGCCGTACACGCTGCAGGCCATCGGGGACCCGAAGTCGATGGCGGCGAAGTTCGCCGACGGGGCCGACGGCCGGTACCTGTTCGCACTGAAGTCGCAGTACGGGATCGGGTTCACGACCAACACCAAGGACAAGCTGAACCTGCCGGCGGCTACGCAGCTGTCTCTGACGGACGCGGTGCCCGCGCCGTGAGTGCCGGTGCCTCGGAGGGCCGGGCCCTGAGCGGCGCGGCGTCGACGGGCTGGGCCCCGGGTGCCGACGGCTTGAGTTCCGGCCCCGTGAGTGCCGGTGCCTTGAGCGTGGCCGGCGGTTCGGTACGGTGGCCCCAGCAGTTTTCCGAATCAGGCCAAGGAAGCGCTTCGGGCGTCCTGGCCGGCGACCGCCTCACCGCAGGCCGGGACGACTGAGACCGGGATGACTCAGACCGAGATGACCGAAATGACTTGGAGGGCGTCGTGATCGCGGCGATCGGATTGGTGATCGGCGTGATCGCGGGGGTGGTCTTCCACCCCACCGTGCCCGAGGGACTGGCCCCCTATCTGCCCATCGCGGTGGTGGCGGCGCTGGACGCGGTGTTCGGCGGCCTGCGCGCGCTGCTGGACGGGATCTTCGACGACAAGGTCTTCGTGGTCTCGTTCGTCTCCAACGTGCTGGTGGCCGCGCTCATCGTGTACCTCGGCGACCAGCTGGGCGTCGGCTCGCAGCTGACCACCGGCGTGGTCGTCGTGCTCGGCATCCGCATCTTCTCCAACGCCGCGGCCATCCGCCGCCACATCTTCCACGCCTGAGAAGGAGCGCTGGGTGCAGACGCGGCCGGGCGACAACGAGCCGGAGCGGGACCCCGAGGAGTCGGCGGAGGACGCCGGAACCGAGGAGCGGGACCCTTTCACGCCGAAGGTGCAGCCTTCGGGGGAGGACGACGCGGAGGAACCGGGCGCTGAGGCGCCGGGTGCCGGGGAATCGGGTGCTGAGGGCTCGGGTGCCGGGGAATCGGCTGCCGAGCAGTCAGCCGCGGAGAAGCCGGATCTCACGGAGACGGTGGATCTGCGGAGTGCCGAGCCGGAGGAGCCGGCTGCCGGGAGCGGCGGCAAGCAGGAACGGCACAAGCACCGCGGGCAGATGGCTGCCGAGACGGTGAAGCTGCCGCCTGTTGATGCTGCCGAGGACGAGACCGATGAGTCTGGTTCGCAGGAGGCTGCGGCTCAGCCGGGGCAACGATCTGGCGGTAGCGAGCCCGAGAGCGAGACCAACAGCGGGGCTGCTGAAGCCGAGGAGGCCGGCGCGGCTGCTGAGGGTCGCGCTGCCGATGGCGCCGAGCCCGAAGCCGCTACCGAGGTTGAGGCCGAGGCCGAGGCCGAGAAGCCTGGCGCGCAGAAAGCTGGCAGTGCCGAGCGGCCGGAGCCGCTCGCTGAGACCGTGGACCTCCGGGACCTGCTTCCCGAGGAGCCCGCTGCCGAGCCGGCCGACGAGCGCGCCGAGTCCGTCGTGCCCACCGAGCCCACCGAGCCCACCGAGCCCGTCGAGCGCCCCAGCCCCGATCTCGCCC
>Ga0207671_10000181_pt1 | contig 96293 bp, 74 predicted proteins | sample KBSC24metaG_FD_184352 | JGI IMG/M metagenome (GOLD analysis project Ga0207671, IMG submission 184352) | Corn rhizosphere microbial communities from Kellogg Biological Station, Michigan, USA - KBS C2-4 metaG (SPAdes) (version 2) | ecosystem: Host-associated > Plants > Roots > Rhizosphere > Soil...
GAAGCCGCTCGGGCGCGATAAACAGGAAGTCGAGGTTGCCACCAAGATACTCAACGCAGGCCTGGCGCGAGACACTTCGATCAAGACCCGAGTGAATGCGCGCCACGCGACAATTCAGCGCCGCAAGCTTCGCATACTGATCCTCCATAAGCGCGATCAGCGGCGAGATGACAAGAGCGGTTCCCCCCAGCGCGATGGCGGGGAGTTGATAGCACAAAGACTTCCCTGCCCCTGTGGGCATGACCAGCAGCAGATCCCGCCCGGCAATCGCAGCTCGGCACACAGCCTCCTGATTCGCGCGGAACTGGGCGAATCCAAACACCGAGTGCAGTAGCTGGGCGAGGTTGTCGGATTGGATCTGGGCGGTCAACGGCTGCTGAGTTCTTCTTCAACTTTACTGAAGCTCCGACGCTTGCGTCTCAAACAGGCCTTCGGCGTTCCGTATCAACTCTGGTACAAACAAGGCGTGCTCAACAATGCTGGAGGCGACAAATGCATGAGAACAAGAGTGGATTGGTCACAATCCGGGCAGCCCGGCCCGTCGAGGAGACGGTCGAGAAGCTCAAGCAAATTCTGCAATCGAAAGAGATAACACTCTTCGCGCTCGTAGATCACAGCGGCGAGGCGGCCAAAGCAGGAATGATGATGCCGAATACGAAGCTGTTGATTTTTGGCAATCCCAAAGCGGGAACGCCACTCATGCTGGCAGCTCCCAGCATGGCGATCGATCTGCCGCTGAAGATACTTGTTGCCGAAGACGGTGCCGGCCAGACATCTATCTCATACAACAGCGTTCAGTACCTCGCAGAGCGGCACGGCATATCACCGGATCTCCTCAAGAGCCTGTCCGTTGTCGAAGGGTTGGCTGCTGCGGCAGCATCCTAAGCGAGCTTGCGACGAATTGGGCTGAGATCACCCACTGTTCTTGTAGCGTTGCTGTAGCATTCATGGGTTTCTCAGGCGTAACAGGAATCGAGTGATTCATATGCATCGCAATCGTTCAGCCATCGCTTTGGCACCGCTGATTCTCCTGGCCGTGATCGTGCAGGCTCAGTCCAACTCAGCGTTCCTGGCGAAATACAAGGGGCAGCCCTTCCATGACCAGAAGTACAACGGCGGGCCGCAAAAAATCCCGGGAACCGTGATGTGCACCTACTACGATCTCGGCGGCGAGGGTGTGGCATACCACGATGCTGACGCGAAGAACAATGGAAGCGGCGCTCTGAATCCCGCAAATGGGGACTACCGGAACGAGTTCCGGATGAACGAAGGCGTAGACACGTCATACACGAAGTTCGGCCTCGATCCGAAGATCGACGACAACCCCTACAACAAAGTCCTGCCACCCTCAGACCTGCTCTACGTCGGCTGGACGGAACCCGGTGAGTGGTTCAATCTCACGGTAGACGTGGTAGAGACGGGCGACTACTCCGTCGACCTTCTCCACACATCGAATCGCGGCGGAACGATCGCACTCGACGTTAATGGCAAATCGGCTACGGGCCCTCTGAAAGTCGCCTCAACCTTTGACGCCGCCGACCCGGTGGCCTGGCGCCAGTGGCACCACTGGAACTTGGCGCGCGATTTGGCTCACATCCACTTTGAGAAAGGCCGCTACGTCATCACCGTGCGCACTCTCACCGAAGGCCAGATGAACTACGCCACTCTGCAATTCAAACGCTTTCTTCCGCAGTAGCCGGGCTGCGATCTACGGAGCGGTTATCGCCGGCAAACTACCTCATCCATGTATTAAGTTGATTGAGAAGACTCTGTCTGCGGGCAACCGGATGAATCCTTTGTCAGCGCAAGATTCAAAGCGGCTTGTTCCGGCCGGATTGTCGTAGAATTTGCGGAGCACCCAGCACAAACATGGCAATAAGGAATTACATCCGGCGGCCATATTTCTGAGAAGGTAGTAGCCACATGCTCTCGTCAAAGCCAATTGGAACGAGTAGCCAAATCTACGGCACCGGCGAGATGGCCGATTTGACGCGTGCATACGATTGGAGGCGAACCTCCGTCGGTCCGATCGAAGCCTGGCCCGAAGCGTTGTGGACTACCGTGAATACGCTTTTGAACTCGCGTCATCCCATGTTCCTCTGGTGGGGCGATGAACTGATTCAGTTCTACAACGATGCCTACAGACTGAGCCTGGGTGAAGGTAAGCATCCGAAGGCGCTTGGACAAAGAGGTGAAGACTGCTGGCCTGAGATCTGGCCCATCATCTTCCCGCAGATCGATGCGGTAATGAAACGCGGTGAAGCCAGCTGGCATGTTGATCAGCTCGTACCAATCAATCGGAATGGCAGGCTGGAAGATGTCTATTGGACCTATGGATACAGCCCTGTCTACCGACAAACCGGCGAAATCGGCGGGGCCCTTGTCGTTTGCACGGAGACGACTAGCAGCATTTTAGCCAGACGCCAGGTGCAGTTTGAGATGGAGAGGTTGTCAGACCTCTTCGATCAGGCGCCCGCATTTTTCGCGGTCCTAGGCGGTCAAGAGCACGTGTTTGAAATGGCAAACGGCCGGTATCTGCAGTTGATTGGTCATCGAAGCGTACTTGGGAAGCCAATGCGCGAGGCGGTGCCGGAAGCCGAGGAGCAAGGTTTTCTTACGCTGCTGAATGGGGTCTATGAGACGGGTAAGCCCTACGTTGGCCGTGGTACGCCGATTCATATCGCTCGCACTCCCAATCATGCGCCGGAACTTCGATATCTGGACTTCGTGTATCAGGCTAAACGCGAAGCAGACGGCTCGATCTCCGGCATAATCGTGCTGGGGGTAGACGTGACTGAAGCCAAGATGACAGAGCAACTCCTGATTCAGTCAGAGAAGTTGAACGCCGTTGGGCGGCTGGCCAGTTCGATCGCACACGAAATCAACAATCCCCTCGAATCGGTTACGAACCTCATCTACCTGGCGCAAACTACCGCAGTCAATTCTCAGACCAGAGAATTCCTGAAGACGGCGGAGATTGAACTGCGTCGCGTCTCAGCGATCGCAAACCAGACCCTCCAGTTCCACAGACAATCGACAAACCCGGGACCGGTTGAGGCAGCAAAGCTTATCGATGACACCTTACCTCTTTATCAAGGCAGAATCTCGAACGCCAGGGTACACGTCGAGCGCCGCGACCGGGCTCACTGCGCGGTCACATGCCTCGGTGGGGAGATACGGCAAGTACTGAGCAATCTGATCGGGAATGCCATCGACGCGATGTCGGGAAGCGAACGCCGACTCTTGATCCGAAGCCGGGAAGGCACGAATTGGGGTACGGGAAAAAGGATTGTGGTGCTGACTATAGCGGACACAGGTTCGGGCATGTCTCCCAATACCATCTCCCACATTTTTGAGCCATTCTTCACCACAAAGGGCGCGAAAGGGACTGGTCTGGGATTGTGGATCAGCCGGGAAATCGTCGAAAGACACGGCGGATCTCTCAAAGTAAGATCCACGCGCGAAGAGCAGCGCTCCGGAACCGTCTTCACTCTGTCTCTGCCATGCGATGACGCGCGATCCGGGTCGTAGAAACGATCTGAACAGCGATCAAACATACTGAACTTTGCTCATCCAGAGAGTCGGATCTCCAAGGATCTACTGGGCACTGAGTTCCCTTCCTGGTGCCAATCGGCTGAGAGCCCAGCGCCCGGTCGAGTGACAAAGATCACACATGCTTATCCTTGAAAATGGGACTATAAAGGATATCTAGTTAGTCCGGAGTGGGCTGCAAGTGATTCCTGACTCCCCAAGGATGGCTTGCATTGGACCAATTCCTTTCGGAATGTGTTGCCGACTGCGAACTCGCAGCAGCCGTCGAGGCCCGTTCCAAACTTCACCAGATCTCCAACAAACGCCAACTGTTCCGCCAGGGTCAGGCAGCAGACCGGCTCTTCCTGCTCCATGCAGGTGAGGTCGTCTTGACCTCGAGGCTGCCCGATTCTTCGGTACTCGGCTTCAGAGCGATTCCCGGTTCTCTCATCGGTCTGCCTGCGGTCGCCGGCAACCAGCCCTACTCGATGACCGCCTCCGTCAAAAAGTATTCAGAGCTGTATTCAATTTCGATGGGGACCTTTCGCGAAATAGTCGGCAATAATCCGCGTCTTTCTTCCCGAGTTTTGGAGATCCTCGCAGCCGAGGTCAGGTCCGCCCGTCTGCAGTTCGCGAATGCGCTCCATACCGTTCGAGGCCGCTCCGTAGCCGCTCCAGCGAAGCCCCTCCCGCATCTTGAAGATGCGATCGGCCAATAAACCCGATCCCTTTTCAATCAGACGATCTTCTGAAGCACGGACTGCAGAACGCTCGCCGGCTCGGGCTGATTGCCTGTAGGGACGCCGGCGGGTGTGACATGGTTGTTCGACACCATGTGATGGATCAACAGCGGAACCGCGATAGCGAGGCCGCCGCGGACCACGCCCGGTGAAAGTCCCGTGCGCTGCGCGATGCTGTCGATAAGGCCGGTGCCGGCAGTGCCATTCTCGATAGCGCTGGGATTAGGCTGGGTGTTTCCTTGCGACCACTGCTCAATGAAGCTGCCCATGCCATTCCGCTGGAAATTCTGAATAAGAGACCCGACTCCTCCGCGTGCTTCGAGCTCGTTCATGAGGCCACCAGCGATCTGTGCGTGCTCGGGAGCAGCGGGGCCTTTCGCCATGGATGCAACAGTGTTGAGAATGCTCATCGATTCACCTCGGATCTACTCCAGATGGGATGCGGAGTCGCGGGCGAGGGGTGGTCCGGTGAGGACCTGGGAGTCCTTGGGAACAACCCCGAGAGCAGCGAATCACAGGCAGTAGAAACATCTACAACCAGAAAAGAAAACGGGCCGGAACGCAATGCGCTCCAGCCCGCCGTCGATACCGAATCCTCCTGCGGCTAATTGCCCGCGACAGGTTCGGCAATGGTGTGGGTCTCAGAGGCCGGCGGTTTCACGCCTTCCTGGATAAGGTCATAACGGTCTAGATTCATCACCTTCGTCCAGGACTTCACGAAATCCTTCACGAAGTCTGTTTCGGCATCGCCGCTTGCATACACCTCGGAGATTCCGCGGAGCTGAGCGTTGGAACCGAAGATGAGATCGATAACCGTACCCGTCCACTTGAACTCGCCCGTCTTTCGATCGTGCCCTTCCAGAACATGCTCCGAATTCGCGGTCTTCTGCCACTTCGTTCGCATGTCGAGCAGGTTGATGAAGAAGTCGTTGGTGAGCGTCCCCGGCCGCTTGGTGAAGACTCCATGTTTGGAACCTTCATAATTCGCTCCCAGCACCCGGAGGCCGCCGATCAGCACAGTCATCTGCGGAGCCGTCAGCGTTAGCAGCTGCGCCTTGTCGAGGAACAGGTTGGCTGCATACTTCTCAATGCCGGCACCAACGTAGTTCCTGAAACCATCAGCCTTCGGCTCCAGCACCGCAAACGACTCAACGTCAGTCTGTTCCTGCGTTGCATCAGTGCGTCCTGGCGAGAATGGGACCTTAACGTTGTGGCCTGCTTTCTTCGCAGCGGCCTCGATCGCAGCATTGCCAGCCAGAACGATGAGATCGGCGAGCGAGACCTTCTTCCCACCCGATTTCCCATTGCCGCTGGCCTGAGCCGAGTTGAACTCCTGCTGAATACCTTCAAGCTTCGAAAGCACCTTGGCGAGTTCAGCAGGCTGATTCACTTCCCAATTCTTCTGCGGCTCTAAACGGATGCGCGCACCATTCGGGCCGCCCCGCTTGTCGCTGCCGCGGAACGTCACTGCAGACGCCCATGCCGTGGTGACAAGTTGCGAGATCGAGAGACCAGAAGCCAGCACCTTCCCCTTCAGTGCTTCCACATCCTTGTCATTGACCAGTTCGTGATCGACCGCAGGAACCGGATCCTGCCAGATCAACTGCTCTTTCGGAACCTGTGGGCCGAGATAGCGCGTGATCGGCCCCATGTCGCGATGCGTAAGCTTGAACCACGCACGCGCGAAGGCGTCGGCCAACTCGGCAGGATTCTCATAGAAATGTCGCGAGATCTTTTCGTATGCCGGATCCACACGCAGGGCGAGGTCCGATGTAAGCATCGTCGGCTGATGCCTCTTCTTCGGATCGTGCGCGTCTGGAACGGTGTCCTTGCCCGCATCGCCCTTCGGCTTCCACTGGTTCGCGCCGGCCGGGCTCTTGAACAGCTCCCACTCGTATTTGAAAAGCGTTTCAAAGAAGCTGTTGTCCCACTTCGTCGGAGTCGGAGTCCAGATGCCCTCCAGTCCGCTGGTGATGGCGTGCGCTCCAATCCCGCTCTCGAAGGTGTTCTTCCAGCCGAGGCCCATGTCCTCGAGCAATGAACCCTCCGGTTCAGGACCGACGTAGCTCGCACTCGCAGCACCGTGAGTCTTGCCGAAGGTGTGTCCTCCCGCGATGAGCGCAACGGTTTCGTAATCGTTCATTGCCATCCGGCCGAAAGTTTCGCGAATATCGCGAGCCGATTGCGCAGGATCAGGATTGCCGTTCGGCCCTTCGGGATTCACGTAGATGAGTCCCATCTGCACTGCTGCCAGCGGGTTCGCGAGTTCACGATCGCCTTTGTAGCGCTGATCGCCGAGCCAGGTAGTCTCAGGACCCCAATCGATGTCCAGTTCAGGCTCCCAGACGTCTGCGCGGCCGCCGCCGAAGCCGAAGGTCTTGAAACCCATCGACTCAAGGGCAACGTTGCCGGCAAGGATCATCAAATCGCCCCACGAGAGCTTGCGACCGTACTTCTGTTTAATGGGCCAGAGCAGGCGACGCGCCTTATCGAGGTTGCCGTTGTCGGGCCAGCTATTCAGGGGCGCGAAGCGCTGTGCGCCCTTCCCGCCGCCGCCGCGGCCATCGTAGATGCGGTACGTGCCAGCCGAGTGCCACGCCATGCGAATGAACAGCGGACCATAATGGCCGAAATCGGCGGGCCACCAGTCCTGCGAGTCGGTCATGACCGTGTGCAGGTCCTTGATGACTGCGTCTAGATCGAGTTTCTTGAATTCCTGGGCGTAGTCGAACTCCGCCGCCATGGGATTGGAAAGCGAGGATTGCTGATGAAGAATTGCAATATTCAGCGAATTGGGCCACCAGTTGCGGTTGCTGTCTCCGCCGGCCGCTGTGTGCTTGAGCATGTCACCCGAAAACGGGCATTTGGATTCGTCGGACATCTGTTCTCCTTGGATTCTGGTTGGGTGGGAGAGGCTTCCCCGGGGGATTTCCCGGCAGATACACGTCACGTTTGAGCTAAAGGTAGAAGCTCAGGGGTTGATAAGGCAAATCAATTGTTTCTACGATGATGATCGGCTGGCCCTATGATTGAATGCAGTTCTTCGTTCATGGTTCGTCGATAGCGGCAGACGCTCAGACTTGCCAAAATCCGGACGGGAACGCCACAACTGGGAACCAAGATCTGTGAATCTTGAATAACTATGAACCTTCAGGAACTGCGTTATCTCGTGGCAATTGCGGAGCAGCGGCACTTCGGTCGCGCTGCGGAGGCCTGCCACGTGAGTCAGCCGACGCTGAGCGGCCAGATCAAGAAGCTCGAAGACGAACTTGGCGTGACTCTGCTTGAGCGCACCAACAAACGTGTGGCCCTGACACCGGCCGGCGGGCAGATCCTGCAACATGCACGGCGAGCACTGGCCGAAGCGGCCCAGATCGAAGCTGTCGCGCGCGCCGCACGAGATCCCCTGATCGGTCCGCTGAAACTGGGCGCGATTCCGACGCTCGCGCCGTATCTTCTGCCACTCATTCTCAAGCCGCTCAAGCAAGGCTACCCCGGGCTCACGATTGAGCTTTGGGAAGACCAGACGCGCGTCCTGGTCGACAGCCTCCGCAATCACAAGCTGGACGCCGCGTTGCTTGCAACGGAGACGGATGCACCGGAGATTACGGAGATTGTCTTATTCGACGAGCCGCTGCTCGCTGCTCTGCCACGAAATCACCGGCTCGCCAAGGCGAAGAAGGTGGATGAAGCCGCGTTGAAGGACGAACTGCTGGTGCTGGCGGATGGGCATTGCCTCGCAAATCATGCGCTCGCTGCTTGCGGCACAAAGCATGGCCATACCCACGTCCGCGGCGGATTGCAGGGTGCGATGCAGGCATCCACTCTGGAGACCCTGGTGAATTTAGTCGCAGCGGGATACGGCTCGACACTGATTCCGGCTCTGGCAGCCGATTCGCTAAGAACGCGTGGAATTGTGCTCGTTCCCCTCGCCGGACGGTCCCGGAGGACAATCCGGCTGGCCAGCCGCCCAGGATTTCCAAGGGCGCAGGCACTCAGGGCGATCGAAAAAGTGATCCGCAAGGCCGTCAGCTTCGCCTGAAGTCAGACAGCCCAAACTCGAGACTCGATTCCAGACTCCTGTCTCCTCCGCCGTCCCGAAGGCCCGGCCACTCGTTACACTTTCGACAATTCGCCTCGAAAATATGTTGCACGTGGGTTGCATTCTGACCTGTGGAAAACTTGGGCTAAACGCACGAAAACTACCCGAAACTCCGAAGAAAGCCTAAAATAAACGAAAAAGGTGGATTCGGGACCCCCTTATCCACAAAAGAACCCCCTCGTGAGATTGACCCTGACTTTTGGGGTCCATACAGTCTGTAATCGAAGAGGACTAAGACGCCCCATCGACATGAACCAATCGCCGGGGCTGAGGATTCCCCTTCAAGGCGTGAAGTCGGCGCCGGTCCACCATCACCCGCAGGCACTGACCGCCTGCCGGAACCATGGTCCCCAGCCGACTTCGGTGATCCCGTTCGTATTCTGCTGACCCGGAGAGAGCATGCTGAAACTTAAAAAAATACACATCCTCGGCTTTAAGAGCTTCTGCGACCGTACCGAACTCACGGTGCCGGGGACAGGCATCGCAGTCGTGGTGGGGCCGAACGGGTGCGGAAAGTCGAACATCCTCGACGGAGTCAGCTGGGTACTGGGCGAGCAGAGCGCCAAGAGTCTCCGCGGCGGCAGCATGCAGGACGTCATCTTCGCCGGCACACGCGAACGCAAGCCCCTCGGCATGGCCGAGGTCAGCATCACCATGGTCGATCCCGAGGCCTACGATGGCCCAATTCCGGTCGAGCCCGAGGTCATGGTGGATCACGATGGCCCCGCGGACTGGGACGAAGAGGAGCTGCGCCGCCAGAAGGCCGCCGAAGCTGAAGAAATCATCGCCTCTGAACAGCCCGGCGTCGTAGACGAAGACGAAGTTCCAGCGGACAGCAGTGCCCAACCGCAGCCCAGCGCTGACGCAGACGCCGAAGCTGGCGCGCACGGTCCGCAGCCCGTGGTCCTGAAGATTCGCCGTCGCAAATTCAACCGCACGCCGCAGAAGGGCGAGATTATCGTAACTCGCCGTCTCTTCCGTACTGGGGACAGTGAGTACCTGCTCAACGGAAAACTCTGCCGCCTGCGCGATATCCAGGACATTTTCATGGGCACCGGCCTCGGGCCGGAGAGCTACGCAATCATCGGTCAGGAACGCATCGGACAGCTCCTCAGCTCCAAGCCCCACGACCGCCGCGCCATTATCGAAGAGGCCGCCGGAATCACGCGCTTCAAGACGAAGAAGCGCCTCGCCGAGCTCCGCCTTGAAAGCTCGAAACAGAACCTCGCGCGCGTCGACGACATCTTCGAAGAAATCACGCGACAGATGAACAGCCTGAAACGTCAGGCTGCGAAGGCGGAACGCTTCGCACAGGTTCGCGATGAGCTGCGTGGACGCCTCCGCGTCGTGCTCACAAGCCGCATGGCGCTGATGGACGCCGAGCAGTCCCGGCTCGAACGCGAAATTGCAGAGCTCGCCGAGAAGATCACGGCTGGCGCCGTGGAAATCGCAACAGCTGAAACCAATCAGCATGCACTCACCGAGCGCGGCTACGAGCTCGATCGCCAAGGGCAGGACGCGCAGAACCGCGCCAACTCCTCCGCCGTCGAACTGGAGCGTGCAGCAGCCCGCCAGCGCAGCAACGCCGAGCGCGTCAGTGAACTCGAAGCGCGCATCGCAGCCGCTGCAGGCGAGCTGGAAACCACAAAAACCCAGCTCGGATCAATTTCCGAAGAGCGCCAGCAGCAAAAAGCCTTCCTCGAAACAGCCGCCGGCGAGGCGCGTGCCTTCCACGAAAAAGTGCAGGCCCGCCAGCACGAAGCGCGAACCGCTGCAGAAGAGGTATTCAACGCTGAGCGTCAACTTGAGAGCCATCGCCGTCATGCCATGCACCTGCTCACGCTGGCAGGCAATGCTCGCAACGGCACCGCACAGGCAGAAGAGAGCCTTGCGGCTCTGGAGCGCGAAGCCGAGCGGCTGAACGCTGAGATGAGCCAGGCCCGCCATGAGCAGGAGAGCCTCGGTGTCCAGAGCGGGCAGGCCCGGCTTAAGTTTGAATCGGCGGCAGAGACCCTCAAAAATCTTGAGAGCGAAATCGCGGAGTTGCGCGAAACGCTGCAAGTCCGCCGATCCGAAGAAGCCTCTGTCCGCGCGCAGGCCAACAAACTGCGCAGCGATATGGCCGGAGCTGCAGGACGGCGCGATTCGCTGCAGTCCCTGATCCGCGATCACAGCTACTCCACAGAAACGGTGCGCAAGCTCCTTCGTCCCGGAGCGCTTCAGAACGGCTCAACGCCGGTCGGGACTCTCGCAGACTTTATCGAAGTCAGCGGCGAGCACGAAGGAGTCGTCGACGAATTTCTGCGTGATGAGCTCAACTTTGTCGTCGTAAAAAGCTGGCATGCCGCCGAGGAAGGCGTTCGCGTACTGAAGACCAGCGTTGACGGCCGCGCCACCTTCCTGATTCATCCAGAGGGTGGCCACGGGCACGAGGGCAGCGGCTACGGCGACAAGATCAATGCGCCGGGCGTGACTCCGCTCCGCGAACAGGTCAGGCTGCTGAACGGGTTCGGGCACACTCTCGAGACTATTCTGCCCAAGCTGCGCGACGGATATCTGGTCGAGACTGCGGAACTCGCGCAGACCATGGCCAACGATCATACCCATGCCTACTTCCTTACTCCGGAAGGCGAGTGCTTCCACAACGCAACAGTTACGGGTGGCAAGCCCGCCAGCCAGGGTCCCCTCGTGCTAAAGCGCGAACTCCGCGAGACGGAAATGCGTCTTGCCGTCATCGAGCGCGAACTTGGTCAGGCCGAGTTCGAAGCGGCAGCTCTCACCAGACAGATCGAAGAATTGTCCGCACGGCTCGAGGCGCGCAGCGAAGAGCGTCGCCACGCCGAGCGCGAAGCCGCCGATCAGGGTGCGGCCCTCAAGCAAATGGAGAGCGAAGCTCAGCGGATCGAACGCCGTCTGCAGGAGTGGATAACCCAGGCGGAGCGCAACAAAGATGCGCGCGAAACCAAGCACGCAGTAATCGAGCAGAAGCGCGAAGAAGCAGTTCGGCTGGAAGGGGAGCATAAGACGGCCGAAGCCGGTCTCGAAGAACAGCAGAACCAGCTCTCAACGATGCGGCAGAACCGCGAAACGCTCCAGCAGGATGCGGCTAAGCTCACGGCCGAGCTTGCCGGTCTCGAAGAGCGGCGTCGCGGTGCTGAAGCAACCTTCCAGCGCATCGATCGCCTGCATGCAGATCTTGAGCGCCGCGTAATGGCCATCGAGCAGCAGCGGGCATCCGCCGAATCCGAGCGCGAGCAGCGCATCGCGGAGTCAGCCGCTCTCGCTCAGCGCGAACAGGAATTGACGGCCCTCAAGGCGGAGGCCCTGGCGCAGGCCGAAGCCATTGCCGCTCAGGCCCAGGAAGTGCGCCATCAACTCGCCGAAATGGAGACGCAGCTCAAGGCCGCACGTGCGACGATCGACCAATTGCGTGAAGATCGCGGCGCCCGCGCCAGTCAGGGCGCGAAGCTCAAGTCAGACTTGGAGCATCTTGAAGCGAGTTGTCTCACCGAGGTCAACGTTGAAGCTGCCGAACTGCGTGCGGACCAGGAGATCGTTCGCATCGCTGACGAGCCGCTGGCCATCGAAGAGGACACCTGCCGGACCTTGAAACAAAAACTCGAGCAGATGGGACCCGTGAATATGATGGCCCTCGACGAGTACAAGGAAACCGCAGAGCGGCACTCTTTCCTCGAGACTCAGCGCAAGGACCTGATGGAGTCGATCGAGAACACCCAGCAGACCATTAAGGAAATCGATCACATCTCGCGTGAGAAGTTCGACGAGGCCTTCGCCCGCATCAACGAGAACTTCGCGCACGTTTTCACCAAGCTCTTTCACGGGGGGCAGGCATTCCTCCGCCTCACCGATGCCGAGAATCAGGCAGAGAGCGGGCTCGAGATCGTCGCTTCGCCTCCCGGCAAGAAGCTGCAAAACGTCCTGCTGCTCTCGGGCGGCGAAAAAGCTTTGACAGCGATCTCCCTGCTCGTCGGCATCTTCCAGTTCCAGCCCAGTCCGTTCTGCGTGCTCGACGAAGTGGATGCCGCTCTCGACGAAACCAACGTAGGACGTCTCGCTGACCTGCTCCGCACCCTGAGCAGGGAGACGCAGTTCCTCCTTGTCACCCACTCCAAGCGCATGATGCATGCGGCCGACATGATCTACGGTGTCACGATGCAGGAGCCGGGCGTCTCCAAGGTCATTAGCGTTAAGCTGGCCCACGATCAGCAACCACAGCGGGCGACCGCGTAAGCACAATCTATTTCGGCGCGAAGTACACGCAGGGCGTGCGGATTACGACGTCCGATTGTCATCTGGATTTCGTGGAACCTGTAGGCGGGACCCGGAAACTTAAAGGCTGATCAAGGCCCAGGGGCTGGCTGGGCGCCAGCCCCTTCGGCAGGTCTCATTGCGCAGGCAAAACTTTCTGTGCTGCCTCAGCCACGAGGTTGTGCCCGCGGGTCGTAGGGTGAAGATCGTCCCAGAAGAGATAGGTGTCAGGGTTGACAGCGAAGTTGCCTTGCGCCGGATTGGCAATGTCAGCCAGCGAAACAGCCGCAGGGTTCGCCACGATTTGCACGAAAAGAGAAAAGACGTTCACCTGATAGATCGCAACGTGACGCCGCCGATAGAAGTCTTTCAAAACAGCGACGCCTGTCCCCAGCCATGAGTTGTAGAGCGCTGAGGCGGCGTTCGCGGTTTGAGAGGCTGCAAGCGACCCATTCAGACGCGGTGTGAGGCCAAGCGGCGGCAGGTTCAACACTAGAATCTGCGTTGCCCCTGCGGCAATGAGCCGCTGAATATCCAGCGTCTCCTGGATTGCAGCATTGGCGATCGCCGCCGGCGAGGTAGCGTTCAGCACGTCATTCGCCCCACCCCATACAACAAAGAGGGTCTTGCTGTTGATCTTCGGATGGGTTGCGAGGTAGTCCGTGACCTGTCGTCCCATGTTCTCGACTTGAACGGAGATCTGCCCTCCTTCGAGTTGCAGAGTGCTTGTTCCCCCGCCTGTGAGAGCAAAGCCGTAGGAGTAGTTAGTTCCGCCGTCCAGCGAGTTCGTCACCGCGGGATGCGAAGGGATCGAGGTCGAGAGCTGCTCGAGCCATACGCCGAAATAGTTCTGAGCAGCTGGAACGGTGTCATACCCGTCCGTGAACCGCCCCAGCGTGTAGTTACCGCCGATTGGGCTCGGGACCGGAACACCATATTTAGCAAAGGTGAGATGAGCGACGTTCCCTGTATCGGAAAGAGAATCGCCAAAGACGACGATACGGTTGTAGTCCCGAACCTGCGCCAGGGCCGTCGTCGCAGCGAACGCAATAACAACGGCAAGTTTGACCACGTGAGAGGAGTAGCGAGACCAGAGGGGATTCGGCATCAGTGGACCTCCAGAAGTTCGAACGGGTCGATCAGACGTGCCGGGAAGCAATCGAAATACTACCCCTCACCCCGGCCGATTAGGAAGCAGAATCCCTGCTAGCTATGCTTCGAGAGTTGCGCTTCGTCCCTATTCGGAAACTCGAGAGCCATGTACAGTCACTACTTTTCGGTGCCGGCCTCCAGGTTCCCAGGACTCACCGACCTGAAGGAATGAAGTCGGTGTGATCTCGGAAAATGTCTCGTGCCAGAGTGCCTTCTTGCCGTCCGCGGAAGTCTGCGCTTCTTCGATGGTGAGTTGCTTACCATCCCACTTGATTGCCACATCTTGCTCAGCAGCCTTCACATCGCAGGCATGCGGATCCTGGTTGATGCATTCCATTCCTCGAAAACCCTTGCTCGCGCGATCCCACCAGATCAGGCCAAGCAGGTGAACGGTCCCTTGCTGCATTTGGATCTTCTCTTCATCCGAAAGGACGAGACCGTTCGCAAGCGGCTTCCACACCTCCTCGCCGTCGCCCTGTGCCCCGTTGGGCATCTCCTGGCTCGGCTCAAACTTCATCTGAATCGCCCATCGGCCCGCGATCGCGTGAATCAGACCTTGCATTTCAGCCGAAGCAGCATCAAGGTTCGCATCGGTAGCAGAAGCAGCAGCGGATTGCAGCGCCTCACCAGAGACGGTCCAATGCGGCATCGCGCTGGTAACGACCGGAGCGGTAACAAACGGAAAAATCGTGAGAGGAAGCAGGAAAAGGATCATTGGACCTCCGCACTAGAAAATGAGCCTCAGCCTCGGATGGGGGCTCCGGGGTAGACACGCACATTGTGACAGACACCCATCGCTGTCCGGAATATCCTTTTCTTCTAGTGACGAGCGATCTGGAGAAGCAAAAAAAATCGCCTCCAAAGGAAAGCTTCGCTTCGGAGGCGCTTGTATTGAATTATTACAAGATCAAGCGGGGACCAGTAGCCGGCACTGGAGGTCGGTAGTACGCGGCTACTGGCGATCCCTATAGAACGAAGCGAGCCGCGGCTTCCCCTTTCCACTGCTGCCTCGTGTCTCCCGGCTCAAAGGCGCCTTCTGACGGGCTCCCGAACCTTGGTGACAAATGCAGTGTCGCCCAACTCGGATTCTCGCTCCGTGACGGTCGTCACAGAGCATTGTGGGAATCTAACGCGAAACGTCAACCTGCTTTTCGCAGCAGTCAATTTGTTGGATCTACAGCGTTTGACAAAGCGCACCGCTGGCTCGAAAATCGGAGATTCACGGCGCGAAGATCAACAATGTTCACCACTGCGCCTACATCCTGATCACACTGAACTCCAGCCGAGGTAAGGCCTTCCATGACAACTCTCCTCAAGACAGACCTGGGCGCCACGCCCCTGATCGGCCGCGGCAAGGTTCGCGATCTCTACGCTGTTGGCGATGCTCTTCTCCTGGTGGCGACGGACCGCATCTCTGCGTTCGACCATGTGCTGGGCAGCGGCATTCCAGGCAAAGGCAAAATCCTCACCCAGATCTCTCTCTTCTGGTTCGAGCTGGTTCGCGACATCGTGCCGAATCACCTGATCGCTACCAAAGTCGAAGAATTCCCCGAGTCGCTGCACCAGTTCGCTGAACAGCTCGAAGGTCGTTCCATGCTCGTCAAACGCGCCCAGATGTTTCCCGTGGAGTGCGTCGCCCGAGGATACATCGCCGGTTCAGGCTGGAAAGAGTACAAGACAAATGGAACCGTCTGCGGCATCCAGCTGCCCCACGGCCTTCAGGACGGATCGCGCCTCCCCGAACCCCTGTTCACGCCATCCACCAAAAGTCAGGACGGCACGCACGACGAGAACATCTCGTTTGCAGCCGTCGAAAAAACCGTCGGCGCCGATGTCGCTAAGCAGCTTCACGATCTGACGCTGGCGATCTACAACAAGGCCTGCAAACACGCTGAGTCGTGCAGCCTGATCCTCGCCGACACCAAATTCGAATTTGGGAAAGTCGGAGATGCAATCGTCCTTGCCGACGAGGTGCTTACCCCCGACTCATCCCGCTTCTGGGAAGCGTCGCAATGGAAACCCGGCGGAGCCCAGCCAAGTTTTGATAAGCAATTCGTGCGCGACTACCTCGAAAGTATTCACTGGAACAAGCAAGCGCCCGCACCGTCTCTGCCTGACGAAGTGGTTCGTCGTACACTCGAGAAATACCTCGAAGCATTCCGGCGATTGACGGGACGCGATCTGGACGTGTCGAATTGATCCTGGGCGCGCTGACTCCAAACACCCATAACAAGGAAACGAACCCATGAACGTTGGCGGGCTCACACTGGTTGACTGGATCATCGTTATCCTGCTCGCAGGATCGGTCCTTGCTGGCCTGGCGCGTGGATTCTTCCGTTCGGTGTTCTCGTTGGCGGGCCTCATTGCAGGCGTGGCGCTCGCTTCATGGAACTACTGGCGGGTTGCGTCATTTCTCAAGCGGTTCATCCACTCAGTCGAAATCGCGGATGCTGTAGCATTCCTGATCATCGCGTTTCTGGTGATGGCGGTTGCTGCCATCCTCGGTTCCCTGTTTGCGAAATTTTTCGAGAAGGTGGGTCTCGGTTGTCTCGACCGTTTCGCCGGTGCGCTCTTTGGTTTCGTTGAGGGATTGGTTTTCGTTACCCTCTGCATTCTGGTTACGGTCGCGTTCTTCCCCCAGACAGCCTGGTTGACGGAAGCACGTCTGCCGCGATATTTCTTCGGTGCACTTCATGTGAGCATTCAGGTAACGCCTTCTCGATTAGGGGAACGTGTGCGCAAAGAATTGACCACGCTCGAGACGAAATCACAGCAGTGGATGAATGAGGAAAAAGAGAAATAAATTTTCGCGGGCTGGGGCCTGCGCTTTGTGGCAATCTAATAGAGCACGAGGGTGACGTGAGACGAGACCTGGACAGCCTGGTTACACAGATGCATTCCACCGGCATCCGCTACGAGGACGCCGTAAGAGAGTTCAAAAGGCAGTATCTGCGCGAAGTGCTGACAGCCAACAAGGGAAACCAGTGTAAGGCGGCAGAGGAGCTGGGCGTTCACCGGAATACCCTTAGCCGCACCATGGCCGAACTGGGCATCAGCCTGGCGGAAATCCGCGCCGGGCTCAAGCGTCCGCCCCGCAGCGAACGTCCTGTATTTGGAGTCGTACGCCAGGGCAGCCGCCAGGGTTAGTCGCAATCATCGGAAGAACGTTCCTTCAACCGGCTGGTTACGTTTGTTCAAGGTCGCTTTGGTCCGTGCCCGGCGCCCCGGCTTGCATTACTCTGGAGTTGCGGGCGTAGTCTCCGTTACCGAATGCAGACCATTCAGCAGAACAACGAAGCGCGAATAGCAGTCAAAAACGGGTTCGCCTGGGACAGCCAGAACGCCTATCTCTTTGACATCGACGGCACGCTCCTGCGCAGCCGCGATCGTGTTCACGTTGACAGCTTCACCGCGACGCTCCAAAGAGTTATGGGACCACATGTGACGTTGGAAGGCGTTGCTCTGGCCGGGAATACCGACACTTCAATCCTCCGGGAGGCCTGTGCGCAGGCAGGTATCGCGCCTGAGGTGCTGGAACCACAGTTGGCAGCCATTACTGAGGCAATCTGCCATCATGTGGCCGGGCGCAAACACGAGATGCACCCGATGCTCATGCCGGGCGTGGAAGACACGCTGCAATATCTGGCCGATCGAGGTGCGCTCCTCGGTCTGGCGACCGGCAATCTTGAGATGATAGGTTGGATCAAGATGGAGCGCGCGGGCCTGCGCGAGTGGTTCCGCTTCGGCGGCTTCAGTGATCATCATCCCCTGCGTTCAGAGCTGATTGCAGACGCCGCCAGAAAGGCGCGTGAATTGGCCGGCCCTGGCGCAACCGTTTGCGTCGTCGGCGATACGCCTCGGGACATCGAAGCAGCACATGTAAACAGCCTTCCCGTGGTTGCAGTTGCCACTGGACAGTTCTCATTTGACGAGCTCATGCAATTTGAGCCTGAGGTCTGTACAGCGACATTGGCAGACCTGCTGCAGGCTACTCTGGAGCGGTCTTGAGGCAGCTACCCGCACAATTCGTAGCGGCCGTCGCAGCAATGCTGTTCTCATTGCCGACTGCGGCTCAGCAGCCTGATGCCATCCCGCCCGCATCGGCTCAGTCCGCGAGCCCGACGAGCAATTCTCAGCCCGCGCAGAAGGTCGAGTCTCCGGCGCACTCAATCACAAACAAGGAGCGCAGACGAGCCACCAAGCTTTACCTGGAAGCCACGAAGCTCTTCCAAAAACAGCAGTTCGAAGCTGCGATGTACGATTACCAGGAAGCCGCCAGGCTGGATCCAGAGAATCCAAATTTCTCCGCAGCTACTGAGGTCGTGCGCAGCCATGCGGTCACAGAGCTGATCCAGACAGCAACCAAAGCGAGGATCAAGGGGGATGCCACTGCAGAGCGCGCGGCTCTCCAGCGGGCTGCGGAACTCGATCCTCGTAATATTCAGGTCGCCGAGCATCTTCGGGAGATGGCCGATGAGGCCGCGACATCGCAGACGAAGTCACTCTATGCACAGGGCGCCGAATCGCTGGCTCCTGCGCCAACGCTTGAGCCAGTTGCAGGCACGAAGAGTTTTCATCTGCGGACGGATCGCAGGCAGGCTATTCAGAACGTCTTCCATTCCTTTGGAATTGAGGCTTCCATCGACAGCAGCGTAACCGGACCGCCAGTGCGTTTCGAGATGGATGATGCCACCTTCGCTCAGGCGATGCAGGCCATCAATATGACGACCGACACATTCACCGTGCCGCTCGATACTCACCGCGCAATTGTGGCGAAAGACACGCGTGAGAACCGGGTGCAGTTCATGCGGCAGGAGTTCGAGACGGTGTACCTGGGTGGGATGACGCAGGCAGAGATGACCGACATCGGCAACATGGCGAAGACCGTCTTCCAGGCACAGCAGGTCGCGGTTCAGCTAGGCTCAGGAACGCTCACCATCCGCGCCACATCGGACAAGTTGAATGCGTTCAACGAAACGCTGAAGCAATTGCTGAATGGCAAAAGCCAGGTTCTGCTCGAGATGAAGTTGCTCCAGGTCGTCCACAACAACCTGAGAAACACCGGCATCACCCCGCCCCAGCAGATCACCGCATTCAACGTCTACGCCGAAGAGCAGGCGATCCTCAGTCAGAATCAGGAACTGGTACAGGAAATTATTTCGTCCGGTTTGGCTGCGCCGGGCGATACCCTGACCATCCTTGGAATTCTGCTGGCTTCCGGGCAAGTGTCGAATTCGATTTTTCAGAATGGAATTGCACTCTTTGGCGGCGGACTGACTCTTACCGGTCTCTCGCCGGGTCCGGCGAAGGTCAACCTGAACTTGAATTCGTCCGAGTCGCGCGAACTGGATCAGGTCCAAATGCACTTGGGAGACGGGGAGGAAGGCACGATTAAAAGCGGCTCGCGCTACCCCATCGAAACGTCCCAGTACTCGGATCTCGGTTCAAGCGGAATCAACATTCCGGGATTGACGACTCCAGGCGCATCGGGAAGCCTCAGTTCCCTCCTGTCCCAGCTAAACTCCTCTGCGCAGACGATCCCGCAGATCGAGTATCAGGATCTCGGTCTAACGTTCAAAGCCACGCCCCGGGTCATCCGGAGTGGTGAAGTTGCATTGACCATGGATCTGAAGATCACAGCGCTGGGAGGTACAGCCATCAACGGAGTTCCGATCCTGAACAACCGAAGCTACTCGGGTGTAGCGACGGTGAAGGATGGTGCTGCTGTCGTGCTCGTGAGTCAGGTGGATAAGGAAGAGAGCCGTGCATTGAGCGGCCTGCCCGGGTTGACAGAAATCCCGGGCCTGAACGCCATCACCAACAAAGACGTGATTAAGAATTACGCGAGCCTGTTGATCGTCATTTCGCCCCACGTGATCCGCGGAACGCAACCCGGCGGACATACCCCAATGGTGCGCATCGAACGCGGGCGATCGGCGATGTAAAAGAGTTGCAACGGAAGAAGCCCGGAGATCACGCTCTCCGGGCTTTTTCTTTCCAGCAGCCTAAACAACTACTTTGTAATACCGTCCTGCTTGGCCTGGTACTCGATGATTTGCTTCAGAGTGTCGTAAGGCGCATTCGCGGGTACCTGGCGGCCGTTGATCGACAACGTTGGAACCGAAGTGATGTCCAGATCCTTGGCAAGCTGCATCGACGCATCCACCGTCGCCTTCGTCTCGGGCGTATTCGCGCAAGCTGAAACCTTTGCAGGTTCCAATCCCGCCTTGGTTACAGCGCTGTTGAGCGTCAGTGTGGCGCCGTCCGCTGTTGCCAGCCCCTCCTGCCCCTCAAAGACTGCAGCAGTAAATGTAAAGAACGCGCTATTGCCGCCCAGCTTCGCCACACACGCTCCGTATTGCGCAGCAATCACCGATTCGGGATGAATGCTCGGGATAGGGTCGCTCTCGAACACAATGCGAGCGTTCGGGAAGTCGGTCACGAGCTTGTCCATATTTGCTTGCGCGGCTTTGCAGTGGGGACATTGGAAATCCGCGAACTCGACGAGTTCCAGATCCTTGCCAGCGGCTCCCCGATATGGTCCGTTGGCGCGCTGCTGAAGAAGTGTCCGCTGTTCCTCGAAGGGATGTTCGCCGAACGGGATGATGCGATCACCCACCATGATGTGTTTCATGTCGGGTGCGGTCAGGAAAGCGAATCTATAGGGCTGCTGCTTGCCTGTTTTGTCGCCCACAAAGACGACGACGCGAGTGATCCCGGGCAGCTGCGTCTTCTGGATGGCTTGAACCTGCCACACGCCGTTCGGGTCGAAACCCAGATTCGCCTGCATGAAGGCGTTGACCGTTTCCTTCGTCGGCGTGTCAGCGGTGAAATCAGCAGGGTCTGGCTTCGGGAAAGCGGGAGGAGCGGGCGCAGGCGCCGAGGGTGCAGGCGCAGCCGCCGGTGGGGTAGTGGGAGTCTGTTCCTGCGCTGCTGCGCGATGCGCGGGTGAAAACAAGAGGGCCAGCGCAGTCGCGGCGGCTAATCGAGCGGAAGTACGAATCAAGTGTTTCTCCTTTAGTAGCGGGAAGACTCCCAAAAACTAGCTTATACCTGCACCTTCACGGCGATTGGAAAGCGTCTCCCCATGCCGAAAGACTTCGAAGTCACTTTCAACACAGGCGCGGCTTGTTGCCTCTTGTACTCCGAGCGCTCTACTAGGCGGACAACCTGTTGCACTAGGTCGAGAGGGAACCCGTTCTTTTCGGCGATGCACTCGGGGGTTTCGTACCGCTCGACATACGCCTCCAGAATCGGATCGAGCGTCTCGTAAGGCGGCAGAGAGTCCGTGTCTTTTTGGCCAGGGCGCAATTCGGCTGAAGGTGGTTTTTCAAGAATTGAACGCGGGATGATTTCGTGCTCCCGGTTGAGCCAGCGGCAAATCGCGTAGACGCGAGTCTTGACTAGGTCGCCGATGACGGCGAGAGCACCGACCATATCTCCGTAGAGTGTGCAGTACCCCACGGCCATTTCCGACTTGTTGCCAGTCGTCAGAACCAGCGAGCCAAATTTGTTCGAGACAGCCATCATCAGGTTGCCGCGGATGCGCGCCTGAAGGTTCTCTTCGGCAAGGCCCGGCTGTGTGCCCTTGAACAGCGGATCCAGAGCCAGCGTGTAGTCGCGAAACAGATCGCTGATACCGATCAACTCGAATTGAATGCCTAGATTCGCCGCCAGTGCGCGACTATCATCGATGGAGCCCTGCGATGAATAAGGGCTGGGCATGCCGATCGCGAGCACATTCTCTTTCCCCAGCGCTTCGGCTGCAATGGCAACCACAAGCGCGGAGTCGATACCGCCACTCAGCGCCACGGCGACTTTGCTGAATCCGCATTTGCGAACGTAGTCGCGCGTCCCGAGTACGAGCGCGCGATAAGCAGCTTCAGTATCGTCGTCGTTCGGTTCAGGAACAGCCGGCGAGCAGAACGGATCGAACACAACCAGATCTTCCTCGAAGGATTTGGCCTGTGCAACCAGATCGCCATGCGCGTTAATGCACATCGACGACCCGTCGAAGATCAGGCTGTCGTTGCCGCCCACCTGGTTGCACATGATCACCGGGATTCCATCCCGATTGGAGATGGAGGCCAGCATCTGACGCCGCAGTTTGCGCTTGGAATGCCAGAATGGCGACGATGAGAGGTTGATGTGAATGGCCGGATTCTGCCGCATCAACTCTTCCAGCGGATCGAAAGAATAGAGACGCCGTGGCCAGAAGTTCTTGTCGTTCCAGGCGTCTTCACAAATCGAAATTGCGATACGCAGGTTATCGAGTTCTACGACCCGCTGCGTGGCGGAAGGCAAAAAGTATCGCTGCTCATCGAATACGTCGTAGAAGGGCAGCAGACGCTTGTGCTGGTCCAGCAGGACGTGACCACAGTCGAGAAGCACGGCTGCATTCACGGCGGGCTTACCGGCATCTGGGGGAGCCGGAAGCGCAGCTCCAACAACTAAGGCGGTGGGTAGATTGCGGGTGGCTTCAGCCAGTTCCCCGATCGCCTCGCGACACCGCGCGAGAAAGCTGGGTTTCTCCAGGAAATCGGCCGGTGGATAGCCACAGACAGACAGCTCCGGGAAAACCGCTAGACGTGCACCCTGATCAGCGGCCCGCTGCGTTGCCGAGATGATTTTTTCCAGATTGCCGGTGAAATCTCCAACCGTGGGGTTGATCTGGGCCAGTGCGATCTTCACTTCTTCAGTTTAAAGGAGAGAACCTAGGAAATTTAAGTCCCGGTTCCTGAGAAGACGACCCCGATGGTGCGCACAATGATCTTCAAGTCGAGCCAGACGCTCCAGTTCTCGATATAGGCCACATCGAGCGATACGTAGCTGTCGAACGAGGGATCCTGACGCGCCTGAACCTGCCACAAACCTGTAATTCCTGGAGTGACATCGAGTCGACGCAGATGGCCAAGCTTGTATTCCATTACTTCGCTGGCGATTGGCGGACGAGGCCCCACCACACTCATATCACCCGACAGAACATTGATAAACTGTGGAAGCTCATCCAGAGAGTACTTGCGCAGAAAACGTCCAAGCCGAGTGATGCGTGGGTCATTCGTGACTTTGAAGAGCACTCCGTCACGCTCATTCATGTGCATGACTTCAGAACGGCGCTTCTCCGCGTCGCGCACCATCGTTCGGAATTTGTAGCACCGGAAAACTCGTCCTTTCTTGCCAATGCGCTGGGATTTGTAGAAAACCGGTCCCGGCGATTCGAGCTTGATCGCTATAGCGATAAGCAGTAGGAAAGGAGAGAGAGCCAGCAAAACAAGGCTGCTGCAGAAAACATCTAGCACACGCTTGAAAACAAACCCAAGTTCGGGAACGTGCCCTCGATGCAAGGGAATGGTCGGGAACTGGCCGATGAACTCAATGGGATTGTCCCAGGCAAGTCCTTCGTAGAGATCGGGAACAACGCGCAAATCAACACCATGCAATCTCGCCTTGTCCAAGGCGTCCAGAACAACTCGACGTTCACATGGCATGGTGAAAAGAATCTCGTCCACGAACTGCTGGCGGGCGTGTTCGAAGAGCGTATCAAGGTTACCTACGACGTCGCCGCTCGACGACATCATCCGCGACGAGGCGCCCGGAAATTCGATAAAACCCTTGAACGTGTAGCCGAGATTGCGAATGCTCTCGAGATGATGGCGAAGAGCATGCGCCTCCGGGCCGGTCCCGACAATGAGTACGTTGCGCGTTTCCTGACCGCTCTCGAACCTGCGATACATCATGGTCCGGTACACAAATCGCCTCATACACAGCGAAGCGGTTACCAGGATCAGCGTCAGCATCACAATTCGCCGCGGAATATCCTCGGCGCGAACCAGGTAGAGCGTACCTGTCAAGAGCAGGCCGGATGTAAAGCAAACCTCTACTGTGAGCCGCTGCTCATGAAGAAAGGACCCGAGCCGTGTGGGATTGTAGAGATTCAGCCGCTTGCTGCTCACGACCAGGGCTAAAGCAAATCCGCAAAGCAGAGCGAGCAGGATCCACATCGAACGGCCGTAGAAAAGAGTGCCGTGATAGAGGTATCGCGCTCCAGCAACTGGAGTAATTTGACGCCCTAGGATGGTGGCAATTGCGGCGGAAACAAAAACGGTCAGAAAATCAAGGAGCATCCAGAATTGGACTTTGCCCTCAGAACGGCGGGCGGGAGCTGCTCCCGTATCCGTCACCCAATGAGAGGGAGATGTTACCGAGGCAGAGACTCGTTGCCAGAATTCAGATGTAGCCATATGCGTTCCGCAAGCCTCAGAAGTTCAAAACTACTGGTGGAGTGGGGTGTCTTCCTCAGCTGAACGTACAAGGAGCAGAATGCCGAGCAGTTGTTAGAGCTTTCGCTAGGGGTTTGTAGCATCCAGGCTGAAATTGGTTGCCTGGATCAACACTGTTTCTTCACATGCAGACGTGTTACTTGATCTCTTGCCAGTTCAAATCAACTTACAGCACGATGGTTTCAGCACTGTTAAGCGCGCACCTCAAGATGATTGCCTTCAATCGTGAGGTCTACGTGGCTGTTCTGGAAGTGGCTAGGTATTACCCAATTAGATACCACTACCAAATGACTCGGCGTGAGCCGTTCAACTGCACCCAAGGCAAATAGGTCTAGATAAACTGCAATTCCAGAAGTGACCGCTACAGACGAGTTCAGAACAGGGTCTCTAACTGGGCGAATCGCATACGTATCTGCTGTCCTCTTAAGAAGGAGCTTGCTATAGATTATCCGAGAAAATCCGATTACCGACGGATAAATGTTTATGCCGAAGGTAACAGGTAGGCATCCAGGGTAAGGAACTGCTGAATATTGGGATCGGGCGAGGCAAGAAAGTCCTTGAGGGGCCCGAAAAAGGCTGCTCGTCCCTCATTGAGGAACAGCACGGTATCGGCAAGCCGTTCTGCAAATCGCATATCGTGTGTAACCACGATGGCCGAAAAGCCGAGTTGCTGCTTCAGCCGCTGGATCAGGCCCCCCAGGCGCCTCGCGATCAGTGGATCAACCATGGTCGTAGGCTCGTCGTAAAGCACTATTTCGGGTTGCGATGCCAGTGCGCGGGCAATTGCCACCGCCCTCTTGCGGCCAGTGGATAAGCTGGCGGGCAGCGAGTCGGCAGCATCTTCAGCACCGACCAATGTGAGAAGCCGTTCCACCACCTGCAGGATCTGATCCTCCTCCTGGCCTCCACGCTCACGGAGAGGAAAAGCAACGTTTTCGCGGACGGTCATCGAGTCGAAAAGTGCACCGTTTTGGAACACCATGGTGATCCGTTTGCGGAGAACATTCATCTCCTCCTCGGTGTATTGATTAATTTCCTGTCCGTCTACGCGAATGGAACCGACCTGCGGCTTGAGAAACCCCATCAGGATCCGTAGCGAAACCGACTTTCCCACACCACTTCGCCCGAGAATGCAGAGGGTCTCCCCGCGATTCACCTTGAAGCTGACGTTATCCAGCACCTTGCGTTCTCCGAACCACATGGAGACATGGCTGAATGAGATCAGCGGCCAGGACGTGGGCTCCTCTTCCGCGGGAATCGGATTGTCGCCGACGATATCCGCCAGTACTTCATCAGCGATCTCAGGAACATTCGGATCGACCGAAGAGTCGGAGAGGGGTTCGGATTTGGGATCGGGCGTCGCCACGAGATCAGATTACTGCAAGACCCTTTTCGGGACCCTAGAAGCGACCGGCTCCATTCGCCAACTCATGGAGTTGCTTCAGGTCAGCGGGCGAGTTCAGGTTCAGGAACCATTGGCTCGGGTGCATACCACGCGAATGCGCCACTTGTCCCGGCTGAACCAGCAACTCGACCGGCAGCACACTGAAGCCGCTCGGAAGCGCGCTTCCAATTGCGCGAAATGCCTTCAGGCAACTCCGGTCTCCCGAATGGAGCGAGGCGTTCAGCAATGCGCCTGCGGCACGGTCGACTACTGCCGGAAAGTTATGAATGAATCCCCCAACCGAGACCACTGTCACCGCGGCTTCTGCCACAACCGCGTGGTGCACAAGGTATTCGATCAAGCTTGCTGGAATGAACGGCAGATCGACAGGCAGGAACGCAGCAAACCGGCTCGTACACGCTGAAAGCGCAGCGCAGATCCCGGCAAGGGGCCCCAGTCCGGTTTCTTCCGCCAAATCAGGGATTACGGGAGCGAAATCGGATAGGTCACTGCGCGCACCGGCGATGCGCGACGAAAGGCCTGCGCAGTTCATTATCTCGAGGGCACCTTGGATCAGTGGCTGGCCACAGAATTCAAGGAAGGCTTTGTCCTGCCCCATGCGGCTTGATTTGCCGCCCGCAAGCACGAACCCTTCCGCGTCCAGGCGAGACAGGCTCAACGGCCGGCCTCCTCCATGAATCGAATCAACGATCGAATGCCCAATTCGAAATTCTGCAGCTTGAACTTCTCGTTCGGCGCATGGATGTTATCGTCCGGAAGCCCGAACCCCATCATCACGCTCGACAGTCCAAGATGCCTGTCGAAATCGCCCACGATCGGAATCGATCCTCCTGAACGAATGAAGACTGTGTCCTTGCCCCAGACCTCATGAAGCGCGCGCGTCGCTGCCTGGATGTACTTGTTATCGACCGCGATCAGGCATGGATCGCCTGAGTGAAGGAGCCGAACATCAACCCGCACACCCTGGGGAGCGATCTTCTCCACGTACGTCTTATACCGCTCGAACGATTTCGCGGGGGTCATATTCGGGACTAGTCGCATCGATATCTTTGCAACCGCCTTTGCTGGAATCACGGTCTTTGCACCGGCCCCAATGAAGCCGCCCGGGATTCCATGCACATCGAGCGTGGGACGCGACCAGGTCCGTTCAAGAACGCTGTAGTCAGATTCGCCGATAAGTTTGCTCGCGCCGACTTCGTTCTCGCGATAGTGCTCCTCGTCGAATGGCAGGCTCTTCCACGCAGCCATCTCTTCAGAGCTCGGCGCGACGACGTCATCGTAAATGCCGGGAATGAGAATGTGGCCGTTCTCGTCCTTCAGTTTCGCAATGATCTGCGCCAGCGCGACAAATGGATTCGGCGCCGCGCCGCCGTACATGCCTGAGTGCAGGTCGGTCTTCGCTCCCCGCACCTCAAGCTCCGTGTAAATCATCCCGCGCAGGCCAACGCACAGCGTCGGCAAGCCATCCGCAAAAAAGTCCGTGTCAGAAACAAGCGCGAAGTCAGCCTTCAGGTCAGCCGGCTTCGAGGCAACATAAGCCGCAATCCCTTCCCCTCCCACTTCTTCTTCGCCTTCAAAGAGAATGCGGACATTCAGCGGCAGGCCTTTGTTTGACGCCAGCAGCGATTCCAGAGCTTTCACCTGTGCCCAGACCTGTCCCTTGTCATCGACTGCCCCGCGAGCATAGATATTGCCATTGCGCTCAGTGGGCTCGAAAGGCGGCGATATCCATTCATCGATGGGATCGGTAGGCTGCACATCATAGTGGCCGTACACAAGCGCAGTCGGCTTTCCCGCCGCATGCAGCCAGTCGCCATAAACAAGAGGATGGCCATCGGTGTCGATGAGCCGGACATTCTCGATGCCAATCCGCTTCAGTTCGGTGGCAAGAAATTCGGCTGCGCGCCGGCAATCGCTCTTGTGCTCGGGCAGCGTGGAAATCGATTGTATGCGGAGAAGATCTTTCAGCTCGCTAAGAAAGCGAGCATGATTCTGTGTGGCAAATGCGACAGCAGGTGAAGACATGTGATTGCTCCATTGCTACTCTTGACAACCGGAAGTATATGCTCCAGCACTTGTTCCCGCAGTGAGCCTGGACCGCTCAGTATCGCGGAACCTTCGGATCGATCTCGGCAGACCACGCGTCGATCCCGCCGCGCAGCGACTGCACCTTGTCGAACCCCTGATTGCGCAGCCATGCAGTGACGTTGAGCGAACGCTGCCCATGATGGCAAAGAACTGTCAGGTGCTCGTCGGGATCGAGTTCCTGATTCGCCCTCGCCGGAACATCACCCATCGGCATCAGCGTGCTCGGTTCGATGTGCGTGGTGGAGTACTCCCACGGTTCGCGAACATCGATAAGTTTCGTCTTGTTGTCGCGAAGAAGCGCCGCCGCGTCGGCAGCGGAAATCTCGTATTCCAGCATGATTCCAGTTTAGCGGTGGCCACCGTTCGCCTGCACGAGGTCGAGGAATTTAGTCTTCAAGAGATGCCGCCAATTCTCAATGCGCAATCCATCACCAAGCAGTTTGGCGCAACCCCGCTTTTCAAGGACATTTCCTTCACCATAGACGACGGCGCGCGGATCGGTCTCATCGGCCCAAATGGCGCGGGCAAGTCGACCCTGCTCGCGATCCTCGCTGGAGCAGTGGAGCCGGATGCTGGCGAGCTTGCCGTTCGTAAACGTGCTCGCGCCGCCTACGTTCCACAAGATTCCCGCTTCACCGAGGGGCTCACAGTTCGGCAAGTGCTCGATGCAGCCCTCGATGCGGCACATGTGTCGGCAACAGAGCGCGAAGGCCGACTGCGCGAGCTGGCAGGAAAGGCCGGATTCGAAGATCTTGGCACAGAAGCTGCTTCCCTCTCCGGCGGATGGCGCAAGCGACTGGCAGTTGTTGAAGCTCTCGTAAGCCAGCCTGACGTGCTGTTGCTGGATGAACCGACGAATCACCTCGACCTCGCCGGCATTGAATGGCTCGAAACGTTGCTGGCCGCAGCATCCTTCGCGGTGGTTACGGTAAGCCACGACCGCTACTTCCTTGAGGCCACATCCAGCGAAATCATTGAACTGAACCGAGTTTATGCAGAGGGGTTGCTGCGTGTGAAAGGCAGTTTCAGCCGTTTCCTCGAGGAGCGGCAAGCGTATCTCGAAGCACAAGGCAAACAGCAGGAGAGCCTTCGCAACCGTGTTCGCACTGAAATTGAATGGCTGCGCCGGGGTCCTAAAGCCCGCACCACAAAATCGAAAGCAAGGATCGATGCGGCTAACGAAATGATCGGCAACCTGGCCGCGATGGACTCCCGCTCGCTGGTCAATACCGCCGGAATCGACTTCGCGGCCTCGCAGCGCAAGACAAAACGGCTCGTCGAATTCTCCGATGTTGCTTGTGAACTCGGCGGTCGCCGTCTTTTCAGCGGTCTCAACTTCGTCATGACCGCAGGGATGAAGCTCGGGCTTGTCGGCCCCAACGGTAGCGGCAAGACTTCACTCCTCCGTCTCATGCGCGGCGAGTTGCAGCCGACAGAAGGCAGCATCCGCAGGGCCGATGCATTGCGAATGGTCTATCTCAGCCAGATGCGAGAGTTGGACGAGAGCCTGACTCTTCGTCGCGCCTTGGCCCCCGAAGGCGACGGCCTGGTCTATCAGGGGCGCACGATCCACGTCGCGAGCTGGGCTGCACGCTTCCTCTTTACCGGAGAGCAGCTGAACCAGCCGGTGCGCAACCTGAGCGGCGGTGAACGCGCTCGGGTCTTGATCGCAAAGCTGATGCTTCAGCCGGCAGACGTCCTGCTCCTTGATGAGCCAACCAACGACCTTGATATACCCACTCTGGAGATCCTCGAAGACAATCTTTTGGACTTCGAAGGAGCCCTCGTCCTGGTAACACACGATCGTTACCTTCTCAATCGAGTTGCGTCCACTGTCCTCGGCCTCGATGGAAATGGCCGTATCGCACAGTTCGCGGACTTCGCGCAATGGGAACAGTGGCTGATCCTACAGGAGCCGGAGAACACTGAGACCGGCCCCAGGACATCCAAGGCCGGCTCATCAGAACTGGGAAGCTCGGGAAAGAAGAGGCTTTCCTACCTTGAGGCTCGCGAGTTTGCGTCTATCGAGCAGAAGGTGGAAGAATCGGACGCACGTCTCGCCGCGGCGCGCGCCAGAGTGGACGACCCTGCCATCGGAACGGATGCCATGGCCCTTCAAAACGCCTTGGGCGAGCTCGCCCAGGCAGAAGCAGAAAGCGAGAAACTCTACGCCAGATGGGCTGAATTGACCGACAAGGCGGTCTAAACTAGACGTAGGCCTCCGATGACAGGTTCAATGGAAAGCTGAACTTCGTTGACTCGCAGCGAAATTGCTGCATCTAAAGATGATATGCAAAACCCGGTGAAAGTTTTGATCGTGGAAGACGAACCCCATGCCCTGATGGGGCTCGCCGAGCTGATCTCCGGCTGGGGGTACCAGACCGAGACAGCCCGCGACGGTATCGAGGGCTGGGAGAAAGCGCTCGTCTGGGATCCGGCCATTGTGGTCACAGACCTCAAGATGCCGCGCATGGATGGAATCGGACTCCTCACTAAATTGGCGGAAAGCGCAAGCTCCAATACGGCGGTCGTGCTTCTCACGGCTCAGGGCTCCATTCAAACCGCAGTCGACGCCATGAAGCTCGGTGCATACGACTTTCTGCAGAAGCCCGTTGACGCCACGCGCTTGCGAAATATTCTCGCAAATGCAACCCGGCAGCGCGCGACAGAGATCGAGCTTGAGGTGACGCGCAGGCAGTTGCGCAACACCGGAATCCTCGGCTCCATGGTGGGCAGTTCCAAGCCAATGCGCGAAACCTTCGCGCTCATCGAGCAGATTGCGCCTTCGAATGTCTCCGTGCTGATCACTGGTGAAAGCGGCACCGGCAAAGAGTTGGTAGCGCGGACTCTACATGACCTCAGTCCGCGCAAGAGCCGGCCCTTTCTTGCAGTGAACTGTGCGGCGATTCCTGAAACGCTGATTGAGAGCGAGATTTTCGGGCATGAGAAGGGCGCATTCACCGGCGCCGTTGAGCGCCGAGCCGGCTGTTTTGAACTTGCCACCGGGGGAACGCTGTTGCTGGACGAATTGGGTGAGATGCCCATCGGCACACAGGCCAAACTGCTCCGCGTGCTCGAGGAGCGAAAGCTTCGCCGACTCGGCGCGCGCACCGAACAGGACGTCGACGTACGCGTACTCGCCGCCACCAATCGCGACCCTCAGGAAGCAGTTGCACATGGACACTTGCGCGCCGATCTCTTCTACCGCCTGAACGTCTTTCACATCCATATGCCTCCGCTGCGTGAACACATGGAAGATCTGCAGGCAATGGCCGATGCGATGGTGCGCGAAATGAATCAGAAGCATGCGCGCCACGTATCCGGTCTCTCCGATTCCATTCTTGACAGGATGTTGGCCTATAGCTGGCCGGGAAACGGACGCGAATTGCGCAACACCATCGAGCGTGCCGTGATTTTGTGCCCCGATGGAGCGCCGCTCGATGCCGGCCACCTTCCCCGTACATTCGGCTCCGCGCAGCTTGCCGCGCCGCCGCGCTTCAATGACGCGAGCATTGTGCCCATCCGCGTTGGCACAACGGTGGACGAAGCCGAGCGCATGCTCATCTTGCGAACGCTGGAGTCTACCGGACAGAACAAGACCCGCGCGGCCGAGATCCTCGGAGTCAGCTTGAAAACACTTCACAATAAGCTCAAGGAATACAACCAGCATTCGCGAGAGGATCCAGCGGCCTGACCCCGGGGGCTGGCGTCTGGGTCCTGATCTGGCTCCGAATCTTGCGCAGCGCTGAAGCTTCCTGATCACACATGCGACTGAAGACAAAACTCGTCCTTGCCATTACGGGCCTCGTCTTCGTGATCGCAGGCCTGCTCTCGCTTGTGTACGTCAGTCACCTCGTCGATGCCGCCATCCAGGAGTCGTATAACTCCAACCGACAAACGGCGAATCAGGTTCGGTTTGCCCTGCAGCAGGCGCTCGAAACCGGTTTGCAGGATCAGATGGTCGCGCCCGGCGACACCGCTCACCTTATGCAACTGGCTACCGAGGCCATCCACAACAGCAAGGTACTTCGCAGTGCCATCGACGCCCCTGTGATGTACTCCCTGACCGTCAATGACATCACCATCACAGATGCCCAGGATCACATCATCCTCACCACGCTGCCCGGCACTCCAGACAAGCTGGATTCACGACGCAAATACAGCGACCTCGTCGCAGCCGATCCAATCACCAAGATGCGCGACATTTATGGTCCTGGCAAAGTGTTCGACATCGTTGTGCCACAGGATCGCAACTTTGAGCCCTTCCTCAATGTTCACGTAGGCGTCCGCACAACTCTCCTCCAGCATGTCTACGAGCCTTCGCTGCAGGAGGCCATCACGCTCATGGCCTTTGCCGCCGGCACCGCCTTGATTGCTGCATTTCTGCTGAGCAATCTGGCATTGCGGCCCATGGAAGAAATCAGCATGCAGCTTGACTTCCTCGCTCCGGTTCCCGCCGGGCCCAAGAAGGAGGGAGAAGAGGAGCCGAGACTCGATACGCCCGAAAGGGTTTCAACAAAGATCGAGCAGATCGGGCAGCGCATCCGCAATGTAGAAGAGGTCTTCTCCGCCCTGAAAGAAAACCTCGATCAGATCCTCGGCAATCTTCAGGACGGCATCCTGCTCTTCACCGGAGACGGCCGCGCAGTCCTTGTCTCTGAAGCAGCCCAGCGATTCCTGAACAAAGAGAAGGACAACATCCTTGGGCTGCAGGCCAGCGACATGTTCGATCGTTCCACCGTCCTCGGTCGGACGCTTCGGGACGCTTTCGATGCGGGAGTCACACTCGTGCAGGAAGAGGTACAGACCGAATCCGGCCGTCGCCTGCAGGCGTCAGTAGACTTTATCTACGACGATCGCACCCGGACGGGTCTCGGCGCTCTCGTTACGCTCCATGATCTCGAATCGGTGGAGGAGATCGAGTCAGAGCTTGAGCTATCGCGCCGCATGGCCGCAATTGGCAGGCTCACAGCCGGCGTAGGCCATGAAGTAAAGAACCCGATCAACGCCATCGTTGTCCATCTCGAATTGCTCAAAAACAAGCTCGGCCAGGAACACTCGCCAGCCGCACGGCATCTCGAGGTCATCGACGCAGAAATCCACCGCCTTGACCGTGTCGTACAGACTCTCGTCGACTTCTCTCGACCCGTTGAGTTGCAGCTTCGCGAGCAGGATCTGCGCACCATCGTAGGCGACGTCCTCGCCCTCGCGGTCGACGAATTGACAACGCACAGTGTGAAGCTCGAAAGCCAGCTGCCTGCGACACCCTTAATTGTGAATGTCGACTCCGACCTTCTGAAGCAGGCCGTCCTGAACGTGACACTCAACGCGGCGCAGGCGATGCCCAATGGTGGCACACTCCGCGTCATCCTTGAGGAAGAGCGCAGAATGGCGGTCCTCCGCATCGCCGATAACGGAGTCGGCATTCCACTGGAGATCCGCGAGAAAATTTTTGACCTCTACTTCACTACAAAGAGCGGTGGCAGCGGCATCGGGCTTGCGATGACTTACCGCATTTTGCAGTTGCACCACGGCAGCGTCGACGTACAATCGAAAGTGGGCCGTGGTACGGAGTTCTTCCTGCGCATTCCACTCGCAGCCACGGAATGGGGACGTCGGCATCTGCAGCCGGCACAAGTGGAAGAGACAAAGGGGTCGGAGACATGAAGGTCGGCGCAAAAAGCGCTGCATGGCTGCTGCCATTTCTGCTAACTGGGTGTTTTCACCGTAAGCCCCAGATCGCGCAGAGTCAGCCGTTGCCGCCGCCAATCGAGGACACCGCTCCGACCAAGCCGGAGCCCGCTCCGGCAAACGTCAATCCGCCTGTTCCGACCATTTCCGAACAACCACAGCAACAGCAGCAGATTTCGCCGCCGCCCGAGCCTGTAAAAAGGCCGCCGAAACACCGTAGACCCGCGAATACCAATACGCAGATGGCATCCGTTGGACCGCCTCCCGCAGTCCCAGCGGCTGGAAACCTCGGCACCGGCGATCCCACCAATCTTCGGCAGCAAACGGACGCCTCCATTGAGCAGACAGAAAAGACCTTAAATGGAATCACGCGCAAGCTCAACGATCAGGAACAAAAGACCGTTGCCCAGATCCGCGAGTTCATCAAGCAGGCGCGTGAGGAGCTCACTTCAAACGACATCAACGGCGCACACACTCTCGCTGAAAAAGCGAAGGTGTTCCTCGACGAACTGCACCCGTAAGCCTCTGTCGCGCGGGATCACGAGCATGCGCCTGTCCCGCGTACAAGAAATTGCTAAAAACGTCCCCCTCTAGCGCTCCCCCCAACTCAGTTTGCTTCGCAGTGCCTCGAAGAAGCCGCTTTCACTGATCCTCACGAGGTTCACGCTATACGCAGATCGTTGGCAGGTCACCTCGTCATCGAGGTGGAGTTCGAATCCAATCTGGCCATCCACAGTGAGCAGGCACTGTGAAGGTACTCCTTCCACGCGCACCTTGACGCAAGCCTTTCCCGGAACCACGATAGGCCTCAGTGTAAGCAGATGCGGGCAGATCGGCGTCACAACAAGGGCATCCACATCCGGCGTAAGAATCGGCCCGTTCGCTGCGAGTGTGTAGGCGGTTGACCCCGTTGGCGTCGACACAATAACGCCGTCGGCCCGGAAATGGGCCACGCTCTTTCCGTCCAACTCGACCGCGAACTCGCCCATGCGCGCGATGTCGCCCTTCGATACCACCACCTCGTTGAGCGATTCAAATGTGCGGACGACCACTCCCTCGCGGCGCACCTCGGCGTGCAGCATATGACGCGCGTCCATGGTATGACAGTTGGAACACCAGCTCTCCAGCGTGGTATAGAGATCTGCCAGCCGAACTTCGGTCAGGAATCCCAGCGATCCAAGGTTCACGCTCAGAATCGGCGTGCCGGTCGCGGCAAAGATTCGCGCAACTGACAGCAACGTGCCATCACCGCCAAGCACGATCACAAGTCCGGGTTTGTGCACAGGCAACTCGGTGCGATCAACTGCGGGAGCTGCGTCCGTATAGCTGGCGCCCTCATGATCGAGCAGCGGATCGTAATCGTGCTTGCGCAGCCATTCAATCAGCTCTGGCAACAATTGGGCGAGCTCAGGCTTCCGCGGCTTACTGACAATCGCAACAGAGATCATGCGCTCTCAGTGTAAATGGCAGAGCTGAGCGTCTCTTATGCCCAGAACTCTTGCTGCCGGCTACAGGCCTCATAGTCAGGAGGCGGCCAAAGCTGCTCTTCTCGCGTAAAGCAGGAATTCCAAATTCCCCTCCGCCCCCGTAATCGGCGACGGAATCGTCTCAACGACATGCCATCCGAGTTCCGCAACCGCGTGCGCGACCTTTTCGACGGCGAGTTTGTGAACCTCAGGATCGCGCACGATGCCGCCTTTCCCAACGTTGCCCCGCCCCGCCTCGAATTGCGGCTTAACCAGAACCACGGCCTCAGAAAGTGCAGGGGCCGCTCCAAATACTGGTCCGAGCAGTAGCGTGGCCGAGATGAAGGAGACATCCATCACCAGCAGCGTGAGCAAAGGCATTCCTGGCTCCGCGAGTGCATTCGGCGCAAGAAATCGCGCGTTCGTTCGCTCCAGGAGACGAACGCGCTCGTCGTTGCGCAGCTTCATCGCAATCTGCCCAAAGCCTGTGTCCACCGCCGTTACGTGTGCCGCGCCGTGTTGTAACAAGCAATCCGAGAAGCCGCCCGTAGAAGCACCCACGTCGAGACACACTCGCCCGTTCACATCGATTTGCCAGTAATCGAGCGCCGCCTGAAGCTTCAGCCCTCCGCGGCTGACGTAAGGCATGTCTTCGCCAAGCATGCGGATATTGGCGTCTGATGCGACCGCCGCTCCTGGCTTGTCTACCTTCTGCTCGTTGACCAGAACGCGCCCCGCAAGGATCAACGCACGCGCACGCTCCCGGCTCGCAACAAGGTTGCGATCAACCAGCAGCACATCGATGCGCGTTTTACCCGATCCAGCCAAAGACAGCGCGTGCTCCTCAAACTAGAGTAGCTGTTCAGTACCGGCGAGGTCTTATTCTGAACCGGCTGTCGGGCCTAGGGAAGTGACTGCCGCAGTGTGCGCCGCAATCTTCGGCTTTGGGATACCGTGCTGGTGACAATCTGCGCAGCCAACCCAGTGAATGTTATGTGCGCTTTTCGCATTCGAAAACGTCGTATCCATTTTCTCCACATCGATGCCGCAATGCGACATCTGGGGATGGCACGTTTTGCACGACGCCGTAGCATTCTCACTGTGCCCGTTGTGACATGCGAAACAGCTGAGGCCCTCATGCACGCCCATCGGCGTACGATCGTCCCCCGACCCGACCTGCACACTCCAGTGCTTCGAAGCAGCCGCACTACCTGCCTCAGCTATCCGCGGAGCATGGCACTGATAGCAAATCGACTGCCGCTGATCGGGGCTGATCTTCACCGGCCTCGAACCGTCAAACAAGGCGGGAATCCCAAGCTGCCCTGCCCCGAAGTGCGTCTGCTCGCGCCGATCGTAGAATGCAAGCGTCGCAGGCATCGGCGCGGCCACAGCAGAGATCCTCTGCCCAGGCTTGCTTTGCGTCGGACCTTCGCGATGCATCACGTGACACGCCATACACGGCATCGTCGGCTCATTCCCGAGCGATGTCTGGACAAGATGCCATGGCCCCGTCGCATTCATCGGCTGCGCCAGCTCGCGAATCCCACCCCCGAAGTGCATTCCATGACAACGAAGACAATCATCGGCAAGCCTCCGCTTTGAGTTGTGAACCGGATCCGCAAAGATCTGCGCATACGTCGCGCTATGCGGTCCCGCATGCCATGCCGCGTACTCGTGCTGATGGCATTGCTGACACTTTGCCGTCATCGCCAGCACATCCGCGTCGCGCAGATGAATCGCTTCCGCTGGCTGCCCAAACAGATGCACGCGAATGTGCCTCAGCTTCGTCTCCAGACCCGCATCATGACAGTCCATGCACGTGGCTGTTCGATGCGCCGACGTATGCACCGCGCTGGTAAACGCGGCCATTTCATGACAGCTCGCGCAGCCCTGCCCATGCTGCGATGTGTAATAGTACGAAGCGCCATACACCATCGCAACCGACACCGCCGCCACGCACGCAACTACAAGACCCGCCACCTTCAGCAAGCGCATCATGACCGGAAGCCCGTTCCCTTCGAATTCCGAACCAGCGAGGCCGATGCATAATACGCAATCGCCATGATCGTCAGCACCGGGTTGAATCCGCCGTTCGTGACATGCACGCTTCCATCAATAACAAACACGTTGTCAACATCATGTACTTTGCAATTCTTATCGACCACCGAGCCACGCGGATCGTCTCCCATCCTGCACGTTCCCGCCTGGTGCTGCCCTGCGGAAACCCCTTCCGGGTGCCAGGCCATCACCGACGTATTGATCGCGCCTGCCTCCTTCAGCCAGGCCTCAGCCCGCTTCGCCTGCACATCGCCAATCTCGAACGTATGCGGATGAACGTTGCCCTCGAACCGCGCGACCGGAAGCCCCCATCTATCGCGAACATTCGGATCCACCGTTACCCGCCCGCTCCCGCTCGGAATCTGCTGCGTGGGTCCCATGATCACGATCGACCGCTTATGCCAGTGACGCATCGCCTGTTTGTGCGCTGGTCCCCATCGCGGCGTGCCTTGCGGCAAGCGGTCCACCATGTGAATCGGCAGCCGGATAAATTCATTCGCAAGCATGCCGCCGCCGCATAAACCCGGAGTGCCGTGGTTGTAGTCCGTCACCGCGATGCTCGCGCCCGGCCCCACATCGTCGTACGTATCGAAATCGAAGTACCCGATCGCACCCGTGTAATGATGCCCCTGCAGATGCCGCCCCACCTGATCGTAGCGATTTCCCAGCCCGCTCGGATACAACTTGCTCCGCGAGTTCAACAGCAGACGCGCCGACTCGATTGCCGCCGACGAAACAACGACGATATCCGCAGCCTGCTCCTGCAAGTGCCCGCGCTCATCGAAGTACGCCACTCCTCGTGCCCGGCCATGTTCGTCGACAAGAATCTCTTTCGCCGTACACTCGGTGCGCAGTTCGCAATTGCCCGTGTTCAATGCAACCGGAATCACAGTGTTCTGCGTTCCATTTTTCGCATCCACTTCACATGCGAACCCGCAGCACCACCGGCACCGCATGCACGGTCCGCGTCCGTTGTAGGGCACACTATTGCGCAGCATTGGCAAGTGAAAGGGATTCAGTCCGAGCCGCTTCGCGGCAGGCTCGAGAATTCCAAACTCGCGATTCGGTGGCAGCGGCGGCATGGGCAGCTCACGAGTTCGCGGCCCATGGAATGGCGTCCCCGAGTAGTCCCCTGAGACCCCAATTTCGTATTCAGCCTTCTCGTAGAATGGCTCGAGATCTTCATACGAAATAGGCCAGTCCTCCAGCGAACTCCCCTCCGGCGCGCCGTAGATCGACCGCATCTTGAAGTCCTGCGGCAGATAACGCCATGCCTGGGCGCCGTAACTCAGCGTACCTCCACCCACACACGCTGCATTGTTCTGATATGACCCGTCACTGGGCGCAGCAATGTGTGCCCTCCCCTGCTTGTCGACCCACACGCGCGGATTCCCTGCATCCTCCGGCCCGAAAGCATTTCCAAGAATCGTTGTCCTCTGGTTGCGGAGATCATCCTTGCGGCAATCAGCCGCCGTATACCATTTGCCTCGTTCCAAGAGCACGACGCTCAGCCCGGCAGTCGCCAGTTCTTTCGCGACAATCCCTCCAGCCGCGCCCGCGCCGATCACGACTGCGTTGACGCGCTTCATACGCTGCTTCCCTTCCGCAGATCGTATTGCGCTCGGCCCCGCAGCGGCGGCTCATCCAGGCCCAGCATCCGCCAGCTAACGGCATCGCGATTGCCCCCATGACGCGGCGAGCCATAATAGCCCTCCATCGTGTGCTGCCGGACAAGTTCGAAGAACTCGTGATTGTCCTTTTCGAGCGTGATAGCAATCTGGAGACGTTGATCCGCCGTCGCATCGACGCATGCCACACCAAAACGCTTCCGGCTCATCTCGTCGATTGCGTTCAGGCCTTCACGATATGCAGATTGATGTCTCCGATAATGCCTGCCAAGCTGGCGATCGATATAGCTGACCGCTCCCGCTTGCGACGCACTTGGAAAGTCATCGGCAGGAATGATCTGATCGCAAAGCGACGCAAGTGCCCGCGCATGGGAATCGCTGAGGAACTCCCCTTCGCTTCCCTTCACGCCCTTACAGCCGGTCACCACTGCGGCGCCGGCCAAACCTCCACCGAGGGCAAACTGCCGCCGCGTCAATCTAATCTTCGATCCGGACCTGCGCATCGTCCACCATGTTCGGTGCGTGCGATAGCCTCAGTCTGTGTTTCGAGTCACATGCCGCCCAGGTGCAAAAAGAAAGGCCACCCCAATCGGGATGGCCGTCGCAGTTTCGTTCTACTGAACCTAGCGAATTGCCTGGCATGTTGCCAGAGAGCCTTCAGTTCCTGGACGATAGCAGGGCTGCCCACCACCGGGAATTCGACTGTAGATGTTGGCGTTGCCTCGACTCCCGTTCTGGTTGGTCGTGCGCACGTCAACAATATTGCCCTGGATCAAAACCACCGTATCCACGATGTCCTGGTCTGTCCTCAGGATCGTCAGAAACGTGCTGTCGGGCGAGGCAACATAGACCTTGCCATAGAGCGAGTTCGAGGTGGACACCACCGTACGCGGATGCCCCGACACTTGAAGTACTTTCTCCACCGTATGACTGGAGAGGTTCACGATGTGCACGGTTCCGTCAGTCTGATCAGCCGTATACGCCCGGCTGCCATCCGACAATGCCGTCACGCTCGCAGGATTATGTCCCACCGGGATCGTAAACGTCGTTCCAAACGTCGAGCTGTCGTTCCCATACTGATCGAGACTCACATCAATCAGGGTTAACGTCCCGCCGTCATAGTTGGCCACAATCAATTGCTGTGTCGCCGCGATGTACTCGGCATACACAGGCCCCGCCACTGCGGGTACATTCGCTCCGGTCAAACCAGCGGTAGTCGAGAGAGGTAAACTGGGATGACATGTTACCGGCTGCCCGCTCTGATTCGTAAACGGCGTGCATTGATCGAGCGAATTGTTCTGGCTATTAATGACAGTTACGGTATCGCTGCCCCGATTGAGCACGAACAGTCGCCTGCCATCTGAGCTCTGCACGCCATACACCGGGCACTTGCCCAGCGGAATGCGCGCCGAAACCGTGAAGCTCGAGACTTCCAGCGCATCCGCTTCGCCAATCGCCCCGACAGAGGACGGCGCGGTATTGCACGCAATGTCGAAGGGTACATTCTGGCTGATCGAGTAAACGTGTTGGCTGATGGTGCCGTTGCCGACAACGCTGATCGGTGTGGCCGCCACCGGGATAGCCAGCTTGAACGACTGCGCCGCCGTTGATGGTGCCAGCACGTCGATAACATTCTGGTTCAGGTCGGCAACCCACAATCCCGTGCTCGGAGAAAACAAGCCCACTGTCTGCGCGGCCGGTGGCAACGTCGAGTAGTGAATGTCTTTTACCTGGGGCTGAGTCTGCGATACCTGAAAATTCGTCAGCGTACCGTCGCTGTTCACCGTGTATCCATTGGAACCGGTCGAATCCAGAGTGAACGCGAAAGGATTCGGTCCAATTGGGGCCTGGACCATAATGGTGTCGCCGGAATAATCAATTACCGTCGCAACTCCCGCAGCCGATGAGGCCGGTGACGACACCACGACCGCGTATCCGATTGGCTGCGCCGGAGGACCCGACGGATTGATTGGCGTAATGACCGGCCGGTACGAGCTTCCACATCCGGCAAATACGACGGCAACCCCGAAAGCGAGGCCCGCCTGAACCAACCGCGCACCGGGCTGGCTTAAAATCCTGGGAAAAAGACTCATTCAGATCTTTCCTGCTACCTTCCCGATTGTAAATCAGCCCATAGCGGTATTCGGTGCCCCGGGCACAGCCGGTCACCGTGTTCGCAACCGGCTATTTCCGTGTCACATAAGAGGGATTCGAAGACAGTTGAGCGATGCTGCTAGGCGTTAGACTCACAACTCCGCCGAATCGGTATCTGATCGGACCGTTTCAGTGTCCGGCAACCTCCACAATCGCCGAGTCAGTCCCGCTCCACGCCGACGCACCATCATGCGTAAACCGCCGCTTCGCATCGTCCCAATGCAGATGCGTTACCGACCCGGCGCCCTTTTCGTATGCGTAAGTCGTTCCATCGTCCGAGAACAGCGTGAACTCTGCATCCGCTCCTGGATAGACACGCACCTTTGCAATCGCCTGCTTCTCGTGCGTGCTCTCCACCGCCGACCCAAGCGGCACAATCGATCCTGCCCGCACGAACACCGGAATCGTATCGATCGGCGCAGCAGCCTCAACCGTCTGCCCGCCCTTCAACCGCTCGCCAGTCCAGTAGTTGTACCAGTCCGCACCAGCAGGCAGATACACCTTACGGCTCGTCGCTCCCTGGTCCGTCACCGGCGCAACCAGGAACGCCGGCCCGAACATATATTCATCTCTCAGATCGGCAACGTTCGCATCATCCGGGAAATCCAGAGGCAGCGCCCGCATGAACGGCGCGCCCGTCTCCCACGTGTGATACCCCAGCGAGTAGATATACGGCATCAGCTCGTACCGAAGACGCAGATACTTCTCCAGTATCGGCTCAGCCTGCTTCCCATACGACCACACCTCGTTGGTCTTCCGGCTGCCATGCGAACGCATGATCGGCAGAAACGTCGCGTACTGGAACCACCTCGTGTACAACTCCGGATAGTCGTCGTACCCGCCCACGTTGTCTCGCGCATCGCTGGGATCAAGCAGCGGCGGATGCGCCGGATGATGCTCCGCCGGAAGATACTGCCAGCCACCCGTGTCGTTCGACCAGTACGTCACTCCTGAAGCCGCGAAATCCAGCCCCGTCGGAATCTGCCTCCTGTACGTATCCCACGTGGGATAAATATCCGAAGACCACACAATCGCGCCCTTGCGTTGAATGCCCGTATACGCATCCCGCGACAGAATCAGCCCGCGCTTTTGCGGCAAATCGCGCCGGAACCCGTCATAGATCGCACCCACATGCAGCAGCGGATACACGTTGTAGTACTGCGTCCCTGGGCCGATCTTGTAGTACGCACCATTCGGCGGTAGATCAGGTTCGGTCTCATCCGCCCAGAGTGAATCAAATCCCTTACTGATAATGTTGTCGCGAATCGTATTCCAATACCACTTCGCCGCATCGGGATTAGTCGTATCGATGTCCGAACCCGCCCGATCGTATGGCAGCCCATTCACCGGCTTCCCATCCGCCGTGTGAATGAACCAGCCATTCTTCTGGATCTCAGCGAAGTAGCGCGACTCCGGCGTAAACCGCGGCCACACGCTGATCATCGTCTCGAAGCCCATCTCGTGAAGCTGCTTGTTCATCGCCACGGGATCGGGCCAGAACTTCGGATCCATATCCATCTGGCCCATCTTCGTGTAGTAGAACCAGTCCACCACCATCACATCCGCAGGCAGGTGCCGCTCGCGATATCCCTTCGCAACCGACAGCACCTCCTCCTGGCTCGCATACCGCTGCTTGCACTGGATGTATCCGTACGCGGCCTTCGGCAGCAGCGGCGTCGGCCCCGTCAAAAGCCGATAACCGGCATAGATTTCATCGGCAGTCTTCCCGGCGATCACGAAGAACGACACCCGATCCCCCACCTGCGAGATCCACTTCGTCTGCTCGTTGAATCCAGGCTCGATCGTCGTCTTCGACGGATTGTCCCAGATCATCCCGTAGCCTTTGTTCGTCACCACAAACGGGATGCATGTGCTCGGTGCCGCCGCCGCCAGATAGTCGTTCCAGCAGCGCACCGTGTGATGTCGGTGATCGAGAAATCCCTCGTGGTTATCGCCCAGCCCGTAGTAGTGCTCGTCATCTGGCGAAACAAACGTCGCTCCCACAGTAAAGAACGGCGGATCCGTCGGCCTCCGATCGTTGTTGATATCCGCAGTCCCATCCTTGTGATTGGGAACCGCCTGGTCCCACCCCGTCATCTCCAGCAGCTTCTTTCCCTCCGGGGTTGTAAATGTAATGTGCGCCCCCGGCGTCGATCCGTTAAAGAACTTGGCGATGTCGATTTCCGTCGAAAGCGGCGGACGCGCCGGAGGATGCGGACGCTCGACCGTCACGATCATCCGCGAGGACCGGTAGACGTCATCCATGTCGGTCTGGCTTTTCGTCCACTCCTTTTGATCAGAGTTCCCGATAAATCCATATCCCGGCTTCGCCAGCGCATTTTCCCGTTGCAGGCTGAGCGTCACGCGCACGATATTCGGCGCATACGGCTCCAGAACAATCGTCTCGCCCTTGCGATCCAGAACCACTTGAGCGGAAGACTGCCCAGCACAAATTCCCGCTCCGGCGATTAGCCCGCCAACCAACCCGACAAAACAGAACGATCTTTTCATTTGAAACTCCGGAACCGTGATGAGTTTAAATGAAGAGCCTCTTCCGCATCAGTGCTGAATCGTTTGATCTACTCAGATGCCGGGTGCCCCCGGTCCCTCGCATTTGGGGACCGGGGGATAACAGCTACGATGGACTCGTGGCCCGCAACAAGCTCCGGTGGCAGTCCAAGACCGTCCTGCTCCTCGTCTTCCCCGCAATCGGCGCAGACATCGTGCTCGAGACACGATGGTGGTTGACGCACACGCCAAGCGTAGCCATCTGGACACTTGGCCTCAGCACGCTCCTCGGACTAGTCGCCTGGAAACTCCGCTCTGCCACCGCAGGCGCATCACTCGCCGGAATGGCAATCACAGCGAGCATGATGTTCGCCACAACCTCATCCTTTCCCTATCTTCCCTGGAAGACAGCCCTCGTCCCCATCCTCACCGTCCTGATTCTCACTTCCCTCGCAACCCGCACCGGTCACAAACACAAAGAAAACCTGGGCACCGCCGAAAGCCGCACCGGCCGCGAAGCATCACAGGTAGCCGCCAACTTGGGCATCGCCGCCCTCGTCTCAAATCCTCTCGTCCAGATTTGGCTCATCGATCACGGCTGGGTCTATACGCGTGGTATCGCTCCCAACCCAGCTCCCGCTCTCGCACTCGGCCTCGCCGCTCTCGCAGAAGCCGCAGCCGACACCGTGTCGTCTGAACTCGGCCAGGTCCTCAGCGGTCACCCGCGCATGATCACCACCTTCCGCAAGGCCGAGCCTGGAACCGACGGCGCCATCTCTCTTGGCGGCACGGCCATGGGCATCATCGCTGCCGCAGCCGTCTCGGCCGCCGGAAGCTGGGCCTTCGGCGGAGGAACACCCATTTTTATGATTAGTCTTGTCGCCGGAGCCTTTGGTCTCCTCTTCGACAGTCTCCTCGGCGCCACCCTCGAACGCCGCGGCTGGATCAACAATGACGCAGTGAACTTCCTTTCGACCGCCAGCGCTGCCGCGATCGCTCTCTTGATCTCCCTGGCGCCCGCAGTGCGCTAACTCCGCGAACACGCGCGAAGCGCGGCCAACTCCGCTGCCATCATGTACACTGCGGCTCTCAACCCCTTCGGAGGCGAATCAAGCAATGGCTCACCAGCACTCGGACCCCAAAGTTGACGCGTACATCGAAAGAGCGCAGCCCTTCGCCCAGCCAATCCTCACCCACTTACGCAAGCTGATGCACAAGGGATGCCCCGACATCGAAGAAGCCATCAAGTGGGGCCATCCTTTCTTCCTGTATCGCGGAACCATTCTCGGTCACATGGCGGCATTCAAGCAGCATTGCAGCTTCGGCTTCTGGGGCGAGGAGATCGGCGCCACTCTGCGAGAAGCCAAAGTTGTCCAGGACGGCGGCATGGGCAGCCTCGGAAAGATCACCTCAATCAAAGACTTGCCCTCAGAAAAAGAAATGCTCGGTTGGATCCGTCAGTCCTGCGCTCTCATCGACAGCGGCGACCACACCAGCATCATGGCAGCCCGCAAGAAAGTCGTGAAAGCGCCCAAGCCGGCTCCCAAAGCCTCACCCGAATTCGCGGCTGCTCTCAAGAAAAACAAGAAAGCATCAGCGGTCTTCGAGGACTTCAGCCCAAGCTGCAAACGCGAATATGTCGAGTGGATTGCCGAAGCCAAGCGTGAAGAAACCCGCGACAAGCGCATCGCTCAGGCTATTGAATGGATCGCAGAAGGCAAACAGCGCAATTGGAAGTATCAGAACTGCTGAATCGTGACGTTTGATCCACATCTCGTTGAGGCAAGACTCGCGCTCCAACGAATTGGACCAGAGGAGATGCCGGGTCTTGCTTGCGATGCACTCGAGGCAGGACTCGATGGTCCCTCGATCCGAAGGCTCGCATCAGTGATCAACCCGTCAGGTTGGGAAACTGATCAGATCCTCCCGAAGTTCATGGCCGAAGCGGGGCTCAAGCAGATTTCGCGCGCGGAGGCGTCCATGCGCATTGCCAGAGACCTTGCACGTCGGATTTTGTTACAGAAATTGGACCCGCTGAATTTCACTCAGGACTTTGAGCGTTTGTGGATCGATGCCGACTATCCGGAAGGTCTTCAGGAAGCCGGATGCCTCGATGACCAAAAGGCAATCGCTGAATATGTAGGCCAGACGGAAGCCGAACTCCGCGAGTACGTCCACGGCGTGCTGTGCGCTCTCGCAGCCGAGCAGGATCCAAGCTAGCGCAGACGCTGACTAGTCGAACGAAAGTCTCGCCCTCTCATTGCCCGAAGGATACTTCTCACCATTCGAGCCCCACCGGAGCAGCGTGTTGAAACGCGCCATCTGCGCGGCCGCTTCGGTTTCAAACACCCCTGCCTCCCGCGGTTGCCCTTCTGGAAAGACGTAGAACGTCCATTGTCCATTCGGTTTCTTGATCGTTGGGCCCGGTGCCGGATGTCTGTCAGAGTTCATCGTTCGCCCCTTGAAGTATGGATTCTATCCAGCACCTCGCCCGACACCCATCCCAACTCCAGGGCAATCGAAGCCCCCCAAAGTTGTATTTCCACTCCAGAATTGTTAGCTCAGAAGAATCGCGCCGTAGGCGCATCGTTTGTCAGCCCCGCGCTTCAGCGTTGAGAAGCCCGACAAATCCACTTCAGCGCTCGTTCTTCCCCAGCCAGTGATCGAACCCATCGACAATCGCGTTCAGCGCCGCCTGGTTCAGATCGCTGCTCACTCCCGCCGTTACCCACGGCTCGTGCCCATCCGCATGAAAGCTCACCGTGACCCGCACATGCGCCGCAGAATCATGCGCCGCCACATCCAGCGCCGTCACTGTAAATGTCCCCAGCCGCATCTCCGCCAGCGCCGGATACCACTTGTCCAGTTCCTTGCGCATCGCCTTCGTCAGCGCATCCACCGGCCCCGCGCCCTCAGCACGCGAAGTGGCCAGCTTCGTCTCGCCAACCGAAAGCGTCATGAACGCCTGCACGAACCGGTTCCCAATCTCGTCCGACTCGTCGAAAACTCTCCAGCTTCGAACAGCAAAACGGTTCTTGTGCTGCCCCAGAGCCTTGATGCACGCCAGCCGGAACGAAACCTCGCTCGCCGTGAATCCTCCGCCCTCCACCATCGCTTCATTCGCGTCGATCAGCGCCTGCGCCTGCTCCGAGTTCAGCGTCAGCCCCATCGACTGCGCCAGCAGCATCACATTCGCGCGTCCCGACTGCCGATTCACCCCGATAACAGGACTCGCACCAACCCGCGCCGGATCGCACCACAAATACGCCCCAGGATTCTTCCTCTCGCTGCTGCCATGCATCCCGGCCCACGTTCCAAATGCGCCCGTGCCTACAATCGGCGTGCTGTGCGCCGCCTCCAACCCGAAGGATGCATACGCAGAGTGAGCCAGGTTCGTTAGCCCCGCAAGTTGTTCCGGCGAAACAAACTGCGCTTCACCCCGCAATTGCATCCCGCCGATCACCGTCGTCAAATTCACATTCCCGCAGCGCTCGCCCGTTCCCAGCAGCGTTCCCTGCACCTGCACAGCGCCGGCCAGAATTGCCGAACGCGTATTCGCAACCCCAAGCCCGCGATCCGTATGCCCGTGGAACCCAAAGTTCGCGCTCGAGAAATCCTTCCTCAGTCGCGCAAAAACCTGCCCAACCTCCTCCGGACTCGCTCCGCCATTCGTATCGCAGATCACGATCCGGCTTACGCCCTGCGTCACGCACTGCTGCGTGAGCCTCTCGAAATACTCCATGCTGCGCTTGTTGAACTCGGCGTCGCAGGCAGCCCCGTTCTCTCGCCTTCCGCAGTTCGCATCCATTGCATGTTCGAAATCGACGAACACTTCGAGCCCCTGCTCTTGCAGATAATCCACCGTCTCCCTCGCCATCAGCAGAGACTCTTCCGCCGTCGACTCCAACGACTTCTCCACATCCAGTAGCCGCGATTTCACCACGATCACCGCAATCGGAACACGCCGCTTCCGCCTGACGATGAATTCCAGATCCGGCCATTCCGCGACCTTCGCGCCTTTGCCCCGAGTCCGCCCAAAAAGCGCCAGCTTCATCGCGCCCGTGTCCACCCGTTCCAGCGCTTGCGTCAGATCCACGACAAACTGGTTCGCACCCGCAAATCCGATCTCCGCAAAATGAACACCAAACGCACCCATTCGCTGCAGAAGGTGTACTGCACTGGGTACAGATATTTCGAGATTAGGCTGCTGCAGCCCATCACGAAGGCTGGTATCGAACAGTTCCACCTTCGGCGTGTTGATTGAATCCATTGGCCTCTACAGTGATGAAGGCACGAAGCGGCTGGCGCACGGTGCTTCAGTGTGGAATACATCTATGATACCGATACCGTGCCTGCCGCGCATAATCGCAGGACCTGGGCGGTGGGGCCCATCCGGAAAGCTGCCGGTCTTCACGTGCTGCCCAGCCTGCTCGATTCGACGGCACTGAGACAGTTCCAAGTGGACAGTGAGCCAGCTCACGGCAAACATTCCCCGGAACCAAACCAACTTCATCTGCGTATCTGCCTGCAACGGGCGGCGAACTCATACCTGATTCGATCCCGCTCGGGCAATCTTCTTTGGAACCGGAATTGCTTTCACCTGTTCCGGGAACTGATATCCATCGAGCGGCAATTCCGTGAGTCGCTGATTTTCATAAGGAGCGGGATAGCTCCATTTGCTGGGAGGTGCTCCGTGGCATCGCGCAAAGGCAAGAAGATCTGGATATGGCTTGGCTCCGTTGTGCTTGTGGTCATCGTCGTCCTCGGCGTGGCAGCAGCGCGCCTCGTCCGCACCGCCAATATCGATCCCAATCGCATCGCCAAGGTGCAGCGCGGAGATGTAGCCCGCTCCGTCGTCGCCACCGGCAAAATCCAACCCATCACCAAGGTCGAGGTCAAGAGCAAAGCCTCCGGCATTGTCGAGCAACTCTATGCCGACATCAACCACAAGGTCCACAAGGGTCAGCCGCTCGCCCAGCTTGATCAGCAGGAGATCCTTGCCCAGGTTGAAGCGCAGCGCGCCCAACTCGCTGGCGCAGAAGCTAACGTCGCCACCTATGAAGCAAACATCGAGCAGGACAAAGTGAACGCCGCCGCGCCCGATCTGCCCATGTACAAGGCCAAGCTCGAGCGCAACCAGCAGATGGCCAAAGAAGGCATCGTCAGCAGGCAGGCTCTCGATGATGCGGACCGCGATTACCTCGCCGCTCTCACCAAGCGTGACTCATCCAAAGCGCAAATCGGCGTCGACACGGCCAAGCTCAAACAGGCCCGCGCGCAAGTCGCACAAAGCAAAGCCAGCCTCAAACAGCTCGAAGAACAGCTCAGCTACACCACAATCGTCGCGCCCATGGACGGTGTGATCCTCTCCCGCGACGTCGAAATGGGCGACGCCGTCAGCTCCATTCTCGTGCTCGGCTCCACTGCCACGCTCGTCATGACTGAAGGCGATGTGAATCAAGTTTATGTGCAAGGCAAAGTCGACGAGGCCGATATCGCCCACGTCTACATGAATCAGCCCGCGCGCATCAAGGTTGAGAGCTTCCGCGATCGCGTCTTCAACGGCAAGGTCACCAAGATCGCGCCCCTCGGCGTGGAAAAAGATAACGTCACCACCTTCGAAGTCCGCGTCAGCATTGATAATGCTACCGGCGAACTCAAGGCCAACATGACCGCCAACGCCGAAATCATGCTCGACGAACACAAAGGCGTCTTGTCTGTCCCGGAGAACGCCGTCAGCTACGACGCGCAGAAGAATGCCTTCGTTCAGGTACCCGATAAAAGCCAGAAAGAAGGCACGCACAAAGTCGCAGTCGTCGTCGGCCTCTCCAACGGCTCGCAAACCGAAATCGTCAAAGGCTTGAAGGAAGGCGACCAGGTCGTCCTCCAGCAATAACAACGGAGTTGTGCTCCGTTCATCGCTTTCTTTCGCGACGAGCGGGATCGGATGAACCGCTCGTTAACATCCACCGCCCCTCATCCGTCATCGTTGTAGCGACTCAGGAGAACACGTGCGCAAGCTCGCTCTCATCTCGTCCACGAACACAACGCATGCTGTCTGTTCGTCCCCGCACAAGAGTGTTCGCAAACGGACAAACCTCCTTCCGCGCACACTCAACTCGAACAACGCTGAAACGAACAAATCAATGAACTTGCGCTGGGCCATGCCTTTGGCATCGCGCATGCTCCTCCTTCAATCGTGGAAGTTTGTTTAGCCCTCCCCCATTAACGTCGTCACTGAAACACTTGCTTAACCAGGTCAGAAAACAAAACGAACCGGGAACCACAACGGGCAAAACCCCGTACTCTGACCGCAGACAAGCAGTTGAATCGAGGAACAGATGAAACATTTTGCGTTAGCAGCAGCAGTCCTGGCCTTCGCAGCCCTCCCCGTTTTCGCCAGCGAAGCCACCTTCGAACGCAACCTCACGGTCAACGGCCACGTTGAACTCCAGGTCGCCACCGGCTCCGGCCACATTCACATAACCCATGGCTCAGGCGATCGCGTCCACATCTTCGGCCACGTCAAGTCCAACTGGGGCAGCGGCGGCGATGAAAAGGTCCAGGAAATCGCCAAAAATCCCCCCATCGACCAGACCGGCAACATCATCCGCATCGGCCAGCGCCACGAGAACTATCACAACATCAGCATCGACTACGACATCGAAGCGCCGGCCAACTCCTTCCTCGAGGCCAACTCCGGCTCGGGAGACGTCAAGGATGACGGCGTCGGCCAAAACGCCAAACTGGGAACCGGCTCCGGCAGCATCTACGCAACCGGCCTCCAGAACGGTTTCACCGCCAACACCGGCTCGGGCGACATCCACGTAGAACAGGCCGAGGGCCAGGGCGATGTGAGGGTCCAGACCGGCTCCGGCAGCGTCGAGTTGAAGAACGTTCATGGCGGACTCCGTGCAGGCACCGGATCGGGCGATATCAAAGTCTGGGGGACGCCAGCTTCCGACTGGAAGCTCGAAACAGGCTCCGGCTCCATCGAGTTCTGGGCAGGCAACACCGGCTTCAACCTCGACGCCTCCACAGGCTCCGGCTCAGTGCATAGCGATCAGGAGATGGCTGTTCAGGGCTCCTTCGATAAGCACCATATCACCGGAAAAGTCCGTGGCGGCGGTCCAACCGTCCGCATGCAAACCGGCTCCGGCGACGTTCGCATCCACTAAGTTCTCAGGTTTGATCTCACGAGCTCGTCCAAGTTCGTGAGATCAGATTCGCGGCTGGGTCTGGGTGGCTAAGCTGCGAAAAGTTGTACGTTTCGTTCCTCAGGCGAGGTCTCAAGGTCATCACGGATTAGCCTCCTGGTGAGACCTCGCCTGTCTTTTTCCCTCCCGCTGCTGCTCTACCCCAACTCGTGAGGCGCATCCCTGAAATCGGAATGCTACCGATTGCATGGTGACTTTCGACACTGCGAGTAGCTGTACCTCAGAATCCTTTTCGCGCCGCCGGTGTCTATTAGAGATAAGGATCCAAGATGTTCTGGCCCGATACCCATCCCGAAGAAGCGCAACTCGCGCGGAGTCTCCAGCGGATTTGGTCTGATTCCGGCCGCGATCGCAATCCTTTGCAGACGCTGATGTGCTTGCTCGGCCTCCACCTCTGGCTCCAGCCCGACTACTCCACCTTCATGCGCCGCAACTCCATCCGCTTCTGCCCCGCCTGCTCCAGCGTCCAGATCAACGGCCGTATCTACCGCTGAACCAGTTCATCTCAGCTCTCCCATTACACTGAACTCATGATCCGCATCCTCCGTCCTGTGCCCGTGGAGAGTCTCAAACTCCTCGTCTTCGATCTCGACGGCACTCTCATCGACTCCGCGCAGGACCTCTGCAACTCTGTCAATGCCACCCTCGAAAAATTCAACCGCCCCCATCTCTCCGACGAGCTCATCGCCAAATACATCGGCAACGGAGCCCTCATGCTCGTCCGCCGCGCCTTCGCCGCCGACGACGGAGTCGAGCCCACCGAAGAACTCCTCGCCGAAGCCTACAAGTACTTCCTCGACTACTATCGCGAGCACAAACTCGACTACACCTACGCCTACGAAGGTGTCCTCGAAGCTCTCGACGCGCTCCACAAAGTTCACGACCAGCTCGACACGCCGCAGCAAGCAGCCTCGCCAGAGCGAGCAGCCCTGCCGGAGCGAGCAGCCTCGCCGCTGCGAGCAAACGTTCCGCCGCGCAAAATGGCTGTCCTCACCAACAAGCCCGTCCGCCCAGCGCAGGCAATCTGCGAAGCCCTCGGCCTCGCCCCCTATTTCCTCAATATTTATGGCGGCAACAGCTTCGCCACCAAGAAGCCTGATCCTGAAGGCCTGCTCGCCCTCATGAAAGAAGCCAACGCCAAGCCCGAAGAGACTGTCATGATCGGCGACAGCCAGGTCGACGTTCAAACTGCCCGCAACGCCGGCGCATGGTGTATCGGCTGCACCTTCGGTCTTGCACCCGGAAGTCTTGAAGTCATCCCGCCCGACATCCTCGTCGACTCACCCGTTGACTGGACAGCAGCCCTCGCTCCTGCGAAAATCGATTTATAAAGGCTTTGTTAAAGGACTGTTATCGCATGTGCGACACCGCACAGCACTCCCCAGGATCGCAGTCCTGAAATTCCTTTTCGCAAGTGGCAAAGTCCTACTCCGGAACGCCGGAGAAAACGAAGTCCATCTGCTGGAGACTTTTGCATGTTGCGCTTTCCTGCCTTGGCTGTCGCGCTGCTGTCGTGTGCTGCTGTCCTCTCCGCCGCCACCAACGAATCCGATTCCAAATCTCAGCCCGCTGCCACCGTCCACGGTGTCGTCGCCGATCCCACGGGCGCGATCGTTCCCAATGCCCAGGTCAACCTCGTCGACTCCGACGGCGCCGTCGCAGGCACCACCACGTCCGATGGCGTTGGCAACTTCCAGATGGCCGCGCCGCACTCCGGCAGCTTCACCCTCGTCATCTCCGAGCCCGGTTTCGAAACCGTCCACTTCCCTGTCACCATCAAGCCCATCGTGACCCTGGCGACTCCCGCGTCTCACGTCCTCGCCGCGCCCCTCCACATCACCCTTCCCATCGCCTCAGTCGCCACCAACATCCGCGTCAACGGCGACACGGACGAAGATCTCACTGCCTCCGAAGAAAACCACGACTCCTCCGTTCTCACTTCGACCGAACTTAAAGAACTACCCATCTTCGACAACGACTATGTCGGTGCAATGAGCGTGTTCCTCGACGACAGCGCCTCCGGAACCGGCGGCTCCGGTCTCATGGTTGACGGCGTCGAAGCTAATCGCTCTCCTGTCTCAGCTTCCGCAGTACAGGAAGTTCGAATCAACCAGGATCCTTACTCCGCCCGTTACTACTGGCCCGGCCGCGGGCAGATGGAAGTCGTCACCAAATCGACCGCGGACAAGTATCACGGCCAGTTCAATTTCTCGTTCCGCGACAACGCCCTGAACGCGCAGAATGCCCTCGCGCCCTCCAAGCCCTACGAACAGCGTCGCATCTTCGAAGGCCACGCGACTGGCCCCGTCTTCTTTTCGAAGAAGAGCAGCTTCCTCGGCAGCTTCAGCCGTGCTGAAGAGGACCTGAACTCGGTGGTCAACGCAGTCGTAGTCCCAACTTCCGACAACCCCACCGGCCTCTTTCAAGCAAACGTCCCCACGCCAAATCGTGACACTGAATTCAGCGCTCGCATCGCTCACCAGTTTGGTGACAAGCACTCCGCCTATGCGCAATATGCCTATGAAGAGTGGACCGGACAGAACCAGGGAGTCGGCGGCCAGACCCTTGCCAGCGCCGCCTACAACGGCCTGTGGCATGAGGACGACACAGTCATTCACGTCGATTCGACCCTCTCGCCTATCCTGCTGAACCAGTTCTCCGTCGTCGGCGAGCACACCATGAACCGCCACACCAACGTCGTCGAGGCTCCCCACATCAGCGTAGTCGGCGACTTCAGCGGCGGATCCGCGCAGAGCGAATACCTTAGCACCGAATACAACTTCCGCATCAACGACATGGTCACCTGGTCGCGCGGCCGTCACACCATTAAGCTCGGCGCCGGTGCACCGCACATCAGTCGCCGTGCCTACAACGACAACACCAACGCCCTTGGCTCATACACCTTCGGCCCTACGCTCAATGCCGACGGCTCTGTCGCCGCGAGCGCTCTGGACAACTACATCAACAATCGCCCCTCCGCCTTCTCGCAAAACACCGGCGACACCCACTTCATTTACCACCAGCAGGAGATGGGCGCCTTCATTCAAGACCAGTGGAAGATCAGCGATCGCTTCTCCATCACGCCCGGCATTCGTTACGACTGGCAGAATTTCCTGGCCGAAAAGCGACTCGGCTTCGCGCCTCGCGTCTCCTTCGCGTATGTCATCGATGAAGATTCCAAGACCGTTCTCCGCGGTGGCGGCGGCATCTACTACGACCGCTTCGGCTCCGGCCCCATCCTCGACCTCGTCCGCTACCAGAATGCCCGCCGTCGCGCCATCAACATCTCACTCGACCCAGCAGACGAGCCCGCTACAGGTTGCGTCCCAGTCAGCGATTGCACCGCCGTCACCGAGCAGCCCGCCAACCATGCTCAGCTCGCGCCCAACGCCGCCATTCCTTACCAGATGCAGTACGGCCTCTCCATTGAGCGGCAGATCGGCGAGAAAGCCACAGCAGTAGTCAGCGCCTACTCCGCCCGCGGCATTCACGAGTTCCGTTCCATCGACATCAATGCGCCTACACCCGAGTCCGGCTACACCGAGCGGCCCGATCCCAACTACGGCATCATTCGCCAGATGCAGCCCGAAGGTTTCTTCGAGGGCAGTGGCCTCGACGTCTCCTTCCGCGGACGCGTCAATAAATACTTCACCGGCTTCGGTCGCTATACCTTCTCGCACTACGACTCAAACACCAATGGCATCGGCTGGTTCCCGCAGAACCAGTACGCGCCCAACGATGAGTGGGGCCGCTCCAGTTGGGATCGCCGCCATCGCGTCAGCATGTACGCCATGGTGAACCCCAAGAGTATTTACAACATCGCCGCCGGCGTATTCGCCAATACCGGCCGTCCCTGGACCATTACTACCGGTACCGACTCATATGGCGACAGCTTCTTCAACACGCGTCCCGACGGCGTCGAGCGCAACTCAGAGACTCTGCCTTCCTACGTTGATCTTGATCTCCGCTGGGGACACGACTTCGCCATCACCGCGAACAAGGATGAAGAAGCCCCGCGCCTCGGATTCTCCGCCGGAGCCTTCAACCTTCTCAATCACGAGAATCCCTCGAGCGTCGACACCGTCGAAACCTCGCCCACCTTCGAAGATGTCACCTCCGTCGGCCCTCCACGCCGCATCCAGCTAGGCATGCGCCTCGAGTTCTAGGGCTTCTACCCCAGCACCAGGTTCCTGCTGCACACAAGGCACTCCGAAATGTGCTCTGCATATTTACGGCGCGCATTGATGTGCGCACCATCCGCTTTCCTTGCTGTCTGTGAAATCTCTTTCAGCCTGACCGGTCCCAGCGGGAGCATCTCCACCGCTTGCCTATCCACTTCCGCAAGTCCCCATTCCTTTAACGCTTTCAGAAAAGAGTTGTATAGACGCAATCCTTCCTTGCAATGCTTTCTCACATTGGCTCCTGACTTGCCACAACCGATGCAGGAAGGGAGATTAGGATCGGCTCTGGCGGCTAAGTTAATTTACTTTCTGTAACTTACTTTTCTCTAGATATTCAACTCACAGCACTTCAAGGCTGCATGTACGTTTGGATGCACCTGCGGCTCTCAAGGCTTGTATAAAACGAAAGGGCCGATGAGGAATCGGCCCCGTTAAGAATCGTTGAACAGCTTTCTATCGCCGCGCCGACGGCGTCACATTCGCCTTCTCTCTTCCCCACTGAAACTTCAAACCCACGCGCACGCTAGTCGGCAAACTCACATACCCGATCGGCGCGATGTGATGGTTGTTAGTCAGGTTCTCTGCCTGCACGTACGCACTCACCCAGTCGCGCACTCGTACGCTGCCCCCCAGGTCCACCTTCGCATAGCCATGATCGAGATTGCGATTAGGCAACAGCAGGCTGTTTCCGCCATCCTGATCAAACGCCCCCAGAAACGTCGAGTCATCTGCCCGGCTCGCAAACGCTGAATTGAATAACACCGTAAAGAGGTTCCGCGAATAACTCGCTGAGAAGAATCCCGTGTGCGGAGGCCGCCGAAATGGACGCGCCCCCACCAGCGGCGAATAGGTTCCAACCGGTATGCCGTTGTACGTAGGAACAGGCCCAAGCAGATCGACGTCATCGTTGGTAAACGAGCGCTGAATCACCGCATCGAGATACGTGTACCCGCCGCGCAGAAACACGAATCTTCCAATCCCGCTCTCCATCGTGGCCTCAACGCCCATCGCGCGGAACGCTTCTGTATTCAGCGTCAGTTCATAAGCCCCATCCGCCTGCAACTGCTGCTCGAGTGCATTCTGCTGCTCTGCCGTCAGGTTTGGCAGCAGTGCCGGAATCAGATTCCACCCTACGTACTCGATCTGCCTACCGAACTGGTTGTGAAAGAAACTCGCCTTGAAGATCAAATGCTCGCTTGCTAGAGACTGCTCGAATCCGCCTTCGTACGTCCGTGCCGTCGGTGCCTGGATCGGCGCAATATGCATCTGCGCAATCGTGTCCTGACCACCATACGTCTGCAGAAATTTGTAAAGAGAATAGAACTCGTCTGTCAGCGAGGGCTCGCGAACCGCGTCCCCGAAATTGAACAGGATTCGCGTTCCGCTGAAAATGCCCTTTCGCGGTCGCAGTGCATAGAACGAAACACCGGCTCGCGGCGTCGTCTGAACGCCGAACAGCGAATAGTGCTCCAGGTCCCCACCCAGCGTATAAAACAGCCGGCTCTTGAAATCCCCATGCACCGCCGCCCGATAGTCGTAGTTCGTCCGCTCTACCGGCGGATAAAAGGAACTTCCCGGCTCCGATCCGCGCTCATTCTCAAACTGAAACCCGATCTGTGCCACCAGGTGCGGCGTCACCGTGTAGTTTCCCTGGTACACCAACCCGTCACGATTCGATACCAGCTGATGTCCCTGAGGATAGAGCCCCGGAAAATCCAGGATTGCCTGCCCCGTCGCCGAGTATCCGTTCGCCCCCTTGATCGTTACCGTATCCCCGAAGTAGGCCTGGTCGCCAAACATGTCATACGTCTGCAGCGTCCCGCTCGGCTCCCACAGATGAAACTGCTCGCGCTTGCGCGTCGCGCCGTACCGCACCATGTTGTGAAAGTCAGGCGTGGTCTGGTTATCGATCGATGCGCTGATGTACAGATCCTGATCCTTCTCCGTCGCATTATCCGCAACGTTATGAAACTCCCACGTCCCCGGAACCCCGGTTGCATCCACGCCATACAGCAGTGTTCCCCGCAGTTGCGTCGAACCCGTCAGCGCCAACCCGGCATTGGCGGCCACAGTCCCAACGTGAAATTGATTGTGAGGTAAATTGTTGTCGGTCTGCAGCCAGCTGTATGCTCCCAGGTAATCGAGCTTTCCGAACGTTCCCGCCGCTGTCAGATCCTCGTGCGACGTTTGGAAATTTCCCCAGTCCCCATGAAAAATCAGCGACGGGAAACTCGTCGTGCCATACTGCGTCGCAACGTTCACCACACCGCTCTCAGCATCAGCGCCATACAGGCTCGAGTTCGGCCCTCGGTAAATCTCGCTGCGCTCCATCGCGGTCGTCGTCAGTGGCCCGAGATCGAACCGCCCTCCCAGATCACCCGCATTCACGCCATTGACCAGCACCAGATTCGAATCCGAATCGCCCCCGCGCACAAACAGCGAAGTCTGGCTTCCGCGCTGCCCCGTCTGCACAACCGACGTGCCTGGTATTTGGCGCAGAGCACTGACAAGGTCCGTGCTTAGCTCAAGCTCCTGCGGCCCAATCACGCTGATTGCCGCTCCGGTCTGGGGCTGCGGCGTTGGAGTTCCGGTCGCCGTCACCACGATCGACTCGTGAACCCACTCCGGCTCCAGCACAATGTTTCGCTCGATGTTGTCCAGTTGCCCCGCGTAGAAGCCTGGTGTCTCCATCTGCCGGAACTTTGTCGCTGAAACCACAAGGTAGAACCGCCCCTTGTGCCCAGTCAGAATCTGGAAGCTACCGTCTGCCCCCGATACGGCTGAACCTACAACCGATCCGCTCATGATCAGCTGCACTGCGGCGCCAGTCACCCTTGACCCTGATGCGTCCGTGACTACACCACGAATGGAGGCGGCCTCCATAACTGCCGCGCTCAAGAAGATAAATAGACATGCGAATAGCCGCGCTGTCAGGCCGTAGCCGAGAACAACGCGCTCGAATCTGTGCAACCAACGAAATAGCATGGAAGGCTCCTCCGTTCCCCTCGGAACGCAAGCTGGGGTGAGTGTCGAGGACCGGTCTCCTGACTTGCGCTTTCCTCTGAGCTGTAACCTTCCCGAAGCCATGCTCCAGTGGTTGAGCGAAATCGCTCCAGCCGAGACCCTCTTCGCATTTACACGAAAAAGGAGCGCTCACAGTTGCGGGGCAGTGGCGGATTTACACCGCCTTCCCGAGCATCCTGACGATTGCGGTTGTACCTGATCCGCCCGAAAAATTGAGCGGCAAGGTTGTCATGAAATGAGATTCGATGACATCCACATTTATAAAGGGCTACGCGAGCGAAGTCAAAATCGCTTCACTCGAGTCAACGGCCAAATCAAGCAGTTTCGATCTGATCTTCTGCGGCGTCTCAGGAAATCCGCGGAACACTCCATCCGCTTCGACGTGATTCGCAAAATCGGCAAAGTCCGTATTCGCAATCGACACTGCTCCGCAGCCGCGGAGAACCTTCCCCAATTCCGAACGCCCTTCGCCGCTCGGGATCTCGCTCCCTGTTCCTTCGGTTCCTTGTTCCCTCGGTCACTGCCTTTTCACTACTTCTCAATCACCCCGCACGCAACCCTCTCGCCCGAATTGCCCGAAGGATCCGACATCAGATCATCCGCCTTGCCGTGGATCACCAGCGCCGTCCCGCCTTCATGAAACAGCGAGTTCTGCCCGTCCGCCAGCGTCGCTCCCGTGATCGTGAATGTCGTGCTCGCCTTTCCGTTCTTCCCGACGTTCAAGTTGTCCAGATCGCCAACGTGGGGATGAGGCTCCTGCGAATTCTTCGCTCCATGATGTGCCCCTGTTGGATTGAAATGCCCGCCCGCGGTTGAAAACGCCGGCGCCTCGCACTTCCCAACTGTGTGGATGTGTATCCCATGCTCGCCGGGCGTCAGCTGCGAAACCTTCACGCTCACCTTCACCCCGTTCGCAGTCGCCTTGAACTTCGCAGTTCCAACCGTCGCTCCCTGCGCATTCTTAAGCTCCGCATGAGCCGACTTCGGTCCCTCCGCGTTTGCCGCCACGCCCGCACACAACAGCACGCAACCCATAACCATCACATTGATCCGCATTGCACAACCTCCTGAATACTCAAAACGCTAGATTTCAAATCAGCGAGAACAATACTACACGTCGGGTGCCCGTCCATCGCGCAGCTTCTTGCGCGATGGACGGGAGCCCGGCCCACCCTCACAAATCTGCCCCAAAGGCCAGCAACCGTCCCTCATAATCCTTGACCACGAATTCCCGGCAGCGCCACGGCATATCACCGAGCTCTCGCACAAACTCCACGCCCTTCGCTGCGAACTCCGCATAGAGCACATCCGCGTCCTCAACATACAGATACGCGTCCAGCAATTCTTCCGCATACTTATCCGGATTCGCCGTCGGAGGCGCCGCACACCGGAAATGAATCGCCTGATGGTCCCGCGCCACAATTGCATACACTGGAGGATCCTGCCATGTCCCTAGGCACTCAAATCCCAGCTTTTCGCGGTAATAGCAAAGCGTCTCTGGAATGTCAGTTGTGAAGAACAACGGCACAATCTGTCGAATCATGGCGCAAGTCTATCGCGGTTTTCCATGCATCCGGCCTGCTCTTTCTGACAACATCGGGCCATTGCACTCCCAAAATCCAGACATCACTGGCTAATCCCGAACCGGCCGTCTGCTGAACGGCATCTTATCCTTCAAGGGTGAACGAACCCCAGTGAGGTCCACCATGAGAAAACTCTTCGCAGTGCTCCTGCTTTCCGTTCTCGCTCCAACCGTAGCGATGGTTGCGCAACGCTCCGCGATCCCCAGCGGAACCGAAATCACCGTGAGAACCGACGAGCCCATCGACGCCGATGTCCAGAACGCAGACACTTCGCACATGTATCGCGGAACCGTCAGTAAGGACGTGCTCGATCGCGATGGCAACGTACTTATTCCGAGAGGCTCGCGTGCGCAACTGGCGGCGGTTCGTGATAACAATGCCCTCTCCATCGACCTCCGCTCGCTCCGTGTTAACGGCAAACGTTACATCGTCGACAGTGCCGATATCCAGGCCAGCGATCAGAAGGAAGGAGTCGGCAAGAACAAGCGCACCGGCAAGTACGTCGGCGGCGGTGCCGTTGCAGGTGCCCTGATCGGCGCAATTGCCGGTGGCGGCAAGGGCGCGGCAATTGGCGCACTGGCTGGAGGCGCAGCAGGTGCCGGCGCTCAGACACTCACTCGCGGCAAAAAGCTGAGCGTTCCCGCCGAGAGCAATCTAACCTTCCGCCTCGAGCACCGACTCAAAATGCAAGGCTCCTCACGATAAGCGCACTGGAGAAGCACTCTTCACAATCGGCAGCGCGTGGGGTGTGAGGACGAACGATACTCTGCTAGTCCTCGCACGCCTTCATCCAAGAATTCGCACCTCGTTCGCGGCATTTCTCCCGATCAGTCTGCGATTAAAATCCCTGTGCAAATTTTCGCCTTTTATTCGCCTATACTGGTCCGGTGTGGCAGCTACCCGAGTCCCGCATTTGCGACTACACCGTGCAGTGCAAAGGTTGCGGTGAGAACATTCCCGCCCCGGTCATGACCATGCCTGACACCTGGATCGTGGCTGATTGCCCGCTCTGCCGACAGCGCAGATCCTATCTCCCGGCCGAAATTTTCCAAGGCCGCCTCTCACACCTGTTACTCGCACCTAAGCCCGCAAAATCAGAGCAAAAATTTCGCCCATAAGAAACGTAGGTTTGTAGAGTTTGCAGACCATGCTCGAACCGTTCTTCCGTTTTGGAATAGTGCGTTCGAGACAGAAAAAGGCGAGTGGTGACCCCGGGAAGATTCGAACTTCCGACACGCAGTTTAGGAAACTGCTGCTCTATCCACCTGAGCTACGGGGCCACAGGAACCATTTGCGATCCTTGACTCAAATTCCCGAAATCACAGCACCGCATTCCCTCCACCCTCAGACCGTTCAGAACAGTCTTTTCAGTGGGGTATGGGCGCCGGATGAGAATGACGCGATCACCATCAACAGGGTAGCATCACAGCAGGTTTCCCAGCGAACCCTCCAGTCGAGAGCCACGGCAATCCTAGATAAGAAAAATGTCCTTTTCAAATGAACTGAACACCCTCTCAGACAGATTTTCGAGCCCAGGGTTGGAAAAGAACGGATGCGCAAACAGGTACTGATCTTCGGGCTGGTGGGTGGCGTCCTGATCACCTTGCTGCAGCTGACCGAGTTCCACTTCATTGTTCTCGAGCACTCGGTCGCGATCTATGGAGTTCTCATCGCCATCCTGTTTGCCGGTGCCGGCATCTGGTTCGGAACCAGGCTTCTCGCCCCGCGCGAGCGCATCGTCGAAATCCCTATTCCCATCGACCCCGCTTCTGATCCAGCTTTGGATGACTCGGCCCGCGAGCGCCTCGGCATCACCCCTCGCGAAATGGAAGTTCTCCAGCTCGTGGCTCGCGGCCTCAGCAATCGCGAGATCGGCGAAACCCTTTTCGTGAGTGAAAACACCGTCAAGACTCATTGCAGCCGCGCCTTCGACAAGCTCGGCGCCCGCCGCCGCACAGAGGCTGTCAAACGAAGCAAGGAACTGGGCCTTCTTCGATGAACTGATCCTTCTTACGCATGATTTCGGCAAATTGCGCCAAAATCATACGAAAGAATGACGCGCGGCAACCGGCCGTTGGTGGAGGCTGAGGACGTTCGCCGCGCTACGAAGCTCCCGAACATCCGAAGCCCCCGAACAAAGGAGAGTGTCAATGAAGAAGGCTGTCTGGAAGTACGGTCTACTGAGCGGTCTCCTGCTCGCGGTCCTGCTGGCGCTCACCGTCCCATTCGAACATCACACCAGCGCCCGCTTCGGCATGGCGATCGGCTACACCATCATGGTCCTCAGCTTCCTCATCGTCTTCGTCGGCGTAAAGCACTACCGCGACGTCGAGTGCCAAGGCTCCATTTCCTTTGGCCGGGCCTTAGGAGCCGGCGTGCTGATGATGCTCATCTCCTGCGCCTGCTACGTGGCAATGTGGGAAGTTCTGGTGGCCACGGTAGAGAAGAATTTCGCGCACGATTACGCCGCTAGCATGGTAAAGCGCGCTCAAAATTCCGGCCTGCAGGGCGCTGCCCTCAACGCCAAGATCGCGGAATACCGCAAATTCGAGGAAACATATTCGAACCCCCTTTACCGGATGGCCATGACCCTGCTGGAACCTTTGCCCGTCGGCATCGTAATGGCCCTGGTCACCGCGGGTATCCTTCGCCGCAAGCCCGAGCTTGAAATCACCGGCGCAGTAAGTTCTGAAGTTTCGTGACGACAATAATTGACCCCCAGGGCGTAAGCTCTGAAAAAAGCTTCTCAAAGGAAATTGCATGCCCTCGATTACTGGAATTGGCGGAATATTTCTGCGCGCAAACGATCCAAAAGCTCTCTACCAGTGGTACGAAAAGCATCTCGGCCTGGTGAAGGGCGAGGGATCCTTCGCATTCCCCGCCGCAGCGCAGCGCGACCCGATCGTCTTCTCGTTTTTCAAGCAGGACAACGACTATTTCCCTCCCGCACAGAAAGCGATGATGAATCTCCTGGTGGATGACCTCGACGGATTGCTGGACCGTTTGATAAGTGAAGGTGTCACGGTCGATCCCAAACGCGAAACCTACGATTTCGGGAAGTTCGGCTGGGTCACCGATCCAGAGGGAAATCGTGTGGAGCTTTGGCAGCCTGCTGCAAACTGACCCCGATCCGCTAAATTGCTATCCCGGCGGAACGCCTCGGCTCCTTCAGCCCTGGTCTCCGGCCGCCTCGACCGTTCTCTTCAGTTGCCCACATGCGGCATAGATATCCCGCCCTCGAGGCCGCCGGAGATACACCGGAATCCCCTCCGCTCCCAGCGCTCTCCGAAATGTCTCGACTGCATCCTTCGAAGGTGTTGAATACTGGATTCCCGGCCCCGGATTCCACGCAATCAGATTCACTTTCACCGGCAGCCCTGTCCTCCGCACCAGCCTCGCCACATCTGCGGCATGTTCAGGCTGATCTGTCACGCCTCCCAGCAGCACGTACTCAAACGTCACGCGCTCCTTCGAGCGCAGCTTCAATCCCCGCACCGCATCCACCACCGCATCAATCGGCCATTTGCGATTGATCGGCATTACCTCACTGCGAACTTCATCGTTCGGCGCATTCAAACTGATCGCCAGCTTCGGCCTGATCTCCGGTGGCTCCTCTGCGAATCGCTCGATGCCTGGAACAATGCCCGAAGTCGACACAGTCATGCGCTGAGCACTGATCCCGACCTCCTCCACCAGCAGCCGCACCGCGCGCATGAAGTTGTCGTAGTTCAGAAACGGCTCACCCATTCCCATGAACACAAGGTTCACCCGATCCTTGCCGACCTCCACGCCCTGCCGGTCCAGCACCGCTACCACCTGCCCCGCAATCTCTCCCGCCGTCAGATTCCGCTGCAATCCAAGTTTTGCCGTCAGGCAAAACTGGCAATTCACCGCGCACCCCACCTGGCTCGAAACACAGATCGTCGCCCGGTCCCACTTCCTGCCACCCCCCTCCCCCCCGGGGTCCTCCCCCACCGTATCTCCCGCCTCCCCCTCATCTCCTTCCGGCATCCATACGCTTTCCACAGTCAGCCCGTCGCCCTGCCCTTGAACCAGGTACCTTTCCGTCCCATCTACTGAAGTAAAGACCTGCACGATCCCTGGCCTGCCCACCCTCCAGCCATCGTCGATCAGCCGCTGCCGGAGCGCCTTCGGCAGTGTCGTAATTCCCTCAACATTAACAATCCTTTGGCGATAGATCGCCTCTGCCACCTGCCGACCTCGCCACTTCGGCTCTCCCAATGCAGCCATGGACTCTCCCAATTCAGCAACATTCATGCCCAAAAAACTTCTCAGGCTTCCACCAGCCCGGTTTGTAGCGTCTAATGAGATCAGTTGTGGGTTTGCGGTCACGGCTGGTTTCAGCATAGAGCTTTTCTATATCCATTGCAGCCATTCCCGGACTCCGCCACAATGGCTCTTCTTCTTCGTTATTGACCACGGCCGGTGAACGGACGCCCCTCTAAGTCCGTTTCGCCTTACAATCAGAGACCGATTGAATACCCATGAATACTCAGCGAAACCTTCGCCGTACTGTATTGCCCAACGGCCTCATTGTGCTGACCGAGCGCATGGAGCATATCCGTTCAGTCGCCATGGGCGTCTGGATTAAATCCGGATCGCGCTGCGAGGCTCCAGAAATTAATGGAATCTCCCACTTCGTCGAACACATGCTCTTCAAGGGCACCCGATCTCGCTCTTCCCTGAGCATCGCTCGTGAAATGGACTCCATCGGCGGGAACCTCGACGCCTTCACAGGCAAAGAGACCATCTGCTTCAACGTAAAATCGCTCGCCGATCACGTCCCCATCGCGCTCGACGTCCTTACGGACCTCGTACTCAATCCCACTTTCGCTTCAACCGAGATCGAACGCGAACGCGGCGTCATCCTTGAAGAAATCAAAATTGACGAAGACAATCCCGACGTCCTTGTCCACGAACTCTTCACCCAGAATTTCTGGAAAGACCATCCCCTCGGCAAGCCAATCCTCGGAACTACCCAGACCGTCGGCCGTCTTGATCAGCAAAAACTCTTCGACTATCACGCAGGCCGTTTCCGCGGCGGCAACATGGTCTTCTCCGCCGCTGGAGATCTTGAGCACGATCAGTTTGTGGATGCAATCGCGCAGAAATTCGCACCGCTTCTTCCAGGTGAGCCGGCGTTCGAATCGCAGACTCCTCAGGCCAGCGCGCGCATTCTGCTCCAGAACAAGAAGGCACTCGAACAGGTTCAGCTCTGCCTCGGCGTCCCCGCGCCACCGATCACCGACGACAACCGCTTCGCTACCCTAATCCTTAACACCATCCTCGGCGGCGGCATGAGTTCGCGCCTCTTCCAGACGATTCGTGAAGAGCGTGGCCTTGCATACGCGATCTACTCTGACCTGAGCCCCTATAGCGACACGGGTTCGCTCTGCGTATATGCCGGCACGTCCGCAGGCAAAGCACTCGAAGTCGTCGATCTCGTCATGGCCGAGTTCCGCAATCTCAAGGAGAACCCACTCTCCGAAGAGGAACTAAAACGCGGCAAAGACCAGCTCAAGGGCAACATTCTGATGGGACTGGAGAGTTCCAACTCCCGCATGGCCAACCTCGCCCGCCAGGAAATGTACTTCCACCAGTTCTTCACAGCGGAAGAGGTCATCGCCCGAATCGAAACGGTCACAGCCGAGCAGATTCAGGGAATGGCAAAGCGCCTCTTCATCCCCGAACGGATCGCCATCACCCTCCTCGGCCGCCTCAACGGCATCAAGCTTACCCGCGATCACCTGGTCTGTTAAGTCTGTCGCCGGTTTCTACTTTTTGTAGCTGTTAGCTTCGCCTTGCTTTCTACGCAGAGTCACTTGTCCTCTTCCAAGGTCCAAAGGATAAGCGCCAATTCTGTTCACAGCAGCCGGCTAAAAGCTAGTGGCTAATAGCCAAAAGCTAGGGCGCGCATTCGGGCGCCCCGAGCGCTCCCTTCCCCTCCTGCGTCTATAAGTTGTACGATTTCTCGTGTGGGCGGCCCAATCCGTCTGCCTTCAGAGGGACTGAAACTAAATGAACAGCACGTTCTTGAAGTCTGCCAGGCAGCGCCTCATGCGCGCCCATCGAGCCGAAGACGGATTCACGCTGATGGAACTCCTCATCGTCATCTCCATCATCGTCATCCTCATGCTCATCGCCATTCCCACAGCCAACACCATCCGGAAACATACCGACGAAGTCTCCGCGCAAAAGTCGCTCCAGACCATCGAGCAGGCTCAGTCGATGTACGTCACCAACTATCCCGTTCAGGGCTACGCATGCTCGCTGCAGGCTCTCGCCGGCGAGACAAGCTCCGGCCCGCCCAGCCCCACCAGTGCGCAGCTGCTCAACGGCCAGATCGCCACCGGCATCAAGGATGGCTACATCTTCAACATCACCAACTGCGTAAAGTCGACCTCGAATAACAGCGAGCGCATCACCAGCTACACCCTCACCGCAGTCCCCGCCACGGTCGGCAAAACCGGCGATCGCGGCTTCTGCGTCGAAGCGGGCGGCGCCATCAAAGCCGATCCCGCCGGCGGCAGCAACTGCACCCAGACTGTGCAATGACCCGATCGCAATCGTCGGACCTGAAAAATCTTGGGTGCCCCATCCTAACCGCCGGTTTTGCGGTTAGGGTGGGATACAAGGGACTGCTCCTATCATTATTTCTTTTTTTCGTTCTCCCGATCTCCGCCGAATTACAGCCTGATCCCCACGACCTCGCCCAGCGCGTCGACCGTCACTACAACAAGCTCAAATCCCTCAAAGCCGAATTCACCGAGTCCTACGAAGGCCTCGGCCGCACCCGCACTGAATCCGGAACCCTGCTCCTGCAAAAACCCGGCCGCATGCGCTGGGATTACTCCCGTCCCGCTGGCAAGCTCTTCCTTCTCGACGGCAAATACGCCTGGTTCTACTCCAAAGGCGACCCGCAGGTCCAGCGCATCGAAGCCAAAAAACTCGACGACCTCCGCTCTCCCCTGCGCTTCCTCCTCGGCCACACCCAGCTCGAAAAAGAAATCGACCACATCGCTCAGTCATCCGCGCCCAACGGCAACTTCAATCTGACCGGCGTCCCTCACAATCAGGAGAACCGCATCCAGCGCCTCACCCTCACTGTCACACCCGACGGCACCATCATCGGCATCGAGATCCAGGAGACCGACGGCGCCATCACCCGTTTCACCTTCACCGGCGAACAACCCAACGCCCCCATCCCGTCCTCGATCTTCCGCTTCATCCCACCGACCGGCATCCCCATAATCAACGGCATGGGTCCTGTCTAGCGCCACGCCCCCAGAATCACTCCCATCACCGTCAGCGCCACCGTTAAATACCCGCCATTGATCAGCACATAGCTCAACGATCGCCGCTCGAACAGCGAAACGATTCCGATCCCCATCGCGGCCCATCCGAACCCCGCCAGAAATCCTGCCATCGCTCCGAACGCGAGCGTTGTCTTTGGATCGTTCAGAAACATCGCCAGGTTAACCGCCATCACCAGGCTCAGCAGCAATGCCAGCCCAAACACCTTCGGCCCCGCAACCGGCGGAGTGTCAAATCCATTCGCCTTCTTCCACGCGCCTCCCAGCATTACCGGCGAATACCACAGTCCGCCAATTACAAACGCCGAAACCGCCGCCGCAATCACCGCAAAGAAATTCAACGATTGAAATCCCAAGTTCCGCCTCCCGAAACACGATGGTTCTTCGCACACACCCGCTAACTTGCTGACTCGCTACGGCGCGTAGCGCCGCTAACTTGCTAAGAGATCAAGAAAACAGGGTGGTCTGTGCCCCATTCATCGCAGTCCCACCGCGATGAGTGGGCGGACTGATGCCGACCTACGGAGCTTTCCAGTCCACCGGCCCCTCCGCAAACCTCTTATGCAGCGTCGCCATCAACTGCGCATTTCCCGCAAGAAGATATTCGTAGGCCTTGGTCCACTCCTCTCCGCTCTTCCACCCCGACTGCGTCAGCCGCACTACCGTCGCTCTCCCACGCGGTTCAAACGTGAACACCACTCGCGTCCGCTCCGCTCGCACCGTGGGAAACTTCTCCGGAGCCAGCGCCGCAATCACCAACTCCTTCTCCGGCACAAAACTCACAATCGTTCCGCCGCCGGTGTTTCCCCCAGGAAAATGCACCAGCCAGTCGCCGCCCGATTTCAGGTCCACCGTCGCATTCGGAAAAAGCCACGTACTCAAGCCATCGCTCGTTGCAAACGCGCGCCAAACCTCGCCCACCGGCGCCGGTACCTCCACTTCGATCACAAACTGTCGTGGCTGCGCGGCCGCCTTCGTCTCTGCGGCCTGCGTCCACGCAAACTGCGCCGGAACAATGCTGGTCAACACCAGCATCCAGAAAATTCTCGTCTTTGTCATAGTAGTTAGTTGAACGATCAACTAACATATACCTCAGGCAGTATTCTTGCTGTCAAGAGAAAAGAGATGGCCGCCCCAAAAAATGCCGCAACCCGCGATCGACTGATCGACTCCGCCCGGTTTCTGTTCTGGGAGCGCGGATACGCAGGCACCAGCATGTCCGAACTCCTCGCCCATGCCGAGGTCAACTCAGGGAGCTTCTACCACTTCTTCGATAGCAAGGAAGCGCTGCTTCGCGCCGTCCTCGAGCAGTACATCGAACTGCTCCGCCCGATGGTGGTCAATCCGGCCTTCGCGACCACGCCCAAGCCGCTCGAAAGAATCTTCGCGATCCTCGCCGGATACCGCGAGCGCATCCTCATGACCAACTGCACCTTCGGCTGCCCGCTCGGCCGCCTTGCCCTCGAAGTGGATCCCGAAAACGCACCAGCCCATAAACTCATCGCGCAAAACTTCCAGGGCTGGATCAACGCCGTCCACGAATGCCTCGTGGACCTCAAACCATCACTCCCGCGCGCCACTGACATCGACGCGCTCGCCACCTTCATCCTCGTCACCATGGAAGGCGGCGTCATGCTCTCGCGCTCTTACCGCTCCGTCGATCCCTACGATCGCGCTGTCGAGCAGCTTCGCGAACACTTCCGCCTCCTCCTCGCTGCCACAAAAACAAAAAAGGTGCGCTGACCAGCAACGCACCTTCTCTGTTATCTCGTCCTCGCGGGTGCCCGGGTCCCTCGCACTTGGGGACCGGGGGAGACTTTAGGGATCGGTCGTCAATACCCATACCCATAAGGCCCATACGACCCGAACACCCGGTAACTCGCAATCGTGTTCGGATAGTACGTCACCCGTGGCGGCGAATACATCGCCACCGCCGGCTGCGTGTACATGTATACGTGTACCTGGGGCGGAGGCGGCGCTGAGTACACGTACACCGTCTGCGGCGGTTGCGAATATACCGGCATCACCGGCACATATACAGGCTGCACATAGGTTTGTGGTGGCGCCGGAGCGTACGCCTGTTGCTGTGCCGGCGCATAAGGCTGCTGGTACTGCTGCGACGGCTGATACTGCGGTTGCTGTTGATACTGCGGCTGCTGATATTGCTGCTGCTGTTGCTGATACTGCGGCTGCGGAGGCGGCACGTTCTCCGACCACCGCTGCTGCGGCTCATCCCGCGGAGCGTCGTCGTAGGCGCTCGGCCGGCGATACAACCCTGAAGGATCGCGATCCGGATCCTCCACAATCGGCACCTCCGTATCGTCCATCACCTTCAGCGTTAGCCGGGTCTCAGCCTTCAACACCGGCTTCGGCCCCCGCCCCGGCAGGCTGAGCAAATCGATCGGCCACAGGATCGGAATCGACCACATTACGATATCTCGCGTCGCATGTCCCTTTCCCAGAATCCGTCCCTGCCGGTCCACCTTGAAGCCCGGCGCGTCCACCACTCTCGCATAGAGCGGCAGCACCGTCCGCGGTTGGATCACCATCCGATCGAACTTCAGCTCCATCCACCCCTTGCCCACAAAGTGTCCCGGATCTTTGAAGTCCTCGAACCTGCCTTCCAGATACGTGTTGAACGGGAGACGCGCGCCGCTGTTCCTCGACATAATGCTTGCCTGGCACAGTACCGGGTCGCCCACCGCCGCCGTTCCCGACGACAACCTGCCCTCCGATACGGTGCAGTTAATCAGTGCGCCAGCTGGCAAAATCTGCCTCGCGGCGTACGCTACGAACGCTGGAGACAGCAACAGTGTGCAGAGAGCCACATGAGCGCTCCTCATCGAAAGCCTCCTGGTATGAAAGCTCGCGCCCGAAATGCGAACTGACCCCTGGCGAGAGCTGGCTATGTTTCGATTCAGGGAATAGTCACCGCAACAACCGAGCAGTCTTGCCCGCGCGTCGATACGAGAAGTCGTCCCGGATTCACCGAATCCGGCCTCGCTAAAATGAAGCGCCGCTCAACAGGTGAGTGCCGAAGAACTCAATCAATTCCGAATGATTCAGTCGGTTCTCAAACGCAGCAGGTCTCTGCGCTGCAGATCGGGTGAGGAATTGATCCGTCGCGCTCGGAGCGTCTGCGGCTGTGCCGGGTTCAAATGCAGCCGTGCAGAACCCGATGCACTCCCCAGACCCCGCAAGTTTTCCAAAGTTGCGCGTGACCTCAAAATTATTCGCGCAATGTCGCTAACCCAACGCACCCGCCCCAGTCGCGGCCTGTTCCCTGTTCCCTGTTCCCTGTTCCCTGTTCCCTGTTCCCTGTTCCCTGTTCCCTGTCCCCTCGTCCCCTTGTCCCCTTGTCCCCTGTCTCTACGGTGCCAGCTTTCCGTTGAACGTCGTGCAGCTATTCACATCCCCGCCATCCAGTCCCCGCTTGAACCACTCTTGCCGTTGCGCGCTCGATCCGTGCGTCCAGCTCTCGGGGCTCACCGCTCTCCCGCTCATCTTCTGTAAGTGGTCATCTCCCACCGCCGCCGCGGCTCTAAGCGCCCCTGCAATATCGTCGGGGTGAACAATATTCCGCTGCTCGGTGCTGTGCCCCCACACTCCGGCAAAACAATCCGCCTGCAGTTCCAGGTCAACCGACAGCGGATTCTGCTCCCCTTCATCCTGCTGCGACAACCGCCGCATCCTCTGCTCAATGCCCAGCAGCTTCTGCACATGGTGCCCCAGTTCGTGCGCCACCACGTAAGCCTGCGCGAAATCCCCTGTATCGCCGCCGAATCGCTTCAGCTCCTGCCAGAACCCCAGATCGATATAGACCTTTTCATCTTCGGGGCAATAGAACGGACCCGTTGACTCCTGCGCCGTTCCGCAGCCCGAGTACGTCATATCCCGATAGAGAACCAGCTTCGCGCGCCGGTACTGCCGCCCGTGCGCAGCGAAAATCTCTCCCCAATTCTTCTGCACATCGTCCAGCACAAAACTGACTAGGTGTACATCGCGCTGCTCGCCCGCCGACTCCTGAACCGGCCCATTCGACGGACCCGGTTCCGGCTGCACATTCGACGACCCACCACCTGAGAAGAAGTTCCGTCCCGTAACCGCGCTGATAATCAGCAGCAGGATGAATCCACCGATCCCCATTCCGCCGCCAAATCCAAACCCGCCGCCGCTGCTTCCTCTGCGGTCCTCAATATCCGAGCTGACTCCCTGGTCTTGCCATTCCATGATTCGTGACCTCTATACCTCAGATGCAGTTTGGCATATCCAGCAACACCATGAGACATGCAAGACGATCCACTCTGAAATTGGTATTCTGGCTGGCAGGTGATCGCTTCAGTGTTTATCCGATCCGGCGCGGGACTCGCCGCAGGTGTGCTGGCTGGCTTCTTGGGGCTGGCCCCGTCGGCGCGCGCCGCGTGCAACGGGCCAGCCACCCTCGTCGCTAGGCTGAAGACTCATCCCAACACGGATAACGCCGTTGTCCTCGGAAACTGGTACGCAAGCCACAAACAATTCGATTGCGCGGCCGCAACCTTTCGCGCAGCGCTGAATCGCGATCCCAAATCCGCTCAGCTCCACTACCTCGATGGTCTCGCCCTTTTTGCTCTCCGCCGCTCCGCTGACGCTCAATCCGAAATCGAAGAGTCCGCGCGCTTGGATCCCGGCGTCATCAAGCCCCACCTCCTGCTCGCTTCCTTATACCAGGACCAGGGCAAACAGCCAGCGGCTGAAGAGCAGTGGCGCCTCGCGCTCGATATCGACCATACCTCCGAGCCGGCACTTGAAGGTTTGAGTGCCGCCCTCCTTGCACGACAGGACTACCCAAAAACCATCATGCTTCTCCGGGACGCTCCCAGGACCGAGCATCTCGCCATCAATCTTTCACGCGCCTTCGGCCAGCTTGGCTACCTCACTGACGCGGAGCGGGTCCTCCGCGAAAGCCTTCAGCTTCATCCCGATTCCCTCGACCTCACCAAGGCCATGACCGTCGTGCTTGTCAGAATGCATCGCAACTCTGACGCCATCAAGCTCGTGACCGACACGGCCAATGTCCACCCCAACAACATCGACGAGCAGATCGAACTGTTCCGGGTCCTTGTTCTTCTGAACCAATACGAGAGGGCGCGGCCTATGGCTGCCAAACTGCTCGCTGTGCGTCCTCATGATTCTGAGGTCCTCTACCTCAGTGGAATCATCGAGGCCGAGGACGGCAATCCGGAGCAGGCGCGAACCCACCTCGAAGAGGCAGTGAAGCTCGACCCTGAAAACAATAATGCCCATTACCATCTCGGCGTCGTTGAGGTTCAACTACACCAATGGAAAGAAGCTGCTGAAAATCTCCAAAAATCGATCGAGCTGCAAATCCCCCTGCCCGAAGCCCACTTCGAACTTGCTAAAGCTCTCCGCGGCCTCGGCCAGCCAGACCGTGCTGCGGAAGAAATGAAGACCTATCAGGCACTCAAAAAAGCGCACGATGCCTCGCTCGCCGCCGAGTCAGCCGTCGCCCTAGCCGACAAGGATATAGAGAGCGGAAACACCGCCGAAGCCATCGCCAAATATCGCGAAGCTCTGGAATTCCAGCCGAACGACGCCCTCTACCACTACAAGCTCTCCGTCGCACTCCGCAAAGCCGCCGACACCGACGGCGAACGGACCCAGCTGGAAGAGGCCATCAAACTCGACCCCAAGCTTGCCGCCGCCCAGAACGAACTGGGATTCTTGCTGGCGCGCGACGGCGATGCGTCGGGAGCAGTTGAACACTTTCGACTCGCGGTTCAGTCCGCACCTGCCTGGACCGATGCCTGGGTGAACCTCGCCGCCGAACTGGCAGTATTATCCCGGTTCCCTGAAGCACGCGAGGCGGTCTCAAAGGCCCTGACCCTCGATCCTGGCAACTCAGCCGCGCGCGAACTGAGCGACCAGCTTGCCCATGACCCTGCGGCTCAACAAAAGCCAGTGGAAACGATACCACCTTCCTAGATCCCCCCTAAAAGCAAAAAGACTTTCAGTGATTTGAGTCACATCCGAAACTGCCAAGGGAGAGTACCGTACCCAGAGTCTGAACTAGATCGATTGGATGAGTTTGGAGCCGAACATCAGTTGTACCGCCTTCTCAACCCGTATCCACATTGAGTGTGATCCGGAGTAAATATCGTCGAATCTGAACGATATGAGATAAACGGTTTAGTAGAGGGTCCTGAGCACTTTTAGGGACTTGCGAATGATGTGTTCCGTATGTTATCGATACCGGGATTCATCTAGATGGATTTCTGGCGATTGCTACCACCAAGACGTTGGTGTCAGGCTGCGTCGGATTACAAACAAGAACAACAAACGCTTCAGGAGGCTGGTAAATGTTTACAAACCAAAACGCGACATCGAACACGATGTCACGATGGATCCGACGTGTGCCTTGGCTGCTGTTCCCGGTCATGCTCCTGTCGTTCTCCATCGCTTACGCGCAGCAACTCACGGGTACTCTGAGCGGTATCGTTACCGACCAGACCGAAGCCCGTGTGCCCGGTGCGCAGATTGTGGTCAAGAACGACGCGTCAGGTGACACCCGTACGAGTACTGCGGACAGCTCGGGATTCTGGTCGGTCACGGCCCTTATGCCCGGCACCTACACAGTTCACGTCTCTGCCACGAACTTCGCCCCTTGGGAAATCAACGGCGTAGTCCTCAACCAGGGCGATAGCCGTACCGTCCCGAACATCCGCTTGAAGATTGGCGGCGAATCGACGGCAGTAACAGTTATCTCCGGCCAGGACGCTGAGATTCCCGTGGATACCGCGGAAATAAGCGCCACCCTCAACAACGAGCTCGTCGACAGCGCGACCCTCACTGGCCGCAACGCCGCAGAGCTTATCAAGATGATGCCTGGCGTTGTTTTCAGCGGAGCCTCATCGAGCTATAACAGCCAGACCACCGGCACCAACAATGGTCCGGCTGGCCAGTTCTCCGCAAATGGTACGCAGCCTTACGGCTCTACCGACGTATACCTCGATGGCGCCAACCTCATCGATCCAGGCAATGCCGGAACGCAGGTTGCCAACATCAATCAGGACATGACGGACAGCGTTAAGTATCTGTCGGCTTCCTACGGCGCTGAGTATGCCAAGGGACCTGCGGTTCTTCAGGCCTTCTCCAAGAGCGGCGGCCAGAAGTTCCACGGCGAAGGCTATCTCTACGCCCGCGACTCGGGTGCCCTTTTCGCGAACGACTGGAACGCCAAATCGCAGCAGATCGCCAGCAAAAAGGCGAACACCATCTCCCCGTCGTACTTCTACTACATCGGTGGAAACATCGGCGGTCCGGTCATCTTGCCGCACTTCAACAAGAACCGGGACAAGCTTTTCTTCTGGGGTGGATACGAGAAGATGATTCAGCACCCCTACAACGCCCCTTACAACATCAACGTTCCGACGGATGCCCAGCTCGCGGGCGACTTCACGAACGCCGGTGTACCGAGTGGTGTCTTGGGTGCATGGCCCAACGCATACAACACTCCAAATGCTGGGAGCGTAGGAGCTACTCCCCTTTCGAACCTGACCCCCACGTTTGATCCCGATGGAGTCAAGGTAAACAACATCAATCCCAAGGCGAATCAGACACCCAATGGAGCAAATGGATGGGCGAACTACGGTTTCGTGCCCAACACGCCCACCAACCGCTGGGAAGCCACGGGTAAAGTCACTTATGCGTTCAGCGACAACACCAAGATCTGGGGTTCTTACGCATACCAGAACGAAACTGACAACCACCCGCTCTCGATCTGGTGGGAGCCGGCCTACGCAATTCCCTACCCTGGCAAACCGGCAGGAAAGGAAACTGCGAACGTCTACCTCGCCAACTTCACGCACGCTTTCAGTGCAACCACCACCAACGAATTCGTCTTTGCCTATTCGAAATTCGTCAATGCTAATAAGCTGAGCGATCCTGCTGCGGTAAGCCGTAGCGGTCTTGGCATTGCAACGACCGGCATCTTCGGCGATACGCACAAGATGAATCAGATGCCCGACTTCTTCGACGCATGGGCCGGCGCTGGCACTACGGACATCCGCCAGTTCACCTTCGACGGAGGAATCTACGGTCCGAACAGCTTTGGCAAAACGTCCAAGGCGCCATCCTTCGCTGACACCTTCACCAAAATCATCAGGTCGCACAGCGTGAAAGCCGGCTTCTACTGGGACGCCCAGGAGAACCTGCAGTCCTACAGCAGCTGGGATGGAAACGGCGAGTTCAATGTCAATCCATGGGGCAATAACACCAGCGGAAACCTTGTACTCGATCGCTTCCAGGGCCGCAACAACTCCTACAACGAGGCAATCTCGACACCCGTTCCCGACGAGCTCTGGCATCAATGGTCCATCTGGGCTCAGGACTCATGGAAGGCTACTCGCAAGCTGACTCTCAACGTCGGTCTCCGTGCCGACCACATGGGCCAGTGGTACGACAAACTCGGCGGCACCCAGGTTTGGGATCCTTCGACTTACGTCAATACGCCAAACCCGCCTGCCAACACAGGTCTTGCCTGGAATAAACTGAATTCCAAGGTTCCTGTCTCTGGCTGGGGCAGCAAGCTCCTCACCTACAACCCACGTGTCGGCGTCGCCTATGACGTTCGCGGAAACGGCAGAACAGTTGTTCGCGCCGGCTTTGGCACCTATCGTTACCAGGTATCGGATAACGATGCAGGCTCGGCAATGAACGGTCCGCTCGGCTCGTTCCAGTACAACACCGCCGGCGCACTCGGCAATGGATTCTTTGGCTACAATGTCGCCAACGGACTCGTGTACACGAATGCGGCCCGCACCACCACAACTCAACTTGCGGTTCCCACAGCACTCAATCAGGTCGGCGGCACCATCAACGTCGATAAATTCCACGACAATGAAGTCCCCTACGCGGATACCTACAGCTTCGGAGTTGCTCAGGCTCTGCCTTCGCACACCGTGATGGAGATTTCGTATGTGGGCAGTGCAAGCCGCAATCAGCTGCTGAATGGCAACAGCAACCTGTTCAACGTCAATCCGGTTGCGCTCGGCGCCTACTTCAAGCCGAATCCGAATCCATACAGCGCCAATTTCGGCAAAATCGAAAATCCGAATCCGATCAGCGGCAGCCCGGACATCTCAACAAATGCCCAGGATTTCCGCCCGTTGCACAACTACCAGACCATCAACCTCTACCAGCATGGTGGATACGCCAACTACAACTCACTGCAGATTTCCGGCCAGAAGCAGTCCGGCAATCTGTTCCTGTTCTCCAACTTCACCTTTGGCAAGGTGCTCGGAACGCGTGACGGCAGCACCTCCAACGGCAACGGCAATGGACAGCTTGTCGATCCGTTCAATCTAGCCAACAACTATGGACCTCTTGGCTACGATCACACCAAGGTCTTCAACCTCTCCTTTACCTACAAACTGCCGAAGCCAATCCACAACAATTGGGTGCTCGGACAGATTGTTAACGGTTGGGAACTCTCCAACTACACCACCTATCAGGATGGCGCTCCTTACCAGTCGAACGTAGACCGCAGCATGCGTGCCTCCTACAACTGGAAAAGCGGTCAGCCTGACATCACCATGCCGAGCGGCTTGAAGACTCAATCGATTAACGCAAGCACCTGGTTCGGATCGGGTGAAGCACCCGCTCTGCTTCCTTTGATCACGTGCGATCCTCGCAAGCATCTCATGAAGAATCAGCAATTCAACCCGAACTGCTTCGCAGCGCCGCTTCCACCAACTGCGACCTCCGTTGGACAGCAGGGTCCGTTTGTATGGCCCTACGTCCGTACGCCGCACTACTTCGGAAGCGATCTGGCGGTATTCAAAGCGTTCCGCGTCAATGACAGCCAACGCGTTGAACTCCGCGTTTCGGCAACCAACTGGCTCAATCACCCGAATCCTTCGTTCAGCATTAACGGCAATGCCGATAACCAGCTGAACTTCACCGGGTACTCGACTGGGTCCAGCCTTTCCTACAACACGAACACGCAAACAACCGGTATCCCCGCAGCCAAGCAGGGTTATCGCTGGGTGCAGTTCGCAGGCAAGTACTACTTCTGATCGATCAGAGAGAGTACAATTTCGGAGGGGTGGCTTCGCGCCACCCCTCCTTTTCTTTCATGGCAAAACCGCAATCGTTCCTGTGGATTTATCCGGCCGCGATCCTTCTCGGCCTCTTCCTTCGGCCCGCGGTTGTTAGTCAGCAATCCTCTCCTTCGCCGATTCAATTCGAACTCAAGTCCCTTCCCTTCCGCCTCGATAGCAATGAATCCCTCTCCGCTCGCAACGTCCCCGAAACCATGGCGGGTGGTGTGGCAATCTTCGACTACAACGGTGACGGCCGCCCCGACATCTTCTTCGCCAATGGCGCCGACCTCCAGACCCTGAAGAAGTCCTCCGACAAGTACTCCGATCGCCTTTTTCGCAACGATGGCAATGGTGTCTTCACCGACGTCACTGCCCAGGCAGGACTGCAAGGCCATGGCTTCGACAATGGAGTCGCTGCTGGCGACTACGATAACGATGGTCATCCTGACCTCTTCGTGATGGGAGTTCATGGCAACACGCTCTACCACAGCAACGGCGATGGCACATTCACTAATGTCACAAAGAAAGCCGGCCTCGACAAATCCGTTGATCCCGAATTCGGCCCCCTGTACGGAGTCGCAGCAGCCTGGGTAGATGTGAACAATGACGGCCTGCTCGACCTCTTCGTGGTCAACTACCTTCAGTGGACCTGGTCCGACAAGCCGCTCTGCACCATCAACAACGTCGCCGAATACTGCCATCCGCGCTACTACAAAGGCCTCCCCGACCAGCTCTTCCTCAACCAGGGCGACGGCACGTTCCAGGATGTCTCGAAGGAGTGGGGTATCCGCGACCACGTCGGCAAAGGCATGGGTGTCGGAGTTGCCGATTACGATCTCGACGGCCGCCCCGACCTCTTCGTCACCAACGACGCCGGCTACAGCTTTCTCTTCCACAACCTTGGGAACAAATTCGAAGAGATCGCCTTCCAGTCCAGCATCGCCCTTCCTGAAGAAGGCGCCTTCATCTCAGGCATGGGTCTCGACTTCCGCGACTTCGACAACGATGGCTATCCAGACGTCGCCTATGTCGCCCTCAACCGCCAGACCTTCCCGCTCTTCCGAAACACCGGCAAAGGCGATTTCACCGAAGTCACCGCATCCAGCAACATGACTTCCCAGAGTCTCGGCATGTCCGGTTTCGGGCCCGCCCTGTATGACTTCGATAACGATGGCTGGAAGGATCTTTTCGTCTCGCGCGGCCACGTCTCGGCCACCCACCCGCCCGGAGCGGACGTCAGACAACCCAACACCGTCTTTCGCAATCTCGGAGCAAGGGGCAAGTGGCAGCCACTCACCGAAGAGGCCGGCTTCATCCAATCCACCGCGGCGCGCCACCGCGGCTGCGCCCTTGGCGACTTCGATGCTGATGGTCGCATCGATATCGTCGTCACATCCATGGATGCCAACGCCGAGCTTTGGATGAATCGAAGCCCCACCGCCGGTCATTGGCTCGACATCGCTTTGCACGGTACAAAAAGCAATCGCGACGGCATCGGCGCCCGCATCAAGGTGGTCACAAAAGCGGGCACGCAATATAACCACCAGACTTCAAGCGTCTGTTACGCCTCATCCAGCCTCGGCCCCGTACACTTCGGCCTCGGCTCTGAATCAAATGTTCAGAAAGTCGAAATCACCTGGCCCAGCGGGTTCGTGCAAACACTCGAGAACATCGACGCTGACCGCATCCTCAAAGTGACCGAAGCCGCCCCGCCCGCCAAATAACTAGTTCTTCGGCGGTCCCGCCTCCTGCTGCCTCGCCTGGATATCGTCCACAATCTTCCGCTCTCTCTGCCCATCTTCGGCGCGGTGCAGCTTGTAATAGAGAGGCGCCAGTTCCACGTGCGGCTCCAGCCAGTTCGGATCAGCTTTTTCCAGCGCCTCAAGCAACGTCACAGCTTCGGAGTTCTTCCCCTGCATCGCATCCAGCTTCGCCATCTGCAATCGCGCTTGCCGATTCTCAGGTTGCGCTTGAAGCGCCAGTTCCAACAACGGCGCGGCCTTCTCCACCTCTCGCTTCTTTAGCAAAATCGCCCCGAGATAGAGACTCGCAGTCGGATCGCGCGGATCAGCCTGCAACGCCGCCTCAAACGCACTCTGCGCCGCTTCCGTATCTCCCAGCGCATCCCTCGCCTGTCCTGCCATCGTGTAAAGGCCCGGAATCTTCCCGTCCAGTTCAACAGCTGCGTCCAGATCCGCTCTCGCCTCTTTGAACTCCCTCAGGTGCAGCCTCGCCGAACCTGCAATCACATAGGCCTCGGCAGATCGCGTTGTTTGTGCCACCCGCTCCATCTTCGGAGCCCCCTCAGCTTCTTTTCCCGCCTGAATCAGTGCCGACCCTAGAACGTATTCAAAATCCATGTCATTCTGATTGGCCTGTTCCAACGGCGCGAGAAGAGTGACAGCCTTTTGTGCCCGGCTCAGTTTCAGGTCGCAATAACCCAGTAGCATAGTTGTTCCCAGGTCGTTCGGCCGCGCAGCATGCACCGCGTCAAACTCCGCGCTCGCATGTTCACAGTCGCCCTTCTTGTAGTAGGCGAGCGCCAGGTTCTTGCGCACCGCGATTTTGTCCGGCGCATTCTCCAACGCCAGGCGGTCCTCGCGAATCGCTCCGTCAAAATCGCCCACCGAGGCCAGCGCCGCACCCAGATTTGCGCGAGCCTCCGGAAACCGCGAGCGAATCGCCAGCGCTTTACGATATTCCTCGATTGCAGTCTTTACATCTCCGTGCTGCTGCGCATCCACGCCTTTGCGCATGTGCTCTTCAGCATCGCCGCCGGTCGCAGGCGCAGGCTGACCCGTCGCCGCACTCAACAAGAAAGTCAATAGGAAAGCTGCGAAAAACCGCATGACTAGAGGATAAAGCAGGCGCAACCCCTACTGCCACGGACTCCAGGCCCAGACCTTAGTCGCCGTGGTTACTGTCCACCCGGTCCCTCTGGCTTCCCGCTGTCCGGAGAGTCAGAAAGAATCCGGATGCTCGATCCAAAACGGCGGTAATTGCGAAACTCGATGTTGTTCATCACCGCCTCATGACGCCCCTGCTTCAACCGCAGCTGTGCGCTGCTCGGCATGAGGTAATCATGGTTGTTGATCGAAACATAGTCGTAGTCGACGCCAATGCTCGTGTAGTGCGTCGGAAAATCCTTCGGCATATCGTCCGCAATCAGCGTAATCCGGCGCACGTTATGCGCGGCCGCATCGATATACACCTGGCCATGGAATCCCACCATCACCTGCCGGTTGTCCATGCCCACAACAGAGAACTCTGAGCTCTTCTGTTCGACGCGATAATCAAACACCTGCACCGTGCTTGCGCCCAGCGTGTCCGTCTCTCGCCACTGAAAATCCGCCTTCGCTTTTTCAGCGAATACAGCTCGCAATACGCCGCCCAGTTCGCCGGACGAGAACGTTCCTTTCATGCCCTCGCGTGCCGTGCTCGCCGGCTTCCCGTCAATCTCGATCATCGTCCGTGTTTCTGACTTGTCGTGATACCGAAGCAGTTCGGTCACCGTGTCCCGCAACTTCCAGCGTCCTGAGCCGCTTGAATCATGCGACCTGCTCGTCACTTCGATACACATAAAGTTCGGCAGCGATTCCACATAATGTAGAGCCCGGTCCCGTGTGTCCGTAACCAACTGCTTCATCTCATCTGCTGAAGGAGGCTGCAACGCATTCGTCATCGGTGTGATCGCAAGCGCTCCCTTCGGCAAATCGCCGCTAGGCATCGGGTCCTCGCCCGCGGCATCGGAGTGCAGCCCGGCAATCGCATTCCCGTTTCCTGCTGCAGCGTTCTCCTCGCCCTGCACCGTGAACGCCAACTCTCGTTCCAGCGTCGTCGCGCCTTGCTCCAGGAACGCCTTCACCTTGTAGTCGCCCGGCGCGAGCCCCGAGTTGAAGCTCGCGAGATACGGCACTGCTGCTTGCGCGTCTTCAAAATGGATGGGCAGTGGAGTCCGCCTGCCCGCGCGGCCATTGCGGCTCACTTCCATCTCCACCCTTACCGGCTCTTTCGACTTCGCATCCGGATGCACGATAAAGAAGAGCGATACCGACTTCGCCCCTACTGGAACGTCTCCTACAACGTTTGGCGTTATCTTCCCTTTTTCGAAGATCAGAGGTTCATCGGGATCCTCACTCGCACGCCCTCCCTCTACCTTTCTGACCAGGACAACATCGCTTAGCATAGGTCCGTCCGCAGCCGGCGCAATCTCGAAGTTGACTCGCTGCACCCCGGCCTTGTCACTCAGCCGATCCATCACCGCAACTTCCAGTATGTATTTCCCAGGCCCCAGAGGGAAATGTCGTGCCACGTTGATGGTCGCAGATTTTTCGCGCCTGATCGTCTCCAAAGCAGCGCGATGCGCAACGTCTTCCGAAAAGTGCTCCAAAACCGCGCCACGCTTGTCTTTGATCTGCCCCACCACACTCACACGCGCTGAGAACAGATTTGTGTGCTGGTCTGTCTTCGTCTCCAACTGGTCGATCGGAATCTCAACGGCCGCTGAACTTACGTCTCCCTCGCCCATTTCTCCAAAATGCAGAACCTCCGCATGAAACTTGATATCCGTCGGTGGCTTCTCCTCTGCCAGCATTTTCAACAGCGGCGCTTCAAACACTCGAACTCCGCCTTCTGAGACAGGATTCACCGCGTAGTACCCTGTCTTGCCCTTCACCGTCAGGCCCTTACGCAGCGGCCTGAACGTGATCGACCGGAACGACCCATCATAGCCATCAATCGGAGGAACGTATGTCGCCACGTAGTACGTACTCATGTCCTCAATTAATTGCTGCAGGGGCTTCTTCACGTTGTCCTGCGCGTCGATGTACGACCCACCGGTTTCGCGTGCCATGTCGGCCATTGGGCTGTGTACATCCGCAAAAGGGTTTTTGTCCGATTGCCGCAGCCAGTCCACTGCCATTCCTGCATTCGATGTCGGCCCGCCCGGCCCCATTTGCAAACTGGGATTCGACAGGGCTCTGCCGCCGCTCCCCTCGATCGGAACCGGTGATGGATTGAACGCCACATTCTGCGCTCCCAGCGCATTATCGATCTGGTGGCGACCTCCAACGTCCAGCGCATCCATGTCAACCACGTACAGCGTCACGCCCGCCTGGTTCGCAGCCTCCGCAATCGAGTGAATCATCTCCTTCGCTGCCGAGTCCATCTGCATGTTCTGCGTGAAATACACGATGCATTTTCGCGCCGCAAGCTTCTCCTGCGAGCGCACCAGCGCCATCAGCGCAGCCAGCGAAGGCAGCGTATGCCGGTCCTGCTGCACCTGCCGCGACGACGTCATGGCATCGAGAAGCGTCTTGTACCGCGCCCTCACTGTCGCGTCATAGTGAGTCCCGTCAACATCCGTTCCGGTGCGGACGATGGATATCAGGCCCTTCTCGGCCTTCTTCGCCGTAGCGAAGGTCGGATCATCTGCTTCGGAGAGCGCCTTCTGATACACCGCATTCGAGGCCGTAAGCTCGATGATTGGATTCTTATCGCTCTTCGGGCCCTCTGTTACGAGGCGTATCGCATCCTTGATCGCGCTTCGTTCCGCCGTATACCCCTGGATCAGCCGCAGTCGAGGCACAAGGTCCAGCACGGCAAACGAATATCCCTTCGCCGGAAGTTCCTTCAGAATCCGTGCCGCAATATTTTGCTCATTCCTGCCCATCGTGCCACCAAACCTGTCGGAGACAAACGTGACCACGTGTTCCGTGCTCTCGTCTGCCGTAACCCGGCGCAGTTCCTTCAGCGTCATCGGTTTGTCGTTATCTAGAACCTGCAGGTCTTCGGGCTTTAGATTGGCGTAGGGCTTGTGGCTCTTGTCATGAACCACCAGGTACAGCGACATCGGGTCCACGCTGCTCGCGGCGGTTGCGGACGCAATCTGGTTCTGGCCTTTTGAATCTCCAGGCGTTGTCTGGGCAGAGGCCATGCAAAGAGCCAGAAGCAAGGAAGGCGCTAAATACTCGGCCCTGTTTACCAGCGCTCTCGCGCGCACACCTCTGACGCACCTAACCCCACCAACCAAAAAGCTCTGCATACGATGGCTCTCCCCAAGGCGCCGTGCGAGCCCAGCCTCTCTTCGTTGCGAGGGTCATTATTGAGCTCTTCTAGCTGCCAAAAATCTTACTCTCCCGGCGCAGAGTTATGCAGTAGTTGGCATGACCCGATATCGATATCGCATAGTCACTGATTCCACAGAGGTTCCTCCTCGAGATTCGGTCAGATCCGAACAGACTGGTGATCGAAATCACATAAACTCCGATGCCAATCACCAAAAATCGATGTGGGAACCGGCCAATCGGTTCGGGTCTCAGCACAAGTGCCCTGTATTCACCTCGACTTGCGAAGATCGGACGAAAGCTCTCATGAGACGCATTTTTCTCGCCGCCTTCATCTTGCTGCTCGCAGCTGGAGTCGGTTTCACGCGCCCGGCCTCCGCCCGTCAGGACCCTCCCCCAACCACCGATCCCAGCATCGTCCCGGAATACCTCCGCGCCGTCCCCATGTATCGCACCCACCCCGGCCTCAACATCGATGTGCCCCTCAATGGCGCCATCTACCCGCCCGACATCATCCCGCCTCAATTCCAGTGGCGCGACGACCATCCCTCCGCCACCATCTGGCGCATCGAAATCGTCTTCGGCGATCGCACCAGGCCCATCCGCCTCTGGTCCAACGGACCCAGAATGCAACTCGGTCCCCTCGACGAATCCCTCAAAGGCTACGTATCACCCACCCTCAGCCCCGAAGAGGCCATCGCCCACATCTGGCGTCCGGACCCCAAGACCTGGGATGAAATCAAAAGGCATTCCGTCAACGCCGCCGCCACCATCACCATCAGCGGGTACTCCAGTCGATCCGCCAAACAGCCCCTCTCCCACGAGCAAGCCACCATCCAGACCTCCCGCGATCCCGTCGGCGCCCCTCTCTTCTATCGCGACGTCCCCCTCATCCCCCCCGCACCTGAAACCGCCCAGCGCGGAGTCATCAAACCTCTGCCCGACTCTGTCCTTCCCAAAATCAAATGGCAGCTCCGTTACGTCAACGAGCCCCAGCCCCGCACCATGATGACCGGCCTGCCCACATGCGGAAATTGCCACTCCTTCTCCCGGGATGGGAAAACCCTCGGCATTGACGTCGACGGCCCCGCTAACGACAAAGGCCTCTACGCCCTCGTCCCGCTGCACAAAGTCAGCACCATCTCCAACGACTACCTCGTCCGCTGGAGCGCATTTTCTGAAGAAGGCGGCCAGAAGCGTTTCGGATTCATGTCGCAGGTTTCGCCCGACGGTAAATACGTCGTCAACTCCATCGACGTCCCTCACACTCGCGGCACCCGCGTCCTCGATCGCCTCTACAACGGCTTTTACTGGTTCTACGGATTCGGCCAGGTCTTCTACCCCACCCGCGGAGTCCTCGCCTGGTACAGCAAAGACACCGGCAAGCTCCAAACACTCCCCGGTGCCGACGATCCCAATTACGTTCAGACCTCCGCGTTCTGGAGCCCCGACGGCAAATACCTGATCTACTCCCGCGCCACCGCGCGCGATCCCTACCCTACCGACTACAAGAAATCTAACTACGCCAACGATCCCAACGAAACCCAGATCCACTACGACCTCTACCGCATTCCCTTCAACAACGGCCGAGGTGGCACCCCCGAGCCCATCCGCGGGGCTTCAAACAACGGCATGAGCAACAACTTCCCCAAGGTCTCCCCAAACGGCAAATGGATCGTCTTCGTCCAATGCAAAAATGGCCTTCTCATGCGTCCCGACAGCAAGCTCTACATCGTCCCCTTTGAAGGCGGAGAAGCCCGCCCCCTCGAGTCCAACCTCCCCATCATGAACTCCTGGCACACCTTCTCCCCCAACGGCAAATGGCTCGCCTTCTCCTCAAAGACCCCATCCTTCTACACGCACCTCTATCTCACTCACATCGACGAGAACGGCCACGCCAGCCCGCCCGTAGTCGTTGAAAACGCCACCGCCTCCAACCGCGCCGTCAACATTCCTGAATTTGCAAACATCGGTCCCGACGGCCTCGACCGGATCGAAACTCCAGCCATCGATTTCTATCGCGAGTTCGACATCGCACAGCAGCTACAGGACGACCACAAGTGGGCCGAAGCCGTTCCCGCCTGGAAGATCGCCGCCGACAAAGACCCCAGCGACGCACGCCCCTGGAACAACATGGGCGTAGCCCTGGCCACTACCGGCAAAACCGCCGACGCGATCACGTCTTACGAGAAAGCGCTCTTCATCAACAACGACAGCTCCCAGACCCACAACAACCTCGGCAGCGTCCTCGCTGAATCCAACCGCTTCGACGAAGCGATGACCCACATTCAGAAAGCCATCGAGCTCAATCCCGACAACGGCGCGGCGCACATCAACCTCGGCCATCTTTTCGAAATCAACGGCCATCGCGACGAAGCCATTCAGCAACTCACCGCCGGAATCGAACTCGCCCCTAAAAATCCCGACGGCCACAACATCTATGGCGTCATCCTCGCCCGCCAGGGCAAGCTCGACGACGCCATCTCCGAACTCCAAAAAGCCGTCGCGCTCTCGCCCAATTCCGCCGAGTGCCACTACAACCTCGGCCGCGCCTACGCCGCCAGTAATCGCTTTGCAGAAGCCCTCCCCCAACTCGAATCCGCCGCCAAACTCACCAGCAACCGCGAACCCGAAATCCTCCAGATGCTCGCCGCCATGTACTCCGAAAACGGCAACTCCCCGCAGGCCGTCACCATCGCCCGCCAGGCCCTCGACCTCGCCGAACAGCAGCAAAACTCCGACCTCGCTTTATCCCTTCGCGCCAACCTCGCCCACTATCAGCACCAGTCCGAGCCGTCTGACCACAACCCATAGTCACCGAGCGATCTCATCCCACTTTGGACACGCTGGCGCGGTTCCGGCCTGACAATTTGCTCCGATACATAAGTTCATCGGCGCGTGCGAACAATTCCTCGGGCGATTCCGAATCCTGAATGAGAGCCGCACCCACCGAAATCGACACCGGGATTCTTCGCTGGTCTGCGTCCAGAATCTCGCTTCCGTTTACCAGCGCCACGCACCGCTCAGCAATTACACGCAGTTCATCACCGTCGATCCCTCGGACAATCGCGACGAACTCGTCACCTCCCCAGCGGCCCAGTGCATCGCTCGACCGAGTACACGAAATCAGCGTCTTTCCAATCTCCTGCAATACGGTATCCCCGCACGTGTGACCGAACGTGTCATTGATCGACTTGAAGCGGTCGACGTCAATGAGCAGCACTCCAAAACCCACTCCCTCCGCTCTGAACTCGCAGTGCGCTGACCGTGAAATCATCTCCAGATACCGGCGATTTGGCAACTGCGTCAGATGGTCAATAAACGCCATTCTCTTCATCTGATCGAGACGCCGCTCGGCCGCAACCTGCGCTAAGTTGTTGCTGAAGGTCTCAACTGCTCCTTCTATACTCCCGTCTCGCCCCCGAATGGGCTGTACTCTCACAGCGACAGGCAGTCTGTGCCCCTGCTTGTGCCGCAGGAACACGGAGGCATTGTGCGCCTTGCCATCCTGAAGTGCGGCCGAAAGCGGGCACATGCTGTCGCAAAGCGGAGTTCCGCACCCGTCCACATGAGCCAGTATGTTGTCGTAACAAAATTTGCCGACGATCTCCGATGGCTGATACCCAGTCAGATTTGCGGCTCCGCCGTTCCAATAAAGGATCCTTCGCTCGCGATCGACGAAATAGACGCCGTCGCTGATGTGGTACAGGATGTCTTGATAGAAGCTCGGATCTTTGCCTCGCAAGCCTGTCTTCTCAATGCACCCGATGGACGGGATGTCGTTTTCAGATTCCACACGCTAGTCATCGGCAATTTGCGTCTGATCTTGATGCCGTGAGCGGACAGAGCGGCAATACCATTTATCCTTGAGTCCGAACCACACTTCTGATCCCGAAGGAAAACCATGGCTGAGATAGCCGTTGAGGCCACGCAAACCCCCGCACAGATCCCCGACCTCCACGTCGCCGTCCTCGGCGCCGGCAAAATGGGCGGCATCCTGCTTCAGGCTTTCCTCAAGCAGAACCTCTTCGCTTCTGAAAACGTCCACGCCACCGTAGCCCACGCTGAAAAGGCCCTCTCCCGCGCCGCGCAGTGGGGCGTCGATGTCGGCACTGACAACGTTGCCGCCGTCCGCCAGGCTGATCTGATCCTGATAGGCGTTAAGCCCTTCCAGGTCCCCGACCTCGTCGCCGAAATCAAATCCGCGCTCACACCTGCCAAGACGATCGTCTCTTTTGCAGCGTCGGTTAAGACCCGCGCCATCGAAGAAGCCGCCGGCATGGAAATCCCCGTCATCCGCGCCATGCCGAACACGCCCTCCGCCCTCGGCGCTGGCGTCGCAGGCCTCTGCCGCGGACGCTTCGTCAAGCCTGAGCAGATGGATCTCGCCCAGCGCATCTTCGAAACCGTCGGCCGCTCCGTCATCGTCGACGAAAAGCACATGGACGCCGTCACCGGCCTCTCCGCCTCCGGCCCGGCCTACATCTACATCATCATTGAGGCGCTCGCCGAAGCCGGAGTCAAGGTCGGCCTGCCCCGCGACACAGCCACGCAACTCGCCGCGCAAACCGTCTACGGCGCCGGCAAAATGGTCCTCGAAACCGGCTACCACCCCGCGCTTTTAAAAGACGAAGTCACCACCCCCGCAGGCTGCACCATCGACGGCATCCTCGAATTAGAAGAAGGCGGCCTCCGCGTCACCTTAATCAAAGCCGTAATGCGCGCCACCCAAAGAGCCAAAGAACTAGCAGCCGGATAGAATCAACTCAAACAAACTGTCATCCTGAGTGCACGGGGCCCCAAGCGTACTCTTCAGCTTGGGGATGGTAAGCGAAGGATCTGCTTTTGCCGACGCTCTCGGCCCCTCGCACACTCGGTGACCCAGATCAAAGACCCGCTGAAGAAAGCACGCTTGCTCTAGAACGACTGTCATCCTGAGCTGCGCCGGTCCGCAAGGACCGGCGCAGCCGAAGGACCCGCAGTTGCTTCTGAAAACTTCCCCATACAATTAACTTCGTTCTAGAACCACCACTTCTTTGCCCATCCAACGCCCAACCTGGCTTCCCTCCTACATCCCCGAACTGCAGGGGCTGCGCGGCATTGCCGTCCTCGCCGTCGTCTTCTACCATTGCCATCCGCGCTTCGAACACACCTTCCTCTACAAGGCCTCCCTCTGGGGATGGGCCGGCGTTAACCTCTTCTTCGTCCTCTCCGGATTCCTCATCACCTCCATCCTCCTCGAATCCCGCTCCCAGCCCCGCTACTTCCGCAACTTCTACGCCCGCCGCGCTCTCCGCATCTGGCCCGTCTACGTTCTGGTCCTCGTCGTCTGCTATCTCAATGCACCCTGGTTCATCGGGCTGCCTGTTCTAGAAGCATTCCGCACCGCGCCCTGGTGGGCTTACATTCTCTTCCTGCAGAATCTCTTTCACATCACGCTGCCTCCCGCCATCGGCCCCACATGGTCTCTCGCCATCGAGGAGCAGTACTACTTTCTCTGGGCTCCAGTCGTACGCATCCTCCGCGCCCCATGGATGCTCGCCGCTCTCCTCATCTCATTCCTCGTCGCGGCCCCGCTCGTCCGCCACAGCCATTTCGCCTGGATCACTCCCACCCACACCCTCACTCACATCGACGGAATCGCCATGGGCAGTCTTCTCGCCCTCGGCCTCTACACACTTCCACTCAGCCGCCGCACATGGCTCACCCTCGGCCTCATCGCCATGCCCGTCGGATTCATCTGCGCAGGAACCATCGCCGGCGGCACCGCATTCCTTGACTCCGCCCTCACCACCCTCTTCGCCGGTGCCGTCCTCTCCTCCATCGCATCCACCGGCACACGCACTCCCCTCAACGCCGTTCTAAACCGCGGCCCCCTCGCCTTCTACGGCAAAATCAGCTACGGCCTTTACATGACCCACATCGCCACCTTCGTCTACTTCGGCTGGTTCGACGCGCGGATGAACAATCACGGCATCCCCGGCAATCTCGCCGTCGTCATCTTCCGCCTCATCGCGTGCACGCTCGTCGCCACCCTGCTCTGGTACGGATTCGAATCCCGCATCCTTCGCCTCAAACGCCACTTCCAGAGTCCCGCGAAAGAACGCCAAAAGCAGCAGACGTTCTCTCTCTAGCACCGGCTGCGAAATCCGCATTTTGAAAGGGCACGACTTGAAGGTCGCTGAAAAACTCGCGATTCAGCGGTTTTGAAAGGGCACGGATTTATCCGTGCCGCCAGGTTCCGTAAAGTGAGTGCGGCTTTAGCCGCCGAGGGATGGTTCTGCAAATTTGGCACTAACGAGTCGACTTTTTCAGCATGCTGCTTTGTCGTGCTGAAAAGTGGGCCAAAGTGAAGTCGCGACCTTTAACACGGAGGGATGCCTTAGGTCGACCTCACGGCAATGCAATCAGTTCAGCACTTTGCATTTGCGCCGGTTTCAATGCAATCCCACCTCGTGGCGCGGCATCTCAGTCCTTGTGACTCCAATCACCCCCTGCTTTAACATGCGGCTGCTAGCCTGAACTGTCACACGACTTCCTTCCCCCGAGGTGCCCCCATGACCGCCACGACGACCGCCAAGACCAGAACCGCCCGCTCTGAAAATCCGACCCAAGGCCCCCTGTCCCCTGACCAACTCCAGAAAATCAACGCCTACTTCCGCGCCGCCAACTACCTCTCTGTCGGACAGATCTACCTCAAAGACAATCCTCTCCTTGAACATCCGCTCACGCTGGACGACGTCAAGCCGCGCCTCCTCGGACACTGGGGCACCACCCCCGGCCTCAACTTCCTCTACGTCCACTGGAATCGCCTCATCAAGGAACGCCACCTCGACATGATCTACATCATCGGCCCCGGACACGGCGGTCCCGGCCTCGTGGCGAACACCTACCTCGAAGGCTCCTATTCCGAGATCTACCCCCATATCGAACAGAATCGCGACGGCATCAAGCGCCTCTTCCGGCAATTCAGCTGGCCCTATGGAATCCCCAGCCACGTCGCACCCGAGACACCCGGCTCCATCCACGAAGGCGGCGAGCTTGGCTACTCCCTCGTTCACGCATACGGCGCAGCGTTCGACAATCCGAACCTCATCGTCGCCTGCGTCGTCGGCGACGGCGAAGCCGAAACCGGCCCTCTCGCCACAAGCTGGCACTCCAACAAGTTCCTCAATCCCGTCACCGATGGCGTGGTCCTCCCCATCCTCCATCTCAACGGCTACAAGATCGCCAACCCCACAGTCCTGGCCCGCATACCTCATGCAGAACTTGAAGACCTCATGCGCGGCTACGGCTACGAGCCTTACACGCTCGAGGGCGACGACCCCCTCACCATGCATCAGCAAGCGGCAGAAATCTTCGATCGCATCTTCGATCGCATCGCTGAAATTCAAAAAGCCGCGCGCGAAGGCAAATCAACCGAGCGCCCCATCTGGCCCATGCTCATCATGCGCACCCCCAAGGGCTGGACCGGTCCCAAGGAAGTTGACGGCAAGCCAGTCGAAAATACCTGGCGCGCTCATCAGGTTCCCTTCAGCGAACTCCGCGAGAAGCCCGACCATATCCGCCTCCTCGAAGACTGGATGCGCAGCTACAAGCCCGAAGAGCTTTTCGATGACAACGGAGCACTCCGCCCCGAGCTAGCCGACATCGCTCCCAAAGGCCGTCTTCGCATGGGCATGAACCCGCACGCCAACGGAGGCCTGCTCTGGCAGCCTCTGCGCATCCCCAGCTTCCGCGACTTCGCCGTCAAGGTCGAAACGCCCGGCGCCACCATCGCAGAATCCACACGTATCCTCGGCAGGCTCCTCCACGGCGTGATGGAAGCCAACAAGGACTCGAAGAACTTCCGCGTCTTCGGCCCGGACGAAACCGCCAGCAACCGAATCGGCGACGTCATCACCGGAACCGGAAAAACCTGGATGTCCGAAACCCTCCCCGTCGACGTCGATCTCTCACCTACCGGCCGCGTCATGGAAATCCTCAGCGAACACATGTGCCAGGGCTGGCTCGAGGGCTACCTCCTCACCGGCCGCCACGGCTTCTTCAGTTGCTACGAGGCCTTCATCCACATCGTCGACTCCATGGTCAACCAGCACGCCAAGTGGCTCAAAGTCACGCGCGGAATCCCATGGCGCAAGCCCATCGCCTCACTCAACTATCTCCTCAGCTCGCTCGTCTGGCGGCAGGACCACAACGGCTTTTCGCATCAGGACCCGGGCTTCATCGATCACCTCGTGAACAAAAAAGCCGACGTTGTTCGCATTTATCTCCCGCCCGACGCCAACACTCTTCTCTCAGTAGCCGACCACTGCCTCCGCAGCCGCCACTACATCAACCTCATCGTTGCCGGAAAACAGCCAGCTCCGCAGTGGCTCACCATCGACGAAGCCGTCGCCCACTGCACCACCGGCCTCGGCATCTGGAGGTGGGCGTCAAATGACAACGGTGATCCCGAAGTCGTCATGGCTTGCTGCGGCGATGTCCCCACCATGGAAGCCCTCGCCGCCGTCGAACTGTTGCGCGAGCAGGCTCCCGATCTCCGCGTCCGCGTCGTCAACATCGTCGACTTGATGGCTCTTCAGCCGCAGTCCGAACATCCTCACGGACTCGCCGACGATGAGTACGACGCCATCTTCCCGCCCAGCGTTCCGACAATTTTCGCCTTCCACGGATATCCGTGGGGCATTCACCGCCTCACTTATCGCCGCCACAATCACGACAACCTGCACGTCCGCGGCTACAAGGAAGAAGGCACAACCACCACTCCATTCGACATGTGCGTGCTCAACAACATCGACCGTTTCCAGCTCACACTCGACGCCATCACCCGCGTCAAGCGTCTTGCTCCAAAACTCGATGATGCACGCCAGTGGTACTCAGAACAAATTCAGCGCCATCGCCTCTACGTAGCGGAGCACGGCGAAGACCTGCCCGAAATCCAGCAATGGATCTGGCAACCCGACAAAACAAACTAGCTTTTTGGGGAGGAAACACAGATCGCATAACAATTCAGCCGGGTGCCCCCTCCAGGCTTTGCTTGGGTGGGAAACAAGAAAGTCGAAGATACGTAACAACGGTACGACGCTTCACAGCTTGTTGAAAAACTCAACTCGAGTCTTCGTTTTGAAAGGGCACGACTTTAGTCGTGCCGTAAACATCAACAACAAAGCAGGGCTTCAGCCCCTGCATAACCAGCACAAGGAAAGTCTTCATGTCGTCTTTGCCGATTCTGGTTTTAAACAGTGGTTCCTCCTCCATCAAGTTCGCCATGTATGAAGCCGCCGACGGCCAGCGTACAAAAATCTTCGAAGGCGCCGTCGACGGCATTGCCACCGATAACGGCAAGTTCTGGATCAAGGATGCCGAAGGCAAAAAGCTCATCGACGAAACGCCCGACCTGCCCAACCGTTCCGTTGCTTTCGCGCTGGTCGCCAAGACTCTCAACTCCGGCAAGTTCCCGCAGCCCAAAGCCATCGGACATCGCACCGTCTCCGGCAGCCCCACTGTTCTTGAAAACCAGCTCATCACACCCGAACTGATTGACGACCTCGACAAATACGCCGACCTCGCTCCGCTGCACACGCCCATCGCCGTCTACATCATGCGCGAGGCGCTCAAGCTCTTCCCCGGCATTCCCAACTTCGCCGTGCTCGACACGTACTTCCACCGCACCATGCCCGAAGTCGTCAAACGCATGCCTATCCCCGACGAATACGTCGACATGGGTGTTCGCCGCTACGGCTATCACGGCATCTCCTACGAATCGATCATTCATCAGTTCCAGCCCAGCATTCCTGAGAAGCTGATCGTCGCCCATCTCGGTAACGGCGCATCCATCTCCGCCATCCGCAACGGCCAGTGCCTAGACACCTCGATGGGACTCACACCGAGCGGCGGAATCATCTCTGCTTCGCGTACCGGCGACATCGATCCCGGCGTTGTCATCTTCATCCTCAAACAGATCGCCAAATCCGAACCCGACACCCTCAAGGCCGCCGACAAACTCGAAACCGTCATCAGCAAAAAATCAGGCCTCGTCGGCATGAGCGGAGTCTCCAACGACATGCGCGATCTCCGCGACGCAATCAAGCAGGGCAACCAACATGCCCGCCTCGCCGTCGACAAGTTCACCTCAACAATCGCGAAATGGATCGGCAGCTTCTACGCAGAGCTCAACGGCCTCGACATGCTCGTTTTCACCGGCGGCATCGGCGAAAACGACATCGCCTCCCGCGCCGAAATCTGCGCCAACCTCGAAGCCCTCGGCATCGTCATCGATCCCGCCCGCAACAACGTCCGCGGCGCAGCCACCATCTCCGCCGAAAACTCCCGCGTCACCGTCCGCGTAATCCCCCCCGCCGAAGACCTCATCATCGTCAACCACGTCATCCGCCTTTTAGGCCACTAACACTCCGAGCAGCAACAACCCTGTGCCCCATTCATCGCGCGGCCTTTTGCGCGATGAATGGGTGCTGGGGTGCCCCCGGTCCTCGCATTTGGGGACCGGGGAGTGCTCCTCACATTGCTGCTTGTTCCCTTGTTCCCACGTCCCCCGTCGTCCCCTGTTCTAAACTTATCCATGTGAACGCGCATACCCTCTCCGCGCATCAAGCCGCACCTCCCGCAACTCTCAGGCCTCTGCCCTCTCCTGCTCTCCGCAACTTCGCGTGGGCCGTCCTAGCCTACTTCATCGCCGTCATTCTCTGGGGAGCAGTCGTGCGCGCCACGGGCGCCGGCGCAGGCTGCGGAAATCACTGGCCTCTCTGCAACGGAACCGTCTTCCAGTACTCCGCTACCGCGAACACGATGATCGAATTCACGCATCGCATCACCAGCGGCATCTCCTTCTTCTCCGCTGTCGGTCTTCTCGTCTGGACATTCGCAGCCACCATCCGCGGACATCTCGCGCGAACTGCCTCAATCGCCGTCGTCGCCCTCACGCTGATTGAAGCCATCCTCGGCGCGCTCCTCGTCAAGCTCGGCCTCACCGCGCAGAGCCAGTCTCCGCTGCGACCCTGGTACCTCGCTCTTCACCTGACCAACACGCTTCTGCTTCTCGCCGCCCTCACCCTCACCGCCCACATGCTCAGCCGCAAACACGGGTACCTGCGCAACTCCATTCGCATCGTCGCACCCATCGGCGCCATCGCCGGAATCATTCTCGTAATGATCGTAGGCGTTACCGGCTCTCTCGCCGCTCTCGGCGACACGCTCTTTCCCGCCACTTCGCTCGGGTCAGCCCTCTCGCAGGACTTCTCTTCCACCAGCGGCTGGCTCGTACGCTGGCGCTGGACACACCCCACCATCGCATTCCTCGCCAGCATTTTTTTAATTTGGATACTTGTCCGCGCAGCCCGTCGCTCCACCCACTGGGACAACCGCAGCCTCTCCGCCGCGATCCTTGTTCTCCTGGCGCTCCAATACGTGCTGGGTGTACTCGACGTCGTCCTGCTCGCCCCAGTCTGGCTTCAGACCATCCACCTTCTCGGCGCCGACATCCTCTGGTCCGCTCTCGTCGTTCTCACAGCGAGGCTCACTCTTCAGCCCAGAGAAGCAGCGGGCTGACGCAGGTTGCATCAACCAACCCGAACCTCGTAAGAAGCCTGCTTTAAGCAGTCGCCGCCAGAACCGCGGTACGCGTCACGCAGATGACGCTGATATCGTCCTGCTGCCCGAATCCCTGAGCAGCGCTCGCAATCTCCGCCGCCGACGTAGTCGTGCGGAGCAATTCCTGTACCCGATCGAAACCAAAGAGTTCGCCATCCGCATTCGTAGCTTCCGCAACGCCGTCAGACAAGAGCATCAGCCTGTCGGAGGGCTGCAGTTCAAAACGCAGTAGCGAGAACTCCGGCCGTTCCAGCATGCCGAGCGGAAGCGAGCCCTCCAGCGACAACACCTTCCCATCCAGATAAGGCGCGAGATGCCCGGCATTCGCCAGCGTCACAGAACCATCTGCATCGATGCGCAGAGCAAGGCAGGTAGCAAAAGCATCGCCACGGCCGAGCAGCCGCTTGTTCAGAGCATCGAGCAGTACGAGCGGATCCGGTTCGAATTGCGCCACCGTGCGAATCGCGCCAACCAGCAACGCGACCAGCATCCCTGCCTTCAATCCCTTACCCGCTACATCGCCCGCAACGATCAGCAGACTGCCATCAGCTGCATTCGGAATCACCTGAAAGAAATCTCCGCCCACCTCCAGCGCAGGACGATATTCGCTTTCCACTTCGAATCCAGGGAACGATGTGTGCTCTTCTGGCAGGATGACCTGCTGGACTTCCTGCGCCTGCTTCACGTCGAGAGCCATCTGGCGCTGCCGCCGGATGCTCTTCGTGAGTCGTCGCAGCAGCAGCAGAGACAACGCCGCAACAAGAAGTAGATTGGCGAGCTGACGAGTGCTGAACTGAAAGCCCAGGGGAAACCAGGTGGGCACGATGCGGAAGTAGTTGAGTTCGGCGGAAAACTCAGCAATGCCAGCAAGGAGAACAGCAGGTACAGCGATCCAGCCCTCAAGGCCCTGTTCAACAATCCCCTGGAATACCGTCCAGAGGAGCAGTGCCGCGATGACAAGGCGCAGGACGAGAGAGATGATGTGGAATGTGTTCTCGATTCCCGGCTGGACGAGGACAAAGAAGAGATTCTGGCCAATGGAACCGGAAAGCATGAGCAGGGGCAAAAGGGCGAGAGTCAGCCATGGAACCCACGTGGGACGACGCAGACGAAACCACACACGCCATACCATTACCCATCCCACATAGATCAGTGGAGTGATGATGGAGAGCCTGATCGGGCCAGTCACCACATAGGGAATCCATTCGGTCCAGGTACTGAAGACATTGATCCACGCACTCAGCGCGATGATTAGGAGCAGCGCGCCGATCCACAGATAGACGCGATCGGTGCGATCGAAGAGAACAAGGCTCAGAGCGACAAATCCCAGCAGCGTAGACCCTAAGGCCTCGATCAGAGTACCCGCGTAAGAGCGATACAGCTCATCCCACTTCACCTGGTTCTGCGCGGCGACAGCTGACAGCTCGCCGAGAAGCGGTGGATTATGAAACCCGCCAACGTCATCGAGCTGGTGCAGAGTGTAGGGCTCCATAAAGACACGGAACGAGAGCACATGGTCAGAGACAGATCCGGCGCTGTCATCACGCAGCGAGAACATCTGAGGACGCGTGGTGTAAATAGCTGGCTGTGGGCCGCTGAAATCTCCGAAGGTGCCAATTTGAACACCATCGTCGAATGCCTGGTAGATGTCGTCCACGTCGGATGGTCCGGCGAGAGCCAGCTTAGTGCCTGGACGGGAATCGACACGAACGCGAAGACGATACCAGGCGTAGCCCCAGTATCCCCTGTGGCCGCGGGCAGTCCAGCCGGGAAGATACCCAGAGGTCCCGGCTATCGGATCGTACGATCCGCTCGGCGCCGCAAGGTTAATCGACTCCCAATCGGAGTCGTCGAAGCCAGGCTCAGACCACAATGGTTTTCCTGTGGCCGAGTCCACAGGGGAATCTCCCACTCGGAATTTCCATGGGCCGTTGAGTGCCTCAACGCTGTCGCCCAGATGGATCTCCGTCGGCGGCTCGCCGGAAGGCCGTTTGGATTCAGGAGCAGCAAACGCGAACGGGCCAAGTGTCGCGACAATAAGCCCCAACAAAATTGGAGCTGCACGGAAATCTCTTCGCACGCAAGGACCTCGAATCGGCAGGGG
>Ga0207671_10000182_pt1 | contig 96156 bp, 81 predicted proteins | sample KBSC24metaG_FD_184352 | JGI IMG/M metagenome (GOLD analysis project Ga0207671, IMG submission 184352) | Corn rhizosphere microbial communities from Kellogg Biological Station, Michigan, USA - KBS C2-4 metaG (SPAdes) (version 2) | ecosystem: Host-associated > Plants > Roots > Rhizosphere > Soil...
TTCTGAGCGCGCACCCCGAGGAGGTCAGAGCCCTGATCGACGGCCAGCTCGCCGCCGACGCCTGGATCCGTGCGCACCCGGCCGACGCCGCGCGCACCATCGGCGATGAGATCAGACGTCTGACCGGACAGAGCCTGACCCCCGCCGAGACCGCGCGGGCCTTCGCCGAGCTGGCGGTCACCGACGATCCGCTGGCCGACACCATGCCGAGCACGGTGGACCACGCCGTGGCCGTCGGCCTGTCGAAGAAGGTGGATGTGACCGGCCTCTACGATCTGTCGATCTTGAACGCGGAACTCAAGGCCAGGGGCCTGCCACCGGTCCCGTCGCCTGGAGCGGCGCCGTGACCGCGCTGGATCGGCAGCCGGCCGCCGACTCGCAGACCACTGCGACCAGCCCGATCACACCGGCCGCGCCGACGACTCCGACGACTCTGACGACTCCGACAACTCCGCCGAGCCCGCCGAGCCCGGTCGCCGTCCGGCTGACCGGCGTGACCAAGACCTTCGGGCCGGGGAAACAGGGCTCGGACAAGGACGATCGGGCGCCGGTCCTGGAGGAGATCAGCCTGGACGTCGCCCCCGGCGAGTTCGTCTGTCTGCTCGGCGCTTCCGGCTGCGGGAAGTCGACTCTGCTGACCCTCGTCGCCGGGCTGGACCAGCCGACGCGCGGCACGGTCGAGGTGCCCGGCGGCCACGCGGCGCTGATGTTCCAGGAACCGGCGCTGTTCCCGTGGCTGACCGCCGGCCAGAACATCGACCTGGCGCTGCGGTTGCGGGGTCTCGCGTCCAGGAAGGAGCGGCGGGCCGAGACCGACCGGCTGCTGGCGCTGGTGCGCTTGGAGACGGCTTATGACAAGCGTCCGCACCAGCTGTCGGGGGGGATGCGCCAGCGGGTCGCGTTGGCGAGGTGCCTGGCCCAGGACAGCAAGGTGCTGCTGATGGACGAGCCGTTCGCGGCGCTGGACGCCATCACCCGGGACGTGCTGCACGAGGAGCTGGTCCGGCTGTGGGAGGCGACGGAGCTGGCCGTGGTGTTCGTGACGCACAACGTGCGGGAGGCCGTGCGGCTGGGACAGCGGGTGCTGCTGCTGTCGTCGCGGCCGGGCCGGATCGTGCAGGAGTGGCGTGTGGAGCTTCCGCAGCCGAGGCGGATCGAGGACGAAGCGGTGGCCCGGCTGGCACGGGAGATCACCGACCGGTTGCGACAGGAGATCAGCCGACATGTCCACTGACACCGCTGCCGTCGCGGAAGTCGATGACGGAACTGCGAGCGTCGAAGCGGGGCTCGACGCGCTGGAGAGCGCGGGCGACCGTCCCGGTGGCCCACACCGAAGGCTGCTCGGCTCCCTACTGCCGCCAGTCGTGGCCGTCATGGGACTGCTCGTTCTTTGGCAGGCGCTCTACTCGGCGCGGATCTGGCCGGACTGGAAGCTGCCGGGACCGGCGCAGGTGCTCAGCTCCGTGCGAGCGTCGATCTCCGCTGGGGACGTGTGGCCCGCCGTCGTGCACAGCGTCGGGCACGCGGCCATGGGCTTCGGGGCGTCGTTGGTGGTCGGGACGCCGTTGGGGCTGCTGGTCGGTTGGACAAGACCTGCAGGCGCGTCAGGAAATCCAGTGCGGGCCGCCCTGGGGCCGATCCTGTCGGGCCTGCAGTCGCTGCCGTCGGTGGCGTGGGTGCCGCCGGCGCTGATGTTCTTCGGACCCACCCCCGGCATGCTCTACGCCGTGGTGCTCATGGGCGCGGTCCCGTCGATAGCGGTCGGGATGGTGTCAGGGCTCGATCAGGTGCCTGCGCTGTACCTGCAAGTCGGACGGAACCTGCGCGCCCGGGGCTTGGCGTCGGCGCGGTTCGTCCTGCTCCCGGCGGCACTGCCGGGGTATGTCGCGGGGCTGCGTCAGGGCTGGGCGTTCGCGTGGCGGTCGCTGCTGGCCTCCGAGATCATCGTGCAGTCCGCCGCACTGGGACACTCGCTGGGCTTCCTGCTCAAGAACGCGCAGGACGCCAACGACATGGCCGGCGCGTTCGCGGCGATCGTGCTGATCCTGGCGGTCGGCGTGCTGGTCAACCAGGCGGTGTTCGCACCGCTGGAACGACACGTACTGCGGTCGCGCGGCCTGCTGTAGCCGCCCCGGCGGCGGGCTGTTACGGGCTGGGGCGAGCTGGGCGCTCGACAGCGACGCGCAGCGGCGCCCGACCGGTGCGGCTCAGGGCTCGCCGGCGTCCACCAGCCCGGCGGTGACGGTCGTGCCCTGGACCGGGTCGATCAGGATGAAGGCACCGGTGCTCCGGTTGTCGCGATACCCGTCCACCACCACCGGATCGGCGGTGCGGATGCGGACCGTCCCGATGTCATTGCCCGCCAGCGCCCCGCCCGCCGGCCCGCGAAGCAGGGTACTGACATCAAGCCGCCCGGTGATCTCTCGCACCACCGCCTGGACCGTCCGCGTCCCGGTCTTCAACAGCACCCGGGCCCCCTCGCGCAGCGGCTCATCAGACAACTGACACACCGTGGCGAGCAGCTCCCGGACCGGCTCCGGCGCGCCGGCGGCCGAGGCGATGACGTCACCCCGGCTCAGATCGATGTCGTCGGCCAGGCGCACCGCGACCGACTGCCCCGCCCGGGCCGATCGCACCTCGCGGCCGAGCACGTCGATCCCCACGACGGTCGAGCGCCGCTTGGACGGCAGGACCACGACCTCGTCTCCGACCCGCAGCCGACCGGAGACGAGCACCCCGGCGTACCCGCGGTAATCACGGTGCTCACCGACCCGCGGCCGGATCACGTACTGGACCGGCAGCCGCACGGCCGACTCCACGTCGGACCCGGCGACCGGCACCTCCTCCAGCCACTGCAGCAGGGTCGGTCCGTCGTACCACGGCATCCGCGGGGAGCGGCGCGCCACGTTGTCACCGCGGAGCGCCGAAACCGGCACGGCGGTCGCACCGTCAAGCCCGGAGAACTCCCGCACGATCGCCGCGAAGACGCCCTCGTCGTAACCGACCAGATCCATCTTGTTGACCGCCAGGACCACATGCGGCACCCGCAGCAGCGCCGCGACGGCCGCATGCCGCCGGGTCTGCTCCACCACACCGCGCCGAGCGTCGACGAGAATCACGGCCAACTGCGCGGTGGACGCACCGGTCACCATATTGCGGGTGTACTGCACATGCCCGGGGGCGTCGGCGATCACGAACCGCCGCCGCCCGCTGGTGAAGTACCGATACGCCACATCGATCGTGATGCCCTGCTCCCGCTCGGCCCGCAGCCCGTCGGTCAGCAACGACAGGTCGACCTCCTGCGACCCGCGCTCGCGGCTGGCCCGCGCGACGGCCTCCAACTGATCGGTCGGCACCGCCCCGACATCGTTGAGGAGCCGCCCGACGACGGTCGACTTGCCGTCGTCCACCGACCCTGAGATGACCATGCGAAGGAGATCGGGTTCTGCGGTCAGAATGCTCACCGGACCAGTACAGCCCCACCCGGGCGACGTCCGGTAGATGCGGCCTGAACGATTCTGGCACTGACAATGTAAGAACTTCATGTCCCCATTCCAAGGGTCTTTCGCGCTCGACCTGAACCCAAAGCCCGTACCAGGTCAAGGCGGCGGGCGGTCGCGTCCCAGTACGGGTGATGCGACATCCCGGTGATGGTTCGCCATCACGAGTGGCTGCATCGGAGCCCGCCGGCAGAACCCGACGTAGAGACAGGCTTGCCGGACCGAGAAGAGGCGATCGGCGGATCGTGAGATCGTGTCGCCATGACGAACGAGCTCGCGGACCGGCTCACCGATGACGAGTTGCGCCAGCTGATCAGGCTGCTTGTGCGCTACTGCCAGCACGATCTGGATCAGTTCGATGACTGGAAGCTCACGCTGCCGTGGGGCGAGGTGTACGTCTCGATCTCCAACGCCTTGCCGCCTGGAGTCCCCCGCGATGCTTTTACCGAGGTTTGGCCCTTCTCGCCGAAGTTGCGGGACACCCACGACTGATGCCGCTCCGCGGCCGGTAGCTGTACGTGCTGTGGCGCCCGACCCCTGGGAAGAGGGGTAGGCGCCGCAGTAAGTAAATGTCGGCTCAGGCTGCAGCCGCCAAGTGGTCTATCACGTTCTGGAGCAACGGCCGGTTTGCCTCATAGAGCCCGCCGCGCACGTCCAGCTCGGCGGCCAACTGGTCCGCCGAGTCGATGCGGAACCAGCCCAGCTCGACGGCATCGTCGGCGGCGAATACTGGGACCCGCTTGGGGATGCTGAACAGGCCGAGGACTGAACACACCCAGGCGTTGTCGGTTTCCCGCGAGTCCTCCACATAGCCGCGGCGCAGAATCTCCGGGTCTACGCCGGATACGTCGACGCCGGTCTGTGCCAGCAGCTCCCGCCGCATCGCCTCTACGGGGTCCTCATCCGGCTCAGTCATCCATCGGGGAAACGCCCATAGCTGGAGATGGTCGCGGCGGATCATCAACACGTAGCCTTCGTCGGACCGCACGACGCAGTCCACCGCAGTGTTCTCGCCCCAGTGGCGCAGCTGCGAGATTTTGCCGGTCCGTCCCGTGCGACCGCCCGGGTTCAACGGCCACGAACGGTCGTCGAGGTCGAACGGGACCAACGCCGCGGCCGAACGGCGCAACCACTCCGCCGGCGGCACGTCGTCAGGAGTCTGTATCGCCTCGACCGAGCCTTCCCCGACGCTGCCGGTCAGACCCGCAAGCAACTCCGATGGGTTGAGGTTCGCCGGGGTATAGCCGGGCCAGGCCACCGACCACGGCCGCATCACAGCAGGGACGTTAGCCCCCGGGTCGCGGACACCCGCATACGCGCCGACGACCCGCAGCTCTGCAGGCGAAGGCCCCCGCAACGCGTTACGCCGAGTCTGAGCCGTTGCCTTCGACACGCCCATGGCATAGCCGGCCTGGCTGATGGAACCGCCGTGCCCGGCATGCGTCCGCAAGGTCGCGTCCCGAACACCGCCCAGCAGTGTCAACAGCGCCGAAACCTCCTGCAACACCCGCTCGTCCCACCGAACACCCTGGAACAAAGGGCGGTCCTTGGCGCCGACCTCACCGACGACCTGCCGCGCCGGGACCGCGGCGACGGTCCGGAGGGCGGGCAGGACCGGATCGCGACGCATCCTGAAAGCGGCCATCTGCACCAACACCGTGTCCAGGTAGTCGACGAGTCGCTGGGCATCGACGCCCAGCGCGTCGGCCTGGTCGGCCGTCAACGAGATCGTCAGATCCAGCCCGCCCCGTTCGGCCTCGGCACCCTGCCGAGTCGTGATCATCAGAACCCCCTAGGTATTGACTTACATACGACTTCCGTATGGAGAAACATACGACGGGAATCAGGGGTCTGCAAGCGCTCGGCCAGTCGAGGCCAGCGCCTATGTCGACAGGGCAGCCTCCGTGCCTTCAGCCATCCCAAGCTCTGTTCCGCGAGCATGGACCGGCTCACCTTCGGCGTGTGGCGTTGGTGCCAGCCTCGTGGCGTGCGGCCTACCCCAACAGTGCCCTTGGACCCGTTCGACACGAGTCCCGAGGCTCTACGGCACGGCTCGACCGGTTGCGATGCTGATCTCGTCGGAGGCGACAGATGGAGGCGATTGCGATGATGTACCCGTACGGGCACCACGGCGGTGGGGGCTGGGGATTGCTGATGGTCCTCGGCATGGTGGCTTTCTGGGTGCTCCTGATCGTCGCCGGAATAGCGGTCTACCGTTTGAGCTCCGCCCACGCACACCTGCCCTCCGCACCGCCGCGAAGCTCGGATCCCGAGCAGGTTCTGGCCCGGCACTTCGCCGCCGGCGAGATCGACGAGACGGAGTACACAGCCCGGCTGGCCGTGCTTCGCGAGCAGCATCCGCAGTAGCCGGCCGTGGCGAGGCCTGCCAAGCCCGGAGCCGGCACGGCACGATGGGAGGACGTCAATGCGCGCATTGGTGGTTTACGAATCGCTGTACGGCAACACTCATGCCGTCGCTGAGGCCATCGGCGGCGGCTTGGGAACCGCCTACGACGTGAAAGTAGTGCCGGTCGGGAAGGCCACGACCGAGATGGTCGACGAGGCGGACCTGCTCGTGGTCGGCGGACCGACCCACGTCCACGGCGTGTCCAGCACGACGACGCGGAAGTCGGCGATCCAGGCCGCGAGCAGCCCCGCCAGTGGTCTCACCCTCGATCCCGACGCCGGCGGCCCCGGAGTCCGGGAATGGCTCGAAACCCTCGCCGACACCCCGCCCTCCCCTGCCGCGTCGTTCGACACCCGCATGCCCGGCCCGGCGGTCTTCACAGGCCGCGCGTCACTCGGCATCGCCCGACGGCTACGGCACCGCGGATGCCCATCGGCCGCCGCGCCGGAAAGCTTCCTGGTCGACAGGCAGAACCGCCTATGCAACGGGGAGTTGGAGCGCGCCAAGGCTTGGGGCGAGTCCCTTGCGGCTCGACGGTCAGACGACGGGGGCGGGAGCAGGTCCGATTCATAGCCCATCGGCCACACCGCGGTGGGCTTGCGGCGTGCAGCCCTGGCCTGTGTGGCGAATCGGGAGGGTGTGAGGAAGGGCCCGTTCCACATCTCGTGGATCGCGAGGCACGTAGTGCGCGGCACGGGGAACCGCGTCCAGGTGTCTCTCGACTACCGGGCCCTTCCTTCGTCTTCCATTCCACTACGCGCATCGCAGACGCTCCAGGGCCCAAGGACCCTGAAGCAGGAGGCCCTCCGTCCTCCTTCCCACCGATCGCCCATCGCCTGGCGCCCGCTTGCCCGAGCCCGGGTCGAAAGACCCTGATCGAAGAGTGCCTTCGGCTCTGAAGACGAATGCGCCCGACCCAGATGGTGGATCAAGCGCAAGAGCGCGTACATCCTCACCATCAAGGCGGTCGTCATGAGCAACGACACCAATACCGACCCGGGACGCACAGCGTCCCCCACCCCACCGCAGCCCGCTCCGGCGGCGACGCCGCACCGATTCGGTCTGCCGACCGCGACGGCGCTGGTGGTCGGCACGGTCATCGGCACCGGGGTGTTCGCGCTCCCCTCGGCCCTGGCCCCGTACGGGCCGATCAGCCTGGTCGCCTTCGTCCTGGTGACGGTCGGCGCGCTCGCGCTGGCACTCACCTTGGGTGCGCTGTCCAAGCGCGTTCCCGGCTCCGGCGGCCCCTACGTCTACGCCCGGGACGCGTTCGGTGATTTCGGCGGCTTCCTGAACGCCTGGTCCTACTGGATCACCGCCTGGGCCGGCAACGCGGCGATCGTGGTGGCCTGGGTCGGCTACGTCGAGGTGTTCTGGAACAGCGGCCACGCCAAGTCCTGGTCGATCGTGATCGCCATGATCGGGCTGTGGATCCCGGCCCTGGTCAACCTGTCGGGGGTGCGGAACTTCGCCGTCGCCCAGACGGTCACCTCGATCGTGAAGTTCATCCCGCTGCTGTTCATGGCGACCGTCGGCCTGCTGTTCATCAAGGCCCACAACTTCGGCGCCTTCAACGCCTCCGGGACCTCCTTCGGCAGCGCGGTCTCGGCCGCCGCCGCGATCGCCCTGTTCAGCTACCTGGGCATCGAGACCGCCTCGGTCGCGGCCGGGCGCGTCCGGAACCCGAAGCGCAACGTGGCCCGGGCCACGGTTCTGGGGACCGTGGGCTGCGCCATCGTCTACATCCTGGGCACCGTCACGGTCTTCGGCACGGTCTCCAACGCGGCACTGCAGAAGTCCACCGCCCCGTTCACCGACTCGGCGAACGCCATCTTCGGCGGGCACTGGGCCGGCAACGCGGTCGCGGTCGCCGCGATCGTCTCCGGCATCGGCGCCCTGGTCGGCTGGACCCTGATCGTCGCCGAGATGCCGCAGGCCGCGGCCCGCGACCGGCTGTTCCCGGCCCGGTTCGGCACCGACAGCCGCCGCGGCACGCCGGCGTTCGGGATCATCGTGTCCACGATCCTGGCCTCGATCCTCACCGTCGTCAGCTACACCCGCTTCGACAAGGTCTTCGTCACGATCGTGCTGCTGACGGTCGTCACCGCGGTCATCCCGTACATCTTCAGCGCCGCCGCACAGCTGTACTGGCTGCTCACCCGCGGCCGCGCGACCGACTGGCCGCACCTGGTCCGCGACGCCGCCGTCTCGGCCCTCGCCCTGGTCTTCTCCTTCTGGTCGCTGGCCGGCAGCGGATACCAGGCCGTGTACTTCGGCGTGTTCTGCCTGTTCCTCGGCATCCCGGTCTACATCTGGATGAAGATCGGCCGCCGCGAGTACGGCGAGAGCGTCGTCATCCCGGCCGAACTGACGCGGACGGGCGAGTGAGGACCTTGACACACACCACCGCCCTCGGCGTCGCCTCGGAAGTCGGACAGCTGCGGCAGGCGATCATCCACCGGCCCGGCCTGGAACTCACCCGGCTGACCCCGGACAACTGCGATGAGCTGCTGTTCGACGACGTCCTGTGGGCCGACAAGGCCCGCGAGGAGCACGACGTGTTCGCACAGGTCCTGCGCGACCAAGGCGTCCGGGTCCACCATTTCGCCGAGCTGTTCGCCCAGACTCTGAACTCGCCGCGGGCTCGGGCGTTCGTCCTGGACCGCATCGTGACCGAGCAGCGTGTAGGCCCGACCCTCGTGCCCTCGCTGCGCTCCCTGGCCGAGGACGTCGACGCCGAGACCCTGGCCGAACTCCTCATCGGCGGGATCACCAGAGCCGACCTGTCGCCGCTGCGGGCCAGGAGCCTGCGCTGGCAGAGCCTGGGCTTGGACGACTTCATCCTGCCGCCCCTGCCGAACACGCTGTTCCAGCGCGACAACTCGGCCTGGATCTACGAAGGCGTCAGCGTCAATCCGATGGCGATGCCGGCCCGACAGCGCGAATCGGTCCACAGCCGCGCCGTCTATCGCTTCCACCCGCTGTTCGCCGACGCCGGATTCCCGAGGTTCTACGGCGACGACGACCTCGACCACCAGCCGGCGACCCTGGAAGGCGGCGACATCCACGTCCTGGGGCGCGGCACGGTTCTGATCGGGATGGGCGAACGGTCCACACCGATGGGCGTGGAGCTCCTGGCCCGCGAACTGTTCCGGCACCACGCCGCCCAGCAGGTCATCGCCGTCCAGCTGCCCAAGTCGCACGCCCTGATGCACCTGGACACCGTCCTGACGATGATCGACACCGACACCTTCATCCGCTACCCCTACCTCGACCCGGCGGTTCTTCGGCCGTGGGTCATCACGCCGGCGGACCGGGAGGAGGTCTTCGAGCACGACACCGGCGAGCTGCACATCGAGCGCCGCGACGACCTGTTCCAGACGATCGCGCACGCGCTGGAGCTGGACAAGATCCGGGTCCTGTCCGCCGAAGAGGACCTGCGCGCCGCGCAGCGTGAGCAGTGGGATGACGCGAACAACTTCCTCACCGTCGCCCCAGGTGTCGTCGTCGGCTACGAGCGCAACACGATCACCAACTCGATGCTGCGCGACAACGGCATCACCGTCCTGCCGATCCCCGGCAGCGAGCTCGGCCGTGGCCGCGGCGGCGCACGGTGCATGACCTGCCCGATCCAACGCGACGGCGTCTGAGCACGGAGCACGGTCGCACTCCCGCTGCCAACGCCATCGCCATCGCCATCGCCACCGTCATCGCCAACGCCAACGCCATTCGACCACTGACACCCCGGCAAAGGACTGAGACCCATGACCGACAACCGGCACCCCGGATCCCTCCTCAAGGAGATCGACCTCACCAAGGAGGAGTTCCTGAACCTGCTGGACCTGGCCCGCGACCTGAAGCGAGCGAAGGCCGCGGGCACCGAGACGCAACCGCTGACCGGCAAGAACATCGCCCTGGTCTTCGAGAAGTCCTCCACCCGCACCCGCTGCGCCTTCGAAGTCGCCGCCCACGACGAGGGCGCGCACGTCGCGTACCTCGGCCCGGAGGGCTCGCACATCGGCCGCGACGAATCCATCAAGGACACCGCACGCGTCCTGGGCCGGATGTTCGACGGCATCGAGTTCCGCGGCTTCGCCCAGGACACCGTCGAGCAGCTCGCCGACTACGCCGGAGTCCCGGTGTGGAACGGGCTGACCGACCAGTGGCACCCGACTCAGATGCTCGCCGACATCCTCACCATGACCGAACACTGCGACGCCCCGCTGGAACAGATCAGCTACTGCTTCCTGGGCGACGGGCGCAACAACGTCGCCCGGTCGCTGCTGGTCACCGGCGCACTGCTGGGGATGGACGTGCGCATCGCCGCGCCCCGCGAGCTGTGGCCGCCGCAGGACGTGGTCACGATCGCCCGGACGCTCGCCGATGTCAGCGGCGCGCGGATCGACATCACCGACTCCGCCGAGCAAGCCGTCTCGGGTGCCGACTTCCTCTACACCGACGTGTGGGTCAGTATGGGCGAATCCGCCGATCAGTGGGCCGCGCGTATTCCGCTGCTGCTGCCGTACCGCGTCACCGGCCGGCTGATGGCCGCCACCGGCAAGCCGACGACCAAGTTCCTGCACTGCCTGCCCTCGGTCCACGACACGAACAGCGACCTCGGCCGGCGCCTGCACGAACAGTTCGGCCTGATCGGCGCCGAAGTCGCCGACGACGTCTTCGAATCGGCGCGCTCAGTGGTCTTCGACCAGGCCGAGAACCGCATGCACACCATCAAGGCCGTGCTTCGGTCCGCTTTCGGAGGCTGAGATGCGCATCGTGGTCGCCCTCGGTGGCAACGCCCTGTTGCGGCGCGGCGAGAAACCCGATGCCGAGATCCAGCGCGAACATGTCCGCCGCGCGGCCGAGGCCCTCGCCCCGCTGGCTCGGGATCACCAGCTGATCATCTGCCACGGTAACGGCCCGCAGGTCGGCGTGCTGGCCGTCGAGAGCGAGGCCGATCAGAACCTGAGCCGACCGTACCCGCTGGACGTCCTCGGCGCGCAGACCCAGGGCATGATCGGCTACTGGCTGGTCCAGGAACTGCACGACGCCGGCGTCGTGCAGCCGGTGGTCGCGGTCCTCACCCAGGTCGTCGTGGACCGCGACGACCCCGCCTTCGCCGAGCCGACCAAGTTCATCGGCTCCGGCTACAGCGAGGACCAGGCCAAGCACCTGGCGGCCGAACGCGGCTGGAGCCTGGCAGCCGACGGCGAGCGCTGGCGGCGCGTCGTGCCCTCCCCCAGGCCGCTGCGGATCCCGGAGCTGCCTTCTATCAGAGGCTTGATGGACACCGGAACGGTCGTCGTGTGTGGCGGGGGCGGTGGGATCCCCGTCGTCGAGGACGATCGGCGCGGACTGGTCGGCGTCGAAGCGGTGGTCGACAAGGACTTGACCGCCGCCCACCTCGCCGTGGAACTCGACGCCGATCGGCTGCTGGTGCTCACCGACGTGAGCGCGGTGATGCGAGACTTCGGGACCCCGCAGGCGAGGCCGATCCGCAGCCTCGGCCTGACAGAACTCGCGGGTCTGCACCTCCCGGCCGGATCGATGGGGCCCAAGGTCCAGGCGTGCACGCTCTTCACCGCCGCCACCGGCCGGCCGTCGGCGATCGGGTCCCTGAGCGAGGCCGCCGACATCCTCGCCGGGACCGCCGGCACCACGGTCGGGACGGACGCACCGGCACCGACAGAGCAGTTCGGCCCTGTCGTGACCGACACGCACCTAGTGGTCTAGAAGCATGTCGACCGATGTGCACGCCCCTCAGCCCCCGCACCGGAGCCGTCATGCTCTACGCGGGGGCTTTGGGTTCGGGAAGCAGCTTCGTCAGAAGACGACGAGCCCTTCCGCGGCGAACCGCTCCGTGACCTCGCGTACCTGAGCCTCGGTCGGCGCCGGCGTATCGGCGAGCGGGAACGGGATGCCCAGCGCCTTGTACTTCCCGGCACCGAGCTTGTGGAACGGCAGGACATCGACCCGCTCGACGTTTCCCAGCGATGCGGCGAACCGCGCGACCCCGGCCACGTTGGCCGCGCCGTCGGTCAGGCCCGGGACGAGGACGAACCGCACATGGACCGGCACACCCGCGTCGGCCAGACGCCGGGCGAAAGCCAGGGTGGGATGGAGTTCGCGGCCGGTGAGCCGGCGGTACAGAGCCCGGTCCCAGGACTTGATGTCCAGCAGGACCAGGCTCGTCGCCGCCAGCAGAGCCGAGTCGGCCCGCGCCCCCAGATAGCCGGAGGTGTCCAGCGCGGTGTGCAGGCCGAGGTCTCGGAACCCGCGCAGCAGCGCCCCGGTGAACCGGGGCTGGAGCAGCGGCTCGCCGCCGCTGACGGTGGCGCCGCCGCCGGAGGCGGTGAGGAAGGGCACGAAGCCCGCCGCCCGGGCCACCAGCTCGGCCGAGCTGGTGAGGTGCCCGTCGCGCATCCTCCAGGTCTCAGGGTTCTGGCAGTACAGGCAACGCAACGGGCAGCCCGCGGTGAAGACCACGAACCGGGTTCCCGGTCCGTCCACGCCGGTGCTGACGTCCCAGCTGTTCACGGCACCGGCGAGGGCGTCAGCGGCTCCGAAACCGGCCGTTCCTGAGTCTGCGGTTCCAGGGTCGACCAGCGCGTGCATCGTCCTCACACCGACTCGTGGAAAGTCCGGCTGAGCACGTCGAGCTGCTGCTCGCGAGTCAGGCGGACGAAGTTCACGGCGTAGCCGGAGACGCGGATGGTCAGCTGCGGGTACTTCTCAGGGTGCTCCATCGCGTCTTCGAGGGTGGCGCGGTTCAGGACGTTGACATTCATGTGGAACCCGCCGCAGGACGTGTAGCCGTCGAGGATCCCGGCCAGATGGGCGGCCCGCTCCCCCGGGGCCCGGCCCAGCGCCGAGGGCACGATGGTCGCGGTCAGCGAAATGCCGTCGCGCGCCCGGTCGTAGGGCAGTTTGGCGACCGACAGCGCCGCGGCGACCAGTCCGTGGATGTCGCGGCCGTTCATCGGGTTCGCGCCCGGGGAGAACGGGGTGCCGGCGGGGCGGCCGTCCGGCGTGTCGCCGGTCTTGTGGCCGTAGACGACGTTCGAGGTGATGGTCAGCACGGACAGGGTGTGGCGGGCGCCGCGGTAGGCGGGATGCCGCTCGATTTTGGCCATGAACCGTTCGACCAGACCGGCGGCGATGGCGTCCGCGCGGTCGTCGTTGTTGCCGTAGGCGGGGTGCTCCCCCTCGGTCCGGAAGCCCACTGCCAGACCGTTGGCGTCGCGCTGGACCTCGACGCGGGCGTACTTGACGGCGGACAGCGAGTCGGCCGCCACGGCCAGGCCGGCGATCCCGCAGGCCATCAAACGCTCGACGTCGCTGTCGTGCAGCGCCATCTCCAGGCGTTCGTAGGCGTATTTGTCGTGCATGTAGTGGATGACGTTGAGGGCGTGCACGTAGGTCTCGGCGAGCCAGTCCAGGACCTTGTCGAACGCGGCGTCGAGTTCGGCATAGTCCAGGAAGCGGCCGGCCAGCGGCTCGAAACCGGGCGCGACCAGCTCGCCGGACATCTCGTCCCGGCCGCCGTTGACGGCGTACAGCAGAGCCTTGGCCAGGTTCACGCGGGCGCCGAAGAACTGCATCTGCTTGCCGACCGCCATCGCCGACACGCAGCAGGCGATCGCGGTGTCGTCGCCGTTGCCGGGCCGTGTCAGTTCGTCGGACTCGTACTGGATGCTGCTGGTGTCGATCGAGACCTGCGCGCAGAAGTGCTTGAAACCCTCGGGCAGCCTCGGCGACCACAGGACCGTGAGGTTCGGCTCCGGAGCCGGGCCGAGGTTGTAGAGGGTCTGCAGGAAGCGGAAGCTGGTCCGGGTGACCAGCGGCCGGCCGTCGAGCCCGATGCCGCCGATGGCCTCGGTGACCCAGGTCGGGTCGCCGGAGAACAGCTCGTCGTACTCCGGGGTGCGCAGGAAGCGGACGATTCGCAGCTTGATGACGAAGTCGTCGACGATCTCCTGGACCTGCTGCTCGGTGAGTCTGCCGGCGGCCAGGTCGCGCTGGAAGTAGACGTCCAGGAAGGTGGAGACCCGGCCCAGCGACATGGCCGCGCCGTTCTGCTCCTTCACCGCCCCGAGGTAGGCGAAGTACAGCCACTGCACGGCTTCCCGGGCGTCGCGCGCCGGCCCGGACAGGTCGAAGCCGTAGCCGGCGGCCATCTCCTTCAGCTCTCCCAGAGCCCTGATCTGCTCGGCCAGCTCCTCCCGGGCCCGGATGACGTCCTCGTCGGCCCAGCGCGCGTCCAGTAGTGCGCGGTCGGCGTGCTTGGCCTCGATCAGCCGGTCCACTCCGTACAACGCGACCCGCCGGTAGTCCCCGATGATGCGGCCGCGACCGTAGGCGTCGGGCAGCCCGGTGACGATGCCGGCCCGCCGGGCGGCGCGGATCTGCGGGGTGTAGGCGTCGAAGACACCATCGTTGTGCGTCTTGCGGTACTTGGTGAAGATCTCCGCGACCTGCGGGTCCGGCTTCCTTCCGTATGCCGCGAGCCCGGAGACCACCATGCGCCAGCCACCGTTGGGCATGATCGCGCGCTTGAGCGGGGCGTCGGTCTGCAGACCCACGATGATCTCGTGGTCACGGTCGATGTAGCCGGGCGCGTGGGCGGTGATGCCGGCGGGCGTGGATACGTCGACGTCGTACACGCCGCGCTCGCGCTCCACGGTGAACATCTCCCGCAGCCGCGCCCACAACGCCGCGGTGCGAGGCGTCGGGCCGGACAGGAAGCTCGCGTCGCCGGCGTATGGGGTGTAGTTCGCCTGGATGAATCCGCGCACGTCGATGGTGTCGCACCAAGGACCGGCGGTGAATCCCTCCCACCCCGGCGACACCGAGGACTCCAGCACAGCGGTCATGTCGTTCCTGCCTCCTGACGGGCACGCGGCCGCGATCCCGCTTCCGCTCCGATACCAGCTTCGGACGACACGGCTCGCGGGGTCAGAGCGATTGGGCCAGAGGCCCTCGGGCCGAACGGCCCTTCCCGGCGGCGGCAAGGTGAAGTCGAGGCCCTGGCTCCCGGACAGATCACCCGTTGACACGACGGGCCGCGCACCTTTCGTGAATGTCCAGGATGGGAGCGTGGCGACGGCAGAATGGGCGGCAGGGAACAACCATGGCGCCCGGGAGGACATCGTGAGCGGCCCCGACACCGACAAAGCCTTCACCGGCTCGATCCCGAAGATCTACGAGGAGCAGTTCGTTCCGCTGATCTTCGAGCCGTATGCCGTCGACCTGGCGGACCGGGTCGCCTCGCTGGGCGTCACCAAGGTCCTGGAGGTCGCCGCGGGCACAGGCGTCGCGACCCGGCGGCTGGCTTCGGTGCTGCCCGAAACCGTCGCCATCGTCGCCACGGACCTGAACCAGGCGATGCTGGACCTGGCCGCCGAGATCGGGACTCGGCGGCCGGTGCAGTGGCGTCAGGCCGACGCCCTGGAGCTGCCTTTCCGCGACGGAGAGTTCGACGCCGTGGTCTGCCAGTTCGGGGTCATGTTCCCCGCCGACAAGGCGGGGATGTTCTCCGAGACGCGACGGGTTCTGGCTCCCGGAGGCGTTTTCGTTTTCAGCGTCTGGGACCGCATCGAGGAGAACGAGTTCGCCGACACCGTGACCACGGCCCTGGAAGAGATCTTCCCCGAGGATCCGCCCCGGTTCATGGCACGCACACCGCACGGCTACCACGACCCCGCCGCCATCGAGCGGGATCTGAAGGCCGGCGGGTTCCGCACCTCACCCCAGATCCACACCGTCACGGCGCGCAGCCGTGCGGCGTCCGCGCAAGCGGTGGCGGTCGCCTACTGCCAGGGGTCGCCCTTGCGCAACGAGATCGAGGCCCGGGACGCGTCGCGGCTCGCCGTCGCGACCGACGCCGCGGCCCGGGCGATCGCCGACCGGTTCGGGTCCGGCCCGGTGGACGGCAAGATCCAGGCGCACATCGTGACGATCATGCGGTGATCATCTCGGGCCGACGGGGAGCTGCCCGTGAGAGTCCGGGGTGTGACGTCACTCGAACCGCGGTGGACCCGCGCACCATCAAGGTCGTGGGCAACTGCATGTGGTCCATCAGCAGCGGCTGGCCGTCGACCAGCAAAGCAGCGCACGCGCGGCGATCTGGCCCATGTCGTGCAGCGGCTGGCGCACCGTCGTCAGACCCGGGAAACTCTGCGCAGCCTGCGGCAGATCGTCGAAACCGATCACGGAGCACTGGCTCGGCACGTCCAGACCGTGCGCGCGGGCCGCGTCGATCGCGCCGAAGGCGATCAGATCCGCTCCCGCTCCCGCGCCGGGTCCTGGTAGGTGGCGTTGATCAGCAGCTCACGCTCCGCGGCGGCCAGTTCGTCGGCGATGCCCCGCACCACCTCCAGGTCCGCGACGTACCGCCGGACGGGATGGCGGCTGGCGCAGGCCGCTGGAATAGAGGTGGGGACCCGTGCGGTGACCTGCGGCAATCGGGTGGATTCGATGCGATCGGCCGAGTCCGTCACCACCTGGTCCGAGCTCGGCGCCAGTCGCGATCTTGGCCGCTGTTCTCAAGCGCGGCAAGAATTGATCACGTAGTCCTTTTTAAAAACTGCGTACCCCTGTCTAAAGGGTTCCTGATTGTTTCCCACGGCGCTGGGGGCGACGGTCGGATAGGGGGCTCGGACCGTCCCAACCAGCACTGGGCGGCCCGGGGGAAGAACCAAGGCCACCAGGAGACCCCATGATCACCCTCGACCGGCCGCAGTCGGCGAAGTCCGGCATCGCTGCCGCATCCCGCCCGCTGTGCCCCCACGAGCCGGTCTGCCCCTCAGCCGACGCCCCGGACCACGACGCCGCCATCCCGATCGCGCAACACCCCGAACGGGGCTGGACGCTGCTGTGCAACAGGGTCGTGGTCTTTAGGGACACCGGCGGACTGCTGCCCGACGGCCGCGTCGTCGCACCGCATCGGGCGCGCTGAGGACGAGGGCCGAGCGAACCTCGCGCCCGACCCGCCATTCGGTCGAGTGGGCCGGCCGGCGGCCACGTCCGGGGCGGCGGAACCGGCCGGGGCCCAACCCGCCGAGGCGGTCACCGGATCGCCACCCGGCCGTGCAGGAGAGCCGGCGCGGCGACCAGCATGGTGGCGCCGGCGACCAGGAGAACGACGGCCAGGACCCGGCGGACCCGTGGCGTGCTCCGGCGGGCGGCCAGCCAGCAGAGGGCGAAGACGGCCGGTGCCAGGACGGCGTCGTGGAGCAGGACTCCCCCGGCCAGCCAGACGGCCACGTTCCCGGGCTGCCGGATCTGCGGCTCGGTCAGGAGCCCGGCGGCACCGTAGAGCAGGACCGCCGCCCCGGCCAGGATCGTCGAATATCGCAGGACTCTCATACGATCGCCTCCATCCGCCGGACCCATTTGGTCTGCAGCACGCCGGGACGGTTCGGCACGATGATCCGCGCCGGGTAGCCGTGGTCGAGCGTCAGGGTCCGGCCGTTGAGCCGCAGCGCCAGCAGCGCGGAGGGGTCGCGGACGTACTGGCGCTCCATGACCATCACCGCGTAGGCGCCGTTCTCCTCCATCGACAGCACGCGGACGTCGGCGTGGTGGGGGATCCCGGCCAGGTCCATCAGATCCCTGATGCGAACGCCTTCCCAGTGTCCGTCCACCGACCAGCCCTCGACGCAGGCGATGGGCAGCGCGGCCGAGGTCTGCGGCAGCGCGGCCAGGTCCTGCCTGCTGAGGCTGAGCAGCCGGGTGCCGCCGGCCACCTGCAACCGCCAGTCCGTGGTCACGGCTGCCTCGGTGATCCCGGCCTGCGCAGCCGTCCGGTTGATCGGAACGCCCAGCTCGCCGACACGGGTATCACGCGGGGACAGCACCGACACCGGCTGCAGACTGTCCACCGACTGCCCGATCGTGGCCACGGTGACCGTACCCGCCGCGACCGCCGTCGAGGCGATGAAGGCCCGGCGCGAGACGCCCTGGCTCTGCTGCTCGGCATCCCTCTGAGACGCGGTCGGCAATTCCGTCTTCGGGCTCCGCAGGCCGCGGGCGATCTCCGGTGCCTTCACGCCGAGATGCACCAGCAGCGCGCCGACAGTGGTCCAGGCGATCCAGTAGTGAGTCTGGATGAACGGGAACTGGCCACCCCACACGTACCACTGCGCGGCGTTGAGCAGCCCGGTGACCAGCTCGAAGATCGCTCCGGCGACGAGAACCAGGATGCTCAGCCGCTCCAGGGCGTGCGCGAGGGACTTCAGCGGCGGCCAGGCGAACAGCTTCGGGTAGACGGTCCACAGCTTGGCCAGAAGCAGCGGGATCGCCGCGATACCGCTCGCGACGTGCAGCCCCTGCGTGAGGCGATAACCCCAGGCCGGCCGGGTCGGCAGGTGGTGCGCCAGCCAGGACGGCGGATGCTGCAGGACGTGGCTGATCAGACCCGTGAGGAAGGCGACGGTGAACGCGGCACCGAGGGCGGTGCCGATCAGCGTCGCGGTGCGCTCGTCGTGCAGGCGGCTGCGGAAGCGCGGCAGCGGCGGTCGTCGGAGGAAGGACGCCAAGTCCTTCGGAACGGGATACCTCACGGCACCAGATAACCGCCTCCGCAGGGCCCGGCACACGCTTCGACTCCTTACGAAGTGATGACGCCGCCGACGCCACGACCAGGTCTTACAGACTTATGACGGCTCGGCGCGGCCACTGCTGCCCCGCCGTCTCCTCGGTCATGGTGGTCTCCATGAAGACGGGAACCGCCCTTCGACCGCCGTACCCGAGGCTGCTCCGCCCGGGTCCGGGCGCCGCCGCGGCCGCCGCAGCCGTCGTCCTTTCCGCCCTGGTCGCCGGGACGGCAGTGCTGGTCCGGCTGCCCGTCGGCTCGCCGTGGTCGCTGGGGATGCAGGGCTTTGCGTTGCTGGCGGCCATGTTCGCGCTCTACGGACTGGGCTCGTTCCTGGTCTCGCGCACGACCCGGGGCCGGGCCGTCTTGTTAACGCTCGGCGGTGCGGCAGCGATGCAGCTCGCCGCGCTGACGGCGCCGGCCCGGTACTCCGACGACCTGTACCGCTACGTCTGGGACGGCCGGGTGCAGGCGCACGGCATCGATCCCTATCGGTACGTCCCCGTCGCCTCACGCCTGGTCGAGCTGCGCACGCCGGACCTCTTCCCCGCCGGCCACGGGAACTGTGTGACCTCGGGCCCGGACATCACCGCGGGCTGCACCCTGCTCAACCGGCCGCTCGTGCACACGATCTACCCTCCGGTGGCGCAGGCCTACTTCTGGGCCGTGCACTGGTCGGGGACGCGCGGCATTCAGGTATCCGCCGCGATCGCGGCCGTGCTGGTCGCCGCCGTGCTCGTCCTGGGTCTGCCGCGCCTGGGCGCGGACCCGCGGCAGGCGGTGCTGTGGGCCTGGTGCCCGCTGGTCGCGATCGAAGCCGGTAACAACGGGCACGTGGACGTCGTCGCCATGGCCTTCACCGCCGCCGCGGTGGTGATCCTCGCGGCCCGCCGCCCTCTGAGCGCACGCCGGGCAACAGCCGGGGGTGCGGTGCTGGGGCTGGCGATCGCGACCAAGGTGACGCCGGCGCTTCTGCTGCCCTCTGTGGTCCGGCGGCGCCCCCTGCCGTTGCTCGCCTCGCTGTGCGGAGTCGTGGCAGCGGTCTACGTCCCCCACGTCGCGGCCGTCGGCGGCGGCGCCACCGGGTTCCTCAGCGGGTACCTGAACGAGGAGGGCTACGACAGCGGTCGGCGGTTCGCCGTCCTCGACCTGCTCCTGCCCGCGTCCTGGGCCACGCCCGCGGCGCTTGTCATCCTCGCCACCACGGCGGTGCTGGTGTGGTGGCACAGCGACCCCGCGCGGCCGTGGCACGGAGCGGCTGTCATGACCGGCGTCACCCTGGTGGTCGCCGCGCCGAGCTACGCCTGGTACGCGCAGCTGCTCGTGCTGATGGTCGCCTTCGGCGGCTGGTCCGCGACTCCCTGGCTCGCCGTGGCGCTCGCCGGATATGCCGGTCAGGTCAGGGGCCACCTCGGATGGAGCTACGGTGCGGCCGCGCTGTTCGTGGCCGGTGTATGGCTGGTGCAGCGACGCACGGCGGCACGAGCGAGAACTGTCCCGGACTCCGTCTCCACCGCCGCAGACGCCGGAGACGCCACAGATGCCGAAGACACCGCATCGGTGACCCCGACATCCGTCGACGTGATCCTCCCGTGTCTGGACGAGGCGGCTGCTCTGCCGTTCGTGCTGAGCCGGATGCCCGACCGATACCGGGCGATCGTCGTGGACAACGGTTCCAGTGACGGCTCGCCCGAGGTCGCGGCGCGGCTCGGCGCGCTCGTCGTCCACGAGCCGCGCCGCGGTTTCGGCGCGGCCTGCCACGCCGGACTGCTCGCCGCGACCGCCGACGTCGTCTGCTTCCTGGACTGCGACGGCTCCTTCGACCCGGCCGACCTGCCCAGGGTCGCCGAGCCGGTGCTCACCGGCCGCTGCGACCTGTATCTGGGACAGCGCCGGCCCACCAGCCGCGGCGCGTGGCCTCCGCACGCCCGGCTGGCCAACCGGCTGCTCACGCTTAGGATCCGCCGCGCAACCGGCGTGGCACTGCGCGATCTGGGACCGATGCGCGCCGCCCGGCGGGAAGCGCTGCTGAAGCTGGACGTCGCCGACCGGCGGTTCGGCTACCCGCTGGAGATGGTGCTCAAGGCGGCCGACGCGGGCTGGCGGATCGGCCAGACCGACGTGCCCTACGCACCGCGCACCGGCAAGTCCAAGGTCACCGGCACCGTCGGCGGCACGGTCAAGGCCGTCGGAGACATGCGCAAGGTCTGGAAGGCGGCCAACGGATGAGCACCCTGATCGTCATCGCCAAGACGCCGGTGCCCGGCCGGGTCAAGACCAGGCTGACACCGCCGTTCACCCCGGTGCAGGCGGCGGCGCTGGCCGAAGCCGCTCTGGAGGACACCCTGCAGGCCGTCCGCGAGTCCGGGGTTCAGCATCGGCTGCTCGTCCTGGACGGCCTCCCGCGCTCGTCGTGGCAGCGGGACTTCATGGTGGTGCCGCAGGTCGGCGGCAGCCTCGACCGGCGCCTGGCCGCCGCGTTCCAGAAAGCGGCGGAGTGCGACCCGGGGCCGGTGCTGCTCGTCGGGATGGACACGCCCCAGGTCGACGCCGGCCTGCTCCGGTCGTGCCTGCCCGCCGACCTCGACGACGCCACGCTCGGTCGCGCCGACGACGGAGGGTTCTGGTGCCTGGGCTTCCGGGAGCCGCGCCGCCTGGATCTCCAGGCGCTGATGGTCGGCGTCCCCATGTCCACCGACCATACGGGTTCTGATCAGCTTCACCGGCTCCGACAGGCCGGGCTGCGGGTACGGTTGACGCCCACGCTGCGCGACGTCGACACCGTCAAGGATGCCGACGACGTCGCCTCCCACATCCCGCGGTCTCGGTTCGGCACCCGACTCCAGGCTCTGCGACAGCAGTCCGACACCCGGATCGGCGCATGACCGCCGCGACGGCGAACCAGCCCGGCCAGCCCTGGATCGCGAGCACCGCGTACGCGAAAGCCCTCAGCACTCCGGCGCACTCGCTGGTGCTGCGGACCGCCACCGGCGAAAGGCTGCTGCTGGACTCCGCCCGTTTCACCGCGGCGCCGGACCCGGTCGACCACGCGGTGCTCGACCGCTGCCACGGCCCGACGCTCGACCTGGGCTGCGGACCCGGACGGCTGGTCGCCGAACTGGCCCGGCGCGGCATCCCGGCCCTGGGCGTCGACGTGGCCCCTGCCGCGGTCCTGCTGGGACGCGCCGCCGGGGCGACGGTGCTGCAGCGCAGCATCTTCGGCCGGCTCCCGGGCACCGGCCGGTGGCCGCACGCCCTGCTGATGGACGGCAACATCGGGATCGGCGGCGACCCGGCGGCCCTGCTGAGCCGTGTCCGGGACCTGATCCGGCCGGGCGACGGGGAGCTGGTGGTGGAGACCGAACCCGAAGACATCCACGAAACCCACCTCGTCACCTTCGAGACCGGAGGCGAGCCCTTCGGCTGGACGCGGATCGGGACCGAGGCGCTGGCCGCGGTGGCCGCGGGGCTCGGGCTGCGCAGCACCGAGCGCTGGTCGGTGGGCGAACGGCGCTTCGTGGCTCTGGCCTGCGGGTGACAGCGGATCGAACGGACACCGGGCGCGGGCCCGGCGAGGGAAGGAACACAGACCGATGAGAGTACTGATCACCGGCGCCGCCGGGTTCATCGGATCACACATCGTGACGGCGTTGCTCGATGCCGGACACGAGGTGACAGCCTTCGACACGCTGCTGCCCGCCGTCCACCCCGACCCGGCGGCCGCTCGCGAACGGCTGCCCGCCTCGGTCCCGCTGACCGAGGCCGACGTCCGGGACCCGGAGGCCGTCGCCGAGGCGCTCGCCGGCGTCGACGCCGTCTGCCACCAGGCGGCGATGGTCGGCTTGGGAGTGGATCTCGGCGACGCGCCGCTCTACGCCGGCTGCAACGACCTCGGCACCGCCGTGCTGCTGGCGGAGATGGCGAGAGCCGGTGTCCGCCACCTGGTCCTGGCCTCGTCGATGGTCGTGTACGGCGAGGGCCGGTACGACTGCTCCCGCCACGGGCCGGTGGCCGCCGCACCGCGGCAGGAGGCCGATCTGGCCGCGGGCCGGTTCGAGCCCCGCTGCCCGTACTGCGGCGACCGGCTGGTGCCCGGGCTGGTCGAGGAGACCGCGCCGATCGACCCGCGCAACATCTACGCCGCGACCAAGGCCGCGCAGGAGTTCCTGACCTCGGCCTGGGCCCGGGCCTGCGGCGGGACGGTCGCGGCGCTGCGGTACCACAACGTCTACGGGCCCCGGATGCCGCGCGACACGCCCTATGCCGGCGTCGCAGCGATCTTCCGCTCGGCGCTGGCGGCCGGCCGCGCCCCGCTCGTCTTCGAGGACGGCGGGCAGCGCCGCGACTTCGTGCACGTCCGGGACATCGCCGCCGCCAACGTCGCAGCCCTGGACTGGGCCACCACCGCCCCGGCCGGGACCTTCCGGGCCTTCAACGCCGCCAGCGGCACCCCGCGCACCGTCGGTGAACTGGCGGCGGGACTGGCCGCCGCCATGGGCGGGCCGGCGCCGCGGCTCACCGGCGATTACCGGCTCGGGGATGTACGGCACGTCACGGCGTCCAGCCGGCGCCTGCGCGACGAACTGGGGTGGGCGCCGGCCGTCGCGTTCTCCGACGGAGTTAAGGAGTTCGCCGCCGATAGCGGGCTGGAGGCGACCGCGCACCAGGCCGTGTCGGCCGCGGCTCACAACCGCCCTGTCCAAACCGCCTGAACAACACCCGCCGGGCCGGGCCGGCCCGGCACGGCGGCGGCCAGCGGTTACCTCAGCTCGGCGGTGCGGGGCGGACCAGGCGCGGGATGCTGAGGCGCAGCGTCGCGATCGCCGCCGCCGAAGTCATACGGCCGGCACGCACCTCCTCCCCGGCGGCATGCCCGAGGGCCAGCACCGCAGCCAGGATCCATCCGGTCCCCAGATCCGGGGCGATGTCGCCCTCACGCCGGCCCCGTTCGATCACCGCTTGCAGACGTTCCAGGATCGGGGCGTGCCGATCACGGTCCTGCTCGGCGCTCACCGGCGGTGTGGCCAAGTGCAGCAGGAAGGGGTCGGCGTCCATGCCGGCCCAGCCGGCCTCCATCAGCCGCACCAACGCCGCGTCCGCCGGCCCGCTGTCCAGATCAGTGCTGCTCACCACCCTGACGACGACAGCAGTGTTCGCGCCACTGACCATGCGCGCCTACCGTCGCAAGGGCTAGGAGTCCTGATTCACGCCTCGCTCGCTGCACCTCACAAACGCTTTCGCAGCCGGTCGATCAGGAGGCTACGACGCCCTCACCGCCGACGGCGTTCGGCACGAGTTCGGAGCCGATCGGTGCGAGCGTGCCATCGGGGTTGATCGCGAACTCGTCGAGGGTTCCCGTGGCTCCGGTTTGGACGTAGAGGAACCGGCCGTCGCGGGACGCGGCCGAGTCCACGGTGCCCGGGTCGGTGGAGGTGGTGCCGACCAACTGCAACGAGCCGTCCGGTCCCACACGGAACACGCTGACAGTGGCACTGCCGGCGTTGGACACGTACACCATGTCGCCGACTTCGGTGATCCAGCACGTCGCCACACCGCCGGTCGCCGCGGTGTGCAACGGAGTGAGCGTTCCGTCTTCATTGACGGTGAACGACGCCACGGCGTTCGGCCCGGCCTCGGTCAGGACCAGACGTCCGGTCCTGTCGTCGGCGACGAACGCGAACGGCACCGCGCCCGGCAGGTTCGTCACCACCGGTGCCGCCGCGGGGGCCCCGTGCTCGTCCAGGGAGAAGACGTCCACGTTGTCCCCGTTGGCCTTGGTCGTCACGACCAGCTTGCGGCCCCGGTTCGCGAAGCCGACCTGCCCGGGGGTGTTCGTGAACTGCGGGGTGGCGTTCGGGTCGAGCCCGAGGGGCCGGTTCCACGCCGGGTGCGGGTCCAGGTGCCCTTCCCGCACGGTGAAGCCCTGGATGGAACCGCCGCCGGTGGCGTTGAGGACGTAGACCACGTTGCCGTGGACGGCGACGCTGACCGGGAACGTCCCGCCGGAGGCGACGATCTGCCGCAGCTGGAGCAGGTCACCGTAGACGGCGAAGACCGAGACCGTGTTGCTTCCCGCGTTGACGGCGTAGAGCAGCTTGTTGCGGGAGTCGTAGACGAGCGAGCCCTGCGAGGCGAGATGATCCACCACCGAACCGCCAAGAACTCCACCGAGTCCCCCGGTGTCGTAGGCCGCGACCCGGGTCAGCTGTCCGTCGTCACCGCGACGGTAGACAACGACCTGGTTCCCGGTGGTGGCGTCCGTCTGGGTGAAGACGACTTGGCCGATCCCCGGGTCAAGACAGCAGCTGCGATGCTGGGCGGCCGAGGCGGGCCCGGCCCACATGCTCGTAGCCGTCAGAGCCATCGCAGCGACGGCTCCGATACGCGTGGTTGCGTGCACGGCAATCCCTTCAGGAAGTCGAGTCAGCCCTCGACCTTCGACACAGGCTTCCTGCGTATCGGGAACGCATATACCGAAGGCCCACGTCAGGCTGTTGCGCAGCGACAATGGCGCGCCTCAAATGCTAAGAACCGGCGCGGTGTAATGGACGTAGGCGCTCCATATCCCCGTTTATTCACCCGCGTGGGTTAATGGCCGCCTGACCCACTGTGATGCAGGTCACACGATGTTCCTGTCAGTAATCCGGACGCTGTCCCGGTCAACTCACCGAGAGCTAGCGAGTTGAAGGAAAGCGATAAATGAACCACCGCATAGTCGTCCTCGGAGCCGGCTATGCCGGGGCCTTCGTGGCCGGGAACCTCGCCCGACGGCTGTCCCCAGCGGACACCGAGATCATTACTGTCAATGCCCTGCCAGAATTCCATCAGCGGCTGCGAGGGCACCAGCTCGCGGCTGGTCGCGCTGCTCACCGACGACGCGATCGCGATCTCCGACGGCGCCGGCCTGACCGAGACGCTGCTGCGGTTCGACACCGCGAGCCAGATCGCCGCGGTCGCCCGGGCCGGGTTCAAGCCCACGCCGGCGAAGCGGCGACTCGCCGGCGGCACGCCCGCCGTCCACTACGCCCTGGTCAACGGCGCCCCTGCCATCCTGTTCGTGGTCGGCGACCAGGTTGTCGGCGCCGTGACCTTCGACGTCGCCGACGGCCGGATCGCCACCGTGCGCGGCATCGCCGCCCCGGCGCGCCTCGCCCGCCTCGTCGAGGCCTGGCGGCGGCACACCCCGGACGCGCCGCTCATCACCGAATGGTGACCGAAGTGTCGGCGCTACGCCGTCCGGACGCGTGATTCGACGTGATCGATGATCGCGTCGAGGGCCACTTCGAGCGGTCTGACCCGGCGTTGGATCTGGGTGAGGAGCAGGCCTCCCTGGAGAGCGGTGAGGATCGCTAGGGCGAGATCGTGCGGGTCGCCGTCGAGTTCTCCGCGGGCGTGCATCGCCTCCAAGCCGGCCCGGATGGCCGACTCCCAGCGCACGAAGCCCGAGGCCACGGCGAGGCGCGCTTCCGGATTGTTCTCCGCCACCTCCGTCCCGATCGAGCCGATCGGGCAACCGCCCCGGCACTGCAGGCGGCGCTGGTATTCCACGAGCATGTCGCGCCACCGCCGCAGACCCTCGATGGAATCGAGATTCAGCAGCGGCGCCTGTAGTCCGAGCACCGCATCGGTCTGATACTCGATCACGGCCAGCAGCAGGGCCTGCTTGTCTGAGAAGTAGTGGTAGATCTGCGAACCGCTCACCCTTGCGGCCGCGCGGACCTCCTCGAGCGTGGCCGCGCCGACGCCCTGCTCGTAGATCAACTGCGCGGCCGCAGCCACGATTCGTGCCCGCGTCGCCTCCCCCTTGCGAGTCAGCCGTGGACCCGCCTGCCGCGTCTCGCTGCTCATGATCTCCGGTCCCGTGGTTTCTGGATTAGACAACCCATTTTTGCCTGAGCACTCTGGATCGTGCAACCCAATCCGTGGGCCGCACGCCACGGCCCGCACCGTCACGGAAGGCATGACAGATGGAACTCAGCGGCAAGAAGGCCCTGGTCACCGGCGCGACGGGGGGCATCGGCGGCGAAAGCGCCAAGCTGCTGGCCGCGGCCGGCGCCGAGGTCGTCGTCACCGGTCGCGACCCCGAGCGCGGCGCCGCGCTCGTCGAAGCGATCACCGACAACGGCGGTACCGCCCGTTTCGTGCGCGCCGACCTGACCGACCCCGCGTCCCTCAACGCGCTGGTCAAAGCGGCCGGCGCGATCGACATCCTGATCAACAACGCAGGGCTGTTCCCCTTCGGCCCAACCATCTCTCCCGACGCCCCCACTCAGGCGGAGGTGGCCGACACCACCTCGTTCGACACGGTGTTTGCCGTGAACGTGCGCGCCCCGTACCTGCTGACCGCCGCTTTTGCGCCGGGCATGGTCGCCCAGGGCTCCGGCGCGATCGTGAACGTGAGCACCATGGCCGCCCGCATCGGCATGCCGGGCCTGCCGGTTTACAGCGCGAGCAAGGCCGCGCTCGAATCGTTCACCCGCACCTGGGCCGCCGAACTGAGCCCGCACGGCGTCCGCGTCAACACCGTCGCCCCGGGGCCGACGCTCACCGACATGGTGCTCACCACCATGGGCAGGGAAGGCGCCGAACAAGTCGGCGCCACCACGCTGCTCGGCCGCGTCGCGACCCCCAGAGAGATCGCCGAGGTGATCTACTTCCTCGCCACCGACCGCGCCGCCTACCTCACCGGCGCGACGGTCGCGGCCGACGGCGGACGCACCGCCGCCTGACCGCTGGCGTGCGAGTGCTTACCGAGTGGTGAAAAAGCCGCGCCTATACCCGGCCACGGCAGGTCTGCGTGTTTGGCTATGGGCCATGACGAACACGGACGGCTACCGCTTCGACGGGCTACGAGCACTGTTCATCAACTGCACCCTCAAGCGGTCGCCGGAGGTCAGCAACACCCAGGGACTGGTCGACGCCAGCCGGGCGATCATGGATCGGCACGGCGTGCAGACCTCGGTACTGCGCGCCGTCGACCACGACATCGCCACCGGCGTCTGGCCCGACATGACCGAGCACGGCTGGGCTTCGGACGCCTGGCCGGGCATCCACGAGCAGGTCATGGCCGCCGACATCCTGGTGCTGGCCGGGCCGATCTGGCTGGGCGACAACGGCTCGGTGACGAAGCGGGTCATCGAACGGCTGTACGCGAACTCCAGCGTTCTGAACGCCGCGGGCCAGTACGCGTACTACGGCCGGGTCGGCGGCTGCCTGATCACCGGCAACGAGGACGGCGTCAAGCACTGCGCCATGAACATCCTCTACAGTCTCCAGCACCTCGGCTACACCATCCCGCCGCAGGCCGACGCCGGTTGGATCGGCGAGGCCGGCCCGGGCCCCTCCTACCTGGACGAGGGCTCCGGCGGCCCGGAGAACGACTTCACGAACCGCAACACGACGTTCATGACCTGGAACCTGATGCACACGGCGAAGATGCTGAAGTCGGCCGGGGGGATCCCGGCGCACGGGAACCAGCGTTCCGAGTGGGACGCCGGATGCCGCTTCGACTACGAGAATCCCGACTACCGCTGAGTCCTGACATACTGAATTCGACTAAGCGGAAGTTATGATTTAGTTGAGCAAACTGGAATCCCTCAAGAGAATGCGGCGGAAATAGGCGCGCAATAGGGTACGAGGAGGCGGGGTTTTCGGCATATCGGTGGGGCGGAGGAGCAGCGATGACTGTCACAGGGGAACTGGACACCGCGAAACAGGAAGCGTTCGCCGGCCGCATGGTGCAGATAGTGAACGACGCCTGCCTGGGCCTCATGACGGGCCTGGGCCACGACACCCACCTGTTCGACACCATGGCCGGCATGCCGCCGGCCACCAGCGAGGAGATCGCTCGGGCCGCCGGTCTGAAGGAGCGCTACGTCCGGGAGTGGCTGGGCGCGATGGTCACCGGCGGCATCGTCGACTACGACGCCGACAAGGCCACCTACGTGCTGCCGCCGGAGCACGCCGCCTCACTCACTCGCGCCGCCGGGCCCGGCAACCTGGCCCGCATCGCGCAGGACCTGTCCATCATGGGCGAGGTCGAGCAGAGGGTGGCCGAGGCGTTCCAGACCGGTGCCGGAGTGCCGTATGACGCATATCCGCGCTTCCAGGCCATCCAGGCAGAAGAGTCCGGCGAGGTCTTCGACCTGGCGCTGGTCGACGCGATCATCCCGCTGGCCCCCGGCCTGGCCGACCGGCTGCGCGCCGGCATCGACGTCCTGGACATCGGCTGTGGACAGGGCCACGCGATCAACGTCCTGGCCAAGGCCTTCCCCGCCAGCCGCCTCCACGGCATGGACCGGTCCGAGGAAGGCATCGCCGCGGCCCGAGCCGAGGCCGCTGAATGGGGCCTGACGAACGCCGACTTCCAAGTCGGCGACTGCGCCGAACTGCCCGCCGACTCCTACGACCTCATCACGGCGTTCGACGTCATCCACGACCTGGCCCGCCCGACCCGCACACTGTCCGCCATCGCCGGAGCCCTCCGCGAGGACGGGGTGTTCCTGATGGGGGACATCTCCGCCTCCAGCCACGTGGAAGAGAACATCGAGCACCCATTGGGGCCGGGGCTCTACACCTTCTCAGTGTTCTACTGCATGAGCGTGTCGCTCAGCGAAGGCGGGGAGGGACTGGGGACTGTGTGGGGCCAGCAAAAGGCGATGAAGATGCTCGCCGACGCCGGCTTCACCCAGGTCGACACTCAGCAGGTCGAAGGCGACATCTTGAACGTTTACTACGTGGCGCGGCGCTGAGGATCGCCTCCGCACCGCGCCCGACCGACACGGAAAGGTGGGCGGCGTCCTGTACGTGAACGTTTCCGGACGCTCCACCGCCGATTCGTCGCTCCGGGCGTGACCGGCGCGGCTGGTTGAAGGCGGAGTGGCGCCGCAGATGGCGCCTCCGACCAAGGCTGAGCACGGTTCATTCGAACGGCGTGTCAACACGCTGCATACGCGGCAACTCGGCCGGCAACTCCATCGCGGCGGAGGCGTCGCCGGCGGCCTGCTGCCTGGCGATGACGACCCAGTCGAACGAGGCGTCACTGTGTCCTTGTGCTGCCTCCTCTACTAGGAAGTACTCCGGGGCCTTCTCCACGACGACCAGGCCCGCGCACTGCGCGGTCGGCGTCGCCAATACCCGGTAGGGCGCATCGCTGGAGTGGAACAGCAAGTCGGCGAGATCGTCGCGGAACTGCACGCGGGCTCGTCCGCCGATCAGGTTCGCGGATCCGCTGAGGTGCACCTGCGCCTCGGGGACCAGGGGGGAGGTCACTACGCGGTGGCCGGCGCGGGTCGGGAGGTGGGTCAGCACGGCCTGACCGATATCGGTCGTGATCCGGCCGTTGGTGCCCACCCCGTAGTCGCCCCCCTCGGCCACCTTCACCACGAGGCCGGAGATGTAGTTCCCGGTGCGGCGTGCCCGGTTCTGGAACCAGACTGTGCAGTACTTCGGCGAGTTGTTGAACGCCACCGCCGCGTTGCGCTCACCGGTGGCTTCGATGGTCAGGGTGCCGTTCCTCACCTCACCGCCGTGGTTGATGGTGAGTTGGTTGACGGTGAGGTGGTTGACGTTCGCCTGGTTGGCGTTGGCCGTCCCCACGTCGACGACCACCGCCGCGGCGTCGGCCAGCGTCGTCTTGCCGCTGACGACCAGGGTCGTTCCCACCCTCGCCGGGCCGGTGAGGACCAGGTCGCCCGCCGACACCGCCCCGGTGACCGCGAGCCGGCCGTGGACGTTCGCCTCCGAGGTCGCCGAGGCGGTACCGACCTCCAGGCCGCCTGCCGCGGCGGTGTGGCCGGTGACCACGGCGGAGGCGGCGGTCACCGGCCCCATGGCACTGTGCCCGGTGACCGTGAGGGATCCCCCGGCCAGCGCCCCGCCCGCGGAGATCCCGTTCTGCGCGACGACCGACTTCGGTGTCAGGTCCGGATCGGTGACGACCAGGGTGAGCGCGTCATACAGGTAGATGGGCTGATATCCGGGCGAAGGCGAGTCGCCTGCGGGGTCGCCGGTCACCGAGGCGACGAGCACGAACTGGGTGTCGGCGGTCAACCCGGGAGGTGCCGGGATGCTGAAGGAGGTCTCGCGACCGGTGTACAACGGTGCGGGGTTGCCCTTGGCATACAGCTCGAACCAGGTGCCGGTGCTCTCCCAGGACAGGCGAAGCGCCTGGCCGTTCGCGAAGGCGGTCTGCGGGACGGTCGGGTTGTCGGCCGTGGTCGCCACAAAGTTCGACAGTGTGAAGATCGCGTCCTGCTTGCTGATCGTGTGGGAGCCGTCCTTCTGGGTCAGGTCGTCCGACGTGGTACCGGACGTCTCCCGGATGATGTATTCGAACTCTCCCACCGCGGAGTTGACGACGCCGACCAGGCTGAGTACCAGGGAATAGTCGATCAGGTAGTCGGCGGAGTCCCGGCACTGGAAGACGATCGCCGCATAGAATCCGGGCGGCAGGCCGATCTCCAGTCCCTCAACCACCGTCCGGCTGGAAACGGTCCACTTCCCGGTGTTCACCGAAGCCGTCGGCGCCTCCAGACAGAAGTCGTCGGCGGCGGTGCCGGTCCGGACCGCCACCATGATCTCCGAGCAGTACACAGCCGATCCCGGGTTGGCGGCATAGACGTTGATGCGGGAGGTCGCCTGGCCATCGGGACGGTTCACCTGCAAAGGGACCGGTGCGGTCGAGAACGCGTAGTTCAGCAGGCACGGCGTCGTCATCGAAGTGGTCTCCTCTGTCATCGCTTCGCGGCATCGGATGATGCGTCGCCCGACTCCGCGGTGGTCGTCCGTAAACCGCGTCCGGCGGCGTCGACCATCAGTTGCAGTACCCCGTCGAGCAGCAGGTTGGGGGTCGGGCGCAGCGCGGCGCCGGTGCGCGCGGGGGCGATGCCGTATCCGGTCCACCCACCGGGCCCACCCTCCGGCTGCCACCACGACCACGTGCCGCGATCCTCCGCGGGCCGCGGCACGACGACCGATTCGGCGTATGCGGGGCTCTGACCCGCCGGGCACTCCGTCGCCCGGATCGCCGTGAGCGCCGCCCCCACCCGGAACGACACCTCCAGCCGGGCCAAGGCCGCGCTCACCGCCTCCGGCCGCAGTGCGAGGGTGCGGGTGGGCAAAATGCCCGTGGTCGCGTGCACACCGGCGCGCGGGTCGAGCAGCATCACCACCTCGTCGGCCGGATCAGGGCGGTCGACGGTCGCGTCGGTGACGTGCACGCACCGGCGCCACAGGTAGTTGGGAGTGCCGTCGGGCAGTTTGCCGCCGATCGGTCTGAGGCCCGCCGCCGCGGCACCGTCCGGGTCGGTCACAGGGGCGGCGACGGTATTGAACACGGACAGGTCGTCCGCGGCGAAGTAGCCGATCAGGCCGTCGTCGCGGGTGGGCAGGTCGCCGAGGCGTACGGCGAACCGCTGCTGGAGGAAGGCAGGGGGCGGAGGATTCAGCGTCGCGGCCCAGCCGCAGTCGGTGATCGGCGCGCCGTCCAGTTCCAGCCGCACCCGCGCCCGGACCAGCGCCAGAGGCCGGCCGATGAGGACCGAGAGGTTCTGATCGGCGCGGGCGCCCAGCGGATCGGTGGTCCACAGGGTGCTGTCGATCGATTCCAGGAACGCCTCGAAGCCGGTGCCGGAGGCCAGGATGGGCGAGCCGATGAGGGCGCCGACCATCGGGGCCAGCCGGGCCACGTCGGCGACCGAGGTGACCGTGCTGTGCGCGGGCGCGGACCAGCGGCCGGACCGGGTCCCGGCGGAGCCGGTCACAAGCCGCATCTCGCCGAGGGCGGTCCCGTCGGCGGCGTAGAGCAGAAGCGCGCGGTCGAGGTGATCGGGCAGGACCCAGCCGCCGATCGGGTTCGCCGCCGCCATCAGGGTGCTGTCGGTCCCGGTGGCGGCGTCCAGCGGGGTGAAGTCCAGCCGGGCCGGCTGGGACAGCCGCGGCGGCAACTGGGCCGGCGCCGCGACCCGGGGGTCGAGGGTTGCGGTCGGCGCCAGCGCCGGGTCGACGATCAACGGGAAGTTGTCCGCGTTGTAGAGCCCGCTGTCCGAGCCCGGCAGGATGACCGGCAGCACCCGGCCGAACCGGTCGTACAGGACCAGTTCCTCGAAGAGGATCTGCCCTTGGCGCACGCCGAAGAACGGCACGTCGGTACCGGCCGGGATGAAGGGCACGCTGGTGACGGCGCCGCGATAGCGGTCGGCCAGGGAACCCGGCGCCGTCGCGGCGCCGGGGTAGCCGAGGATGTCGGCGAGCGGATACCGATGGGCGGTGCCGATGTGATCATCCGGGCGGGGCCTGCGGAACCCGCTCTGATCACGTTGTGCCAGCAGCTGTCCGAAGCCCGTCAACGTCTGACTGAGGTACCGCCACCCGTCGAGCTGTTCGACCCAGGCGTCGAGCTGGGCGAACTCGTCGTCGGGCCCGTACTGCCGCGCGAACTCGGCAAGCCGGTCCCTGAAGACCTGCGGTGCGTGCGGGCCGAGCAGGCAGATCCCGCCGATCGTCTGAGACGGTCCCGGAACCGCGCCCGGTGCGCAGGAGTAGTCAGTGCCGTCGAACCGCCATGGCGGCGTGTCAGGAGTCTGCGGGACATCGATGTAACGCACCTGCCACTCGGCGAACAGCGGACGCCACGGCTGCGACCACGGCCGCAGACCGACCGGCGGCAGCACACCGGTGTAGTCCGCGGGGCTGTGCGCGGTGAGCGCGGCGGTGAGGGCCTGGACGGACACACCTGTGGCGGCGGCGAGCGCGGCGGCGCAGCCGGGATCGGTCAGGACGAACTCGGTCAGGAGCGGCCCGGCGATCTCCGCGGGTCCGGAGAAGCCGGCCAGCCCGGGCACGGCCGAGTGCGCCGCGGCAGCACCCACGGACCGGCCGCCGACGGACAACGCGGTCACCAGTACCGACAGCGGACGCACCGCCACGGTCCGATCGGCGGCCGCCTCGCTCGCCGCCTCGACCCCGGAAACCATCACGACCGGATCGCAGGCCTGCCAGTAAGGCTCCGCGGGCAAGGCCTTCAGCACCTGGCCCGAGGGCAGGCCGTGCCGTGCCGCGTAGTCGCTGACGCCGTTCTGGAACGCCTGCTGCGGGCTCTGGGCTCCGGCGTCGCTCGGTTGGGGGACGGTCGGCGTCGCGGCGAGGACCGTCCCCAGCTGGGCGAGCACCCTCGCGGCCAGGCTGTCGGCCCTGTCCGGGTCCAGCTGGGCCTCAAGCAGGTCCTTCGTCTTCACGCCGGGCGGCGGATCGGGAAAGGAGTCGGTGGGATAGCGGCCGAGCTTCCACCACATGGCGTTCAGATTCCACTGCCCGCCCCGCAGGGCCGCCACCGCGAGGTCGAGCAGTTGCTGGTCGCTGTTGAGCCGGTCCAGCCAGGCCGGAGGTTCGACGGCGGGACCGGAGGCCCGGTCCGGGTTGTCGCCGTCATCGGCCGCCGCGACCGTCCACCGCTGTCCACCGGCGTGAGCACCGAACCACTGCGACGCGATCGCGCGCCGCACCAACGCGTCGCCATTGGGCTCGTTCGCCAACGGCAGGAGGCCGTGAAGGAAGGCACGCAGCTGCTGGATGGTGCGGGCCGGGTGGCCGGCGGCGACAAGGCGCTGGGACACCATCGCCAGGAACGCGTCCTCGGCGGTGTTGCCGATCGAGACCTGCAATCGGCCGCTGGAGTGGATCTGGTGCAACGGGTCCGCGGCGGGGGCCTGGACCGGGTCCCATTCGACGGTGAGCACGCTGCCCCGATACAGGCTGCGTGTCGCGCGCGTACCGTCCTGGGGTCCCTCGACGGTCCATCCGAGTTCCGCCAGGAGCGCCTGGTAGGGATCGGGGTCGGCGGCCGTCGGATGCCGGTTCGGCCACGAGGCCAGGATGTCGCCGGCCGGGTCGGAGTACCAGCCGGTCACCAGGTAGCTGAGCGGTTGCGGATCGGGCAGATCCACGAGGTCGTCGATGAACGAGAAGACACCGACGTTGTGCGGCAGGTAGGCCCCGAACGCCGGATTCCCCGGCGCCACGGCGGTCAGGAACATAGGCGTCGCGGCACGCTCGGTCCAGCCCTGCGCCAGCGGGAACGGAACGCCGAGATCGGCGACCAGGGGATCGGCTGAGTGCGGATCCAGGGTGATGCCGCTGCGGTAGGGGTCGGAGCTGCGCTTCCAGGCCTGGACCGTGTCCGGGTCGGTCAGGTGCATACTGGTCCGCTCCACCCCGGTCAGCGGTTCGGCATGCTCCGTGTAGGGACAATCGCTTTCGAGCACCCATCCTGTGCTGTGCCGAGGCTGTCCGCCGGACAGCCGCAGGATCAGCCACCGGTTGGGTACCAGGGGGTATGAGATCTCTTGGGTCTTCGGGTCCTGGACACCGTGGCGCAGCGCCTGGGGCAGGGTCCAGCTGAGGCAGACCCCCCTGGTCGGTCCGCCGGCGTCCCGGTCACCGGCGCGAGGCTGGGGACTGCGATAGGTCCGCAGCGCGTCGTAGTTGTACTGCCACCAGCGGAAGGAGTCACGCCGCAGAATCGCGTCGCTCACCACCAGCGCCTCGACGTCCATGGGAACGACCAGCACGGGCTCAGACATCCAGGCCCCTCCTCATCCGGCGGTGGGCGCGCCGACTACCAGCGCCTCGGGCGACTTGATCATCTGCAGGGCCACGTCGGCGGGCCCGAGTACCCGGGACGGGTCCGGGAGGGCGGCCTCCAGCGCCGCGGTGAGCCGGCCGACGAGGCTCTCCGGGCTGTGCGGATCCAGATTCAGGACCCTGGTCCGCACGTCGCGCAGGGCCAGCGGCCGCAGCCCGGCCGGGTCCAGCACCGGCATCGCGGCGATGCCGGTCAGGATCGTGCCGAGCGGGGGCTTGCCGCCGCCGCCGGCGCTCGGGCTTCGCAGCGGGACCCGGCCGTCGTCGTCGACGCCGAACCGCAGTCCCTGTGGCGGCTCGCTGATCGTCACGGTCGCCGGGATGTCGCAGAACAAGCACAGCAGGACGCTGGGCGACAGCCGGTCCATCCGCAGGGCCGGAACCGGGGTGCCGTCGGCGGCGAACGCCCGGACGGCGAGGTCCGGCCATCCGGTGACCAACGCGGAGCGCAGCAGAAGGGCAGTGGACACGGCGGTTTCGGCCGGCACCGGGAACACCGGTCGCGAAGGCGGATGCCCCAGCAGCCCCGAACGGCGGACCAGCGCCGCCTCGCGGGCCGCGCTGCGGATCAGCTCGCCGGTCAGTGAGGCGTACAGGGCGCTTAGACTCGATTGGATCCCCAACGACAGCGCGCCGTCGAGCAACGCGTCCAGCCACGCCGGATCGAGGTAGCCGAAGCGGACCGACTCCACGGGCAGCAGACCGTCGTCCGGGACGAGGTGGGCGAACGGCACGTGTTCCAGCAGCAGCAGCCGGGCCAGCCAGCTCGCGATCGGGTCGAGGTCCGCGCGGACCCCGGCCAGGATCAGACCTTGGACTTCGGCGTCCGCCAGAAACGCCCGGAGCGCGCTCTGCGGGTCGGGATCCGGTGGCGGCGGCGCGGTGCCCGGTCGCGGCGGGGACGGCGCCGTGGGCTGCGGCCCTCGGCCGGCGTCGGCCAGGAGTTGGGCGGTGAGCACGGTCAGGAATTCGCTCTGGGCGGTCGTGGTGGCATCGATCTCAGCAATCTGCTTCGCGCTGAAGTGATCGCTGACCAGCCGTTGGTGCAGGCCGTCGACGAGCGCATGGGTCCGGCGCCGGAAATCCAGCAGCAGCCGGCCGAAATCCGGATCGGCCAGCGCCGCGGCGCGGCCGGCCTGCCAGGCCGCGGCCAGCGTGAGATCGAAGACGCCGAAGGCGGGATCGTAGGCGCGCGCCGCATCGGCGCTGGGAAAGGTCCTGGGCGCGGGGACGCCGGGCACCGGGCTGATCGGACCCCGGTACCAGGCGAAGGTGGTCTCGCCGGTCGCGGTGCGGTATTCGATGGGCGCATACCCGTCCGTCAGCCGGTGCACGACTTCCTGGTGCACGGCTTCCTGGTGTGGGGCGCCGCCGTCTGACTGGGGCACCGGTAACCGGAGCAGGAGGTCCGCGGGTTCGGATCGCCGGGGCTTGATGACGCCCCGTGCCAGGGACTCGAAGCTTCCCTGGCCGCTGTCGAACGACCAGAAGCTCCACGAGTACAGCGAGATCAGCTCGACGGTGTCGGTGTCGGCCAGCGCGGTTCCGCCGTCCAGCAGCGGACCGAGCCCTTCCAGCGAGACCAGGTGCGCGATGCTGCGGCTCGCGGGGCCTGCCGGCGTGGGCAGGGCGGGGAACCGGTTGGCCACGACGACGCCGGTCAGCCTCTCCCCCGCCGGCGCGCCGCCGGATCCGGTCTGGTCGCCGGCCGCCGCGCTCTGGTCGTCGGCGGCGGCGTGCCGGCAGTGCGCGAGATATCTCAGCTCATTGAGGTACGGTGTCACGGTCCGGAAGACGGGTGCGGGTACCGAGATGTACGTGCACGGATCGGTGAGTGCGACGTCGGGCTCCGGCGTCAGCGCGGGGATCCGGCGGCCGGGGGCCGGAGTCAGGAACGCCCCGACGGTCGTCGAGGCCGTGGCCGTCGGCGAGGCCGCGCCGCCGGCCAGTTCGCCGGGTTGGAACACGAGCACGGCCAGCCACGGCTGGCGCCCGGGCGAGCCCGGAGCCTCCGGCATGGCCCGTTCGAAGGGCAGCATCGGATCGTCCAGCACCACGTACGGCAGGACCGTGGCGAAGCGCCCCGAGCTCTCCGCCGGCGGGTAGACCGAGCGCACCATGGCCGGATCGATCCGGAACTGGGGCGCGCTCACCACGAACGACTGGCGCGCGGTCAGGGCTTCGGGGGCGACCGGCGTGCCGCCGCGGGCCAGGGTGTGGTCGACCTCGATGTAGTACGCGCCCGCGGTGAGCGAGGGGAGGTCGTTGTCGTACAGGCGCAGGTCGCCGGGCGTGAGTTTCGTCGCCGTGGGCTGTGCCGTAGTGGGTTGTGCCGTGGTGGGCTGCGTCGTGCTGGTCACCGTTCCCGTTCACCCTTCCCGCATCGGCGAGTCGTTGTAGAGCTCCGCGGCCTGCGCGGCCAGCCGGTCCAGGGTTCCGTTCGGCCCGGCGAACCCGGTGGCGGCCGCGACTTGTGCGTACAGCAGGCCGCGGGGTCCGGCGGCGGCGCCGGCGATCCCGGCGATCTCAGCGATCGAATCGGGGTCCGCCACGGGGTGGTAGCGGCCGGTCTGGGCTCCCGAACGAAGCGGCAGCGCGGCCTGCGCGATGACATCCTCGACGAGGACCGTGCCCGATACGGTGCCCCGGGTGGCGCCCAGTACCGGTGCCGGAGTCTTCACGTCGTAGCCGACATGGCGGCCGGGCAGGACCTCGGCGCTGGGATGTGCGGGGATCTGGGTGAACTTCTCCGGCGGTTTGCCCCACAACGAATCCGGCACCGTCGCGGATCTGGGGGTCAGGGTCCAGCCGGCGAGGTCGCAGGGCTCCGCGGTCGCGCTGCCATGGCGGACGGTCAGCCGGTGGACGGAGGTGACGCCGGTGAGGTTCATCGGCTTGATGTCGATCGGGTCCGTGCTGTGGTCGTGCACCGACGGCGTCCGGGCGGCGGCCGGCGATGTGTCCCGGTCCGCGGGCGGCGGTCCGTAACGCAGATCGCTGACCGGCAGAGCCGATTGGGTACGGAAGGCGAATCCGGTCGCCCGCACGACCCAGGTCTCGGCGTCCGCGCCGGCCGGCAGCGTGCTCTGGAGCCGCCCGGACGGCTGGATGACGACCGCGCCCTTCGCGGCCGGAAGCAGTTCGCGGAATTGCGGCCAGGTCAGCGGTGCGTCGGCCCTGGCGCGTCGCCGGTCCCCGAACGCGACGGTGAAGGACACCACCCACAGCGACACATGGACGGTGCCCCCGGTCGGCGGGCCCCACATGGCCAACTTCGCGCCCACGCTGACCGAGATCGTCGTATGGATCCACAGGACGCTGAAGGAGTAGCTGACGCCGATCGACAGCGCGAAGTGCCCGGTGAAGAAGAAAGGCCGCCAGGAGACCAGCAAGTCGGCCTCGACGGTGAACCAGGCACGGAGCGAGCCGTGGTGGAAGACCGCCGCGAGCCGGCCGCCGGCCATGAAGCAGGACGTCGTCAGTGCGGCGTAGGCCGATCCGGAGATGGCGACGCTGTGGCTGACCGCCCAGGAGAAGCCCAGCCGGGGAACCCGAGGAAAGTATCCGGGCACGGCGAAGGCCGGGTGGTAACCGCCGAGGGTCAGCACGAACTCGCCGGCGTGCGGGTTGGCGCCGAACCACACCGCCAGGGCGAACCCCCCGGTGAGATGGCACTCCGGGGAGATCACGTAGGAGTCTCGGCTGAGGATCGCGGTCAGGCCGAAGTAGCCCTCCACCGGTTCCAGCACCGCCTCCAGGCCGAGTTCGACGTAGGCATAGGTCATGGGCGAATCGCCGGCCTGCGGCATCCTCAAGGTCGAGGTGCCCAGGACGGCGAGCTTGAAGTCCTTGGAGATGTCCGCGACCAGCAACGCTTTGGTGTGCAGGAGCTCGTAGGAGGTGAAGGCGACGCCGAGAGCCAGCCACAGCGCGCCGGGTTGCGGGGCGATCCACCGACGCGCCCGCCCGCCGGGGGTGATCGGCACCCGCCCCTCCAGCACATCCAGCACGTGGCCGGGATCCTGGGCCGCGGGCGGCTTTCCGGGAACGCTCGGCGTGCCGAGGGCCACCAGCGGGAAGTCGGTGACCTCGTCGGGGCCGGGCAGGGCGACCGTGCGGTTGAAGCCGAAGCCGCCCATGAGCCCGTCCACGAAGAAGGCGGGGGGTCCGCCGAGCGGTGCTTCGAGCTGGGCGAAGACGAACAGGGAAGGCCGGCCGTCCTGGAACTCGGCGTACGAGCCGATGCCCACGATCTCCAGCGTCTGGGCGCTGATCCGCAGCATCCCGTCGAACTGGAACGCGACACCGGGGGCCAGCCGCGCCTTCGGGACCCGCAGCATGGCCCCGGAGATGGTGAGCGGACCGCTGGCGTACGCGAGGCCGAGGCCGTCGAGACGGAACTCCGGAACGAACTTCGCCAAGGGCGAGCCGAAGCAGAGCCCGTCGAGCGAGAGCGACAGCGGGCCCAGGGCGATCGCCGCGTCGAGGGCGACGAACAGCGCGCCGGACTGGTAGAGCAGGCCGATGCGGTTGATGTGGACCACCCCGAGCTGGCGCTGCACGTCAAGCCAGTGACCGGCGGGCACGGCCGGCGCCGGCGGCATGCCGGTCTGGGTCTGGGTCGCCGGCGGAACTCTCAGCGCCGCGTTCTGCCGGGTCGGCCCGGCTTGCAGCAGCGCGGTGATGCCGACACCGGCTTCGAGCGGGCCGGCCGGCAGCCGCGTCGCGGTGCTCGGCAGCAGACCGTCCAGCCGCTTCAGCTCCGCCTCGGTGAGGGGCGCGGAGCTGTAGAGGACCTGCAGGCCGTCGACTGCCAGCTTCTCATCGGCGGGCAGGCGGTCGCCGACCAGGGGCAGCCGCGAGAGGTCCACCACGTCGGACAAGACGAGCCCGAGTGCGAACACCGCCGGTGCGGCCTGCGGCTTGAGGTACAGCAGCCGGGCCTCGCGCAGGCCGATGTCCAGCCCGGAGGGCACCGCTCGCGCTGCTTCGGAGGAGATCTCCGCGACCAGGTCGTGCAGGGCGAGGGCGTTGTCAGCCCCGGTGTGGGTGTAGGAGCCGGCGAAGGCCGGCGAGCCGGTGCCGGCGATGTCGAAGACGAGATCGAACTGGAGGCCGCCGATCGTGACCCGGCCGCTGAAGGTCCTCTCGTATCCGCTCGGGGCGGCGGGGCGGATGTCGATCGCGATCGTGGCCGAGACAGGCGTGTCGGCGATCCGCAGACCGCCGGTGCAGGTGAAGGTGAAGGCCCCGGTCCCGCTCCGGTAGGCCATCGCCACCTCGGTCAGGGCCATGGTCGTGACCGGTTCCGGGACGGAGCCGGCCCCGAAGGCCTTGGCGAGGTCGGCCAGAAGGTCGCCGATGGCCAGTTCCGTGTCGGGTGCGGTACAGCCGCTGAACTCCCAGCCGTCGGCCGTGCCGCCGTACGCGGCCAGCAGGTCGATCCGCAGGCCGGAGCCGAAGGTCACGCTCCCGCCGAGCTGGCCGGTGATGCCCTCGCCGGCGCTGTGGGCGACGCTGGCGAAGACGCGCTCGATCTTCAGCGGCCCGGCGGCCAGGTCGGTGTCGACGGTCAGGTCGGCGAGGTAGGAGCCGAACGCGGGCGTCGCCGAGAAGCCCGCCTCGATGACGCGGGCGCCGGCGGGCAGGTCGGCCGTGGGCAGGCCGAACGAGGCGAGTACGGCGGTCAGGGCGAGGGGCTTGCCGTCGTGCAGGCTCCCGGCGATGGTGCCGTCCGGATAACGGAAGGCGACGTCGAGCTGGAGCGCGCCGAGGGTCAGCAGGCTGAGGACGTCGACCCGGCGCAGCTTGGCGGTCGCGCCGTCGAAATGCACGGCGACCGCCCGGATCGCGGCGTCGACCGCCGCGGCGTCCCCGCCGATCGCGCTCACATCCATCGCGCTCACGCCGGAAACGGGCTCTGAGACCAGGCCGGGATCGAGTCCCGGGGTCATGTCGAGATCGATTTCCGAGGCCGCGTCGGGCTGGGATTCCGCGAGCACGCCGCGAGCGCCGCCGGCGACCCACGCGGCGAAGGCCGCCAGACCCGGGAAGGCGGCGGCCCCCACGGGCTTCAGGTACGCCAGCAGCGACGTGTCGTCGGTCAGCCCCACGGTCAGCTGCATGGCCACGGTGCCGAGGGTGAACCGCCCCACCACGGCCGCCGACCAGCCCTCGGCCGAGACCGTGGCGGCCAGGCCGATCCGGTCCAGGCTGAGCAGACCCGGGACCGGGGCCCAGGTCAGGGCCGGGACGTCCACGCTGAAGGTGAGCAGCGCGTGGTGGGTGGTGCCGGGATAGAAGGTGATCTCGAAACCGTCCGCCGGAACGGTGAGCCGCCTGGCCAGGGCCGTCAGACCGGCCGGCTCGACGAGAGGCAGGTCCGCACCGGGCCGGCCGAGCAGCAGCAGCAGGTCCATCGGGGTCACGCCGGTGACGTCGGCGGTCAGGCCGATCCGCCAGCCGCGCGCCAGCGGGCCGTCGACGCTCTTGACCGGGGGCAGAGAGGTCACCGTGACCGGGGCCCGCACCGCGGCGTTCAGCGGCAGGTGCCCGGTGACGGCGCCGGTCACGTGGTCGTCGGCGGTGCAGCGGATCCACACCGACTGCGGCGTGACCGCGGCGTTCCCGAGGTCGTCGACCGGCCAGGAGGCGGAACTCGCGCCGGAGACGGTCAGGGTCGTGCCGTCCAGGCGCAGGCCGTCGCCGCCGCCGGCCGCGACGACCAGCCGACGCCCCGGCACCCCGGTGAGGAAGTCCTGCAGCGCGGCCGGCAGTTTCCGGTCGTCGGCGCTCAGGGTCAACGGCTCGCCGAGTGTCCTGAGATACGCGAGCAGAGCGGAAGTGTCCATCGCCATGTCCTCTTCGACGGTCTCAGAAGGGCTGAGTCCTTGTTCTGAACCCGGGCCCGGCATCCTCGTCCCAGTACTCCACCCTGTAGGCGCGCCCGGCTCCTACCGCGGCTTGGGACTGGGCCTCCGTGATCCGCAGTCTGATGTCGCCGCGGTCGCGGCCCGGCACGAGGTTGGCGTGGTTGTTGTCGCCGGCCACGCGCGACTTGTTGCCCACCGCGGTCAGCTGGTTGAGACCCATGGAGGCGGGTACGTAGGGCGATTGGAAGTTGCAATTGGTGAGGTAGAACCTGGTGATGGCGGGTTCATGCTGCAGGCGGCGCAGCAGCTTGTCGGTGGGGTGCTGGAAGCCGAGGTGGAAGCCGACGCTGATGAGCGCCGTGCGCGGCTGCGCGGCGGCCAGGTAGGGGGTGGAGGTCGAGAACTTCGCGCCGTGGTGGCTGCACTTGAGAGAGGCGAAGCGGGCCGGCACCGGTAGCGGGACGTGGATGTTGGGCGGACTCGGCAAGCCGTGTGCCATGAGCGCGGCCATCACGGCGTTCTCGCCGGCCTTCGCCAAGTCCCCGAGGGTGCAGTAGAAGAAGTCGTTGAAGCGGATCACCAGGCCGATGGAGCAGTCGTTGCCGCCGTTCTGGTTGTTGGTGATCAGGAACGGTGCGTTGCCGATGCCCTGCCAGGCCAGGCCGTTGCAGGTGACGACGTAGACCTGCGGGGCATTGGCCGGTGCCACCATGGCGTTGGGGCCCGAGTTCCACAGCACCTCGCGGCCCCGGTTCGGGATCGAGGTCCGGTGCCGGGCCCCGTTCGGGACCCGCACTCCGTTGCCCGAGATGGGGAACCGGCCTTGGATCGTGTTGACCCAGCCGGTCGGGACACCCCCCGCGCCCAGGTCGATGACATGCGTGGTGTTGTATCGGTTGCCGGTGTGGAACCGGGCGTGAATCGGCACTCCGGTGCGCAGCGTGGTGAAGATCTCCATGGCGATCGTGTTTCGGAGCGCGGCCCCGCCCTGGCCGGCGGCGATGGCGTTGGCCGCCGCGAGCCCGGCGCGCCTGGCGACCCGCTGCCTGGTGGCCGCGTGGGGGATCAGCGACGCGACGCCGACTGGCGCGGGGTACTGGTCGCCTCCCCAGTAGCCCGTGGCGATCGCCACGGCGTCGGTATCCGCGGCGTTCGATTGGCCACGCGCGGCCGTGGCCGCGAGGGTGGCGTTGAACGCGTTCGGCCCGTAGTTGCCGAGCGCGGTACTACAGACGGCCGCGGTGACGGACGCGATTCGCGCCGGCCGGTGCAGGCCGATGGCGTTGACCGTGGCCGGTCCGTTCAACGTCATGATCATTTTGCTCAGATCGTCGGCCAGCAGCAGCGACTGAAGGCCGGCCCGGTGATCCACGTCGTAGTGCGTGGACACGATGTGGTCGACACCGGGCAGCCCCAGGTCGACGACCTTCTGGTGAGCGATGCGGCCGTACGGGGCCTCTCCCGCGTCGATGAGCATCGTCCGCCGAAGGCCCGCCGCCGCGTCGCGGGCGACGATCAACGTGCAGTCCCCCTGCCCGACGTCGAGCAGGTGGATGTCGAGCTTCCACGCCATGCCGGTTCCTGCCCCTCGGCCACCCCTGAGCGGCGGTCCGCTTTGGGGTGTTGTTCCAGGTTTCTGCCACCAGTGATATTAAGGCTTTGACGACAGATAGGTGGTTTTGAAAAAGGGCGGGCGTGTCGCGGTTGAGTCGTGGCCTCAGCTCGACGACAGACCAGGCGTATAAACGTGCTGCGGCGATCAGGGCGCAGCATGCGACAGGCTCGATACCGAACGTATGGTCCGCCGGCGGCCCGCACGCAACGAGGTCCCGGGCCGGGGGCTCACCAGCACGAACCGACCGATCTTCGGAACCGACCAAGCCGGCGGCGGCAGTGGAGGTCTCACGCACGACCCCCGGTTATCCCTACCAACGATATGCGGGGTCGCACGGTCGAATCCCGGGCATCGGGCGGCCAGGCTGGTGTCATGTCCGCGCGATTGGAATCAGTGAGCCGCAGGTTCGAGACGGGCCGAGCGCCGGTGTGGGCGCTTCGGGACGTGACGCTGTCAGTGCCTCCGGGGCAGTTCGTGGCGATCATGGGTGCCACGGGCTCGGGGAAGAGCACTCTGCTGCACTGCGCCGCCGGGTTGGACCGGCCGGACAGCGGGCGGGTGTGGCTGGCCGAGCGTGAGATCGGGCGGATGCGGGAGCGCCGGCTCACGCGGCTGCGGCGGGATCGCGTGGGGTTCGTCTTTCAGGCCTACAACCTGCTGTCAGAGCTGACAGTTCGCCAGAACGTGCTGCTTCCGAGCCGGCTCGGTGGTCCGAAGGCGGGGCGCGCGGACGTGGCGCGGGTGCTCGACGCGGTGGGGCTGGGGGGTCTGGAGCGGCGGCCGGTCGGTGAGCTGTCCGGGGGCCAGCGGCAGCGGGTCGCCGTGGCTCGAGCGCTGGTGACGCGGCCTGCGGTGGTGTTCGCCGACGAACCGACCGGTGCGCTCGACCCCACGACCGGCGGCCAGATCCTGGGCCTGCTGAGACGGGCGGTGGATCGGGACGGGGTGACGGTGGTGATGGTGACGCACGATCCGCGCGCCGCCTCGATCAGCGACCGGCTGGTGATGCTGCAAAGCGGACGAGTTGTGGTGGACGGGCCGACGCCGTCGGATGAGGGGACCATCGCCGCACGTCTGCATGCTGTTTCAGTCGGGGCGGGAGCCGGGAATCCCGTCGCGGATGACGGCCACGTTCACCGAACGGCTCGCGGCGGCCGAGATGCGGATTTCACAGCCGGTCGAGCAGTCGGCCGCGCATTTGCCCGTCCCGTCTGGAACCCGGCATGACCTCAGGCATCACCCTCCAAGCCATGCGTCGTCACCGCTGGGCCTTCCTCGGCCCGGCGGCCACTCAGACCATCGCGGCCACAGTCATCAGCGGCGCCATCATGGCCGCCCGGTCGATGGACACCGCACCGCTGACCAAGCCCCAGCGCCACAACCTCATCAGCCCTGACGTCGGCGCCATGAACGGCGTCTTCATCGGCAGCTCCGTCTACATGTCGATCCTGCTGGTCGGCGTGGCGATGAACCTCGTCATCAGCCGCCAGACCCGGGACATCGCCCTGCTGCGCGCCGTCGGCGCCACGCCGTCACGCATCCGCCGCTCGGCCGCGCTGCAGGTGGCGCTCGTCGCGCTGCCATCCTCAGTGCTCGGATATGGGCTGGGCACGCTCGCCGGAAACGCCTGGATCTCGGCGCTGCGCTCCCACGGCATCCTCCCTCCGCAGGTCACCTTCCACGCCGACCTCCTAGCGCTGCCGATCGTCGCCGGGATCGAGCTCGCCACCTCCGTCCTCGGCTCGCTCGTCGCCGCCATCCGGCCCGCCCGCTTGCGTCCGGCCCGCGCCCTGACCGACTCGGCGACCGGACGTCCTCGCATCGGCGCGTTCCGCACACTGCTCGGCGTACTGCTCCTCGCCGGTGGCGTAGTGCTGGCCGGGATCATCTCCAAGCTCGACGCGAAGAACGCCGGCGACGCCGCCTTCTTCGTCATGCTCGCCCTCTGCGTCGGCGTGGGAATGCTCGGGCCGATCCTGCTGCGTGCCATCGTCGGCCTCGCCCGGCCCGTCACCACAGCCCTCGGCGGCTCCGGCACGGCCAGAATCGCGGCCGACAACATCGCAGTCCTCTCCCGGCCGCTGTCCGGGGCGCTTGTCCCGCTCGTGCTGGCGATCGGCTTCGCCGTCGTGAAGGTCTCGATGCACACCACCGCCGCGCACGTCACCGGCACCGCCGACGCCGCGACGGACGTGTGGCTCGACTACGCCGGAACCGGCGTCTACTGCGTCTTCGCCGCGTCGGCCGCGCTGAACACGCTCATCACCGTCATGGCCGGCCGCCGCCGCGCCTTGGCCGTCACCCGACTCGCCGGCGCCGACCGACGCCGCATCCTGGGCATAGTCGGTGTCGAGGCGGCGATCGTCCTGGGCACGGCGCTGGCACTGGCGGTCGGTGTGGGAATGGTGACGCTCGCCCCCATGTTGCACGCCCAGTTCCACACCTGGCTTCCCTACATGCCGCCGTCGTATCTGTTCGCCGGCATCCTGCTGGCCGGCGGGGTAGTGGTCGGAGGAATGCTGGTCCCGGCCGCGCTCCTGTCACGGCGGCGGCCTATCGACGTTGTCATGACGGTGGAGTAGTCCTCCCAAAAGCGCTTGCGACGCTTGGATTCGGGAAGGCGCTTGACGTGCCCGCCATCAGCCTGACCTCCGGGACACCGCTGGAGCTGTGGATCCCCAACAGCGGCGCCCATCAGCAACGGAGTCTGGTAAAGGTCGGATGACCGGGTCCCATTTACTGGAAGGGGTTCCGCAATGAGGGCATCCGTGCCCATGAGAGTTCTGACATCGCTCGCGCTGTGTGTCCCGGCGGCCTCCGCTGTCAGCCAAGCAGCTGTCACCCAAGCGGCCGCCGCCACCACGACGACCGCCTGGACCAGCGGCGGATTCGCTGTCGACACACCGAATCTGGTTCGGGAGGCGGACATCGTCCTCGGCTCCCCGAACTCCGCGGCGACGCAGTCACTGCCGTTGGGCAACGGCGATCTCGGCGCCGCGGTCTGGGCCGCGGGCGGTTTCACCGCACAGCTCAACCGCATCGACACCTTTCCGGGCCGCAAGTCCCCCGGCTGGGTCCAGATCCCCGGCCTGTCGGCGCTCACCGGGGCGTCCGACTTCAAGGCCACCCTGGACCCCTATGACAGTGTGCTGCACGAGTCCGGCGGCGGAATGACCGCCAGCGTCTACGTCCGGGCGGACAAGGACGAACTGGTCGTCGACGTCACCGGTGCCGATCCGAACACTTCGCAGTCCGCGACCGTGAACTTGTGGTCCGGCCGCTCGCCGTCGGCAGCGGCGAGCGGCGGCGTGGCCACTTTGGCCGAGACCTGGTCCGACAACGTGGCGACCACGGGCTCCGGTCAGACCTTCGGTTCGCTTGCGGCGCTCACCGCGGGCGGACGGAACGTCACCGCCTCGGTCGTCGACGCGCAGACCGTGAAGGTGGCGTTCACTCCCAACAGCGACGGCAGCTACCGGATCATCGTCGGTGCCCCGCACTGGAACGACACCAACGCCGGCGACGCCCAGGGAACCGCGGCGGCGTTGCTTGGCACGGATGCCAGTGCGACCTCCGCAGCCCTACAGGCCGCACACCTGGCCTGGTGGCACACCTACTGGAACAGCCTCGGCCTGGTGAAGCTGTCCTCGGCCGACGGCACCGCTGACTACATGGAGAAACTACGAACCCTGTACTACTTCACCACCGCCGAGGAGTCCCGCGGGAGTCTGCCCGGCTCCCAAGCCGGGGTCGCCGACTTGTTCAACTACTCCAAGGACTCCCAGGACTGGTATCCGGCGGCGTACTGGTTCTGGAACCTGCGGGGGCAGGTCGCGGCGAACATCGCCGCCGGTGAGTCCGCCCTGAACACTCCCCTGTTCAACCTCTACACCTCCAACATGTCCGCCATCCAGTCCTGGACCAAGACGTATATGGGAGGCAGATCAGGGATCTGTGTTCCGGAGACCATGCGGTTCAACGGCAACGGCTTCCAGAACGACTCTCAGCCCTTCTCGGACGCCTCCTGCGACCAGAACAATCCGCCGGGACCGACCTGGAACGGCGAGACCGTCTCCACTGGAGCTGAGATCGGACTGTGGGTCTGGCAGCAGTATCAGACCACTGGCGACCTGAACTTCCTGCGCCAGAACTATCCGCTGATGCAGCAGGAAAGCGAGTTCCTGCTCGCGTACACCACCGTCGGCTCCGACGGCCTGCGGCACGCGGTGGCCAACGCCCACGAGAACCAGTGGGACGTGACCGATCCGGTCAACCTCATCGACGCGATGAAGGCCCTGTTCCCGGCCACCATCACAGCGGCGAAGACGCTCGGGACGGACTCCGCGCTGGTAACGCAGCTGCAAACCGCGCAGAACCAGATCCCTGACTTCCCACGCACCGACGCGGCTACGCACCAGCAGCTGCTGACGGCATCCGCCGACGCCTCAGGCACCGACGTCCTCGGGCAGTCGTCACAGCCGGCCGCGACCGTCCACAACTCGGAGAACGACGATCTGGAAGCAGTGTGGCCCTACGGCCTGATCGGCGACGCCTCGCCGCTGTCCACGCTGGCCCAACGGACCTACAACAAACGAGTACAGGTGCACGCCAACGACTGGAGCTTCGACGCGGTGCAGGCCGCGCGGCTGGGCCTGGGCTCGGAAGTGTCGGCCGACCTGGTCGCGCTCACCGAGAAGTACCAGACCCACATCAACGGCCTGGGTGACCTGTGGGGGAAACGCCCTGGGAACGAGCCCTATATCGAGCAGACGGCGAACGTAGCCGTGGCTGTGAACGAAGCCCTTGTCCAGGACTACGACGGCGTGCTGCGCATCGCGCCGGCGCTTCCTGCCGGGTGGGACGCCGACGGCACGCAGTACATCCACGGCGGCGACACGGTCTCGGTGCAGGTCCACGGCGGCACGATCGGCACCGTCGGCATCAAGGCCGGATCCGCCGGCAGCCTCACCGTCCGCAACCCGTGGCCGGGACAAAGCGTCGAGATCGTCGACGGCGGCGACGAGACCACCGTCATCGTGAGCCCGACCACCGCCACGCAGCTCTCCATCCCGACCGTCTCAGGGCACTCATACCTGTTGCAAAGAGTGTCCGCGCCGGTGTCCGGCATGACCTTCGCCAAGGTGACCGGCACCCCGGCCACGGCGGCGAGCCACCTCGGCGGCGTGCAGATCGGGCTGGACAAGGCGGGCCCGATCACCGGAATCAACGGCCTGTGCATCGACGACTCCGGCGCCGGCACCACCAACGGCAACCCCGTCGTCGTGTGGAACTGCTCCGGCGCGGCGAACCAGCAATGGTCCGTCGAAGCCGACGGGACACTCCGCACGCTCGGCAAATGCATGGACATCACCGGCGGCAGCTCGGCGAATGGGACAAAGATCGAGCTGTGGGACTGCAGCGGCAGTGCGAATCAGATCTGGAACCACCAGAGCAACGGCACACTGCTCAACCCGCAGTCCGGCAAGTGCCTGGACGACTCCGGCGGCGGCCCGGCTGGAACGCAACTGATCATCTGGACGTGCACGGCGTCGGCGAACCAGCTCTGGACGTTGCCGTAGGGCGCTGACGAGAAGCCGCGTTCCGCCGCCGGCCATCCGGTTGCGGAACGCGGCTGTGATGCCACAGCAGCCGACGTTCCGGCTAGTGCGCCGCCTTCGGCTTCCGCTGAATGCGGTAGTGCAGGACGAGGAACGGCAGGCCGAACACCCAGAAGGCGTGTTCGGCGCGCAGCTCGCCATCTTGTACATAGACATCCAGCTGCTCGGCGAAGCCGTGCACTGCGGCGCTGGTCAGCTCGCGCGACTCCGCGTCGATGTACGTCAGGTAGTGGCCGGGGTGGTCGAGGTCGCTGCGCGTGGTCAGGGTCAGGCCGCCGTCGGGGCGGGCTTTGGGCAGGAGGGTCGCGGTGAAGCTGGCCTGCGGCAGGGGGAAGCCGACGCTGACGTAACCGCGGTCGGCGTTGCGGTAGGTGGTGTAGATGCCCATGTAGATCGGTTCGTCGTTGTCGGCGAAGGACCGGATCCAGCCGCGGATCGCCACGATGTCGTCGTCCGGGTGCACGATCGTGTCGATGCGGCTGCGGATTCCGCGGAGGGTCTCACGCTGGTTCATGGGCACGTTCGCCTGGCCGAGGGGGCGGGCCAGAAGGTTGCGGTAGAGCAGGTAGCCCGGCCGGACCCATGTGCGCCATTCGGGCACGATGTCCAGGGTGAACCGGGTGGTGTGCTCGTAGAACTCGCGGACCAGCGGGTCGGCCTTCGACGGGGCGAAGTCCGGGCCCTCCAGCTCGTCGAGGGAGGCGACGATGCCGACGTCTTCGGTGTCGGGGACGTAGACGCCGCCGAGGACCTCCGCCAGATCGCGCACGTATCCGGTGCCGACGTACCGCGTGCGCGACTCCAGCGGCACGACGAACGGCAGGTCGGCCGCGGTGACGCGCTCCGCCAGAAGGCTGACCTGGGGATCGCGGAACAGCAGGCCCGACACGGCGCGGAAACCCACCACGGTCGCCGCGGCCACCACCGCCGGGGCCTTCAGCCCTGGCCGGGTGGCCAGCCCGCGGCCGATCGCGGCGCCCACCACCGGTCCGAGCGCCACCTTCTGCGGACGCAGGCCGAGTCCGCCGGCGACGGCCCCCGCAGCGGTGCCGACCACCACGGGCCCGGCTCCCGTCGCCCGGCCGGCGGCCCAGCCGACCGGGGCCGCGATCGCACCGCTGGCGGCGACGCGCGCCCACCAGGCCGGGATCTGCCCGGGCCGCTGCCGGGCCCGGGCCACCGTCTCGACCGTGCCGAGCCCGACCGCCCCGGCGAGAGCGCCCCACGCACCCGCGCGCCTGCCGCGGTGGCTCCCGAGCGCGGCGCCGGCAAGGGCACCGAGCACGCCCGCGGTGACGATCTGCTGGCTGCGAGGGGGACCGGCCGGACCTCCCGGCTTACCGCTGGGCGGGAGGTCGAGCGGGTTCTCGGGTGTCGTCACGGTGGCACGCTACCCGAACGCGCCGTGCTGCACCTCGCGTGTCGTCGGCCGCACCCCGCCTGTCGTCGACCGCACCCCGCCTGTCGTCGGCCGCACCCCGCCTGTCGTCGACCGTGCCGCCGCCGGGCGCGACCAAGGCCGCGCACCGGCGCCGAAACACACCGATCAGGAGCCGATCAGCCGCCGACCAGTTTGGAGATGTCCCCGATCAGAGCGATCGCGCCGCCCTTGACCTGGTAGACGTAGATCGACGTGCCCGAGACCTCGCCGTTGGGGGTGAACTTGATCTCCTTGGACAGGCCCTGGAAGTCCACCTTGCCCACGCCGTCGGCCACCTGCTGGCGGGTCGGACTGGCGGTGTTCAAGCTCTTCAGCACATTGATGATCGTGTTCGCCGCGTCGTAGCCCTCGATGGAGTACGTGCCCGGCTCGGCGTTGGCCAGCTTCTTGTAGTCCGAGCTGAAGGTCGCGTACTTCGGGTCGGTGGCGGGGTCGAAGCAGGGGCAGGTGAACTGCCAGCCGTCGGCGGCGGCGGCCCCGGCGGTGGTGATGAAGTTCGGGTCCTTCGACCCGTCGCCGGCGAGCATCTTGCCGTTGTAGCTCACGGCCTTCAGCGCCTTGGCGAACACCCCGGCGTCGGCGTAGTAGCCCGCGTAGTACATGGCCTGGGCGCCGGAGGAGGCGACCTTGGAAGCCAGCGGAGAGTAGTCCTGGGTACCGGCCGCGGCGCTGTCGGTCTCGACCGTGACGCCGTCCTTCTTCAGCTGGGCGATGGTCGCCTGCGACAGGCCCTGGCCGTACTGGGACTTGTCGTCGACCACGTAGACGTTGGTCGCCTTGAGCACCTTGGCCATGTAGTCGGCGGCCGCCGGGCCCTGCACGTCGTCGTTGGCCACGACCCGGTAGAAGGTCTTGAAGCCGGAGCTGGTCAGCGACGGACGCGTCGCCACGCTCACGGACACCAGGTTCGCGCTGGTGTACAGCGCGCCGGCGGCGGCGGTCGGGCCGGAGAAGGCCGGGCCCACCACACCGACGACCTTCGAGTCCTGAATCAGCAGCTGCGCCGCCGAGGGGCCCTTGGACTGGTCGCCCTGGTCGTCGGACTCCTTGATGGTCAGGTTGAACGGCAGGTCGCCCTTGGCGTTCTCCTGCTGCACCGCCAGCTTGACGCCCCAGTCGATGTTCAGGCCCAGCGCCTGGTTGGCGCCCGACAACGGACCCTGGACACCGATCTCCAGCGTGGGCTTGTCGCCGTGGGAACCGCTCACGCTGGTGTCGGCATTCGAGGAGCCGGCACCCCCGGACTTCGACGAACTGCCGGCACAAGCCGAAAGGGCGAGCACGCCGGCGACGACGACGGCGCCGACCCGCACTCGGTTAATGGTCCGCACTCCCAGATCCTCCCTGACGATCGGACGAACCTCGGCGCTGATAACGCATGGTGTTCATCCGAATTCACGCGATCACCACTCGGGTGTTGGGAAGGCTAGTACTCGGGAACGGCCGTGGGGAGGCTGGCGGAGATCGTGTGATGGTCTCGTAACCGCGATCGCCAAGACGGTTGCAGAACGCGGAGGATCAACGGTCTCGGCTCGTTCCGACTCGGCCGGTCTTCCTCGTCACGCCGGTGTTGGTAGGTCCTGACATCCTGGTTGGTGGATTGAAGGTCGGTCGGCAGGGCACCGTACCGCGCGTATGGTGTGTACCCGGGAGGACGGTGCCGGAATGGGAATGCTCGACCGTGTCGAACGGCGGCTGGACAACATGATCAACGGGGGCTTCGCGCGCGCCTTCAAGGCCGAGCTCGTGCCCGCGGAGATCGCCGCGGAGCTGCGGCGCGAGTGCGACGACACCGTTGTGGTCCGCGGGCAGGGGCGCCCGGTGGCGGCGAACGACTATGTCGTGCGCATGGCTCCCGAGGACTTCACCCGGCTCGCCCCGTACGCGGCGGAGCTGGCGACCCAGTTGAACGAAGCCGTCCGCGCGCACGTGAACGCGCAGGGCTACCTCCTGGTGGGTCCGCTCGCGGTGCGGCTTGAGGCCGGCGAGGATCTCGCCGTCGGGGTATGCCATGTCCGGAGCGTCGCCCTGCCGGCCAACCAGCCCTCCGGCTCGAGTGCGCGGCAGGTGTCGGCCCCTTGGCTGGAGATGAACGGGTCCCGGATTTCGCTGTCCGCGCGGCTGACCATGATCGGACGCAGCCCGGAGGCAGATGTTCGGCTGCACGACCCCGGAGTCTCCTCGCGGCATGCCGCGATCCGTCTGGGCCGCTCCGCGACCATCGAAGACCTCGGCTCCACGAATGGAACCTTCGTGGACGGCCGACGGGTCGGCACGGCCGATCTGCGGGACGGAGCGGTGATCGTGCTCGGCGGCGTTCGGGTGACGTTCCACGAGGGCTGAGGTGTCCCAGGGATCGGATGAAGCGCCTCACGGAAGCGTCCACCGCTGATTGGCCCCGCCGTTGCAGTCCCAGATCTCCAGCTGCGTGCCGTCGGTGGTGCTGCCGCCGGGGTCGTCGAGGCAGCGGCCGGACTGCGGGTTCAGCAGGGTGCCGTTCGACTGGGCGCGCCAGGTCTGGGCTCCGGTGCCGTTGCAGTCGTAGAGCTGGACCTTGACGCCGTTGGCTGTGCCGCCGCTGGTCACGTCCACGCACTTGCCCAGGACGGCGAGGCTGCCGTTGCTGTTCACGGTGAACTGCTGGGCGGCGGAGCCGTTGCAGGTCCACAGCTGGATGGCGGTGCCGTTCGCTGTGCCCTGATGGTCGTCGTCGACGCACTTGCCAGCGAGGCCGGAGGTGATCGCGCCGACCGGGGCGGTGGCGCCGCCGAGGGCGACGACCAGGGCGGCTTCGGCGCTGGTCTGGGAGCCCGAGGTCAGGGACTGGATCGGGCCGGCCCAGCTGAGGCCGAGCTGGCCGGCGCTGTTCGTGTCGTGGGCGATGATGGAGTTCGCCTGGGCTTGCAGGTAGGCGTCGTACGCCGTTGTGCCGGCCGCGGTGGCCAGGGAGCGGAGACCGCGCACGAAGACGCCCTTGAACGACGGGCCGTCCGAACCGCAGTTGGGCTCGCAGGGTTCGACGACGATGCCGTTCTGATTGAAGTGCGCCGTCGAGGCGTTGGCGAGGGTCTCTGCGGTGCCGAGCAGGCCGGTGTTCCCGGTGGCGCGGGACAACTCGGCCAGGCCGGCCAGGACCACGCCCTGGTTGTACGTCCAGACGGTGCCGTTGTTGTTCTGGCAGGAGCTGCTGAGCCCGTCGTTGATCAGGTGCGAGCCGTTGATCATGCCGCTGCCGGTGAACCAGTTCCACTCGGCGTTCGCCCAGCCCAGATAGGTGCTGTCGCCGGGGACGCGGTTGTGGAGCGCCGCGGCGAGATCCAGGAAGAGCTCGTTGGGGATGGCGTTCTTGTAGGACTTCGCCGTGCTCCACCAGACACCGCCACCGCAGGTGGAGTCCCAGTAGGAGTGGATGTAGGCGGCGTCCGTCTCGGCCATGGTCAAGTAGTCCGGGTCGCCGGTGATGTCGTACGCCTGGACCCACGCCAGGCCCCACCAGCCGGTGTCGTCCAGGTAGGAGTTCTCGAAGTTCGAGCCCTTGTTGGCGTTGAAAGCACCGGAGATCGCATAGCTGTAGGACGTGTCCCCGGTCGTCTGCTGGTACGTCATGATCGTGCTCAGCGCGACGGCAGACGTCCACCACCCGTCCCCGCCGATGAGCCCGGTGCTGGAGTTGTAGCTCTCCATCATCACCTTGGCCCCGGAGGCCGCCGCCGGACTGCTCGCGGCGGGGGTGACGGCTGGGGTGGCGGCGTGAGCTCCCGCCGCCAAACCCGCGGCGGAGGCCGCCAGGGCGAGACTTACCGCCAGACTCCTGAGCTTCTTGACCATGTTCGACTCCTGAGTGCGTCGATCACCAGGACGGTCCCCGTTCCGCGATCGGTGAAGATGCGAACGTTCGCATACGAACAGCGCAGCGGCGACCCAGGTCGCGTGCATCACGTGTTGATAACGTTCACACTGTGGGTGAGTATCGGTTCGACTCAAAGCCCTGTCAAGGTGCCAGAGGTTCCGGAACTGGGCGGGCGACGCTCCCGCCCAGCTCGGCTCAGATCAGCCCGTGAGCGTCCAGACCACACTGTCGGTGTACGTCGAGCCGGCTGTCGAAGCCGTGACGACGACCGTGTTGGCTCCCGGCCGCAGGGTCACGCCGGTCCACTTGAAGATGTGGTCGGTGCTGCTCAGCGTGCCGAGCGAGGTGCCGTTGAGCGTGGCCGTGACTTGCGTGGCGTTGGAGTAGACCTTGATCTCGGTCGCGGCGTCGGTGCGCGCCGTCCAGCGGCGGCTGGTGATGTAGAGGGTCGGGGCGGCCGACCAGTTGGCCCTGTACCAATAGAACGCGTCCTTGCGGGTCGCGCGATCGCGGGTGACCAGTCCCTTGTCGTTGATGCCCGGTTGGGCGCCTTCATTGCGCGAGTCCGAGGCGAAGTCTCGACGAACGGCGGCTGCCCGACCACCTTGGCGTTCCCTCCGACCAGCTCATGGACTGCCTGGAACGTCGTCGGGCTGACCGTCACGCTGGCCAAGGGCTCCAACACCATCCGCGCGACCGACACCGGATCGAGCGGGGCAACATCGACTGGCTCGGGGTAGGTCAGGGGACTGCGCCGATCGGCCTGTCCCAGACAGTCTCGGTCAGCCTGGCCGCACTGGGTCTGAGCGGTCCGGCCTACGCCTACGACTACATCGCCGGCATCGGTACGACGGTCCCGCAGGGCGGGAGCGTGAGTGCCACCGTTTCCGCCGGCACGTACTGGATCATCGCCCCGGTCGGCCCATCCGGCATCGCCTTCCTCGGCGACGCGGGCAAGTTCGTCTCCCACGGCGACAAGCGCATCGCGCACCTCGACGACGACGGCCAGATACACACCACCGTCGCCTTCGCAGCCGGCGAGGGCCCGGTGACGCTCCACGGCCACGCGGCCCGCCAACCGACCGTCACCGCCACTACGCGCAGCGTCGGGACGGTCGGCTACACCGCGGCGACGGGCATCTTCACTGTGTCCGTCACCGCGGCGGCGAGCAATGAGGCGGTCAGCGCGATCGCGCCCTGATCGAGGGCCGGCCGTTTTGTCAGGGCCGTCTTGTCAGGGCCGCTTGGTCTCGAACGCGGCCGTGTCCGAGGTCCCGCACGAGGCCCAGATGCCGCTCGAATCGCGGCCGGCGATGCTGTTGTGGCCGCACTGCATGCCGTCGACGGTGTCGAAGCCGCCGGAGCCCTGCCAGTTCGAGTGGTCGTTCAGGTAGTCGGTGAGGATCTTCTGCGCCTGGGCGCAGGTCATTGACCCGTTGAGCACGATCAGGTGGTCCCCGCCCAGGTCTTGGGTGGGGAGACCGCAGTCGGGGCCGTTGGCTTGGGCGGATGTGGTGGCCGCGGCGGACGGCGCGCTGGAGGCCGGGGCGGCCGGAGCGGTCTTCGCGCCGGCCAGCGCGATGATGTCCGGGTTGACCAGACCGCTGAGTTGGGTGAAGGGAACGAGCACGGTGCGGGCCGGGCCCGAGCCGATGAGGCCGCAGTCCTGGCGGCCCGGTTCGACCATGAAGTCCAGGCCGGAGGTTTCAACGCCGATGGTCGCGTCCGTGGATTTCGCGAGCCCGGTGCTCACGGTCAAGAGGTCCTTCGCCAGGTCGTCTCCCGTCAGCGGTTGACAGCCCGGTTCGGCTTCACTCAGCGCTCCGTTGATGGCCGTGGCGATGCGCTGCAATCCGGGTGCTTCCTTGGCTGCCGGGGTGAGGATGTCGGGCACGGGAACCACCGCGTCCGTGTCGCCGCGCACGAGGACGATCTGGCCGCCGTCGCCCCCGAGATCATCGCTCGCCTGGTACCGATAGAACACCGACACCAATTGGCCGGCAGTCGCCTCAGTGCTCTGCTCTGTCGGACCAAGCGCACCTGAAGGGAAGGTCTCGGCGGATGACGTAGCGGCATCCGTGAAAACGGCAGCGGCCCAATCCTGAATCGGCTGCTGAAGGGCGATGTCGAGCTTCTTCGCAGCGTCCGCCGGCAGAGTGCCGGGAACGACCGTCGGATACTGGATGTCCGGGAGCGTGTAGCCCTTGGCGTTGGACGGAAGCGGGACCACGGGCTGGTTGGAGTTCACGATCTGCAGCGGCTTCGGGAGCTGCGGCGCAGTGGCCGTCGGAGCCGGAGCGGCGAACGACTGCACCCGCTTGAGAAGCCCCGTCGCGGTCGTGCCGTCGGCATGGGTGAGCGTGTAGCGCAGCTCATCGCCCTCGGGCTTCAGGACCAGCGTCCCGCCTGCGCAGGAGCCCAGCGTGACGTCGTCGGTGATCTTCAGGTCCTGCTCGTGCGCCTCGGTCAGGGTCAGGGCGCTGGTGCAGTGCTGGGAGGTGAGGTTCACGCTGCCGACCGTGCCGTTCAACGGCCCGCCGGTGATCGCCACATCGGCCGGGTAGCCGGCGGGCTTTCCGGCCTCGGTGATCGTGCCCTGCCAGAACCCTGAGAAGCTCGTCGGCGAGGTGGACAGCGATGCGGGAGCCTGCGCCAGGGCGATCGCGCCGGTGGCTCCGCCGACCACGATGACCGTGCAGGCCGCGGCCGCGGCGGCGGGATGGGCGGCGGCGGCCGTTCCCGCCTTGCGGCCGACCCGGATGAAGAACCCGAAGGGCAGCAGGAAGATCTTCCGCTTGGACAGCTTGCCGCCGACGAAGATCTTGGCCTTCGCACCGGTCGCGGTGACCACCGGGCTGTGGATGAGCGTGCCGTCCGGGCCGATCGTGAACGACTGGCCGGAGTTGTCGCCGCCACCGGTGATCCGCGCGTCGGACACGTCCATGGCGCCGCCGCTGTTCATCGCCACGCCGCCGCTGTCGACCCGCGCCTGCTGGGCCCCGGCCGCCGCGCTCAGGCGCGCCCGGCTCACCAGTTCCTCGGCGAAGTCGGGGTCTGCCGCGGCCTTCATCACCAGCCGGCCGACGACCGCCGTAGCACGTTCGGCGTCGGCGGGCTGAGCCGCCAGAAGCCGCAGCGCCTCCGCGATAGCCGTGTCCGGCTGTTCCGCCGACCGGCCCGCCAGCCAGCCCGCGGGGTCGCCGTCCCCACCGGCGGCGACCGCTTCGAGCGCACTGCCGGATTCCAGCCGAACCGCTAACGCCCGTGTCACATCACGAGCGGCATCGACGACGTCCATGCCTCATCCCCCTCGGTTTCCGGTCACAGGGCGCGCGGTACTCCGCAGAGCCGGCAGGAGCGCCTGAGCCTGCCGATGGCCGCGCCGGCGGCTCAGGACGTCGGCCAGCCGCCGGACGTCCGCGCGCAGCGTCGCCGAATCGACCCGCGAGACGGCCGGCACCAGCCCGGCGGCCAGCTCGCAGGCCTGGTCGAGCTCCCCCGCCCCGGCCAGGGCGAGGGCTTCGCGAGCGATGAACCTGGCCCGCGTCCGCACCACCGAGGGCGGGAGCACAGGCGTCGGATCGGTCGCGAACAGCTTCACGGCCTGCCGGTGCAGGCCGAGGTCCACCAAGCACGACGCCTCGATGAAGGCCGAGGAGTCGTCGATGGAGTTCGGGCCCCAGGAAGTGCCGAACGGAAAGGGCGCCGGGCCCCGGGCGATCAGCTCGGAGGCTCGCCGCAACGCCCTGCAACACGCGATGCGGTCGCCGGACAACGCGTGCCCCTGCGCCTCCCGGCGCGCCGCCAGCCCCAGGACCCGCGGGGTCGCCGCGCGCTCGCTCGACGCCCGGCGGGCCAGCGCGATCGTCTCGCGCGCGTCGCAGCGGTACAGGGCTATCAGAGCTCGTCGTTCCCACTGGTAGCTGGCCATGTCGCGGTCTCCGCCGGCCTGGGCCCAGCAGGCGGACACCGACGTCCACCGCTCCGCGGTCCCGTCGTACCCGGCCTCCTGCGCCATCCAGCCGGTGAACTCGGCGAACCGGGCCGCGTGCAGCCACAGCTCACGTCCCGTCGCACCACCGGTCGCGGACGCCGCCGAAGCCAGCGTCCGCGCCTGGCGCGAAAGCTCGGGAAATACGGTCCACGGACTGTCGCGCTGAGCGACGCGGCGCAGGTGGGCCAGGTCCAGCGGTGCGGTTTGAAGAAGGAACTCGGGGTCGGGGATCGCGCGCACGTCTGGTTTCGGCGGCGCGTGCTCGCCGGGTGACGGCGGCTCCGGCGGCCGAAGGCCCTGGCTGTGCTTCGGCGCGGCCGCCGCCAGCCGGGCCAGGTCGCCGTCCGTGCCGAAGGCCCTGTCGCAGGCCTTTGCGATCTCGGACGACGGGTTCGCCCGCCCCAATTCGAGTTTGCCGATATAGGACTTCGATATGTTGGCCTTGACAGCGAGTGTGGACAGAGACCATCCCCTGGCAATCCGCAGCCGCATCAGTCTTGTCGCGAAGTCGTCTCGCTCACGATCCTCGGTATCGGCGGCGGGTGCCGCCTGAATGTGCCGCGATCGCGTCGATTCACGCACTGGGATATCCGTGACGGCGAGATTCTCGTACCGGCGGATCAGCTCTTCCGAGGCGTTCTTCACGCCGCGTTCCACGTTACTCATGTGCGAGATGCTGTAGCCGATGTCCCCCGCGAGGTCTGCGAGCGTGAGGCCCGCCTGCTCTCGCAGGGCTCTGAGGTGGGCTCCCTGGTCGGTTCCGGTCATCACGTCAGCTCAGAGCCTGGGTCCAGACGATCTTCGCGCCATTCTGCACGCAGTCGACCAGGACGAGTCGGCCGTCAAGCTGTTCCGGGGGATTGCGGGTCATGTCGCCGGTGCACTGCCAGCCGTCGACAGGGTAGGTGCCGCTCACCCCGTAGCCGTTGAACTTGGCGAGGAAGTCGGTCATGACCGACGTGGCGGTGGCGCATTGTGCGCCGGCGACGTCGAGATGGGTCGTGGTGCCGTTGTTCGAGGTACCGAAGGCGCCGCAGTCGGTCAGGGCCGTCGGCACGGATGTGGGCGTGGACTCGGGCGTCGACGCGGGCGTCGACATCGGTGTCACCGATGGAGCCTGCGCCGCGAAGGACTGCACAGGCGCGAGCACTCCGGTCGCTGTCGTCCCGTCAGGATGCGTGAGCGTGTAGCGCAGATCAGGACCCTGCGGCGTCAGTACCAGCGTCCCGCCCGCGCAGCCGCCGGAGGTCGTGTCGTCCTTGATGGTGAGGGACTGTTCGCGCGCCTCGCTGAGGGTGAGTGTGCTCGTGCACGGGAGCGTGGTCAGGTTGACGCTGCCGACCGTGCCCTGCACCGGACCTCCGGTGATGGCGACGTCGGCGGCATAGCCGGGCTTGCCGGTCTCGGTGACCGTGCCCTGCCAGAACCCGGTGAAGCTCGCCGGCGCCGCGGCCAGCGTCGGCGGCGACTTGGCCAGCGCCATGGCGCCCGCGGTGCCACCGACGACGATGATCGTGCAGGTCGCGACGGCCACGGCAGGATGGGCCGCGGCCACTGTGCCGGCCTTGTTGCCGATGCGGACCACGAAGCCCAAGGGCAGGAAGAACTTGCGCTTGGTGACGCTGGTGCCGAGGAAGAGCTGCGCCTTCTTGCCGGTGAGGTCGGCCACCGGGTTGTGGATCACCGTCGCGCCCTCGGCCAGCTGGAAGATCTGGCCGGAGTTGTCGTCCCGGCCGACGATGCGGGCTCCGGCGGCGTTCAGGTCGCCGGTCGCGTTAAGCGCCGCGCCGCCGTTCGACACCGTCGCCTGCTGGGAGGCGGCAGAAGGGGGCGGTGAGGCCGCCACCGCGGCAGCGGCGAGCAGGCTGCCCCGGCGCATCAGCTCCGCGGCGAACGCCTGATCGGCGAAGGCACGGCCGATCAGGTGAGCGATGACCGCGGTCGTCTCCGTCGTCGGGTCGATCTCTTGGGACAGCCATGCGTAGGAGTCGTCATCCGCTGCGGCACGCTCCCCGGAATCGGAACAGGCCGCCACAGACCGGGTCAGCACTTGAGCAGCCTCGACGATGTCCACCGCTCACTCCCCCTGCCCGTCCCCGCCGATGAACCGGGCTCGGTCGGCGTGCAGGTCTCCCCCGACGTTGATCGCCACCGAGCCACGGTCGGCCTTCGCCGTCTGCCGTATTCCGGCAGGTGGAGCCGCCGTCTCTTCCGGGGGCCTCCCATCAGTGGCGTCGCGCACCAGCGCAGGCAACAAGGTCCTGAGTTCCATGACCAGACTCACCAACCCCGCCTGGGGATTGCTGTCCTCGATCCGCAGGAACTGCAAGCCGGCCAGCTGCGCCATCTCCGCCGGGAGTTCGTCGATCCCGGGCAGCCGCGTCGCTTCGCCCAACAGCACGGGGATGACCCGGTTCCCGCTTTGGAGGGACGTCGTGATCTCCCTGCGGACCCAGTCGTTCTCCCGGTCCAGCAACCGCGTCCCGTCCGCGCCGGTCACACCGGCCCACCGCGGACCGATCAGCACGACCATGACCTCGCAGGCGGCAGCCTGCTTGAGCAGCACATCCGCGAATTCGACGCCGGCGGGAATGGAAACCCCCGACTTAAAGACCTGATCTGTACCGAACGCCTCCAGGAGAGCCCGGTAAACACGTTCGCGGCCGACCCGTTCGTCAACTTTTCGAAAACTCAGGAATATTCGTGGCACCGCTAACGGCCTAGTCACTTCTTCAGTGTAGAAAGCGACCAAGATCCATCGAAGAGATGCAGGGTTATTCCGTCTCCTGTATTCGAGGAGACCCTTGCCGTGCCGGGCGGGAGGACATCCCGCCCGGCACGAATGAATCAGGTCCCGTAGACCTGGAACTCCCAGAGCGAGTAGCCGTACCCGGTGGCGCGGGCCGTACCGAGCATGCGGACGTATCGGCCGCTTCCGGAGACGGTCAGGTTCTGGACGCCGCCGGTACTGGAGGTCGTGGAGTAGATGGTCGTCCAGGTGGTGGCATCGTTGGAGGTCTGGATCTTGAAGGCGGTCGCGTAAGCGGTCTCCCAGTTCAGGTCGATGCCGGTGACGGTGTGCGAGGCGCCGAGGTCGACCTGGAGCCACTGCGGGTCGCTGTACGCGCTCGACCAGCGCGTGCCGGGGTCGCCGTCGGTGGCGAAGGCCGCCGGGAAGTTCGCGTTCTCGGTGGACGATGCGGTGGTCGGTTTGCCCTGAGCGATGTCGACCCCTGATCCGGTCGGGGTGAAGTCGAGGGTCTGCTCGGCCTCGGTGCGGCTCCCGCCGACGGCGTTGCCGGTGGCGTTCGTCCAGTTCCGCAGCGGGGTCGTCTCGGCGAGGCGAGTGGTGTCCGAGGACATGGCCAGCATGAGCCCGCTGTATCGGTTGACGAGGCGGAAGGTGCCGGCCGCGTTCTTGACGATGAACCACTGCCGGCCGACGGTGGCACCGCCGGCGCCGAGCGCCGTGGCGGTCGGCTTGGTACCCCACGCGCGGCCGGCAGTAGCGCTGGAGTCGACACCCAGAGCCTGGCCGGTACCGGCGTTGGTGATCGTGAAGGAGCCGTCACCGAGGGCCTTGAACGACCATGACTGCAGGGCCGACCCAGTCGCGGCGGGCACCGAGGTCGTCGCAGAGCTGCCGGACACCTGCGCGAGGACCCGCCCGGAGCCGCTGCCGATCAGGTAGGTCTTCGACGTGTCGATCGGCGCCGCCGCGGGTGCGGTCGAACCGATGGTGATCGTGGCCTCGGAGCCGAGCTTCATGCAGTTGGTGGAGCAGTATGAACGGAACGTCTTGCCGATGATCGTGGAGCTCGTCTTGTTCGCATTGTCCAGGAACCACCGGTACCAGGACCCCGTGGCGTAGCTGTTGCCGGTGTCGCCGATGAGGTACCACTTCTGCGTCGCCAGGTTGTCGGTGACGTAGAAACGCTGCGGTGCGCCGGCGTCTTGGTTGATGACCTCGGGCTCACCGATGTAAAGACCCAGATACGCGTCGTAGGCGATGTTCATCGTCAGCAGATCGGACTTGGGCGGCAGCGTCCCGGCCGCTATCTGCTGGTCCGTGGTGCCGGTGTTGGCCGGGTTGTAGTCGTTCGCCACAGGCGTGTAGCCGTTGGCGTTGGCGGACGTCACCGGGACCATGTTGCTTTCCAGACCGCCGACGCCGGGCTGCGACCAGGCGCCGTCGTACCACTTCTGCCACGTCCCGGTCACCATCTTGCCGCTGATCGGAGCACGCGCGACGTGCGCCAGGCTGTCAGTGCTACCTCCGGCGCCGCCTTTGGGGACGATGCGCGAGGTGTAGTACAGGTAGAAGTAGCCTGATGCCGCGTCCACGTACAGCCGCGGGTCACCGTCGCCGTAGTCGTAGGACTGGTTCGGGAACGCGGTGGTGTCACCGCGCGTCGTGCTGTACGGCGACGTGATCGCGTGGCCGGTGATCTTCCAGGTCTTGCCCTGGTCGTGGGAGACCGCCCAGTCGATCGAGTCATAGTGCAGGCCGTCGCCGAAGGGCTGGCCGGTGAACTCGTTGTGCACCAGGCCGTACCAGTCGCCGGTGTCCGGGTCGACCCACGTACCGATCAGGTCGCAGTAGTCGCCCAGCGGGTACGCCGAGCTCGGGGTCGCGGTCAGGCCGGTGGGGCTGTGCTGGCACCGCCAGACCGTGTTGGCGTTGCTGTCCTGCGGGTTGTTCGGGTCGGCCGCGTTGCTGATGGCGGTGTTCTCCGTGGCGGTGTCCATGTTGGTACCGCTGAAGAACTGCCAGTAGTGATCGGGCGTGGTCGCGGCGTCGTACTGGTTGTACGACTGCTGGAAGTAGAAGGTGCCGTCCTTGTCGATGTACGGGCTGGCCGGCGAGTCGGTCTGGTAGGGGAAGCTGCCCGTGGAGTTGACGGTGACGGTGTAGGTCGCGCTCGGCGGGGTGGCGGAGGCGGTCGTGGCCGTCAGTGGGCTGACTGCGATCGCGGCCGTCGCGGCTGCGGCTGCCACGACTGCGAGCGCTCTTCGGTGACGGGATGCAGAACCTGGTGACGTGGGGATTCGGGACACAGCGAATCGATCCTTCCGTGGCGCACATGACACGGGCACTTTAGTTCGCTTATTGTTCTAACTAACTCGGACGACTGTCAATACAGTCGTTCACCAGCCGTGGTATGACGTGAAGCGACGACGCGACCTCTGGAGAGCCTCTTGCCCGCAGCGCCGAAGGACCTGGGTGCGCCCACCCGCGCCCCGGTCACGGACCGTTCCTCGATCCGCCCCGGCAACCTCGGATCGATCCTGCGACGCCTGCGGGACGACGGCCCTCGCTCACGCACCGAGCTCGCCGCGGACACCGGGCTGCCCAAGGCGACCGTCTCCACCCTCGTCAACGAACTGACCGACCTGGGCCTGGTGCGCGAGGGCGAGCCTTTGCGCAGCGAAGGCGCGATCGGCAGGCCGCGCCTGGCCGTGGAACTGGACGGACGCCGCGTCTGCGGAATCGGCGTCGAGATCAACGTCGACTACGTCGCCGCCATCACCCTGGACCTGCGCGGACGCACCGTCTTCGAACGCCGCACCGCCGCCGACGTTCCCGCGCTGGGCCCCGACAGGACGATCGACGTCGTCGCCGAACTCACCGCCGAGGCCATCGCCCAGACCCGCGCGGAGGGCATCCGCCCGGTCGGGATGACCATCGCGGCACCCGGCGGAGCCGACGCGGCCACCGGATCGATCACGACGGCGGTGAATCTGGGCTGGCGCAACGCCGCGATCATCGCCCCACTGCGCGAACGCTTCGGCCCACACGCCCCACTCCCGCCGATCGCCATCCGCAACGACGCGCACGTGGCGACCGTGGCGGAGTACGTGGCCGTGGCCGGCGACGGCGTGCGCGACCTGCTGTATGTGACCGGCGAGGTGGGCGTCGGCGGCGGCGTCTACAGCGGCGGGCAGCCGTATCAGGGTTCTCGGGGCAGGGCGTGCGAATTCGGCCACATGCCGATCAACCCCGAGCCCGTCACCTGCCCCTGCGGCCGCATCGGGTGCTGGGAGACGATGGTCGGCCTGGGCGCGTTCCTCGACCACGCCACCGATTCCGACGACGCCGTCAGGGATCCGCTGACCGACCGGGAGCGACGCCTGGCCGAACTGCACAGCCGCGCCGAGGCCGGCGACGAACGCACCCTCGCCGCACTTCGCGAGGTCGCCGCCGGCCTGGGACGCGGCGTGGCACTACTGGTCGACGCGTTCGATCCCGAGATCGTCGTGCTCGGAGGCTACTTCACGCAGTTCGCGGACTACCTGCTCGAACCAGTACAGCGAACCATCGACGAGCGCGTCCTCGCCCCGTCCGCGGGCCGCTGCGAGGTGCGGCCGTCCACGTACCGGTACACCTCGACGGTCCGCGGCGGAGCCCAGTTCGCTCTGGAGCCTGTGTTCCAGGACCCTGTCGGGACTTTGGCGAGAAGCCCCGAGCTGTGACGACTCGGATCAGCCCTGCGCGCCGTAGCCACTGCTCCCCCGTCGATCGCGCGACCCCTGCGAGCGCAGTCGACGGGTGATGTCGGACGGGTGCTCACGGGCACTCGGAGCCTTCATCTCGCGCGGCTCCGAGATGAACATCGCCAGCGAGATCACGAGCAGAACGAGGCCGAGCATCAGCAACAGGGCTAGAAGGCCACCGGCGTACATATCAACATCTCCCTCCGGTTGTCCTGAACCCTGGTAGCCGTGATCTGCGGGTTCAAACGGTGGGAGGCGGATCCGGATGGAGGACGGCGCCGCTGGCGTATGCCTGGCGCTACGGTGCGGCATGCCCCAGCCATAGCAGGGCGGTTTCAATCGGTCAGTGCAAGGCAGGATGCTGTTTCCTCGGCGGCGCGGCTGTCCGCCGCCCCGAGCAGGTCGTCGGGCTCCACTTCTTCAACCCGGTGCCGGTCCTGCGGCTCGTGGAACTCGTCCCCTCGCTGCTCACACGCACGAACGAGCCGCCCTTCGCGCCGCGCCGGTGACCTGTCCTGCGCCGATGAGTTTCGATCCGCCACATCGTCCTAGTCGCTGATGTCGATTTCGGCCACGCGGCTACGACGTATAGGTGAGGCCACCCAGTGGCCCGCCCGGATGACACCTCGAACACGGCGGATGAACAGGAGACCGGAGATGACTGCCAAGCTGCGGAGCGACCGATCGCGGTGGCTCGCGCTCTACGTGCTGTGCGTAGGCGTACTGATGATCGTCCTCGACACGACGATCGTGAACGTGGCGTTGCCCTCGATCCAGAACGACCTGCGTTTCACGGACTCGAGCCTGGCCTGGGTCGTGAACGCCTACCTCATAGCCTTCGGCGGGCTGCTTCTTCTCGCCGGGCGCATCGGCGACCTCTTCGGCCGGCGGCGGATCTTCCTCAGCGGTCTCGTGGTCTTCACCGCGGCGTCGCTGCTGTGCGGGGCGGCGCAGAACCAGGAAATGCTGATCGCGGCGCGGTTCGTGCAGGGCGTCGGCGGTGCGATGACCTCCGCGGTGATCCTGGGCATGATCGTCACGATGTTCCCCGAGCCGCAGGACCAGGCGAAGGCGATCGGGGTCTACGCGTTCGTGGCGTCGGCCGGCGGAGCGGTCGGGCTGCTCGTGGGTGGCGTGCTGACGCAGTCGATCAGCTGGCACTGGATCTTCTTCGTCAACATCCCGATCGGCATCGCCACCGCGATCGCCGCCGGACGGCTGCTCGACGCCGACCCGCGTTCCGAGCGCCGCTCCGGCGCCGACGTGCCGGGTGCCGTGCTGATCACCTCGGCGCTCATGCTCGCCGTCTACACCATCGTGAAGCCGGCTGCCGAGCGCGGCTGGACCGCGCCGTCCACCCTCATCCTCGGCGCGGTCTCGGTGGCGCTGATCGCGGCCTTCCTGGTCCGGCAGGCGACGGCGGCGCAGCCGCTCATGCCGCTGCGGATCTTCCGGGCCCGCGCGCTGGTCGCCGCGAACGCGATCCAGATGCTGTCGGTGGTGGGCATGTTCGGGATGTTCTTCCTCGGCGCGCTGTATCTGCAGCGGGTCCGCGGCTATGACGCTTTGCAGATCGGGCTTGCCTTCCTTCCGGTCACGGTCCTCATGGGCGGGCTCTCGGTGCGCTACTCCGCACGGCTGGGCGCCCGCTTCGGGGCGCGCGCCATGGTGGTCACCGGCCTCGCCGTGATCGCCGCCGGGCTGGTGGTCTTCGCTCAGGCTCCGAGCAACGGTGCCTACCTGTCCGACATCCTGCCGCCGATGGTGCTGCTGGGCACCGGTGCAGGGCTGTGCTTCCCCTCGCTGATGACGCTCGGCATGTCCGACACCGCCCCGGAGGACGCCGGTGTGGCTTCGGGGCTGCTCAACACCTCCGCGCAGGTCGGCGGAGCGCTGGGACTGGCGGTGCTGGCCACCGTGTCCGCCTCGCGCAGCGCGCACCTGAGCGCGGGCGGAACGCCCTCGGCGAATGCGCTGACCGGCGGGTACCACCTGGCGTTCTGGATCGGCGCGGCGCTGGTCGGCGCGGCGATCGGCGTCGCGCTCGTGCTGCTGCGTGAGCGGCCGGCGGCGGCCGGCGCGCCGGCCGACTCGCCCGTCGCCGAGCCGGTCGGGCTTGAGGGCGCCAAGCCGGTCACGATCGAGCACGTCACGATCGAGCGGGTCGCGGTCGGCTAGGGCGCTGTGCGAAGGCACCTTGTCGGCGCCCTCGAGTACCTTGGTCCGGAAGCATGCGGGGGTGGGAAGCGGGTGGCTGGGATGACTGACATAAGCGAGCACGACACTGTCGAGGGGACCCGGCGAGCCGAACTGGCGGCGTTCCTGAAGACCCGCCGCGCGAAGGTCCGGCCCGAGGACGTCGGCCTGCCGGACGGGGTCCGGCGGCGGGCGGCGGGGCTGCGCCGCGAGGAGGTCGCGCAGCTCGCCGGGGTCGGACTGTCCTGGTACACGTGGCTGGAGCAGGGGCGGCCGATCAACGCCAGCACGCAGGTGCTCGACGCGGTCGCCAGGACGCTGCGGATGGATCCGGTCGAGCGCGAGCACATGCACGTCCTCGCCGGGGCCGTCCCGCTGCGGAACCAGGCCGACGAGCTCGTCCTCCCCGACGCAGTCTTCGACATCCTGCGCTCGCTGGACCCGCTGCCGGCGACGATGTCGACCAGCCGGTTGGACACGCTCGGCAGGAACGCCGCCTTCGAGGCGCTGTTCACCGGCTGGCACGACCTGAGCTGCCTGCACCACAACGGGCTGTGGTGCACGATCACCGAGCCGAACGCCCGCGAGTGGCTGCCGGACTACGACGCCGACGTCGCCTACCTCGTGGCGCGGCTGCGCTGCAACTACGCCCGCCACATCGGCGATCCGGAGTGGGAGGCGAACATCGCCCGGCTGTCGGCGATGTCGCCGGAGTTCGCCGAGATCTGGGCGCGGCAGGAGGTCGCCGAGCCGCAGATCCGGGCGCGGCGGGTGCTGCACCCGCACCTCGGGCTGATGAGCTTCACGGTGACGCAGCTCGACGTCGCCTTCTGCCCGGAGACCAGCATCAACGTGTACACGCCGAGCGATGCCGAGACGTGGGGGTTGCTGGCCCGGACCCGGGAGGGTTGAGCTCGGGGGTCCGGTGAAGGGGGGCGCGAGAGTTCAGTTCACCGGACCGCGAGCCCTTCGCCGCGCGACTCCTCGGCCACCAGGCGCCGCAAGAAAGTCTTGTCCGGCTTGCCGGCGTCGGTCAGCGGCATCCGGTCGCGGATCAGGACCGTCGCGGGGACGTACATCGGCCCGAGCCAGTCCCGGACGGTGTCGCGGAGCTCCTGCGGGGTGACCGTACGGCCGGCGGCGGGGATCACGACGGCGACCACCCGCTCCGCGTCCCTGGCGTCGCTCATGCCGAAGGCCGCGCTCTGCTCGACGGCGGGATGGGCGTTGAGCACGTCCTCCAGCTCGGCGGGGTAGACATGGCCGCCGACGACGATGACTTTGTCGCCGAGGCGGTCGATGACGGTCAGGCGGCCCGAGAGATCCAGGCGGCCGATGTCGCCGGTGTGCACCCAGCCCTCGCGCAGGACGCGGTCGGTCAGCTCGGGCTGCTTCCAGTAGCCGCTCATGATGGTCGGTGAGCGGACGCAGATCTCCCCGGCGGTGCCGACCGGGAGAGGCGTGGCGTCCTCGGGGTCGCGGATCGACACCTCGACCGTCGACAGCGGGCGGCCGGCGCTGCGCAGCACCTCCGGGCGCGCGGGGTCGTGGTCCTCGGGTGGCAGCACACTGATGGCGCCGACCTCGTTCTGCCCGTAGATCTGGATCAGGACCCGGCCGAAGCGGCGGACGGCGGCGACCAGCGCGTCCGGGGAGACGCGGGTGCCGCCGTACATGACGGCGACGAGGCTGGACACGTCGGTCGCGGCGTGGTGTGCGCGATCGGTCAGCGCGTAGAGAAGCGGCGGCAGCAGGAACATGTGGGTGACGCGTTCACGGGCGATCGTCTCCAGGACCTCGGTCGCGTCGAAACCGTCGAGGAGCACGACCGTGCCGCCGGCCCGCAGCGTCAGGTCCGTCATCCGGCCGGCCAGGTGGGCCAGCGGCGTGCAGACCAGCAGCCGGGGCCGGTCGGTGCTCGCCCGCAGGGGGAGGTCGTCGCGCTGGGCCAGGGTCATCTGGCCGAAGGTGACGGCGATGCCCTTGGGGTGGCCGGTGGTACCGCCGGTGTGGCGGATCACGCAGAGGTCGTCGGGTCGGACCGGAGTGGGGGTCATCGGCTCCTGCACGGCGCCGGCCGCCGCCAAGAGGTTCTCCCCCACCTCTGCGGGCCCCAGGGTCAGCATCATCGGAACCGGAACCTCTTTGCTCACCAGCCGGGCCCGCTCGGCCAGCCGCGGATCGATGAGCAAAGCGTCCGCCTCGACGTCCCGCACGATGCTCGCCTGCACCGCCGCCGAGAGCCCGGGATACAGATGGCTGACCCGGCAGCCGACGAAGTGAGCCGCGTACCGGGCGGCAAGGGCCTCCGGCGTGTTCACGCTCAGAATCGTCACCATGCGCTGGCTCTCCAGCCCGCGGGCCCGCAGGCCGGCGGCCATGCGGTGCACCATGCCGAGCAGGTCACGGCCGGTGAGGCGCCGGCCGCCGTGGTCGATCACCACCGCGTCGCCGACGGCTTCGAGGGTGTCCAGGACCTCCATCACGTAGCTGCGATGGGGCTCGGGATGGTTCGGCATCGGGTTCCTTCTGTCGTGGCAAGTCAGAACCTTGATACCTTATCGACGGCGGCGCCGAGCCATGGTGAACCTCAACTGCGCGCGGCGCCCCGCATGATCAGCACAGGCGGCGTCAGATCGCCGGCGCTGACCGTGTAGGCCAGGTCGGGGTAGGTGAAGTCCGTTTCGTTGTTCTCACGGCGCCGCAGTCGGTAGAACTCACGCCGCTGGTCGTCGTCGGCCGATGTGAGCTGCGCACCAGACGGCAGGTATGGCTGTCCGTCGCGGTAGCGAACCATCGTCTTTGAGGTTCGGAACGTCATGCCCAGCCACTGGTTGTCGGCCTGGAGCGGCGCGTCCAGCACGATCTTGTGCTTGAGCCGGCGATTCGAGGCGACGGAGAAGGCGACGACGCCGTTGTGAGCGAGAGGGATGTGGAGCCTGTCGCCATCAGAGCCCTTTGACTCGACGACCAACTTCCGCAGCGGCCTCACATCAGGGTACTGGTAGCAGGAGAAGACGGCGATGAACGACTCGTCGGCCAGATCGAGCGCTTGGTCGCAATGGCTGCCCATGGTCGTGTAGGCGTTCGTGTAGGTCTCGATGAGCGCGTTGTTGAAGCCGACCGAGTGCGTCAGACGCTCTTGGATTTGCTGCGCCAACCGCTCGTGCACCGCTTGGAAACGCTGCGCCGGGCTGCCGTATTGCGTGGTGGTGCGCACGAGAGGAACGCCGTTCGCCTCGTCGATCCCGGCGAGTACGGCGCCTCGGCGCCCTTTTCCGACGTCTTCCCAGCTCACCGAAGCGAACAGCTCTGCGAACAGGTCCGTGTCACCCGGCATGTCGAACGTGATGATCTCGTCGGCGATCCTAGAGACGGGGAGCAACGTAGTCTCCCGTGTTCATGCTGAAGAGGATCTTGTCGCCGTAGTCGATGAAGGACGAGGTTCTGTTCTCCTCGGCGTACAGCCTGCGCAGCTCGTCCATGCCCTCTTCCGTGGGCGGCTCCAGCCGCACCAGATCGCCGTCCAGCTTGAGGAACGTGTGACCGTTCTGGTGGACGGCTTCGGCGTTCGAGCAGCGCACCACGTATCCCAGGCGCGTCGGGAGCTGGTCGGCGTCCAACATCGACGGCCGGATCTCGTGGGTGTACAGGCGGTTGGTGGACAGCGGCATGAAGAAGACGGAGCCGGGATAGAGAGTCACAGAGAACTGCGAGGGCAGCTCGGCTCCGTCGCGTTCCTCCACCGTCTCCTTGAGGCGGAAGTTCAGCTTGGTCAGGGCGCTGACTCGCTTCACACCGTAGTCGAAGGCGTCGTCGGCCATGGGCTGCACCTTCTCGAGCCCGTCGTAGAACGTGCAGAAGGCCATGATGCCGTTGACGGGCATGTCCTTGGTCTTGTCGGCGTGGGACGAGATCTTGGCCTTCGACTGCTTGCGCTCGGGCGTGGCGCCGGTGTTGTGGTAGATCTGCGCGAGGACATGGTTCAGCGGCGCCGGGTCCTTGAAGACGGCCGCGGCCTCGCGGTTCAGCGCGTCGACGATCTGCGTGTCGGTCGGCTGGAACGTCTCGGTCGGACCCGAGAAGTTCGTGGAGCACCGGAGCAGGCGGAAGTGCAGACCGTCACCGTCTCGCGTCACGGGCGTCAGATAGATCCCGCTGCGATGCGCCGTCCCAGGCTTCGTGGACTCCGTCAGCGACTGGAACTCGTGCTCCGCCTGGATCCGCCCGAAGTGATCGTCCCCGAGCTCGAAGAAGCGGCGGTAGAACACGCCGACGCCGTGGACACGGATCGGGACTCCGCCGAGATCTACGATGGGCCAAGGTCCGTCTGCGTCCTCGACGTAACCGTGCGAAAGCCCACGGACGATGAATACCCGGGCAGCGGCGTCGAGGTCGCGAGTGCTGATCTCGGAGATGTCGCCGCAGAGGTAGACGGTCTTGTGCGCGAGGTCGGCGGAACCAGCAGCCAGGTCCTCGGGTGTGATCGTGGAACCGAAGAAGTCGCCGATCGCCTCGCGTTCATGCACTGTCGAAGACGCGACCAAGATGGTGCCCGCATCCTCGATGCGGGCTTCTGCTTCTGCCTCTGCCACGCCGAACAGTAGACCACGCTCAGCGCGCTCCCCAGGGCTCGGTTTCGGTCACGACCGTCTGCTCACTGGCCGCGGCCTCGTCGATGGCCAGGGAGAGCAGATGGTCCTGGCACGCCTCCGCCAGCGGATACGGCGCCGGCCCCGCGTCCCGGGCCCAGGCGGCGGTCGCGGTCAGCAGGGTGGCGATCGCGATCTCCTCGTCCATCAGGCGCAGGCCGGTGAACGGGTTGCGCCAGACGACGTCGCCTTCGAAGGACAGGTGCTCGGTGTCGTGGCCGTCGAGGTTGAGATCGTGGCCGAGTTGGGAGCGGACGATCTCGGACCTGAGCACGGTCTGCGGGCCGCCCCAGCGGATGACGGTGTCGTCGGCGATCTCGCCGAGACTGCCGCGGATCAGGATCCGGCGCAGGCGCAGGCGGTTGTGCCATTGGTTGTCGGTGAAGTCGTACAGGCCCGAGCGGCCGTCGCCGAAGTCGAGGGTGGCCAGGGTGGTGGCGGCGTCCTTCGGGGTCTCCTCGCCGGTCCAGCCGTCGCGGTTCAGGGGGTCGAGCAGCGGGGCGGTGAAGCGGGAGGCGCGGACGCGGACCGGTCCGGAGCCGGCGTTCAGCAGGCCCCTGATCATCGACACGGCGTGGTAGCCGTGGGTCGAGGAGACGTGGACGGAGGTCGGCCGGCCGATCACGCCGCGCGCCGCGAGTTCGCGGCGCGCGGCGTGGCCGGGCAGCAGGAGGTACTGCTCGGCGACCTGGACCAGGTTCCGGCCGCCGACGCGGGCCCACAGGGCGCGCAGCCCGTCGGCGTCGGGCGCGGGCGGCGTCTCGGCGAGGACCGGGACGCCGCTGTCCACGATCGTGGAGGTGATCACCGGGGTCACGGGCCACGGGACGGAGACGACGATGAAGTCAGGGTGCTGCTTCGCGATGAGCTCCGCCGGCGACAGGTACACCGGCACGCTCCACCGGTGTGCGACGTCCTCGACGCTCTCCGGCCGGCGCACCGCCGCCCCGACCAGCGTCAGCTGTTCGGGGAGCAGGGCGGCCAGGCGCGCGAAGAAGTCCGCGCGCCAGCCTTTGCCGACGATGCCGAAGGTGGCGGGGGCGGGGGTGCCGGCGGAGACGCTCACGCCGCGTCCAGCCGGGCGAACTCCTCAGGGGACAGGACCAGGTCGGCGGCGGCGACCGAGTCGCGGATCGTCTCCGGCCGCGAGGAGCCCGGGATCGGGATCACCACCGGCGCCTTGGCCAGCAGCCAGGCCAGGCACGCCTGCTGCGGGCTCACTCCGTGCGCGGCTCCCACCTCGGCGAACGCCGCGAACCGCGAGCCGAGCTCGCCGGCCTGCGAGATCCCGCCGAGCGGGCTCCAGGGCAGGTAGGCCAGGCCGAGGACGGCACACAGCTGCAGCTCGGCCTCGCCGACCCGGTAGCGCGGCGAGTACTCGTTCTGCACGCTCACCAGCCGGCCGTCGAGGATCTCGTTGGCGAGCTGGATCTGCGCGGAGTCGGCGTTGGAAATGCCGGCCATCTGGATCTTGCCCTCGTCCAGCAGATCACGGATCGCGCCGATCGAGTCGGCATACGGCACCTTCGGATCCGGCCGGTGGAACTGGTACAGCCCGATCGCCTCGACCCCGAGCCGCTTGAGCGAGGCCTCGCAGGCCGCCTTCAGGTGCTCCGGCGAGCCGTCCTGCGTCCAGCGGCCGTCCCCGGGCCGCAGGTGGCCGCCCTTGGTGGCGACGAGCACGCCGGAGGTGTCGCCGCCGTAGGAGGCCAGCGCGCCGGCGATGAGCGACTCGTTGTGGCCGACCTCGTCGGCGTGCAGGTGGTAGGCGTCAGCGGTGTCGATGAGCGTGACGCCGGCCTCGATCGCGGCGTGGATGGTGGCGACGGAGCGCTGCTCGTCAGGGCGGCCCTCGATGGACATCGGCATGCCGCCGAGCCCGATGGCGCTGACGGCGGTGTCGCCGATGCGGCGCGTTTGCATGATTGCCTCCTGCGGTGCGGCGGTGCGAGTCGGTACGGGACTAGCCTCCTCACCGGTCGTCTGTGCTGTCCAACGCTAGTTTCTGATCGCATTGTGCAGTGGGGGTGATGAATAATCACCCAGTGACGCCAGCCGCACCAGCATTGCCCCGTCCGCTCATCCGCGACCGCGACTTCCTGCTCCTGTGGGGCGGCCAGACGGTCAGCGAGGTCGGATCGCAGGTTTCGGTCCTCGCGCTGCCGCTCGTCGCGCTGGTCGTTCTGAAGGCGAGCGCGTTGCAGGTCGCGCTGCTGTCGGCGGCCACGACCAGTGCGTTCCTCCTCATCGCGCTGCCGGCCGGGGTGCTGGTCGATCGGTTGCCGCGGCGGCGGTTGATGCTGTGGTGTGACGCCGGGCGGGTGGTGTTGCTCGGGTCGGTTCCGGTGGCTCAGGTCGCGGGCGTGCTCACGTTGGCGCAGCTGTACGTCGTCGCGCTGCTGTCGAGCGTACTGACCGTGTTCTTCTCGGTCGCGTACCAGAGCTATCTGCCGACCCTGATTCACCGCGGTCAGCTCATGGAGGGTAACGGGAAGCTGAGCACGTCCCAGTCCGCGGCGCAGATTGCCGGGCCGGGGCTTGGTGCGGCGTTGGTGGGGTTGGTCGGGGCGGCCAAGGCCGTGGTCGGTGACGCGGCGTCGTATGCGGTGTCGGCGATGACGCTGCTGGCTATTCGGAAGGCGGAGCCGAGACCGGGTCAGGCCCCTGACCAACAGACCCGCCCCCGCATGCGCGAGCAGATCAAGGAAGGACTCGCATTCGTCGCCCGCGAACCCATCCTGCGGCGCGCCACGGCCTGGAGCGGCTCGGCCAACTTCTTCGTCATCATGGTGGAATCGCTAGGCCCGGTCTTCCTCGTCCGCACGCTCCACCTGAGCCCGGGCTACGTCGGCCTCATGCTCGCCGCCGGAGCGTGCGGTGGCGTCGTCGGCGGCCTGACCTCCGGTCTCCTGGCGCGCAAGGTCGGCTCGGCCCGCATCAGCTGGCTGGCGATGACCGTGTTCGCGCTGCCCGGCCTCCTGATCCCGGCCGCCGGCCACGGCTGGCTGAGCCTGCTGTTCGCGGCCGGGTGGACCTCCTGGACGTTCTCCGCGACCATCTGCGGCGTCGCGCTGACCAGCTACCGCCAGGCGACCTGCCCGCCCGAACTCCTGGGCCGGGTCAACGCGGCCTCCCGCTGGGTCACCTGGGGAACGCTCCCCTTGGGCGGCGTGGCGGGCGGCGCGCTGGCGGCGACGACCGGAGTGCGCACCTCGCTGTGGATCGCGACCATCGGCGGCTGCCTGTCAGGGCTCTGGCTCTTCTTCTCGCCGCTGCGGGGCATGCGCGACATCCCGCATCCGAACGCGCACCACGCAACCGCCGTCAGCATGAGTTGAACCGGCCCGCTTTCGGGGAAAGGGGCGCATATGCGAAGCGGAGGATCCAGAAAGCAGCCGGTACGAGTCGCCGTCATCGGAGCGGGCATCCTCGGGGCCAGCGTGGGCTGGAACCTGTCCCGCCAGGGCGCCGACGTGGTCTTCATCGACGCAGGCGAGCCGGGCGAAGGCGTCACCAACTGGTCGTTCTCGTGGGTCAACGCCAGCAACAAGACCATCCGCAGGTCCTACTTCGACCTGAACGTCGCGGGCATCGAGGCCTACCGCGAGCTCGCCGAGACCATCGGCCCCGACTCGTGGTGGCATCCCACCGGCCATCTGCGCTGGACGGACAGCCTGGCGGCGGAGGCGCAGAGCCTGGAGACCGCCGAACTGCTCGCGCGCTGGGACTACCGAGTCGAGGTCATCACCGGGGACGAAGCGCGCCGCCGCTTCGAACCCGCCCTCACCGTGCCCGCCAAGACCCCGGTCCTGTACTACCCCGACGAGGCCTGGGTGGACGGACGCCGTCTCGCCGACGTCCTGGTCGGCCAGGCCGTCGCCGACGGCGCGCAGCGCCGCTTCGGCGCAGCCGTCAGCAACATCGCCACCGGCGGCGGCGGAAGCGTCCGGACCCTCACCCTGTCCGACGAGAGCCACCTCGACGTCGACGTCGTCGTGAACGCCGCGGGCCCCGGCGCCGCGGGCATCGCCGCGCTGGTCGCCCGGCACCTGCCGATGCGCCGCGAACCCGGCGTGGTCGCCCGCATCGACTGTGCGAAGGTGCCGATCCAGCACGTCATGCACGCCCCGCACATCGAGATCCGCCCCGACGGAGACGCCTCGATGCTCCTGCACAGCCGCGAAATCGACGCGCTCATCGACACCGGCGAAGAGCCCGACGAGCTCGCCCGGCTACTGCACGAGTCCGTCCAGCGCCTCATTCCCGAGCTCGCCGATTCCAGCATCGCCGGGACACGGGTGTCCAACCGTCCCATCCCCGCCGACGGGTTCCCCTCAGTCGGAGCGGTACCGACCGTGCCGGGCTACTACGAAGCGGTCTCCCACAGCGGTATCACGCTCGGGCCGGTGATCGGCCGGCTGCTCGCGTCGGAGATCCTGACCGGAAGGCGGGACGAGATGCTCGCGGACTTCCGCCCAGAACGGTTCCCCGTCTAACGCATAGGGTGGCCCGCCCCTTCAGAGAAGGGCGGACCACCCGAGCAAACAGCGAGTTCTCAACGCCTCACATCAGAACCCGGACAGACCATTCGGCGTGCCCCAACCAGTCGGCCCGTCGTAGCCGGTGACGGCGTTGCACTGGTAGTCGCCGCCGCAGTCCTGGAAGATGCCGTTCGTCCCGCCGACCACGTCGAACAGGCCGCTGTGGTCGCTGTAGAACGCGGAGGCGTTCGGGAACTTCTGCGGATTCCCGGCCAGCGCGATCACGCCGGCGATGAACGGCGAGGAGGCGCTGGTGCCGCCGACGATGCTCCAGCCGGAGGGCAGGCCCTGCAGGTCGGGCGTGTCGGTGACGTAGATGGCCGGGCCGGTCTGCGGGTCGGCGTCGGCCGCGACGTCGGCGATCATGCGGCCGGGGCAGTTGGCGTCGGTCTGCCACGCCGGCTTGTCCACCCACGCCGAGCAGCCGCTGCCGGCCCCGAACCAGGCCGACTCGCTCCAGCCCCGGGAGTTCGCGGCCTTGGTCAGCGACGTGCCACCCACGGCGACAACGCTGCTGAATTCGGCCGGGACACTGGGGATTCCGTAGCCGCTGTCGCCGGAGGAGGCGACGATCGCCACGCCGGGATGCGTGTAGTCCGCAGCGTAGGCGGCGACGCCGTTGGCTTCCGTACCGCCATAACTGTTGGAGACCTCATTCGCCCCGAGCGCGACGGCCTCGTTCTCCGAGGCGCCGAGATCGTCGAAGGAAGCCGAATCGCCCTCGACGAGCAGGATGTGGCACTCCGGGCACGCCGCGGACACCATGTCCAGGTCGAGGGCTTCCTCCACGCCCCAGCCCTGGTCGGCGGGCAGCGGCGTGGCCGCGCCGCGCTGGTTCACCTTGTGGAAGCAGCCGTTGGCCGTCGTGCAGGCGGGCAGACCGTACGTGCTGCGGTAGACCGCGAGGTCGGCTTCCGCGGTCGGGTCGTCACCGGCGTCGACGATCGCCACCGTCTGATTCGCGCCGCCGGTGGTCGGCAGCTTGTAGGCCGAACGCAAATCAGCGGGACCGTAGCCCTGCGGCAGCGCGGCCGCGGCGCCTCGCGCCGAGGCCGCCGGTCCACGAACCCCGGTGCCCTCGTGGACATCGGTCCGCATCTCGGCGAGGCACCGCGCATAGCCGGGCTTCGCGGCCGCGCAAGCGTCCTTGACGTTCCCCGCCCCGCGGCCGTGGCCCTGGCTCGAGACACCCGCGGTCGCGGTCGCCGCCGTGATGGTCAGCGCGGCCACCAAGGTCGAGGCGGAGACCACCACGGTCGTCACGCGCAGCCCGCGCCGGGCAACCGGACGCCGCCCGCTGGAGTGCTTCAGATTCATCAGGCTCCTCATGGCCTCAGCCGACCGTGTAGGGGTTGGTGATGGTCTGGGTGATCGAGCCGCCGAGGCAGTCGGTGGCGGTGACCTTCAGCTCGACCGGGCCGCCGGCGGCCGGGTTCGCCCAGAGCGCCGCGTAGACGCCGTCGGCCCCGTGGGTCGCGACGTTCTTCCAGGTCGCGCCGTTGTCGAAGGACACTGACACCTGCGCGGAGTCGATGTGCGCCCGCGAGCCCACGCCGGCGTAGGACAGGTGCCCCACGTTCAGCACCAGGCTCTGGATCGGCGAGTGCGAGGTGTTCTCCCCGTCCAGGCCGTTGAGCTGGTAGTTCAGCGTCAGCGCCGGCAGGATCTGGCACGCCGGCGCCGGCGTTCCGGGCGTCGGGGGGACCAGGTCGCAGCCGACCGTCGAGGGCAGCGCCAGCCGCGGGTCGGTCTGGCCCGAGTACGGGACGGTGAGGTCGGTGTGCGTCTTCGACGACTGCGACACCCCGTCGCCGGTGCGGTCGTAGTCGAAGACCGTGCGCACGGTCGCCGGGCCCGCCGGAAGGTTCTGCACCAGGTACCCGAAGTGGTCCGTGTCGGAGGACACCAGCGTGCCGTTCACGTACAGCTGCGAGGTGCCGGCCGCGGTGAAGTCCAGACCGGTGGTGTCGCGGTTGCTGTCACCGAGCATCCCCAGGGTGACGTTCAGGTTCCCCGCCGCGGCGCAGGCCTGGCAGCCGAACAGGCTGGTCTGCGCCGGGTGCTGGCCGACGTTCGGGGCCTCCGGCGCGCGGGTCCAGGTCCGCGACGCGACCTGGCCGGCGTGGTACAGCAGCGGGTCGTCCGCGAGGATCGCGAAGCTGAACCTCTGGTTGGTCGGGTCGGGCACCTCCGGCACCGTCATCTGGCTGAACCACTGCAGGCCGCCGGTGACGTACTCCGTCACCGAGGGGCCCGGTGTCGGGATCCCCGACAGACCCCAGCCGCTGGGCGTCAGGAACGCACTGCCGATCACCGGGAGGTTGGCGCCGTAGGCGGGATCGAGAGCGAAGGAGTGCTTCAGCGTGGCCAGGGAACGGTCGGTCGGCGCGTAGGACTGGTTCGCGTCGATGTGGTCCGAGGTGACGCCGAGGTTGTACCGGTACGGGCTCGCCGCCGTCGCCGGGCTCGTGCCGACCCAGTCCACGACGTAGTCCAGGGAACCGGTCGCCGGCTTGGCCTCCGGGCTGACATACGTCGTCTCGCCCGGGCCGCCGAACAGCACCACTCCGGCGCCGCCGCCCTTCGCGTCCGTGCGCGAGACCTGGAGAAAGCCGCCGGCCTCGGTCGCGGGCTTCTGCGTCGTGAAGGTGACCGGGCTGCTCGCGCTCCGCTCGTCGATGGTCGCGACCGGGACCGTTCCGGTGGCCGGGACGGTGATCCCGTCCTGGGAGACGAAGTCCAGCCGCGTGGTGTTGGCAGCGGAGTCGAAGATGAAGTCGAAACTGAGCGCGGCGTAGTTGCCGGCCGGGACCGCGACCTTCGCGATGCCCTGGTAGGCGAAGACTTCGCCGTTGAACTCCTGGGCGTTGTCGGTGTTCACCAGGATGACCGCCGCGTCGGACGGCGCGCCGGTGTCATCCAGGGTGTTCAGCGTCAGGATGTGCAGCGGGTAGAACGGGTGGACCGGCGGCGTGGCACCGGCCGCGGCCATGGATGTCAGACCGCCGAACAGAGCCCCGGTCCCGGCCTTCTTGCCGGCCGCGAGGTCGGCCTTGATCGAGTCGCGGAGCGCCTGGGCGAACGCCTTTCCGGAATCAGGGGTCAGATATCCGGCGGCGGTCTGTCCGCTGACCGAGGTGAACGTCACGCCGGCCGGTGCGGCCGGCGTGATACCGGCGGCAAAAGTCAATTGCACCGGAATACGGGTATTCGGCGTCGCGCCGGCCGCCGCCATCTTGGTGACGTCGAACAACGACATATCCAGCGCGCGCCCGACATAGGGCGCCGCCTCGGCCGGGATCACATACTGGTCGCCGCCGATCTTCACGCCCGCGAACGACCCCGATCCGCCGGGGCTCTGGTCCACGGCGAGCCCGGCGCCGGCACCGAGGCCGACCGTGACCCGGTCGCCGGTCGGCAGGACGACGGCGGCAGCCCCCGAGCTGGCCGGCGTCACGGTCACGGCCGCGGGCGCGGCGTTGTCGGCGGGGGCTGGAGCGGCTGCCCGCGCCGCCGCCGGGACACCGACCGCGACGGCCGTGAACAGCGCGGCCGCCGCCGAAGTGGTCCGGATTCTACGAGATATCACCTGTGGTTCCCTCCAGGAAATCGGCTCAACAGGTTCGATTGAGTGATCTACCCGAAACCAGGAGTGATGTCAGCTGTCTGATTTGATGGGAATACGACAGGGGGCCGATGCAACGCCGCGCGCTTTAAAGGCGTCTTGATAAACGAACGGACACCGGCGAGGGGAGGCCCCGATGCCCGATACGGCAACGATTTGGCGGACCGACACGGCGACCTGGCAGCATCGGCTGGGCACGGAACACAGCGACGCACTGGCCAATCTCGTGGCCGGCCTGACCGACCACGCCAGCGCCAACAGACTCGGCGTGAGCGAGCGTACCGTGCAGCGCCGCATCAGGGAACTGATGAACTGGTCCGACTCCGGCAACCGCATGCAGCTGGGCCACCACGCCGCGCTGGCCAACCTGCCGGCGCCGTGCCCGCGCCGGCCGGAGCCGCCGCGCATCCACATGCCGGACCCGGCCACGATGCAGCTGCTGCGGCTCCTGCTGGCCGACGTGGCCGCCGACCGCACGCTCAACATGAGCGCGAGCAGCGTCGAGCGCCGCGTCAGGGAGCTGATGAAGCTGGCCGGGGCCCGCAGCCGGGCGCAGCTGGGCTGGCGCGCGACCCGGTGGGGCTGGCTGTAGCACCGCCTGGCGATGCGTTGGCCGCGGTGCGCCACTCCCGCGGCCAACGCATCGCCAGGCGCCGCCTCAGATCTCGATGCTCTCGGCGACGACCCGCATCTGGTGCCGGGCCAGCGCCAGGTTGCCGCGGGTGCGGTCGATGGCGAGGTACAGGAACAGGCCGGAGCCGCCGCGCGAGGTCAGGGGCCTGATGATGTGGTACTGCCGGCCGAGGGTTATCAGGATGTCCTCGATGCTGTCGGTCATCTTCAGCATCTCCATGGTGCGCATCTTGGCGCGCATCACCTCGGTGTTCCCGGCGGCGGCCACGGTGAGGTCGAGCTCCTTGGAGACGCTGATCTCGCCGAGCGACATGCCGCTGCCGTAGTCGACCAGCGCGGCGCCGATCGCGCCCTCGGTGCGCATGGCTTCCTTCAGCGCGACGTCAATGGTCATCGACATGGAGTACTCCTTCTTGGCTGGGGATTGACCCGCCCCGCGGGCGGGGGGCCTGCGGGCGGCAGGCCTGGCGGCCGGCTCTTCGGCCTTTCTCCGTGCTGGCACGGTTCACCACCTTCATCCCGGATCGCCGGACGCGAAGCGGGCGGACTCGGCGTCCACGCCACGGTGGGACGCCTTCACGGCCCACGACCCTGACACGGCCACGGGTCCCCGGCGCGGCACGTTCCGCAGAGTCCGCAAGGAGTCCGCCCGGCGAGAATTCGTATCTCAATGCCCTGTTCGTCCGGCCGGGTCGCCCCGCCTGCGAAGACACCCCCGCGGGCCCGGCGGAACCGGCCGATCGCGCGGAGCGATCACTCGAACACGCTGCGGGATCATCGTGGTCTGCGATAGGGGTATGCGCTGTGACTCGTCGGCCGCGTTGGGTGACCGCCGGGTGGGGCGGAGGATCGATATCGGTGGTGGGGACGGTGATGGGGACGACGCTCGCCTTGTGCGGCGCCGTGACCGGCTGGTGTGTCATGGTGCTGGTCTCGCGGCGGCGCCTGGCGGCGCTGCGGGTGCGCTGTGACGACGCGGAGGCCGAGAACCTCAGGTGGCGTCAGGCGCACAGCGGCCGCATGCGCGAGCCGGCGGGCGGCCGGGCGCTGCTTCAGGAGCGAGTGCGGGAGCCGGAGCGCGAGCCCGCGCACCTGCCCGAGACCGACGGACCGGACTTCGCCGAGCGTGCCTTCGTGAACATCGGCCGGCGGGTCCAGGCCATCGTCCACCGGCAGCTCGGGGATCTGAGCGAGATGGAGGAGCGGCACGGCAACGACGCGGCCGTGTTCGCCGATCTGATGCGGCTGGACCACGGAACGGCGCTGATCGGCCGGTTCGCGGACAGTCTCGTGGTCCTGGCCGGCGAGCGCCCGGGGCGCCAGCCGAGCGAGCCGGTCCCGGTGTTCAGCGTGCTGCGCGGCGCGATGTCCAGGATCGTCGACTACCGGCGGGTGGAGCTCGCGGCGGCGCCGCAGGCCCAGCTGGCCGGGACGGCCGTGGAGGCGGTGGTGCACGCGCTGGCCGAACTGCTGGACAACGCCACCCGGTATTCGCCTCCTGATTCGCGGGTGGTCCTGTCGGCCCGCCGCACGACCGGCGGGGTCACGATCGAGGTCGTGGACGCCGGTGTCGGGATGGCTCCGCAGGCCGCCGAGCACGCGGCGCGGGTGCTGGCCGACCCGGCCGCGCCGGGGCTGGACCTCGCCGACGTGGGGGGCTCCCCCAGGCTCGGCCTGGCGGTGATAGGGCGCCTCGCGCACACCGTGGGGTTCGAGGCGACGGTGCGGCCGTCGGCGGCCGGCGGGGTGAAGGCTCAGCTGTTCGTCCCGGACGACTTGCTGGCGGCGCCCGGCGGGGCTTCGGTCCCCGTGGCTCCGGCGGTTCCCGTGGCTGCCACGGGCCCGCGGGAGTCGAGCATCGCCGGCCGGGCGGCGACGGCGAACGGCCCGCAGGACGGCCGCCCGGGCGGGCTTCCGCAACGGCGGCGGCGCCCGCCGACGATGGCGCCGACCGCTCCGCCGCCGCTGGAGCCCAAGGCGGCGGAGAAACCCGGCCCCGGGCAGTGGTTCGACGCGTTCCGCGGCACGCAAGACGACAACCACGACGGAGAGCGAGGTGCGGCTTCGTGATCCGGCCGCAGATGCAGATGGACTGGCTTCTCAAGGGGCTCGTGGAGGACGTTCCGGGGGCCCGCCACGCGCTGGTGCTCACCGCGGACGGCCTGCGTCTGGCGCATTACGCCGTCAGCGAAGATGTGGCGGATCGCCTGGCCGCGATCTGCGCCGGCCTGCAGAGCCTGTCGGCGGCGGTGGCCGAGATGTTCCCGGGCGCGGACCAGCGCACGCGGATGATCGTCATCGAGGTCGGCGGCGGATTCTTCTATGTGATGGCCGCGAGCCAGGGCGTCTTCCTGGCCGTGGTCGCCGACGACGGCGTGGACGCCGGGTTGGTGGGCCGGCAGATGCGCGATCTGGTGGTCCGCATAGGGGAGCATCTGACAAGTCCGGCGCGCCGCGAGGGCAGGTGAGGTCGTGAGCGGCGGACTGCCGCCGCCCCGGACGACGTGGCCTGATTCCGGGCCGCTGCGGCCTCCGCGGCTTCCTCATCCTCGGCACGCCGCCGGCGAGTCCCGGTCGGCGGACGAGCCGGGTCGCGCCGGTGACGCGACCTCGGCGGGCTCGGCGACACCGGCCAACCCGGCCACCCCGGCGCCCTCGGCGACCCCGGCCTCCCCGGCGGCCGAACCGGCCCGGCCGACGCGCCCGACTCGAGCCGCCGCGAACGCCGCCGCCGACGCCCTCGCGAACCCGCAACCCGCGACGTCCCAACGCCGCGAGTCCCGCCTGGAACGCGTCTACGTCATCACCGGCGGCCGCGCCGCCCCGCCCTCCGACCTCGATCTGGTCACCCTGATCGTGGCCGCCGACTCCGCCCCGCCGAGCCTGTCGCCGGAGCAGGCCGCGATCATGCGGCTGTGCCGGCGTCCGTTGTCGGTCGCGGAGCTGTCGGCCCACCTGCGGCTGCCCTTCAGCGCCACCGCGGTGCTCGTCGCCGACCTCCTGGCGGCGGGCCTGACCGTACAGCGCCGGCCGGTCCGGCCCGCCCACGTCGACCCCGAATTGCTCAAGCAGGTGATCAATGGTCTCCGGCGCCTCTGACCGCGCCCTGGCCGCCGGGATATCTGACGCGCCCGCCGCGCCCGGCACCGACGGCGTCAACGGCTCTCCCGGCGAGCCGGGCCTGCCCGCGACCACCTCGGTCGCGCTGAAGATCGCGGTGGTCGGCCCGCTGGGCGTGGGCAAGACGACCTTCGTCACCTCGGTGAGCGACATCTCGCCGCTGACCACGGAGGAGCCCCTGTCGGGCCCGGCCCCGGCGAGCGCGCCGATGAAGACCACGACGACGGTCGCCATGGACTTCGGCCGCATCAGCCTCGACGAGCACGTGGTGCTGTATCTGTTCGGCACTCCGGGACAGGAACGCTTCTGGTTCCTGTGGGACGGCTTGGTGGAGGGGGCGCTGGGAGCGATAGTGCTGGTCGACGTCCGCCGCCTGGACGAGAGTTTCGACGTGCTGGAGCGGCTGGAGGACCGCGGCGTCCCGTTCGTCGTCGCAGCGAACTGCTTCCCCGACGCCCCGCTCTATCCGGTCGAGGAGCTGCGTGCGGCGATGGACCTCCCGGACGTGGTGCCTGTCGTGCTCTGCGATGCCCGGGAGCGTCCGTCGTGCCGTGATGTGCTGCTCGATCTGAGCTCGTATCTGTTGGAGTCGGTGCCCGAGGAGTGAGGATTCGCCGCCTCAGCCCGCCCCGGGCGTCACCCCGAACACGATGCGGTAGTCGCAATCGCCCTTGCAGGACATGGTGGCCGAGTCGTCGAAGGCGTACGAGTACGCGTATGGCTCAGCATCCTTATAAACGAGCTTGGCGTAGTCGACGGGCCACTTCGCCGGGTCGCAGTTCTGCCGGCCGGACCACGCGCCCCGGCAGCAGTAGGCGTCGCCGCCGAAGGCCGCGCACGCGGTGGTGCACGCCACCGCCTGGCCGCCGGCCTTCACCTGCATGGGGCCGGGGCAGACGATCGGCTTGGTGCAGGCGCCCTGGTAGCAGCCGTTCTGCGTCACCGGGTCCGTTCCGGCGCGGTGGCTGGTGTTGATGTACATCGGCAGGTTCGAGCCGTCGACGAGGCTGACGTCGTAGAAGTCCAGGCCGTCGAAGGAGTCGAGGGTCAGCTCGGCGAGCGTCGCCGGGGGCGGGGCGGTGCCCCGGCACTGGAAGACGCCGCCGCAGTCGCCGCTGAGGCAGTGGCCGGTGCCGGAGGCGGAGAAGGAGCAGCCGGTCCGGCCCCAGACGCGGCCGCCCCAGCCCTGCGGGACGTCGAAGGTCACGCTCTGGCCGGGATCGAGGCGCCAGCCGGTAGTCGGGATCGGATGCTGGGCGTCGGGGTTCGTCGCGGCCCAGATGGTCACGTTGTCGTTGTTCACGATGGTGATCAGGTGGGAGCCGGCAGGGCGGGCGACCGACGACGAGCCGGTGGTCGACTTCGTCGATGAGCCTGCGGGCTTGGTCGGCGAAGATCCCGTGGTTCCTGGTGTGCTGGTCACGCCGGCGTGCGCCGAGGAGCTCGTCGACGTCCCGGTCGTCGACGATGCGGATGAGGAGGACGCCGATCCCGGCAGGCTTGACGTGGAAATCGGGGATCCGGATGTGCTCTGCTGCGCCAGTGACTTCGAGGCCTGATCCGTACCGCTTCGGTCCGAGGTTCCGAAGCCGGCGAGCCAGAGGACGAGGGCCAGGGCGGCCACTGCCGCCAGAGCGCCGGTCGCGATCGGCCAGTAGTCACGTTGTCCGCTCCGGTGACCGGTCACGGGCTCACTCCCCAGGTAATCCGATAGCTGCACTCCCCCGTGCAGGTCAGAACGCTCGTGGCGTCGTCGTCCACATAGGAGTACGCGAACGGCTCGGCCTTCTTGAACACGGCGGCGGAGTCGACGGGCCACTTGGCCGGATCGCATGCGGCCCGGCTGGCCCACGCGCCGTTGCAGCACATCTGGTCGCCGCCCAGCGCCAGGCACGAGCTCTTGCACGCGGTGACCGACCCGCCGCGCACCACTTGGAGCACCGGCGGGCACGTCGCGTTGGCATCGCGGGTGCAGCCTGCTTTTGTGCAGCCGTCGGCGTTCATCGGGTCCGGCCCCTTGCCGCCGGACTGGTTGACGTACATCGGGAGGTTGTTGCCCTCGACGAGGCTGACGTCGTAAAAGTCCATGCCCTGCCAGGCGTTGAGGTTGAACTCGGCCAGCGTGGACGGGAACTCGCCCCAGGTGCTGCCGCACTGGAACCTGCCCTGGCAGTCCCCTGACAGACAGTGGCCGGTGCCGGCGGCGTTGAAGGAGCACCCGGCGCGGGCCCACACTCGGACGTCCCAGTGGTCGGGGATGGAGATCGTGACGCTCGCACCCGGTGCGAGGACCCAGCCGGTGGCGGCGACGGGATGGTTGGGGTCGGCGGCCACGGCGGGCCAGATCGTCTGCGAGAGCTTGTTGACCATGGTCAGGGTTCGGGGACCGCCTGGCTGGGCCGAGGTACGGGCGCCGGTCGAAGAGCCTGGAGCCGTCGAGGAGGCTGGTGTATGGGTCGTCGGCGACGCACTGGCCGTCGGGGCGGCGGTTCGCGCGGCGCTGGTCGTAGGGGCGACGGATTGCGTGGCGCTGGTCTGCGGGGCGGCGGTTTGCGCAACGCTGGTCGGCGATGCGCTCGGGGTGCTCGCCGTCGGTGCCGACATCGACGCCGTCCCTGACGAACCAGAGCAACCGGCAGCCGCCATAACGCAGAACGCTGCGACGGCTGCCGGTAGCAGCCACCGAGGCAGCCGGCCTCGCACCTCAGGAGCCTTCATACGCCACCCCCATCGGCGTCGGCTGCCCGTTCTGGAACAGCGCGGTCCCCGTCTGGGATCCGGCCGACGCCGCCAAGCCGAACCACGCGTAGCGCTCGACGTACGGCAGGGAGTCGAGCATCGCCGCGGACTGGGTGACGAAGGCGGCCTGCTGGTCCTGGGCCGGGTATTGCGAGCCGCCGCCGGAGAAGGAGATGAGCGCGTACTCGGTGAGCCAGATCGGCAGGTGGTAGCGGTTGTAGATGGCTTGGAGGTACGACTTGAGCTGGTCGGTCGCCGGGCCCGGCCGGAAGTCCGAGCCGTACCAGTGCACGGTGATGAAGTCGACGCGGTAGCCGCGGGAGGCGGCGCCGGCCATGAACTGGTCGAGCCAGCCGCCGGGGGTCGCGGCGTTGGCGGCGACCGCCGGGCTGCCCAGGCGCAGACCGGTGGCCTGGAGCTTGGGCCACAGGTCCAGCGCCTGCCGCACGGTCATGTTCGACTGCGAGCCCATGTCGGGCTCGTTGAAGCCCAGCAGGACAGAGCCCTGCGACTTCGCTGTGGCGATCGTCGCGGCGTCGGCGTTCTTCGCGCCCCAGATCATCGGGACGAACTGCGGTGCACCGCTGCCGAGGTGGTCCAGGCGGCTCGGCGACCAGTCGTAGTACCAGGACGCTTTGGAGGCGGTAAGGGAGGCGTCGAGGTCGGGGGCGCTCCAGACGGCGACGCCCTTCTTCGGTCCGATGACGGCCGGGTGGGAGGGCGGTGGCGCGGCCGGGCTCTTGGTCGGGGTCGGGGACGCCTTGGTGGTCGGCGCCGGGGTGTGGCTCGAGGACGGTGTCGTCGACGACACCGATGACGAGACCGGTGATGGGCTCGCCGCGGCGACCACGCTGGGGGATGCCGTCGTGCTCGTACCGGCTGCGATCGGGGTCGGGCCCGGCACCGTGCCGGACGACTCCGAGGCGGCCCAGACGGCGGTCGCGGCCACGGCGACCACACTCGCCGTGGCCGCGGCTATGACGACGGAGGCCTTCGCGGGAAGGAGGCCGAGGATCTTGCCGGAGCCGGAGCCGGAGCCGGAGCCCGAGCTGTGGCTGAGGGCTTTGGCACCGGACCGGTGAACGAGGCCTGATGCGCCTGACGTGCCCGCTGCTCCCGACCCCACGCCGACCGCCATCGCCTCGCGGAACACCGCGGCGGCCAGCGCGGTCGGGACAGCGGCCATCGGCAGACCGGCCAGCAGCTTCTCGACCGGGACCAGGTCGTGCGAGCGGGCGTCGCAGATCTCGCAGTCGCGGGTGTGCCCGACGAAGCGCTTGCGCCACAAGGCATTGCGGTGGCCGTCCCACCTGCTGGTGAGGTCCAGCAGGCCGCGACAGCGTTCCGGCGCCCGCAGCGCCCGGACGACGACGCGCGTCGCCGACAGCTGCTGCTTCAGACGCTGGATGCGCACGGCGGCCTGGTTCTGGGGCACGCCGATGGCCGCGGCGAGCTCGGCGCGGTCGAGCCGGCCGTGCTCGGAGAGCCACCACAGGCCGAGCAGCTCGCGGTTCTCGGCGTCGAGCCAGCCCGCGGCTTCGGCGACCTCGCGGCGCTGGCCGGTCAGGTCGAGCCGAAGGGCTGTCAGGTCGGCGAATTCGGCTGAGGGATCCGCGACGGTCACCGCCTCGTCCAGGGGCATCGTGCGGTCCTGCACGACGCGGCGTGCGTGCTGGTGGTCGTGGACCTGCCGGATGGCGACGGCGACGATCCAGGAGCGGAACGCCGCGGGGTCGCGCAGGTCGCCCAGGCCGCGGACCGCGCGGACCATCGTCTCCTGGACGGCGTCGTCGACGTCGGCGTGCGCCCGCAGCGCGAAGCCGACGATGTTGTAGACCAGCGGCAGGGTCTCGGCGAGCAGATCGCGCAGCGCGGCCTGGTCGCCGCGCTGCGCCGCCCGCACGGTGGCGACGTCGAATCCACCCCGCGGTGCTCTCATGCCGGGCCGCCCCCTGTGTTCGCCGTGGTCGCCGTGATCGCTGTGGTCGCCGTGATCGACGGTGGTGCTTGTGCGATGACCATATAGAGGAGACCGGATGGGGCCGAGGCGCATAACACGAATTTTTGTTTGGGCTGACTTGCCGTTGGGTTTCGGCAGCGCGCGGCACCCGGATGTCAGGCGCTACAGCGGCTGGAACCTCGTCTCACGCCTGAGTCGGCGCGTAGATCTGCACATGCCCCCCATCGATCCGCACCGCCAGCCGCGGCAGCGCGGGCAGCGGCGAGCTCCCGTGCGGACGGATGAGCGGCGCGCCGGCCAGCGTGAAGGTGGCGCCGTGGCAAGGGCACGCGAGCTGGTTGCCGGGGGTGTCCAGACGGAGGCGGCAGCCTTGGTGCGTACACGTGCCCGACACCGCCTGCAGACGCCCCGACACCCGCCGGATGAAGCCCGACACCGCGCCGAGGTCGAACGACAGCACCGCCCCTTCGGGGATGTCCGCATCCTTCGCGACGGTCTGCCAGGTCCCGGCATCAGGCGTCAGCTCCGGTTCGGGGTGATGGTCCGGCGACGCGGTCTGCAGGCTGCCGACCTGGTCCACGGCGACGCCCGCGACGACGCCGCTCGCGGTGAGCGCGGTCGCGGTCAGAAAGCGGCGGCGGCCCCGGACGCGGTGTGCCTCGGGCAGTGCGGGGGCCGCCGGCGGTGCGTCCTGCTTGTCGGCGAGGCGGCGGCGCAGGTCCTCGACGAACGCCTCGCGCGGGCGCTGCGCGTCGGGGGCCGCCGCGGCCAGGTCGATGGCGGCCCGGGCGACGGCGATGTCGTCCTCGGTGGGGGCGAATCTCGCGGGGCGGCGCCGGCGCAGCAGGCTGTCCACGTAGCGGTCGATCGGGCGCTTCATGACGCTTCCCCTTCCTTGTCCAGTCCCGCCGCACGGCGCAGAGCGCGGTGTTGCAGCACTTTGGCGTTGGACACCGACACCCCGAGTTCGGCGGCGGCGGCCTTGATGGAATAGCCGCGCAGGAAGCGCAGCGTCAAGATCGCGCGGTGTCGTTCCGGCAGCCCGGCCAGGATCAGGCCGATGCGCTCGGCGGTCCGTCCCGAGGAGCCGCTCCGGTCGTCGTTGCCGCTCACTCCCGCGAAGTCTTCCAGGCCGGCCTCGTCGACGTCGATCACGGTGACCTGGTGCCCCAGCGTCGAGCGCCAGTGCGCGGCCAGGACGGTGCGGGCCGTGGTCAGCAGATACGCACGCACCTCGCCGACGCTCGCCGTGGCACGCAGAGGCCCCAGCGCGGTCAGGAACACCTGCGACGTCAGGTCCTCGGCATCGTGGCGGTTGCCGACCTTGGCGTACATGAGGCGGTAGATGCGCTCGACGTTGTCGGCGTAGATCGCCTCCCAGCCGGGATACGCGGCGGTCGGGAGGACGCGGGGATCGGCGTGCTCAAACGGCTCCAGGCCGGGGCGCGCAGGCGCAGACGCAGGTGCGGGCGCGGCCTCCCGGCCGTCACGGCGCGCAATGGCCATGCTGTGTCCCAGAACGCTGACAAGCTGCGCCAGGCGCCTGCTGCTCACACCTCATCGTAGAGGGCCCATCTGTGATCGACCTCGCAGGGCGTCCGTCGGTGCCGGAAGGTCCGGTCTCACTCAAGAGATAGGGACCCGGGTTACACCGGGCCGCTGTAACCCCCTCGGCTATCCGTCTACGAACCGATTCAGACGAATTCAGGAGTCGACACCAGATGAATCCGAGAGCCGACCGAAGCCCGGCCCACCCCGGGTCGTCGCGCACCGCGGCGCTGGTCGCCATGGCCGTGACCACCCTCGCGCTGGCGACGGCGTGCGGCAGTTCCGCCCATCCGGCCACGGCCGCCGACGCCTCCACCGGTATCGCGCCGGGCGGCGGGCAGACGACGCTGGCCGGCGCGCCGGGCGCGACCGCGACCGGGCCGCTCACCGACACCTCGTCGATGCCGGGCATGACCATGACCGGGGCGACCGGCTCCTCCAGCGCGCCCGCGGCGCCGGTCTCCGGGAACGCCGTGTCGATCAGCGGCTTCGCCTTCGCCCCGGCCTCGCTGACGGTGAAGGTGGGCACCACGGTGACCTGGACCAACAAGGACTCCGACGCGCACACCGTCACCAGCCAGGGGTCCGGCGGGCCCCTGGGATCGGCGGCGTTGTCCACCGGGCAGAACTACTCGTACACCTTCACCAAAACCGGCACATACGCCTACCTGTGTACGATCCACCCGTTCATGACCGCCACGGTGACGGTGACGCCATGACCGACGAGTTCGCCACCGCCGTTCCGGACGGCCCGAACCCGGACGAGCCGGCCGGCCCCGACGGCATGACCCGCCGCCAGCTCCTGCGCCACGCGGGCTGGTTCGGCTCGGCCGTCGTCCTCACCGTCGCCGGCGGGGAGGTGGTCAGCCACGTCGCCCACGACAAGGACAGCGCTGCCGCCGCGGCGACGGCCGCTGATGCCAATGCTCTGCGATTCGTGCAGATCTCCGACAGCCACATCGGCTTCACCGGCCCGGCCAACACCGACGTGACCGCGTCGTTCACCGAGGCGATCGACCAGGTCAATACCCTGGGATTCCGGCCGGACTTCGTCATGCACACCGGCGACCTGACGCACCTGTCCACGGCGGCCCAGTTCGACCAGGTCAAGCAGATGCTGAGCGAGGTGCGCACGGAGCGGGTGTTCACCGTGCCGGGCGAGCACGACTCGGTCGGCGACTCGGGGCGCGCCTATCGGCAGACCTTCGGCGCCGGCACGACCGGGGACGGCTGGTACTCGTTCGACACGCACGGCGTGCACTTCATCGCGCTGGTCAACACCCTGAGTCTGGAGAAGCTCGGGCATCTCGGCAACGACCAGATCGACTTCGTGCGCCGGGACGTCGCGGGACTGAGCTCGGACACGCCGATCGTGGTCTTCAGCCACATCCCCTTGTTCGCCATGTATCCGCAGTGGGGCTGGAGCACCGACGACGCGCTGCAGGTCTTGGCGCTGCTGAAGAGGTTCGCCTCGGTCACGTGCCTGAACGGACACGTGCACCAGCTGTTCAGCAAGACCGAGGGGAACGTGACCTTCCACTCGGCGACCACGACCGCCTATCCGCTCCCGGCTCCCGGCAAGGCCCCGGCCCCGACGCCGCAGGTACTGCCGGCCGGACATCTCAAGGAGGCGCTGGGCATCCGCACGGTGATGTACAAGTCGGCTGCCACGGCGCTGGCCATCACCGATACGAGGCTGGCATGAACGGCGGTACAGGTATGAGTCGCGGACCTGGCATGAATCGCAGAACCCTGACCGAAGTCGGTCTTCGGGTCCTGATCGCCGCCGCCCTGTCGACCAGCGGCTACATCCACGCCCAGCTCTATGTCTGCGGCTACCGCTTCATCCACGTGGTGGGAGTTCTGTTCCTGCTCCAGGCCAGCGCCTCGTTCGCGCTGGCGGCGCTGGTGCTGGTCGGCGGCCCGGTCTACATTCGCATCGCCGCGGCCGGCGCGGCGGCCGGCGCCCTCGGCGGGTTCGCCGCCTCACGCACGGTCGGCGTGTTCGGCTTCACGGAGCGGGGCTGGCAGCCCTCGCCGCAGTCGCTGCTCAGCGTGCTGGTCGAGGTCGCGGCGCTGTTGTTGCTGGCGCCGACGTTCGTCGGGCTGGCCAGGCAGCTGCTCCGGTAGACAGGGCCCGTGTTCGCAGATGAGGAGACCCGACTCCTGAGGGGGGAGCCGGGCCTTCTCGGACGCTGTGTCAGGTCGGCGTCACGGCGTCACGGCGTCACGTCGACGTCACCGGCGCCGGCCTGCCGTCCTCCCAGTGGTTGCCGGACCAGACGTTCCCGGCGCCGTGGGGGTTCCACTGCGTGAGGTAGCCGTAGCCGTCCTTGAACTTGGTCCAGAAGACGTTGTCCTTCACCACGATGTCGGTGGTCGCGGCGGTCTGGCCGCCGGCGTAGATGGCCCAGCCGTCGGTCGCCATGTAGTTGTCCTCGACCGTGACGTGGGACGGGGTTCCGCCGTCGGCTTCGAACAGGCTGATCGCGCTGTTCGTCGTGGTGCTGTCGATCAGGGCGTTGTGTTTGATCATCAGCGACGTCCCGGCGTCGGGGGAACCGTCTACGCGGATCATGTCGATCTCGCCGTCGGCGGCGGCGAACCAGTAGGGATCGTGGATGTAGTCGTCCTCGATGTCGCCCTGGCTGGTGTAGACGCCCTTCTTGCTCATGCCGTGGATGTTGCAGCGAAGGACGCTCACCAATCCGCCGGCATTCATGACGGCCTGGCGCAGCTCGGTGTCGGATCTGCCGCCGATCTCACTGTCCTCGACGGTCAAACCGGAATATCCGACCCACTGCAGAATTCCCCATTGATCGATATCAGAACTCTGCGGCGCGGAGACGCGGACGTTGCGGATCACGACGTTGTCGGCTTCGACGCGGATGTCGCCGACCAAATCGATGTTCTGGATGACGGCACCGTTCTGCCGCACCAGGATCTCGCCCTTCTTGGGCACGAGTTGCGATCCCGGCTTGACGCCGGTGGTGCCGGCATTGGGCCAGGCCGGGTTGGACAAGCCCTTCGACGAGGAGCCCGCCGAGGGCGCCGATGTCGATGTCGACGGGGACTTGGACGACGCCGACGGCGCTCGCGATGGCGACGGCGTGGCCGACCCTGAGGCAGGGGACGGCGATGTGGTACTCGCGGATGTACTGCGGGATGGCGATATGGAGATCGTGGAAACCTGAAACCCCGCCGCGTTCGGCGCGGAGGTGGAATCACATCCGGCTGTGACAGCCAGACAGAGGAGCACGATCACCGCGGCCATGCCGGGCAATGGAGTCCGAGGCACCGGGCGACCGTACCACTGCGGGACCGCCGTTATCCGCAGAATCCTGCTTTATTCGGGCCTTGGCGGGATCAATGCTGGCAACCGGCCGCCGCAGAACTCTTTGCGCCACAATGACGAGAGCCCGACCGCCGGAAATGGAGTCCGGCGGTCGGGCGTGAACTGCTTGAGAGCGAATCAGCGTTCTTCAGACGCGCGCGGCCTTCGCCGTCAGCGCGCCGGCCAGCCGCACGACGGCGACCTCGACCTGGTTCTGGGTCTCGTCCCAGGCGGCGATGATCGGGCAGCCCTCGCCGGTCAGGCCCCAGAAGGTGAGCTCGTCTTCGGCGACGTAGTGGAGCGAGACCGCGCCCGGCTCCTGGCAGCAGAAGCTCAGGTGCGCGCGCAGGTCCGGGTGCTCGACGCGGGCGAGCTGCGCCGCCCACTCCTCGGCGGGTTCGCCGTCGAACTCGATGAGGCTGTCGGGCTGCTCTCCGATGGCGGTGGCCACGCGCAGCGCGTCGACCAGGGTGCCGTCCGAGGCGATGCGCGGGTAGAGCACGTAGAAGGCGCCTTCCAGGGCGCTGTCGGTGAGGTCCACCTTGTGCCGCTCCGCCAGCGCGCCGAGGTCGCGGCCGAGCACCAGATGCTCGCCCGGCTCGGTGGAGGGGAAGGCCGCGGCGCTCAGCTCGGTCGCGAAGCTGTAGGGCATCGCCGCGTCGTTCTCGATCACGAATATCGACGCGGCGGCATCGAAGCGGAGCGGGGCTTCGCCGACGTCGTACATGACGATGTTGTCGTCCTCGACGAGGACGCGTCCGGCAAGCGCCTCGGGGTCCACCCAGCGGGCGTCGCTGGCGAAGCCGACGTCCTGGAGGAAGTTGCCGGCCCAGTAGTAGGCGCCGTACTCCGCGTCCGGATCCGCGTCGTCGTCCAGCGGGCGGTTCAGGAACGCGCCGAAGCCGTCGGTGAGGAGTTGCCGCCAGCCTGCATCGAGTGTCATGCCCAGGGAGGCTATCTGAACCCTGTGACAGCGCCACATCGGGCTGGGCGCAGGGCTAGAGCAGGGCGATCGGGTTGGTGAGGGCCGCCATCTGGCCTTCGGGATGGCGCACCTCGATACGTACGAACGCTGATTCCGCTGCGCTGGCCTGCCACTGTGCGGTGCCCGATCCGGTTGCGGGCAACGAGATGCTGTGCGCGGCTCCGATTTGGGTATGGAAGGTGACCGTGCCCGAGGGAACGCCATAGATCTCTATGCGCGCCACGGCCGGATGGCCGGCGGTCTTGAGCCTCTCGCCGATATCGGCGTGGCGATCGGCGGTGGAGACGGTGAAGTCGAGGCGCACGGCAGTGGATTCGGCGATCCAACTACGGCCGGCGCGAAGAGCGGTGAGCAGCGCGGTGGGACTGAGCTGATCGGCGGCGACAACCGTGTGCGGCAGTCCGATCTGGCCGGCGAGGTGCGTATCGCTGTTGCCGATCGCGGGACGCCACCGGCCCTCGGGAACGTCGGCAGCCAGGCTGCGCGCCCACTCGGCGAGCGCCGCCTCGTTGTCGGCTTGCCACGGCACGTCGGAGGTCCAGGGTCCGTTCCACACTTCGACGGCATCGAAGCCCTGATATGCGTACTCGAATGTGCCGGTCGGATATGGCGCGAATGGATGCGCCGCCACACGCAGCCCGCCGAGGCGGTGGACCTCGGCGAGCTGCTGCTCCAGCGAGTCCGCCCCGGCGTCGTAGTCCCAGGCGACGATCTGCCCCGGCGTGAGGCCGACCGCGACCCAGTGGCCCTGGCGCGTGACGACCTCCTGGCCCAGCATCACCAGCAGATCGCCGCCATCCAGCCGACGCCACAGCTCATGCGCGGCGGCTGTGTTGTGCTCGGTCCCCGCGATGAAGTCGAGCCCGACCGCGCGCGCCGCGACCGCCAGCTGCTCCGGCGTCAGCTCGCCGCCGCTGGAGTGCACCGAGTGCACGTGGCAGTCGCCCCGGTACCAGTCGGTCATCGATCGGCTTCCTCTCCACCGGGACTGCTTCTACCCGCTCAGCTTGGCCGATCTGGTGACCTGACGCCGACTGCGCTGGCCCGCGCTCTGCTGAAGTAGCGACGCGGCGCGCCGTGCGAGACACCCGCGCGGCGGGACGCATGCAGGTCACCGTGAGACGATGACGCATGTTTTCGACACGCTCGACTATGGGAAGTCTCACGCGCGGGGCGTTGACTGAAGACATGAGACATAACGAGCAGCTCACCGCCCTCGCGACCACCACCGGCGCGCACACCACGGACGCCACCACCGGCACCGTGGCGGCGCTGGTCGTGGCCACGGTCCTGACCGGGCTCGTCGCGGGCACGTACTACGCGTACGCGTGCTCCGTCATGCTCGCACTGGGCCGGACGAGCGACCGGACGTTCATCGAGGTGATGCAGCGGATCAACGTCGCGATCCAGAACCCGGTGTTCTTCGCGGCGCTGTTCGGAGCGCCGGTCGCCTCGGGCGTCGCCGTCTGGCTGCAGGCCTCGGACAGCGGCGGCGTGTCCGGCTGGACGATCGCGGCGCTGGTCCTGAACGTCGCCGGCTTCCTGATCACCGTGGTAGCGAACATCCCGCTCAACAACGCCCTCGACGCGGCCGGCGACCCCGCGGCGATCGCGGACCCCGCCGCCGTGCGCCAGCGCTTCGAGCGGGTGTGGAACGCCTGGAACGTGGCGCGCGGTGTCGTCACGACGGCGGCCGTCGTGGGCCTGGCGCTGGCGCTGAGCGGGCGGTAGTCAAGCAGTGGGCTCAAGCGGCAAGCTGGCTCGGTGGACTGGATACACCGGGTCGACGGAATTC
>Ga0207671_10000185_pt1 | contig 95649 bp, 80 predicted proteins | sample KBSC24metaG_FD_184352 | JGI IMG/M metagenome (GOLD analysis project Ga0207671, IMG submission 184352) | Corn rhizosphere microbial communities from Kellogg Biological Station, Michigan, USA - KBS C2-4 metaG (SPAdes) (version 2) | ecosystem: Host-associated > Plants > Roots > Rhizosphere > Soil...
TGCCATTGACCCCGCTATGGCAAAGAAAGGCATGGCCGTTTTTACGGCGAAATGCTCTGCATGCCACAAAGTGACCGATCAGAAGGTTGTTGGGCCTGGCCTGCTGGGTGTGACCAAAAGACGTACCCCCGAATGGATCATGAACCAGATCACCAACCCGGTTGAAATGGAGGCAAAGGATCCGGTTGGACAGGCTTTATTAGCAAAACACCTGACCCAAATGACCTTCCAAAATGTAACGGACGACGAAACCCGCCAGATACTGGAATACTTTAGAAAAAATGATAGTAAATAACATTTAAACACTTACAGAATATGAAATTCTTACCTTATAAATTACTGGCACCCGCCTTAGCTTTATTAGCGTGCAGTACCATTTATGGCTGTAAACCGGGAAAAGCCGGCTCTTCAGTCGATGCCGATGCTGCGCAAAAAGTGTACGTGGCCCCAGGTAAATATGATGAAGTATACGCATTTTTATCCGGTGGGTTTAGCGGGCAGGTAGCTGCCTACGGTATCCCCTCCGGCCGACTGTTGAAAGTGATCCCTGTTTTTTCTCAAAACCCCGAGAATGGTTATGGCTATTCGGAAGAGACCAAACCGATGCTGAATACCTCACATGGCTTTGTGCCATGGGATGACGCTCACCATCCGGAACTGTCCAAAACTAATGGAGAGGATGACGGTCGCTGGTTATTCATAAACGGAAATAATACGCCGCGCATAGCCCGCATTAATCTTGCAACTTTTAAAACAGCAGAAATTTTAGAATTGCCAAACATCGGAGGAAATCATGCATCCCCGTTTTGCACAGAGAATACCGAATATGTGGTAGGAAATACGCGCTTCAGTGAGCCGCTTGATAACAATAAGACCGATAACCCAATCAGCAGCTTCAAGCAAACCTTTAAAGGCGCGGTATCATTCGTCAAAGTGAATAAAGACAACGGTGCGATGAACCTGGCTTTTCAGTTGATTGTTCCCGCCTTCAATTACGACTTGGCCCATGCCGGCAAGGGTCCGTCACATGGCTGGATCTTTTTTACCTGCTACAATACCGAACAGGCAAACACGCTGTTGGAAGTAAACGCCAGCCAACGCGACAAGGACTTTATCATGGCGGTGAATTGGAAAAAAGCAGAAGAGCTGATCGCTGCCGGAAAGGGAACCAAAATCCCGGCTAAATATGCGCACAATGTTTATAACGAAAACACCCATACCGCGACCTCAGTTATCGAAACAGAAACGCAAACCATAGATGTTACCAAATTTCCGGGCCTGGTTTATTATATGCCCTGCCCAAAATCTCCGCATGGTGTAGACGTGAGTCCTGATGGCTTAAGCATTGTTGCGAGTGGTAAACTGGCCGCTATCATCCCGGTTTTCTCTTATCAGAAAATGCTGGATGCTATCGATAAAAAACAATATGATGGCATGGTTGAAGGCAATATTCCTGTATTAAAATATGAAGCAGTATTGCGTGGCGAAGTAAAAAAACCAGGCCTGGGCCCGTTGCATACAGAATTTGACGATAAGGGTTACGCCTATACTACCATGTTTGTTTCTTCAGAAGTGGTTAAATGGAAAGTTGACAATCTGGAAATTATTGACAGAATACCTTCTTACTATTCGCCTGGTCACTTATCCATTGTAGGCGGTGATTCCAAAAAACCGTATGGTAAATATCTGCTGTCACTGAACAAGATCACCAAGGACAGGTACCTGCCAACTGGACCCGAGTTGGCCCAGGCTTGTCAGCTGATAGATATTACCGGAAACAAAATGAAACTTTTGCTGGATTTCCCGACCATCGGAGAACCACATTATGCGCAAATGATCCTTGCCGACAAAATACTTAAGAACAAGGTGAAATTCTTTAAACTGGAAGATAACAAAAACGCTTACGTAACTAAGTCTGAAAAAGACACAAAGGTAGTACGAAACGGCAACCGTGTGGATGTTTATATGACAGCAATACGTTCACACCTGGCACCAGATAACATTGAAGGAATTAAACTCGGGGACGAAGTTTATGTCCATGTAACTAACCTGGAACAGGATTGGGACGTACCGCACGGTTTCGCGATCAAAGGTGCAAATAATGCAGAACTGCTGGTCATGCCGGGTGAAACCTGTACCCTAAAATGGGTTCCCGGATTAGCTGGCATTGTACCCTTTTATTGTACTGACTTTTGTTCAGCGCTTCATCAGGAAATGCAGGGTTACTTTAGAGTATCACCAGCAGGTTCCAGTGTTCCTATTAAATTCTCTATCGGTGAAAACCCGGTAACTCAATAATTACAATTCGGCGTATAGTTCCGATCTCCGGGCTATACGCTTTTGCTAATTCTTTAATCATGAAAACCCATACAAGAATACTGATCTTCATCAGTTGCTTGCTGATGCTGAGTGCCTATTTTCTTCCGTTATGGCATATTTTACTGGATGCACCCCAATACCCTGAAGGCCTGGAAATGAAGATCTGGCTGAACGGACTGTCGGGAAATATCGCTCAGATCAACGGTCTGAACCACTATATCGGCATGAAATTTATTTCGGTTGACGACTTTAAAGAATTTAAGATACTTCCCTACGTTTTTGGAGCACTGACGCTCATTGGTATTGCCGCAGCCATCGCCAAAAGCCGCAAATTTTTATGGGCCTGGTTCATTGGCTTGTGCCTGTTCGCAATAGTTGGCTTTAGTGACTTTTATATGTGGGAATATAGCTATGGACACAAACTAAATCCGCATGCCGCTATCAAGGTAGAAGGGATGAATTACCAGCCGCCGCTTTTTGGTTATAAACAACTGCTCAATTTTACTGCCGGTTCATTACCAGATACCGGCGGAATATTGGTAGGACTAGGCGGGGTACTAGCGGCCGCCGTACTTTTTTATAAACCAAAAATTTCTCCAAACAAGATCAAATGAAAAGATTAAACATAATTACGATAATGCTCTGCTGTCTTTTGACGGCTTGCAGCCATGAGCCCGATCCTATTCGCTATGGTAAGGATGCCTGCGCGCATTGTAAAATGACAATCATGGATAAGCGTTTTTCTGCTGAGTTAATCACCGCCAAGGGCAAGGTATTCAAGTTTGATGCGGCTGAATGTATGGCCGGTTTCTTAAAGGAGAATCCTGCCATTGCCGGCGATGCCAAGAGTGTTTTTTTAGTCAATGATTTTAGCAAACCCGGACAATTTACCGATGCCCGAAAATCTTTTTTCCTCCGGGATAGTTCGCTGTCCTCACCTATGGGTGGGAACCTGGCGGCTTTTCTTTCCCGGTCGGCGGCAGAGGCCGCAAAAAAGGACAGATCGGCGCAGGTTTATGACTGGACAATGTTATTAAGTAAAAACAAGTAATGAGATCGCTGATCGTAAAAATAGGGCTGCTGTTGGTGATGCCGTTTCCGGTATGGGCGCACACGATCATCGTGGCTCCCGGATCGAAAGTGGCTACGATCAAACAGGGGGTAGCCCTTGCTAAGAATGGCGATACTATACGCGTGGAAAAAGGAACCTATACGTCCTTGAATACGATTGTAGATAAAGAACTGACAATTTTAGGGCACAACCAGCCGATCCTGGATGCCAGATACCAGGAGGAAGTGTTGACAATTACTTCCTGGCATGTTAAACTGGACGGTTTTATCATCGAAAATTCCAAAACGGGTTCTATGCGTGATTTTGCAGGTATCCGCTTAAGTAATGTGGAATTTGTGACCATCAGTAATAATACGCTCGTCAATAATTTTTTCGGGATCTATTTGTCCAACTGCAAACATATCCAGGTACTGCATAATCATATTACCGGTTCTAACAACATCGAGAACTCTGGGAACGGTATCCATTTATGGAAATGTAAAGAAATACTGCTCAATGAAAATTATGTGACCCGGCACCGCGATGGTATTTATTTCGAGTTCGCTAAGAAGTGCCTGATCGAAAATAATTTCAGTGAAAAAAATATCCGTTACGGGCTTCATTTTATGTTCTCAGATGATGACACCTATTGTCACAATACTTTTAAAAATAATGGTTCCGGCGTCTCCGTGATGTATACCCGGCGCATTGCCATGCTGGATAACACCTTCATCGAAAACTGGGGAAGCTCTATCTATGGCGTATTGCTCAAAGAGATCACCGATGCGCGGATCGATGGCAATCATTTTATACGGAACACCACCGGCATTTATATGGAAAACTCAGACCGCATCTCCGTGACCCATAACGATTTTGTCTCTAATGGCTGGGCTATGCGGGTATTGGCCAGCTGTAATAAGGACCATTTCACGCAAAATAACTATAAAGGAAACTCTTTTGACGTCACCACTAACGGCACTTTAAAAGAGATCTATTTCAATGATAACTATTGGGACAAATATGAAGGCTATGACCTGAACAAGGATGGTACCGGTGATATTCCTTATCGTCCGATAAGCCTGTACGCGCAGATCATCGAACAGAACCCGCAAAGCGTTATGCTGATGCGAAGTTTCATCGTCAACCTGATTGATAAGGTAGAACGTGCAATTCCCTCCATTACCCCCGAATCTGTTAAAGATGAAAAACCAAGAATGAAACCATGGAAAAGATAATAGCGGTCAAGGAACTTAAAAAATCATTTGGGCGGCTGGAAGTCCTCAAAAATGTAAGCTGCGATTTTGCAAGCGGCGGGGTGGTATCTATCCTCGGACCGAATGCCTCAGGAAAAACTACGCTGATCAAATCCATCCTCGGGATGGTTATACCGGATGGCGGAGAGATTTTGTTTCAAGGCAGGTCAATTCTGAACACCTTTGATTATAAAAGGAACATTGGCTATATGCCCCAAATAGGGCATTACCCTGATAATATGAAGATCGGCCAGCTTTTTAAAATGGTTATGGACATCCGCCAGCAGGACGCAGTGGACACTGACCTGTTGAAGGCTTACCAGCTCGAAAGCATGTATCAAAAAACCATGCGCACCTTATCCGGCGGCACATTACAAAAAGTAAGCGCTGCACTGGCATTTATGTTTAACCCTGATGTACTGATCCTTGATGAACCCTCTGCAGGCCTCGACCCGCTCGCCGCAGAGGCGCTGAAAGAGAAAATACTGGAAGAAAAATCTAAAGGCAAGCTGATCCTGGTAACCTCTCATATCCTGAGCGAAGCCGATGAAATATCTGATCATATCCTCTATCTTTTTGAAGGCCAGATCAAATTTTATAAAACCTTGATGGATCTGAAACTGGAGACCGGCGAGCAGAAACTAAGCAGGGCCTTAACACAAATATTAAGTTCACCATCATGCTAAAAATCGCGAAATATATCATCCTCGATATCGTACGCAGCAAAGTATTGCTGGCGTATACGCTTTTATTACTGGCGATCAGCCTAACTATTTTTATGTCGGATGCAGACGTAACCAAGGGCTTGGTGAGTATTACGACTGTTATCCTGATCATCGTCCCGCTGGTGAGTATCGTTTACGCGACTACTTATTATTTCAATGCGGCTGAATTTACCGAAATGCTGGTATCCCAGCCCATCAGCCGGCGAAATATTTTACTGGGAAAATTTATCGGGATCAGCAGTTCCATTTTGCTTGCATTTTTTATTGGCGTATGTATTCCCGTTTGTTTGTTCGCTTTTTCAGCCACCGGCATCACGCTGATGATCTCGGGTTGCCTGCTGACACTCAGCTTTATTTCGCTGGCATTCCTGACATCGACCATCACCCGTGATAAAGCCAGGGGCATTGGCCTTGCTTTAATGCTCTGGTTTTATTTCTCGATCATATTCGATGGCCTGGTTTTAATGTTTCTGACCCTTTTTGCCGATTATCCCCTGGAAAAGGCGATGATCGTTTTAACAGCATTAAACCCTATTGACCTTGCCAGAATCCTGATCCTGCTTCAACTCGACATTTCCGCGTTGATGGGCTATACAGGCGCATTATATCAGGAATTTTTTGGAAGTGGTATAGGAATCGTGTTCTCGCTGTTGATGCAGATGATCTGGATCATCGTACCGTTATTTTTTGCACTTAAAATATTTAAAAAGAAAGACCTATAATGAAAAAACTGATTACGGTTATTGTGGTTGTCCTTGCTTTTTCTGCACTTCATGCAACGAGCCGCTATCAGCACGAAAAAGCTTCAGAGGAAATAGTGCTGAATAATGGCATCAAATGGAAGGTAGATCAACCGACCAGTGATAATGTTGGCCGTCTACGGCAGATCGTCAAAAAAGTAAACGGCAATACGTTAGCTGATTATCACCAGGCAGGCACCACGTTGCAGGCAGGTATTGATCAAATGATCAAAGAATGCCGGATGAAAGGCCCGGATCACCTGGCCCTGCATAAATGGCTGGAACCTTTGATGGAACAGGTCAATCAACTTAAGCAGGCAACTAACGCAGCATCGGCTAAAATCCACTTTAGTGAAGTAAAAAAACGCTTAAATATATTCAATCAATATTTTAAGGTATAAAGATGTTAAAGCGGTTAACAGCATGGCTTTTGATTTTCTCGGTGCCCACCGTTAACTGCTCCCGGCTGTTCGTTTATGCAGGGTTCAAGTTGAACCAAAGCTATATCACTGCCAAACTGTGTGAAAACCGCGATAAACCTTACCTGCACTGCAATGGTAAATGTTACCTGATGAAAAAAATAAGGCAAGCGGAAGACAAACAAAACAATGCAGAAAGCCAGACGCAGAAAAACCTGTTCCAGGATGTTTATTTTGTCAACAATTTACTTCACAACAGCACTTCATGGGGCGTGGGTATCGAAACCGTGTTCCCATCCGCAGGAAATTGCAACAAACTTCCCGGTGCGTTTCTCTCCATATTCCGCCCGCCCCAATTGAGTTGATCCTTATTGAAGTCTAACCATCGTGGAGGAGCCTTTTGCACCTCCAATGGATAATTTATGTACAGACCGTTTCTTCCCCTTTAAAGAACAATTTTCAACGATTAGCAAACCACAAGCGGTTTTACGCAATATATATTCCAATGAATATGCTAAAAAAAATAGCGTTGCTTATCATAATCACCGTTTTAGCGGTGCAATGGGCAAACGCACAATATATTTATAAAGGCTATATCGCCGACAATATCACCAAGCAACCGCTGGAGTGCGCCTGTATCCGAGCCAATGGCAAGTTATGCTGCACCAGTAAAACAGGGGACTTTCAACTTTCGCTTCCATCGGATACGGCCACTTTGACGATTACTTATATCGGTTACATGACAAAAGTTCTCCCAGTACGTAGTTCAGCTATACCGGTGACCATTACGATGGACAACGGGCAGGTTGACCTGAAAGAGGTAGTGATCACCCCCTCACTAATGTGCAGCCCTTTTCACACATTGAGCACTTTAGATATGAGGCTTCGGCCGGTCAATTCTTCACAGGACCTGATGCGCCTGGTTCCCGGCTTGTTCATCGCCCAGCATATGGGCGGAGGCAAAGCGGAACAAATCTTTGTACGGGGCTTCGATGCGGACCATGGAACCGACCTGAATGTGTCGGTCGACGGTATACCGGTCAATATGGTTTCCCATATTCACGGCCAGGGCTATGCTGACCTTCACTTTCTGATCCCTGAAACCGTGAAGAATTTTGATTTTGGCAAGGGCCCATATTATTCTGCTTATGGAGATCTGGCCACCGCAGGGTATTTAAGCTATACTACCAAAGACGCGATAGACCGCAGCATGATTAGCCTGGAGGGCGGACAGTTCCATACCTTTCGTATTGCAGGGCTGGTCGATTTATTAGGAAAGGAAGCCGCGCAAAACGGCACAACAGCTTATGTCGCCGGGGAGTATAATTATACCGACGGAGCTTTTAAGCTGCCGGAACATTATAAACGGACCAACCTGTTTGGGAAGTACACCAAAAAAATAGGAGCAAGTAATAAATTGACCTTAAGTGCTTCTACCTTCAGCACCAGTTGGATCGCTTCCGGGGAAATACCTGAACGGGCAGTTGCCGCTAACACCGTTGCGCTGGACGAGCAGGGAAATGCAGTCAAGATACCGGCTTCCCCTATAACCATCGACAGGTTTGCTGCCATCGACAGCGCTCAAGGCGGTAAGTCAACAAGGATCAATGCGATCGCACGCTTAACTACTGATCTGAAAAATGACTGGTCCATGGAAAATCAGTTATATTACACTCATTATACTTTTTCATTACATGTAAATTCCACTTTTTTCGCAGCAGACAGTGTTAATGGCGACGAACGCCAGCAAGCGGAAACGCGGGATATGTTCGGTTATAACGGCAAAATTACTAAGCGAAAATACTGGGGCAATAACCTGCTGACTTCAATTATCGGATTAAGCAACCGCTTTGACCGCACCTATGGTTCTTCATACGATCATGTTACAGAACAATACCAGTTTTTGAATAATATTACACAAGGAGATATCAGGCAAAACAACACGGCTGCTTACCTGGACGAAACATTAGAAAGCGGGAAGTGGCAATTCAATGCCGGTGCGCGGCTGGACTACTTTAAATTCAATTACCATGATTCCACAAAAAACAGTTTGGTCTTGAGCCCAAAACTGAACGTTCAGTATACTGCTAACGAACAGGTACAGTTTTATCTGAAAGCAGGTAAGGGATTTCACTCCAATAACGCAATCGCGGTCATCGCCAATAACGGGCTGGAAACTACCCCGTCAGCCTATGGTGCCGACCTTGGGATGAACTGGAAACCGATACCGGGCTTATTTATCAACGCAGCAGTTTGGTACCTGTATCTTTCTCAGGAGTTTGTTTACACGGATGATGGTGACATTGCACCTGGCGGCAAAACAAAACGTTCGGGCATTGATCTCTCTGCCCGCTACCAACTGGCCAAATGGCTCTTTGCTGATCTCAATATCAATATGGCCCATCCAAGATACGCCGATAGTACAAAAAGCACCGGCTACCTCGCGCTTGCGCCTACCTTGACCAGTACCGGAGGCCTGGATTTTAAATTAAATAACGGGATTAACGGCGGGTTGAGCTACCGGTATATGCACGAACGCCCCGGAAATAATACGAATACATTAACAGCAGACGGTTATTTTGTTACCGACCTGAAAATCAATTTTAGCCAAAAGCGTTATGAGATTGGGTTCACGGTAGAAAACCTGTTCAACAGGCAGTGGAACGAATATGCCGTGGAACAGGTCAGCCGGCTAAAAGGTGAAGCTGCGCCGGTTGACCAGATGAGTTTTACACCAGGTACCCCGTTCTTTACGAAACTGCGAGTGGCTTTTTTCTTTTGACAAATTATCCTATCATTACCAACCGAATATAAAAACGAAAGTCCATGAATAAGCCCCAGAAAGGATGCAATCTTGAAAAGTGTTTTCTGTGCAGCAATACGGTGCCGGAATGGCGCGAGACCATCAACCTCCATAAACAAAACCTGAAATTCAAAAAAGGAGAGGTGATATTCAGCGAAGGGCAACCGGTAACAGGCATCTATTTCGTTTATTCCGGCACGGCAAAAGTTCATAAAAAATGGGGCGATGACAAAGAACTGATCATTAGGTTTGCTGCCGATGGCGCAATACTGGGACACCGGGGACTGGGCAGTAAAATGGTTTACGGCGTGTCCGCCACTGCTGTAGAACCGCTGGTAGTTTGTTTTGTAGACATCAAGTTTTTTGAAGCCTCCCTGAAAACCAATAGTGATCTAAGCTATAAACTCATGGTGCTGTTCGCAGAAGAGTTGGATGTTTCCGAGCGGAAAATGCGCGACCTGGCGCATATGCCGGTAAAAGGACGGGTTGCCCAGGCTTTGTTATCATTGGAGGAACAGTTTGGAAAAGACGCCGAAGGCTACATTAACCTTACCCTTTCCAGGCACGATCTTGCTGCCTTCGCCGCCTCGACATACGAGACAGTTTTCCGAGTGATCATGGACCTGACAAAAGAAAATATCGTTATCGTGACCGGTAAGCAGATCGGGATCACTGACCGCCAAAAACTAGCCGGACTCACGACGGGTGCTTGATACGGACTCACAGGATGATTAACATTTATATTTGTACTAAAATCAATAGAGCCAATGGGTGGGGGCGGAACTGCCGACATCTATTTAATTTCTTGTAAAACGTCTGAAGTCCAAACAATCAAACTGCAAGTTTTTTGGATGTTTGCTAAAAATAATTACTATTAATAAAGCCATTAATTTGCACATTCCTTTACCTATGTGCGAAGTAATTTCGCAAATTGATGAATTTCAATATAAGCATGGTCGTATAATAATTAATATTTTTACGGTATGCTAGACAATAAAACAGAAATAGAATTATTACGAACGATCTTAGGATCTGCCGGTATGAAACCGGAAGCATTTGACTTATCATTGCCTTACTGGAAATTGAAACAGTATAAAAAAGGCGAATTTTATAACGAGTATAAAAACGTTTGTAAGCACCTCGGCTTTGTTATCAACGGTGTATTTAGAATCTATCGTATTAATAGCAAGACGGGGGAAGAAAAAAACATGCTATTTTTTACCAACCATCAATTTGTAGCATCCTATAAAAGTTTTTTAGCGCAAACCGCCTGCGAGTATTATACTGAAGCGATGGTTGATTCTCATATATTATATATACACGTAGATCACCTGAATGAACTTTATGGGCAATCACACCAATGGGAACGATTTGGAAGGATCGTTGCAGAGACTGCTTTCCATGAGGTGATGGTTAATACCGAAGGATTCCTGTTTAAAACGCCGGAAGACCGATACCGGGAAATGATGGAAAAACATCCGAATATTTTTAATTCGGTACCACTTTATCATATCGCTTCATACCTGGGCATCCAGGGGCCATCACTGAGCCGGATCCGTAAAAGAATGGTTGGAAAGTAGAACATCGTTAGCCTGCTATCAGTTCTGAATTGCCGGATTCTCTAAAAAAATTTTTTTTTAGAGAATTTTCCGATTTTAACCCAGGTTAAATTTATCCAGAGCACATTATCGGATGTTTGTCATGTCCTAAACAATTAGGCATTAAACAAACATGAAAACAGCAATAATTATTATGGCCATGAGCGTATTAGGCTTTACTGCTCAGGCCCAAAAAACAACCCGCAAAAATTCTAAAACCATTGTACTTGTTCACGGAGCATGGTCTGATGCTTCTTCCTGGGATGCAGTGGTTCCTTTGTTAAAAGACCAGGGCGAAGAAGTCATCATCGTTAACCTTGCGGGCCACGGAAAAGATACCACCTCATTTGCCGGTATCACCTTTCAAACTTATGTTGACCAGGTAAAAGCCGCTGTCGGCACCCGCACCAATGTAGTTTTGGTGGGACATAGCTTTGCCGGACTGGTGATCAGCCAGGTAGCTGAAGAAATTCCGGCACAAATCAAAGAGCTGATCTTTCTGGCAGCAACGTTACCGCATGATGGTGACAGTCTTTTATCATTGGCAAAACAAGACCCGGGATCTCATATCGGCAGGTATCTTACTGTCGATCAGGAACACGGTGAAGCTATCATCGCGAAAGATGGTGCAGCCGACATTTTTGCTGCCGATGCACCTCAGCAAGTTCAGGAATATATTGCCGCTAACATTAAACCCGAACCCCTCGCCCCTCTTGCCACACCTGTTCATCTGACCGAAAAGAATTTCGGCAGTATTAGAAAAGTTTACATCCATACGGCTAATGATCATGCCATCAGTTATCCTGCACAACAATACATGGTAAAAACAAGTAAAGTAGCTAAAGTATATACCCTGCAAAGCAGCCACACACCATTCATTTCTATGCCCGATAAACTCGCTGCAATACTTATCACTGAATGCAAATAACACTCGGTTAAATATCAAATAATAAATTACTTAATAAATTATAAAACCATGAAACGTATAGCAAAAGCTCATTGGAACGGCACTTTACAAGAAGGCGCAGGAGAAATAAGCACACAAAGCACCGTGCTTACTGAAACACCATATTCGTTTAAAACCCGCTTTGCCGATGGTATCGGCACTAATCCTGAAGAACTGATAGCCGCTGCACATGCAGGCTGTTTTTCGATGGCGCTTAGCGCAACTTTAGCACATCACAACATCACTGCGGGCAACATCTTTACGACAGCAACTGTAGATCTTGATATGCAGGCATTGAGCATTAGAGGTATTCACCTGGATTTACGCGCCAGTGCAATTGAAGGTGTAGATGATGTAACATTTATTGAAATTGCCGACGGTGCTAAGGCAAATTGCATTGTCTCAAAAGCATTGAATGTACCAATTACATTAACCATTGTCTACGCCTGAAAGGATATCGACTATCGGTAGCGACTACATGAAACTCATCGAACATATCGGTGAGTTTTTCTTTTGAAAATTTTCGGCAATAATGCATTGGGTTTTAAAGCTCTTGATCAGAATGGTTACACTGTAAAATTAAGCGACTTTAAAGGAAAGATAATTTATGTTGACATTTTAGCCCACCTTGGTGTGGCTCATGCACGCAAGAGTCATACAGCATTTCCTTAGCAGTGTAAGCTTTACCCGGGTAGCTACTGCTATAGCCACAACGGCTACGCAGCTAAAAATTTCCGAAACTTTTATTTGATGATTACATTTAGACTAAATTGTAAAGCCAATATTCAGCGTCAGGAGTAATTGTTGAAATGTTAAATGGTTATACAGATTGTCAAAGGGATTTGAAATAGTTTATTAACGTGTCGAATTTCTGGTAAGCTTCAGCGTTTATAATAATCCGGGAATAAGATACATCACCAACAAAATCCCAACAATCAATATCGCGAGCGTAAGACTGAAAGAGGGAATATATGATGGTTTATAAGCTTTATTCAACAATTGTTTTTCTGTGATACGATACCGCCAATAAGCATATAAAGCTGTAAAAGCCCCAATCGCCACCAGCAGTATCCCAATTTGGGTGGAGTAGCCTTTACCCGGCAACACTGCCTGTTTATTGGTTAATACCAGGGAAACTTCTTTTATAAAAAGAGCAAATTTCACTACCACAAACCCAAAACCCATTATGGCAATGCTCATTCTTATCCAGGCAAGGAAGGTACGCTCATTAGCTAAATGGTCTGAAGGATTGGCTGTGAGCTTTTCGTTTTTAACCATCGTTTTAAAGTTTATATAACAACAAAACATCGCTGTTTGTTTGAATGATAAATAGCATGGTCACAGCAATCTTATCCCATCCCCGGCAGACCGATTTATGGATTCACGTCAGGTTTTCTTGTACTGAATCTGAAGAGGTAATACAAAGGGCAAAAGCTAACAAAACTGGTTAAAATAAAAATGGCGGCAACCACCAGCAGAATAGTGGCAAGCGTGCCAGAGATAACATTTGTGTAATATAACACAATGATTGCTATGGCGGCAAGGATTCTCAACGCGCGGTCAAGATCGCTCATGTTCTTTTTCATAACTTCAATTTTTTACTAAAATTAGCAGATATAAAACGGGCAGTTGGTAACAAATGTCACATAGAAAAGTGATCCTGGTTTTGTTACAGGTAATTAGGAATCAAAATTGTTCAGCAGTTTAATTTCGTTGCGATACAAAAGGATCTTGCCGTTATTTTCTAATATTTTCAGCAGTCTCGAAACAACCACCCTTGAAGTTGCCAGTTCGTCGGCGATCTGGTAATGCGAAGCTTTTATGACGCTCGAACCAGAGAGGCGCTGCTTTTCTTTCAGGTAAGCTATCAGCCTATCATCTAATTTATGAAAGGCAATGCTTTCAATGGACTTCAGCAACTCTGAAAAACGTTCACTGAAACTGCGCATAATGTAGTTTTTCCAGCCAGGATATTTACACAGCCATTCATCCAACTTGCTGTGCGGGATAGCGATAATGTCAACATCTCCTTCTGCAATGGCTCTGACATCACTTTTTTTCTCTTCGAGGCAGCAACTGTAAGCCATCGAGCAGGTCTCGTTATTTGACAGGTAATACAATAGGATCTCTTTACCGTTTTCTTCTTTTTTGAGCACCTTCAATGTCCCTTTGATAACCAGTGGCATCATCCGGATATATTTACCATAATCCATAATGACATCCCCTTCTTTAAAATGCTTAAGTTCACCAAATTTCTTAATCTCTTCAATTAAAGCAGGTTCAAATTCAAATCCGAGGGTATCGAGTTTATCCATAAAGCTAAGGTAGCGTATTTTAGTTTAAAGGGGCCTCGTTGGTTTAGATGCGGCAGCGTTATCGCAAAAAAAGCCAGGACGGTATAAGTATCAAGTATAAGAATCTAAAATAAAACATCCTCAAATCAATCGTTGGTATTTACCGGAACCGATTTGAGGATACCATGAACCTTACTTTATAAATTGATTTATATTGTTCCAGGTGCCGCCATTGACCACATTGGTAAAACCGTTTTGTTCCAGGATTTTTTTTGCCTGCCCGCTTCGTCCACCGCTTTGGCAAAAAACAATGATATTTTTTTGGTTTTTGAATTTCGATAACTGCAAACTCACTTTATCGAGGGGAATGTTGATGGAACCTTTAACGTGCCCACCTGCAAATTCGCCTGGTGTCCGGACATCTACTAATAAAGCTCCTTCTTTAATAATGCCGGCCAAATCGACCGATGGCCCTCCGCCAAATAGTTGTTGGAATATATTCATTTGATATTTTTTATGGATTTTTAATTTCTGTAAATGTTTTAAACAACTTCTTCGTAGCTGATGTCTTTTGAATCCTCTTTGCTGGTTTTAACGGGTGTGTAGCAAGATCCGGAGCCACAGCAGCCAATATTAAAAACGCCCATACCCGTGAAAATAGTCCCAATGACACCGCTGGCTATATCTGCCCCGGATATTGCCATACCTATGATGGCTATCCCGATAATGACGCGGAAAATACGAGATAATGTCCAATTGCTAAGAATACGATCTTTCATATTTCTGTTATTAAACGCTACTTGCTGAAACAAAGATAGGTTCAATTATCTGCCGGGTTGGTAACAAAGGTTACATACGAAAAAGCAGCCAGCTTTTTAATAGATGCTGTATTTCCAGCTACGGACGTAAAGTAGTTTTAAATTAATTTATACAACGATATGATCCCCGATCATTTCACTTAATGTTAATCCTATTGCGGTATTTTCCCGCCTGGTATATAATATATTTGCTTGAAACCCATTTTAAGAGCGTACGGTGTGATTCCCATCTCAAGGTGACTTTCCTTACTGCCCCACAATTCATTGGTGCGCATGTAGAAACCTTTAATACCACCCATGTTGCCCATGCACAATAGTTCAAATTCCATAGGTTTAACATCCCACTTAACGGCACCTAATTCCTTCCTAATGTCTTGGCTAATACTTCGGCTTCCATGTGGCCCAGCGAGCCGATCTTAGGAACGGTAATGACCGCTGCATCACCAACCGCAAAATATTCTGGTAATAGTTTAATCTAAGTGCTGAGCATTTTAATTATTGGGATCATGGTAACTTTTGACTTTACCGAATTAGAGACCAGGCAGGCTGATTCCGATTTCTGCAGCACTTTTTCCGCTCTTTCCCGGTCTTCTTCATCCGCAATGGTAACCGTCGGCTCAAGAATAATTTCACTCATGAGGAACTTTCCATCTACCTGTTCCAGCTTCCCTTTTGATTTACAGCTGAAGCTCACAAATTTCAGTTTTGAATTTTCTGCAACGGCTAAAAATGTGGTCATTAAACAACTGCTGACCGCCGCAGTGAATAAATGCTCCGGCGACCAGATCCCGGGAATGCCTTTTGGAAACTCAGGCGGTGTCGCTACTTCAATGCAACTACCCGCATCCTTATTGAGTTCCGGGGAACACATGATGCCTTTACGATCACTATTCCAGTTTACCTCTACGTTATAATAATGCGCTTCCATGTAATTTGTTTAATTTACTTAACCAATACTTTTTCAATTGCCAATGGCTTGGTGCAGAAAAACCAATCAGCGCAGGTCATTTCTTCTTTATGATTCATTCTTTCTTTGGCAACACCGCAGGAACCCGCTGTCGGAACAATCACATCATCCCCCGGACGCCAGTCTGCAGGTGTCGCAATATTGTAGGTGTCGGCAGTTTGCATGGCGATGAGAGCTCTTTTTAATTCATCAAAATTTCTGCCCATTGAAAGTGGGTAATAAATAATAGCCCGTATCACTCCTTTTGGATCGATAAAGAAAACGGCTCTCACGGCCTTGGTTGAACTTTCGCCAGGTTGGATCATCCCGTATTTTTTAGCTACTTCCATGGTAATGTCTTCGATCAGCGGGAATTTCACTTCCATGTTCTTCATTCCCTTGAATTCGATCTTGTCTTTGATCGTCCTTAACCAGGCGATATGGCTGTATAAGCCATCAATTGACAAACCCACCAACTGGCAGTTTAACGCATTAAATTCTGGCTCCATTCTGGCGAATGTCATGAACTCGGACGTACAAACGGGGGTAAAATCTGCGGGATGGCTAAATAAAATCACCCATTTGCCGTTGTAATCAGCCGGGAAATTTATTTCGCCTTGCGTAGTTATTGCTTTGAATCGGGTGCTTTGTCTCCTATACGGGGCATTGATGTTACTTGTTCCGGTGTTTCCATTTTTGTGTTGATCAGAAAGCCAATTTACCCATGTTCTAACGAACAAATAATGACGGTCAAGAGCTCAATTCATGACCTTCATCACATATTCATGGCTAAGTATTAATAACATTACAAAGATTCTTCGGAACAACTGTGGGAACGGTTACAAATGTTATATTCAGTTTTTAACGCCTGCTGCTTTTAGGATCAGTTCCAAAGGGCAGAACCTGGTAAAGGCAGATTGCAGTAAGTTAACACCTACAAAAACACCCAGCCATAGCCAATTAATATTCACCGTGTAGGCCAGAGTTATACTGGTTAACATGATGGTACCGGCAACGGCGCGTACAATTCTTTCTTTCATGATTCCTTTGTTTTTAGGTTTAAACAGCTTTTTCTATCGGCATGATAAATGCCCGGACCGGAAAATTCTCTCTAATTGTTTTGTTATGATCATTGATCAATTCAAGTCCTTTTTCGGCATTAGCCGTTTGGGTATAGGTGAAGATCATCATCGAATCCACTTCGCCGCCGCTGCTGGCAAACCATTCTTCCAACAGATTTTCAGAGACGCTATCCCCGTACCCGGTGATCTTACTGGTATTGAATACCTCAATGTTTGCCTCTTTAAATATCCGGGCAATAACTGGTAAATACTCTTTCAGGCAGGTTACGATCAGTAATTTCATGACTCGGCTATTTTGGGTTTACGTTCTGTTTTACGCATCATTTTAAAGTAGAGTAAAGGCACCACGATCAGTGTTAGGAAAGTAGAGGTGATCGTACCGCCCATGAGCGATATCGCCAGGCCCTGGAAGATCGGGTCGAACAAAATGATTACTGCTCCTAAAGCTACCGCGCCGGCGGTCAATAGTATAGGTGTAGTACGTACCGCACCTGCTTCAATAATGGCCTGTTTAAGCGGGATACCTTCGTCGAGCCTGATATTGATAAAGTCGATCAGTAAGATAGAGTTTCGAACCATTACTCCGGCAAGCGCTATAAAGCCTATCATCGAGGTTGCGGTAAAATAGGCATGCAGCATCCAGTGGCCCAATATGATACCGATAAGTGAAAGCGGGATCGCGGCCAGCATCACCAGTGGTATGGTGAAATTCTGGAACCAGCCCACGATCAGGATGTAGATCATAATGATCACTACGGCGAAGGCAATACCCAAATCGCGGAACACCTCGAAGGTGATCTGCCATTCGCCATCCCATTTCAGGCTGTAATTATCCTCCAGTTCCGGCTGATGGGTGTATTCCTCTTTCAGCGAAAACCCTTTTGGCACTTTCACTGTTTTTAAATGATCTGAAACATCTGAAATCGCATAAGAGGGACTTTCCAGGTCGCCAGCCATATCGCCCAGTATGTACACCACTTCCTTTTGGTTTTTACGATAAATGCTTTTTGGCTTGATCTGCCGGGTTACAGTAACCAGGTCTTTTATGGGTACTGCGTTACCCTGCAGCCCGATCACTTTCAAGTTCAGTATATCATCGATATTGCTTTTATCCGCATCGCTCAACTGTAATTTGATCGCGGTTTGGTTATAAGCAGCAGGCTGGGCAATATTGCCGACCGCCATATCTGACAGGCCGGCATTAACGGTTGCAGCTATTTGCTCGGTGGCGATACCATAACGCATCGCTTTTTCCTTGTTCACTTCAATATGGTACCCGGGCTGGTCATCTTCCACCATCCAGTCTACATCTACCACATTAGACGTTTTGTGCATGAGGTTTTTTACCTGCCGTGCCACTTTGATCTGCTCGTTATAATCAGGCCCATATATTTCAGCCACTAAGGTTGACAAAACCGGAGGGCCTGGCGGCACTTCCACGATCTTCACATTGGCATTATATTTTGCAGCGATGGCTTGTATCGGGCCGCGCATCTTTTTAGCTACACTGTGGCTTTGGATGCTCCGGTCTTTTTTGTCAACCAGGTTAACCTGTATATCGGCTACGTTATCGCCTCGTCTTAAATCATAATGACGTACCAAGCCGTTAAAGCTTATCGGTGCCGAAGTACCGATGTAGGTTTCATAATTTCGCACGAGCGACTGGCCGGAAACAAATGACCCGATATCTTTTGCAACCGCTTGCGTCTTTTCAAGCGTAGTGCCTTCCGGCATATCAATCACTACCTGAAACTCATTCTTGTTATCAAAGGGCAGCATTTTAACGGCAACTGCTTTGGTATAGAACATCGATAGTGATGCGAACAAGATCACCACAATGCTCAGGATAAATGTCCAGCGTTTCCAGCGGGTTTCCAGTAAAGGTTGTATAAAGGCGCGGTATATTTTATAGATACGGGTTTCTTCCAGTAGTTTGGGTTTGCTTTTCTTGTGAGCGGCACCATGCTTTTCTTTCTCCCGCAAAAAAATATAACCGAGGTATGGGGTTAATGTCAGCGCAACAATCAGCGATAAGATCATGGCGATAGAAGCACCGATCGGCATCGGGCTCATATACGGCCCCATCATGCCGGATACAAAAGCCATGGGAAGAACAGCTGCTATTACGGTGAATGTGGCCAGAATAGTTGGGTTACCTACTTCGTTAATGGCATAGATAGCGGCCTGTATTGGCGGTAGCTTTTTCATCCTAAAGTGTCGGTGCATGTTTTCAGCAATGATGATAGAATCATCTACCACGATACCCGTAATAAATACCAGTGCGAACAGCGTAATGCGGTTGAGCGTATAGTGCATAAAGTAGTAGGCAAACAGCGTAAGCGCGAAAGTTACCGGAACGGAAAGGAATACGACCACCCCCCCGCGCCAGCCCATAGCCAGCATCACAAATACAGTAACCACTACAATGGCGATAAACAAGTGAAGCAGCAATTCGCCCACTTTATCCGAAGCGCTCTCTCCATAGTTGCGGGTAACGGTTAAATGCACGTCATTAGGCAATAAACTTGCTTTTAAATGTTCCACCTTGCCAAGGATCTGTTCCGAAAGCTTCATGGCATCCGCGCCTTTCTTTTTGGCTATTGAAAGCGTAATGGCCGGGTAATTAGATTTGAAAATTTTTGAGTTAGTCAAATCTGCTTTTCCATAGCCAAATAACACGTATTGCTTCGGCGTTTCGGCACCTTCATCCACTTTCGCGATCTGTTTCAGATAAACCGGCTGCTGCTGGTTAATGCCCACCACTAAATTACCTACATCGTCTGAAGATGTCAGAAAATTCCCGGTCTCCACCGAAAAAGCGGTGTCCTTTTGCAGTAAAGTTCCGCCTGGCAATTGTATATTACTGCCCTGAATTTGCTTGCTCAGCGATAAAAAGTCCACATGACTTTCAGCCATCTTATTTTTATCCAGCAATACTTTTACCTCGCGATTGCGGCCACCGATGATGTTGATATCCGATACATCATTAATCTTTTTGATCTCATTCGCCAGTTCCTGGCCCATTTGCTTCAACTGGTAATCGTCGTATTTATCGCTCCAAATGGTCAAGCCCAATACCGGCACATCGTCAATGGCCCTGGTTTTGATCAATGGCAGTGTAATACCCTGTGGCATTTTATCCATATTTTTCATTAGTTCGCTGTATAACTTTACCAATGAACGTTCTACGTCTTCGCCCACGTTAAACTGCACGATCACCATCGCCTGCCCTTGCAAGGAGGTAGAATACACATATTCCACGCCCTTGATATTCGAGATCATTTTTTCAATTGGTGCCGCAACTTTTGTTTCGACATCTTTTGGTGAAGCGCCGGGGTAACCGATAAAAATATCGGCCATGGGTACTTGTATCTGCGGTTCCTCCTCGCGGGGAATTAAAAAAGTGCTGTAGCCGCCTACGAGTAAAAAAGCGATCATCAACAGTATCGTTAATTTTGACTGTATGAATGCCTTGGCTATATTTCCTGCAAATCCGTCTTTCATGTCCGTTATTTTATTTTAACTGCTACCCCGTTATACAATCTGCCTTCAGCGCTCACAATAAATTGCTCATTCGCAGCAAGCCCGCTTAATACTTCAACCTGGCTTCCCTGTATCCTGCCCAGCCTCACCCAGCGCAGCAAAGCCGTATGGTTATTACCGATAGTATACAAGCCGGTTAACTGGTCTTTATATTCGATAGCCGAAACCGGAACCATGACCTGATTACCGGCGTTAGTTTTAATTGCCTGGGTTACCGGGATAGTTACGTTGGCGTACATGCCGCCAAACAGGCCTTGCTTTTCATTGTCCGGGATGTGTATTTTGATCATGTACTGCCCGCCGCTGTTTTGAGATGACTGGCTGATCTGCGCTATTTTTCCATTGATTACTTTATGAATAGCGTCGATATTTATCGTTACCGGTGCATTTTCTTTTATCAAACTGATCTCACTTTCCGGCACCGAGGCACTTACCTGGTAACTACCGCTTTGTTCAATGGTCAATAGGGGCATTCCGGGATTGGCCATACTACCGGCATCCATCATTTTCCGGGTAACTGTTCCGGCAAAGGGAGCGGTCAGATTGGTGTAGCTGAGCAATGCACTTACTTCGTTGCGTTGTTGTTTTGCAGCTTCAAGCCCGGATTTAGTTGATTGGTATTGAAGCGTAATATTATCCAGTTCTTTAGCGGAGGCGCTTTGCTGTTTATACAATACGGTAAAGCGGTCGTAGTCTTTTTGTGCGTTCTTAAAACCAGCGTCAGCTTCTGTTATCATCGCGTCGGCGTGGGCTCTTTTCGCCACGATATCGTCATTGCTGATCGTTGCCAGTAATTGTCCTTTACTCACCCGGTCGCCCACTTTGACATTGATCTTAGTAATATACCCCATCATCCTGGTGCTGATATTGGCTGTTTGACTGGCTTCCACCTGTCCGCTAACAGTTAATGCTTGTTTCGCATTTGCCAAAGGCTGACTTACCGTAACCAGTATTGCAGTATCTGCACCGACTTGTGTATCTTTTTTTTCATTGGAGGAACAGGCACTAAGAATCAGTAACCCAATACTGGTAAATAATTGTAAAGCCCTATTTTTATGAATAATTAAGTTCATATCTGATCGGTTATTTAATGGTGGTTACTGTTAATAATTGTATATACGCGCTGGTCACATTGGCAGTAAACTGCGCCTGGGCAAGCGAAAATTTTAATTGGGATAACTGGGTATCGGCGGTTAGTACATCGATAGTATTGACCAACCCTTGCTGGTAACGGTTTTGCAATATTCTCAGGGCTTCTGCTGCCTGTTCTATGGCTGCCTGGTCCTGAGCTATTTCAAACCGGGCGTCCGAAAGGTCGCGGTAGGCTTTATCCAGTTCCAGCTGGCTCTGGTCTTTTTGCTGGGCTAACTGTACGGTAAGTTTGTCCCGTTCCAGTTTTTGTGCGGCAATCACATTTTTGGTTTTATTCCCATTAAAAACGTTCCACGATAACTGTATACCAACCAGGTAAGCATTAGCGCCGAAACCGGTTAAACGGCTGTCGTTATACTGGTAATTGCCGAATGCATTCAGCTTAGGCAGGTAACTCATCTGACTGGATTTGATCATCAGACCGTATGCATCAATGGCTTTCTGCATGGCCATGAAATCGGACCGGGCAGCAAATACCCTTAGTGTGCTGTAAATAGCTGGCGAGTCCATTTGCGGTTCATCAATGATGCTGTAAATTTTCCCGGCAGGCTGCCCCATTAACAGGCCCAGGTAATCAGAAGCGTTATGGATACTGCTTTGCGCTTTCGCCAGGTTGCTTTGAACAGAGGTTACATGTACCTGGGCATTCAGTAAGTCCGACTTCTGGATCAATCCCTGCTTGAAATGATCGTCTGTAAACTTATATACAGATTTTGCAGTAATTGCTGCTTCCGCCAAAACCTTTTCCGCCTGGCAGGCCAGCTGCAGTTGCAAAAATGCTTTCGTGGTTTCGAAAATGATGTACTCCCCGGTGCGCTGTGTTTTATACTTATAAACTTCGGTTTGCTTTTCGGCACCTTTACGCATGTATAGCATATCGATATTGAGCAAGGGTTGCCTGACCTCCACTTGTGCCATGTAATCCGGTGTTGTGGAAGGATGGTTTAAAAGAACAGGATTAAAATCGTTTTGGGTAATCCTGCGCTGCTGCAGTTTAAAACCAAAAGCGTTGAGCGGGTCGTTCGTGCTCATCGCGGTATAAGAGAGATCAACCTTTGGCAGGAAGACCGCCTGGGTTTGCTTGAAACCCGACTCTGCAATACGCTCATCCAAACCAGCCAGGCGGATAGTTTTACTGTTAGCTAAAGCTGAAGAAATGGCCTCATTCAGGCTTAGCTTTTGGCTGAGGTCCTGCGCTCGCGCTATTGAAAGGAAACCGGGGAAGCCTATAAAGAGGAACACCCCCCATTTGACCAAATGCTTTATCTTCTTCATTAATTTAATTTTTAACAAAAGTAGTTTCACCAAAAAAGTTAAACGGTAACATTTGTTACCTACGCCGACAGCGGCAGGTATTTTAAGTTCGTTGATAGTTTTTTCGTGCAGTGCCAAATGATCGCCATAAATACATCATCCGGCTGTCTGGCTTATTGGCTGTAAAATCGGTACGAGTTGCGGCGTACGCCGGCTGGCAATGGTTATTATCAGTTATCAAACACTATACAAGTAAATAATAAAGAAGAAATATTCGGTTGGCAAAATGATGGTGTAAACCGTAACAGTGATATGGTTTTATATTTGAATTGTTTAACTAATTAGCTATGGATCAAAGTATCTTTTTGTTCAATTCTCTACAATCGTTCATTCACATAATCACTCATTCACTCAATCAAAAAACAAATCACTATTTTTACCCACCACATGTATCTGCAACAATTATCAGTTATCAACTTTAAAAATTATGCCGGGGCTGAGTTAACTTTCAGCAATGGCGTAAATGCTTTTACAGGCGATAACGGCGCAGGTAAAACCAATTTGCTCGATGCCATACATTACCTGTCGCTTTGCAAAAGCTACTTTAACCCTATTGATAGCCAGCAGATAAAACAGGGTACCGATTTCTTTATTATTAACGGCGACTTTAATAAGAACAATAAGCACGAAAAAATTGCCTGCGCGGTAAAACGCAATCAAAAAAAACAGTTTAAGCGCAACAAAAAGGATTACCAGCGCCTGGCCGACCACATCGGATTATTCCCCCTGGTAATGATCTCGCCCTATGATACCAGCATTATTGTTGAAGGTAGCGAGGAGCGCCGCAAGTTTATTGACAACGTGCTTTCGCAAACTGACCATAATTACCTTGACGAGGTGATAGGCTATAATAAGGTATTGAACAGCCGTAACGCGTTTTTGAAAATGATAGCCGATACCGGCCGTTACGACCCTCATTTGCTGGAGGTAATGGACGAGCAGCTTATAACCGCCGGCAACAACATTTTTAAAAAGCGCAAAGCTTTTATGGAAAGTTTTACCGAAATATTTAACCGGCATTACCATTTTTTAACCGAAGACGCCGAAAAGGTAGAGCTGGTCTATGAATCGCAGTTATTGCAGGATGATTTTCCGGCATTGTTAAAAAAGAGCATTGAGCGCGACCGGGCATTGGAGCGTACTACGGCAGGTATACATAAGGACGATCTCCAATTCATCATCCATGCTATGCCGATGAAAAAATTTGGATCGCAGGGGCAGCAAAAATCATTTTTGATAGCGCTTAAGCTGGCGCAGTACACATTTTTAACCCAGCAAAAAGGGTTTAAGCCGTTGCTATTGCTCGATGATATTTTTGATAAGCTTGATGATAAACGTGTTACCAAACTCATGCAAATGGTTAGTCATAATGATTTTGGGCAGGTTTTTATAACCGATACCAGCGTAACCCGCGTGCAAAATATTTTTACCAGTATGAATGTACCTATAAAACTATTTAAAGTGAAGGGGGGTGAGATAGATGCGCAGGACTAACGACAAATCATTAAAAGAAGCTATTGAGCAAATGCTCAATGTTTACAAAATAAAAAAGCGCTTTGAAGAAACCGGTATTGTGGCGCACTGGCCCGAACTGGTAGGAAAATCGGTAGCCAACCGAACAAAGGAAATATTCATCCACGATAAAAAACTATACCTGCGTATAGAATCATCGGTAATAAAAAATGAATTGATGCTAATGCGCACCCAAATAATAAACAAGGTGAATGACCGGGCGAAGGAAACGTTGGTTGAAGAAATTATTTTCCTCTAGCCATACGTAAACGTGTAGCAGCGCTTACATACATTTCGTCGCGGATCTTTGAGTAAACAAAGATAAATACGCCGGGTATTAAAAATGCAAGTTGAACTTCAGGGTGGTTTTTAAATATAAGCGCCGAAGCTGTTACTAATAGTACTACTATGATAGAGTACATCAGGCATTTCATCATTAGCTTCATAATCGTGTGTTTTAGGTATCCCTGTTTTAACTGTTTGAATAAAAGTATCATTAAATTCCTGGTAAAACAAAACAAATATGCAATAATATTCCATTTTATTCCACCAGGAAAATCCTAACGAAAACTTTTATTTAAGGTTAAAACTTCTCAAATGCTGAGAAAAAGAAACTACCTTCAATTTCAGCGTTTTCGTCTGAATCTGATCCATGTATCGCGTTAGCATCAATTGATTTTGCAAACAAATTGCGGATGGTGCCGGCCTCAGCTTTTGTGGGGTCGGTAGCTCCGATCAGCTTACGAAAATCCTCTATCGCGTTATCCTTCTCCAGTACTGCTGCAACAATAGGGCCAGATGACATAAAACCAACCAGATCCTTGTAAAAAGGGCGTTCTTTATGCACAGCGTAAAATTGTCCGGCTTTTTCAGCTGTTAAATAGGTATATTTCATTGCTACCAATTTAAATCCGCTTTTTATAATTTGGTCAATAATTGCCCCAATATTCCCCGCTGCCACTGCATCGGGCTTAATCATTGTAAATGTTCTGTTAGTTGCCATATCTGTTTAAAAAATTGCTGCAAAAGTAGTGTTTTATATCAAACTATAAAGTTGTGTACCAATTATTAACCGATTGATAATACATGTTTTGATAATATCCCCGGCTCGGCTTCGTTTATAAACATCAGGACAAAAAAATGTTTTACTATATATATCAATGAGTTGGAAATTTATTTAGCTTTGCAACTCTTTTTTAAAAATTGATGTTAGATACTGCTTCGGTTATTGATCTTTTAGCACAACCCCGCAAAATTGTTATCACCACCCATCATAAACCTGATGGGGATGCTATGGGGTCGTCATTAGGTTTGTATAATTACCTTATACAGCAGGGCCATCATACAACAGTAATTACGCCTACCGATTACCCCCATTTTTTTAACTGGATGCCCGGCAATGGCGATGTACTTATATATACTGATAACGTTGCAACTGCCAATACACTTATTACTGATGCCGATATAATCTTCTGTCTTGATTTTAATGCGCTTGGCCGCATTAATGAAGTGGGTGAGAAAGTGGGCGAGAGCAATGCGGTTAAAATAATGATCGACCATCATTTGGAACCTGCCGATTTTGATGATTACCGTTATTGGGATATAAATGCCTGTGCTACGGCGCAACTGGTATACACCTTTATTGTTGAGGTGCTTAACAATAAAAAACTGATCAACCGCGATGTGGCCAGTTGCTTATATACAGGTATCATGACTGATTCGGGTTCGTTCCGTTTCCCTACCACTACATCGGCTGTACACCGTATTGTTGCCGACCTGATAGACCTGGGCGCGGTTAACTGGCGAATACATGAGTTGGTTTATGATAATTCATCAGAGAACAGGTTGAGGTTCCTGGGCGATTGCCTGGTAAATAAACTTGAAGTTTTAAATGAATTTAACACGGCTATTATCACAGTTAATAAAGAGGAACTGAAAAAATACAGCGTAATAACCGGCGATACAGAAGGCATTGTTAACTACGCACTGTCGATAACTAATGTGCGCCTGGCTGCATTTATTGTTGAACGCAGTGATAAGATCAAATTGTCGTTACGCTCAAAAGGTGAGTTTCCGGCTAACGAGATCTGCAAGAAATATTTTAATGGCGGCGGCCACCGTAATGCGGCCGGCGGTTCATCAACCGATAGCCTTCAACAGGTTATTGATCAATTTAAATTAATTTTACCCAAGTATAAAACCCTTTTAACAGAATAAAAACAAAATGAAAAAAAACTTGATTTTTTTTGCGCTTGTATCATTAGGATTAGCAAGTTGCAATGGCGGATTTAAAAAGGACGATGGAGGCATGTTATATGATATTGCTGTTGATAAAAGCGGCCCTAACATACAACCAGGCGACTTCGTAAGTGCATCTGTTGTTATAAAAACAGATGGCGACTCCGTATTACAAAGTACCTATGAAACAGGCAGGCGAATTGAAACACCTATCCCAAAATCACAAAGCAAAGGCGATATTATCAGCGGCCTTTTAAAATTAAGTGAAGGCGATAGCGCCGTTATCAAGATCAATATCGACTCAATGTATAAAAAACAGCCAAAACCTCCGGGCATTAAAGGCAAATACATAGTTTATGATATTAAAATTGAAAAAGTAATTGCTAAAGGAACACTTAGCGACCAGGTATTCCAGGGCAGGGTTGCTGATTATTTAAAGTCAGAATCAGAAGGCCTTAAAAAGCAGGAGCCTGCATTGATCAAAAATTATATAGCTGCTCATAAATTAGCCGTTACTACAACTGCCGACAGCCTTAATTACGTGATCACAACTCCAGGTGTGGGCCCAAAACCTGCAGTTGGCGATACCGCGGTGGTTAACTATACCGGCAGGTTTGTTAGCAACGGTAAAGTTTTTGATTCATCAATTAAAGATACTGCTGTAAAAGCTAAATTACAGGGTGTAGGTATGCGTACATACGGCCCTATTCATATCCCTGTAGGCCAGCAACGTGTAATTAAGGGTTGGGACGAAGGTTTGCAATTATTAAATAAAGGCGCGAAAGCTACTTTAGTTATACCATCGAGCCTGGCTTATGGTGAGCATGGCATGCAAATTATTGGCCCATACTCGCCAATTGTGTTTGAGTTGCAGTTAGTTGATATTATCCACCCAAATCCTAATGCGCCAAAACCGACGATGCCATCAATGATGCCACCGCCAACCGCGCCAAAAGGGAAATAATACAGGTTATACGCCTTCCCGGTTCAGTGCCGGGAAGGCTTTTTTATTTGTTATGAAGAAAAGTATTTATTGCGGCTTATTACTTTGTGTATTCGCGGTAACCGCAAATGCCCAGGCTAATTTACAGCACACCCCCAAAGGATCATCATACACCATTTTTACCCATGCTACAGGCGATAAAATAAAGGTGAATGATGTAATTACCTTTAATATTACTCAAAAAACCGACAAGGATTCATTGTTAGCCAGCAGTTACACTATGGGGCACCCTGTAAAGCTACAGGTTCAGGCACCCGAAGCTGCTACCGACCCTATTGGGGCGGCCTTAATGGAAGTACTGCCACTGGCAGCCATTAATGATAGCTTGCTTATAAAGGTATCAACCGATACGCTTTTTAAGGGCCATGAAGAAAGCAGGCCGCCCTTTTTTCCTAAAGGCAGTTATTTGAACCTGTACATTAAGATAGTTAATGTGCAAACACTTAATGATGCCATAGCCGAAAGAAATGCCGGTATGGCAAAAGCAAAGACAGCCGAAACTGAAGCTGCCAATAAATATATTGCCGATAATAAACTTGTTTTAAAAACTACAGCTTCGGGTTTAAAATATAAGATCACCAAAACGGGCCTTAAACCAAAGCCTTTGGCAGGCGATACTGTACTGGTTAATTATACCGGCAGAACACTGAATGGAAAAGTATTCGATTCAAGTATTGCCGATGTGGCTAAAAAGGCTGGTTTAGATCAGCCCGGCAGGCCTTATGAACCTTATAAGTTTTCGTTAGGCGCAGGGCAGGTTATACCCGGCTGGGACGAGGGTTTGCTTTTGGTGAACGAAGGCGGTAAGGCTACATTTGTTGTACCTTCAAGCCTGGCTTATGCCGATCATGGCAGCCCCGATGGTACTACCATACCACCATTCAGCACCCTGGTGTTTGACGTGGAACTGGTAAAAGTGATACGCGTAAAACATGCGGCGCCTGTAAGAACAACAGCCAAAAAGCCGGCGGCCAAACATCATTACCCGGTAAAAAAAACTAAATAAAAATTAGCCTCCTGATAAACCGGGAGGCTTTTTTATTTTTGCACTATGTTACTTACCGATACACATACCCATTTATATTACGAAACAGATGGCGCAAAGCGTGCTGCCTTGATGCAACGCTGCGCCGATAACCAGGTTGGCAGGCTGTTTTTACCAAATGTGGATGCGGATTCTGTAGCTAAAGTGTTCGGGCTAACAGCGGATTATCCCGGCATTTGTTATCCTATGTTGGGGCTTCACCCGTGCTCAGTTAAAGAAGGCTGGGAGGATGAGTTAACTGCCATAATGGATGCTTTAGGCGATAATAGGATATACGCAATAGGCGAAATTGGGATAGACCTTTACTGGGATAAGACAACCCTTGGCGAGCAGATCATAGCTTTTAAAAAGCAAATTGCATGGGCGAAGAAATTAAAACTGCCCATAGTAATTCATTGCCGCGATGCTTTTAATGAGGTGTTTGAGGTACTGGAACAGGAAAAAGATGATGCCCTGTTTGGGGTATTCCATTGCTTTACCGGTACACTTGAACAAGCTGAAAAAGTTATAGCTTTAGGCTTTTATTTGGGAATTGGCGGCGTACTTACCTACAAAAATGCCGGTCTTGACAAAATTTTACCGCAAATTGATCTGAAGCATATCGTTTTAGAGACGGATTCTCCGTACCTTACGCCCGTTCCGTACCGGGGCAAACCTAATGAAAGTTCGTATTTAATATATGTTGCCGAAAAGGTTGCGGAGCTGCACCAGATAAGCATTGAAGCTGTGGCCGAAATAACCACGCAAAACTCAAAACTGGTGTTTGGCATATGAATAAACTAATTAATACTTTTGATCATCATCATTCCTGACATATATTAATGAGCCAGATACTTATCATTTATACCGGCGGTACCATAGGTATGATGACCGACCCTGCTACCAAGGCGCTCAAGCCTATCAATTTTGAGCAAATAATGGATAACGTGCCCGAACTTGACCGGTTAAACTGTAAAATAAAGGTACATTCGTTTGATAGGATAATCGATTCATCAAACATGAACCCGGTGATATGGAGCGAGCTTGCGGGTTTGATAGAAAGCAATTACGATAAGGTTGATGGTTTTGTGATCCTTCACGGGTCTGATACTATGGCCTTTACAGCATCGGCTATGAGCTTTATGCTCGAAAATCTGGGCAAACCTGTGGTATTTACCGGCTCGCAGTTGCCTATCAGCGCCATCAGGACCGATGCCAAGGAAAACTTAATGACCGCCATTGAAATTGCCAACTCTAAAAAGCACGACCGCGCAAGGGTTCCCGAAGTATGTATCTATTTTGATTATAAATTATTCAGGGGGAACAGGTCGTTTAAATACAACTCGTCGAAATTCGAAGCTTTCCGGTCGCCAAATTACCCTATTTTGGCCGAATCGGGCGTACATCTGCGCTTTAGTGTGAATGATATAAGGCAGCCATCAAACAGTCCGATGATAGTTCATAAAAACCTGGTAAGCGATGTTGCCGTACTTAAACTATACCCCGGCATAAGCCCTAAAGTAGTTGAAACTATTTTAAAGGCCGACGTGCGTGGCGTAGTTATGGAAACATTTGGCGCCGGCAACACCACCGATGAACAATGGTTTACTGATATGCTACGGCAAGCGATTGACAGTGGCAAGGTAATATTGGATATATCGCAATGTAAAGTGGGCACTGTTGAACTTGGGCGCTATGAAACCAGCAAGCAGTTAAAAGATATGGGCGTAGCTAACGGCTATGATATGACCTTTGAATCAGCCGTTACCAAAATGATGTACCTGCTTGGGCAAACTAAGGACCCAAAACTGGTTAAAGAGCTGCTGGAAACTGATTTAAGGGGTGAGATAACGGTATCGTAATTGAATGTCCCTTCCTTCTTTTCTCCTCGTGTCATTGCGAAATATGAGCGATAGTGAGATTATCACAGCAGCGACAGTAAGTTCTTTACATTTTGGAGGTCATCAGTCAGGATAAAGCCAGGCAATTCATGAGGCTGACAGGGTTTGGATTCTATTGCTGCGGATGTATACGCTCAGTATTTACGATTAATTTCCGTTTAATCTGATAATCCTAAGGCAGTCTATCATAGCCTGGTTAATTTCGCCATTCATATTTTCATCAGCCCCGTTAAATTGTAAGGAAACATTATGAGTTCCCTTATATAGCTTTACCTTAACGGAATTACTGTATCCCCAATCTGACCATTCCTCTTTACCTCGTTGCGGCAATACTATTGTACCGGCGAATTTATCATCTACATTCAGCGTCCGTATGGCACACTTATTCTCGGTATTTATAGGGCCGTTCCCATTGGCATATTTAAAACTAATGGCGTAAACACCTCCCCGGGTTATGTTTACCGGGATGTTTAAAGTGATGTTCTTAGTTTTGCTTACCTCAACAAATCCTTTGCCTGAAAATCCTTTGTAGGGCAAGCCGGATGATGTTGCAAAGCTCTCTGCTTCGATAGTTTGTTCTGCACCGCGCGGAACAATCTCAACCGGTTCGCTATTAAACGAGCTTACACCTTTTGCATCTACAGCAGCAACCTGGTATTCTGCATATTCGCTTGCAGATATATGTAAATTCGTTGCCCTGGCAGGCGACAGGTACTTACCATTTTTTATAATGCGGTAACCAATTACGTTTTTTACCGGCGACCATGATAACTGACCGTTGCGATAGGTAACAACAGGCGTCTCGGGCGCTGTATAACCGGGTTGCAGGTTGCTTGTACCACTTATACTATTATTTGCGAGAGTGATATTCACTGAATGTTCGCCCGTTAATGTTGCTGGTATAATACCATTTGCTATTTGTTTTCCATCAAGTGTAATTGCCTTTATCTGGTTGCCATAGCCTTTCATAATTATATTAAGGTAAGCATTGCGGTATCTAAAGTTTGTAAGTGACCGCTCGCCAGCTAATGCTTTAGGCACAAATGGCTTGATTTGCAAGCTATTAACATTATAGTTTATACCGAATAACACTTTATACACCAAGGCTATATTGCCTGATAAACTCCACAGCATATTGCTTGAATTTATTTGTGTACCAGCATAATCGCCATCGTTTACTACAAAATTTTCCTTGTTGGTTAGCCACAATGCCGCCGGGCGATAAATAGCGGCTATAGCCCTTATTACCGATGCTTCGTTGCCTGCTTTTGCCGATGCCATTGCCCAATAGGTTTCTACAAATGGCCATACCGCACTGTTATGATATGGGGGGATGCCCGGTATTTGCGGATATATGCAGGGTATTCCAAAGTCATTTACCGGTGTGCGGGCGATAACACTTTGCTGTTGTGCTTCATTTGCGGCACCAAAATATACAGCCAGGGCTTCGCCCAAGGCTTCGGAACGCGGAGAAAGTGACTTATAATTACGCCCATATAAATACTGCCCGTAATAACCTTTAGCCGGTTGCCACAAACAAGTTTGTATACCTTTTTTAATAATGCTGGCCTGTTTATCGTACATCGAAGCGTCAGGGTCGTTCATTAACCGGGCCATTGCCGCCAGCACTTTGTTTACCTGGTAATGCACCACATTCGTTCCTAAACATTCCGATTCATAAATATCGGCAGGCTGCATCCATTTGGGATAGGTTTCTTCGCGCCAGTCAAGGAATGATGATTCACCGTGTACAAGCCCGGTTATGGGGTCATAAACATTCTTTTCATCATCAGTAACCGAATTCTTTATTATTTGATAAGCTTTTGCCAGCCACCCCCTATCCCCTGTTACCTTATAAACTTCCCATGCTGCAACCGCCCATATCATTCGGTCGGATGAAACAGGATAGGCACCGCCCGTACCAGTATCCTGAATAACGCGGCCGTTCTTCACCTTTCGCATCAGGCTATAAACCGCTACTTTAGGCTGCAATATGGCCATAGAAAGGATAATACTATAGCTAATATCGCGTGTCCATACGCCGCTCCACTCCTTCCCGGTGCGGAAGGTGCTGTCAGGTTCAACGGCTTTTTGCATCTCTTCGAGCGACATATTGTATATCGCATCTGACAGCTTGTACCCCGACCGATATTGCGGAAACGCGCTTATATCCTTACTTAATTTCCATGATGAAGCTATTTTTTTATCGTTGCCACCCATGGTAAGCGTGGTTTCATAAATGCCATCACCGTCGGGGTCTTTCAATTGCAATTCAGGATGATTCACTAAATTATTGAAATCCCATATCAGCGGCGATGGCTTTCCGGCTACGAAAACGCCTTTAAAATCATCTTTATAAATTTTATCACCATTAAAACATACGTAATATCCTTGTTTTTTGAAGGCATCAAATACATCACGCATATCCAGCCTTATTTTTAGGGTTGAACCTGGGTTAAGGTAAGTTTTTGACGGGATAGGCCTGTCGTCGACAGACTGCTGGCCGAATTTGATGACGGGCGTCTCATTAATCCCGTCTTTTGCGATACAGGAAAAATGATGGTTCCGGTCGGGGATCATCTCATTATCTTTCCCGTTTATACTGAATTTAAAATCGATAACCGGGCTTTGAAATTCATCGGCAGGGCTGCGATAGTTAGAGGTTATTTCGGTAGCCGATATTGCAATAGCTTTATTATGGCCCTGTACTACCTTATCAGGATAAACCGTATAGGCCTTGGTTTTATAAATGGGTTTGTCCTGTGCGTGGCAAATCTCGGCAGCAGAAAAAAGAAGGGCTATAGATATGAGGTGCAATTTCATTTAACAGGAAATTTATATTTTAAACTGGCGTGCCGCATGGGGCTATACGGCAACTGGTAAATTATTTATATTCAACTACTACCATATCCCAATATTGCAGAGAAGGTAGGGTAAAGCTTATGGTGTTTCCGGTTTGTTTGTACGGGATATTGGTTGATGCGCCGCCATTAACATCGGGCGAGGCAAACCATATTTTTTTTACTGTTTTGGGTGATGTAAACCTAAAAGAAGGGTTGAGTATTGTTTTCGGCCTTACCTGTGTTCCCTTATTATCGCGCCATCGCAGGCTATTGGCGTTAGTGAAATTGATAAAATGCAGTACTTGCCTGTTGCCAATCTCTTTCCCCACAACTGATACCTGCCCCCGCTGCGGCGGCCAGTTATTTATTTTTGTCTTTTGATCTGCCGACGATACTTTAGGGGTGTTGAGCTTGCCCTCATCGCGCAGCAAATTTTCATAGGCTGTTAAAAAATCATAATAGCTAATCATTGCTGCCTTAAGGTCATCGCGCATTTTCAGATGGTCATTGGGGAAGTATTCTTTCCCTAACATGTGATCGCCCAGTTCAAGGTGCGCGCCACCGAAAGCGAATATTACCGCGTCGGCCAATACTATGCCTGGCGTACTGAAGTAGCCCGGTTTTTCGGCCAGATCATAATCCATATATGCAGGCATGACGGTACGTTTTTTGCCATTGGTGAGGCTATCATTATGTAAAATAGTGCCCGCCAATTGTTTGAAACCATCTTCGGGCGGCCATACTTCGGTATATAAAAAATCTACAGGTGAATTTGCTATGCCCGCTTGCCCGTAATTGGCTACGGCATTCATCACCAGCCTTTTGCCGGGCATGTATTTGTGCATGGCTTTTATGAAAGGCCCGAAAGTTGCAGCCATGTTTACGGGGTTTCCATCGTAATCATATAGCGGCTTATTCAGGTCGCCCATCTGGTCAATTTGGTAACCATCGAAACCGTAGACCTTCCAGGCTTCGAGCGTATTAGCAGCAATGTATTTTTGCCAGCCATTGTTGGCGGGGTCCATGATGTTGAGCCCGCTTTTGAACGGCGGCATAGGCAACGGAATACGTTCGGTATTTTTGTGCTTATTATCCGTATACAATCGCCATTCGTCGGCTACGCCTTCGGCTTTGGCATTATCAAGCGCGCCATAAATAAGGTTATAGTGCAACGTAAGCATGTTATGCTGATGAGCCAGCGCGATGTAATTCTGTACCGTATTTTTATAATTATCGCGGCTGCCAATATCCTTCCATTGCTGTTCGGGCATGGCCACAGTACCTGCCAGGGGCTTATGGTGTTCGTACTCCCAATCCTGGAACTGAACATAATTTATATGGTAACGGTTAAGGCTACACAGCACCGAATCCATGTACTGTTTGCTTAGTTTGCCATATACCGAAAGAAACCCATTGCGTGGAAAACGGGCAGGATCTGACGATACATCAACCGCTGTTGTGGCATAAATTTTTTCATGCCCGTTAATGGTACCATATACCTCGACCATGTAGCCGGTAAAATCTGCGGATGGAGTTGTCCATGCCCATCTTGTAGCTTTTAGTGGGGCAGTGCGGATCACGTTGCCCAACAGTTTATACCTCACCCTGGTTGTTGAAGGCAGGTATTTGTTTATGCTAAATATGACCCTATCGCCGGGTTTATATGCGGCTTTATCAGTAGTAATAGTAAAAGGAACCGGGGCAACAGCACTAAAGCCTCTGCAAGTAATGAGGGAAAGCAATAGCGTTAAAACAAAAAACCTTTTATATAGCATAATATAATAATTGTATATAGTTTAATTTATATTATTGGTATTCAACCACTACCATATCCCAATACTGTAACGATGGCACGGAAAAAGTTACCTGTCCGACCGACTGGTTAAAGGATAATATTTGTGATGCGCCATTATTAAAATCAGGAGATGCTACCCATACTTTGGCAACAGTTTTAGTTGTGCTAAAAGTAAACTGGGGGTTGGTAATGGTAACCGGCTTTACTTCCTTACCATCGGCATCGCGCCAGGCCAGGCTGTTGGCATTGGTAAAATTTATTAGGTGTATCACTTGTTTAGTACCCATATCTTTGCCTATTACCGATACCTGCCCTAATTGGGGCGGCCAGTTGTTTAGTTTAACTTTACTATCTGCCGATGAAACCGCCGGATTATTGAAAGTACCACCATCGCGCAACAGGTTTTCGTAGCCGGTTAAAAAGTCATAATAGTTTACCATCGCGGCTTTCAGGTCATCGGGCATTACCAGGTTTGCATTAGGGAAATACTCCTTGCCCAGCATATGCTCGCCTAATTCCAAATGCGATCCGCCAAAGGCGAATATTACCGCATCGGCCATAATTACACCGGGGGTATTGAAATAGCCCGCATTGTTTGCGACATTATAATCCATATAGGCGGCCAGTACGCTCCGTTTTGCACCACTGGTTTGTGCATCGTTGCTTTGAATGATATTGGTCAGATCGCTAAAACTGTCATCAGGCGACCAAACTTCGGAATAAAGGAAATCGACGGGCGCGGTGGCTATTTGCGGCTGGCCATATTGGGTTACCGCGTTCATGACCAGCCGTTTAGTTGGCGCCGCGGCTTTCATGGCAGTAAGGAAAGGCGCGAAAGTGGTTGTGAGATTAACCTTAGTGCCCGAATAATTGTAAACTGATCCCCTATCGCCCAACTGGTCTACCTGCCATCCATCAAAGTTGTATACCTGGTAGGTATCGTTTGTTTTTCCGGCTATAAAATTTTGCCAGCTAGTGTTTGATGGGTCGAGTACATAGATATTGCTTTTGAACGGAGGCATTGGTAAAGGGTTAACGTTTTTTGTGCCGTGGTTTGCATCATTATATAAATACCATTGATCTTGCACACCTTCGGAATTGGCATTGCTTAAGGCACCATAGCACAAGTTATATGACAGGGCTTTCATGTTATAACCATGAGCAGTTGCGATATAAGATTGTACCGTATTGAGGTAATTATCGCGGTTGGCAATATCTTTCCAGTTTGGATCGGGGGCAGCGGGTGTGCCTGCCAGCGGGTTCTGGTGTTCGTATTCCCAATCCTGGAATTGTACATAATTCATGTGGTAACGGTTGAGCGATGCCATTACCGTATTCATATCGGTACTGCTTAATGCGCCAAAAGCCGAAAGGAACCCGTTACGCGGGAACCGGGAAGGATCGGATGATACATCAACCCCGATGGCACCATATATCACTTCTTTGGATTGCACGGTATCATAAACTTCGACCATATAACCAGTAAAGTCTGTTGATGGTGAGGCCCATGTCCACGATGTACCAGTTACAGCAGCATCATGAACAATATCGCCGGCCTGTTTATAGCGCACATGCGCGGTTGCAGGTACGGATTGATCAATTGTTATGGTTACTACATCGCCGGGGTTGTAAGCCGCTTTATCAGTACTCATATTAATATTAAGCATAGTTGTAGTTGAGCCACCTTTGTTTATTAGCCTGGTATTGTCGGTTATTTTTTCCTTTAGGCACCCTGTTGAACATAAAACCGTTATTAAAAGAAAAAAAACTGCTGCGCTATACTTTCTCATATCATATTGTGTAATAACAGGTTTGGCATTGATACCAAACCTGTTATTGATCATTTATTGTTTTGCTATAGTTATGGTGTTGTTTTGCGTATCTAAAGTTATTTTATAGGTACCTGCTTGTGCTGAAGTTATTTGCCACTTATTATCAGGATCGTTAGCGGTAACCTGTACGGCGGTGCCTGAGAGGTCGGGATGATTTTCGGTTGGCCTATAGAATGGCGCACCGAAATCAGCCGCGGTGGCTATTTTAAATTCTCCGGCAACAAATGCTCCTGTATAAGTAAATATAAAAGGGTTGGCACCGCTTTGTATCATTGGCGTCATGGCGTCAAGGCTCCAGCCGCCTGGAGTTGCATCGCCTATTAACCAAAGCTTGCTGTATGGCGGGGTTGTTATTTTAGGCTGTTCAACTATACTTATGGTATTGTTATGCAGGTTTAAAGTAATGGTGTAGGTGCCCGCGTCACTTATCTTCCATTTATTATCGGGGTTGCCGGCGTTTAGTTGTACCGCGGTTGCCGATATATCAGGATCATTTGTTGTAGGGCGGTAGAACGGCGTGTTAAAGTCAGCCGCCGTAGCTATTTTAAATTCGCCCAATATTAACGCACCAGAATAAGTGAAGATAAACGGATCGGTTTTGCTTTCAGTCATTGGTGTCATGGCATTAAGGCTCCAGCCACCGGCAGTAGCATCACCTATTAACCATAAGGCAGTATAAGGTGGTTTCGGTGCGTTCACCTCAACAATTTTTATTGTATTGGTTTTTGTATTGAGGGTGATAGTGTATTGCCCCTGGTCGGTTATTAACCATTTATTGTCAGGATCGCCGGCTGTAACCTGCACCGCTGTAGCCGTAAGTGCCGGATGGTTGGTTGTTGGCCTGTAAAACGGCGCGTTGTAGTCGGCAGCGGTGGCTATTTTAAATTCGCCAGGCACCAGGTTACCTGAATAGGTAAATGTAAACGGATCGGCCGAGCTTTGCAACATTGGCGTTAAGGTGCCCAAACCCCATCCGCCCGGGGTAGCATCGCCTATGAGCCATAGTTTAGTATAGGGAACATCGGCAAAGGTGGTCACGGTTAAATTTACTGCATTTGAGATGACCGGCGTAATAGCGCCATCGGATGTTGCGGTAACAACCCGAACCTCGAACGGAATTTGCGTATTAATAGGGTACGCACTTAAAAGCGTGTTCAACTGCCTCACGGTATATACCATTTTAGTGGTATCGGCGCTTAGCTTTATGTTGATGGGGTTTGAGAAATTATCGCCCTTCTTATCGAACTGCAAGATATAAACAACATTGCCTGTTGAGCCTTTTACGCCCGCTGCCGACCAACTTATGGTTACGGCAGTTTTTGATGAATCTTCCTGCGCCAGTACAAGCGTATCGGCTGTGGATGTTAGTTTTGGTGTAGCGGTAACCGTACCGTGCGGCAGCTGCAATTCCTTTTTACAGGACTGAAACGCGAAACACAATATCAATAATCCCCATATGCTGCCAATCAGCAGCCATGGTTTTTTTAATGTTAAGTTGATGTTTTTCATCTTTATTTCTTTTTAATATCGTTGATCAATAACCTGGATTCTGTTTCAGGTTTGGGTTGGCATCAATTTCCAGCTGCGGGATAGGCAGTAATAAATTTTTGCTTGTGGCATTGGTTTTACCTATGGAATGCAGGAAATCAAGTCCATACTGGCCGTTGTTTATCCTGATAAGGTCGAACCAGCGCTGGCCCTCAAAAGCAAGCTCAATACGGCGCTCATGCAATACGGCCGTTCTAAAATCATCCTGAGATAAACCTGTGGTTATGTTTGGCAGCCCCGCCCTGTTACGCACCAAATTTAATGGCGCTTCGGCGGCTGATGTCTGGCCCAACTCATTCAGCGACTCGGCCCACATTAACAGCACATCGGCATAACGCAGAACCGGGAAATCTTCGGGATTGGTATTATAAGCCGGGGATATAGAATTTGGCACTAGGAATTTGCGTACATTATAACCGGTTAAAGAATATGAACTGATATAATCGTTGCCTGCAAATTGAGGGCAGCCAGGGTAAAGGATGGTTTCATCTTTTCTTTTGTCGCCTATTTCGTAGGAGTCGACAAATTCCTGTGTTGGTAAATTCCAGCCATAAGCGCCCTGAACAAAATTGGTTTGGTTACGCGGCCCCATAAAGGTACTTGCCCATGATGCCTGGTTAAGGTCATCAAAAAAGCCGTAGGTTGTAGCCCCGCTATATTGCACTTCAAAAAGCGACTCGACCGTATTCTTCTTAAGTGGGTTAAAATTATCGGCGTAGTCGGCATTTAAAGCATAGCCCATTGTTGATACCTGCTGGCATAGGTCGGCACATTTTTGGTACTGGCCCATGGTAAGGTAAACTTTAGCCAGCATGCCGGCGGCAGCGCCTTTTGATGCGCGGCCAATATCGGCACCCGTATAGGTGCTTGCCAAAGGCAATGCTGCCATAGCGTTTGTAAAATCGGTTATGATCTGGGCATATACCTGCGCCTTTGGCGTACGACTTGGGAAATTATCCGGATCGCCGGGTGTTTGCGGGGTTAATATAAGCGGAACATCGCCAAAATATCTAACTAAAATAAAATAATACAGCCCCCTTAAAAATTCAGCTTCGCCTAATATCCTTGCTTTAACATTCGCGTCCATAGTAATGGCCGGGACTTTTTGCAGTACGATATTACACTGCAGTATGCCCGGCGCAGGGCCACGGTACAGGTCGAGCACACCTGCGTTATCAGATTGTGTAACAAAATTTGATTCCTGTATGGTTTCAATACCATCGCTACCATCATTGGCACCGCCGGTTTGCGAATTGCCTGCCATAATATCGCTTGTCCACATCCTTAAATTGTACAATTTGGGGCGCTGCAATGGCTGATAAGCCGCATTTACGGCTGCAAGGGCATCGCTTTGTGTTTTGTAAAAATTAGTAGTATTTACATTATCCAAAGGCGCCTTGGTTAAGAAATCCTTGTTGCAACTTGTTAGGGCCAATACCACAACAAGGGCTGAAATATATTTTTTACTTTTCATCTTCTTTGTAAATTTTTACAGTCCGAAATTCAATCCTAAACTAATGGTGCGGGTTACCGGGTAAACATTGTTATCAATACCGTTTGCCCCAACTTCAGGATCGACGCCTGTGTATTTGGTAAATGTGTACAGGTTTTGAGCTGTTGCATAAATCCTTACTGTTTTTATGCCTGCATGCTGCAACAGCGTTTTTGGCAAGGTATAACCTAATGTCAGGGTCTTTATCCTTAAATACGATCCATCTTCTATATACCTGTCGGATATGCGCGAGTTCTCATTCGGGTCGCCATAAATTGCGCGGGGGACAGTGTTGCTGGTACCCGGCCCTTCCCACCTGCTTAACACGTAGGCCACCTGGTTATTTGCGCCCGACATGGCTTCCTGGGTTATGTTATTTGCATTGAATAATTGGTTGCCGTATACACCCTGCAATGCCAGACTTAGGTCGATGTCTTTATACGACCAGCTATTGTTCATGGCGAAAATGAATTTGGGGTTAGGGTTGCCGATGATGGTACGGTCACTGGCATTAATCACGCCATCATTATTAAGATCCTTGAACCTGATGTCGCCTGCTGAAGTACGGTTGTACACATCTGAACCATTAACCTGCGCGGCATGGGCCATTACGTCATAATAGGTTTGAAAGATGCCTTGCGTCACATATCCATAGAAAGAATTAACGGGGTGGCCAACCTGGTTAATAGCGAGATAGCCGTTCAGCCCAATGCTTGAACCGCCGGGAAAAAGAGATGCATTCTGATCTAAGGATAATATTTTGTTTTGATTGAACGAAATATTGAAATTAGTAGTCCATGATAGTTGCCCGGTAAGGTTGCGTGAATTTACGTTGATCTCGATACCCTTATTTTGCATTTTGCCGGCATTTATTTCGGTTGTGCCTGTAAAGCCGGTTGAAATTGGCAGCACATAAGGCACCAGCATGCCGGTTGTGTTTTTCAGATAGGCATCAATGCTTAAACTGATACGGCTGTGCAAAAACGTTGCATCGATACCCAGGTTGGTTTGTTTTATAGTTTCCCAACTTAGATTGGGGTTTGAAGGGTTTTCCAAAATTTCGATAGGAACGGTTGTTCCGTTGAAACTGTACACACCTGGTGTTAATGCCGATGCAAACCCATAATTGCCGATATTTTGATTACCGGTTTCGCCATAACCAGCGCGGAATTTCAAGTCATCGAAAAAGGAAATATCCTTAAAAAAAGGCTCCTGCGATATGCGCCAGGCAAATGATGCCGATGGGAAGGTACCATATTTTTTATCCTCGCCAAAACGTGATGAACCATCCCTCCTAACAGTAGCAGTTAATAAATACCTGTCTTTATACGAATAATTAGCACGGCCAATTAATGAGAACAACGACCATTGCGAACCATCGCCGCCAACATTTGGCAGTGTGGCGCCATCGTTTAATTGTTGGGTAAGGTCGCTGGCAAAACCAGTTATATTACCATTCATGTAATTGAAATTGCTGGCTTCGGCACTGGTACCGGCTAAAATAGTGATGTGATGATCTTTACCAAAAACCTTGTCATACGTTAAATAGTTATCCCAATTATAGGTTATGCTTTTATTATAACTTTCGGCAAGATATGATTGTGCCTGCGGGCTTGGCTGAAGGTTATTTTCGGGCGACCAGGTACGGGTATCATAAAAGGTTGCCGTTAAGCCGGGGGTTGTTCTGAAGGTTAGCCCCGGGATAATGGTCGCTTCAGCATAAAGGTTACCCAGTACGTTATAACCGTTGGTATTATTTTGAGTGAGGTTGTACAGGCCGACAGGGTTGGTTATACTACCGTACCATTGCGACTGGCCAACTGGGCCGGAATAAGAGCCATCGGCATTATAAATTGGTTGGGCCGGATTTGCTGATAATGCACCGCTAACGCTGCCGCCACCATTGGGTTTTTCATCGTGTTCAAAAGTTACATTCGAGCCTGTTTTTAGCCAGCTTAATACCTTTTGATTTGTATTGATCTGTAAATTATAGCGGCGGTATTTACTGTCGATAATAACGCCCTGCTGATCTAAAACGCCTGCCGATATATAATAATCGGATTTATCGGAACCACCTGAGTAAGAAAGCGAGTAACTTTGGATGGGCGCGTTCCGGAAAATCGCATCTTCCCAGTTTGTGCCTTTACCAAATGAGGCAGGGGAAGCATAGGCAGGATTAACCGCCTGGTTATCATTTGCCAACTCTTCATTATTAAGCTGAACAAACTGTTGTGCGTTAAGTAATGGAATGGTGTGCGCCACTGATTGTACACCGGCAAAAAAATTAAAATTTAAATGCCCTGCGCCTGATGTGCCTTTTTTAGTGGTGATAATGATAACGCCGTTCGCACCTTGCGAACCATATATTGCGGCGGCTGATGCATCCTTCAACACATCAATCGATGCCACATCGTCCATATTGAGGTTATTAAGGTAATTTACATCGGCGGGGGTTGGCACGCCATCAATAACCAGCAAGGGGCTGGCATCATTAATTGTACCTACGCCACGTATTTGCACAGTAACATTGCTGCCCGGAGCGCCTGATGATATAACCTGAACGCCAGGTGCTTTGCCTTCTAAAGCTTCGCCTACATCGGGTACAGGTTGATTGGCAAGGTCTTTACCAGTTACCGATGCTACTGAACCAGTCAGGTCGCGTTTCTTTTGTGTGCCGTAGCCCACCACAACCACATCGCTTAATGAGCGCACATTTTCGGTTAGGGTAATATTAAAGCTGGTTTGTGTACCTACGGTTACCTCATTATCGTTATAACCGATAAATCTTATTACCAGCACTGAAGCCGCACTGGTAACGTTAAGTTTAAATACGCCCTTCGCATCGGTTACAGTACCATTGGAAGTGCCTTTCTCAAGCACAGTTACACCCGGCATGGGGCCACCTTTATCATCAACAACCTTACCGGTTACGGTAATGGCTTGTTGTTGTTTTATACCTGTTTTGGCAATTGCTGTGGCATGGGCGTAAACAGGAAAGGCTTGTGCCATTATGCACAACACAGCAAATAGCATAGCTTGCTTTAACCTTCCTTTATTTTTTAGCCCTGAATTTTTATTGGGTAAACAAAATTTCATAATGTGATTTTTTTCAAGAGTTAATTGGTTAGGCAATAAGTAACATTGGAATTAAATATTGCGGGGTTGGGAATATTGATCCCAGGTGCGGGCTGCCTTTCAGGCAGAGTTAAAAAGGTAAGTTTTCCTCATAATTTTATTAATGGCTAAATAATTATAATTGGTTTATAACACTCTCCGGGCAGCTGATCCAAGTAAGTGCTTGAAATGCGGGAAGAGAAATACTTTACGAAAGAAGAATTTTATTATTAATTGGTATAATCACAGCATTTCAATATAAATTCAAAATGTATCAAAATCAAAATCGGCAATAATTAGGTTGTAAGTAAGCCCTATATTTACATAACCGGTTAAAACCAGCTATACCTATAGCTAAATGCATTGTGAACGTGGTTATAAAAAATATATTAAAGGGCATTTTTTTATTTTTCATCCTGCCGTTATTGCCGGTAAAGTGTTTTTGCCAACCGGCATCATCATCATATTATTTTAAAAACTACCAGGTATACAATGGATTATCGAGCAACACCATAACTGCCATATTACAGGATAAAAAAGGTTTTATGTGGTTTGGCAGCCGCAACGGGCTTAATCGGTTTGATGGCAATGTGTTCAAGGTATTTCAGAATAAATTATCGGACAGTACCAGTATTGGCAGTAATTCCATATTTAGCCTTTATGAGGATACGAAAGAACAACTTTGGGTGGGCACCTACAAAGGCATTTACCTGTATAACCCGTTAAAAGAAAACTTTACGCAATTTAAGCTAATAGCACCAGGGGAAGTGCGGTATATTAAGGGCGATAATGCGCATAATATCTGGATCGTATCAGATCTGAATTTATACAAATATAACGAAATAACCTCAAAGATCACAGCATATCCGTTAAAAAACGACCAAACCATCGCCATCCGGGTTTCAGAAAATGGGATATTGTGGGATGCAACTTCAAAAGGAATTATAAAGCGTTATGACCCGGCAAGAAATAAATTTACAGACTACGATATTTCGGTTTATAATGGCGGCAAAAAGTTTTCGGCTATACAGGATATTTACCCGGTAGGCGACACATCGCTTATTATAGGCACCATGAACCAGGCTATAGCTTTCAATTACCGGTCACTTAAAATCAGGAATATATTTAGCGGGCGAAAGGATATAACCGACATACATACCCATGTTATTTTTCATGATGGCGACTCTAATTACTGGTTGGGTACCGAGGCAGGGTTGTATATATTCAACATGCAAACCGGCGTAACTTCTATTGTACAAAAACAATACAGCAACCCCTACTCAATTACTGATAATATTATCTCGGCTATCTGCAAGGATGCCGAGGGCGGGGTATGGATAGGCACTTATTTTGGAGGGATAAATTATTACTCGAAACAATACAACAACTTTAAAAAATACTTTCCCGAGCCCGGCATTAACAGCTTGAGCGGTAATGTTGTACACGAGATATGTAAAGATGGTTATGGGCGCCTGTGGGTTGGTACCGAGGATGCCGGGCTGAACCAGATAGATATGAAAACAGGCATAATTAAACATTTTATGCCGGGGCCGGGCAAGGGAAATATTTCATATCGCAACATACATGGTTTAGTGGTTGATGGCAATTACCTATGGATAGGTACCTACGAGCATGGCCTTGATGTGATGGACCTGGCCACGCAAAGGGTTATACGCCATTATAATGCTGCCAAAAATAATTCATCATTTGCCAGTGATTTTATAGTATCGCTTTACAAAACCCGCAAGGGAGATATTTTGGTAGGTACCTGGAACGGGTTGTTCAAGTATAACCGTGCTGCTGATAACTTTACAGTAATGCCTTTTTTTAACGCGCATATACAATCTATCCACGAGGGTAAAGATGGCACTTTGTGGATAAGCAGTTATGGCAGCGGGGTATATTACTGGAATGCGGCAACCGGGGAAAAAGGACATCTTACTTACAAAGCAGGAAAAGCTAACGGACTGATAAATAATTATGTTAACGGTTTATTTGAAGATAGCAACAAAAATATCTGGTGTTGTACCGAAGAAGGATTATCTAAATACAACTATCGTACACGGCATATAACAAACTACACCGTTGAGAACGGCCTACCCGCTAACCAGGTGTTCAGGATGCAGGAAGATGACAATCAGGGCCTTTGGATCTCCACGTCAAAAGGGCTGGTAAATTTCAATCCAAAAAACAATCAGTTCAACACTTACCGCACTGCCAATGGCTTGCCTACCGAACAATTCAACTATAATTCATCATTCAAAGATACTGATGGCACCATGTATTTTGGCACTGTAAAAGGTATGGTGAGCTTTAAGCCATCACACTTTGCGCCTAACAATTATGTACCACCAGTATATATTACCGGTTTTCAGATCAATAATAAGGATGTAATAATTGGCAATGGTAAAACAGCGTTAAAGTATTCCATTACCTATACCAATTCCATCACGCTAAATTATGATAGTTCCAACATCAGTATTGATGTGGCCGCATTGAGCTATATTATACCCGAAATGAACAGGTATGCCTATAAAATGGAAGGCATTGACAAAACGTGGACAGAGGTTAAGAACAACCGCAAAATATACTATACCAAATTGCCGCCGGGCGATTATTTATTTGAGGTGAAAGGAGCCAACAGCGCTGGCGTATGGAACAATAAGGAAACCACACTGGCTATTAAAGTTTTGCCACCATACTGGGCAACTATATGGGCATATATACTTTATGGTGCCGTACTGATTGCTATTGTGCTGATCATATTCAGGTATTACCATATTGCGGTTAGCGAAAAGAACAAACGACGTATTGAAACCATAGAAATTAATACGGAGCGCGAAATATATAATGCAAAAATTGAGTTTTTTACCAATGTGGCCCATGAGATACGAACGCCGCTAACGTTAATAAAAATGCCCCTTGATAAACTGCTGGATAAAGATATTAATGACCCTGAAACCACCGAAAGCTTGAACATGATGAAAAGAAACACTAACAGGCTAATTGACCTTACTAACCAACTACTGGATTTTCGCAAGGCTGAGGCTAATAAATTCAGCCTGAATTTTGCCAAAACGGATGTTAACGAATTACTTAACGATGTATATTCGGTATTTATGCCTTCGGCTGCGTTGAAGAACCTGACTTTTAAAATGGAATTGCCCAGGTTAACCCTGCATGCTTATGTTGATGCCGAAGCATTAAAAAAAATATTAAGCAACCTGTTTAATAACGCAATTAAATACGCGGACCATAATATATATGTGAAATTATTGCCCTTTAGCAGCGAAGACCAGCTTTTTTATGTGGAGATAAGGAATGACGGCTATATTATATCTGCTGAATACAAGGAAAAAATATTCGAACCTTTTTACCGTATAAAAGAAACCGAAAAGGAAACCGGAACGGGTATTGGGTTACCGCTTTCAAAATCGCTGGCGCTTTTACATAAAGGCAGCCTGGAACTAAAAACATCAGCAGATAATTTTAATGTTTTCCTGCTATCGTTGCCTATACACCAGGAAACCGAGATACATTTTGGCGGGAACGAAACTGAAGAGTTTAACAATGGCCCGGTTAGTAATGAGGCTATGATTAATGAAGCTGACCAAACCAAACCTACCATACTCTTGATTGAGGATAACCGGGAAATATTGAACTATATACAAAAAGAACTTGCAGCGCAATACCATGTTTTAAAAGCATTGAACGGGCAAGAGGCATTGGAAATAATGCAAAAAGAGAATATACAACTGGTAGTAAGTGATATTATGATGCCGGTTATGGATGGCATACAGCTTTGCAAACGAATGAAAACTGATATTCAGTATAGCCACATACCCATTATATTATTGACTGCTAAAAATTCCCTCAACTCAAAAATTGAGGGTTTGGAGGTTGGCGCTGATGCCTATATTGAGAAGCCTTTTGCGTTTGAGCACTTGCTTGCACAAATGAGTAACCTGTTGGCCAACCGAAATATGATGAAGGAATATTTTGCACGGTCGCCGCTTACGCATATAAAAGGCATTGCGGTTTCAAAGGCAGACAAAGACTTTCTGGAGCGGCTAAACAGGGTGATATATGATAATATTACCGATATGGACCTTGATGTGGAACAATTATCGGCAATGATGAACATGAGCCGTCCGACATTGTACCGTAAGATCAAAGGATTATCAGACCTTACCCCTAACGAGCTTATTAACCTTACCCGCCTTAAAAAGGGGGCCGAACTGCTTGCCGAAGGGAACTATAAGATAAATGAAGTTGCCAATATGATAGGTTATAGTTTGCCCACTAACTTTTCGCGGGATTTTCAGCGGCAGTTTGGGGTTAGCCCGTCACATTATATGAATACTTTACAGAAATGATATTGCCATAAATGCTCCGGGTATAAGTCTAACCTGGTTCGTATTAAAAGGGGTTTTTTTATGAAAACTTTTTTATTTTGGTTGCCTTTAAAACGATATGTGTGCTATAAATGCAAAAGGAGAACTGTATTTTGAGCAGCTAACCTTTAGATAAATATCTTTTCCCAATATAATTCTCTCTGAATTCCTTGGTTAAGCTCTTTTATTTTTAAATATGCGAAATGTATTTATTGGGTCAATTTATACAATGCTGCATCATTTGCCGGCAGGCTGATGGTTGACGATTGTTGTAAAAACAAAGCAGGGGCATCACCCGGCAACAAACTCTGTATATTATATTTTTGGTTTAATTCCAGCCCAAGGCGCTGCATATCTATTTTATACGTTTTAGGCCCGTTACCATAATTAAATACCGCCAGATAAAAATCATTGCCGATTTTTTGGGTAAACATGACTGTCGTTTTGTCGCCTGTATTGCCATCAACAGGCCTGAAGGCTTTGCCATTTTTAATTACCTTAAGTAATTCTTTATCCTGGTACATTTTTTTTGCTACAGCAGTCCACTGCCCAGTGGTTGAAAAATCATCCCCGGTGAAAAAAGTCCCGGTAATGATGCCTGACAGTATCCGCGCCCTGTTTACGCCGGGCGCTTCTGTGCCTAATACCAGCTGGTCGGCATCTATAAAATTATACATATAAGTAAGCCACCAGCCATAATTAACACTATTTAATGTGTATTCGGTATCATGCATGCTTTTAAAACCATCGCAGGCAATACGGCGGGTGTGTACATAACGCGCGGTCGCCAGGTTAGGCGATATAGCCGCATAAACCAACATTTGTCCATCGAGCTGTTTTATTAAATACTCCATTCCTTTGCGAAATGCCTGCATGCCTGTAGTAACGGTGGTATCATAAAAATGGGTTGATTCGGCGGTACCATGCCCCAGGAAATCTATTTTTATCATCTTAAACCCACATGCCTTTAACTTCCCGATCATAAACGCGATGCGCGCCTGTGTTCCGGGATGAGTTGGGTCCAATGCGCGGGCGCCGTCAATGTCATGGTAGCCGGTACCTACTTTGGTCCAAATGTCTCCCCAATTATATTGGCTGCCTTCTACCTTTCTGTTGGGACCGCTTTTCCAGCCCCAGTCGGTAAACGGCGCCCAGTAAACACCGGGCTGTAATCCTTTCGATCTGCAATAATCTGCAAATTCCTTTAATTCACTGTAATCACCTTCAACGCCACCTTTTAGCATGTTATCCCAAAACGCGTCTAAATCTACATAAGCTGTATTTCCTGTTCTGAAGCCGGGCAGGCTATCGGCAATAAACCCGGCGACCTTTGCTGCCTTATCAAAAGTGATCTTATCCTGCAAAACACCCCAACTATTCCAGCCTATTGGTGCAGGGTTTGTCCAGTTAAAAATTATTGGCGGCTCAGCTATACGGTTGGCTTTCCCATATTCTTCCAGTCCAGTACGCCAGTCGTCAAAATAACCTGCTAATACCTTTGGCGACCTGATAACAGTCCCAGCAATTTCGCCATGAGGAATATTATCGCGCGTTACCGCCTGTTCGCTATATCCGCCCCAAACATTAACCCTATTTCCGCTATCTTTTGCAGCGGTTGTACTTACCCCGGTTTTCCAAACTTCATGTTCTATCGAACCGAATACAAAACCTTTACGCGAGTTGTTATCAAAAACCGCACCTGTTTCCGCACTGGTATTAGCAGTTGGGGTTATAAATGGTTTTGAATTGTAACTTATGAAAGTATCGTTATCAAATGGAAAAAATACGGTACGCGCATCGCCATCAACGCCAGCAAAGTTTCCTTTAAAAGGCGACATATAATTGCTTTTTAAATAACCGCCGTTTAACTCAACCTGGGTAATAAAGTATGGCCGTTGGTTGTACATGTAAAACACCTGCTTCATTTCCAGGTCCCCGATGCCTTTTAGCGTGATGGTATGCTTTGTTCCGTTCCCGAATTTATCAGAAATGCTTGTTTGTGTATATTTTCGTTCAGGAAAGTTTTTTGAGTTAAGCATTTTACCGTTTACCTTACATGTCGCGGTTATATTCCAAAATATCAGCTGATCGTGGCTGTACACGCTATACGCCCCGGTTCTTAAATTATATACCACCATACCGCTTGAGTAAGGGATATTTACTGTAGAATCGGGATGACTAACCGGTTTAACATGAGTTGAACCAAGCGCGCTGAATGGTAACAAGCCGATCAGCAAAAGCAATAATAGGGGCTGAGCTTTTTTAAGATATTTCATGTTTTATATCGATCAGGCTCTTGAGGCCATAACATTTTTTAGTACGCCGTTTATTTTCACTTTAACCATTCGCGGCTGTGCCGATGTAATACGATACCATGTCACTTTACCATTTTTCCATTTAAAATCAACAGTGAAGTTGCCGCGTGCCCTTAATCCTGTCACCGCGCCTGTTGCTTTCCATTCATTTGGGACAGCCGGTATCAGTTCGATATAACCGGCGTGGCTCTGTATCAGCATTTCGGCAATGCCGGCTGTGGCACCAAAATTACCATCTATCTGGAAAGGTGGCCCGGCTGATAGCAGGTTAGTATAAATACCGCCGCCTGAACCATAATTAATATCGCTGCGCAAGGTTGGCCGCATGAGCTGGCGGTAGAGTTTAAACGCACGGTCACCATCATGCAACCTGGCCCACCATAATATTTTATAAGCTATTGACCAGCTTGGCCCATCATCACCGCGAACATCAAGCGTCTTTTTTGCAGCCTCGGCTAATTCGGGCGTTGCATCAGGGGTGATAAGCGATGCCGGGAACAAGCCATATAAATGCGAAACATGGCGATGCTGCGGATCGGTCTCTTTGTAGTCTTCCAGCCATTCCTGTATACGCCCATCTTTGGATATAATTCCGGGGGGCGGCAGATCTTTTAATTTTTTGCTCAAAGCTGCCCTGAAGACTTCATCCTTACCTAAAATTTTTGAGGCGGTTATCACATTATTAAACAACTCTCTTATGATCTGGTTATCGATGGTTGCACCCATGCAAATACTTGCCGTTTTACCGTTGGGCAAATAAAATGAGTTTTCAGGTGATGATGATGGCGAAGTTACTTGCCAGCCGGTTTTAGGGTCTTTCACTAAAATGCTATTGTAGAATTGCGCTGAGCCCCGCAATATCGGGTAAATATTGGCAAGGTATTTTTTGTCGTTGGTAAAAGTATAGTGCTCCCATATGTTATTACACAACCAACCCGATCCTGCCTTGGTTACCCCCCACGAGGCGCTTTCGCCCGGCTCGGTAAAGTACCAGGGGTTGGTTATTACGTGGGCAACCCAACCGTCGGCATTATAATAAGCCTTAGCTGTTTTTTCGCCATGGGGTATCATTTCCCTTACCAGTTCAACCAACGGCAGGTTAAGTTCTGATAAATTGGATACTTCCAGCGGCCAGTGGTTCATTTGTACATTAATATCCAAATGGTAATCGCCGTTCCACGGGGTTTGTATCTGGTTTGCCCACAGGCCCTGCAAGTTTGGCGGCAGTAACCCCACCCTTGTGCTGCAGATGCTCAGGTATCGCCCAAACTGGTAAAACAAAACCGGCAGGCCATTATCTGCAGCCGGGTTATTATGGAAAGAGATCAGTCTTTTATCAGTAGTTTCCTTTGTATCATTTGCATCACCCAAACTAATATTTACCCTGTTAAATAACTTTTGGTAATTACTGATATGCTTTTGCCTTTCAATTGCATAAGGTGTTTTAATAGCAGCATTAAGTACAGCTTCGGTGTTTTTGTTCACATCAGCGCCCTTAAAATCAGTACCGGCTGAAACATAAATTATAGCTTCGGTAGCATTTTTTATAACCAGTGTATTGTTTGCAAGGCTCATTGTACCGCCCTGTAACCTGGCTTTTACCCTTGCCAGGTACCGCATACCTTTACCGTCGGTCCCGTTATCCAACTGGCCGCTTAATTGTAGCTCGCCATTATTAACAGCAACATTTCCACGCTCTGGCCGACTGATACCTATGCTGCAATTCAATTGTCCGGCCTTATCTGCAGTAAGCCTGATGATGTTTATATCATTATCAAAGCTGGTAAAATATTCACGCGTATAAGTAACCCCATTTACTGTGAAAGTACTTTTTGCAATGGCTTTATTTAATGATAGCTCGCGCTCGTAGTTTGTGAAATTACTGCCTGTACTATCACCGCCGTTGTATTTATATTTTATGCCGAGGTTGCCCAGTACCTGGTAACAGCCAAAAGGCACGCTGCCACCGCCCTTACCGGTACACACAAAATGCTGATTGATCAAATCCTGTGCTTCATCATTTTTACCTTCAAACAGTAACTTCCTTATTTGCGGCAAATATTTATAGGCTTCATAATTATTGGCATCTTGAGGCGCGCCTGACCACAGGGTAATATCATTCAGCACAATGTTTTCGGATGATACGCCGCCATCCGGCATCATACCTAAACGGCCGTTGCCTAAAGGCAGAGTTTCTTCCCATACATGCGCGGGTTTATCATACCATAATTTTAGCGGCTGTTGTTGCCCAAAACAAGTATTAATTATGGCGAAGCAAATTATTATGAACAGGGGTGTTTTACGGATCATTATTATAATGCAGGTGTTTATTTATTTACTAAAAAGTTGACTATACGGCAGGCGTTGCCTTTACTGGCCTGGTTTTTCTGTTGGTTTATGGTGATGGTTAACCGGTGTTGCCCGGGTTTTAGATCGCTGCCTAATAAAATGTACCAGGGCAGGTGGAGCATACTGCTCCATTCAGTGTACAGATCTACGGTGTTTGCCGGGGCATTATCTATCTGATAGGAAATAATACCCGCGTCCGAACCTGAAACTATTGCTATGCCAACGGCTGTTCCACTAAAAGATAAAGTTAATGTCGCCCCTGGTGTAACTGAACTTAATACAGGTACATTTACAAACCCATCGCGTGTACCCAGTCCATCGTTTGGTTTCCAATTGTTATCGATTGACCAACCCGAATCAAATTGGGCATTGCTGATGTTATAATAAGTCCCGTGCTCAAAGTTTGCTGCATCCAGTGGCTTGGGTAACGGCTGGCGGGCAAACTTGTTGTACCTGATATTAAAGCAATCATACAGCAGGCTTTTTATATTGGCAAAGTATAGTTCCTGGCCAAAGGGCGCAGGGTGAATATCTTTAAAATCATTCTCCCAGCTAAACTCTTTATTATTTATTTTATCGCGTACTTCTTTGCCGAGGTTTATAAATGGCAGGTTATAATGATCCGCTACCATTTGATGATTGGCTATTTCAACAGGTACCAATCCTTTATTGTAATCGCTTGTTTCGTACGGATCGGCGAAAGCCATCATAATAATATCCATATCCGGATTTACTTTCCTGGCGTGGCGTACTATACCCTCCAACGCCCTCACTTGTGTAATGCTATCGGTATGATTTACCCTGTCGTTAACAGCGGCTTCAATAAATAGCAGGTCGGTTTTAACCGAATCGAGTACATCACGCTTTAACCTGAACGCGTGGGGCAAGCTCCCTAATGATGGTATGCCCGCCGCTATAAAATGGAACTTAGTATTTGGGAACCGATCTGTAAGATATTTACAAACCATTTGCCGCCAGCCGGGATTGTAAGTGATAGATCCGCCAAGGAAAGTTACCGTAACGTTTTTTCTGGTGGCAATTACATGCTTAAAATTATTAAGCTTATTGGCCAGCGTATAATAGTTGCTGTAACGTAAGCGGATATTATTATTGTTTAGGTGCTTGTCCTGCCCATTCGCAGTAAAACAAATTGACATAAAAAGCACTCCAAAAATGAGTACGAAATATGGCTTTATAAGCCCTGGACTATATCTGTGCATTTAGAATTGGTTGGTTACCTGTATGCTAATGTATTTACAAGCAGTAATTATAAAAATGGACTACGCTTTTAATTTGATGGATTATATTAGCCTGCATTATCGATTTCTTATTAAACCCGATAAGCCATTCATATTGAATAACCTTATCGGGTTGTTGAAATAAGACTCAGGGTGAGTTTTTCTTTTGCACCTACTAATTAAGCACGTTATAAAACATGGTTATTTCGCTCATGTTGGTATAGTTGGGTTCGTTATCAGCATTATGCAGTACCCTGATGCGTATATACCGTACAGCAGCAGTGGTATTATCTAAATTCACCTTTACGGCTACACTGCCATCATCATTCCTTGTAACTTCTTTAAGCAATACCCAGCCTTTAGCAATTGATTCGGCTTTCCATCCGGGATCGTTTGGCTGCAGCGTTGTTGCCGCGTTAGTGATATCGGCTATACCCCATACTTCAAAATCGTTGGGGTTATGGCAGCAATTACGGCCGGTTTCCTCTATTTGGGTCAAGCCATTATATACTTTGCCCATATCAAAAGTTAAAGTTTGCGGTAACGAGTGGGCGCCATCGCTGTGAAAAATGTTAGGGAAACCCTGCGGGCCAACACTGCCGTCCCACAACCTGTCTTCATCGGTATCGCCTTCGTATGGATTCATATCATAAGGCAATTTCACTTTGGCAAATAATGCTTTATTACAAGCCGCATATCCGAATATCTCGGGAAATGTAGTATAGCTGTTCACATTAAAAGTATCAATGGCACCTATTACAGGTACATAAGCCGACCTATAATCCAATGCTGAACCAGCCTTAAAATCATGTATTATAAAGGTACTGTCCCTGTAAAACGTTCTTTGTACCTGCTGCCCGGCCCTATCGGTATATCTTACCGTAGTGGATACGTTGTGTGCGAAACTAAAGGACTCGCTTGCCGTATCGAGCTTGTAAAAATTAAGTGTTACATCGCCCGCGTCCGACACGGTGTACGGTATAGTTACATTATATGGCCTGTTAATAAGGCTTGCTTGATAACTTGGGCCGTAAACTTTTACGTTGTTTATATCCAACGGGATAGATTTATTGCCATTAGCATCGTATGAATATACCACAAATGAATAGGTATATTCATTAAGGCCCGGTACAATTACCTTTAGGGTATCAGCGGGATTATGGTCTGATGAAGTATAAGTCATTGAATCGGCTTTGTTGTTCCAGTAAATAACATACTTTACTACGCTTGGGTCGGAACTTGGGTTCCACAACAGCTCGGCCCTTAAATCACCGGGGGCGTAATGCGGGTTTTTTACAACCCCAGGATAAATCAGTTCCTTGCCATCCAAAAAGTTCCGGAACTCAGTATCCCTCTTTACACAACTAATGACGCTGGTAAGCAGCACCACCAGAATTAATATTTTGAAAAATGATCTCATGTTTTTAATTGTAGCGTTAATAATTTTTATTGCGGTTTACCGTAAATTGAAAACTCCATTATATGTGCAAAATCACCACCCGACCAGGTATCATGAACCAATACGCGGAAGAAATGTACCGGTGGCGAGCCCGGCGTGATATTGAAATTAACCCCTGCTGCCACAAACGCCTCATCACTTGCATTAGTAAAGCCAGGTGATAAGCCCGATGGAGGATCAGGGTAATGATAATTGCCCAAATTCACCCAGTCGCCAACAACAGTTCCCGGCGCGGCCAATTGCGGTAAATAAGCGTCCTGCGGGGCGGGCGCGTTTGAACCCCATATCGAGAAATCTCTGGGGTTACCATGTGAGTAAGCATATTGATCGGGCCGTTCCCACATGATAAACCGGCTTAACTGCGCTGATACACCCATATTAAACGTACACTGCATCGGCGCGGGGCCACCCGGTGCCGTATGCCAGCCGTTTGAGTAGTCATCGGTTTTATTATCCCACAAATAATATACTTCCCAGCCATAAGCGGTTTGGCTGTCGCTTGGTAGTTTGTAGACTGAAAACTGGCTCTTATCCAGCAATGTTTCAAATATTGGTGTTATGGTTAACAACGTAGTATCCGAAATATTTCCGAACTGGTCTGTTACATACACCCCAAATTTTTGCGGTGTTGCCGCATATCCACGGACGGAATAATTTATACTATCAAGTGCCGTATAATTCTGATCTGCTACCTCATATTCCTGGGTTGAATTATCATAAGCAATTAAGATCACCCCAATATCTTTCTTGTCAGGATTTAAAGCTTTAATATTCACGCCACCAAAGTCGGCGGTCATTTGCACAGTTGGCTTTATAAGCTGATAAATTGGCGTGGCGGGATGCACCGTTACCGTAATCGGGTCTGATTCTACATTAGCCCGGCTTACTACATGCAGGGTTACCTGGTAATCTTTACTTTGGGCAAAACCATCGCACAATACCGTATCGGTATAATAGCTGGCCTTGGTTTGGCGCGTAGTGGTACCGTTTATATTATATTCTGCCGAAACATATAAAATATTGCTTGAGTTTGGCAAAGTATAAGTTATGTACGCGGCACCGTTCAGGTTGGTTACCTTTATATCGGTTATTACACCAGGCTTTGTTTTATCGTTGGATACAACCGTATTATACCCATTGTTCTTTTCACAGGAAGCCAGCATAAATACCAGTATCACCGGTATTATTGGCAGCAGGAATTCCAGGTATTTTTTAAATCTTATCATTTCTTTATCTCTTTTAAAAAATTTCACATCAATTAACTACTACCAGTAAGGGTTCTGTACCAGGTTGTTATCTATTATCAGGTCATTATCCTTTATAGGCCATAAATAATTTTGCAACCCAAATACAGGTATTAAAACTGTACGCGGCACATAGTATTTATTGGGGTCTGATTCATAAATATTCCAGCCTTGCAGCGGGCTGCTCAATACGCCCTGCAATTCTTTCCAGCGGCGAAGGTCCCAGCCGCTTTGGCCTTCAAAACATAGCTCGATGCGGCGTTCCTGGTGAATAATAGCCCTTAAACCATCCTTGGTAGTGAATTTTGTGGGATTTTTTGAATATGCGGTCCATGATGCCTGTACCCCCTGTAAACCTGCCCGTGCCCTTACCATATCTACATACTTAAATACATCAGGTGAAGGGCCGTTTACTTCATTCAATGCCTCAGCATAAAGTAAATACAACCCTGAAAGCCGCATTAGTGGTAAGTGGAATTGAACCGGCACAAATCCATCATCATAAACTGAAAGATAGTTGGCCAACTTTTTAGGCCAGTAACCGGTAATATTTAACGTATTCAGATCCTTGGGGCCGGCTAAGGCTGTGTTACCACGTGCTTCAACATGGTACATATTGTTGATGGATGTTTTGCCATTTCCAAAATATATACCACCATCAAAAGCCAGATTGGCATAAAAACGCGGCTCCCTGTTAAAATGGTCATTTACTGTTGTGTATCCTTTAGCTATATAAAACTGGCTGGCATTATCACCGGTACGCAAGCCAAACCTGCCCGAGTAATTGAAGGTATTATCTTCATCAATGGGTACGCCCTTATCCGAATAAAACATTTCGGCAACGCTTAACGGCACCGCAAATGTTGACGGGTTTGAGAATATATTAATAGCAGATAATGTTGTTAGCCTTGGCGTAGCATAGCCCTGGTCGGGAAAGGTAGGGTTTAAAGCCCATATCAGTTCAGGATTCTGTTCCCATGCAGATGTAACGGCGTTTTGTGCCGTTAAAACCTTTACCAATGAATCGGGCAACTGCCCTATTGTGCCCGGTGCCTGGAACGTATATAGTTTTAATCCCGCGGCAGTACAGGCATCAATGGCAACTTTACATGCATCGGCGGCTTTTTGCCATTTTGAAGCATCATAAGAACTTGAAAAAAGCGGGGTTCCGTCTTTATTTTTTACACCGGCATAATCAGGGTTACCATTAAACAAAGGGCTGGCCTGGGTAGCCAAAACTTCGGCTTTAACTGATAATGCAATGGTTGAAGTAATACGGCCCAATTCCTGTGCTTGGTTATCAATTACCGGCGGCAGATCGGGAGCCGCCTCGTCTAAAAGCTGTACTATGTAACTAAATACCGAGTCGACAGGCGCCCTGGCTACCCTAACCTGCTCAGTTGATGCAGTAATATCAAGGTTAGTTTTGATAATGGGTATAGGGCCATATAAACGCAGCAGGTAATAGTGATAATAAGCTTTCAAAAATTTAGTTTCGGCTATCCACCTGGCTTTTTCGGCCTGGCTAAGGTCAACCGGCTCATTTATATTCTCCAGCATAATGTTACAGCGGCGTATTGCCCTGTACAGCGACTGGCCGCCATTTTCACCATCCCACCAGTTAACACCTACATTAGCACTATTCTGCGTACCGCGAATCAGGGCAAATCCGGTTTCTGGTATGGGATGTTGTGTTAAATTATTGGGGTATATAATTTCTGATGATGTAGTAAAACCAACGTTGCTGGTCGGGTCGGCCATTTGCTGTAAGGTAGTATAGCAGCTGAAAAGATAATTTTCGGCCTCGTTCCTGTTCCTGAAGGCATAATCAAGTGTGCCCGTATCATCAGGGATAACATCCAGATATTTTTTACACGATGATGCTCCCACAAATAATAAGGCCATCAGTAATAATATTTTATAATGTGTTCTCATATTTCTTCTAATTATAAAGTCAACTACTATAAGGTTACGTTAACGCCAATGTTAAATACCTTTTGAATAGGGTAAGCAAAGCCGTTGCCCCCAAGCTCAGGGTCCCAGAGTTTAAATGGCGCCCATGTATACAGGTTCAAACCGTTAAAGTATATGCGCAGCTTTTTAACATCTAACTTTTTGCTTACCGATGCAGGGAGGGTATAACCAAACTCAACTGATTTAAGGCGCAGGAAACTGCCATCGCGCATCCACCAGGTGCTGTTCTGGCGGTTATTTTCAATCTGATTACCTGTTACGCCCAAACGCGGATATTGCGCGTATAGGTTTTGGTTATCTTCCGACCAATGATCATTAGCAAATGCCTGCAACAACTGTGTATTCCCATACACATAAGCATCAGGGCTTTGGATGAAGGGGCTCATCCTGCTTGGATCAATAAAGAAAGAAACCCTGGCCTGGCCCTGGAAGAATGCCGATAAATCGAAGTTCTTGTAACCCGTTGATATGCCATACCCATAAACTATCTCAGGAACCGTAGGGTAACCGATGAAAGTTTCATCAGCACCATCAATCTTGCCATCGCCGTTTAAGTCGCGGTATTTAATATCGCCCCCCTGCGGCGGTATGCCATTGGTTGAAAATATCTGAGTTGGTGAGTTTTTTGCTTCGTTATCATCAACAAATAAACGCTCGGCCACATAACCATATTGGCGGCCAATAGGCTGACCAATTTCATAACGGTAGGCTTCATTTGCAGGATAAGAGGGCTCTTCATAATTAGCATAAGTGCTTTCGGCAAAAGTGAAGTTGGCACGTCCCTGTAACCAATAATTTTGGCCAAAAGAGTGTTTATAATCCATTTGAATATCAATACCTTTCGTATTGGCAGCACCTATATTTGCGGCAATGGTGGCTTCGAGGCCCATTGTTGAAGGTATAGATGTACGATCCTGCAGAATATTATACCTGTGATATTTGTAAACCTCCACAACAACATTCAGATCTTTTAAAGTAGTTAGCTCAAGGCCTAAATTCAGCTGGCGCGATGTTTCCCAGGTAATATCAGGATTAGCATAATTTAAGATGGTTACCCCGTTACGTGTGTAGCCATTATTAGTGCCAAACGAGGCGGGGTTACCACCATTAAGGTTAACATTCGACTGATAGTAGAATCGCTGCGAACCGATATTATCGTTACCTACCGTACCGTAAGTCGCGCGTACTTTCAGGCGCTGGAATATGTCGCTCAGATCATTATCCCACCATTTTTCGTTGGAAATGACCCATGAACCACCAATAGTAGGGAAAAAACCAAACCGGTGATTTGCCGAAAAGCGTTCGGTACCATTGTAACCAAAGTTAAACTCAATATAATACCGGCTTTTGAATGAATAGGTAGCGCGGCCTGCCACAGTTTCATTACGGTAAGGCAGAGATGATTCCAGGTCAGACACCTGCGAATAAGTGGTTTGCTGCTGTGTGCCTATCAGTGAGGCGCTGATTGTATGATCGCCAAATTTTCTGTCGTAATTTACTATGCCTTGTAAAAAGTCGAAAGCATTCAGGTTATCAGTGCTTGGGTCGCGCGATAGCAGCAAATATTCCCTGGCAACATTGTTGCCTGAGGTTTGCGGGTTCAACCAATCAAGCGTGTAGGTATTTGTCGTCTTATCATACGTTTGCACATTATAATAATAGGGTGAGTACGATGCGGACGATTGCCAATAAGAATAACGGTTAACGTGAAATAACCCGTGGAATGAAAGCCCGTCAGTAATAAAATTCAAATTCTGGTTAAGTTCCAATTGAGCCGATAATCTCGATTCAGAAAAGTTTTCGTGCCCGCGCAGTAAAGCGGCATAGGGGTTATTATCCTGTATACTGTTGCTATTGCTGCCACCTGGCCCGCTATCATTGCCAAACAAAATATGCTTGGTTTTTAGATTTGCCGAGTCGGCAGGGAAGAAAGCCGGGAACAGCACAGGGCTGGTGTGTACCGCTATATTATACAAGTCTGTTTGGAATGATCCGTCGGTAGATATAGGGCCATTGTATTGGTTAAACATGCCCTCAAGCCTTACCACCAATTCGGTTGATTTAGTAAGGTTGACATTTACGTTTGAACGCAACTGGTAATTTCTAAAGTTTACGTTATTATTATTGTTATTGGCTATATCTTCCCTTAAAATACCGTGGTCTATACTATATGAACCTGAAACATAATATTTAGCCAGCTCATTACCACCACTAACACTTAGGTCGGCCCTTTGGGTTACTGTTGATTTTTTGAACAGCATGTTAAGCCAGTCGACTGCCGGATACACATATGGGTTACTGCCGGGAGTGTTGTTGATGGTATTTTCGGTATTGATGATCTTGTTTTGTGAGAAAGGCAGCGGTGCCAATGGGTCGCGTGTTTCAGTAGCTTCATTAAAAAGCTTCATATACGTGATGGGGTCTGCCAGTTGCAAGGTTTTGGCCGATTGCGAAATGGAGTTCTCATATCTGAAATTAATAACGGCCTTACCTATTTTACCTGACTTTGTGGTAACTAATATAACACCGTTCGCACCCCTTGCACCGTACAAGGCCGTAGCACTCGCGTCCTTTAATATCGAGAAGCTGGCAATGTCGTCAACTTGCAAACGTGCAAGGTCATCTGTTGATAGCTCCACGTTATCAATTAAAATAAGGGGGTTTTGGTTATAGCCAAAGGTAGTGACGCCCCTGATAAAGAATTTGGCGTTATCCTGCCCCGGCTGGCCACTTGGCTGGTAGGCGATGACACCCGCCACCTGCCCGGCAAGTGCGTTGGTAAGGTTACTTGCAGGTATTTTTAATTCAGAAGGTTGTACGGTGGTTACCGATCCCACTACGGCTTCCTTGCGCTGTTTGCGGCCATAGGCGCTAATAACAACTTCATTAACTTCGGTGGTTGATTCTTTAAGAATAATGAAGTACGTTTTTCTATCGGCAGTTACTGTTACCTTTTGCGGCTCATATCCCACAAAAGAAATGAGTAACTGGGTACCGGCAGGGACGCTTAGATTAAATTTACCGTTCGCATCAGTAGTGGCATGAATATTTTTATTACCAACAGCCGCTATGTTGGCCCCTGTTATTTTCACCCCTAATGAATCGGTTACCGTTCCGGTAATGCTAATCAAATCGGCAACCGAAGAAACCTCAGCTGGCGGTGATGGTTTAATAATTATTGATTTGCCATCAATGGCATAATTAAGTTGTAAACCTTTTAAGCAGGTGTTCAGTACTTCCTGGATAGTGGCATTTTGAAAATCCGCATTTAATACGGGAGTATTCTTAATGCTTTTGGCCGACCAGAAAACATTATACCCTGTTTGTTTATTGATCTGGCTGAACACTTGTTTTAGGCTTGCATCCTTTTCTTTATAAGTTATCCGTTGCGAAAAGGCCGCAGCGCTTGCCTGCATCAATGCAAGGAAAAATATAAAAGTGGTTATCTTCATTGTTAAGAAGAATTTCTTGGCGTAGCCCGGAGGGATACAAATGTTTGCAGTAAAAATTTTATACATTTGTTAAGGCGGTTTTAAGTTAGAAATGTTATGACAATTGCATTCGGATTTAAATAAAGCCATTAGAACAGGGGCATCGCGAGTGCTCCTGTTTTGCTTTAATAACCTCTTATAATTTTACATTTCAGGTGGGAGTAGCTTTTTTTATCATAATCTCATAGTTTAATTAGTTTATATACTGGCTATTAATTAGTTACATGTTTATTACCGCTTTTTTTGCTTACGGTAATTGTAGAACCATCTATGCTGAACCTGGCATCGCCTGTTTGCTCCATCATATTAAGCAGGGTTGATATATTGGCAAAACGGGTTGACAAAGCGCCAAATGTTTCATTTTGAGTGCTTTCATCGGCGAAAACCACTTTAACATCATACCACCTGGCTACTACCCGCATTATATCCTGCAGCTTTTCATCGTCAAAAAAGAAATAGCCGTTTTTCCAGGCTACAGCCTCATCAGTATTTACATTCGATATGGTAATGTTGCTTGTAAATTCAGCCTGCTGGCCGGGCTTTAATATGGCGCTGTTACTATCACCTGTTACCTTAACCGAACCCTTTAAAAGGGTAGTTTTTATACCCGTTTCATCGGGGTAAGCATTAACATTAAAATGGGTACCTAATACTTCAACTACCTGCTTGCCCGAAACCACCCTGAAAGGGAGATCTTTATTGTGTTCGACCTCGAAATATGCTTCGCCTGTTAACTCCACCCGGCGTTCCTTAAGTGAAGAAAAACTTACCGGGAATTTTATGGATGACATAGCATTCAGCCAAACTTTTGAACCATCGGGCAATACAACCTGGTACTGGCCCCCTTTTGGTGTTTCAATTGTATTAAAGGCCAAAGCGGCAGCTTTCCTTTCAGAATTGGCATCGCCTGATGCCGTGATTGGCATACCGGTATTTTTTATTACATATACCAATTGCCCATTAGCGGCTTTAGTAACCTGAACACCATTTTGGCTGGCAACTGTGCCGTTGCTGGCATCAGTTAATGATATTTTTGAACCGTTTGCCAATGTTAATATGGCCTTGTTGCCTCCCGGTGCAATATCTTTTTTAGGTATTAGCGCGATATTATTTTTTTGCGCTCCACCACGTATATGAATAACGTATAACGACCCAAGCCCAAGCAATATCAAAACTGAAGCAGCTAACAACCACCGCCTTATAGGTATTATTCTTCCATTGCGTGGTTTGTTCTCCCTGTTCAAACGCTCGAGCATAAATTCACCAACGGCGTCTTCATCTTCGGGGAACTCTGCATCCTGGTAAGCCGTTTGGCGGTACCACTCAAGCAAGGCCTGTTTCTCTGATTCAGAGGCAGTATTGTCCCTGTATTTCTTAATTAATTCGTAAATAGTGTCCTGGTCCAATTGGTTATTGTGGCTTATTACAGATAGGTACTATAAGCCGCGCGTTACCCTACATGGTAATACACTTTTTTTATAAATAACTGAAAAAAGGGTTTACCTGAAGATATAATAAAGGATGCAGAGGGGGAATACCAGTACCCAAAGATTATTTTTTAGTTCGGCGCGTATAATTTTCAGCGCCCTTGTGAGATTGGCTTCAACGCCTTTTTCCGTGATCTGAAATTTGTCGGCGATCTCTTTATTTTTCATGCCGATCTCGCGGCTGCAACGGAACACCAGGCGGCATTTTTCAGGCATTTCTTCTACAATGCCATTAATATATTCCTTTAAAAAAAGGGCGTCAAGCTTAGATTCATCATTTGTAAACTCATCGAACTCATAATTCTGACCGAGGAGATCAGCCCGGCGGCTCTCTTTCTGGTAATGTTTGAAAATGCTGAATTTAACCGATGTTGCTAAAAAGGCGGATAGATTTGATATTTCTACTGTGTCACGCCTGTCCCACAGCGATATAAATACATCATGTACAATATCCTTCGAAGTATCCTTATCATGGCTATGGTTCCAGGCTATTAAAAGCAGCTTTCTCCAGTATCTTTTATATATTTCGGTATAGGCGGAATGATCGCCCTCCTTTAATAAGGTTGTGAGTTCATCGTCGGTATAAATATCGTAATTGTGCATAGATGCCCACCTCAGCTTATCCCCATTCTAAAACCTCCCGGTGCCCGTCCTGCTAATAAAAACGAAGGCAACTTAGCACAGATAGCTTGAAGTAAAGGGTTTCCCATAAATTTATTAATTGGTTATCTGGCTGATGACAGCAAACTCAGACTTTAAGAAACAATTATACTAATTTGTTGGAGAGTAGTAAAATTTACTTAATAATATATTGCCTTGTTTATTTTCATAACCTAATAATATTCAGGCTAAAAAGCCGCTTTGCTTTCGCAAAACGGCTTTAATATATTTTTAATAAAAAATTGGCAATGCCCTAACAGGCTATTGTTATTTTAGCGTCCATTCCGGCCTTTCAAAATGGCAGGTATAACCGTAGGGGTGTTTTTGCAAATAATCCTGGTGTTCTTCTTCGGCATTCCAAAAATCGGTTGCGGGTACCACTTCCGTAATAATTTTTCCCGGCCATTTACCCGAAGCATCCATTTCTGCAATTAACTTTTGGGCGGTTTCGCGTTGCGCGTCATTCATGTAAAAAACGGCAGAACGGTAAGAGGTACCTATATCGTTTCCCTGTCTGTTTCGTGTCGTTGGGTCGTGTATCTGGAAAAAGTATTCAAGCAGGGCGCGATAAGATAGTTTTGTCGGGTCGAATGTGATCTCAATACCTTCAGCATGAGTGCCATGATTGCGGTAAGTAGCATTGCGGACATCGCCACCTGTATATCCAACAACCGTTGAAATTACCCCGGGCTGTTGCCTGAAAAGTTCTTCTACCCCCCAAAAGCACCCACCGGCCAAAATGGCTTTTTCTGTATTCATATCGTTTATTATTTATTTAAATAAAGGTAGCAATAAGGTAGTGTTTTGCTACATAAACTTATAAAATATGACATTTATTTGGGGAGGGATAACAGGCGTTCTACTATTTAACATTTTAAACTTTAGTATACCCATTACACCCAAATATCCCGAGGATCATAATTTTGCTGCTGATCGTATATAAGACAGCCCCATTTCTGAATAATTTAAAGCAAGGGCAAATTGGTGCCCTTGTTTATCCATTTTTAATAATGACTTTTTAAGAATATTGATCACTTTTTCTGCCGGGTGTTTGGAACAGAAGTCCTCATATTGAAATTCAAGAAAAACCAGGCAGAGCGCGTTTTCCATTGTTTGTACTTCCGCATCAACCTTTATTTTTTGTTTCAGGATGATCTGTCTTACCCGCGCAATTTGTTCGTCTGTGTAACCTGTTTCCTCCATAATAACCGAAGCTTTACCGGCATGAAACAGTGCAAGCTCCTTTCTCCATTTCAGATATCCTTCCCGGCCATCAGGGTAATCCTCCCGCGGAATTTCCCATCGCCCAATGTGCTGACTGCGCGATGCCAATAAAAGCTCCTCACTTGCATTCGGATCTAATTTTAAAACCCAGTCGTATAGCTTTAAGGCCAAAAAATACTCTTGCGGGTAGGAAAGGCCATCCCACACAAAAGTGTGGGGGTCTTTCTGGTTATATTCATCAAACGCTTTATACGCAAGTGCTAATTTGGTCATGACTGAAGTTTATTACTGCAATAAATTTATGAATTAATAGCGTTTTTGAACAACGTGTGTAGAATCAATAATTAAGTTTCTTAATTAAATATAAACCCCAATTGCAAATTCAGGCCAATTGTGGCTGGCTCACTTTCGCCAAACCTTGTAGGGAGTGACAGTGCCACAAAGTAGTTTACATCTTTTGTGTGGGCATATATCTTGTTGAACACCGGGGTAAAACCATAGCGGCCCGAGGTTTCAAAGGCAACGCGAGAGATGATGGTAAAGCCGTGATCAAAACGAAACATAGTACCGGGGTCAAATACTAAATTACTCATTTTACTTGAGCCGCCTGATGCTTTTATAGTTGGTGTAAGTTCATAACTAAAGCCAAACCTATCGCTGTATAAAACATTCACACCTACCGGGAAGCCAATACTGCTGGTATGATTGGAAAAATTTGGTGTGAATTTGCCGGTTGATAAGGTTAGCGTTTCCAAAGGCAGTATAAAGCTTAGATAGCCAACTACTTTTGGATAGGTAGCTTTGATTTTTATCTTTTGATAAAGCGTTCCCTGATATTGTATGGAATCAGGCGGAACTACCTTCACCTGGGCCTTTGTTATTTGCGGCATTAAAGCCCCGGCTATAATGATAGCCATTATAATAATTTTTACGACCGTACCTGTGTTTGTTTTGGGGTGTGATGTTTGTAGACTTTTTTTCATATTGATTGGATTTATTGTTTTTAGATGTTAAAAGAAAGATAAGATTCTGTGGGTAACCACAGCGGTTATACATGCTGAACTTGTTTTTCAATTTCTATAAAACAATCCGCTGTTGATTCACAAACAGGGCAGGTGTAATCGCTAATTGTATTAAACTCTGTACCCACGGGTATCCCGTTAATTGTATCACCATAGTTTTTATCATAAATAGTAAGACAGTTTTGGCATTGATGAAGCCGGATGGTTTCTGTATCATTTTCTGTATCATTATCTTCGGTGCTGCCGGTGCTTAGTAAAGTATTACTGTCGCTCAGCGATCGGTAATGAAGATCACAAAGCGCTATCAGGGGTTCCCCAAGCGTAGCTGCTTGCAACTCTTTTTTATGAACCACAAAATCTTTTGAGTTTGGGTTGAAATCGCGGGTATGCAAAATATCAAATAAACCGGTCTTAGTTTTTCTAATAATTATAGATGCCAGCAAACCCGTTTTAGGCTGCATTTTTATGGCGAAACACAGGCGGTATGTCCGCAGGTCGTATTCTTCGAACTCCCTAACCAGTTGTTTTTTCAGTTCGAGGCTGTCGGTGCATAAATTTTCCAGTTGCCAGTTGAGCTCGTTTGCGGCATGCCTTACATTTACCCGGTATTTATTCAGGATAAAGCCCCAGTCCTTGCGGTCGGCTTCATTAATGCCTTTAATTAATATTGATTTCCAGGGCGTAGTATATAATTGGCCGACACGCGTTTTAATACATATAGAACATATATCCTTTAAAAAATCAATTGGGAACAGTTCATTGCGCCTATAAATTCCGAGCCAGTATTTTCCGTTCAGGTACTTGTTGAACCCCTCATAATAAGGCAGGGAAAACTCGGGCAGCCTTAGCGGCTCGGTTATTTGCTGGCTTACGAAATTATTAGCAGCAATAACTTTTTGATAAAATAAATTATGCTCGATGTGTGGCTGATCGTAAAACAATTGCCGGTTATTCATAATAACATCCTGGGCAGCTTTACAAATAGCCGGTATATCATCAGAATATACCAGGTTAGGCCAGCAATGCAGCTCGCTTGTTTTAGGGAAACGGGTATACAAATACCAATAATTGCTTACAGCCGAACTGATGAAATTAAAATTCCCGCTAAAAAAAGGCACAAAGGTTTGATGCTGGTCTACAAGGTTTACCTTTAATTCGGGTTGAAAATTGAACAGGTCGAATATATCTTTATATACCCCTTCTTTTAGCCAGCTTTCTGTATTAAATATATTATCGGTTACATAAGAACTAATGATGTTCGGAAATTGATCGTCGTTTATTTCATAATCTATCGCAGCCTGCAGCATGTTCATTTCCAGGTCTTCGAGCTTTTTTTGTTCTATAAAAAAATATAACTGCTGCCTGTTACCAATACTTATGGTATTGGCACCGGCATTTTGGGCTATTTGCAGTATTTCGTAAAGGTCGCCGGCAGAGATCATGCCACCGGGAAGATTTATCTTAATGCAGTATGTTTCCATTTTTGTCCGTTATTAAATAGCTACTTTCAGGCTTTCCTCCAACAGGCGTTTTACTTCGGGGCGGCATGAGCCACAACCTGTACCTGCGCCGGTTGAATCGCACAATTCCTTCAATGTATTACAACCCGCTTCTATTTTGTTAAGTATATTACCGCTGCCAACATTGTTGCAACTGCATACCAGCTTGCCTAAAACCGGCTCGACCTTGTCGCCGCTTCGTAATAGCTGCATCCGCTTTTCATTCAGTTCTGTTTTGTTGCCTATCAGCGACCGGAACTCCTGGAATTCACTTTTATCGCCTATCAAAATAGTACCTACCAGTTTATCTTCATGAATGATGCATTTTTTGTAATAACGCTGGGCTTTATCAATAAAAACTATCTCTTCATAGGCCTTATCGTCGGGGCATTCAGACAAACCAATGCTGCACAAATCAAACCCATGAATTTTTATGATATTCATAAAAAGGCTGCCTTTGTAATAACTGGCAATGTCGCCGTTCATATATTTTGCAACCACTTCTGCCTGCTGTTCGGCAGCGGCGGTAATACCGTATAGCGTACCTTCAAATTCGGCAATTTCGCCAATGGCATATATGTCCGGGTCGCTGGTTTGCAGGCGCTCGTTTACAATAACGCCACGTTTTATGGCTAAACCGCATTCTTTTGCTATTTCAAGATTAGGCGTTGTACCGATGGCCAGTATCATGGCATCGCAATTTATTTTGCGGCCGCTTTTTAGGCCGATGCCGGTTAATTTAGACCGGCCATAAAAAAGCTGTACTTCATCGTCATAATAAATATCGCAGCCCTGGTCGGCCATTTCCTCGTGCAATAGCTGGCTGCCCAAAGCATCCAGTTGCCTGTTTAAAAAGCGCGATGTGCGGTGAATAATGGTGATCTTTATCCCTATCTCGCGCAACGAGGCTGCCATTTCCAAACCCAGCAAGCCGCCGCCAACCACAACCACATGCCCATTTTTGGGAACATGCTTTTTAAAGTTATCGGCATCGTTCCGGCTGCGCATGCTGAATATTCCCGGTAACGATGGCGTGTTTTTAGGGATGGACGCCCGGCTGCCGGTGGCTATCAATAAAACATCATAGGCTGTTTTTATACCGCGCGAGTCGATGACCTGTTTATTTTCCCTGTCAATTTTCTCAATACTTACACCGCGTAACAACCTGATATTATAAGCAGGCTCCTCGCTATCCTTCATTTTAACCAATTGTTCCCACCGCTGCTCACCGCTGATATAGTCGGGCAGCATTACACGGTTATAGAAAGGGTGATTTTCCTTACTGAAGATAGTGATCTGGTCGTCCTGGTTCAGTTCGCGGTATGACTTTACAAAGCCATAAGCACCGGCACCGGCGCCAATTATCACTATACGCTGAAATGGCTTTACATACTTTTGTACATTAACGGCACAGTATTTAAAATCAGGTTCTTTTGAAACAGGGTCCACCAGATCACTGGTAACGTTATTGGCGCGGTTAAGGTCATTGCCCAATATTTTACCCCAATGCATAGGTAAAAACACCACACCTTTTTTTATTTGGGTTGATATTTTTGCCTGCACCCTTACTTCGCCTCGGCGGGAGGTGATCACCGCAATATCCAATTCATTCAAGCCCAACAGTTCGGCATCATCTGGATGTATCTCCAAAAATGCCTGCTTATAATGTTGGTTAAGCTTATTTACTTTCCCGGTTTTACTCATGGTATGCCACTGGTCGCGGATACGGCCGGTGGTAAGGATGAACGGGAAATCATCGTCGGGGGTTTCGCTGGTCAAAGTGTCGGGCACAGCACTTATCAATGCCTTTTTTGATGGCCGGTAAAAATTATGATCGGTAAACAAACGAGGTTGTCCATCGGGTGGGCCTTTCTTTTTGTAAGGCCATTGCACTGTTTTTCTTTCCTTTAATATGTCATAACTTAAGCCGCTAATGTCGATATTAGTTTTGGCGGTTAGTTTGGCATGTTCGGCATATATAGCGGCGGGGTTTTCAAAGTTAAAACCCTTATAACCCATTTTACGGGCAAAGCGGCATATAATTTCGGCATCGGCAATTGCCTCGCCCGGCGGTTCAACTATTTTATTCAGGTAACTTATGCGACGTTCGGAGTTGGTCATGGTGCCTTCTTTTTCGGCCCAGGCCGCGGCAGGCAATATTACATCGGCATAAGCCAGTGTTTCGGGTTTGTTGCTGATCTCCTGCACCACCACAAATTTGGCTTTCTTTAAGGCATCCTCGGCTAAGCGAACGTTCGGCAGACTGGTAAGCGGGTTGGTACACATTATCCAGATAGCCTTCAACCGGCCATCATTCAAAGCCCCGAACATCTCGGTAGCCGTAAGGCCGGGATTAGGCTGGATTGCTGTTCCACCCCAAAACTTCTGTACTTCTTCGCGGTGCAGTGGGTTGTTTAAATTACGATGTGCCGGAAGCAGGTTGGCCAATCCGCCCACTTCGCGGCCGCCCATTGCATTTGGCTGCCCGGTGAGCGATAACGGCCCCGAGCCCGGCTTACCGATATGGCCTGTAATTAAGTTAATGTTTATAAGGCTTAGGTTTTTGTTTACGCCAATGGCGCTTTGATTAAGTCCCATCGTCCACATGGTAATAAAGCCTTTAGCTTCGCCAATATATTTTGCTGCAAGGCGGATATCGCTTTCGCTCAACCCGCATATCCTTGCAGCTTCAACCAAACTAAGTTTGAAAACTACTTCACTATACTTCTCAAACCCTTCGGCGTGGTTATTTATAAAATCAATATCAATGTCGCCATTCTCGATCAGTAACCGGCCAATGGCATGGTTAAGGGTAATATCCGTTCCGGGATTTATTTGCAAATGCAGATCGGCATTGGCACATGAGTCCGTAACCCTTGGATCAACCACAATAATTTTCACAGCCGGGTTGGCGGCTTTATGCGCCTCGACCCTGCGCCATAATATGGGATGGCACCATGCCGGGTTGCCGCCCATTACAAAAAAGCAATCGGCAATTTCAATATCATCATAGCAAACAGGCACACTATCTTCGCCTAATGCAATTTTATAAGCCGCAACGGCGCTGCTCATGCACAGGCGCGAATTGGTATCGATATTATTGCTGCCGATAAAACCTTTCATCAGCTTGTTTACCACATAATATTCTTCGGTTAAACATTGTCCTGATGCATAAAACGCAACGGAGTCAGGCCCATATTTCTCAATAAATGTTTTGAATACTGCTGCCGTACGGTCAAGCGCTTCATCCCAGCTAACCCGTTGCATGGGCATGTTTTTATTATAGCGCATTTGCGGATAAAGCAGCCTGTCGCTTTTATCGTTTACCGTATAATGCAGGTTCATCCCTTTGCTACAAAGCATACCTTTATTCACCGGGTGATCTTTATTGCCTGTAAGGGTAATGCTCCCGTTTTTTTCTCTATTAACAACCACGCCACAGCCAACCCCGCAATAACAGCAGGTACTGGTAAACTGATCTGTACGTTGTTTTTTTAGGGCCATTGGTATAAACCTATCCTATAAGCAATTATGCTACGCCTGTTGTAACCGGGGCAAGAAAATCTTCCCGGGCCGATGTTGACTTTTGAAACCTGGTTATTAATATGATGAGCGATACCCCTATAACTATAAAGCCGATATACGTAAATGCCTGTACATAAGTAACGGATGACGATTTAAACAAAAAACCGAACATCATGCCGCCTAAATTGCCGCCGGCACCCACTATGCCGCTTACCAGGCCAACGTTTTTTGTATTTATAAAAGGCACTATACCATAAGTTGCCCCGTTTGACATTTTCAGGAACAACGCGAACGTTAGCATGGTGACAATTGCCACCATTAATGAACCGGCCTGTGCAAAAAGTATAAGGCCTATTCCTTCTAAAAACAATACGCCGGCAAGTAACAGGCCCTTGCCACGCATCCCGAATTTGCTGCCAACCTTGTCGGATACAATTCCGCCCAAAGCACGTGCGAATAAGTTCATAGAACCAAATATGCCTGCCCAAAAACCTGCTGTACTTTGCGAAAGATGAAATGAGTCGACAAAATGCAATGAGGCCACATTATCGAATGTAAGCTCCATACCAAAACACATGGCATAACCAATAGTTAGCGCCCAGATACGCCAGTCGGCCAAGACTGACCAATCCGTTTTGGTTGACCTGCCTTTATTATAGCCAACTTCATCATAATTACCGTTTGGGGTATCTTTAGTATATTTATAATACAGGAGGGCAATAATAAGCATCATTACCCCGGGTACTATCATGGCGTAGCGCCAGGCTTCGCCTTTGGTGTAGCCAAATCCCACTATAGCGGCAAAAATTAGCGGCATAACTATATTGGTTACTCCGCCGCCTAAATTACCCCAACCACCCGTTATTGCATTTGCAGTCCCTTTTAATTTAGGGGCGAACATCATGGAAGTATGAAACTGGGTAATAACGAATGACGCACCTATAACGCCAATGGCCAGGCGGAACAATAAGAAGGTGGTATAATCATGCGCTAAACCCACTAAAAAAACAGGGATGGAGCCGACGAGCAAGAGTCGTATGGCGGTTTTGCGTGGCCCCCAGGTATCGCATAGCTTACCTATAAAAAGCCGCGCGATTATAGTGGCCGAAACCGATGCGATAATACAATTACCTACCTCGGCTTTTGTTAAATGCAGTTCGGCACGGATGGTGGGCATTAAAGGCGCCAGGCCAAACCAGCCAAAAAAGCATACAAAAAACATGAGCCATGTGATATGAAAAGTGCGCATTTGCACACCTTTAAGAGAGAATATATTGAGTTTGGTGAGTTGATTTTCCATACTATTTTAAATTACAGGACTGTTTAAAACGGATAAGGCACACGCAAACCGTAATTGGGTTATTGCAGGTAAAAATATTGTGCTGAATTGATTAAAATAAAGGAGAAAATAGCCTTTAACCTGCTGTGTTTTAGTCAAAAAGGAGGTATAACATGACGAAAACAATGGAAATAGCGCAACTATGCACTGATTTAATACATTTTTGTACATTTGAGTAAGTTTTTTATTTGTTAAAGCAATGAAAACTGTTTAACCCTGCCCGGGAATGCGACCTCCCGGCAGGGCTTTTTTATGTCCTCTATTTTCTAAATTTATTCATAGGTAGTCTATTTTTAATGTTTATTCAATAAAACCCATTATTTATTGTGATAAATATAACACATTTCATGATTAGGCGCAATTTTTATCATTAAAATGGATTACTTTTATGATAAAAATAATAAATCATATAAATTAATTCAAAAAAATAAGAATAATGCAATTTAAATTTGCCATTATGAAATATAGACAATTAATTAATCGATATATTTTATTAAAATTTATAGTTTTTTATGTTTATATAAATTATTATGTCACAAAAGCATTATAAATCATAACTTAGCTTTATTTTATATATTTTTATATTTAAAAAAGACTAATTTTTACTGTATAATTAAAAAATGAAGAAAAATTTAATAAAATGCGACATAAATAATTGTTTTTTATGCCAGAATTGTTTGCCGGAATGGAAAAACGCAGTAGCAGCGAACAAAAAAAACCTTTTTGTAAAAAAGAACGAGGTAATATTTAAAGAAGGCGATGAAGTTAAAGGTATATATTTTGTATTGACCGGAAATGTTAAAGTGCATAAAAGATGGGGAAAGAATAAAGAGATAATTTTAAGGTTCGCATCGAACGGTGCAATTTTGGGCCACAGGGGGCTTGATACCGGGATATACCCTATATCGGCCACGGCGCTGGAAGATGGGATAGTATGCTTTTTTGACCTGGCTTTTTTTGAAGCCACCCTAAAGGTTAATAATGACCTGACCTATAAACTGATGCTGTTTTTTGTAAGGGACCTGCAGGAATCGGAAACCAAGATGCGCAACCTGGCCCACATGCCGGTTAAGGGGCGCGTGGCCCAGGCCCTGATATATTTGGACAAGCAGTTTGGATTAAGGCAGGACGGTTTTATAAATATAAGACTATCATGGCAGGACCTTGCATCATTCACCGGCGCTACCTATGAAACCGTTTTCAGGGTGATAAATGAATTGCTTAGTGAGAACATTATTACAGTAAGTGATAAACACATTAAGGTTACCGACAAGGCGAAACTTTTTGCACTAACTAATGATGAAGATGCAGCAACACATTATACAATGCCTACATATACCCTTCCATCAACCACCTGTATAGGGTAGGTTTTGATCTGCAACTCGTCGCCGCTTAAACATTCGCCGCTTAATAACGAAAAAGTTTTTTTATGAAACGGGCAGGCCACCTTAGGTTCGCAGCTTTGCCCTTCGCTGCCTATCATCCCCCGCGATAAAACCATTTGCTGTTTATGCGGACATAAATTTTGCGTAGCATACCATTCCCCTCGGCGCGAAAAATTATAAATGGCAATTTGCTCGGTACCATGTTTTATACATGCCCCGCCATTTGCCGGCACATCATCTGCATAACAAGCTAAAACCCATTCAATATCTGTTACTGTTAGCGTTTCCATATCTTTTTCTTTTTAGTCCGCAAAACGGATGTTTACAATTCTATTTATATCACTTTTTAAAATCAATACCAACCAACTCTTTACCATTTAGCTTTTATCTGTTCGCGCATAGGCTCAAATTTTATCGCGGGGTCCTTTACTTCGGGGGCATTAATAAAATGAACAAAGCGTTTACGCAGTTCTTTATTTTCAACCACCTCTTTCCACTCGCAATGGTAAGTATCTATCAAGCCCTGCATTTCTTCTTCAAGTTGTTCGTTTATTCCAAGGCTATTATTAATGATCACATTTTTAAGGTAGCTCATGCCGCCATCCATTTTATTTAACCATGTTGCCGTGCGGGTTAACGGATCGGCGGTTTTGATATAAAACATCAGGAACCTGTCTAAATATTTAATGCAGGTAGCGCTATCAATATCGGTAGCCAGCATTTGCGCATGTTGTGGTTTTGAGCCACCGTTGCCACATACATATAAATTCCAGCCTTTCTCGGTAGCTATTATACCAAAGTCTTTTGCCTGCGCTTCGGCACACTCACGTATACAACCGCTTACACCACCTTTTAATTTATGCGGCGAGCGCACCCCCTTATAACGTTCCTCAATTTCAATTGCAAATGAAACGCTATCATGCAAACCAAAACGGCACCAGGTACTGCCAACACAACTTTTAACCGTGCGCAATGATTTACCATAAGCATGACCGCTTTCAAAACCGGCATCGATCAATTCTTCCCATATAGCAGGCAGGTCATTCATGTGCGCGCCGAACATATCGATACGCTGGCCGCCGGTTATTTTTGTATACAGGCCATATTTTTTTGCTACCTGCCCAATAACTATCAGCTTATCAGGTGTTATTTCACCGCCAGGGATGCGGGGTACAACCGAATAGGTACCACCTTTTTGAATATTAGCCAGAAAACGGTCGTTACTATCCTGTATGGTATCCTGCTTAACTATCACATCGTTCCATAAGCTCGATAAAATACTTGCAACAACAGGTTTACACACCTCGCAGCCATCGCCTTTGCCAAAATGATCAAGCACCAGGTCGTAATTTTTAAGCTTGTTTATTTTAACCATATCAAACAGCTCCTGGCGCGAATAGTCGAAATGCTCGCATATTACATTTTTAATGTATTGACCATTGGCTTTTTGTGTTCCGGCTATTAAGTCTTTAACTAAAGGAACGCAACCACCGCAGCCTGTACCGGCCTTTGTGCATTTTTTTATGGCATCAATAGTGGTTGCGCCATCATTCACGGCGGCGCATATTGCCTGCTTGGTTACCGCCTCGCATGAGCAAACCAAAGCCCCATCAGGCAGGTTCATTACACCGGTGCCCTGTTCGGCATCCCCACCCCTTGCTCCCAAAACCAAGTCTTCCGGGTTTGGCGGAAGTACTATTTTATTATTAACCGTTTGCAGTAAAATATTATAGGCTTCGGCATCTCCAACTAAAATACCGCCTAACAGGTATTTACCATCATTACTAATGTTGATGCGTTTATAAACCCCTTTATGAGTATCTTCAAATATTATAGTGCGGCAATCGGGCTCAGTAACAAAGGCATCGCCAAAGCTGGCAACATCAACACCGATAAGTTTTAACTTGGTGCTCATATCATAACCATGGAAAGATCTATCGCCCCCGGTTAAATAGGTTACTACAACGTCTGCCATTTCATAGCCGGGCGCAACTAACCCGTAGATCATGTTATCATAAAGAGCGCACTCGCCAATTGCAAATATGCACTCATCGCTGGTTTGCATTTTTTCATTAACTATAATACCCCCGCGGGTACTGGTATGCAGGCCGGCGAGCTTTGCGAGTTCATCGCGCGGACGGATGCCTGCCGATATGACCAGCATATCTGCAGCAAGCAGGCTGTCATCGTTAAATTTAAGTGCTTCTATTTTATGGTCGCCCGCAATTTCGGCGGTACTTTTATTGAGATGTATACTTAAACCGAATTGCTTTAGCTTTGACCTCAGCATGCTGCTGCCCGCTGAATCAATCTGCCGGGGCATCAGGCGCGGGGCAAATTCAATAACGTGCGTTTCTTTGATCCCCAGGTCTATTAAAGCTTTGGCAGCTTCAAGTCCCAATAAGCCACCACCCATTACCGCGCCAACTTTTGCATTAATAGCATACGCTTTAATAAGCTCAAGATCTTCAATAGTACGATACACAAAAACACCGTCCTTTTCAATACCGGCAATATCGGGAACAAAGGGCGAGGAGCCCGTTGCCAACACCAGGTAATTATACTTTAAGGTAATGCCTTTTAGGGAATGCACTGTTTTATCAATACGGTTTATGTCCTGGATGGGGTCACCGAGATGCAGGGTAATATTATTATCGGCATACCATGATGTTGCCGAGAGGGACAGATCATCAGCCGACTTACCGTTGAAATATTCGCTTAGGTGAACCCTGTCATAAGCAATACGGGGTTCTTCGCCAAAAACAATGATATTGAATCCGGATGATCTGACCACCAGTTTTTCACAAAACTTGTATCCTACCATTCCGTTGCCAACTACTATAATTGTTGGTTGTGACATGAGCATGTTTTTTAAAATGTTAAAGCAATTATTCACCCGTAAACACACCAAGTTGCGACCGAAGTGCATTTACGATAACAATATTAACCAATTTTGCTGTTTATATCAATTTAAGAAACGATTATTTTGATAATTTTAATAATTTTTGTGATTTTGATAATATTAAATTAAAAATTGCCAGCATTATTATATAATTTTCATGATTTACATCATTTTTAAAACGTTATTTTTGGTTTAAATCATAAAATGGAAAAATATTTCAATTTTAAATGTATAAAAACAGAGATATTTTAAAAAAAACATCATTCTCAATAATGGAAAATAGCGAAATACAGGCTGAATTGTTTGTTTTAGGTGCCGGACCGGGCGATCCTGAGCTAATTACTGTAAAAGGATACAAAATTTTACAGGAAGCCGATGTGATTTTATATGATAATTTAGCCAATAAAGAACTTTTAACCATCGCAAAGGAAAGTTGTGAGAAGATATATGTGGGTAAACAACCTTACGGAGCATACACCCCCCAGGAAACCATACACGAATTGATAAAAGATTATGCTTTTACCAAGGGCAAGGTGGTAAGGTTAAAAGGCGGCGACCCTTTTATTTTCGGCAGGGGGTTTGAAGAGATTATATACGCAAGGAAAAACGGCATTAAAACGCATTTTATACCGGGCATAACCAGTATGCAGGCATCCGGGCTTGAGGGTATCCCCCTTACTCATCGTGCAATAAGCGAAGGCATCTGGATGATAACGGGTACCAAAAAAGACGGCACTTTATCAGCAGACCTGAAACTGGCCATGCAGAGTAATGCCACAGTAGTTATATATATGGGCATGAAACAACTGCCCGTTATTGCCGCAACCTATGTAGAACAAGGTAAAGCGCTAACACCGGCGGCAATAATTCAACATGCGTCATTGCCTCAGCAGAAGATAGCGGTTGGCTTAGTTAAAGACCTGGCCGTAATGGCTGAAGCACATGGTTTAACCTACCCCGCGCTTATTATTATTGGCGATGTGGTAAATTTTCATTCACAAAAACAGAATTAATTATGAAGATCCGTATCAAAGGGAACTCATTAAGATACAGGCTGACGAAAACCGATATGGAACGATTTGCAAAAGAGAACTATTTAGAAGAAGCGATCAATTTCGGCAGCCAAAGCCTGGTGTATGCTATACAAGCATCAACAACAGATGAACTAACGGCAGAGTTTAAAAATAATAAGATCATATTACATGTACCGCGTAGTGTTGCCGGGGAGTGGGCAACCACAGACCGTGTAGGCTTTGATAACAGGAACTCCGATCTATATCTGTTGATTGAAAAAGATTTTAAATGCTTAGATAATGTGGAAGAAGACCAAAGCGATAATTTTCCTAATCCACATGCTATAAATTAGGTTGATAAACTATGCTTACTTAATCAGCCATAAAACAGCATCTTCAAACATTTTATTTTGGGTTGATGAATAAAATATTTGGTCGCCGTGGCCCATGTTCATGTATATCATTTTGTATTTGGTGTTGGTCCAAACCACAGGTGTATCGCCGCCGGTAATTAAGTCCTTTTTACCAAGTGGGTAATTGGAGGGAGCGAGAGTAACCAACACTTTTACGTCTTTATTATCGCGCGGGTCGGGCTTCCATTGGTACCATTCGTTGATAGGCGTGGTGAAGGTTTTGGGTAATCGCCTGGTAGCCGGATGCGTATTATCGTCAACTATTAGCTTTGCAGGCAGCGGCGGCCAGTTGTTTGTGTAAAATACAGCACCACCTAAAAAATTAACATACCAGGGCCAGTGCGTATCCTTATCGTTATACCCGGCTACATGAAAGCCTATCCAGCCGCCGCCATTTTCCATATACTTTTCAAAATCGTGTTTTTGGGCATCGGTATGCGGAAAATCATTAAGCCACATTACTACTTTGTAATTTTTTAAGTTTTCGCTATTCAGCTTGTCCCAATTTTGAGTGGTATCAAATGCGAAACCTTTTTCGCCAGCCAACTTTTTATAAAACGCTATCGCATCGTTTGCAAAATCAACGTGATCAGATTCGACTGTTGTGGAGTAAAATGCCAATATTCGTACTGCCGGTGTTTGAGCATGTGCGCGAAGATCAACCTCTAAAAGCAGCAATACTAAAACTGCATATTTTACGAACCTTGTTTTCATACGATAATATTATTGCTGAATTTGAACTTCGAACGAATGCATTAATGTTGTTTCATCTTCCGCTATACCTTTAAAAAGTGTCTCATCCTCTGCCGACCACGGTTTGCCTTGCCTGAAATCCCACCATCGGTATTCTATTTTTGAATACTCGTTTGATATGCCGCTTTCTATAGGTTTCTCGTAAAAATCGTATGCGCTGAAAGTGTAGCCTCCATCGTGTACTTTAATAGCTATCACAAACCGCACCAGGTAATAATTACCTGTGGCACTGGTCACGACCTTAAATATACCTGTACCTGTTATTTCCCCTGTTTTTTTATTAAATGTTGTTTTAGTTTTTGTTGTGTTGGGAAACCCTTTTTTAAACCATTTTAAGGCACGGCCAAATAATTCATCCTGCTTTAGCTTTTTATTTACCGCGTAGCTTTTTTCGTAATGAACCTTCCCCTTTTGCATGGGGATGTCTATTTTATTTACCTGTGCCGCGCCGTTCAGCGCAAACAATATTAATAAGCAGGGGAACAAAATTCTATTCATGATATACTTGCTTATTTATTACCTGCCGCCCAAAAAATGGCATTGGTAAACAGTTTCCGATAATCAGCACTTTGGAACAATACGGGTGAGTGGCCCATGAATATGTAAATATTACGGGCTTTATAATTCAGATTAGTCCACACTACCGGATGGTCGCCGCCCATTTTAATATCGGAGTTGGGCACATAGGTTGATTCGTCAACCGTAGCCAGTACATGCACATTAGGGCGCGGGTCTTTATCATAAGTGTACCATTCCTCTTTCTCAACTGTAAATGACGCGGGCATGCCTTTCATAACCGGGTGCTGTTTATCTTCAATATCTACGGTTGCTTTGGCAAAGGTGGCTATGTAGTTTTTGAAGCGGATATCGCCCATAAAATGGTGAAACCATTCCCACATGGGGTAGCCATCAAACTCGCCCAATAAAGTGGCGTGATGAAAGCCTATCCAACCACCTTTACCCTGTTCAATATAATCCTGGAACGCTGCCACTGCTTTATCTTTCCAGGCATAAGGCGGGTAATCCAACTGGATAAATAGCTGGTACCTGGATAAGAAATCAGCATTGATACTATCTGTATTCTGGATATAATCAATAGTAAAATTACTGTCGGCGGCCAGTTTATCGAGCCATATTTTTGCCGCTTTTGAGTATTCGATATGGTGGCCGCCATTTTCATAAAGGGCGATCACCCTAAAACGCGGCGCTTTGTTTTGCGCAGTCAATACCCCGGCGCTAAAAATAAACAGGAAGAGAATTAATATCTTTTTCATAACAGGTTTAATTGGTTTATTTTGATGCCGCCCACATAATGGCATCGCGCAGCAATACAACATAATTTGGATTGGTAAAGTCGTCGGGGGAATGCCCTATGCTGATATAGATCATCCGCCTGAAATCTTCATTTGTCCATATCACCGGATGGTCGCCCATTGGTTTGTTTTGTTTGTAAGTTGATTCATCAACGGTGGCCAATACGCGCACATGGCCACGCGGGCTTTCATTCCACTCATACCATTCGTCGGCTATTTCAAACTTAGCCGGAAGGTGCCTGGTAGCCGGATGTTTGCGGTCTTCGACCATTACGGTTGCCGTTTGAAAAGCCGGGTGCGGCGAATAGGTTATGCCCCCCATAAAGCCCTCGAACCATTGCCAGTAGACGCTGTTTTTAGCCAAAAATTCCTTACCGGTAAGCCCGGCGGCATGGATGCCTACCCATCCATGCCCTTGCTGTGCAAATTTTTGCAAAGCGGCCTGCTGACTATACGACATATCAAAAGGCGCCAGTTGCAGCATTACAAAAACCCGGTAATTTGCCAGGTTGGTATCATTGATCTTACTTGTGTCATCGGTAAAATCAGCATCAAAGCCATTTTCTTTGCCCAGGCTATCAAAAAAAGGTTTGGCAGCGGCTATCATTTTTAAATGGTCATTTGCGCGCGAGGCGACAATGAGCACCCTAAATTTGTGTTGCTGCGCATTAGATTTAAATCCTTGTATTAAAAGGATAATTAAAACCAGTAATGTTATTTTTCGATATTCACTCATCATGGATATTGGCGGTTATAAATGTATGGTGTTAAGGAAATTATGTATTCAAATATCAGCAACCGTTTAGCCAAAGCCAATTTGTTTGCCCCTACATTAGTACTACTAAATATATTTATAGGTGTAAAGCCGCCTGCAACTTTTATTTTACGCTATATTAAACTTTAATTTACTTTTTATAATCCGGGGTTTGGAATGAACAAGGTTATTTCCTTTATCATAATTTACTTGTTGTATGTGAGCGCTGCGGGTGCCCAAACCACCATTGGCTTACCCGCAATTAAAAACTACAACAACACCGATTATAATGCTTCAACACAAATAACCGATGTAAAACAGGATAAGAACGGCATATTATATTTCGCCAATGACGATGGCCTGTTAACTTTTGACGGCACCTATTGGAAAACTTATCCAATGCCTAATCATACCCCTATTAAAGCGATAGCCATTGACCAGTCGGGCAGGATATATGCAGGCGGGCAGGATGAAATAGGCTATTTTTACCCTAATACAAACGGGGTTTTAACGTTCCATTCCATTAAACAGTTGCTCCCGGCAAAAGCAAGGCAATTTGCTGATATATGGGATATTGTAATTGATAGCGACCAGGTTTTTTTCCGCACCATTGAAGCTATCTTTCAATATAAAAATAACTATATAAATGAATTTGACGCGACAGGCGGATGGCAAAGTTTAGCAAAAGTTAATCATGGTGTGTTTGCCTGCGATAAGGACGCGGGGCTATGTGTGTTTAGGGACAACCGCTGGCAACCCCAGCTTGCAAAAATGCCAATTGCAAATATGCATGTAACCGGCATAACGGGTTTTGGTAATGATACCTTGCTAATATCAACCTTAAAAAATGGCCTGTATTTATTACACGGAGGAGCCATGGCAAAAATGGTTACCGACTGTGACCCTATTTTTTTTAATGACCTGGTGAATTGCGTGCAGAAGATTGGTTCGAATAAGTTCGCTATCGGAACTGCCACTAACGGCGTTTTGATTATAGATTCTAAAGGTCGGCTTGTTCAAAAGTTCTCGAATTTGGACGGGCTCCAAAACTCCAATGTAAATCATATTTTATTGGACAATGATGGGGATCTTTGGCTCGCCCTTGAGAACGGGGCGGCTTTTATTAATTATAATACAACCATTAAACACATTTGCCCGGTTAAGGGCAATCAAAGCGTAGCTACTGCGATCAGGATATTCGGCCAGAAGCTTTACATTGGTACAACTAACGGCTTATACAGCACCCCGCTGGATATGTTAAAAACTGACCTGAGCGACGGCAAAGACCTGTTTACGCAAGTTGCCAATACCAACGGGCGTGTGTGGGCGCTCAATGAGATAGACCACCAACTTTTTTTAGGCAGCCAGGATGGCGCATTTGTAGTAAACGATGATAAGATCATCCCGACAACCACCCGGCAGGGCGTATGGTCGCTTCAGCTCTACCCGGGCACAACCGATATTATTGCAGGTACTTACACAGGGCTGGAACTTATAAAAGAAGCAACCAATAGCAATTTTATCGATGCGGGCCATTTAGATGGTTTGTATGAATCGTTAAGAAATATTGCAGTTGATAATAATGGCAATGTGTGGGCATCGCACCCTTACCGCGGCATTTTTAAGATGCAGCTTTCTGCCGATAGAAAAACCATCATACATTACGAAAAATATACCGGTAATAATGGTTTGCCCTCAACCCAAAACAACCGTGTTTATTTTATAAACAACAAAGTTATTGTGGCCACTGAAAAAGGAATTTATGAATACAACGCGGCAACCGATAAATTTATAGCTTCGGCATTTTTTGCACCCATATTTAAAAACACCCCTATTGAATTTATTACTAAGGATGGGAATGGCAACCTATGGTTTGTAAATGATGGGCGTGTTGGTGTTATTGACTTTAGCAAAAGAACCAGTAAGAACCTGTATACAGTTATTTATTTCCCCGAATTAACGGGGCAAACCGTGAAGGGGTTTGAATTTATATACCCTTACAATAACAGCAATATTTTTATTGGGGCAAACAATGGCGTTTATCATTTAAATTACACCCAATACACGCAAGCGGCAACAAAGCTAAAAGTGCTATTAAGCTCTGTAAAAAGCACTGCCGATAAAGACAGTTTACTATTTGGGGGATATTTTTTCAATAAGGATAATACAGGAACAGATCAAAGCCTGAAACAGGTTATAAGTTTACCCAACCGCTGGAATTCGTTTCATTTTGAATATTCATCAAATCTATATGCACAGAAGAACAATATAGATTTTAGTTATAAACTTAAAGGCTTTGACAATGAATGGTCGGCGTGGTCGGGCAAAACGGAAAAAGATTATACCAACCTGCCATACGGGATATATACATTTTCGGTAAAGGCGCGCAATAACCTGGGCAATGAATCGGCGGCGGTCAGCTATACATTTATTATAACCCCGGCCTGGTACCAAACGGCATGGATGTACCTGTTTTATATCATATTAACCGTTTTAATATTGCGCTTGATCATGCTATGGCAGAAAAAAAGGTTTGCCATGCACCAACAGAAACATGAAGAGGAACAAGCACGGTTAAGTTATTTGCACAGCCTGGAGTTGGACAGGAACGAAAAAGAGATCATTGCCCTGAAAAATCAAAACCTGGAGGCTGAACTTGAATTTAAGAACAAGGAACTGGCCACCATTACCATGCATTTGGTGGAGCGCGGCGGCATTTTATCTAATTTTAAAGCGTCCTTACTCAGCATTATCAAAAAAACTAAACTACCTGACGCCGAGTACGAATTCAGGGCTGTTTTCAGAATGCTGGACGAGCTAGAGAAAAATGCCGGCGACTGGAGCCACTTTGCTATTTATTTTGACCAAGTGCATAATAATTTCCTGTCGACCTTGAAAGTAAAGTTCCCCGAATTAAGCCCGACCGATCTTAAACTATGCGCCTATCTACGGCTTAACCTAAGCTCAAAAGAGATAGCGCAGTTAATGAATATTTCGCTTAAGGGGGTAGAGATCAGCCGATACCGTATACGTAAAAAGTTGAACCTTACCAGCGAGATCAACCTTTATGATTTTCTAATCGGAATAGTAAAAAGTCCGCTGTAAGTAATTGATTACCAACGCCAACGTGTTCCACCCCTGGAACACCCTGTGAAGTTTAATTTGTTTATTACCAGCAGCTTAGGTGTTCAGGCCTGTTCCGGTGCGTTCCACCCTGTTCAGGTGCTGTTCCGGTTTGTTTAGGTAGTGTTTTGATGTTGTTCCGGTGTTGTCCGGGTGTTTCTTTGGCGATTATTTTCACATTAAACCGGGCCTATTTGTAAAACGAAACGTTTATTTGGCGGCAAGTGCATGGTGATAAGTATAAAAAGTATGGTAAAAATATGCCTTGGAGCTACGGGGGATGAAACTGTTCCGGTTTTGCCCTTATTTATATATCCGCCCCATCAAGGGGTCATCAAAAATTATTTTCTTCAGCTTGTCAAAATCTATTTTCCCCTGGTGGGCATACACAATTTTACCGTTGGGGTCAACCAGTATGGTATAGGGCAATGCTCCATCCCATTTCGGGTCGACAGCTTCTATCATTTTGTATTTATCATCGCCCGTATAAATATAGTTAAGGCCCGACGACTGTTTGCCAATTAAAAATTTCAACGCCTGACCTGTTCTTGAAGGGTCATCGGCGCTTATGCTTACCAGCTCTAATCCGCGGTCGCGGTACATGTGGTTCAGGGTGACCAAGTCGGAGAACTCCGCTACGCATGGTCCGCACCAGGTGGCCCAAACGTTTATCAGTCTTAATTTATCCGAATGGTTCTTTACAAGTTGGATTATCCCGGCGGTATTTATGGTATCCAGTTTAACAGGCTCATTGGCCCATTTAATAGTTGCTTTACTTATCCAATCGCTTTTTTGCTTCCATTTTATTGAACAGCCAAAGGTTTTGGTAACAGCGACAGGTACCGGCCTTCCCGCTAACAGGGCGTCAATAGCATTACGGGCATCTAATGAGTGCGGCGTTTTGGCGGGGTTCTCCATATCGTCAATGCGGCCTTCGTATTGCAGTTTCCTGTCTTTATCAAAAATAAATACATGGGGAGTTGATACCGGGCCATATTTGTAAGAGGTTATTTCCGTATCGCCGTCGTACAAGTACGGAAAGTTAAACCTTGCGTCTTTTGCCCGTACTTTCATTTCGGCAAATGAATCGCCAAGGTCGCTGTATCCTAACTCATCCAAACGAAGCGAATTTGGGTTGTTTGGATTGATAGCTACCACACTTACACCCTCAGGCGCATAATCACTGGTTAATTTAATTATCCTGCCTTCATAAGCCTGCGATGTTGGGCAATGGTTGCACATAAATACAACCACCAACACTTTGGCATTTTTAAACGAGTTGAGAGTGTAGGTTTTACCATCAATACCGGGCAGCTTAAAATCAGGCGCGGAGGCGCCGATAGCCAATGTTTTATGGTCATAACGGTGCTCATCCTGCGCCCCGGCAAAATTTGTAACAGCCATAAGCAACATCATCATCAAACAACAACATGTAAGTTTTTTCATGCTATATAATTATTGTAATGCACCGGCGAATAAATACCAGGCGGTGTGCGGCAACCACTGTTCGGCCCAGCGCCAGTCGTAATCTTTGCCAGTAACGCTGTATGGGATATTGAAATCAATATCATGCTCATCAGTCAGCCCCGATGTTATACCATTAACAATTCCTCCCGGGGCATTGGTATACTCAAACGTACCAAAAAAGCCATAAGCCGGGTTGTTATGCCCTGTTCCCTGCAACATACTGGCATCAAACGGGTTTAGTCCCAGTATCCAGTTAAGCTGATCAAGCGCGAAACTTTCCAGCTTATCATGATATGCTTTATCATCATTAAACAACCCGGCAGCCATTCTTGCAGCGGCGGCCATTGAGGCCAGCCGTGCGTCTTCACCCTGCCACCATGGCGAGGCATCGCTGCCATGCGGGAAAAAGAACGTACTGTACCTATTCCCCAACGTATCCTGCACCAATTGCCTGCTGTAGCCAAAAGGGTTGTTCACTTCATGGGTAATGCCCAGTTCAAAATCCATCGACAGTTTAACTGTGGCTTTGATCTTTGCCTGCATATCGGGCGAAGCATAAGGATAATAACTTATTAAGGTAACTAATGGCATCCCGGCATCGGCAGGGTGAAAGAACGGCCGGTCGTTATTATCGGCCCGCCAGTAGTTTTTATAGTTACGCCAGCTTACCAGTCGGTTTATTAAATTGCTGGCCCGTTTTTCAGCGGCGGCATTGTAAACTTCCTTATGCGTTACTTTGTAAAGCTCGGTGGCTGCGCTTAACGCGCAGTAATCATCAAGTATATTTTCCTTCCCATCATAGTCCATTAATAAATTGTCCTTCTCCAAAAATGCAAAGGCGCGTTCGGCCGCCCTTAAATAATCGGCATTGCTAAAATCGCCCGAAGTTGGATAAGCCGATGCCATAGCCAAAGCCGCTATAGCTATGCCGCCTCCCGAACGGTAGCTCGATTGGTAGCTGCGCCAGTTTTTGTTTGATGTATTCTTACTAAAGGCTGCATCTTTAGTTTGTTTAATGCGGTAGTTGCCTTCATCGGCCTGTATCACCCTGTCTTTAGGTAATTTTCCTGGGCCTGGCGCTGAAACCGAGCGATAGAATGACCCGTCTTTGGCTTGTATACGCACCAGGTAATCGGCGCCATACATGGCTTCATCCAAAATCCGCCGGTTTATCTGCCTGAAATTTGTTCCCGGCCGGCTTGATAAGAGCGCATAGGTTTTAAACAGGCTCCAGTCGGTTAAGCTTATTTGTTGCGGGTTAAAATAATTTGAAAATGATAGGTGTGAAAGGTGCTTGCCATAGTCGCCGGTGGCATCATACCAGCCGCCGTGCGCATCTATGGTATCGGTAGTTTTACCTGCTAATAATAAATGATGGTCCGCCTGGTCAAATAATCCCGACGACCGCTGCCCCTTAAAATAGTAAGTAACGTTTGACAAGGTAGCCTGTTCAAGCACATTTTTACCAATTACAAAAGGGTATGATGAAACGGCTCCGCCGGGTAGTGCTATCCGCAATTGGTAAGTGCCGTCCGTTGTGAAACCGCTAAAATCAATGGTCCAGAATTGCCAGTTTTTCCACCTATCTACGCCACCGCTAAATGCCGGCTTCCCGCTATACACAACTTTGCCGTCAGCAGTATTAATAAGGCTGAACGTTGGGATACTCAGCTTGTGGCTGGCTTCGATTATGGCATGTTTGGCGCGGTTATCTTCATAACCTACATGGTTGGTTATAACTTTTACCTGTTGTGCCATGCCCAACATCGGTGTGGTTATTAGCAGGCATAGTGCCCATCTTTTAATATTCGGTAAGTTCATAATGCTGGATAAACAGGTGGTTTATATTTCAATTGCTTTAAACTGTTTTACCAAAGTTAAAAGGCTGTACCAACCTAACCTATTTTTTCACCCCTACATTAGCACTACTATAAGCCATTAGTATAAAATTAATAGCGAACCCTAAGTATCTAATACTGAATAATGAAGTAAACTTCGGCGTTCGAGATTCAAAATTCGACGTCGATGTTTTCCATCCCATTCCCATCCGCAGATATATCCCAAACATCGCCTCATAAATGCCCGCCCTTTGTAGAGGAAATGTAGTGCTTGAAAAATAGCATATCAGCAAACTTTGCAGCATAATTGTAAAACGCGAAATTCATACATTGTAATTACGATGCGAAAATATTTGATAGCTGCACACGGCACTTTTTCTTCGGGGGTAAAGTCATCATTGGATATGATAGCCGGCGCTATGGATAATATATTTATTGTACAGGCCTACGTTAACGGCAATACTGCTATTGATGAAGAAATAAAGCAGGTGCTTGAACAAATTGGTAATGACGACGAGCTTATCATTTTTTCGGACATATTAGGCGGGAGCGTAACCAACCAACTGCTGCAACTGGCATCGGGCCCTAACATACATATTGTATCGGGGTTTAATTTACCATTGCTGATAGAGGTTATACTTGGCGATAACGAAACACCTGCGAATGAAGTGATAGATGCTGCCATTATAAACGCGAAGGAGCAAATGGTATATGTAAACAAATTAATAAATAAGCACCGCAATGATCAAACTAACCAGGATTGACGACAGGCTATTGCACGGGCAAGTTTCGTTTACGTGGGTGCCCGCCTTAAGCGCGAATTGCCTGCTGATAGCGAACGATAAAGTGGCAAAGGACGAGTTTATGAAATTAACGCTCGGTTTGGCTAAGCCGGCAGGTACGCAACTACATATTAAATCGCTTGATAACGCGATCAGTTTTTTGAACGATGAAAAAAATAAAGGTTTGAATATGTTGGTTATTATCAATAGTGTGAACGATGCCCATGCCTTAACTGCCGCCGTAGCCGAAATAACATCAGTAAACTTTGGCGGCCTGCGTACGAAAGAAGGTTCAAGGCTTATATCAAAAGCTATCGCTATCACCGATGCCGATGTGCCCGTAATAAAACAAATGATCAGCAGCGGTATCGAGCTCGAGATAAGGCAGGTGCCTACCGACAGCAAAACATTGGTTGCAAACCTTATAATTTCATAAAATGACTATCATCTTCAACTTAAAAAATAATTAGTGTCGGCATCATTTATACTCATTGCGCTTATTGCCATGTTTGGCCACTCCGAGGATTTCCTGGGGACGACCTTATTGAGTCGCCCGCTGGTGCTTGGCCCGCTGGTTGGGCTGGTACTTGGCGACCTTAACCAGGGAATAATTATCGGTGCTACCCTTGAATTGATATTTATGGGTAACATTAAAGTTGGTGCAGCCATACCGCCCGATATTGTTACCGGGGGCGTACTCGGTACCGCTTTTGCAATCCTTTCTGGCAAGGGGCCGGCTATAGCGCTGGCCATTGCCATACCAGTATCAATTTTGGCCGAAATGCTCATCAGCGCGTTATTTGTTTTCAGGGCGATACTGAATAAAAAATTTAACCAGTATGCCGAAGAAGGTAATTACAAAAAAATACAATGGCTGCACATTGCATCGGGCTTGATAAGGCCATTGCTAATGGGGTTTATTATCCTGCTGGCGCTGCAATTGGGCGCCAATGCCATGCGGACTTTTTTAGATATGATACCCGCGTGGGTGCAATCTGGTTTGCAGGTTGCGGGCAACATGCTGCCTGCGCTTGGCTTTGCTTTGTTAATGAACCTCATGTTCAATAAAAATGTGGTGCCTTATTTTTTTCTTGGCTTTTTGCTGGCCGCATATTTAAAATTGCCCATTATAGCCATAGGTGGCCTGGGGGTAATTATCGCGCTTATTATAACACAGTATATGCCCAAAAACATGATTGGTGATGATACAGAACCCGCGGAAATTACAGATGAACCGGCAGCGCCCCATAAACTTACCAGTGGAGACATCAGGAATATATTTTATCGTTCCTTAGCGCTTGAGGCCAATTTCAATTTCGAGACCTGGCAAAATACAGGTTTCGCGTTCTCTATTATTCCCGCCCTGAAAAGGGTGTATAGCGATAAAAAAGATATGGCGAAAGCTCTTAAACGGCACCTGCAATTATTTAATACCAGCCCTTACGGCTCTACACTCATATTAGGCGTAACCGCCGCTATGGAAGAACAAAACAGCCGCGATGCAAATTTCGACGATGAATCCATCAGTTCTGTTAAACTGGGGTTGATGGGACCATTGGCCGGTGTTTTCGATTCGCTTTTTTGGGGGACATTTAAAGTGATAGCGGCAGGGGTAGGTACATCGTTGGCCATAAAAGGGAATATAATGGGGCCGGTAATTTTTATACTTATTTTTAATGTCCCTCATTTGCTGCTCAGGTATAACCTCACTTTTATTGGTTACAACGCAGGTACAAAATTTTTACGCAACCTGGCTAAAAGCAATGTAATGGATAAATTAACCACCGGTGCATCCATATTAGGCCTGATGGTAGTGGGCGCTATGCCGGCCACGCTCATGAATATTACCACACCTTTAAGTATCGGCTCATCCAAATCGGCAGTTACCGTACAAAGTATACTAGACCAAATAGTACCTGCCGTAATACCTTTAGGGCTTACCTTTTTGGTATATTATTTTGTGAAGAAGAATGTTAAAACTGCTTATCTGTTGCTTGGCTTGCTGGTATTAGGTTTTGTGGGAAGCATGCTACACATATTTGCATAACTAAAACAAAAGATGAAGGGAATTGGCGTCTCTCCGGGTATTTCAATTGGGAAAGCTTGCATTATAAAAAACAAACAAGCTATCCTCACCGGTATTTTATTGAAAGATGCGGATGAAATTTCGGCAGGTATTAAGCATTTCGATGACGCGGTAATAGTCGCGATAAATGAAATAGAACTTACCCGGCAAAATAAAAACCTACCACTTAATGAAGAAGATATCTCCATTTTAGAAACCCAGGTTGAGTTTTTATCCGACCCACAGCTCAGGGATGATATAATTGAAAAGATAACTGCCGCTAAACTAAATGTAAACGACGCAGTGATAACCACCATTGCCGATATGGTGCAAATTTTCAGTGCGATGGAAGATGAGTACCTGCGTGCAAGGGCCGCCGATATAAAGGATATAGGCGCACGAATATTAAATCATCTGGATAGTTCCCGGCCAGGCTTCGCCCAACAGTTTGAACCCGGCACCATTATTATAGCCGAAGATATTTTACCATCGGCCATGATAACGATGGATATAGCAAATGTTACCGGGTTTGTTACGCGGGCAGGTAGTAAAACTTCGCATACGGCAATCATTGCTCGCTCGAAAGGCATCCCTGCGGTAGTGAGTTGCGGCAATAATCTGGACATGATTAATAATAATGATGTGGTTGTTTTAGACGGAACGGCAGGATTGGTGTTCGTCAATCCAAAACAGCCAGTAATAAATGAGTATAAGGCTAAAAAAGATGCTTATCTCACACAGGCAAACCTGTTAAAGCAATTAAAAACTGTACCGGCAGCAACCGCCGACGGTACAGCCATTACCTTATTAGCCAACATATCAGGTGCCGCTGACATGGAAGCCGTTTTTGGTAATGGCGGCGAAGGCGTAGGCCTGTTCCGCACTGAACTGCTTTTTATGGATCGCGATTCTTTTCCCTTCGGGGATGAACAATTCGAATATTATAAAAAGGTTGCCCTGCTGTCAAAAGGCAAACCCGTTATTGTAAGGACCATCGATATAGGTGGCGATAAACAACTCCCTTACTTTGGGCTGCCCGCTGAACAAAACCCTTTTTTAGGTTACAGGGCTATTCGCATATGTTTAGACCGGACGGACTTATTCATAACCCAGATAAAGGCCATTTTACGCGCCAGCATGTTCGGCAATTTAAAGATCATGTTCCCCATGATCTCCAATATCAGTGAGGTTAGGGCAGCCAAAACCATATTTGCACGTGCGCAGGATGAATTATTACATGATAATATCCCGTTCGATCCGAACATGCAGGTAGGTATTATGATCGAAGTACCATCTGCCGCCATTACTGCGGATATATTGGCTAAAGAAGTGGATTTCTTCAGTATCGGCACCAATGACCTGTGTCAGTACACCCTCGCAGCCGACAGGATGAATGAAAAAATAACCCACCTGTACGATCCTTATAACCCAGCGGTATTACGCTTAATAAAGTATGTAATTGAGCAGGCGCACCAGCACCATATCCACGTTAGCCTGTGCGGCGAGATGGCGGGAGATCCAACGGCAACTTTACTATTAATGGGCATGGGCCTCACCACGTTTTCCATGTCAGCGAATGCCATCCCTGCAATAAAAAATATTATCATTAATAACGATGTATCAGCAGCCAGAGGTATTTGCGCCAAGGCAATGGCGATGGATAATTCACAAACCATTATTGAATTTTTAAAAGGAATTACCGCCCAATGATAACCAAAGAATATACCATCACCTCGGCACATGGCTTGCATGCCCGCCCGGCAACTGCCCTTATCAGGCTGGTTAAAAATTTTACATCCGTTATCAGCATAAAAAAAGATGATAAGGTAGTGCGCTTGAATAGCATGCTCAACTTATTATCGCTGGCTATAAAAGGCGGCGATAGTATTTCGATTTTAATAGAAGGCGATGATGAAACCCATGCCGCCTTAGCTGTTAATGAATTTTTTGAAGAACAATTACAAAAATTATAGTGCCATGAAAATAACCATCACAAAAAATGAACAAGAGTTTGATACAACCGCCGCCTGGCGCATCATTGCCCAGATGCTCCAAAAACGCGACTCTGTAATTGGTTTATCTACCGGCCAAACCACCATAGCCATGCACCGCGTCGTTTCGGAGATACATGCTAAATATCCCTTCGATGTTTCGGGCATTACTCTTTTTAATGTCGACGAGCTTACCAACCTGCCGCGCGAATATGCAGGCAGTTGCTACACTATGATATTGAACCAGATCGCCGGCCCCTTAGGCATCCCTGCTGAAAACTTTATTATGCCACCCACTCTTTCTGATGATTTTGAAGCCGAGGCATCGCTGTTTGAACAGCAACTGGCCCAACGCAGTGGCGCCGACCTGCAAATGCTGGGCATAGGCGGCAATGGGCATATAGGCATAAACCAGCCCGGCACACCCTTTGAAAGTGAGACATGGGTATCGCCGATGGACCCTGATTTTGAAGCCCGTGTACGGCGTGAAACCCTGGTACCGCCCGACACTGAATTAGGTGGCCTAACCCGTGGCATAAAAAACATAATGCACACCCGTAAACTGATACTGATAGCCAAAGGCACACACAAAGCCGATATTATTGAGCAAGCCATACTTGGCCCGGTAACCACCGATATACCTGCATCGGTAGTACAGCTGCACCCTAACTGCGAGATATTGCTTGATGCTGATGCCGGAGCAAAAATTGCCGGATACGCTAAAAAAAGAAATTACAACTGGTGATATTTATCAACCAATGCTGCTAACTGAGAGGCAATGTAAACCAAAAGGTACTGCCCTGGTTCAGCTTGCTGTCCACGCCAATTGTGCCCTCGTGCCGTTTGATGATTTCGGCACAAATGTACAGGCCTATGCCTAATCCTGAATACTGGCTCCCGCTGCTGTCCGCACGGAAATAGCGGTCAAACAAACGGGGTATTTTGTCAGAGGGGATGCCCTTTCCACGATCAGTTACCGACACCATAACTTCATTTTCTTTTTTCTGGATATGAATTATAATTTCTTTTGATTCAGGGGCATACTTCATCGCGTTGTTAACAAAGTTAATTACCACCTGGTCAATTCGCGAAGCATCGGCATAAACTTCAACATCCATGTCGCCGGTAATTATAATATCATATTTCCCCGCAATAATTATATGCTGGCAGCAATCTTCAATAAGCTTTGAAATATTAAAGTTTGTTTTATTTAACTGTAACTGGCCCTGGTTAAATTTACTAAAGTTCAAAAGGTCTTCTATCAACTTGTTCACCCGGTCAAGGCTTTTGTTGGCCCGTTCAATCATATCGGGTACAGCATGTGAAGTAGGGTTATCCTTAACCCGGTTTAAAAGCTGCAGCGAAGCTTTTAACGTTGTTATAGGCGTTCTTAATTCATGGCTGGCAATGCTTATAAAATCGTCTTTTTGCTGTTGTATCATTTTAAGCTCATGTATATCGGTGGCCGTTCCAACCCAGAGTTGTATCTTATCAGCTTCGTTTTTTACCGGCATTATCCGTATCAGGTGCCAGCGGTGCTCGCCATCATGCCGCTTTTTACGTGCTTCAAACTCACCACCCATTCCTTTTCGCATAATGGTGAAATGCTGCTGAAGGCTATATTCAAGATCATCATGGTGTATAGCTTGCTCCCAGCTCCATGATCCGGGTGCTGCAGCATCAAACCCGGTGTAATCATACCACCTGCGGTTATAAAAGTTAAATTCACCACTAATTGTATTTGTCCATGCTATTTGTGGTATGGTTTCCATCATGTTACGGAAACGCTTTTCACTCTCTTGCAGGTCTTTTGTCCGGCTTTGCACGCGCTGTTCCAATTCATCGTTCAATACTTCCAGTTCACCACGCGAACGGATCAGGTCTTCATTACTCGTAATGTATTCTTCATTCAGGGCGGCAAGCTCCTCATTGGCCACGGCAAGTTCCTCGTTGGTATAGGCAAGCTCCTCATTGGCAACCGTCGTTCTTTCGTTGGCACTAGCAAGCTCCTTATTAGCTATTACATTTTCTTCGTTGGCTGCAATAAGTTCTTCATTTGCCGCGGCAAGTTCCTCATTGGCAGCAGCGAGCTCTATGTTAATTTCAGCCGTTTCCCGCTCTTTTATTTCCAGTTCATGCCTCAACCTGTCTTTTTCGTTTATATCACGGATCACCCTTAAATAAAAAATTACAGAGATGACCACTGCCAACAAAATAGATAATGCAATAATTATAGGGGTAAATAAAGCGTACCGGCCTAATGTTTCTGTCCGCTGGTTTAATAACCCCTCTTCATCTTTCTCGGCCCTGTCAACGGCTGTACGCAAAGCATCCATCGCATCTTTGCCCTTTCTCAAATCATCCACCGAAATCTGGCCACCCTTTTCCTTTCTATCTATAAGTTCCTGTAAAATATTCAAACGGTTAACCAGTACATCTTTTAATTTATCAATATTTTGCTGTTGGTACAGGTTATCGCGGGTGAGTTGTTTAACTTGCCAGATTAAATCAATAGATCTTGAATAAGAGCCGTTATACGGCTCCAAAAATTCCTTTTGGCCAGTAAGCAAAAAACCCCGCTGCCCTGTTTCAGCATCTTTCATGGTCGATGCTATCTTTTCCAGTTTTTGCATAACAAGGTTACTATGCTTTACCCAGGTATCGCTTTCCAGCAAATTATGCAGTGTGTAATAAGAAAATATCCCTATAAACAGTAATATTATAATAGAAAAACCATAACCTATTTGTAAGTTCCTGTTAAGTTTTTTCATTTAGTAGATTTTAAATTTCTTATTTCGAAGATTTTTGCGGTTTAAAGATATGCATTTGATAAAGCTTAACAATGCAAGCTTGTGAAACTGTTGATATTTTTCGGATATACTATCACTTATTACTAAACAACGATCATGGCGATTTTGGCGTATTTGCCCCCTAACATTGTCTTAGTTATCCCCGCTTTATTGATTAATACACGGTAATTTTGTTTAACAGCCAATTTTTAAGCATGAAAACGGTATTTGACAAGCAAACACGTGATAACCTGGCGACACGGATAAACAGCCTTAGCGAAAATAGTACAGCGCAATGGGGCAAAATGAATGTTTACCAAATGCTAAAACATTGTACCATTGCCGAAGAAATGTATTTGGGCAGGACAAAATATGACCGTGTTTTTTTTGGTAGGTTATTTGGTAAGATCGCTTTGAAAAGCTTGCTGAAAGATGAAAGCCCCATGCGCAAAAACGCGCCTACCAGCAAACATTTTATTGTGAGCGAAATTGGAGGTGATGTTGAAACCGAAAAACAGAAATGGATAACACTGATA